>Ga0307477_10000043_pt1 | contig 205032 bp, 168 predicted proteins | sample atmos_gasesECM2C_FD_203316 | JGI IMG/M metagenome (GOLD analysis project Ga0307477, IMG submission 203316) | Hardwood forest soil microbial communities from Morgan-Monroe State Forest, Indiana, United States - atmos_gasesECM2C_515 | ecosystem: Environmental > Terrestrial > Soil > Temperate...
CGGGCCTATCGCACCTTGGGCACCGGTCGTCCCCTGCGAGCCGGTGGAACCCTGTGAGCCGGTCGATCCGGTCGCCCCTTGAGCCCCCGTCGAGCCCTGGGATCCGGACGAGCCCTGAGTACCTTGCGAACCCGCCAGACCTTGGGAACCCGCCAGACCTTGGGAACCTGCCAGACCTTGGGAGCCCGTGTATCCCTGGGCACCTTGTGGGCCAACAACTCCCTGTGGCCCTATCGCGCCTTGAGAGCCTGTGGACCCTTGGGTGCCAGTCGAGCCCTGTGATCCCTGAGAACCGCTGTTGCCCTGTGAGCCCTGAGAACCGGTCGAACCCTGAGTGCCAGTCGAGCCCTGTGATCCCTGAGAACCGCTGTTGCCCTGTGATCCCTGCGAACCGCTCGAGCCCTGTGATCCCTGGGAACCGCTCGAGCCCTGTGATCCCTGGGAACCGCTCGAGCCCTGGGTGCCAGTCGAGCCCTGCGAGCCCTGGGAACCGGTCGAACCCTGAGCTCCAGTCGAGCCCTGTCCGCCCTGGGAACCATTCGAACCCTGGGTGCCAGTCAGCCCCTGGGTTCCGGTGGAGCCCTGCGAACCCTGGGCTCCGGTGTAGCCCTGGGCACCTTGTGGGCCCACGACTCCCTGTGGGCCGATCGCTCCTTGTGAGCCGGTCGAGCCTTGGGAGCCGACGGAGCCCTGGGTGCCCGTCGAGCCCTGGGATCCCTGGGAACCGCCGTTGCCCTGTGAGCCCTGAGAACCAGTCGAACCCTGAGTGCCGGTAGAGCCTTGTGATCCCTGCGAACCGCTGTAGCCCTGCGAACCCTGAGAACCGCTCGAACCCTGAGTGCCGGTCGATCCCTGTCCGCCCTGCGAACCATTCGAGCCCTGTGATCCCTGGGAACCATTCGAGCCCTGGGTGCCGGTCAGCCCCTGGGTTCCGGTGGAGCCCTGGGAACCCTGGGCTCCGGTGTAGCCCTGGGCACCTTGTGGGCCCACGACTCCCTGTGGGCCGATGGCTCCTTGGGAGCCGGTCGAGCCTTGGGAGCCGGTGGAGCCCTGGGAGCCGGTGGAGCCCTGTGATCCCTGGGAACCGCTGTAGCCCTGGGCACCCTGAGAACCCCTCGAACCCTGCGTGCCGGTCGAGCCCTGTGAGCCCTGGGAACCGCCGTACCCCTGCGAGCCCTGCGAACCATTCGAGCCCTGTGAACCATTCGAGCCCTGTGATCCTTGGGAACCATTCGAGCCCTGGGTGCCAGTCAGCCCCTGGGTTCCGGTGGAGCCCTGCGAGCCCTGGGCTCCGGTGTATCCCTGCGCTCCTTGTGGGCCCACGACTCCCTGTGGGCCGATCGCGCCTTGGGAGCCGACGGAGCCCTGGGTGCCGGCCGAGCCCTGCGAGCCCTGGGAACCGCTGTAGCCCTGGGCACCCTGAGAACCGCTCGAACCCTGAGAGCCGGCAGAACCCTGAGTGCCCGTCGAGCCCTGGGCTCCGGTGTAGCCCTGGGCACCTTGTGGGCCCACGACTCCCTGTGGGCCGATGGCGCCTTGTGAGCCAGTCGAGCCTTGGGAGCCGGTGGAGCCCTGGGTGCCGGCCGAGCCCTGCGAGCCCTGGGAACCGCTGTAGCCCTGGGCACCCTGAGAACCGCTCGAACCCTGAGAGCCGGCAGAACCCTGAGAGCCCGTCGAGCCCTGGGATCCTGCGGAACCCGCATTGCCCGAAACGCCTTGGTCACCCTGGGAGCCGGTGGAACCTTGAGCACCGTTTGACCCGTTCGACCCTTGCGCACCGTTCGCGCCGGCAGAACCCTGGGCTCCGGTGTAACCCTGGGCACCTTGTGGGCCCACGACTCCCTGTGGGCCGATCGCTCCTTGTGAGCCGGTCGAGCCTTGGGAGCCGACGGAGCCCTGGGTGCCGGCCGAGCCCTGTGATCCCTGAGAACCGCTGTTGCCCTGAGCACCCTGAGAACCGGTCGTGCCCTGAGATCCGCCGGCGCCTTGGGTTCCGGTGGCTCCCTGCGCGCCGTTTGTGCCCGACACTCCTTGGGCTCCGGCTGCACCTTGGGCGCCCTTGGCTCCGGAGGTGCCCTGCGCTCCGATAGAGCCGGTTCCGCCTTGGGCTCCGGTCGAGCCCGTCGCGCCCTGGTGGCCCTGCGCACCGGTCGTGCCTTGTGGACCTGCCGCACCCTGGGACCCGGCTGAACCGGAGGTGCCGGTCGCGCCCCGGTATCCCTGCGCACCCTGGGCGCCAGCACCTGGACCCTGTGGGCCGATCGCGCCCTGTGAACCTGTCGCGCCCTGTGAACCGGTCGCGCCCTGCGCGCCTGTCGCACCTTGCGCGCCCACCACACCTTGGGGTCCGACCGCACCCACTGCGCCCTGGGAACCTGCGGTGCCGCTCGCGCCCTGGAAGCCCTGGGCTCCTGCGGATCCCTGCGCACCGTTGGTGCCCGAAGCGCCTTGCGCGCCGCTAGTGCCGTTGGATCCCGATGCTCCCTGCGCCCCCTGTGCTCCGGTCCCATTCGACACCGCCGAACCTTGGGCTCCCTGCGTACCACTAGGGCTGCTCGATCCCGAGGCTCCTTGGGCTCCTTGGGTGCCGGTTCCAGGCGACCCCTGCGTGCCCTGGGCTCCCTGCGCGCCGCCAGTGCCGTTGGATCCCGATGCTCCCTGCGCCCCCTGCACGCCGATCCCAGTCGACCCCTGCGCGCCTTGGGGTCCAGCCGGACCTTGTGGGCCAATAGGGCCCTGAACTCCGGTTGCGCCGGTTAGGCCCTGAGCTCCGATTGCGCCCGTTGCGCCCTGAACGCCGGCCTGGCCCTGAGGACCCACCGGTCCCGTAGCGCCGGTCTCGCCCTGAGGGCCTGTCGACCCGGATGTCCCCTGTGTCGACGTTCTCGACGCGCTCGACGAGCTGTGGCGCGAGCTCCCCGAGGCGGATGTTGCCGGAGGCGTGTTGCCCGCATCCCCAGCCATGGGCGAACTGCCCCGGCACGCCGGCACGGTGCAGTCCGCGTAGGCCGAGGAGGCGCGAACGATCGACCCGCCGGTCGTCGCTAGAGACGCGGCGCTGAGCGCGAGCGCTGCGGTGCGAACGCGCTTCGGAGGCGTGTATCGCCCGCCCTTTCGAGCGCGTGGCTTTTTCGTGACTTCGGCCCCCGTCCGGGTCGTCGATGACCTATCGGTGTCGGCCCACCGATAACTTCGATGTATAACGATGCCGACCTGATCACCCCGTCAACAAAAGCCGAACAACACACGCCCATGTAAATTGGCGCCTTACAAATAGGACCCAGGCGAAGGATCCGGCTAGGGGACGAGATGGAAGAAGGCGGCCGCTATGAAGCCGCAACCCCATACCAGCCAGAACACCCCAGCCGCCCGGCGAGCTCGCAGCGAGGCCGGGGGCGAGCCCCCGCTCTCGGGCCCTCTGTCACGCCTGGGTGCGGTGCCGAGCGCATTGAGGCCTAGGAACACAAACACGCCCCCCAGCAGCACGACGAGCACTCCGAGCAAGGGCGGGACCTAATGGACCGGCGCCGGGTCACGGCGCATGTACCAGGTCGGCACGTCGAGGATCTCGGTGCGATCGACGACCTCGAAGCCGAGCGCCAGGTAGAAGCGCACATTGATCTCCTTGTCCGTCTCCAGCCAACCGACCGCCACGTCGGCATCGAGCCTCGAGCACAGCTCACGCATGACCGCCGCGCCGATCCCGCGCCCCTGGAAGCCCGGCTCCACACCGACAGGCCCGATGTGCCAGTGGTCCTCGGGCAGATCGTCCTCGGTCCACCGAGCCCAGAAGACCTGCTCTCGAGCGGGATCCCCGATGTCGGGGACGGGGCGGGCGAGCACGTCGGCCGCGTAGTCGCCGAAGAGCGCCCCCACGCACTTGCCGGGCGGGCTGACGACGGCCACCGCTATCGGGCACGACCCGCAGAGAGCGCCGACCTGGGGAACGCTCACATGGTCGAACAGGCCGGCGAAGGTGCGGTAGTTCCTCGCCATCCTCTCCATCGGATCCTCGCCGTAGGAGGCGACCGTGGTCGGCGAGTCGCGCAGCGCCCTGGCCGCGACCGCCGCGGCTGCGAGGTGCTCCTGCGGATCGAGCACTCGGACTTCCAGCTTGCTCGATCGGCTCACCCGAACATCATGGCCCGCCGCGGGCATTGGCTCCCCCGCGCCCGTGCCCCCTACCATCTGCGCCCGAACACATGAGCCGCCAGCACCCGATAGTCGCAGGAGCCGAGCCGATCAAGCTCGGGTCGATGCTGTTCACCTTGGTGGAGCCCCACCGCGGCCACGAGGTCGCCTACAACCGGTGGTACGAGCGCGACCACTTCTACGCCGGGTGCATGATCGGGCCGTACAACTTCGCCGGCAAGCGCTTCGTGGCGACGGCGAAGCTGAAGGCGCTTCGAGACCCCGACCCCTCCGGGGTGACCGGTGCCCCGGATCGTGGCACCTACCTGGGGCTCTACTGGGTGCTCGACGGGTACCACGACGTCTGGAACCGCTGGGCGGTGGACCAGGTGAAGGCGCTGCACGCCTCGGGGCGCATGTTCGCCGAGCGCGACCACGTCCACACCCTCCTCTACCACTACGCGTGGGAGGTCGCACGCGACCCCGACGGCCTTCCGGCCGAGCTGGCGCTCGACCATCCGTCGAAGGGGCTCGTGGCGGTGCTCACCGACCGGGCCGAGGCAATTGGCCCCCAGGACTACGAAGCCTGGCACCGCGAGCAGCACCTGCCGACGCTGCTCGCCGGCACTTCAGCGCGGCTGGTCGTCGCGGCCGACCCCCTGCCTCTCCTGATCGACGCGCCGGGGGACGTGCCGCGCTCGGAGGCCGACGATCGCAGGCAGCTCACGCTGTGGTTCTTGGACTCGGACCCAGCCGAAGCCTGGGACGAGGTGATCGTCGCGTACCGTCGAGCGCTCGAAGGATCGGGCACAGGGAAGGTCGTCGCCGCTCTGGGGTTCCTCCCGACGATCCCCGGCACCGACGAGTACACGGACCAGCTGTGGGCCGACGAGGCGGCAGCGACCCGAGATGGTTAGGTGACCGAGGTGGCCGTACAGCCCACGCGGCGTTTCGAGGGAAAGACCGCCATAGTCACTGGGGCCGCATCCGGCATCGGCCGCGCCACAGCGGTTCGGCTCGCCTCCGAGGGCGCACAGGTCGCCTGCCTGGACGTCACCGCCGACGCGTTGGAGGAGACGGTGGAGGCCCTCGTGACGCTCGGGGCAAAAGCGCTCGCCTACCGCTGCGATGTCACGAACGAGGAAGAGGTGAACGACACCGTGGACGAGGTCGCCTCCGGCCTCGGCAGACCCAGTGTCCTCTGCAACGTGGCCGGCATCGGGACCTTCGCGCACACGATCGACATGCCGCTCGAGGCGTGGCAGCGGATCCTGGCCGTCAACTTGACCGGGCCCTTCCTCCTGTCGAAGGCGACCCTCCCGCACATGCTGCACCCACAGGGTGGCAACATCGTGAACGTCGCCTCCAACGCGGGGATCATGGGAGCCGCCTACTCCGCCGCCTACTGCGCGTCGAAGGGTGGGCTAGTCATGCTGACCAAGGCGCTCGCGGTGGAGTACCTGGGACGCGGCGTGCGCGTGAACGCGGTGGCACCCGGTGGTGTCGACACCCCCCTGCTCGGCAGCTTCACCCTCCCTGAAGGTGCGGACCCGAAGCACCTGCACCGCATCACGAGCAGGATGGGGTTCTGCACCCCCGACCAGGTCGCCGCGGCCATCGCCTTCCTCGCCTCCAACGAGTCCGCCTACACCACGGGTGCGGTCCTCTCGGTCGACGGTGGCATCACGGCGTAGACTCGGGTACCGGTAGCCGGATCCAACCGGACTCGAGATCATCAGATTGCGAGGAGGACGGCCAGTGCGTGTATCGAACCTCCTGACGGCGAAGGGATCGTCGATAGCCACGATCCCCCCCGACTCCTCGGTGGCTAGCGCAGTGGACGAGTTGCGCCGCCACGGGATCGGAGCGCTGGTCGTGTCCTCCGACAAACAGCACATCGAAGGGATCATCTCCGAGCGCGACATCGTCCGTGCCCTCGCCGGTGAAGGCGCCGGCGCTCTGCTCGAGGAGACGGTCTCTTCGATCATGTCGAAGACGGTCACGACTTGCTCGCCCGACGACGAGATCGTCTCCCTCATGACCACGATGACCAACCTGCGTATACGCCACGTCCCGGTCGTGAGCGACGAGGTGCTCGTCGGCATCGTCAGCATCGGCGACGTCGTGAAGCACCGGATCGACGAGCTCGAGAAAGACCGCAACGAGCTCGTCGACTACATCAACGCTCGCTGACCCTCACCGACTTGTCGGCGACCGTCGAGGCCCTCCGAAGCACGTAGCTCGCAGACATTGAGGGTGCTACGCCCCGAACTGCTCGCGCAGCTTGTACTTGAGAACCTTGTTCAATGTCTCGTTGCGCGGGAGCGCGTCCACCACCTCGAGCTGCTCGGGGATCTTCTGCGTCATGAGCCCGGCCGCGCGCAGGTGATCGACCATCTCCTCGAAGCTGATCGGCTCGGCGCCATCGACCCGCTGGACCACGGCACACACCCGTTCGCCGCGCTCGCGGTCCGGTAGGCCGACCACGGCTACGTCGTCGACCTTCGGATGCGCGTATAGGAGGTCCTCGATCTCCTTGGCCGAGATGTTCTCGCCCTTGCGGATGATGACGTCCTTGAGCCTGCCCGTGAGTACCAGGTGTCCGTCTGGGCGGAGGTGGCCGATGTCCCCGGTGCGAAACCAGCCCTCTTCGTCGAAGGCCTCGGCGGACTCGACCTCGTCCGTGTACCCCTTGCAGACCATCGGTCCGCGGACGCGTACCTCGCCGTCCACGCCGGCCCCGAGCACCTGCCCGTCGAGGCCGACGACGCGTAACTCTGCCCCGTGGACAGGCTTGCCGACGGTGTTCGCCAGTTGCTCGTCGGTGTCTGTCGGAGAGCCCATTGTGATCATCGGGATCTCGGTCATCCCGTACCCGTGCGCCACCTTCACGCCCATCTCGCGTCCGACTTCGGCGAAGACCTCGGGCGGCATCGGCGCACCGCCGCCGGTCAACAGGCGCAAGGTGGGGATGATCTTCTGCCCCGGCTGCTTGCGTTGCTCGTTGAGGAAGGCCTGGTAGAAGGCCGTGCTGCCCCCCGCCATGGTGACGCCGTTGCGGGCGAACACCTCGACAGCCTCGGAGGGCACGAAGGATTCGACGAGCACCACGCGGAACCCGAGCGTCAGGATCATCACCAGGTAGTCGGGTCCGGCGATGTGGGCGAAGGGAAACGCGATCGACCCGACGTCGTCCTCGTCGAGCTCGACCGCCATCGCGAGCCCCCTGCCGCCTGTGAGCAGCGTGAGGTCGGTGTGCCGGGCCCCCTTCGGCTCAGAGGTCGTGCCCGACGTGTAGTACACCCAGCGCACCTCGTCCCCCCTCGACGCGCCGGGGGGCGGGGGCAGCGTCGCAGGGTTGCCCGCGGGGAGGCCAGCGTCCGCCAGCACCACCGCGGGGGGACGCTCGAGGTCCTTGGCCACCCGCTCGGCCATGGCCATGTAGTCGAACCCCTTGAACGTGGACGGGACGAAAAGGAAGTCCGATCTCATCTGCGACAGCACGACCGACACCTCGTGGTCTCGGTAGAGGTGAAGGATCGGGTTCTGCACGGCACCGAGACGCGCAAGCGCCATCGAGAGCACCACCGTCGAGATCCTGGTGGGCAGCTGCCACGACACCGCCGTCCCCGCACCGATCCCGAGCGTGTGCAGCCCGGCCGCAAGCTCCTCACATCGTTTGGCGAACTCGCCGAAGCTGATGCTGCGGCCCTCGTGGTCGACGAGCATCGGTCGCTCGGGTGTCGCCCGGGCGCGGCGCTCGACCAGCTCCCACATCGAGGAGACGTCGTAGATCGGCTCGTCCACGGGCTCCGCCTGGGGTTCGGTCGGGTTCGGTCGGGTGGACGGTGCGGGCGGGAAGGCTTGCTAGGAGAGGCGCTCGACGACCATGGCCATGCCCTGACCCCCACCGACGCACATCGACTCGAGCCCGTAGCGCTTGGAGGTGTCCTCGAGCGCGTTCAGCAGCGTGGTCATGATCCGCGCGCCGGTCATGCCGAACGGGTGGCCGAGAGCGATGGCGCCGCCCTTCACGTTGAGCTTCTCCCAGTCGATCCCGAGGTGCTTCGCCGAAGGGATGATCTGGGCAGCGAAGGCCTCGTTGATCTCGACGAGGTCGATGTCGTCGATGGTCATGTCGGCGCGCTTGAGCGCCTGGCGGCACGCCTCGACGGGGCCGAGACCCATGATCTCCGGATCGAGCGAGGACACCCCGCTCGAGACGATCCTCGCCAGCGGGGTGATCCCGAGCTCCGAGGCGAGCGTGTCGGACATGACCACCACTGCCGCGGCTCCGTCGTTCAAGGGGCAGGAGTTGCCAGCGGTGACCTTGCCACCCTCCCTGAACGCTGGCTTGAGCTGCGCGAGCACCTCGACCGTCGTGTCGGGCCGCGGGCCGTCGTCCTTCGTGACCAGGGTCCCGTCCTCGAGCTTGACGGGGATGATCTCGCGCTCGAAGAACCCGTTTCGCTGGGATTCCACCGCGCGGTTCTGGCTCAGGGCCGCGAAGCGGTCCATGTCCTCCCGGCTCACGTTCTCGTACTCGGCCACGTTCTCCGCCGTCTGGCCCATGGCGATGTACACGTCGCCGAGCCCCTTCGGAGGTGTCCAGGGCTCGGTCACGGCCGCGCTGCGCGCCTTGGTGCGGGCTTCGGCTTCTGCGAACGCCCCGTTGTGGCTGCCCATGTCCGAGGCCCCGAACTGGAACCGGCTCACGGTCTCCACTCCGCCGGCGACGAACACGTCGCCCTCTCGCGCCTTGATGGCGTGCGCCGCCATCCGGATGGTCTGCAACGAGGAGGAGCAGTAGCGGTTGACGGTCACGCCGGGGACCTCGAGACCTGCTAGCAGCGCTGCCACGCGTGCGACGTTGTAGCCCGCCTCGCCGGCCGGCTGACCGCAGCCGAGCATCACGTCCTCGACCCGCTGCGGGTCGAGCTGCGGCACCTTGGCCACCACCTCTTTGATCACGTGGGCGGCCAGGTCGTCGGGCCGGCAGCTCACGAGGGAGCCCTTGTTCGCGCGGCCGATAGGGGTCCGCCCCGTTGCGACTATCACGGCATCTGTCATCGGCTCGCTCCTTAGCTTTCGCGTAAAGGGCGCTCAGGTTGGCACATTGGGCAGCCCCGGGCGAAAACTGTAACCTGTTTCACCCATGGAGATCGGCTACACAGAGGAGCAGGAGGCCCTGCGCCGCGAGCTGCGCGAGTACTACGCCGCATTGCTCACCCCGGAGGTCGAAGAGGAGCTGGCAGCGGGCCACGGAGTGGGTCCCGCGGTGCGCCGGATCGTGAAGCAGATGGCGGCCGACGGATGGCTCGGGATCGGCTGGCCAACCGAGTACGGGGGCCAGGGGCGCTCGGCGGTCGAGCAGTTCATCTTCTTCGACGAGTCGATGCGAAGCGGCGCGCCGGTGCCGATGCTCACGATCAACACCGTCGGCCCGACGATCATGAACTTCGGCTCGAAGGAGCAGAAGGACTTCTTCCTGCCGAAGATCCTCGCCGGCGAGATCCACTTCTGCATCGGGTACACCGAGGCGGACGCAGGCACCGACCTCGCGGCGCTCAAGACCGCAGCAGTGGTCGACGGCGACGAGCTCGTCGTGAACGGTTCGAAGATCTTCACCAGCCTTGCGCGCGACGCGGACTACTGCTGGCTGGCAGTGCGGACAGACCCCGACGCGCCCAAGCACAAGGGCATCTCCATCGTCATCGTGCCCATGAGCACTCCCGGGGTGCGTGTCGTGCCCATGCAGCTGCTGGGTGAGCACAACATCAACTACACCTTCTACGAGGACGTGCGCGTCCCGCTCTCCAACGTGGTCGGCGGGCTGAACCAGGGTTGGAGCCTGATCACCAACCAGCTCAACCACGAGCGGATCACCCTCTGCTCGCCGGGGATCATCGAGCGGGCGCTCGGCGACGTGCGCGCCTGGGCGCAGCAGACCAAGCTCGCCGACGGCCGGCGCGTCATCGACCAGGAATGGGTGCGGCTCCACTTGGCGCGGGTGCACGCGAAGCTCGAGTTTCTCAGGCTCATCAACTGGAAGGTGGCGTGGACCGCCACCCTCGGCAAGCTCGACGTCGCCGACGCCTCCACCACCAAGGTGTTCGGCACCGAGTTCTACTTGGAAGCCCTCCGGCTGCTCTCGGAGGTCGTCGGCCAGGCGGGTTACTTGAGGCGCGGCTCGCCAGAGTCGGTGCTGAAGGGCCGCCTCGAGATGTACTCGCGCAGCTTGATCATCCTGACGTTCGGCGGGGGGACCAACGAGATCCAGCGCGACCTGATCGCCATCTTCGGGCTGGGCATGCCCCGCTCGCTTCGCTGACTCGACCGGGTTACTGACAGGAAACCTGCTAGATGGACTTCTCGTTCACAGAGGAGCAGGAGACCGTAAGAGAGCTCGCCGCGCGCATCCTGGGGGACCTCTCGACTCCCGAACGCCTGAAGGAGGTCGCCTCGGGCGCAGAGCGCGTCGATCGCCGTCTTTGGAAGGAGCTCGGCTCCTCGGGCCTCTTGTCGGTGGCGCTACCCGAGTCGATTGGTGGCGCGGGGCTGGGCTTCGTGGCGGCCGGGATCGTCGCCGAAGAGGTTGGACGCGTGGCCGCGGCGGTGCCGTTCGCTGCGTCGGTCGTCTGGGCTGGGATGCCGATCGCGCGCTTCGGGACAGAGGAGCAGTGCAGGCGCTGGCTCGGCGCGGGCCACGGGCCGGGTAGCTCGGGCGGATCGGGTGGGCTCGGCTCGGGCGAGCTGATCCTCTCCGCCGCTCTCAGCGAACCGGGCGGCGACCCCTTCGCGCCGGCCGTGACTGCGAGGCGCGACGGTGACAACTGGCGCCTCGAGGGCACGAAGAGCTACGTGCCGGCCGCTGAAGTCGCAGACGCTCTGCTGATCACCGCGAGGACCGAGGGCGACGGCGCGGGCGGCGTCGGTCTGTTCCTCCTCGAGCGGGGCGCGCACGGGGTCTCGCTGTCCGCCCAGGAGGCGACCGACTGGCGAATCGAGGGCGAGCTCGAGCTCGCCGGGGCGGCGGTCGGCCCCGAGGGCGTGCTGTGCACGGGAGCCGAAGCGACCGAGGCCCTCGTCTGGACCGTCGAGCGCGCCCAGGCCGTCACCTGCCTCGAGATATCCGGAGCGTGCCAGGCGGCGCTAAAGCTCACCGCCGAGTACACGACCCAGCGTCACCAATTCGACAAGCCGATCGCCACGTTCCAGGCGGTCGGGCAGCGGGCCGCCGACGCCTACATCGACACCGAGGCCGTGCGACTCACCGCTTGGCAGGCTGCGTGGCGCCTCGCCGAGGAGCTGGGCGCCTCGAAGGAGGTCGCAATCGCCAAGTTCTGGGCGGACGAGGGCGGCCAGAGGGTGGTGCACGCCGCCCAGCACCTGCACGGCGGGGTCGGGGTCGACCGTGACTACCCGCTGCACAGGTACTTTCTCCTCGTGAAGCACCTCGCGCTGACCCTCGGGGGGACGACGCCGAGCCTGCTCCGGCTCGGCGACATCCTCGCCACCGAGCCCGCCTGAGCCATTTGTGATCGCCCGGCGGCGGACTCCACGGCCCTCGCCCGCGGGCTCAGCGCGCGGGGCTGTTCAGGCGCTTGAAGATGGGCTTTTGGGCCGTGTACAGCCTGGGGAACTCGCTGAAGAGTCGTTCGTAGGCCGCGCTGGCCGAAGGGTCCGGCTCGAAGCGACGGTCGACCGGGACCAGCTCGGCGAGGTCCTCGAACCGAACATCTCCCATGGCGAGCCCCGCCCACAGGCCCGCCCCACGCAAGTTGGCGTGGAGCGGGTCGGCCACTCGCTCGACAGTGCGCCCGAGCACGTCGGCGAGCATCTGGCACCACAACTCGGAGACCGCACCACCTCCGATCACACGCACAGGGTCGAGCCTGCGGCGCACGAAACGTTCGACCGCCTCGTAGAGCCATCTGTTGTTGTAGGCGACCCCTTCCATCACCGCGCGCACGAGGTGGGCGCGCGTGGTGAGAAGTGACACGTTGTGGAAGCCGCCCCTGGCATTGCGGTCGTCCATGGGCGATCGCTCTCCCGTGAGCCACGGGGTGAAGACGACGTCGCCACTGCCGGGGGGTACCGACGCTGCGAGAGCGGTCATGGAATCCAGCGAAGGCATTTCGGTCGTGCCTCCGCACAAGCCGTCGGCGGGTGCGATCACCTGGTCGCGCAGCCACTCGAGACACACTCCGGCGGTGTCCTGATTGTCGACGACGAGATATCGACCCGGGGAGAGGCCGGGTATCGAAGCGATCTGACGCTGTGTGTCGGTCTTCTTCCACGGGACGGGGCAGCTCGTCCAAGAGGTCGTGGAGATGACCGTGTGGGCCTGATAGTCGAGGACCCGGCCGGATCCGACCGCCGCAGAATGAAGGTCGGGCGTACCCGAGACCACCTTGACCCCGCCGGGGAGCCCTAGCTCTCGCGCTACGTCCTCGCGAACCTCACCCGTTATCGAGCCGGTCGCCACGAGCGGAGGGAGCCTGTCGAGAGGAACACCGGACGCCTTCAGCAGGACCGGGTCGTATGAGAGACGTTCGGTGTGGCGGTTGTCCGTCAACCAGGCGGCCGTCATCGACGCATGGGTGGCCGCAGCGATACCGGTGAACCTCATCGACAAGTAGTCGACGGGTTCGAGGTACCACCTCGTGCGCCTCGCGACCTCGGGCTGGTCGTTCTCCAGATGGAGAATGTGACCGATCGGGTCTGCTCCCGAGATGGAGGGCGCACCCGCGGTGCGCCTGACAAAACGCCAAATCGCTCGCGGCGCGTAACCGGCTACCGGTCCGCCGAACGCTTTGCGCGCATAGGTCCCGCCCCGTGTGTCCATCCACAAGACGCAGTCGCCCACTGGAACCCCGTCCTCGCCCACCGGGACGGTGCTCGCCCACTGCCCAGTGCACGACACCGCCACCACGTCGCTGCTTTCGACGACTCCGGACTGAAGGGCCCGGCGGATCGCACCGGCAATGAGCCGCCACCACTCCTCGGCGTCCTGGACAGCTCCTCCCCCGGCAACGAAGCGCGTTGAGACTCGCAGGTGCTCGTTCCACGCGATGCGGCCGGTGAGCGACACCAGGCCGATCTTCGGTCCTCCGGTACCCAGGTCGATTGCGACCGCATAGCGCTGCCTGCCGTCTGTCATGTCTTTGTTTCGCTGGGTTGCGCTGGCGCCTGCGTGCGCGCTCACGCCGGCGTATGCACTCGCACTACCGACGCCGCGCTCAAGCGTCTTGAGGTACCTGTTGGAAGCCGTCCATCATCTCGGCCATCACCGCTTTCACGAAGGCGTCCGCCTCATCGGTGAGTCCGCCCGCAATTCCTCCGTAGACCGCGCCTGACGACGGCGCCTCGCCCTTGTGCGCCTTGGCATACGCGACGGCCTCGGCGAGATCGGTTGCGAAGGTCTCTACCACTCCCGGCTGGGTCTGGGGCCGGGTGACCGCCATGTGCAGAGCGTTGGGGTACTGCTGCCCGTTGAACCGCCAGCCCCTCAAACGCATGAAGTCGTTCACGTGATAGATGTCGAAGTCGTCCGAGGTGAAGCTGAACAGGAAAGTCGGGCGTCCCATGACGCGAAGCTCCGGATGCGAGCACACGGCTTCCATCATCACGCCTGCTGTCGAGAAGATGTCCTTGGCGTAGCGGCGATATCCGTCTCTGCCGAGATTGACCATCGAGGCCCAGGTAGACGCCAACAGACCGCCAGAGCGTGAACCCTCGATGCCCGGCGAACAGTACTTGCCCCCGCTCCATCCGGTTACGAAGAAGTATTGCGAGTTGCGCAGCTCCTTGTCCCTGAAGGTGAGGACAGAGGTGCCCTTGAGCGCGTAACCGTACTTGTGGGTGTCGATCGAGATGGTGCTCACACCGGGGAGCCGGTAGTCGAATACCCCCGGGTCGTAGCCGAGCTCTTCGCCGAAGGGCAGGATGAACCCACCCAGACATGCGTCGACGTGCAGGCCCACGCCTCGTTCGAGAGCGAGCTCGGAGAGCATGTCGATGGGGTCGACGGTGCCGTACCCGTAATTGCATGCCGATCCCACGATCGCCACGGTGTTCTCGTCGATGTGACTGGACACCCAGTCGACGTCGACCTGGGTGCTCGCGGGGTCCACCGGGGCGCTTTGCAGCTCGATACCGAAGAGGTGGCAGGCCTTGTCAAAGGCTGGATGCGCGGTCTCGGGCTTGATCACGTTCGGAGAGACGATGCCTCGCTCGTTCCGGGCCCGTTCGCGATAGGCGAGCATGGCGTGGGCAATGCTCCCGGAACCGCCTGACGTGACGAGTCCCGCAGGCGTGGTTCGGTCGATCTGGTCACCGTGCAATAGGTCGAGCGTCATGGCGATGATCTCGGCCTCGAACTTCGTAGCGCTCGGGCACATGTCGCGCTGAAGTGCGTTCACGTGGGAGAAAAGCCCAAAAGCCTCGTTCAGGAACGCATAGTGCTCGTGGTCACCGCAATACATGGTGCCTGAGCACTGCCCGGTCTCCCAGAAGGCATCCTCCTCGCCCGCCATGATCTTGAGCGTCTCGAGCAGCTCCTCGCGAGTGGCGCCCTTCTCCGGTAGGCGGTGGTGTACCTCGAAGCGGTCGTGGTACGGGTAGGTGGACATGCGATCACTGTAGATGGGCGCGTTTGTTCGCAGGAAGTTGGGGCGGCTAGAGGCGCTGCACGGCGACGCCGTCGAGCTGGCGCACGAAGTCCGCGCCGAGCGCGCTCGACGGGGTGGACGCCCCTGGCTCGACCTTGCCCGCCGCCAGGAGGGTCGCTATTCGCACGACCGAGTCGGACGTCAGGTCGTAGCCGTTGCCGGTCGTGACCGAGCCGCAGGTCCGCGTCCCGTCGGGCGCCATCGCCTCCCCCCACACCTCTCCGAGGCTCTTCGAGCGCGTCTGCGCCGTCGGCCCACGCATACGCCCCGCAAGGAGTCTGAGCGGGCCCTGCATGGTCCGTGTCCGCGCGACAGGGCCCGCCAGTCCGAGAAGGCCGGCCAACGGAGCGGCGCCTCGGGGCAACGCGGCGTAGACGGTGATGTCACCGATGCCCGTCGAGTGGTACGCGGTCGACACGTCACCCCACGCGATCGCGATCGCCGGGGAGGCACCCGTGATGAACGGCACGCGCCTGCGCCGGCGCTGCGGCGGTACCCGGCCTATCACTCCGCCCACCCGGGCGCGGCTCGCCAACCCGATCGACTCGACCATCGTCTTGGCGGTGCCCGGGCTCGGACCTCCCGACATGCGTATCGCGAGCGCGAGAGAGGTCGCACCAGGGAGCTCGTGCGCGAGCATCGCGGCGAGGCAGTCCGACGGTACGACGTCGAATCCCGATCCCGGGAGCAGCGCCACCCCGGCGGCCTTGGCCTCCTCGTCGCGCGCGAGCAGGTCCTCGAACACGTCGATCTCCCCGGTGATGTCCAGGTAGTGGGTACCGGTAGCGAGGCACGCGTCGACCATGGGCCGCGCCGTCGCCGAGAACGGCCCGGCGCAGTGGGCCACGGCGTCGACCGATTCGAGTGCCCGCCGAGCGGCCGCCTGGTCGGACAGGTCGAAGCAGACGTGCTCGAGCTCGAGCAGCTCCCCGAGGCGCGCGAGGCGCTCCTCGTCGCGCCCGGCCAGCACCGGCTGCTCGCCACGCTCTGCCGCCAGCGCCGCCACCAGCCTTCCGGTGTACCCGTAGGCTCCGTAGACCATCCACGTCATGTGCCGCCCCTTACCCTCTAGAACACGAGCACGCCCCGCGCCAGCTTCCCGGCGGACATGTCCTCGATGATCTCCCCGAACCCTTCGAGCGGCCTGGTCTCGGTCACCAGCTCGTCGAGCATGAGCCGGCCCTGTAGGTAGAGCTCGACCATGAGGGGGATGTCGTGCGCGGGTCTCGACGAGCCGTAGCGGCAGCCGATCACCGCACGGTCGACGTAGGCGAGGTCGTTGACGTCGACCGTCACCTTGGTGCCGCGCGGCGGCACGCCGATGGCGACGGCGGTCCCTCCCCAGTCCAGACAGGCGATCGCATCCTCGAGCGCCCGCTGGTGGCCCACGCACTCGAACGCCCACTTGACGCCGCCGGGCCCGAGCGCCCCTGCGACAGACCTCGGGGCGTGGGGGACGATGCGCTTCACTTCCTCGACGGTGCCGGGCGCCGACGCGTCGACGAAGTGGGTCGCACCGAATTGCCGCGCGAGGTCTTCCTTGGCGGCGACGGTGTCAATCGCGATGATCCGGCTCGCCCCCGCCAGTCGCAGGCCCTGGATCACGTTCAGCCCCACTCCCCCGACCCCGAAGACCACGGCCGTCTCGCCGGGCGCCACCTTCGCCCGGTTGAGCACCGCGCCGACCCCGGTCAGCACCCCGCAGCCGATCAACGCGGCCGAGGTCCACGGCACTTCCGGCGCGATGGGCACCGCCTGCACGGCGGAGACGATCGTGTGCTCTGCGAACACAGATGCCGCCGCGAAGTTGGAGGCCGGCTTGCCCTTGAACGTGAAGGGCTCCGAGGACCGGCCGAGGGTGTAGACGCACATCGTCGGGTGCCCTGTGTTGCAGGCCCGGCAGGTCCCGCAGCTCGCGAGCGTGGCGATCACGACGTGGTCGCCGGGCTTCACGGAGCGAACCGCCGCGCCCACCTCTTCGACCACTCCGGCGCCTTCGTGTCCGAGGACCGACGGCGCCTTCCAAGGGATCGTCCCGTCGATGACCGACACGTCGGAGTGGCACACGCCTGCTGCGTGAATCTTCACCTTCACCTCGGTGGGACCGGGCTCGGCGATCTCGAGGTCCTCGGTGAGCTCCGCTCCGCTACCGGTGTAGACGATCCCTCTCAAAGGTCCTCCTCTTCACTCACCCACTGTCCTCTCCACTCATCGATGTTCCTCTCCACCCGGTCCTTCTGTCCTCTCTGACCCTTCTGCCCAGCGCGCTCGCAGCTCGGTCTTCAGCACCTTGCCGCTCGCGTTCAGCGGCAGAGCCTCGACGATCTCGATGTGGCGCGGCAGCTTGTAATTGGCCATCTGCTCCCGGGCCCACTCGGGAAGCCCGGCGCGCAGCGCTGCCGCGTCCGCGCCGGGCACCGGCATCACGAACGCGCAGCCCACCTCTCCGAGCCGGGCGTCGGGCACACCCACCACCGCCACCTGCGCGACATCGGGATGCTCCAGCAGGACGCGTTCGATCTCCGCAGGGTAGGCGTTGAAACCGCCGACCACGTACATGTCCTTCTTGCGGTCGGTGATCCTGACGTTGCCGGCGCCGTCCATGGTCCCGATGTCACCGGTGTGCAGCCATCCCTCGGCGTCGATCGCGTCTTCGGTCGCCTCGGGGTCACCCAGGTAGCCGGAGGTGACGTTGTAGCCCCGCACCACGATCTCCCCCGGATCACCCGCCTCGACCAGCTTGTCGGTGGCGTCGACGACTCGGACCTCGACGTCGGGAATGGGCCGTCCCGACGTGGTGGCGATCGTCTCGGGGTCGTCGCCCTGTCGGCACATGGTGACGACCCCCGTCGACTCCGTGAGCCCGTAGCCGGTGAGAACGGTGTCGAAGCCGAGCTCGTCGTGCATCCGCCGCACGAGCTCCACCGGCACCATCGCGGCCCCGGTCACAGCGAGGCGCAGGCTGGAGAGGTCGTGCGCCGTGCGTGTGGGGTGATCCAGCAGCGACTGGTAGAGCGTCGGCGGCCCGGGTAGCACCGTGATGCGCTCGGACTCGATGGTCTCGATCACCCGCTGCGCGTCGAACGCGCTCTCGGGGACGATCGTCGCCCCGGCGATCAGGCATGCGAGGATCCCCGCCTTGTAGCCGAAGGTGTGGAAGAACGGGTTCACCACCAGGTAGCGATCGCCGCGTTCGAGGCCGACGATGCGCGCCCACGTGGCGAAGGTGCGCAGGCTCTGCGCGTGCGTCGCCGTCGCGCCCTTCGGCCGCCCGGTGGTGCCGGAGGTGAAGATCACGTCGGAGAGATCGTCGGAGCGCACCGCCTGCCAGCGGTTTCGTGCCTCGTGCTCGCTCACCTCCACCCCCGCCACGCCGTCCTCCGAAGTGACGATCCCGAGCGCGTTGTCGATGAACTCGCGCCAGCCGAATATGGGGACTTCGTCGGTGGTCGTCTCCTCGCTCGAGGGGCCGGCGCAGTCGCGCAGCAGGACCATGCGCTCGAGAGCGGGCAGCTCCTCCCACTCGAGCAACGCCGGGTAGTCGATCCCGAGGAACCCGCGCACGGTGAAGAGCGCCCGGGTCCCCGACGCGCGCAGCACATAGGCGGCTTCGGGACCCTTGAAGCGGGTGTTGAGCGGCACGAGCACCGCGCCGGCGCCGAGCAGCCCGAGGGCGGTGACCACCCACTCGGCGCAATTGGGTGCCCATATGGCCACCCGGTCGCCCGGGTGGATCCCAGCGGCGACCGTCGCGCGCGTCACCTCGAGCGCGTGTGACTCGAGGTCGACGAAGGACATGCGCAAGACCGTCGTGCCGTTGCTCGAGTCCACGATCGCTTCGTCGTCGCCGAAGGCGCGCGCCGCGTCCGCGACTAGCTGGGGCACCGTGCCCACGGACAGGTCGGCCCGAGGATCCTCGCTGTCACTCACGAGGTGGCACCCGGCAGTCACCCACAGATCGCACCCGATGGGTCACGGGTGCTGGCTCGAGACGGAGACGATCTCGCCGCTCATGTACGAGGAATAGTCGCTGGCCAGGAACACCACGACGTTCGCCACCTCCCAGACCTCCGCCGAGCGCCCGAAGAGCTCCTGCTGCCTCAGTCGCTCGAGCTCCTCGTCGGGGAAGACCCGGTTGAGGAACGGGTGGACCGCGAGGCTCGGCGACACGGCGTTCACGCGTACCCCGTGGGGCGCGGCCTCGGCCGCCGCGCACCGCGTGAGGGCCATCACCCCCGCCTTCGCCGCCGCGTAGTGGGCCTGGTTGGCCTGGGCACGCCATCCGAGGACGGAGGCGTTGTTCACCACCACGCCCGAGCCACGCTCGTAGAAGTGGCGCAGCACCGTCCGGGTGCACCTGAACGTGCCGGTGAGGGTGACGTCCAGCACCGCCGACCATTGCTCGTCGGTCATCTCGACTATGGGGGTGTTGCCACCGAGGCCCGCGTTGTTGACCGCGACGTCGATGCGTCCGTGCTCCGCCACCGCCGATCCGTAGAGGTTCGCGACCTGCTCCTCGACGGACACGTTGCACGGTATTGCGAGAGGCCGGGTCCCCGACAACTCCGCCAGCGCGTCCGCCGCTTCGGCAAGGCGGCGCTCGTGGGCGTCTGAGACGACGACCGTTGCACCCTCCTCGGCGCACCTGCGCGCCGTTGCGAAGCCGATGCCCGTGCCGGCCGCTGCGGTGACGACCACCACCTTCCCCTCGAGGAGTGCGTGCGGGGCGGGGGCTTTCGGTGCGTCGGGCATCACCGGGAGGGCGCCTTCGGCTCGGGAGGGAGCCCGAGGACCCTTTCGCCGATTATGTTGCGCTGGATCTCGTTGGAGCCTCCGTAGATGGTCTCTGCACGCGAGAACAGGAAGATGCGCTGGGCCTCGGTGAGCAGGTACGGCTCGTATGCATCGGCTCCGTCCGCCACGGGCTCGGCTCCTGGATGCCCCGGCGCACTACGAACGTGCACGCCGGCGACGGTCGCCTCGGTTCCCTCCACGTCGAGAGCCAGCTCTCCGAGGCCGCGGTGCCAGTTGGCCCAGAACAGCTTTGCGATCGAGGATTGCGGGGACGCCACGGGGCCTTCGATGCCGGTGAGCGATCGAAGGACGTTCAGGCGGAGCACGTAGAGCCGGCCCCATGCGTCGGCGAGGCGTTGCCTGATGACCGGATCGTGCACCCTCCCGTTCTTCTGCGCGGTCTCGATCACCTCGTCGAGCTGCCGGTTGAACTGGAGGATGTCGCCGAGCAGGCCCGCGCCCCGCTCGAACGCCAAGGTCGCGAGCGCCACTCGCCAGCCGTCGTCGACCTCTCCCACCACCATGTCTGCCGAGGTGCGCGCTCCGTCGAAGAAGACCTCGTTGAACTCGGAGGTGCCCATGATCTGGCGAATCGGGCGCACCTCTATGCCCTCTTGGTCCATGGGCACGAGCAGGTACGACAGGCCGTGGTGGCGGGTGGAATCCGGGTCCGTGCGGCACAGCACGAAGCACCACTGCGACCATTGCGCGTAGGAGGTCCAGACCTTCTGGCCGCTCACCACCCATTCGTCGCCGTCGAGCACCGCTCTCGTCTGGAGCCCGGCAAGATCCGAGCCTGCACCCGGCTCGGAATAGCCCTGGCACCAGAACTCTGTCCCGAGGCGGATCGGGTCGAGGAACCGGCGCTTTTGCTCTTCGGTCCCGTAGGCGATCAGGGTGGGCCCGAGCAGCCCTTCCCCCATGACGCCCACTCGCGCGGGACCGCCGGCCCGCACGTACTCCTCGTTCCAGATCACCTGCTGCGACATCGTGGCGCCGCGGCCGCCCGAGCTGGCCGGCCATCCGACGCAGGTCCATCCCGCCTCGCCGAGGTGACGCTCCCATGCCATGCGGACGTCACGGCCCTCGTGCTGGGAGCCCGCGTACCCGAGGCCGCGCGCAAGGGCGAACTGGCCGGTGAGGTTGGCCTCGAGCCACGAGCGCGCCTCCGCCCGGAAGGTGGCGTCCTCGGGGCTGTCGCGCAGGTCCATGGCTCTTTCGACGACCGGGCCCCCGGCCGGGGCAGGTCGGCGCGACGACGCTACCAAAGGGCCTTCATCGGACCTCTGTCGATCCTGGCAGAACCCGCGGAACAGCCCGTGCCCGCGCCTGGTTGTATTTCTTGAACAGCCGAGGTGCAGGCTGCCTCGCCGCCCGGGTAGATCCGAGAGCAACGAGAGGACCGAGATGAGCCCTGAGATCGCGAAGACAGAAGACGAGTGGAAGGCCGAGCTGCCGGCGGATCGCTACCACGTCCTGCGGGAGAAGGGCACCGAACCCGCTTGGACCGGGGCCCTGCTCGACGTGCACGACCCTGGCCTGTTCAGATGCGCGGCGTGCGGAGCCGCGCTGTTTCGCTCGGACGACAAGTTCGACTCGGGATCGGGCTGGCCGAGCTTCACGAAGGCGGCCGCCGACGGCGTGGTCGACGAACACGAGGACCGCACCTTCGGCATGCGCCGCGTCGAGATCACTTGTGCCCGCTGTGGAGGACATCTGGGCCACGTCTTCCCGGACGGACCCGCACCGACCGGCATGCGCTACTGCATCAACTCGCTCTCGCTCGAGTTCGAGCCGGAGGGCTCGGGGTCCCAGGCCGTTTGACCGCGCAGCGCCGCTTCGGCGGCGTGCGCCGTGCGCGGGTCGCCGTACGCGGCCGCCTCGACCGTGCTGGCCAGCCGGCGCCAGGCCCCCGGCGGCGCCTGCTCGAGGCACTCGAGGGTCCCGGCGTACTCGGCCAACGTCTCTGCCGGCCGCCGGGGCCGCCCGGCGCGGGCGCCGACGCGCTCCATGCGGCGCGCGGCCGCCAGCGCAGGTGTCTTCGGACGCCGCCGGCGGAGGTCCACCACGAGCCAGCCCGCCGACAGCGCCAGTGCGGCGGCGCCCAGGGCTATGACCGGGGTCGTGCTCAGGACGTTGCCGGCCTGGCCCAGCAGGGTGCCGCCGGGACTCGGGTTGGCCAGGGGCACCACAGCGGTCGGGTCGAAGCTCTGCCAGCCGTCGCCGGGGAACCACACCTGCACCCAGGCGTGCGCGTCACGGGCCTGGACGTCGTAGAGGTCGGTGATCGGGTTGTAGGGGCCGGGGACGTAACCGACCGCCTCGCGTGCAGGGATCCCGAGCGTGCGCAGCATGACGGCCAAGGCGGTGGAGATCTGCTCGCAGAAGCCGACCCGGTCACCGAACAGGAACTCGTTGACGGTATCGGCGCCTGACGGAAGGGGCGGGATGTCGGTCGAGTACCGGGTGTGCAGCCCGATCCACGAGACGAGCTCCTCCACCTTGTCGTAGGTGTTGGTCGTCCCCGCCGTCACCTGGGCGGCCAGCGCCGCTGCTCTGGGGTACGCATACGGGAGTTCCAGGTAGCGCCGGGCCAGCTTGGTGTCGAGCCCCGCAGTGGGCGACCCGGTACCGGCGGCCCGCAGCTCGTTCGGGCTGGGCGTGGAGATGACCGAGCGCACCGTGTAGATGGCGCCGGCGCCGAGGCCGATCGGCGAGACGATCGTGCCGTCGTCGCGCAGGAAGATGTCGTGGGTCGGGAACCACACCTTCTGGGCGTCCTCGGCGTGGAGCACGAGGTTGGGCGTGGAGGACACCATGTAGAAGGTCTGCAGGTCGGCCGCCCCCGAGCGGGCCTGCTCCGCGGTGGACGGGACGATGAACGGCGATCCGCCGGCGAGCTTGGTGGGAGTGGTGATGCTGGCTGCCCAGCTCTCGCCGCCCCAGCGGTCGAAGGTCTCTCCGACCCAGTACGAGGGGAACTGGGCCCGGACCCGCATCACCTCCGTGCTGCCGAGCGTGCCGCGCAGGGCGGTGTCGAGCCGGGTGGCGAAGCCGGTGAACCCCCCTACCCGGCTTCGCCCGGCGGTACTGCCCGGCCGCGCCGGCTCCGAGGCCGCTCCGGCGTCGCCGGCAAGTCCGAAGGGAATCGCCAGAGCTCCGCCGCCGCCCGGGGCGATGGGGAAGTCGAACTGCCCCCCGACGGCCGGCGCCGGGAGGACGAGCAAGGCGGCCAGCGCCGGCAGCGCAGTCGCCGCCAGCGAGGCTCCGGCCGTCCGGGCCCGCACCCGGCCACCCCCGCTGGCCGACGCCCACATGGCCAGCAGCGCCCAGAAGCCGACTGCCATCCAGGCCAGGGCGTAGAGGCCGAAGCTCATGTCGGTGGCCTGGGAAGCGGCCACGGCCATGAGCGCCGCGGATCCCGCCAACGTGAAGGACAGGTCGCGCCGCGCCGGGACGTCGAAGGAGTGGATGGCGATCATGGCGACGAACAGTGAGGCCAAAGGGTCCTCGACCGTGGACACGTCGTAGAGCGGCTGTCCCGAGAGCTGGTGGAAGAACCAGACGAAGGCGGCGATGGAGGCGACGGCCAGCACAGGCTTGAGCCACATGGGCGGCGCTGCCCGAAGCCGGTAGGAGAGCAGCATCCCGGCCACCACGGCCCCGGCGCCGAGCGTGGCGACGGCTGTCGAGACCTCGCCCTGGGACCTCACGGCGGCGAGGCCGATGAGCACCGCGACGGCACAGGCCAGCCGCAAGCCGACCGAGTCCACGGGCGGTGGGGGGCGGTTGGCCTCACGCACCCGCTCGAGCAGGAGCGCCGGCAGCGAGCGCCGTTGGCCCAGCTCGACCCTGGGCCCGGCCGGCGGCGCCTGACTCTCGGCCGGGAGGACCAGAGCACCGGGCGCACCGGGCGTCACCCCGCTGGCCGCGCCGGGCTTCACCCCGCTGGCCACGGCGGGCGTCACCCCGCTGGCCACGGCGCGGGCCAGGCGCCGGCCTGCGTCGGCCCGGCTGGTGACCGGCGCCTGTCGGCGACCGGCGGCCTCGGTCGTGACGAGGACGACCTCCCTCCCCGCGCCTAGCAGCGACACCACCGTCCCCAGGACAACCTCGGCCTCCCGCTCGGAGCCTTCGGGGTCGGCAGGCAGCAGCGCCTCGACCACCACCGGCTCGGCCGCCTGCGACTCCATCTCGCGTACGACCAACTCGCCGCGGTGGGCGGTGGCGGCCCAGTGCACCCACCGGCGCTGGTCGCCGGCGCGGTAGTCGCGCACGCCCCGGGCGTCGCCCACCGCCGCCGGCACGAGCACCGGCGCCGTTCCCCAGCGATCCTCGGGCGTCGGCTCCTGCGGCCGGGCCGGCCCCAGCCGGGGCCCGACCACCAGCTCGCCCGCCAGGGGTAGGCGCACTTGGCGCCGCCACCACAGCATGCCGAAGGGGGCGGCGCTGGCCAGCTCGGCCACCAGCTCCTGGTGCACGCCACGGCGCTCCGGTACCACGGTGAGCTCCTCGGTCGCACCGCGGTCCCGCCCCAGAAATGTGACGGGGCCGGGGGGATCGATGGGCCTGAGGCGCATCCGGGTGCCGGCCGAGACGGCGAGGATGACGGGGAGGCCGGCGGTGGCGTCGGTGGGGGACGAGACCACCCTGGCCCGGGCCCGGGCGCAGGCGACGCCCGGGCCGGCCAAGCCGACGAGCAGCGTTCCCCACAGCACGTCACCCAGCAGCTGGACCCAGCCCGAGCCACCCTCGTGGGCGACCACGAACCACCCGACCGCCAGGCCCACGGCGCCTGCGATTCGGGCGAGGGGCTGCTCCGGCCTGGGCACCTCGAGCCCCCCGGTCAGGGGCGCGGGGTCGGCGTGGACTCGAGCACCCCTCGCACCACCGAGACCGCCTGCCCGATGCCGTCGTCGGTCCCCAGGCGATGCGCCAGGCAGGGCACCGCGACGGCTTTGACGTCGTCGGGCACGACGTATCCCCGGCCCGACAACACGGCGTGGGCCTTGGCCGTGCGGACGAGCCAGATCGATGCCCTCGGGCTCGCCCCCAGACGCACTCCGGCGGCGGCGCGGGTGGCTCGGGACAGCTCGACGGCGTAATGCGCCATCACCGGGCTGACCTCGACCGCCTCGGTCGCCTGCTGGGCGGCCAGCCAGCCCCTGGCGTCGCACACCTTCGGAAGCCCGTGCAGGGCGAACTTGCCACCCTGGTTCAGGAGCAGCCGTGCTTCTGTCTCGGAGTCCGGGTAGCCGACGGTGGTGCAGAGGGAGAAGCGGTCGAGCTGGCTCGACACCAACGGGTAGGTGCCGAGCTGCGAGTGGGGGTTCTGGGTGGCCACCACCAGGTGCGGGGTGGGCAGCGGCCACGATTCGCCGTCCACCGTGACCTGCTGCTCCTCCATCGTCTCGAGCAGCGCCGACTGCGTGCGCGGCGGGGTGCGGTTGAGCTCGTCCACCAGCACCACGTGGGCGAAGACCGGCCCCCGACGAAACTCCCATGTGCCGTCCTCGGCGCTGAACACCGACACGCCGGTGACATCCGATGGCAGCAGATCTGGATGGCCCTGGATGCGTGACAGCTCGGTGCCGAGCGAGGCGGCCAGCGCCCGGGCCAGCACGGTCTTGCCCACCCCGGGTACGTCCTCGATCAGCAGGTGGCCCCCCGACAGGGCTGCCATGGCGGCCGCCGCCACCGCCGACGGCGCCCCCAGCAGGACGCGGCTCAGGTTCTCGACCAGGCTCCGGCCCAGGGCGATCGCGCCATCGACGGAAGCCACTGTCCCGCTTGCACTTGCTACCACCGGGGAATCCGCAAACTGATGAGATGACAAAGCGGGTCCTCCGCTTCGGCTGACGGCTCGAGCGCTGTGCGCCGGATCCCGTCAGCCCCACAGGTGACGTTACCGGGGCCCTGCAGTCATCTCAGCGCGAGCCGCCCCTCGGCGAGCTCGAACAGCGCCGCCATGCGCGCCGCTTCACTGACCCTGCCCGAGCGCAACAGGGCGCGCTCGGCCTCGGCACACGCCTCGCAGAGGTCGAACGCCTCGCGCTTGTTGAACACGAGCACCGAGGCGAAGCGCACTGGTTGCTCCTCCTCGCTCTCGAGCGTGTCCAGCTCCTCGCGATCCGGACGCGGCTGCGGCTGGCAGATCGTCATCGTGCCTCCAGGTCTCCGTGCGTCACTACCTGTGCGGACGCGTCGAGCGGAGCACGGGTGTCGATCCCCGTGCCACACGGTTGCGCCGATTCGAACGGGAGCACCGGCGCACGACGGCGTGCGGAAGGGCCGGACCCGAAGCGCCTCGCCACTACCGCTAGTGCCACGAACAGCGCTCCGGGACCCGCGGCGAGGACCGGGATCCCGAAGCGGCGAACTCCCTCTACGTAGAGCATGGTCAGACCTCCCAGGGGCACCGTCAGCGCTCCGTGCGGTGTCAGGTGCCTCACGAGCTGGAGCAGGTCACGGCTCACCACGAGTGGCCCGGCGACCCACGGGTACGACACCACATCTCCCATCGCTCCTCCTCTCGCCCTCGGCGTTCTCCATTTACGCGGCATTACCCGGCGCGTCCCGGTCCCCCGAGCCCGCGCGGGCCCGAGGAACCGGGTCCGGCCGGTCAGGCGCCGGAAGAGACGACCTCGGCTCGCCCGGACGTGTCGGAGCTTCCGTCCGGGTCCGCCTCGTCGGGCATCCGGCGCTCCGCCTTGGTGACCTCCGCAGTCGCGAACCGCAGAGAAGGCCCGACGTCATCGGCGCTCACCTCGACGCGGCTGCGACGCTCACCGGCGTCGTTCTCCCACGTGCGCTGCTCGAGACGACCGGCGACGATGACCCGGCTCCCCTTCACGAGGCTCAGGGCCACGTTCTCCGCCAGGTCGCGCCAGCACACGACGTCGAAGAACGAGGTCGCTTCCTCCCACTCGTCGGACCCCTTCGACTGCCAGCGCCGGTTGACGGCCAGGCCGAAGGTCGCGCTCGCTTGGCCGTCGCGGGTGTAGCGGATCTCGGGATCGCGGGTGAGGTTCCCTGACAGGGTGGTCGTGTTGCTCATTTCTTCGCCTCTCCTCTTCTCGTGGACACCACTCGGGTGTGAGCCGATCGTGAAGGGGCGACCTGGCGCCGGAGCTATCGAGGGACCTCGCCGGGCACCTTGCAGGGGCGTCGAGGAGCGGATTTTTCGCCCGGCACCGCCACGAAGATGCCGAAAGAACTGCTCAGATCAAACCCACCTGGCCGAGCGCCTCTCGTAGAAGTCGGTTCTCGTTCCCATGGGCCATCACGACCTCGGCGCGAAGGATGCTGGCTGCCGCAAGCGCCTCTCGGGACAGCAGGTTCAGGCGGTACCCGGGGCCGTCGAGCTGACTGGCCATCACCGGCGCGACGACCCTCCAACTCAGGATCTCAACCTTCTCAGGAAGTTCGAGAACCGCGTGCAGCACGCGTTCGCGTCGATCAGCAGGCAGTGTGAGAAGGGGCTTTGACAGGGAGCCGCCGGATCCTCGCGCCACCGCCTGGCACAAGCGCAAGTACCAATATCCGGTCGTGAAGACTTGATCGTCCGGCCAATCGAGCTCCTCCCGGAGCAGCGCGGAGAGAATCTGGTCGTCAACGAGAAGTGTCAGGTCTGAGCCTGTCCTATTGGTTGGCCAGGTCGGGATCTCCGAACCCGGACCTCGCGTCCTCCCAGTCGGCTCCTGCGAGGAGCTCCTTGCGCAGTTCGTCGACTCCGCCAGGAACGAGCAACACAGCATCGCCGAGGTCGACCCATCCCACGCTCCCGCCATCGTCCAAACCCCAGCGGTGGCGAGCCTGGGCCGGAAGCGCCATCTGGCCGCGCTCACTCACCTTCACTTCGCCCGTTTGCGCCATGGCCACCTCACAATGCAGATACGTTGGTTGCATTGTAGCCGACCTACACGGAGGATGCGCCCCTTGCCACCAACGCGAAATTCGAACGTTAGAGCAGCGGGCCGACTTCCTCGCCGAACGCGGCCATCTGGTCGCACAGCTCTTCCACGGATCGGCTGGGGAAGCGGAGCTGGACGTGCGACACGCCCATCGCGACGAGCTCGCCCAGGTTCTCGGCCACCTGCTCCGCTGTGCCGGACACGGTTCCGCGCGGCAGCTCCCACGATGGTTCACCGAGATGGAAGGCGCCGGCGAGGGCGCCGATGTCGATGGGGGCCCCACCTCTCTTTTCCTCGCGCAGGGCCTTCAGGTACGCGATCTGCTCGGGCATGTCCTTGCGCTTTGGGCTCTGGGGTAGCCAGCCGTCGCCGCGAAGCGCGGCTCGCCGCAGCGCCGCGCGCGAGGACCCGCCGACCCATATCGGAGGACGAGGGCGCTGCACCGGCCGGGGCGATATCCCGAGCTCGGCGGCCGGCCACTGCGGGCCCCGCAGCACGGGGAACTCCTCGGTCAGGCCGGCGGCGATCGAGTCGATCGCCTCGTCGGTGAGGGCGCCGCGCGCTTCGAAGTCGCGGCCGGAGAAGTCGAACTCCTCCGACACGTGCCCGGCACCGACCCCCACGATCAGACGACCTCCCGAGAGCAGGTCCAACGTCGCCATCTCCTTGGCCGCCCGAAGCGGATGACGAAGGGCAGCTATGTAGACGTGCGAGAGCAGGCGAACCCTCGTCGTGAGCGCGGCCAACCACCCCAGGGTCGCCACCGTGTCGTACCACGTCGTGCCCATTGCCTGAGCGAGTCGCTGCGGGATGGCGGTGTGGTCGCACACAGCTACGTAGAAGAACCCGCTCTCGTCCGCCTGACGTGCGACGCGCACGAGCTCCTCGGGCCCCGAGGTGAGCTCCCAGGTCTCCACGTACATCGTCGACTGCGACTGCACGGGAAGCTGTATCCCGTAGGCCACGGTGCCGGGCGGGACGATCCTCACGGACTCGCGACCGACGGGCTCCTCGACGTGTCCACCCGGTGCCGTCATCTTCCTCCCTCCTGCCGCACATACCGATCCGCCACGAGCTCCGCGAATTGTCCCGGTCGCCCGAGCGACTGGGACAGCACCCGCGCGCGCATCAGGTACAGGTGCACCGGCACCTCCCAGGTGAACCCCATGCCGCCGTGCACTTGGATGCACGCCTTTGCGTTCGCGACCGCTGCCTCCGCGGCGAGCATGGCCGCACCGTACGCCGCCCTCTCCGGGTCACCGACATCCGGCTCGTCGACGGTCACCCCGGCGGCTTGAACTGCGACGCGTGCGACCTCCGAGCGCACGAGCATGTCGGCACAGAGGTGCTTCACGGCTTGGAACGAGCCGATCGGCTTTCCGAACTGCTCGCGCTCCTTCGCGTACCCCACGGCCATCTCGACGCACCTGGCCGCCAGCCCCACCAGGAGCGCACCTGTGAGCACCGCCTCGTCTCGCCGCCACCCGGCAGCCTCCTCTGCCTCACCGACCCTCTCACCGATGAGCGCTCCTCCCTGGTCGGCGATCGGGAGACCGTCGACCCGCCACATCGGAGTGAGCGGATCCAGAGGTCGCCGGATCGCGGTTGCTCCGAGTGCGGACGGGTCGACCACCACCAGCTCGTGCTCGCCCACCACCACCAGCGCGCCCAGCGACGCAAGGTTCTCGACGAGCAGTGGCGCCAGTGACTCGGCTCCCGAGGACGGCGGCCGGTGGACGGAGCCGACCACCAGCTTGCCCTCGCCCGCTCCGCTGAGCGGCTGTGCTCCGAGACGCGCCGCCAGATGCGACGCCACCAGCGGGCCCGGGACGAGAGCCCGTCCGAGCTCCTCGAACACGACCGTCGCGGGCGCCATGCCCAGGCCGACCCCTCCGGCGTCCTCGGGAACCTGGAGCGAGAAGAGCCCCGACGATGCGAGCGCCGCCCAGCCTGCGGGATCGAAGACACCCGTGTCGTCGCCGCCCGCGCGAGCGCCGGTCCGTACCCGATCGGCCGACAGCGTCGCCGCCTGCTGGAGCCGCTCCAGGGGAAAGCGTGAGGCGCAGAGGGCTCGGACCGAGTCGCCGAGTGCGATCTCGTCGTCGGACAGCTCGAAGTCCACGGCGCGCCCTACCTCGGGAGCCCGAGGATGCGCTCGGCGACGATGTTGCGCTGGATCTGGGAGGTGCCGGCCGCGATCGTGCGCGACAGGCTGTTGACCCACGTGTCGACAAGCTCCGCGCTGTGCAGCGCCGAGCCGTCGAGCCCATCGAGCTCATCCCATGACAGGCCCGCTCTGCCGGCCAGGTCCATGCCGAGGTCGGCCAGCCGTTGGCGCGCCTCGGAGAGCGCCAGCTTGTAGACGCTCCCGCCGATCCCAGGTACCCCGGTCCGCGCGGCGCTGGACACGTTGCGACGCGCGAGCGCCCAGAGGGCGTCGAGCTCCGCGCCGAGATGTCCCACTCGACGTCGGAGCTCGGGGTCGTCCCACGCCCCGCTCCGACGCGCCAGGGCGCCGAGCGAGCTCAGCATCTCCATGGACTGGAGCATCTCCCCGACGAACGCGGTCCCTCGCTCGAAGCTGAGCGTGACCATGGCCACCCGCCAGCCGTCGCCCTCCTCGCCGACACGGTTCGCGATCGGCACCCTCACCTGATCGAGGAAGAGCTGCCCGAACTCGTTCGAGCCTGCGATGGTCCGAAGCGGCCTGAACTCGACCCCCGGTCGGTCCATCTCCATTGCCAGCCAGGTGATCCCCGCGTGCCTCTCACCCTCGGGCCCTGTCCTAACGAGGAGCTCGCAGAAGTCGGCCACCTCGGCGTGCGACGTCCAGATCTTCGATCCGGTGACCACGTACTCGTCGCCGTCTCGCACGGCGCGCGTCCGCAGGGACGCGAGATCGCTGCCTGCGCCCGGCTCGGAGAAGCCTTGGCACCACACCTCGTCGCCACGCAGGATCGGCGGCAGGAAGCGGGCGCGCTGCTCGGTGGTTCCTTCCACCGCGATCGTGGGTCCGGCGTGGAGCAGGCCCACGAAGTTCACACCGACGTACGGCGCGTGCGCTCGCTCCAGCTCCTCGAGGTAGACGAGCTGCTCGACCGGGCTTGCGCCACGGCCACCACCGTCTTCGGGCCAGTCGATGCCGGCGTACCCGGCGTCGAACAGCATCCGCTGCCACGTCGTGTCGAAGGCTCTTCTCGCCGGCCAGTCCGACGCGTCGGGGGGCGACGGGAGCTTCGGGACCACTTCGGCCAGCCAGGTTCGCAGCCCGGCCCTGAACTCCTCCTCGGCTTCGGAGTAACGAAGGTCCACGGGCTCGTGCAGTGCAGGCCGCGCCGAGGCTACGGAGCGAGGTGGTCTAGTCCGAACAGCCTGATCGCGTTGCCTCGGACGATCTTGTACTTCGCCTCGTCGTCGAGGTGGGCCATCTGGCGCTCGGCGATCTCCTTGGTCTCCGGCCAAGTCGAGTCGGAATGGGGGTAGTCCGACTCGTAGGTGATGTTGTCGACCCCGATCTCCTCCACCGACCTGAGCCCGTGGGCGTCGTTGAAGAAGCAGCCCGTGATCTGCCGGTGGAAATAGGTCGAAGGTGGCTCGGGGATCTTGTCTGCCACTCCTCCCCAGCCCCTGTTCTCCGACCACACGACGTCGGCCCTTTCGAGGATGTAGGGGATCCACCCGATCTGGCCCTCCGAGTAGGCGAGCTGCAGGTCGGGGAAGCGAACGAGTACCCCGGAAAAGAGGAAGTCCACCACCGAGAAGGTGGCGTTGGTGTGGGTCAGCGTCGAACCGACCGCCGGAGGGGCGTCGGAGGATGTGGAGGGCATCTTCGACGACGAGCCGATGTGCATGTTTACGACCGTGGAAGTCTCCGCGCAGGCCCTGAAGAAAGGGTCCCAATAGTTGTCCGGGTCGTGCACTGAAGGCAGTCCGAGGAACGGGGGTATCTCGCTGAAGCACACGGCGCGCACGCCCCGCGCCGCGTTGCGAAGGACTTCTTCACCCGCGAGCTGGGCATCCCAGAGGGGCACGATGCACAGGGGGATCAGCCGCCCGTCGGACTGGGCGCACCACTCTTCCACCATCCAGTCGTTGTACGCCCGTACGCAGAGCAGGCCGAGGTCGTGGTCCTTGGCCTCGGTGAACGTCTGGCCGCAGAACCGGGGGAATGTCGGAAAGCACAGCGACGCCTCGATGTGGTTGGTGTCCATGTCCTCGAGGCGCGGCTTGACCTGGTAGGCGCCGGGCCGCATGTCCTCGTAGGTGACCCCGTTCATGGTCACCTCGTCACGGGGCACCCCGACGGCTGCGTCCAGTCTGAGCAGGGGCCTCTTCAAGTCCTCGTAGTACCACCAGTCGACGGGGTGGCCCTCGCTGCCGGGCTTGACGGTCAGCTTTCCCCCCACGAAGGTGATCTCACCCATGGGCGCTCGCACTATCCGGGGCCCGACCTCGAGGTACTTGGATGGAAGCCGGTCCTGCCACACGTTGGCCGGCTCCACCACGTGGTCGTCGACCGAGATGATCCTGGGCAGCTCCGACACGGGGCCAGACTACCTACGCATCTGACGGCGCGTCAGATCTGGAGTTCACGCAGAGTTCTGCCTCGTTGCACCCTTCTGTAACCCGACGTTCACCCTCGGGCCCTAATCTCTGCGCCGAGGCAACGGAGGCGGCACCGGTGACCCCATCATCTCGTCGGGACTTCATGAAAGGCGCGCTCGGCCTTGCCAGCGCGGCTGCATTCGGCTCCGGGGCGACCCGCACCCTCGGCTCGCCACCCACGCGGCGGGCGGTCGACTCGGGCTCCGCGCGGGTCGCGCTGAGCCGGGCGGTTGCTCCGCTCCCCGACCCGGCGACCTCGGGCATCGAGCACGTCGTCGTGGTCATGATGGAGAACCGGAGCTTCGACCACTTCCTCGGCTGGATGCCGAACTCCAACGGCCGGCAGGCGGGCCTCGCGTTCGAGGACCCTAAGCACGTCGTCCACCCGACGTGGCACGCCAAGCAGCTCAACGGCTGCGGCTACACCGACCCCGATCACTCCTACGACGGGGGGAGGCAGCAGTACGACAAGGGGAAGATGGACGGCTTCCTGCTGGACACCTCCAACGACATCTACGCCGTCAGCTACTACACGGCGAAGGACCGGCCCTTCATGAGCCAGCTGGCCCTCAACTACACGACCTGTGACAACTACTTCTGCTCGATCCTCGGCCCCACCTACCCCAACCGGTTCTTCCAGCACGCTGCGGCCACCGACCGGCTCGACAACACCATGACCATCTCGTCACTGCCGACGATCTGGGACCGGCTCAACCACGCCGGCGGTCCCACCGGGCGCTACTACTTCAGCGACGTACCGTTCCTCGCCCTCTGGGGACAGAAGTACCTGTCGATCTCCGCTTCATACGGCGAGTTCCTGGCCGACGCCGCAGCGGGCGAACTCCCGAACGTCTCCTACATCGACCCGCGCTTCGAGGACGAAGGGGACGGGACCTCCTGCGACGACCACCCGCTCGCCGACCTGAGGGCGGGAGACTCGTTCCTGTCGGAGATCTTCCACGCGCTCGCTTCCGGGCCCGGGTGGGACAAGACGGTGCTCGTCATCAACTACGACGAATGGGGCGGCTTCTTCGACCACGTGGCCCCTTCTCGGGTGACACCCGGAGTCCCCGTCGGCAAGCCACCCTCCACGGACATCGACACCGACCAGGTAGGCGGCAAGGTGTTGTTGGGTTTCAGGGTTCCGTGCATCGTGGCGTCGCCTTTCACGAAGGGCGACGCGTCCGATCCGACCGTGGCCCACGGGCTGTACGACCACACCTCGGTGCTCAAGCTCATCGAGTGGCGCTGGGGTCTGGCACCTCTGACCCAGCGCGACGCCTCCACTGCCTCGAGCGATCCAGGCAATCTGGCTCACACGTTGGACCTCGCGCGTACGAGCTCTTCTGTGCCCGACACGATCCCCGCGCTGCTACCATTCGTGCCGGCGGCGTGCTCGACCGGGTTGCCGGCCGTCGGCGGTGGGCCGGCTCCGGCTACAGCAAACGGCGGCGACAGCGATACCTGGTCCGAGCTCCGGGCATCCTCGTTGATGAAAGGATGGAAATGATCGGCGGGAAGGCGGGGCGACACCTCAAGCACTCGACAGTCGCGAGCTTCGCGGCATCAGCCATCATCGCTGGCACGATGATCTGCTCGGCGGCGCTCTCAACCCCTAGTGGAGCCCAGATGGTGGCGGCAAAGAAGTTCATGTTGCCACCGATAAGGCACGTCTTCGTCCTCGTCCTCGAGAACGAGACGTCAACGTCCACCTTCGGTGACCCGAGCGCGGACCCGTACCTCGCGAAGACCCTGCCGTCCGAAGGTGCCTACGTGGAGAACTACTACGGGACCGGGCACGAGAGCAACGACAATTACATAGCCATGGTGAGCGGGCAGGCGCCCAACCCCCAGAACCAGGGCGACTGCCAGGTGTATGACGACTTCGAGGGCGCGCCCCCCGAGGCGAGTGGCACGGGCACCCCCCTCGACGGCCAGGCAGTAGGCACGGGCTGCGTCTTCCCTACTTCAGTCCAGACCGTGGCCGACCAGCTGGTCGCCGCTCACTTCACCTGGAAGGGCTACATGGAGGACATGGGCAACGTGCCGAGCCGCGAGTCGGCTGCGTGCGGCCACCCTGCATTGGCGTCACAGGACAAGACCCAGTCCGCCGTCTCCGGCGACGGGTACGTCAGCCGCCACGACCCCTTCGTGTACTTCCACTCGATCATCGACGACTCCGCCTACTGCGACAGCCATGTAGTGCCCCTGGGCACTACCAGTGGCAAGCTCCCTTCAAGCGCACCCCCCGGTACCACGGGGCTGGCGAAGGACCTCAAGTCGGTGTCCACCACGCCCAACCTCTCCTTCATCGTTCCCAACGTGTGTGACGACGGACACGACTACCCGTGCACCAACGAGAAGACGCCGACCTCGAGCGCGGTGGGAGACATCGACGCGTTCCTGGAGCAGTGGGTGCCCGTCATCACGTCGTCACCCGCGTTCCGGGACAACGGGCTCCTCGTCATCACGTTCGACGAAGCCGCAGGGCCGCCCAGTGGGGACTCGAGCTCCTGCTGCGGCGAGAGCCCCGGGCCCAATACGCCGCTACCCGGCATAGACGGGCCCGGTGGAGGCAAGGTCGGCGCGGTCTTGCTGTCCCCCTACATCAAGAAGGGGACGCGGAGCACCACTGCCTATAACTACTACGCGCTGCTCGGGTCCATCGAGGACCTGTTCCACCTCTCGCGGCTCGGCATGGCCGCCGACGTCACGAACACCTTCGGGTCCGACGTCTACACCAACGGCTGACCCGGCTGCGCGCGGGGGCCCAGCAAGCCCTCGATCGGCTCGACCTACTGACCGAACACCCCGAAGACCCCCTTGGCGCGCAGCGCGTTCCAGAACTCGGGGTCGTAGGCGTGCTCGGGATCGGCGCGGACCTCGCCGTCGATGATCTGCGCGTCGGCACCCACGACGATGCGCCACCTGTCGCTGCGCACTCCGTCGAGGATGGTCGTGGCGGCCTGGGCGGCGGTGGTGGGAGCGGCGTCGCGGAAGGTCTCGCCGATCATCTCGATGCCCTTGCGCAGATCCTCGTCGGAGACAGCGTCGAGCGCGATCCCCCGCCCGGCGAGCTGATGGCGCACCTTGTCGAGCTCCTCACTGCTCATCGACTCCGGCTCGCGACCGAGGATCTTGCCGGTGTTGATGATGATCGACGTGCCGATGTGACCGGGCATGACCACCGAGGCACGCAAGTGCGGCGCGTTGACGCGGAAGTCGGTGATCAGGGCTTCGGTGAACCCCCTGACCGCGAACTTTGCGGCGCTGTAAGCAGTGTGCGGCATGGTCGGGCCTACCGACGCCCACAGTCCGTTGAGACTGCTGGTGTTGACGACATGCCCTTCTTCTGCGGCAAGGAGCATGGGCAGGAACGCCCGGGTGCACAGGTACACGCCGCCCCAGTCGACACCGAAGGTCTTCTCCCACTCTGCCCGTTCGTCAGCGACGATGCTGCCGCCCCCGCCGATGCCGGCATTGTTGAACAGCAGGTTGACGTGGGCGGTCTCCAGCTCGGTCTTCACGTCTTCTCGAAAAGCGACCACCTGGGGCTCGTCCGAGACGTCGGCTACGAACGTCGACACTCGCGTGCCCGACGGCGCCCCCTCGAGGGCCATCGCCTTCGTCTCGGCCATCGACTGCGCCGACACGTCGCAGGTCGCAACGTGGCATCCCTCGGCGGCGAGCTGGCGCACCAGCTCCCGTCCCATGCCAGTGCCACCCCCGGTCACGACGGCGATGCGACCCTCGAAGCGCTCCATCGGACGACCCCCTCTCCAACGCTGCCCGCACCCTACGCGAGCGGAAGGCTCCTGGCTCAGCTGGGCACGTCCACCGGTTCGAGCGACGTTGCGGAATAGATCGTGACGGTCGACGGGAGCTTGCGCGCGACCACCCGCCAGCGGTCGGTGACATCCAGCACCTCGAGGGAGCCGATCGTGGCCGATGCGGGTGGCGAGCCCGGTGAAACGTCGAGCCGTATGCGCAGGCCGACGATGGGTCGGCTCGCCCAGTCGACGGGAAGCTTCACGACGGTGCGGGTGTGCCCGCCGTCGTTGAAGGGAAATGTGCTCGGGACCCCGGCCGTCATCTGGCGGTAGTCGCTCGAGTACCACACCGGGTCGCCGGCCAGCTGGATCTCGAACTGGACGTCCTGCGCTCCGTGCTCGTCGATGTCGGAATCTACGATGGCGTACTGGCGGTAGTCGCCTACGAGCAGGTCGTCCGGGTTGGTGGAGATCACCTGCTCTCGTGGCATCTCCTCGTTGGAGATGTCGTACGTCCAGGGATTTGCGTCCATGACCTCGTCCCGCAACTGCCCTGCCGGCGGCGCGGCCACCGGGGCCTGTTGGAACCGGAAGGGTGTCGTGCCCGAATCGCTCAGGTAGTTGGTGGCAGACGCGTCGCGTAGCACCGGGTGGTGGCCGTCGTAGTCGGATGCCGGTATGTCGGCCGTCGTCTCCTGCGGGGCCATGAGCGAGTCGGGGAAGTCAGGGATCGATTCGCAGCCGCACGACGCGTAGGTTGCCGAGAGCACGGAGCCGTCCGGGGCCACCGACTCGTCGACCACCGTGACGATGTCGGTCATCCTGCCCCACACCGCCCACTGGTAGGCGGGGACGACGCTGTCTCCCTGGTCGTGCGCCGACACGACGAGCACGTACTCGAGCGAGTGCACGCCATCGGATGCCACGGAATCGGTCGCGTCGACGAGCAAAGGCATGTACATCGAGGCTGCCGAGCTGCGGCCGTAGATGACCGGGGCGTACGCCTCTTCGAAGTAGTCGGGGTCGGACTCCGGTACGACGCCTAGGTGGACAGCGACGATGTCCACGGTCGGGGCCGATGCCGTGTGCGAGAGCGCATCGTCGACGTGGACGCTCAAGGTGTGGGCACCGACACTCGAGGGACCGGTGAACCCCGTGTAGGTGAAGGTCCTTGCCCCGTAGAAGAGCACGACGGACTGAGCCGGCCCGCCGTCCACGGATACCTCGACCACCACCGAGGTGTCGCTGGCGGACGACCAGGAGGTACCGGGCGCCGACATCGTCAGCCATGCCACGCCTTCGCCGGTCGTCCCGGGCCGCAGGGCGCGGGCGGGAGCAGAGACCTCCCCGGGGCCCTCGGGCACGCGGAGAGGGTCGGTCACGCCGGTGGCATTCAAGCTGAACGAGGCGGTCGCACCGGGACCCACGACGACCTGCTGCGTCCCGGCTACGCGGCCCGTGGAGGTGCTTGCAGTGCGGGAAGACGAGGGGGCGGGCGAAGCCGCCGACGTCTTCGGGCCCGCGAACGACCGCGGGGTGCCCGCCCCGGCCGCGCCCCCAGCAAAGCAAGCGGTGCACGCCGAGATGAGCGTCACGAGGACGAAGGCGCGCCGGCATCTATGAAGCGCGCGCCCCGTCGGCATGGCGGTGAAACGCCTGGCTGCAGGCAACCTTTCGGAGGCGCAGATCCTCAGGCCGTGCCGGCCACCGCCGCCTGTCGCACCCTTGCCCCGGCGGATCGTCGCACCCCGGCCCGGACCCTGTCGCTCGCTGCCCTTACGCCCGGCGAATCAGCTCAGTCTTTTGCGTCTTTTCTCCAGCAGCGATCAATAACCGCCATAGGTGTTCCGATACATACATTCAGTGAGAATCCCCTTCCTCGGAGCACGGGTGGTGGCGGGCGCCGGCGCCCTCGTCGTGGCGCCGCTCCTCGCAGCGATGGTCCTGTCGGCGCCGGCGCCGACCGCCCTTGCTGAAGCGGGGACCCCGAGGGCCTTGGCCCCGGCCTCTGCCACCCACACCCTTCCGGTCACCGCGCCACAAGGGACCGTGCCCCCCGCCAACCCGACCCAGGACATAGCGCCTTCCCCCAACTTCCTCCAGAACTGCTCCGGTACTACCTACGACGATTCGGCGGGTTGTGTGAGCGCCACGCTCGCAGCGATAGCGAACGCCAGAGCCCAGGAGGGATTGTCGGGGATGGCGCTTCCGAGCAATTGGTCGTCGCTCAGCCCGCAGCAACAGCTGTTCGTCGCGACCAACTTGGAGCGGACCGCTCGCGGTCTAGCCCCGCTGTCGGAGATGACGGCGGCTCTCGATGAAGCTGCCGCACAAGCCGCCCAGCTGGACACCGACCCGAGTCCTCCCGCGGGGTTCCCATTCACATCATGGGGTGCCAACTGGGCCGCTGGCTTGGGCAACCCGCTCGAGACCATCTACTACTGGATGTACGACGACGGGGAGGGATCCTCGAACGCCGAGTGCACCTCCGCGAACACGAGCGGATGCTGGGGCCATCGCGACAACGTCCTCATGTCGCCTGCATGCCCGGTCTGCGAATCGGGTGTCGGCTACGTGTCCAACGCGTGGCAAGGCGACCCGAGTTGGGCGGAGCTGCTCGTCGACACCTCGGGGACGACCCCGCCCGACTTCTCGTGGAGCCAGGTCGTGCCCTTCCTTTCCGGCGGAGGCGACTCAGGCTCAGACCCCGGCCTCTTCGAGTTCATATCCGACCACGCGAACGGGCGGGTGTGGAACGCATACGACCAGAGCGCCAACACCGGCGGGCCTGGCATGATCGGCAGCCCGAGCGCTCTGGTGGACCCCTCGGACAACCTCGTCCGCGTCTTCGAGCGAACACCAGCCAACGATCTCGTCGAGTACGTGGACGACGGTATTGGTGGTCACACCTGGAACTACTACGACCTCACGTCGGCCTACGGCGCCCTCGACATCGCAGGGAACCCGAATGCCGTCGCCGATCCCCACGACGGGCACATCCACGTGTTCGAGCGCACCTCGAGCGGTCACCTCCTCGAGTACGTGGACGACGGGATCGGGGGTCATGCCTGGAACGCCTATGACCTCACTGCTCTGTACGGCGCGCCTCTGCCGATCGCCGGAGACCCGGACGCTGTATACGACGCGGCCCAGGGGACAGTCCACGTCTACGCACAGGGCGCTGACGGGCACCTAGTCGAGTATGTCAACGACGGCGCCAACGCCCGGCCGTGGAACGCATACGACGTGAGCGGTTACGCAGGCGGGGGATCTCCTGTCGCCGGTACACCGAGGGCGGTCTACGACGGCGCACAGAACCTGATCCACACCTACGTCGAGGGCTCCAACGGGCACCTAACGGAGTACGTGTCCGACCACGCCCACGGCAACGTGTGGAACGCCTACGACCTGAGCTCCTACTCAGGAGGCGGCAGCCCGATCTCGGGTGGCCCCGCAGCCGTCTACGACGCGGCTCAGGGTCTCATCCACACGTACGTCGAGGGCTCCAACGGGCACATGATCGAGTACGTGTCCGACCACGCCGACGGCAACGTGTGGAACGCCTACGACCTGAGCGTCTACGCAGGAGGCGGCGGCCCCATAGTGGCCACCCCGAGCGGGGTCTACGACGGCGCACAGAACCTCATCCACATCTACGCCGAAGGCTCCAACGGGCACCTCATGGAGTACATCTCCGATCACGCCAACGGCAACGTGTGGAACGCATACGACCAGACCGTCGGCTCGGGAGGACCCGGGATCCAGGGCACGCCGAGCGAGGTCGTGCTCGGCAACATCATCCACGTCTACGGCGGGGGCTCCTGAGCTAGAGCCGAGCGACAAGCTCCCACGGGCTCAGGCCGTGCCGGCCACCGCCGCCTCGAGCACCCTTGCCCGGTGGGAGGAGGCGTCCCCCCAGGCCGCGGCGAGGACCCAGGCGCGCTTCATCCACAGGTGCAGGTCGTGCTCCCAGGTGTAACCGATGGCCCCGTGGACCTGGAGCGCAGCTCGCGCCGCCGACAGAGCGGCCTCGGATGCCTGCGCCTTCGCCATCGACGAGCCGATCGCGGCGACCGGGTCGCCCGAGTCGATCGCCCACGCGGCGCGGTAGACGACCGGCCGGGCGAACTCGAGGCGCACGAGCGCGTTCGCGAGAAGATGCTTCACCGCCTGGTACGACCCGATGGGCCTTTCGAACTGCACGCGCTCCATCGCGTACTTCGCGGCCATGTCGACGAGCTTGTCCGCAACCCCGAGGAGCACCGCCCCGGTGCCCATCGCCGCCCGTTGGCCGATGCCGGCGAGGACGACCTCGGCCTCGTGCCCCGCGACGACGAGAGTCTCAGGCGCCGGCTGCCACTCGATCACCGAGAGCCTTCGCGTGCCGTCGATGCTGGCTCGCACGCTCTGGTGCACCTCGTCCGCCCGCAGCGCGTGCAGCTCGACGCGGTCCCCGGTTCGGTGCTCGAGGAGCAGGAGGTGGGTTCCGACCGCGCAGGGCACGGCGCTCATGGACGAGAGCCCCACTGCGAGCACCGACTCGCCGGCCGCAATCCGCGGAAGCCAGTCGAGGCGAAGCTCCTCGGCGCGCGCCCCGGGCGCGCCTGACAGCGCCGGCACACCGATCGCGGCGGTCTCGACGAGGGGTTCGGGAAGGCAGGCCCTACCCGCCTCCTCGAGCAGGAGCACCAGGTCCACCATCCCGAGCCCGAGCCCGCCGTAGGGCTCCGGCACGGTGACTGCGGTGACCCCGAGCTCGGCCAACGCCTCCCAGCGCGCCGGCGACCACCCGAGCTCCGAGACCCATGCCTCTCTCACGTGCGCGGGAGTGCAGCGCTTCTCGGCGAAGGCGCGCAATTGCGCACGGAACTCTTCCTGTCGCTCGTCGAAGGAGAAACGCATCAGCCGCGAGGCAGACCCAGAACTCGCTCGGCGATCACGTTGCGCTGGATCTCGTTGGTGCCCGCGTAGATCGGCCCTGCGAGGGCGAACAGGAAGCCGTCCAGCCACTCACCGGGCCGGCCGTCGGCGTCGAGAAGGTGAGCCTCCTCGCCCAGCAGCTCGAGGGCGGCGGTTTGGAGGGCGAGATCGGCCTCGGACCAGAAGACCTTGTTGAGGGAGGCCTCCGGCCCGATGTTCCCCCCTTCGAGGACGCGTGTCGCCGTCCAGTAGGTGTGCAGCTTGTACGACTCGGTGTCGATCAGAGCACGAGCGACAGCGTCGGCGGCGCGCGCTGCCGCCGATGGATCCGATGCAGCGCGCCGGCGGTAGAGGTCCACGAGGCGGGCCGCGGCCTCCGTGTAACGGGCGGGGCTGCGCAAGCTGAGCCCGCGCTCTGAGCCGGCAGTGGCCATGGCCACCTCCCAGCCACTGCCCACGGCCCCGAGCACCTGGTCCTCCGGCACCCGGACGTCGGAGAAGAAGACCTCCGCGAATCCCGTCTCGCCGTCGAGCTGGGCGATGGGTCGCACAGTGACCCCCGGTGCGTCCATCGGCACGAGGAAGTACGTCAGACCCCGGTGTCGCTGAGCATCGGGATCGGTGCGGAACAACGCGAAGATCCAGTCCGCGAAGGCACCTCGGCTGCACCATGTCTTCTGGCCGTTCAGGACCCACTCATCTCTCCCGCTCGCACCGTCAGGGCGGTGCTCTGCGCGGCTGCGGATCGACGCGAGGTCGCTGCCCGCGTCGGGCTCCGACCAGCCCTGGCACCAGATCTCCTCGCCGGACGCCATCGCCGACAGGTATCGGGCCTTCTGCTCGTCGGTGCCGAACTCGAGCAAGGTGGGCCCGAGGAGAAAGATCCCGTTTTGGTTGACTCGCACGGGAGCGCGTGCGCGGTAGTACTCCTCCTCGAAGATCAGCCATTCGACCAGGCCGGCGCCACGTCCGCCGAACTCCTCGGGCCACGACACCACCGACCATCGCGCGTCGTACATCTCGCGCTCCCATGCGCGGTGAGCCTCGAAGCCCTCTCGGGTGTCCAAAGAACGCAGCGGCCCGTCGCCTCTGCGAGCACTGGGCACGTGCGACTCCAGCCACGCGCGCGCCTCGGTGCGAAACTGCTCCTCTTGCTCGGTGAACCGCAGCTCCACCTGGCGGAATCTGGCACACCCCCACGCCCCGGGCAACATGTGGTCTGCACGGGCGCCTTAGGATGAGCCCATGCCGAGCGCCGTGATCGTCGACGCAGTACGCACCCCGGTCGGACGGCGCGGCGGCAGGCTCTCGGGCTGGCACCCCGTGGACCTGGCGGCTGCGCCCCTGCGAGCGCTCGTGGAGCGCAACGACCTCGACCCCGCGATCGTCGAGGACGTGGTCATGGGGTGCACGATGACCGTGGGCGAGCAGGCGATGAACATCGGGCGCAACGCGGCGCTCGCGGCCGGGTTCCCGGACACCGTCCCCGGCACCACCGTCGACCGTCAGTGCGGATCGGCGCAGCAAGCGGTCCACTTCGCCGCACAGGCGGTGATGGCGGGCGCGATGGACGTGGTGATCGGCGCGGGCATCGAGTCGATGAGCCGGGTGCCGATCGGGTCGACCACCGACCCGGGCCCCGGCGAGGCCTACGGCCCTACCGTCCACGCTCGCTTCGACTTCATCCACCAAGGGCTGTGCGCGGAGGAGATCGCACGTCGCTGGAAGATCGGGCGCGAAGAGATGGACGAGCTCGCGCTCGAGTCGCACAGGCGCGCTGCCCTCGCCCAGGACGAGGGACGCTTCGAGTCGGAGATCGTGCCGATCCCAGTCGAATCACCGCACGGCGCGCAGGCGGGCGAGAAGGCGGACCGGGGCGAGCTGCTCGACTTCGACGAGGGAGTCCGGCGCGACACCAGCATCGAAAAGCTGGCCGGGCTGCCGCCGGCGTTCGTGGAGGGAGGGCTCGTGACCGCGGGTACCTCGTCCCAGATCTCCGACGGTGCGGCGGCTGTGCTCGTGATGAGCGAGGAGAAGGCGGTATCGCTCGGGCTCAGGCCGAGGGCGAGGTTCCACACCTTCGCGGTTGCGGCGAACGACCCCGTGATCATGCTGACCGCCCCGATCCCCGCCACCCGGGTGGTGCTCGAAAAGGCGAAGCTCCGCCTCGAGGACATGAGCGTCGTCGAGATCAACGAGGCGTTCGCCTCGGTCGTGCTCGCGTGGCAGAAGGAGCTGCACCCGGACATGGGCAGGGTCAACCCGAACGGAGGGGCCATAGCGATCGGTCACCCGACGGGCTGCTCGGGGGCCCGCATCCTCGCCACCCTGCTCAACGAGCTGGAGCGCACCGGAGGCCGTTACGGGCTCCAGACGATGTGCGAGGGCGGCGGCCAGGCCAACGCGACCATCATCGAGCGCCTCGGCTAGCTGTTCATCAAGAGCACAGGCGCTCGAGCACGGCATTTGCCTCCGAGACGACGCCGTCCATCACCTCCGCCACCGTCGGGAGCTCGTCGATCCTCCCCACGACCTGCCCCGTCGGCAGGACTCCCACGTCGGTTCGCCCCTCCACCAGCGCGGCCCTCGTCATCATCGGCGCGTTGGCCGCCATCAACACCTGCGCCCAGGTGAGCTCGTCGTGCTCGCGCATGGCGCGGCCCTCGCTCAGCAGGGCCGACAACGAGGCGCCAGTCTGACGCCTGAAGCCCAAGGCGTTGCGCAAGGCGCGCGGCAGGACGCCGATGCGACCCGCGCCTTCGAGGTGCTCCACGAGCGCCGTCCTGATCACACGCTGGGGCGCTCCGTCGACGCGTGTGGTCACCACTGTTCCGGTGACCGGCGTACCGAGATAGACGCGCTTCACCTCGTCCGGCACCGTGCTCTCCTTCGTGAGGAGGAACCTCGTGCCCATCGCGATCCCCGAGGCTCCCCACGCCAGGGCGGCGACCAGGCCGCGCCCGTCGCAGAAACCGCCCGCCGCGATCACCGCGACCCGCTCCCCGACCGCGTCCACGACCTCGGGGACCAGGAGGCTCGTCGGGACCTGGCCGGTGTGCCCGCCCCCCTCTGCCCCCTGGGCTATCACCCCGTGCACGTGCCACTCGGCCACCTTCTCGGCGTGGCGCCTCGCCCCCACGGTGGGCACGACCACGACTCCTGCTTCCGACAGCCGCCGGACCAGGTCCGCGCGCGGCGCCTGGGCGAAGCTCGCCACCTTCACCTCCGAGCGCACCAGCAGCTCCACGCGTCGGTCGACGTCGGCCGCGTCGGTGCGCAGGTTCACCCCGAACGGCGCGCCGGTGCGCGACCGGACCTCGGCGATCGCCTTCTCGAGCTCTTCAAGGCTCATGGTCGCAGAGGCGAGGATCCCGAGCCCGCCCGCCTCGGCCGTCGCCGCCACCAGCCGCGGGCCCGCGACCCAGCCCATCCCGGTCTGGACGATCGGGTACCTGATCCCGACGAGCTCGCACAGGCGCGTCCGAAGCGCCCTGTGCGGCTCCGGACCACCGCTCACGAGCCGACCTCCGCCTCGCGCCGGCCTTCTGGGTCGATCTGCTCGCGAAGCAGCAGCAGCTCCTCGTCGGTCGGCAGCCGGGTCGTTGGCACGTCTTCGGGCAGCACCAGCTCGAAACCCGTGGCGGCCCGGACCTCTTCGACGCTCACGCCGGGGTGGACGGAGCGAAGCCGCATCGCGTGGTCCGGAGTTTCGAAGTCCATCACCGCCAGGTTCGAGACGACGACCCGCACGTCGTGATAGCGCAGCGCAGAGGGCCCTGCGGCCGATGCCCTGTCGTAGCCGACCCCGCACACCACGTCCACGTGCTCGACGAAGGCGCGCGGCGAGTGCGCCGGGACCCAGTAGCTCGTCGTGTGGTTGACGGTGTTGCCGGGCGCCCCCCGGACTCCTATGAGCTGAGTCCTCGGCCTCGCCCAGTCGCCGATCGCGCTTATGTTCTGGTTGCCGTAGCGGTCGACTTGTGTGGCCATCATCATCACGTGCCGCCGCCCCGACCACAGCAGGTCGAACACCTTTCTGTAGGGGAGCCATGCCTCGAGCACGAGCTCGTCGCGATCCGCGGAGATGGCAGGGGTGTTGGCCATGAGCGCCGCCTCCCCGTCGGTGAGGACCAGGTCGGGCTCGAAGGTGAGCCGGGCGAGGCGTGCTCCTGCCGACGGGATCGTGCCGAAAGGGCTCGCCAGCACCTCGCCGTCGCCTCGCCACGCCTCGGCGCACGCCACGACGCACACCTCCGCCCTGGTGAGCCCCGCCTCGTCGTAGGCTACCGAGGAGCTCACCGAGCGCTCCCCGGAGACGGCTCCGGCGACCGCCGGGCCGCTCGCGAAGGACCCTCGCGTACGGCGGCCCGGTAGCCCTCTTCGTCGACGTCTATGTATTCCGCCACGAACGACGCCCACGCGTCGGGGTCCGCCGCCGACTTGGCATACGAGCTCTGGAAGGGCTCGTCGCGTGCGTAGTCCGGAGGGCACGAGGTGAAGTGGGCCCCGCCGGGACACTGCGCGACCGCATCGGTCATGAGCCTCGTGATCGTGACGCTCTGGAGGGGCCCCTCGTCGAGTAGGGCGCCGGGGTGCACGACGCGCTCCGCGGTCACGAAGCGGCGCTTCGCCGCTCCGAGGAAGAGGTCGTCGAAGAAGGGGTCGGGGCCGAGCACCTGGCCGTTGCCGTTGGTGTCCGAGCGGTTGACGTGCACGAACGCGGCGTCGAGCTCGAGCGCCGGCATCGCCACGAGCTCCTCGCCGTCGGCGTAGGGCGAGGTGACGGTGCGCAGCTCGGGATTCACGCGCATCACGTCCGAACCGAGCCCGGCGCGCGTCGGGAGGAACGGGACGCGCTGCGCGGCGGCCAGGAGGCCCAGGTAGAGCATCCCCTCGTCGACCTCCATCGCCTCGATGCGCCCTTCCTGGCGGGCCCGGCGGAAGTGGGGGTCGAGCGCGATCGAGTCGAGGGTGACGAAGCCGTAGACGACCTTGCGCACCCTCTCCAGCGCGCAGAGGAGACCGACGTCGGGTCCCCCGTAGGAGACCACGGTCAGGTCGTCGATTCGAGAGCGCAGGATCGCCCGCACGGCCGCCATCGGCTTGCGGCGCGAACCCCAGCCCCCGAATCCGATCGTCATCCCGCTTCGCAGCTCGCCGACCATGTCGTCGAGCGCGGCGCGCTTGTCCGTCATGGGCTCACTTCGAGGTGTCCGGTGGTCGCTTCTCCACGAAGGCGGCCCGTTGCTCGTCCGCGACACCGGACAGCTGCAGCTCGTAGGTGAAGCCCTGCTCGAAGCGATAGCTGCGCCTCACGTCCACCGGGTCGATCCCGTTCAAGGACTCCTTGGCGCGGCGCAGGATCGTCGGGCTCTTGGAGGCGATCTCCGATGCCAGGGCGTACGCGGCGTCGAGGAGCTGCTCGCGCGCGACCACCTGCGACACCGACCCGTAGCCGTGCAGCTCCGCCGCCGTGGCCGGGACCGCCGTGTAGACCATCTGCCGCATGCGATGCTGGGGCACCAGCCTCGCCAGGTGGGTGGCCGCGCCGAGGGCGCCCCGGTCCACCTCGGGGAGGCCGAAGGTCGCGTCCTCGGAGGCGACCACGATGTCGGCGTTGCCCACCAGCCCGATCCCCCCGCCGAGGCAGAAGCCCTGCACGGCCGCTATCACCGGCACCTCGCACTCGTACACCGCGGCGAAAGCCGCGGCGCACCCGCGGTTGACCCCGACGAGTGCGGTCTCGCCGCCCGACGCGATCTCCTTTATGTCCACGCCGGCGCAAAACCCGCGTCCTTCCGCGCGCAGGACCACCACGCACACCTCTGGGTCGCGACCGGCGGATGTCAGCGCCTCGGCCAGGGCGAACCACGAGGCGACGTCGAGCGCGTTGACCGGTGGGACGTCGATCACGACTTCGGAGGTCCCCGGCGCACGCCGGTAGATGTCGATCCCCACAGGCTCGCTCCTGGAGTAGCTCGGGTGGGTGGCGGCGGTTTCTGATGCACCGTCAGGAAGCGTGAGCAGGATAGGCCAGCGCCGCGCCCGGCCCCAAGAGAAGCCGGCGCGCTCCCGAGAGAAGGCGGGCTCCGGAGAGAAGGCCCGCAGAGAAGGCTGGGGGCTCCGGTAAGTTGCTGCTCGCCATGAGCGCCACACGCAGCGGCGAGGGTCGCGAGGCTGGCAAAGCCGCGGACGCCCGGGACAGCTCACGCGATCCCCTCGACTTCACGGGTCAGGTGGCGGTGGTGACCGGAGGATCTCGGGGGGTCGGGCGCGCGATCGCCGAGGCGTATCTCCGGGCAGGGGCCGACGTGCTCGTATGCGGGCGCAACGAGCCTGCCACCGAGCGCCTTCCCTCGGCCTCGGACCGCAGGGCGGTGTTCTTCAAGGCAGACGTGCGAGACGCCGAGAAGGCCGCAGCGGTCGTGCGCAACGCCGTCGAGCGATTCGGGCACCTCGACGTCCTCGTCAACAACGCCGGGGGCTCCCCCTCGGTCCCCTCGGCCGAGGCGTCGCCGAGGTTCGTGTCCTCGGTCGTGGCGCTCAACCTCCTCGCACCTTTCTATTGCGCGCAGGCCGCCTACGCGGTCATGCAAGCCCAGGAAGCCGGCGGGTGCGTGATCAACATCGCGAGCGTCTCGGGGTTGCGGCCTTCTCCCGGCAGCGCGGCCTACGCGGCCGCCAAGGCCGGGTTGATCAACCTGACGCGGACGCTGGCCGTGGAGTGGGCCCCGAAGGTGCGGGTGAACTGCGTGGTGGGCGGGCTCCTGGCGACCGAATCGGCGGACGAGCACTACGGCGGGGAGGCGGGACTGCGGGCGGTCGCCGCCACCGTGCCGCTCAAGCGGATGGGCACTCCCGCCGACGTGGCGGGGATCTGTCTCTTCCTCTCATCTCCGCTCTCCGCGTACGTCACGGGGGCGGCCATCGAGGCCCACGGGGGGGGCGAGTGGCCGGCCTACCTCACCGCGTTGGAACGAGAGCGCAAGTGAAGGCGGCTGCCGAGCCCGGATTGCCACGGAGAGTCCTCAAGGCTCGTGCCTGGGAGGCCGATAAAGAGTTCGTGCCCTTACGAACGAGGCAAAATCTGTTGCATCGTCGCGGCGCTTCGAGAGGCCGAGATGCCACCTCGTGACGACTCCGTCCTCGAGGGCCACCCCGTGCTGCAGTTCCAGCCGGCCGTCGACCTGATCTCGGGGCGCCTGCTCGGCTTCGAGGCGCTCGTGCGATGGGAGCACCCGAAGAGAGGGCTGATCGCCCCCGACGTGCTCCTCCCGTGGGCGGAGAAGACCGGCTACATCGGCACCCTCAACGCCTGGGTGCTCTCCGAAGCCTGCCGCCAGGCGGCGGGCTGGCCCTCGGCAGTGCAGGTGGCGGTGAACGGCTCGCCCACCCAGCTCCGCCAGCGCCGGATGTCCATCTCGGCGTCCGACGCTCTCAGGGACTCGGGGCTCAACCCCGACCGCCTGACCGTGGAGGTCAAGGAGGCGACCATCGCCGACGGGCTCGCCTCAGACGACCTTCACGCGTTGACCCGGCTCGGCGTGCACCTTGCGGTCGACAACGTGGGGATCAGCTGGTCGACGCTCGGGAACCTGAGAAGCTTCGCCATCGACACGGCGAAGATCGACCGTGAGTTCATCTCGGCGCTCGAGGCGTCCGAGGGCGTCAACAGGGCCATCGCCCAGTCCATCATCCGGGTCAGCCAGTCCCTCGGGATAAGCACGGTGGCCGAAGGTGTGGAGACCGCCGAGCAGGTGGTGATCCTCCGCGAGCTCGGGGCCGAGGTGGGACAGGGCTATTACTTCGCCCACCCCCTCCCCTCCGACGACGCCCACGCGATGGCGAACGCCGAGCCCCGCACCGTCTTCTCGCTGCCGGCGCCGGGGCAGACCGCCCCGGGTGCAGCCGCAGGTGCCTCAGTCGACAGCGTGCAGTCTTCCCGAAACGTTGTGGTGACGAGCGCCGACGGCACCCAACTGGAGCCCTCCAAGGTCCACGTGCTCTGATAACGACTCGTGAAACTGGCCGTGCCCACCGAGACGCGGCCAGGCGAGCGACGCGTGGCCGTGGTCCCCGAGGTGGCCGGCCGGTTGTCCGGCTCCGGGGTGGAGGTCTTCGTCCAGGCCGGGGCGGGCTCTGCCGCCAACTTCTCCGACTCCGTCTACAGCGACCGAGGTGCCGAGGTCGTGGGCGACCTGGCGGCTCTGCTGGAGGGGGCCGAGGTGGTCGCCAAGGTCAACGCTCCTTCCCCCGAAGAGGCCCGGCACCTCCCCGTCGGGGTGACCGTCGTGAGCTTCCTCCAGCCGGCCGCGCAGCTCGACTCGGTGACCGCCCTAGCCGAGAGGCGCGCCACTGCGTTCAGCCTCGACCTCGTGCCCCGCATCAGCCGGGCCCAGTCGATGGACGCCCTGTCGTCCCAGGCGACCGTCTCGGGATACCTGTCCACCCTCGCGGCGGCCGTGCGGCTCCCCAAGTTCTTCCCGATGTTCATGACCGCGGCCGGGACGGTGCCCCCCGCCAAGGTGCTCGTGCTCGGAGCGGGAGTGGCTGGCCTGCAGGCGATCGCCACCGCCCGCCGGCTCGGGGCGCAGGTACGCGCTTACGACGTGAGAAGCGCCGCCAAGGAAGAGGTGCAGTCGCTCGGCGCGAGCTTCGTGGAGCTGGAGCTCGAGTCCCAGGAGGGCGAAGGCGGCTACGCCAGGGCCCAGTCGGAGGAGTTCCTCGCCCGCCAGCGCGAGCTCATCGGCAACGAGGTCGCCGCGTCGGACGTGGTCATCACCACGGCCGCCGTGCCAGGACGAAAGGCTCCCGTCCTCGTGACCGCAGAGATGGTCGGGCGGATGGCACACGGGTCGGTGCTGGTCGACATGGCGGCGGACTCGGGCGGCAACTGCGAGCTGTCCGAACCCGGAGAGGAGATCGACAGCGGCGGTGTCATGGTCTACGGGATGGCGAACCCGCCCTCGCAGATGCCGACGCACGCGAGCTTCCTCTACTCCCGCAACGTGGCCAACTTCCTTGGGCTGATCGTCACGGACGGCGTCCTCCGTCCCGATTTCGAGGACGAGGTCGTGGCGGGGAGCTGCGTGCTTCGGGAGGGGTCGGCCATCAACGAGCAGATACGGCAACTGCTCGGGGAGGCCGGAGCTGAGGAGAAGGAGGACGTGTCGTGATCGCTGCGGCCGGCGGCCCGGGGATCATGGGCTTCGTCACGATCTTCGTGCTGGCCGCTTTCGTCGGCTACGAGGTCGTCTCCAAGGTCCCGAGCATCCTCCACACACCGCTCATGTCGGGCAGCAACGCGATCCACGGGATAGTCCTCGTGGGGACGATGCTCGTGCTGGGCCAGGCGCACGGCGCGGCTCAGCTCACCCTTGGCTTCCTCGCCGTGGTGCTCGCCACCTTGAACGTCGTCGGCGGCTTCGTGGTCACCGACCGGATGCTCGAGATGTTCAAGGCCAAGCCCACCGAGCGGTCGGGCGCGCCCCGCGCCGGCAGGCCCGACGGAGCTGCTGGAGCAGACGGCGCCTCCCCGGCTGACGGCGCCACGCGGCCCGGGGCCTAGGAGGCGCGATGAGCAGGGCCACGGCGACCGACCTCGTCTATCTCGTCGCCATAGTCGGGTTCGTATTCGCCCTCATCGGCCTCAGCTCCCCCAGGCACGCGCGGCGAGGCAACCAGCTGGGCGCACTGGGCATGCTCCTCGCCGTCGGCTGGACCTTCTCGCTCCCCGCCGTGTACGGCAACACGCGCAACCTTGTGCTCATCGTGGTCGCCATCGCGATCGGAGCTGCCCTCGGCGCTCCGGCCGCGCGCCTGGTGAAGATGACGGCGATGCCGCAGATGGTCGCCGTCTTCAACGGGGTCGGAGGCGGTGCCGCCGCCCTCATCTCGGTGACCGAGTTCATCGCGCTCGGGCACGGCTCGATAGCCGTGTACAAGATCTGCGAGATCCTCTTCGGGGTCCTCGTCGGCTCCGTGTCGTTCGCGGGCAGCGGCATAGCCTTCGCCAAGCTTCAGGAGCTCATGACGGGAAGGCCCATCACCTACCCCGCGCAGCAGCCGATCAACGCGATGGTCGGGCTCGCGATCCTGACGCTCCTGCTGGTCACGATCGTCACCGCCAACACCGCGGTGCTCGTGGTGGTCCTGTTGCTCTCGCTGGTGCTCGGCGTCATCTTCGTGCTGCCAATCGGTGGCGCAGACGTACCGGTGCTCATCTCCCTGCTCAACGCCTTCACGGGTTTGGCGGTCGCAGCCTCCGGGTTCACGCTCGACAGCAACCTGCTCATCGTCGCGGGAACGCTCGTGGGGGCCTCCGGCACCCTTCTCACCCGAGCGATGAGCTCGGCGATGGGGCGCTCGCTGCCCAACATCCTCTTCAGCGCGTTCGGCTCTGTGATCACCGCACGCGGTGGCGCCGAGGGTGCCGACGCGCGTTCGGTCCGGACCGGTACCCCGGAGGACGTGGGCGTCCTCCTCGCCTACGCGCGCAGGGTCGCCATCATCCCCGGGTACGGGCTAGCTGTGGCACAGGGACAGCACGCGGCGCGCGAGCTGGCGGACGCGCTCGAGGCTCGGGGTGTGGAGGTGTACTACGCCATACACCCGGTCGCGGGGCGGATGCCCGGCCACATGAACGTGCTGCTCGCGGAGGCCAACGTCCCGTACGACGAGCTCGAGGAGATGGACCAGGCCAACGGGGAGCTTCCCACCACCGACGTCGCGCTCGTGGTCGGTGCCAACGACACCGTCAACCCGGCGGCTCAGGACACGCCGGGGAGCCCGATCTACGGGATGCCGATCATCCACGCGGACGAGGCGGCCAATGTCGTCTTCTTGAAGCGCTCCATGCGGCCGGGTTTCGCCGGTATCGACAACGAGCTGCTCTACAACGAGAAGACGACCATGCTCTTCGGCGACGCGAAGGACACTCTCGTCAAGCTCGTCGGCGCCGTGAAGGCCGCATAGACGTGAAGACCGCACAGAACGTGCGCCGATAGGCCGACCGCTACCCCGTTTCGGCGTCGCTCTCGAGGGCCGAGGGGCCGCCTGCGGACAGGTGCGCGAAGACGAGCAGTCCCTGGCTCGTCTGGCGCGAGGAGGACACCACGACCTCGATCTGCGAGCGGCCCACGAGGTGCGAGGCGTCGTTGACCACGACCATGTCGCCGTCGGGCAGGTACCCCACGGCTTGGCGGGGCTGGCGGCCTTCTTTCACGAGGTCCACCACGAGGTGCTCACCCGCCTGGTGGTCCGGGGTGAGCTCCGCGGGCAGCCGGCGCAGGTCCACCGCCTCCACTCCCTCGGAGTCCGCTCGCCTCGCCAGGTCGGAGGAGCACGTCGCTATCCGCACGTTGAGCCTGCGCGCCAGCTCGAGCGCGCGCTCGGCGGTGTCCTCGAACTGCGGAACCTCCTCCTCGCTGATGCGGACATCCACGCCGTTCTGGCGAAGAGCCTCGAGCGCCTCCAGTCCACGGCGCGCACGGCGCGAGGACACGGGATCCGGGCTCTCGGCGAGAGTGCGCACCTCGTCGACGACGAAGCGGGGCAGCACGATCCCTCCGGTGAGCAGTCCCGACCTGCCGAGCACGAGCAGGTGGCGGTCGAGGACGGCCGAGGTGTCGACTACGAAGGCCCACTGCGACGGTGGCTCTGACGGCCGGTCGACGAGATGCGAGAGCCCCGCGGCCCTCACGATCTCGCGGCCCTTCGACACCCCCAGCTGGATCCCGAACGCGCAGAGCACCCACGCGAAGGCCGCCACCAAGGGGTAGTCGATGCTCGAGTGCACCAGCGCGATGAGTGGGAGCCCGGCTACGAGCCCGACGAGCAGGCCGGTCGTACCGACGACCGACCCTGCGAAGACCTCGCTCGCCGGCATCCGGCGCAGACCGCTCACCCCGCGGCTCATCCCGCGGCGCAGCAGCCTACCGAGCACCCCGCCGATCACGTAGGCGACCAAGGCGCCCAGGGTGATGCCGACGACGGGAGCCGTGGTGTTCTTGCCCAGGTCGTCTCCGACGTGGAGACCACCGATCACACCTGCTACCACCAGCAGGAGCCTGAGCACTTCGACGAAGATCAACGGACGGCCTCGCTCCCGGCTCCCAGAGGAAGCCACCCTCGATGGTACCCACATGATTGCCGTACACAGGTTTCGGCGGAGGTATCCGTCCGGTGGCGCTTCAGCCTCTAGGGTGGGGAGCCGACGATGCCGTTGAGGCCGCCACTTCTCACGAGGGCCCGCCCGCCACGCCCCGTCCCCGCCGCCGACCTATCGGCATGGCAGCTGCTCACGCGCCGTGCCTACGGACAGGTCCTGGTTCCGGGGATCGGGCTGCGTGCCACCAGCCGCGGCCTCGGTGTCATGGGACAGGACGGCAGGACTGTGAGGAGCTGGTCCTGGGACCATGTGCTCGAGATCGGTGCCGGCACCTCCATGCCGGGTCTCGGGGAGGAGACCCTCCGGCTCGTCGAGGTGAAGGTGGATGACGGCCGGCACCTCTTCGTCTGCCCCGACCGGGAGCTGGTGGCGCTGCGCTCCGCCCTCGAGCGCCACGCACCCTCTGCGTGCGAACGACTGCGCGACCTCGACCACGTGCCCCCGCAGACCCGGATCGCTTCTCCGCGGCGGGCGGCCCCCCGGCCCCGCGCGATGCCCGGCACCCTTCCGGCCTGGGCGGTGCTCGGCACTGCGGCTCTACCCACCGGAGTGGTCCCCCGCCTACGGGCGAGGCTGCTGCGGCCCTTCGTGACGGTACGCAACTGGCGCTACGTCTCGTTGCGCGAGCGTCTCGAGCCGATCGGCGCCGGCCTGGGGGCGCTCGCGCTGATCGGAGGAGGCGTTCTCGCGGGAACCGGCGCCATAGGGGGCACGGCCAACGCTGCCGGACCGTCATCGGGCGGCTCGATCATGTCGCGCATGGCGCACGAGTACGGCTCGAAGATCGACCTCCCGGCCGCAACCTCCGTGCCCGCGCCGGCACCGCCGTCTCTCGCCGGCGCTCCGGCGCTCCAGTCCCACGAGATATTCGGCTTCGCCCCTTACTGGACGCTTCCCGACTCCTCGGGCTTCGACCTGCGCGACCTCACCACCCTCGCCTACTTCAGCGTGGACGTGAACGCCGACGGTTCCATCTCGCGCTCGGGGGCGGGTTGGGACGGCTACGAGAGTCAGGACCTCGCCGACCTCATCACCCGTGCTCACGAGGCCGGGGACCGCGTGGTGCTCACCGCAAGCTGCTTCGACCAGCCGACCCTCGACGCGCTCACCTCGAATCCCGATGCCCCCGCCACCCTTGGCTCTTCGCTGGTCAGCCTGCTCGGAGCGAAGAACATGGACGGGGTCAACTTCGACTTCGAGGGCCAGGGAAGCCAGGACCAGGCTGGTCTGGACCGCCTGATATCGGAGGTGTCGACCACCCTCCGCAAAGCGGACCCGCACTGGCAGGTGACGATGGACACCTACGGCTCCTCGGCCGGTGACCCGGAGGGCTTCTACGACGTCGGCGGGTTGGCGCCGAGCGTGGACGCGTTCTTCGTCATGGGATACGACATGGGCGCTCCGGCGACCCCTTCGCCCACCGCAGCCCTGACCGGGCCTGGGTTCAACGATCTCGACGCGCTGGAGCAGTACACATCTGTCGTGCCGGCCTCGAAGGTGATCCTCGGCGTGCCGTACTACGGGTACGACTGGCCCACGGCCGGTCCCGCTCAGGGCGACGCCGCCACGGGGCCGGCCACCCCAGTCAGCTACTCGCAGATCGGCGCCGCGGGCCACCCTGTCTACTGGGACCCGGCCACCCAGACCCCGTGGACCTCGTACCAGGTGGGCACGCAGTGGTACCAGACGTGGTTCGACGACGCCACGTCCCTCGCCCTGAAGGCCCAGCTGGCGAACAGCTATCACATCGCCGGGCTGGGAGTGTGGGCCCTCGGCATGGACGGCAACAACCACTCGATGATGGCTGCGCTGCTGGGCGACTCGCCGGTGGTGAAGAACTTCTCACCCTCCCCGCCCCCCGACGGCCAGACCCAGGCACCGGCGAGCCCGGGCCAGCCCGGCGCTCCTGCTGCTCCGACCTCCACCACAAGCCCCTCGTCTCAACCGGCCGGGCAGAACGGACAGTCACCGGGTTCGACGACCACGACCACCACCACGACGACGGTGACGCCGTCGGCCTACAAGTACACCGGCACCTGGGACCAGCAGACGGTGACGCTCAACCTCGTCGCGTCCGCCATGGCGCCGGTGGTCAACTCGAGCTCGGTAGGGCTGCTCACCAACTTCCAGACCAACGACCCGGCCTTCACGTGCCTCGAGTCCGGCCCGCCCCTGCCGGTGTACTCGTCCTCAGGAGCGAGCGGCGTCTACGTCGTCGAGGCGAGGACGCCGGCCGACTGCGCGCAGGGCACCTGGGAATTCGTGGCCCAACCGCAGAGCTCGAGCTCGAGCGCCGGCGAAGGTGCGGCGGACACCTCGTCCGTCACCCCGCAGAGCTGAGAACCTGGGGCGGGCATAGGCTCGCCCGGTGACATCCCTGCGTGCGGGCGGGCCTCTGACCGCGAGCGGCACAGCGTCTTCGGCGCAAGGCGACACAGCGCCCGCACACGACCTCGCGGGACTGGCTGGCACCTTCGAAGCTGTCGTCGACTCCGTCCGGCGGGCGTACGTGGGCAAGGACCTGACGGTCCGCCTGGCGATCTGCTGCCTCGTGGCCGAGGGTCACCTGCTCGTCGAGGACCACCCGGGGGTGGGAAAGACCACGCTCGCCAAGGCGCTCGCGAGGTCGCTCGGGCTCGGGTTCGGGCGCGTCCAGTTCACCGCCGACCTTCTGCCGGCCGACGTCACCGGCGCGGTGGTGCTCGATCGAGACAGCGGGCACCTCGTCTTCCGGCCGGGGCCGGTCTTCACCAACGTCCTGCTGGCCGACGAGCTCAACCGCGCCTCTCCGAAAGCACAGTCCGCTCTCCTCGAGGCCATGGAGGAGCGGCAGGTGAGCGTGGACGGCACCAGCCACCCTCTGCCGAGGCCGTTCATGGTGCTCGCCACCCAGAACCCGTACGACGCGGCGGGCACGTTCCCTCTGCCCCAGAGCCAGCGCGACCGCTTCCTGATCCGCCTCGAGCTCGGCTACCCCGAACCCGAAGCGGAGGACGACCTGCTCGCCGGTGAGCGGGACCGGCCCTCCCCCGAGGCGCTGGCGCCCGTCGGCGACCCGGGCTTCGTCGAAGCCTTTCGCTCCGCTGCCGCCCAGGTGCACGTGGCGCCTGAGGTCCGCAGGTACATGCTCGACATCGTCCATGCCACCCGCTCTCACCCCGACGTGTCGGTCGGAGCCTCACCTCGAGCGGGGCTGGCGCTGCTCAGAGCCTCGTCCACCGTGGCGGTCGCGCGGGGCCTGCGGTACGTCTCACCCGACGACGTGAAGCTCGTGGCGGAGCCCGTCCTGGGGCATCGTCTCGTGGTGCACGCCGCGGCGGACCTCGCCGGAGTGACGGCGTCGGCGACCGTCCACGAGGTTCTCTCGCGTCTCGTGGTGCCGGTCGGTCCTGCCCGCTGAGTCGGACAGGCGCCCGGCACGGAGCCCGCACGGTGCTCACTTTTCGAGGTCTGACTCTCGTGGTGGGCGCCGTCGCAGTCGCGATAGCCGGCGCCGCCTACGGGGTCGAGGAGTTCGTCCTCGTCGCGATCTCCTTCGCCGTCGTCCTCGTCCTCGGGGCGGTGGCGCTCGCCTCGAGAGCCATGGCGGCTCGCGGCTCGCTAGAGATCGCGCTGCGCCTGCCCGTCGTGGACCTCGTCGTCGGCCAGCGCGCCACAGCCGAGCTGATCGTGACGAACGTGGGACTTCACGCGACGCCGCCCGTCGAGGTCGAGGACCCCGCCCTCCATTGGAGCCGGTCGCTGCCCGGGCTCGGCGCCGGGCGCGCTCGCAACTCCGAGCCGGTAGCAGGCGCAGTGCGCAGCCTCCGCCTGCTCCTGCGCGAGCCGAAGCGCATCGGCAACCCGGTTCGGCTCCCGGGCTTGCGCTCCGGCGAGGAGGTGCGTGTCGACGTTCCCGTGCCCACCAGCTCCCGAGGGCTGCTCGGACTGAGTCCGCTCGGGGTGTGGTGCGAGGACCCGTTGCGGGCACTGGCGTGGAGGGTGGCGACCGGGCCGCCGACGCACGTGATCGTGGGCCCGCTTCCACAGCGGCCTGCGGTGGCGGCCCTTCGGCCTCCCGCGGGGCCCGGCGAGCGCGCTCGGCGCGCCGGAGGTGAACGCGAGCCCGCGGCGCCAGTGCAGCAGGCGTCGGGGCAGCAAGCGTCGAGTGGCTACGAGTTCCGCGCGCTGCGGCCCTACGTGGAGGGCGACAGGATCACGCGGCTGCACTGGCCGGCGTTCGCGCGGTCCGGTGAGCTCGCCGTGCGCGACTTCGTGGAGCCGGCCTCCGGCAGGGTCACGTTGCTCGTCGACCTGAGGCCGTCGAGCTACGGCTCGGGTGAGGACCGGCTCGAGCAGGTCGTGTCGTGCGCGGCAGGAGCAGGGCTCGAGGCGCTCGAGGCGGGCAACGCCGTCGAGTTGTGCACGAGCTCGGGCGAGCGCCTCGAGATCACGCCGGGGGCCGACGCCTGCCGCATCCTGCTGTGCGCCTTGGCGGTGCTCGGGCCCGCGAGGGTCTCCGCACCGTCGTCGCTGCGCCCCGGATTGCTCCACGGAGCAGGGACGAAGGACGCGCCGGTGTGGGCCACCTCCGCCCTTGGCGCGACCGAGACGGTGCTGGTGTCCACGAGCGACGGGGCGCGAAGCGCCCTGGCCGGGCCGGCCGCCGAGGGTGCGAGGAGACTGGTGGTCGGATGAGCCGCCCGCGCCGAGGTCCCGTCGAGCGCGCGAGCCGGCCTGGCGGGCGGTGGCCGGCAGAGCTCGCCCTCCTGGCGGTGGCGCTCGCCTCGGGGCTGGGTCTCCTGCGCCTCACCACCTCGCCGCTCGCCGCGAGCTCCCTCCTGTCGGTCTGCGCCACGGTGGTGGCCGGGCAGGCCGTCGTGGCGCTGGTGCAACGCCAATCCCGGCTGCGTTTGCTCAGGCCGCTCGCCGCTCTGGCGGGAGCCTTCGCGGTCGGGCTCGTGACGGCCTGGGTATCGGTGCCCTTCGCGACCCGCCTCGGGGTGCCGACCGCCTCGACCGTGCACGACCTTCTCCGGCGTTTCGATCAGGCCGGAGCGGTCATCAGGTCCCACCCCACCCCGCTCCCCGCGACCTCGGGAGTGGTGCTGTGCATCATGGCCGGAGCGGGCCTCGTGTCCGTGGTCGCGCGCACCCTCTGGGGATGGTCGCTCGCCCGGCCCCGGCGTTCGGGCACGGCGCTCGTGGCGCTCGTCCCGACCTTCGGCCTGTTCGCCTACAGCGCCCTGTTGAGCTCGGGATTCGACCGGGTGCAGGGAACCGTCGCCTACCTCGCGACAGCCGGGGCGTTCCTCGCGTTGGCCGACCGTCCGTCACAGAGGGACAGCTCCTCCAATGGCTGGCGGCACCGGGTCGTCGCCACCGGCGGCCCAGCCCCGCCGCCAGGCTCGGGCGTGACCGCGGCGGCCGCGACCGCGACGCTCGCCGTCCTCATCGCACTGACCGCCGGCCCCGCTCTCTCCGCCATGCAGCTCGACGCGCTCCCGTTCCACTCGAACGGCGGCCCCGCGGTCGCAGGCGCACGAGGCGCCGGCGGGCGCGGCCCGGGCGCCCAAGGGTCCCCCGGCCCACAGGCCCGCGCCGGAAGCCCGGCGGGTGGCGGATCGGGCAGCGCGAGCGGGACGGCGTCCGCTGATGGTGCCAATGGGGCGAAGGGAAAGGGAGCAGCCGGCGCAAGCTCCCGGGGCGCGCCCACGCGAGGCACCTCAGGGGCACAGGGCGCGGGGACGGTGGGTGCGATCGCGCTCGTGGACGATCTGCAGGGAGTCCTCTCGGGACGCTCGCAGCAGGTGATGTTCGTGGCCAGGAGCAGGTTGCCCACGTACTGGCAGCTCGCCACGCTCACCACCTTCACCGGCGCGCAGTGGGTCGCGGACCCGGCGACTGCTCAGATCGGCTCGACCGGCTCGCCGGGTTCGCCAGGGTCGGGGCTGACGCCGGCTCCCGGCGGAGGCACGCTCCCGGTGCTGCCCGAGCCGCAGGCGACTTCTACCTACCTCACCGAGGTGTCGCTCGAGGGGCTCGGGGGAGCCCTCCTGCCGGTTCCGCCTACGACGGTCTCCGTGTCGGGTACAGGCGCAGCATTCGACCCGGCGATAGGCGCGGTCCGCGTCGGTACCGCGTCGCCCGGAAGCGGCCGCGCGACGCGTGCAGGGTTCCGCTACAGCGCCGAGGCGACGACGCCCGTCTTGCCGGGAGCCCAGGGCGGCCAGAGCACACAGGGCGCACAGGCTTCTTCGGGAACGTCGGCCGCTCCGCCCTCCGCCGAGCTTGCGCCCTACCTGGTGCTGCCCGGGTCGCTCCCGATTGGCGTGTCCGAGGTCGCCCGACAGGTGACCTCGGGCGCCACCGGGGCATTGGCCGAGGCCGAAGCGCTCGCGCGCTGGTTCGACGGCGGGAATTTCCGCTACACGCTCGACCCGCCCACGGTGCCGGGCGAGGACCCGCTGTCCTCGTTCTTGTTCGTCACGCGGGCCGGCTTCTGCCAGCAGTTCGCCGGGGCCTACGCGGTGATGGCGCGCTCGCTCGGACTGCCGACGAGGCTCGCCGTCGGATTCACGACCGGCACCCTCGTGGGCTCGAGCACCCAGGGCCAGAGGAGCGGGAGCGCCGACGAAGTCACCTACAGGGTCACGGGCGCAGACGCCCACGTGTGGCCCGAGGTGTACCTCGGACCTACCAACGGGTGGGTCTCGTTCGAGCCGACTCCCCCCGCGCCGGGAGCGACCGAGGGGGTGGGAGTGCTCTCCGGTAGCGCGGGCCCCTCCTCGGGCGGCAACGGCGCAGCCGGTGCCGCCACCCAGCCGCGCTCGGTCTCCTCCGTGCCCGCCGGAGGCACCCGCTCCGCCGGCGGCACGCCGGCGTCGGGTCTCGGCGGCTCGCGGGTCGTGGCTTGGGGCGGAGCCGGACTGGCGATGGTCGCTCTCCTCGTCCTCGTCGGGTTCGCCCGCAGGCACCGGCGAACGCAGAGAAGCAGCGGACCACCAGGAGCATCCTCAGGCGGCAGCTGGCGGTCCCGTCGGGCCGGCGCACGCTCGCCGGACCCGGGCACGCGCGTCCTCGCGCGCTTCGAACGGGCGTCGCGCTCGCTTCGGAGGGCCGGGGTGGGCCGGCAGCCCTCAGAGACCGTCGAGGAGCACGTCGAGCGGCTGAGCGAGCGCTACGAACCTGACACCGGGCGGGGCGTCTTCGACACGTACTCGCAGCTCGTACTCCTCGCTCAACGAGCCGGCTACTCCTCCGAGGAATGCAGCGAGACCGACGCGCTCGAGGCGAAACGCCTGTGCGAGGAACTGCGCTCGGCCCTGCGCCGGCGCGAGGATGTGAAGGACGAGCGCATTACCGCCTTCGGGGACAGGGCGAAGGTCTAGGAGCAACCGAACAGGAGGGTCGCCATGAAAGCCCCAACCGCTCTCGGCGCCGAGGACGTCGACCTCTCCGATCTCGAGTTCTGGACCGAGCCCTTGGAGGTGCGCGAGGCGGCTTTCGCGATGCTGCGAGCCGAGCGCCCGATCGCCTTCTTCCGCGAGCCCGAATTCGACGTCGAGTCTGCTATTCCCGTACCGCCCGGGCCCGGCTACTACGCCATCACACGACACGCGGACGTCACGGAGATAAGCCGCCACCCCGAGCTCTACTGCTCGGGGCAATCGGGCACCACCATCGTGGACTTGCCCAGCGAGTTCCTCGAGTTCTTCGGATCCATGATCAACATGGACGACCCTCGCCACTCGCGCCTGCGGCGAATCGTGTCCGCCGCGTTCAACCCGCGGATGGTCAAGAGCGTCGAGGACAGCATCCAGAGCGTCGCCGACCAGATCCTCGACCACGTGATCGAGCGCGGCGAGTGCGACTTCGTGACCGAGATCGCCGCCCGGCTCCCCCTCAAGGTCATATGCGACATGATGGGAGTGCCGGAGAGCGACTACGACGTGGTCTTCAGCAGGTCCAACATCATCTTGAGCATGGGCGACCCCGAGTACGTCCCCGAAGGCGAGGACCCGCTGCTCGCGTTCCTCGGCGCTGGCCGCGACCTCGCCCAGCTGATGCAGGAGCTGGCGGCGTTTCGCACCGACCACCCGACCGACGACCTGACCTCCGACCTGATGCAAGCCAACGTCGACGGCGAGTCCCTCACCCACGACGAGCTCGCATCCTTCTTCATCCTCTTGCTCGTGGCGGGCAACGAGACCACCCGCAACGCGATCAGCCACGGGCTGTGGGCTCTGGACCAGCACCCCGACCAACGCGCCACGTGGGCGGCGGACTTCGAGCAGGTTGCGCCGACGGCGGTGGAGGAGATCGTGCGCTGGGCGACACCGGTCATCTACATGCGCCGGACGGTCACCCGCCCGACGCAGCTCTCGGGCCACGAGCTCTCGGAGGGCGACAAGGTCATCTTGTTCTACAACTCGGCCAACCGCGACGAGTCGATATTCGAATCACCGCAACGATTCGACGTCCTTCGCTCTCCGAACCCACACGTGGGTTTTGGAGCCGCTGGTCCTCACTTCTGCCTCGGCGCCCACCTTGCGCGGCGCGAGATCACCGTGATGTTCAGAGAGCTGTTCAGCCGCGTCCCGGACATCCACGCCACAGCCGAGCCCGACCGCCTGCGCTCGAACTTCATAAACGGCATCAAACACCTGCCCTGCGCCTTCACGCCGAGGGAACGATGACACAGGAACTGCAGCAGCCGATGGGGCACGGGGTCAACCAGCGTTCGCAGATAAAGATGACCTCGGAGGAGGTCGACGCATTCCTCCGGGAGCGGCGGCCCGTGACCCTGTGTTCGATCAACCACGACGGGTCCATCCACGCGATCGCGATGTGGTACGGGTTCCTCGAAGGGGCCTTGGCGTTCGAGACCAAGGCCAAGTCGCAGAAGGTTCAGAACCTGCGCCGCGATCCCCGGATGACTTGCATGGCCGAGGACGGCGACTACTACGAGGAGCTGCGGGGGGTTGAGCTAGTCGGGAAAGCCGAGATCATCGAGGACTCCGAACGCATGTGGGAGCTCGGGGTGAACCTCTTCGAGCGGTATTACGGTAGCTACAGCGAGGAGCTGCGCCCCATGGTCGAGCTGATGCTGCACAAGCGCGTGGTGGTGAGGCTCGATGTCGAGAGGGTGGTCTCCTGGGACCACCGAAAGCTCGGACTCCCCTCTTCGCACTAGCGCCTTCTGTACGCTGACTCAGTCGAGGGACGTGTACCTCTTCGCCGTCGAGCTTTCGCGGTCGATGAAGCTGAAGAACTTCTCCATGACCCGGGAGCTCTCCCCCAGGTGCTTGGCCTTGTCGGCTTCGTGCTCGGTCTCCCATACCGTGACGACGAACCATTCCCAGTCCCGGCTCCGGCAGGTGGTGCGCTGGACGAACCCGGGAATGTCGCGTACGAAGTCGCCCTGCACCGCGCGGTCGGCGAGGCGGAACTCCACTTCGTCCGTCTCGGGTTTCAGCCGGAACGTGAGGGTCTCGAACACTGCCACTACAACAGGCTACGTGGGTTGCCTCGTCCCGAGGAGGACCATGGCCGGACGGTTCTCACGAGCCGCGGCTCAGAGGTGGACCATCGATCGCGCAGTAATGACACTCGGGCAAGGGCTCGCCGTCGGCACCTGCGACTCGCAGCGGCTCACCCGGGGTGCCCGCCGTCGCCGTCGCCGCCGCCACGAGGTGTTGGGGGTTTCTGATCGCGAGGGCGGCGAGGCAGCCTCCCGCCGCGCACATGGCAGCCGATATCAGGACCGCGGCCCTGAACCCGGACGACAATTCGGCGGGGTGGAGGTAGCTGCGGCCCGTGATGCCGGCCAACCACGGCAGGATCGCCACCGCCATCAGGCCTGCCACGCGCGCGACGTCGTTGTTGACAGCCGAGGCGATCCCCGCGTGCTCCGGGGGGGCGGACTCCATCGCTGTGGCGGTGAGGGGGGCGACGGTGATCGCCAGGCCGCTGCCGAACACGAGGACGGCCGGCAGCACGTACTCGAAGTAGTTGCTGCCCGATGCCGCCCTCTCGAGCAGTGCGAGACCCGCTGCGACCACTAGCGGGCCGGCGCTCATCTGAAGGCGCGGGCCGATGCGGCTTGCCAGGCGGCCCGACCGAGCCGAGAAGACGAGCATGATCACCGTGATCGGCACGAGCGAGAGCCCCGAGTCGAGCGGCGAGTAGCGCGACGCCACCTGGAGCTCGATGGGGACGAGGAAGAACGCTCCCCCGAGAGCGGCGTAGACCACGAAGGTGACTCCGTTGGTTGCGCTGAATTGGCGGTTGCCGAAGATCTCGAGGGGGAGCATCGGATCCCGGCGCGAGCGCTCTACTGCTAGGAAGGACACTGCGGACAGCACGCCTATGACCGCCGAGACCAGCACCAAGGGTTTCGTCCAACCGTCGGCCGAGCCCTCGATGAACAGGTACGTGAGACCCGCCAGAGCAAGCACCCCGAGGACGGCGCCGGCTGGGTCCACGCCGCGCGCGCTCGACGGGTCGCGCGACTCGGGCACGTGCCTGGAGCTCACTACCAGCACGAACGCCGCAACGGGCAGGTTGATGAAGAAGATCCAACGCCAGGACGCCGCAGTCACGAGGTAGCCGCCGAGGACCGGCCCGGCTGCCGCGGCCAGCCCGCCCAGGCCCGACCATGCTCCGATCGCGCGCCCCCGGTCCTCAGCGGTGAACGAGGCCTGGAGGATGGCGAGGCTCCCCGGCGTGAGCAGAGCACCCCCGATCCCCTGGAGGCACCTGGTGGCGATGAGCAGCCCGGCGTCGGGGGCGATGCCGCAGAGCACCGACGCCAACGCGAACCACGCGGTGCCGATCATGAAGATGCGCTTGCGGCCGTAGCGGTCCCCGAGAGATCCCCCGAGGAGCAGGAACGCGCCGAGCGTCAGCGTGTAGCCGGTGACGACCCACTGCAGCGGGCCGAGCGAGGTGTGGAACCCCCTGCCGATCGACGGCAGGGCGATGCCCACGACCGTCGAGTCGATCACGGAGATCCCCGAGCCGAGCACGGTGGCGGCGATCACCCACCGGCCAGGTGCGGTCGCGAATCGCAGCTCCCCGGACACTCAGTTGATTAGAACAGGTTTCATATTGCACTGCTACTCTCACTTGCAGAGGGCAAGGCGGGTGACCGCCTGAGCGCACGTGCGACGGAGGGACACGGAGGGGCAGATGATCCTGGACCGCTTCCGGTTGGCAGGCCGGTCGGCTGTGGTGACTGGCGCCGGTCGTGGTATCGGTGCTGCGTGCGCGCTCGCACTCGCTGAAGCGGGATGCGACGTCGTCGTCTCGTCGCGTACCGAGGAGCAGCTGCGCCAGGTCGCCAAGGGTGTGGAGGCAGCGGGGCGACGAGCGATTGTCGTCACGGCCAACCTCGACGACCTGGACGCGGTGTCCGCGCTCGCCGGCGTGGCGAAGAAAGAGCTCGGGCGCCTCGACGTCGTCGTCAACAACGTCGGCGGGACGATGCCCCGGCCGTTGTTGGACACATCTCCGGGTTTCCTGGAGAGGGCGTTCCACTTCAACGTCTCGACCGCCCATGCGCTCACTCGCGCCGCGGTGCCGATCATGCTCGAAGGTGACGGAGGGTCCATCGTGAACATCACCTCGGCGATGGGGCACCTCTCCGGGCGCGGGTTCCTGGCCTACGGCACCGCCAAGGCGGCTCTGGCGCACTACACGCGCCTCGCGGCCGCCGATCTCGCCCCTCGGGTCCGCGTGAACGCCATCGCGGTCGGCGCGGCGGCGACCTCCGCGCTGGAGGTAGTGCTGACCGACCAAAACCTCCGAAGCGCCATGGAGCAGTCGACACCGATGCGCCGGATAGGCGATCCCGAGGACATCGCTGCGGCGGTCGTCTACCTCTGCTCCGACGCGGGCTCCTACGTGACCGGCAAGGTCATGGAGGTCGACGGCGGCCAGAGCGTCCCCAACCTCGACCTCGGCCTTCCCGACCTCTGAGATCTGGGCGACGCGAGGTGCCGGTACCCCTCGACGAGTTCCCGGTCCACCAGGTGCCGCTGTCGATCCGCCACATGGCGACGAGCGACCGCAACTGCTACGACCGCTGCTACTTCAACGCCCACGACCGCACTGGGGACGTCTTCTTCGTCACCGGCCTCGGCGTGTACCCGAACCTGGGAGTCATCGACGCCTACGCGACGATCGCTCGCGGCACCCGCCAATGCACGTTGCGTCTCTCCGACGCGCTCGGCGACGACAGGTCGATCCAGGAGGTGGGACCGTACCGGATAGAAGTCATAGAGCCGCTCGAGCGCGTCCGAGTGGTCTGCGACGCGCAGGAGCACGGGATCTGCTTCGACATGTCGTGGACCGGCTCGTACCCCGCAGTCGAGGAGCCGCGGCACGTGATGCGCCAAGGAGGCCGCGTGATCCTCGACGCTGCGCGCTTCGCCCAGGTGGGCACCTGGTCGGGGACCATGCAGCTGGACGGCGATGAGTTGTCAGTGACAGCCGACCGGTGGGTGGGGACGCGGGACCGTTCCTGGGGCATTCGCCCGGTCGGCGAGGCGGAGCCCCCCGGGCGGCAGGCGGCGGAACCGGCCGAGGGGTTCGGGTTCTGGTGGACGTACGTGCCGCTGCGCTTCGAGGACTTCGCCATCCTGGTCATCGCCCAGGAGGACGGGGACGGTACGCGCACGTTGAACGACGCCGTGCGCGTCTGGCCGGCTGCCTCCTCGAAGCCGCCCGAGCAGCTCGGCTGGCCCGAGATCGAGGTCAGCTACCGCCCGGGGACCAGGCACCCGACCGGGGCCGTCATCAGGCTCGGGTCGGGCGGCAAGCGGATCCAAGTCGACGTGTCCACGCTTGCGATGGTGGCGCTCAACTGCGGACCCGGCTACGGAGGGGACCCGGACTGGTCGCACGGCGCCTGGAGGGGGCGAGGATTCGCCGAACGAGTGGACGTCGACCTCTCCGACCCCGCCGTCGCCGGGCGGGTCCCGTACAGCGTCGTCGACCATGTCGCGCTCGCTACCTGCGAAGGCGCCGAAGGCTGGGGGATGTTCGAGCACGGCACCTTCGGCCGCCACGCGCCGTCGGGCTTCACGGACTGGGGATCGGTATCGCCGTGAGTCAGCCGTGAGCGAGGCACCCGCCATACCCGAACCCGCCGCCCCCGCCGGCCCCGTCGACCCGGAGCCCGGCGAGCGTCCCCAGATGAGGACCTCCACGCGTGACCGCGACGAGCTCCGCCGCCGACTGGTGGAGTGGCTGCGGGGAAAGCTGCCCGATGCCGAGGTTCCGGCTCTCGTGGTGCCGGAGTCCAACGGGATGTCGAGCGAGACGCTCCTCTTCGACGTCCATTTCACCGAGAACGGGTCCCGAAGCACGATGCATCTCGCTGCCCGGCTGAGTCCCGACCCCGAAGCCGCACCGGTGTTCCCCGTCTACGACCTGGGCCGCCAGTTCCGCGTCATGCGCCTGGTGAAGGAGCACTCCGATGTGCCGGTGCCCGCCACGTTCTGGTACGAGCCCGACGAGGCGCCGCTCGGGGCCCAGTTCTTCGTGATGGAACGCGTGGACGGCGAGGTGCCTCCCGACGTCATGCCGTATCCGTTCGGGTCGTGGTTGTCGGAGGCGCACGACTCCGACCGGCGGCGTCTCCAGGAGGCCGCGGTGGGTGTCCTCGCGCAGATCCACACCATGGACCTCTCTGGCGCCGACGTCTCGTTCCTGGAGGCCGATCGTCCGGGGGAGAGCGCACTGCGGCGTCACGTCGCCGACACCGAGGCCTACTACGAATGGGTCTCGTCTGACGGGGTGCGGTCCCCCCTGATCGAGCGGGCCTTGCGGCGACTACACGACCAATGGCCGGAGGAAGAGCCGGAAGCGATGGTCAGCTGGGGAGACGCCCGGATCGGAAACATGATGTTCCGCGACTTCGAGCCGGTCGCCGTCCTCGACTGGGAGATGTCGGGCCTGGGGCCGCCCGAGATCGATATCGGGTGGATGGTCTACATGCACCGGTTCCTGGACGACATCGCGATCTCGGCGGGTCTCGACGGCATGGGCAGGTTTATGCACGTCGACGACGTGGCTTCCTACTACGAGTCCCTGACCGGGCACGAGCCGCGCGACCTCGGCTTCTACACGCTCTACGCGGCCACGCGCCTGGCCGTGGTCATGAGCAGGACCGCCCGCAGGCAGGTGCTGTTCGGGGAGATCGCGATGCCCGAGGACCCCGACGACCTGATCCTGCACAGAGCGAGCCTCGCGGAGATGCTGGACGGCACCTACTGGCAGCGCTTCTGATCTAGAAAACATCCCCTGGTCACGTCGTGGGCGGAGGGCTCGACCGCAGTGACTCGTCACCCGCGACTTCACGGGCCAAGCTTGGGTGGTGGAGCCGTACGAGGATCCGCCTCCCCCACCACCGCCGCCGTACGGGCCGCCGCCCTACGGACAACGCCGGCCCTCCCGCTTCGCTCCGCGCCAGCCCGCGCTCCAGTCCGCCTCGCGCTTCGCCGCGCACGCTGCAGCCGCGGGCGCGCACCGTCTGACCGTCCTGCTCGGTGGGCCCAAGCGCGCCAGGGTCATCGTCGTCCTTGCATGTGTGCTCGCCCTGTCGAGCGCGGATGCCGCCACCGTGGGGGCGGCGGCCACGTCGCTGCGCAACTACTTCCACATCGGCAACGCCGACATCGGCCTCCTCGTGGCGGTCAACTCGATCGTTGGCGCGGTTGCCGCCATCCCGTTCGGCGTGCTCGCGGACCGCGTCCGGCGCACGTGGACGCTCTCGTTCGCCATCGTGATCTGGGGAGCCGCGATGCTCTGGAGCGCGACCGCCCACACCTTTGGCGGGCTGCTCACCACTCGCCTGTTCCTCGGAGCGGTGACAGCCGTCGCAGGACCTGTCGTGGCATCCCTCGTCGGCGACTACTTCCCGGGCGGTGAGAGGGGGAAGGTCTACAGCTACATCCTCACCGGAGAGCTCGTCGGTGCGGGCGTGGGGTTCGCGTTCACGGGGGACATCGCCGCGCTCTCGTGGCAGGCCGCGTTCGTGATCCTCGCCCTCCCGGCGTTCCCCCTTGCGTGGGCGGTGTTCAGGCTCCCAGAACCCCGGCGCGGGGGCTCGGGTGCGCTGGAGCCCGAGGTGGTCGACCCCGAGAAAGTGGACCCCGAGAAAGTGAACAGGGTCGTAGGCACCACTTACGACCCGTCTCCTCGCCAGGGGCTCGATCGCCCGTACGCGAGCGCTGGCACGGGGCCACCGGCCGCCAGCGTGCCGGAGCCGCCACAGATCACCGACGCCCAGCGCCTGGCCATGCAGAGCGGGGTCGCGCCGGACCCGGCTCTGGTGGCGCGGGCGCGCCGCAAGGGCATGGGCCTCGTGTCGGCCACGCGCTACGTGCTCGCGGTTCGCACCAACGTGGCGCTGATCATCTCAGGCGCATGCGGCTACTTCTTCCTGGCGGGGGTTCAGACCTTCGGAGTCGAGTTCGTCCGGGATGTGGACCACGTCAACGCTGCACTCGCCAACCTCCTCATGCTGGTGGTGGGGGCCGGAGCGGCCGTCGGGGTGATGATCTCGGGCCCGGCGAGCGATCGCTGGCTCAAGGCCGGGAGGCTTCGGGCCCGACTCATCGTCGCGGCCGTCGCTGCGACGCTCACGGTGCTGCTGTTCATCCCCGCCATCCTGAGCAACAGCATCGTCACGTCGCTGCCCTACCTGGTCTTCGCGGCCGCCGCCCTTTCGGCCCAAAACCCCCCGATCGACGCGGCCAGGCTCGACATCATGCCGGCGATGCTCTGGGGCCGGGCCGAGGGCATCCGCACCTTCCTCAGGACGATGGCCCAAGCACTCGCGCCCCTGCTGTTCGGGGTCATGTCCGACCACCTCTTCGGTGGGGGAGCATCGGGGCTCCGCTACACGTTCATCATCATGCTGCTGCCGCTCAGCGCGAGCGTCTTCTTCCTCTTCAAGGCCATGCGCAGCTACCCGGGCGACGTCGCGACTGCCGGCGCGGCCAGCATGCGGGCACCCTGAGCTCCTTCTCGAGACGCTCTCACTTCTTTTAGTGCTCGGAGAGCGACGACGAGACGAGCACCGCTCTAGGGTCCTTATATGAACAATTCAAGCTCTACAGCCGCCGGAGCAGGGACCATCGAGATCGGCGGTGACCTCAGGGTGAACCGTCTCGGCTACGGGGCGATGCGGATCACCGGCAAGGGCATCATCGGCGACCCACCCGACCGCGAGGTGGCCAAGGCCGTGCTCCGGCGAGCAGTTGCGCTAGGAGTGAACTTCATCGACACGGCCGACTCCTATGGACCGGAGGTGTCGGAGAACCTGGTCGCCGAGGCCCTGTATCCCTACCCCGAAGATCTCGTGATCGCAACGAAGGGCGGCCTGCTGCGGCCCGGGCGCAACCAGTGGACGCCCGACGGGAGGCCCGAGCACCTACGAGAGGCATGCGAAGGCAGCATGCGGCGGCTCAAGGTGGAGACGATCGCGCTCTACCAATTCCATCGTCCAGACCCGAAGGTCCCGATCGAGGAATCGATCGGCGAGATCCTCAGAATGAAGGAGGAGGGCATGGTCCGGCACGTCGGCGTGTGCAACGTTACCGAGGATGAGCTCCGGCGGGCGCGGAGCGTGGCGCCGGTGGTCTCGGTTCAGAATCGTTACAACGTCTCGGATCGGACATCGGAGGCAATGCTGGATCTGTGTGAGAAGGAGCACCTCGCGTTCCTGCCCTGGGCCCCGATTTTGGATCGCCAAGGTCACGGCGCGGTCCAGGAGATCGCCGCCGCGCATGGGGCGACATCCACACAGGTCATGCTCGCGTGGCTGCTGGCACGCTCCCCGGTAGTCCTGCCGATCCCCGGGACGGGCTCGCTGGCTCACCTCGACGAGAACGTCGCCGCCGCCGGACTGAAACTCGACCCGAGCGAGATCGAGGTGCTTACCGGACCCTCGTAGCCCGGAAGCGGCGAGTCAGGCGCTGTGACTGCTCACGGCAGGAGCCTCGGAGGCGCCGCGGCGCGAGCCCGTCACCAGCTTCTGGAGCAGGTCGCGAAGCTGGCGCTGCTCGGCGGTGGTCAGCTCGCCGAAGAACGAGGGCGGCTGGAGAAGGCGGTCCATGAGCTGCGAGCGCATCTTCACGCCCTTCTCGGTCAGCGCGACGGTCTTGAAGCGGTGGTCCTCGGGGTTGAAACGCCTCTCGGCCAGGCCGCGTTGCTCGAGCTCCCTCACCTGCATCGTCACGTAGGAAGGGTCACAGTGCCACTCGCCGGCGAGGTCGCGCATAGGCACTGGCGCGTCCGACTCGAGTACGGGCGAAAGCAGGGCCTTCACCAGGCCCGGGGTGAACCCGGTCCCGTCGCACATCTGCTGCATCCGTTCGTGGACGTCGGGACTGAAGAGGAACAGCTCGACGATGCTGTGCCACGCTCGCCGCGCGGGGGGCTCCGCGCGGCCCTCGCCGCGCTTCTCGGAGGACGTGGAGGCGAGCCGCTTGCCGGTCCTGCCGGTCGCGCCCTGGAGCCTACGCACCACGCTCTGGACCATACCTCTCCATTTCGCCTCCTCCGGGGCACAGTTCCTCCGAGCGGGAATCAGCGCCCGGTCCCGCCGGTTGAGCCTAGCGGGTTCGACCGATTGAAGTTACTAAAGCTCAAGGGTTGACAACACTCAACTAATCTGGGAGACTGAGGCGCATGCCCGTTTCCGGTACCACCACCGCCGACGCGATCGCTTCGGCCGCAATCACGGAGACCCAGGACGCCGGAGGGCGCCACGGCTCCCCCACGAGCGCACGGCCTCCCGAGGACGTCGGCCCCTCGCACCGCAACCTGGGCCTCGCGCTCGCCATCATCTCCGCCGCGCAGCTGATGGTCGTGCTCGACGCCACGATCGTCAACGTGGCGCTCCCCTCCATCCAGCGCCAGCTGCACTTCTCCTCGGTCAACCTCGAGTGGGTCATCACCGGCTACGCGCTCGCATTCGGCGGCCTGCTCCTGCTCGGCGGCCGGACCGGCGACCTCTTCGGCCGGCGCAGGATGTTCGTCACGGGCGTGCTGCTGTTCACGGCGGCATCGTTCCTCGGCGGCCTGGCCACCGACCAGGCATGGCTGATCGCAGCGCGGGTCCTCCAGGGGATCGGCGGGGCGATCGCCGCCCCGACCGCCTTGTCCCTCATCGCCGACACGTTTCCCGAGGGACCCCAGCGCAATCGTGCGATGGGGGTGTACGCGGCCATGTCCGGCGGGGGTGGCGCGCTCGGCCTGCTCCTAGGCGGGATCCTGACGGACCTCGCTTCGTGGCGCTGGGTGCTGTTCGTGAACGTGCCGATCGGGTTGCTCGTCGCCTTCGCCGCTCCGCGCGTCCTCGGTGAGACCGGCCGCCAGTCGGGTCGCCTCGACCTGCCGGGCGCGCTCACGGTGAGCGGCGGCATGACCAGCCTCGTCTACTCGCTGGCGCACGCCGCATCGAACGGTTGGGCGAACGCAGGGACGATCGTCCCTCTCGCCCTCTCGGTCTGTCTGCTCGTCGCATTCGTGGGCATCGAGGCGCGAAGCGAGCACGCTCTCATGCCGTTGAAGATCTTCGCGAACCGCAACCGCTCGGGTGCGTACGCGATCATGCTGACCCTCGGCGCTGCGATGTTCTCGCTGTTCTTCTTCCTGACCCAGTACGTGCAGAACATCCTCGGTTACAGCCCCCTCAAAGCCGGCCTAGCGTTCCTTCCTCTCACCGTGGGGATCGTCGTGATGGCAGGAATCATGTCGCGGGTCGTCGGCAGGATCGGCACCCGCCTCCCGATGACGATCGGTCCGCTCGTGACGACCGGCGCCCTCGTATGGATCTCGAGAATCTCCGTTCACAGCGGGTACCTCGAAGGCGTGCTCGGGCCGGCCCTGCTCGTCGCCGTGTCGATGGGGACGGCGTTCGTGCCCCTCACGCTCTCCGCCGTTGCCGGCGTGCCGCGCCACGAGGCCGGGCTGGCCTCCGCGCTGCTCAACACCGGTCAGCAGGTCGGTGGGTCGCTCGGGCTGGCGATCCTCGTGACTGTGGCAACTGCGGTCACGAGAGGGCAGCACCACGTGACGAGCGCCGTCGCCGTCACCACCGGGTACGGCGCCGCGTTCAGGGTCGGGGCAGGTCTCGCCGCTGCGGCCTTCTTCATCGCCCTCTTCTCCCTGCGCACGCGCCGGGACGGGACCTCGCTGGCGCCGGTGATGGAGCCGGTCGTCGGCGCAGAGGAGCTCGTCGCCTGATCACGCGGCCGGCCGGGGGCGCGCCGCCGGCGACTAGGACCCGACTGCGAGGTGGCGCCGCCCGAACACGAAGGCCAGCCCGTAGAGGGCCGCCACCACCACGAGCAGGAAACGGAAGCCCGTGACGAGCGAGAGGTACTCGAGCACGCCGCCGACGATGGCACCTAGGAGGTTCGCGCCGAAGGCCGTAGTCGACGAGGCGACTTTGGCAAAGCGCTGGGCGAACACCAGGTTGGCCAGGAACACCGGGGCGAAGGCGAGTGCCGCTGCCGCGACGAAGCGCGCCACCGCCGGCAGGTTTAGAAGCGACGCCTGCGGCACCACGTACGACACCGCGAGGGCGACGAGAAGCGCCCCGTAGAGGACCACCGGCTGCGGGAGCTTGACGTGGCGCGCGGTCTCCACTGCGGCGTAGATGCTGACCAGGACGCCTGCGAAGACGAGCGAGTTCACGTACCAGGTCGTGCCGAAGAGCAGAGCGAATTGGACGATGTTCTTGGACTCGAGCAACAGGAAGGCGGCACCCATCCAGAACAGGTCTGCAAACTCGGCCATCTTGCTCAGCCTGCCCCCTGCGATCCGCACCGCGACCAGCGAGGCCAGGAGTATGAGCCCCGCGACCATCAGGTAGTAGTTCGGGATGGAGGGGGTTGGGAGGTAGGGAAACGGGCGGTCGTCCTGGACCGGCGTGTCGCGCTGGCCGTTCCAGAAGCTCGAGCAGTTGGGGGTGTTGCCGTCGAGAGCGACGGTGAGCACGGCCTGCTCGCGCCCCGCGAGGGTGTTGCCGAGCTCGACGCACGGGCGCGAACCGAAGGTGTCGTCGAGCGCGGTGGCGTAACGGTCGAGCAGGAACGGCTGGTAGTAGTTGTACATCACGAAGGTCCCGCCCGGGGCCAGGTGGTCCTTGGCGTCCTGGATCGCCTGGGTGGTGAGCAGATAGTTCTCCAGGCCGACCGGCGCCGACTGGCCGGTCAGCGCGGTGAGCGAGTCCGGGAGCGCGTAGAGGATCAACGAGTACTTCCGGGTGGTGCCCTGCATGAAGGCTCGCCCGTCGTCGACGTGGACGGTCACCCGCGGGTTCTCGTAGGCGTGCTCGGGATTGTGCTCGCGCCCGAGCCTCACCAGGTCGGGGTCGATCTCCACGGCGTCGACGTGGCGCGCTCCCTCCGAGAGCGCCACTCCCACGTCGTTGCCGGTGCCCGCTCCGATGACGAGCACGTTCGACAGCGAGGTCGCGTTCACGTGGCGGTAGGGGAAGAAGTAGAAGGACTCGATCCGGTGCAGGGTGTAGATCGAGTACAGGGTCTGGAAGGGGATGTTGTTGCCGGAGACGGCCAGGCCCCGGTAGACGTGCCCGTCAACCGTGCTCGAGACGTGGCTCGTGGTGATCTTGTAGTAGGGGGACCAGACGTCGACCGTCGCGGGCGACTCGAGCAGGAGCACCACCACGAAGGCGACCACCGCTATCAGCTGCCACCACCGGGCCTTGCGCCCGAAGAGGACGAGAAACAGCGCTGCGGCGACCGCGCCCCACGCGATGGGAGGCAGCCCGACGAAGGAGAGCCCGGAAAACAGTGCTATGCCTGCGACGCTCCCGACGATGTCGAACCTGTAGGCGTCGAGGGGCCTGAAGAGGGAGAAGGTCCGCGCCAGGCTCTGCCCGAGACCCGCCATCACGAGCGCGACGAGCACGAAGATCACGGGGAGGCTCAACCACTGGGACACCGGATGGTGGCCCGGCAGACCCTGGAACTCGTTCGGTCCGTGGAGGGCGACGAGCTTCACCGGGAAGAGGAGCACGAAGCCGACCAGCAGGGCGAGCGACACCGGGGCCAGGCGGAAGAGGTCCAGACGCGACCGGGCGAGAAGGAAGCCCACTCCGATCCCGAGGAAGCTCGCCAGCAGAACGAAGTTCGTGATGTTGGCGAGGTGCACGTTGTTGGCGGCGGTCCAGCGGATGAGCGCCAGCTCCACGAAGAGCATGAGCATGCTCAGGGCGACGAGGCGCCAGGGGCTCGAGGCGGACATGAAGCCGCGTCGGCCCGCGGGGTCCACGCGCGCCGTCTCGTCGTCGGCCGATAGCTGCGCGTCGACGTCGGTGGAGCCGGTGGCGGGCGAGGTGGAGGAGGTGGTGGTGGAGGTCGTGGCCATGGGATAAAGAAAGCCAAAGATAGGAGACCCGGCTCGGCCGGGTGCAATCCGGGAGTGGCATCCGGGGCGAAATCCCTCGGATCCTCGCTCAGCAGAGCAGGCGGACCACCGTGCGGGGCGGTCGATTGTGGTGGAGTTGCCCGGCGTGGAGGTCCAGCCGCTGGCCCTCTAACCCCAGCGCCTGTACATCGAGCCCAGCGCGGTGATCGACTGCCGTCCGCGCCTGGCTTGGCGGGGGGCCCAGCTCCAGCGCCTCGCCGCCACGACCACCCCGGCCGCGCCCCATATCGCCAACACGCCCATGTCGTGCCACGCCCACGCTGAGGCCCCGTGGTTGGAGCCGAACGAGGCGTAGACGGCGAGGATCATGTGCCGAACCGGGAAGTAGGAGGAGAACTTGGCGAGCCCGGACCCCGGGGCTATCGGGTACCAAAGGCCGGACAGGAAGAGCAGCACGAAGAACACGATGCTCGTGACCGGCCCCCCCGACTCCTGGTTCGGGATCAACGTGCTCGTCGCGATGCCGACAGCGGTGAACGAGGCGACGCCCACGAGCAGCGTCACCACGAACGCGGCGGGGTCGTGCGGAAAGGCGACGTGGTACCCGAACCTGCCGATCACGAGCACGAGCACCACCTGCACGGCCGAGACGATGGTCGAGTTGACGACGACGGCGCTCAGCAGCGCCCACGTCGGCAGCGGGGAGAGGCGAAGTCGCTTGAGCAGCCCGGTCTCCCTCCTCACGACCAGCGTGATCGCAAGCATGTTGAAGCAGGCCGCCATCACCCCGTAGGCGATGAAGCCCGGGACGTAGTACGCGATCACCTCCCCGCCGGCCAGCGCCTTGGAGTGCGAGTGACCCGAGCTCGAGCCGACCAGGAGCAGGAAGACGACCGAGAAGCCCACGGTGAACACAGCCCCGATCGGGTTCAGCCAGAAGTTCAGCTGCTCGTAGTAGACCTGCCGGCCGACGAGCCTGAGGTCGGCCAGCCCCCTGAAGCTGCCGGTGGCGACGCGTGTCTCCGTGGGCTCTCTAGGAGCGCCTTGCGCGCGTGTCGTCGGCGCCCGGGGATCTCGTGTCACTGCGCCGCGCTCCGGTCTCGGTGCGCCTCGTTCCGGCCGGCAACGGCGGTGTCGGGGTGATAGCCGGTCAGGCGCAGGTAGACGTCCTCGAGCGTGAGGCGCTCCACGGTGAGACCGACGATCTCGGCTTTCTCGTTCAGTGCCCAGTTGGTCAGGGCCGCGAGGACCTCGATCTCGTGGTCGGTCCTGATCTCGACGATGCCGTTGTCCGAGAGCGTGGCACGTGCAGGCAGGTCCGCCAGCGCACGCCCGGCGGGCATCCTGAAGCGGATCCGCGCCTCGCCAACGTCTCGCCCGCCGAGCGACTCGGGGGTGCCCTCCGCCACGATCCGCCCCGCGTTCATCACCGCCACGCGGTCGGCTAGCGCTTCGGCCTCGTCCATGTAGTGGGTGGTGAGGATCACCGTCGTGCCTCCCCCGGTCAGCGCGCGGACGACGTCCCACGCACCATGGCGAGCGGACGGGTCGAAACCCGTTGTCGGCTCGTCGAGCACCAGCAGCTCGGGGTTGCCGATGATCCCCAAACCGAGGTCGAGGCGTCGCTGCTGGCCCCCCGATAGCGACTTCACTCGGTCGTCCGCCTTGGACCCGAGGCCCACGAGCTCGAGGATCTCCTCGACCGCGCGCGGGGCGGGGTAGTAGCCGGCGTTGCGAGTGAGGGCTTGGCGCACGGAGAGGAACGGCTCCACCGCGAGCTCCTGGAGGACCACGCCCATGCGCTCTCGCAGCGCGCGGCTCGAGGACGCCACGGCCGGGTCGTAGCCGAGCACCTCGACGCGGCCCCGCTCCCGTCGGCGGAAGCCCTCGATGATCTCGATGGTCGTCGTCTTGCCCGCCCCGTTCGGCCCCAGGAGGGCGAAGACCTCGCCGTGACCGACCTCGAAGCTCACGTCCGACACGGCCTCGACCTCGCCGTAGCTCTTGCTCAGGTGCTCGACCGTGACCGCCGCCATCTCTTCCCTCTCTGGCGCGCCCCTCTGCCGCTCGGCTCGCTGAGCTCAGGCCTTGCGGGCGGCTTCCGCACAAGCGGAGACGAGCCCGAAGCTGCGCGAGTCCCCCGTCGTGCCGATCGCCATGCGGTTCATCACGTACCCCATCGCGAGCTCGCTGTCGGGGTCAGCCCATCCGACCGAGCCCCCCATCCCGAAGTGCCCGAACGAGCGCTCGCCGAGGGTCCAACCCTGCGCCACGATCCCGCGGTTGAGCATGAACCCCAGACCCCACTGGATGTCGAGACCGAAGAGGACCGAGTCGGGGCCCCGGGTCTCCTGCTGCAGCGCGCGGTCGAGCTGCTTCGGCCCGAAGGCCCTGAACCGCTCACCCGAGGGCCCGGCCACGTCGCTCACGCAGGAGCTGTAGAGCAGGGCCAGCGACCGGGCGTCGCAGATGCCGTTCGCGGCGGGGATCTCGGCGGCGTAGAGGCGGGGGTCGTCCCAGACCTTCTCGTCGGCGAGCGCCCCTCCGGGAGCGGTGAGCGCCTTGAGCAGCGGGCCGTCCTCTCCCAGGAACGACGACACCAGCTCTGTGAACCCCTCTTGCTGCGCCTCGACTTGTCCGGTGCCGGCACCGCCCGCAGCGGACTCTCCGGAAGGCGTTGCCGAACCGGCGGCGATCGAGGAGCCGTCGAATTCCAGCATGTCCTCCAAGGAGAACGGCACGAGCCGGGCGACGCGCGGCAGCTCGGAGTCGGGCAGCCCCACGTAGAAGTCGGCCCCGAGCGGCTCGGCGATCTCGTCGCGGAGGTACGTGCCGAGGCTGCGACCGCTTATCCGCCTCACGACCTCGCCCACCAACCAGCCATAGGTGGTCGCGTGGTAGCCGTGGGCCGTGCCCGCTGTCCACGAAGGGGCTTGGGCCTCCAACGCCTTCACCACCGGGTCCCACGCGAAGACGTCCTCGAGCGACATCGGCCCGTCGGTCCAGGCGAGCCCCGCGCGGTGCGAGAGGAGGTCCGCGACCGTCACGCCGTCCTTGCCGGCTCGCGCGAACTCGGGCCAGTACTCGCGCACGGGAGCCTCGACGTCGAGGGCTCCCTCGTCGGCCAGCCGGTTGGCGCACATGGCGGTGGCGCCTTTGGTCGTCGAGTAGACGAGGACCATCGTGTCCTCGTCCCAGGGCCGGCCGTCGGTCAGGTCCGCCACCCCGCCCCAGAGGTCGACGACCTTCTCACCCCGGTGGTAGGCGCAGAAGGCGGCGCCCGCCTCCCTCGCCTTGTCGAAGTTGCGCTCGAACGCGCCACGGACGTCGTCCCAGCCCTTGGCCACCCACCCCTCGGTCGCTGCCACAGCGCCTCCTGTCCCCCGCCGGCCTGTTGGCCGACAGCCGACCAAGGTAGAGCGCCCGGCTCGGCCGGGCGAAACGATGGCTCCTGAGACGCCCGTCAGCCCTCGCCGGCGCCCATCGCGTGCCAGACCACCTCGAGCGCTCGCTCTGCCCATCCGGGACGGCTCTGCCTGCCGCTCACGGCACGGGCGATCACCGAACCGACGAGCATCTCGAGCGCCATGTCGACATCGGCGTCCTCGCGCAGCTGGCCGAGCTCGCATGCTCTTCGGAGCAGGGCCCTCACGTAGGCGATCCGTGGAGCTATCACGCGCTCGCGGTGCAGGGCGAGAGCCCCCGGTTCCTCCCTGTTGCCGAGCAACGCACCGATCAGCTCGACGCACGAGGTGGCGAAGCGGCGGTCGAAGTCCACGAGGAAGCGCTTGAGGTCTGTCCTTGGGTCCTTGGAGGAGCTCGGCGACGCGTAGGCGGTCGCGGCCTTGGTGATGGCTGCGGTGACCAGGTCGGCCTTGTCCCGATAGCGGCGGTAGACCGTGGCGCGCGCCACTCCGGCCTCGGCCGCCACGCTCTCCATCGAGAGCTTGCCGAAGCCGATCTCGTCGAGCTGGTGCAGCGCTGCATCGGTGATGGCCTGGTCGGCGCGTTCGTTGCGAGGGCGCCCCGGGGCTCGGACGATGATCTCGCCGGTGGCGCTCAACGCCCGGCCCCCCTGTCGTCGCCCACGACGCCGACGGTCGCCGCTGGACCCTCGACGGCCCCCGTGGGTTGCGGCTGGGTGGCCTGCCCAGTCTGCTCACCCTGCCCGGTCTGCTCACCCTGCCCAGTCTGCTCACCCTGCCCCGCCACCTCACCCTGCCCGCCCTGCTGCGCCGGCGCGTCGCGCCCGTCGAGTCCCGGAGTTCGGGCACCCGCCACGCCGCTCGCCACGAAGTCCCTCTGGCGGACGAGCGCGAAAGCCAATGCGGCGCCGACGAGTGCCAGGACACCGCCGATCACCAACAGCTCGTCGAGGGTGCCGGAGAAACCGACGCGGTACGCGTGAAGGAGCGAGCTTCGTCCTGCCGCCGTCACACCCGGTGACTTGGCGAGCGACTGGACCTGCCCTGCACTGAGGGCAACGTCGAGCCTGCTCCCGCCGAAGCTCGCCACCTGCCTGCCGGCGGGCGTCGCGGACAGCGTGCTCAGGGTCCGGTGGACTATCTGGCTCTGGAAGATCGCACCCAGCCCGGCGATGCCGGTGGCGAGCCCGACCTGGCGGAAGGTCGAGTTGGCTCCAGACGCCATGCCGCTTCGCTCGTGGGGCACGACCGCCACCGCCGAGGAGGCGAGCACCGGGTTGATCATCCCGATCCCCGCTCCCCCGACGACGAAGCCCGGCAACAGCTGCGTCCATCCCGACGCGGCGTGCGTGGTCGCCATCAGCAACTGGCCGATCCCGACGAGCACCAGTCCCGTTCCCAAGAGGTATCGGGCGTGCACCCTCACGGTGAGCTTGCCGGCAAAGGGAGCCACCGCGAAGGAGAGCAAGGTGATCGGGAGGAACCGCACGCCGGCTGCCATGGGCCCGTAGCCGAGGTCGTCCTGGATGTAGAGGGTGAGGTAGAGGAACATCGCGAAGAGCGACGCCGACAGGGCGAACGCGGTGAAGGACACCCCCACCATCGCCGGGCGCCGGAACAGCGAGAGGTCGAGCATGGGATGGGACTGGCGCAGCTCGGCCACGACGAAGACGACCATCAGGACAACCGCGCCCACCAGCAAGCCGAGGATCGGAGCGCTCTTCCAACCCGAGTCGTTCCCGCGCACGAGGGCGAACACCAGCATGAACAAGGACGCCGAGAACGACACGAAGCCGGTCCAGTCGACGCGCCTGCCACCGGTAGCTGTCGACTCCGGCACTCGCGCGAGGGTCACCGCAATGGCGATTACACCGATCGGCACGTTGACGAAGAAGATCCAGCGCCATCCGATGCCGGAGGTGATCGCGCCGCCCAGGAGGGGACCCACGGCCACCGCCCCCCCGGTTACGGCTCCGTAGATCCCGAAGGCGGTGCCCCGGTCGCGTCCGAGGAAAGCGCCGGCGATGAGCGCCAATGACGTCGCGAACATGATCGCTCCACCGACTCCTTGGACGGCGCGCGCCAGGTTGAGCATGAGCGAAGTAGTGGAGAGGCCGCACACCAATGAGGCGGCCGAGAACAGCCCCAGCCCGGCTGCGAACACGACGCGCCTTCCGAACATGTCCCCCACGACCCCCGACGTGAGGAGAAACGCGGCAAGTGTCAGCGCATAGGCGTCGACGACCCACTGCAAGTCGCTGAACGACGAGTGCAACGACCTCTGGATCGATGGCAGGGCCACGTTGACGACGGTGATGTCGAGCAGGAGCATGAACGTCGCCGTGCAGACGGCGATCAGCGTCCACCACTTTCTGTCGAGGACGGGCACGAGAAGGACCTCCCTGTCGCCGGCGCAGCGGAATTGTGGTCCCTGCACTATATGGATTTTCGATCCAATGCGTATTGTATTTATACCCTCGGCACGGGTCAAGGGCCGTGAGTGAACGGGGCAGGGTCACGTCCGAAAACCGCCAGAAACCCTTCCCGGCGCGTGTCACGATGGCCCGGTGCTGGAGGACTTCGAGCGCTGCTACCGGGCCGTGCGCAGCCGCGACACGCGTTTCGACGGATGGTTCTTCACCGCTGTGAGCTCCACCGGCATCTACTGCCGGCCGAGCTGCCCCGCAATGACCCCGCAGCGCCGTCACGTGCGTTTCTACCCGACGGCTGCCGCCGCGCAGCAGGCCGGGTACCGCGCCTGCCTGCGATGCCGGCCCGACGCGGCGCCCGGCTCCCCCGAGTGGCTCGGGCGCGCGGACGTCGCATCGCGGGCGGTGAAGCTCGTGCTCGACGGCGTCGTCGACCGCGAGGGCGTGTCGGGGCTCGCAAGGAGGCTCGGGTACAGCGAGCGCCAGCTCCACCGGGTGCTCGTGGCAGAGGTCGGGACGGGAGCGAAGTCCCTGGCGCGTGCCCAGCGCGCCCAGACCGCGAGGCTGCTCCTCGAGACGACCGACCTGCCCGTCGCCCACGTCGCGTTCGGCGCCGGCTTCGCCAGTGTGCGCCAGTTCAACGACACCGTGAGGCTGATCTTCGCCCGCACCCCGACGGAGCTGAGAAGCTCGGCTTCGCGAAGCGTTGCTCGGGGACGTGGGGCTCAGGACCGGGGGACGCGCACACCTCCGGCCATCTCATTGAGACTCGCGCTCCGCAGACCGTTTGCGTCGGGGCCTCTGCTGAAATTCCTCGCAGCGCGCGCGATCAGTGGCGTGGAGTCCTTCGACGGCACCACCTACTCTAGGAGCCTGCGCCTCGCGCAATCCGACGGCACCGTGGAGCTCACCCCGGCCGAGGAGTACGTGAGCGCCGTGTTCTCGCTGGGCGACCTGCGCGACCTCACGACCGCAGTCGCGCGCGTGCGGCACCTGCTCAACCTCGACGCGGACCCGGTCGCTGTGGACGAGGCCTTGGGCGAGGACGACCTGCTGGCGGAGATGGTGAGAAGGACTCCGGGGCTGCGCGTCGCCGGCTCCACCGACGGCTTCGAGACGGCGGTCCGGGCCGTGATGGGCCAGCAGGTCTCGGTGCGCGGGGCGCGTCGGTCCCTCGCAAAGGTCGTGGAGGCAGCCGGGCGGCGCCTGGAGGAGCCCCGCGGGTCACTGACGCATGTCTTCTGCTCCCCGGAGGAGCTCTGCGAGCTCTTGGCGCGACGACCCGACGCGCTAGGTGTGCCTGCGGTTCGTAGGCGCGCCATCGAGGTCCTGTCGCGCGAGGTCGCAGACGGCCACCTCACCCTCGACCCGGGCTCGGACCCGTCCGAGGTCGAGGCCTCCCTCGTAGCCATCGCCGGTATAGGCCACTGGACCGCGTCGTACGTGAGGATGCGCGCCCTGGGGGATCCCGACGCGTTCCTCCCCACAGACCTGGGGTTGCGTCGCGCGGCGGCGCACCTGGGCCTGCCCGGGGACCCCGCCTCTCTGCTGAAGACGGCGCAGCGGTGGCGCCCGTGGCGCGCGTACGCGCTCGGCCACCTGTGGTCGTCGCTGCCGGACCCGGACTCGAGCGGCAGTCCTTCGCACACCAAGACCACCCGGTCCACCCGGACCACCCGGACCACCCGGCCCACCCGGCCCACCCGACCCACTCGGTCCACCCGGACCACTCGGACGAACAAGGAGGACGCCGCATGACCCGCGAAACGACCACCGTGAGGATCACCAGTCCGATCGGCACATTGACCATCGAGGGTGACGATCACGCGATCACCCACATCGAGCTCCCCACGCCCGGTTCTCGGCGAGCGGGCGGGCCGGCCCGCCCGAGCAGCGACCGGACCGCTACGACCGGGAGCCCCATGGCCCCTGGGCCCGGCGAATCCTCCGGAGCGCTCGGCGCGGCGGTCGCCCAGCTCGAGCAGTACTTCGCTGGGGAGCGCACCGAGTTCGACCTACCGCTGGAATTGTCGGGAACCGAATTCCAACGCGAGGTGTGGATCGCGCTGGGCGACATCCCCTTCGGCAAGACGATCAGCTACGCCGAGCTGGCCGAGATGGTGGGGCGCCCGAGGGCGTTTCGCGCGGTGGGCCAAGCCAACGGATCCAATCCAATACCGATAGTCCTGCCCTGTCACCGGGTGGTGGCGAGCGGCGGAAGGATCGGGGGCTATGGCGGCGGCCTGCCGATGAAGCGACGCCTGCTCGCGCTCGAAGGCGTGCTTTTCGCCGGCTGAGGCATCCCCAGGCGCGTGCGAGGATGCACGAGGTGAGCCGGTCCCACAACCTCCCCGGCGACCGAGTGCTCGAGGAGATCCAGCGCTTCTGGGACGAAGACGCACCCACCTACGACATCTCGGTCTCGCACCGTCCTCGTGACCCGGCGGTGCAGGCAGCCTGGACTGCCGCGCTCGCCCGCCTTCTCCCGCCGGCCCCTGCGCGCGTCCTGGACGTGGGCGCGGGCACCGGCTTCCTGAGCCTCATCGCTGCCCGGCTCGGCCACAGCGTCACCGCGATGGACCTCTCGCCGCAGATGCTCGGGCGGCTCGAGGCGCAGGCGCGAGCCCAGGGTCTCGAGATCCACAAGGCGCTCGGCCCGGCCCAGCGCCCTCCCGGGAACTTCGACGCGGTGATCGAGCGCCACCTGCTGTGGACGCTCCCCGACCCGGGCGACGCACTCGCTGCTTGGAAGGAGTCGGCGCCCGGCGGGCGACTCGTACTGTTCGAGAGCGTGTGGGGAGCCGCTGATCCGCTCGAGGCGATGCGCTCGCGGGCCCGCCACGCCCTTCACAGGCTGAGGGGCCGGCCGCCGGACCACCACGGCAGCTACTCGGACGCTCTGCGCAGTTCGCTGCCCCTGGGCACGGGGACCCCGCCGGCGCGAATCGTGGAGCTCGCGACGTCGTGCGGCTGGCGCAGAGCGAGGCTCGAACGCCTGAGGGACGTCGAATGGGCGGAGCGCCAAGCTCTGCCGGCGCTCGAACGCCTGGTGGGCGTCTCACCGCGGTTCGCCGTCGTCGCGGACTGATCTGAGGGCCGGCCGAGAATCCCGGGAACGCGCCAGAGGTCCAGCCGGCCCGACTCCGAGCGCGACGAACCGCGATGTGGGATAGTCGCTTCGCAATCGGCGGGACCCGCGAGCCAAGGCCCGTGCACCCACACGGACGAAGGATCGGGGTTCGACACAGGATCCTGGAGGTGCAACATGAAGGCGACGACCTTGGTGAAGAGTGCGGTCGCGATCGGTACCGTGCTCGGGACGCTCATCGTGGTGGGACAGGCCACAGTGGCGGGTGCGACGACCAACACCACCGTGCCGTGCTCGGGCACGGGCGGTGGTGCCGCCGGCCTCGTCGCCGCCATCACCGCAGCCAACAGCGGGGGCGGGGGGACGATCACGCTCGCGTCTGGCTGCACCTACTCCCTCACCGCCTCCAACAACGGCAGCAACGGCTCGGGGCCAGGCTCCATGGCGACGGGCGAGAACGGCCTGCCGGTGGTCACGAGCACGATCACCATCACCGGCAGCTCCACCACGATCGCCGCCAACAGCTCGACCTTCCGCGTCTTCGAGGTCGACGGCCCTAACGGCAACCTGACGCTCCAAGGCCTGACCGTCACCGGGGGATCGAGCCCCTTCGGTGGCGGGCTCCTCAACGTCGAGGGGGCGGTGACGGTCGACCAGACCGAGTTCACGGGCAACACGGCCCAGATGGGCGGTGGCGGCATCGCTAGCGGCGTCGTCAACCCCAACGACCTAGGTCCGATCGGGACTCTCACCTTGAACAACAGCAAGGTCGATGGCAACACGGCCACGAGCAGCGGGGGCGGCGGCATCCTCAACCACGCCGGAACGGCCACCTTGAACAACAGCGAGGTCGACAACAACAACTCAGCGGGCGGCGGCGGAGGGATCGCGAGCGGCACTGGCAACGGGGGCGCAGCCGGCAGCTCGACGCTCGTGCTCAACGGTACGAACGTCAACGGCAACACGGAGACGGGTGGCCCCATGGCCGGCGCGGGCGGCATCGCCAACGGGGGCATGGCGACCATCACCGGCAGCACGATCAACGGGAACAACGCTCCCGGGTCCTACGGCGGGGGGATCCTCAACCACGGGCAGATGACGATCAGCTCGACCACCGTCAACGGCAACACCGCCGCCACTGATTCGATGGGCAACCTCGGCTACGGAGGGGGAATCGCCAACCTCAACTTCAGCCCGTTCACCATGGCCCCCAGCAGCGGGGTACTGACGATCAGCCAGTCCCAGATCGAGGACAACTCGGCCACCGGCCTCGGTGGTGGGATCCTCGACGGCGGCCTCAACTCAAGCGGGGTGCCTGCCGTTCCCGCTGGTGCTCTCAGCATCAGCTCGAGCTCGGTGATCGCCAACTTGAGCGGCTCCCAAGGGGGTCTGTACGCGAACGTCGGTAGCGTTGTGAGCATCACGGGCAACTCCACGGTCGGGAACAACACCACCTCCGACTGCACCCCGAGCTCGGGCAACGCCGCCTTCCTCTGCGCGGCATACGAAGACCTGCTCGGCAGGGCCCCTGACCCCACCGGCAGCAGCACCTTCTCCTCCGCCCTGTCATCGGGCACGAGCCGCGCCCAGGTCGCCTACGACATCGCCACGTCGACCGAGTACCGGAACGGCTTCGTCAACGGCCTGTACGAGGCGTACCTTGGACGCGCGGTCGATCCCACGGGCCAGTCGACTTGGGTCGGTCAGCTGGCGCACGGAGCGAGCGACGCGTCCGTCCTCATAGCCATACTCGCCTCGCCGGAGTTCTATTCCGACGCGGGTGGCACCGCGAGCGGCTTCGTGACGGCCCTCTACTACTCCCTGCTCGGGCGCGCACCGGACTCCGGCGGGCTCTCGTCTTGGGTGTCACAGCTCAACTCGGGGACGAGCCGCGCCACGGTGGCGACAGGGTTCGTGATTTCGAACGAGTTCCTCTCGAGCCTGATTGCGAACCAGTACCTAGTCCTCCTGGACCGCCCTGCGGACTCGGGAGGGCTCTCAACGTGGGTGTCCGCGCTCTCGAGCGGGACGCCGTTCGAGGCGGTCCTCGCCGGCATCATCGGGTCGAACGAGTTCTACACGAAGGCCACGACCTTCAACACAGGCCAAACTTGAGGCACGCCTAGGCGTTGCCTCGCTAACCATCAGCGTCGGGTCCCCGGGCCCGGGCAGCCTTCGCAACTCAGCCGAGACCGTCGAGTGCCGCACGAAGGTCGGCAACGAGGTCGTCCGCTGTCTCCAGCCCGACGCTCAGGCGCACCAGGTCTGGCCTCACCTCGTTGCTCGACCCGGCCACGCTGGCGTGGGTCATGCGCGCCGGATGCTCTATGAGGCTCTCCACACCGCCGAGGCTCTCTGCGAGGGTGAAGATCCGCGTACGCCGGCACACCTCGACGGCGGCGCGCTCCCCGCCTCGAAGGGCGAAGCTCACGACCCCACCGAAGGCCCGCATCTGCCTCCGGGCGATTTCGTGGCCTTGGTGGTCGGTCAGAGACGGGTGGAGCACGTCGGCGACCGCCTGATGCGCTCGCAGCATCTCGACGATGGCGAGGGCGTTGGAGCAGTGCCGCTCCATCCGCAGCGCCAGGGTCTTGACCCCGCGCTGGACCAGGAAGCAGTCGAAGGGCCCCGGCACCGCGCCGACCGCGTTCTGGAGGAAGGCCAGGCGTTCGGCCAGCGCCTCGTCGTCGGTGGCGGCGAACCCGCCGACCACGTCGGAGTGACCGGCGAGATACTTGGTCGTCGAGTGCACGACTATGTCGGCGCCCAGGCGTAGTGGCTGCTGGAGCCAGGGGGTGGCGAAGGTGTTGTCGACCACGACGACGCAGCCTTGCGAGTGCGCGGCCGAAGAAGTCGCTTCGATGTCGACGATACGCAGGAGGGGGTTGGTCGGCGTCTCGATCCATACCATTTTGGTGTTCGGCTCCAGGGCCCGTTCGATGGACGCGAGGTCGCACGCGTCGACCTCGATGCCGGCCGGGCGGAGCACAGCCGTTGCCAGCCTGTATGTGCCACCGTATGCATCGGTCGGCAGGAGCATGTGATCGCCGGGATCGAGCAGGCGCATGACGGTGTCCTCGGCCGCCATGCCGCTCGCGAAGGCGAACCCGAACTGCGCATCTTCGAGCGACGCGATGTTGGACTCGAGGCTGGCCCGCGAAGGGTTGGCGGTGCGCGCGTACTCGAACCCCCGGTGCTCGCCGACCGCGTCCTGCTTGAAGGTCGAGGACAGGTACACCGGGGTGTTGACCGCGCCCGTGCTCGGGTCGGCGCCGCTTCCTGCGTGGACCGCGCGCGTCTCGAAACCGAGGTGCGAGAGGTCGAGACGGTCGTCCACGCCGCTCAACGCGGAGGGCTCGCCAAGGACGCGAGCACGTCCACCCGGGTCATGACTGCTACCGGGTGCCCTCTGTCGAGCACCAGCACCGCCGGGGCACGTTCGAGCCTCTCGACTGCGACCTCGAGGAGCTCGCCCGCGCCGACGGTCGGCAAGGGATCACCCATCACCTCGCCTACCGGTCGGTCGAGGACGTCGGGGTCGGTGAAAGCGCGCTCGAGCAGATCGCGCTCGGTGACGGCGCCCACCACCTCGGCCAGCACCACCGGGGGCTCCTGCTTGATGACCGGCATCTGGCTCACGCCGTACTCGCGCAGGATCGAGATCGCCTCCCGGACCGGCTCCTCGGGGTGAGTGTGCACGAGCATGGGTAGAGACGGATCTCTCTCGGAGAGGAGGTCGCCGACCGTGGTCCCCACCGCTTGGAGGAAACCGTAGTCGGCCATCCAAGCGTCGTTGTAGAGCTTCGAGAGGTAACCGCGCCCGGTGTCAGGGATGTGGACCACCACGACCGCGTCGGAGGGGAGGTCGCGCGACGCCACGAGAGCGGCCGCGATCGCCGTGCCCCCCGAACCCCCTACGAGGAGGCCTTCCTCACGGCTCGCACGGCGAGCCGTTGCGAAGCTGGTTGCGTCGGAGACGGCTATCACCTGGTCGACGACGGACGGGTCGTAGGTGCTCGGCCAGAAGTCTTCCCCTATCCCTTCGACCAGGTAGGGCCGCCCCGAGCCTCCCGAGTACACCGAACCCTCCGGGTCGGCACCTATCACCCGCACCGAGGGATCTTGTTCCTTCAGGTACCGCCCGATGCCGCTGATGGTGCCACCGGTGCCGATCCCGGCCACGAAATGGGTCACCCTGCCGCGCGTCTGCGACCAGATCTCGGCGCCCGTGGTCTCGTACTGGGCCAGGGGGTTGTCCGGGTTGTGGTACTGGTCGGGCTTCCACGCAGAGGGGATCTCCCGTGCCAGGCGGTCGGACACCGAGTAGTAGGAGTCGGGGTGCTCGGGAGGAACTGACGTGGGGCAGACGATTACCTCCGCCCCGTACGCACGCAGCAGAGCGATCTTGTCGGAGGCCACCTTGTCGGGGCACACGAACACGCAGCGGTACCCACGGCGCGCGGCGACGATGGCGAGCCCTACTCCGGTGTTCCCGCTCGTCGGCTCGACGATCGTCGCGCCGGGCTCCAGGCGGCCGGCGCGCTCTGCCGCCTCGACCATCTTCAGCGCGATCCTGTCCTTCGAAGAGCCCCCGGGGTTGAAGAGCTCCAGCTTGCCGAGGAGCGTGCACTCGAGGTCTCGGGCGGTGCGGTCGAGCCGCACCATGGGCGTGTTGCCGATGAGGTCGAGAACCGACTCGGCCACCTCCATCGGTTCGCCCGGATCCGAGAGTGCCCGCACCTCGACCCCGGTCAGGGGTGATTCAGCGTTCTCGGGGATCTCGTCGTCGGTGACGAGAACCGTCGGGAGCCCAGCTCCGCGGAGGGCGGCCGCTACCGGTATCGCTTGGTCGAGAGGCCCGGCGACCGCGACCAGCCGAGGTATGCGCGCACGAAGGTCTCCCACAAGCGCGGTGAGGGACTCGCCTCCGCGGTGACGATGGACGTAGCGTGCCCTATCCGACAGACGCGAGGGGGGCTCGGTGTCCCCTGCGACGACCAACACGTCCATGGTGCACCGATCAGTCGGGCAAGGTGTAGCTGTTCTCGAGCTCGTCCTGCAGCACGGTCGCGACGGAGTGCCTGGTGTCCACCTTGAGCTCTTCGTCGAGGACTCGGGTGCGGTAGGACCAACCGTCCGGAAGCGAGAGCCGGCCTCCGAGTCCCGGCAGGTCGGCTTCGGTGAGCGTGGGGTCGACACCAATGCAATAGGCCTGCATGACATAGGCCACACCGCCCGGCCCCACCAGCTCGTAGACGGGCTTGCCGCGGTCGAAGAAGAAGACCGCGCCCCGGTTCACCTTGCGCTCCCGGTAGGGGGTCGGTGCGGGGTTGTCGCCGAGATCGACCGTCGCGATCCGGCGCATCGTCAGGCCGCCGAAGTCGCGAAGCTCGGGCTCCACCACCGCCACTTTTTGCCCGATCCCGTCGATCACCCAGTGACGGGGGCCGTTGAGCTTGACCAGAAGCGCCCCCATCTCCCCGGCTATGGCATTCGGGTCGAGGGCCCCCCAGAGCTCCTGCGGGCACTCGTTGAGCATCTGGGTGCCCCAAACCTCGGCTTGGAGGCCGCCGTCGCGCTGGTAGACCGCCAACACCTCTCCGTAGCGGACGCCCCGTATGCCGTCGAAGACCCTCACGACGTCTTCGTATGCGGTCTCGCTCACCACCACACCCTATTGGGCCACGACACCTTCCGCCTTGACCGCTCTCGAGCGGCTGGCGCAGAGATTCCGGCGGCTCAATCCAGGTCGATCCGAACCGTGAGCATCTGACCGGAATCGAGAGCACGCAGGAGGATGCCGTCCAGACGGTATCCAGGACGCCCGCGTCCGAGGGCACGGTGACGCACCCTCGCGTCGTCGTCGTGCAGGGGATGAGCGGTTCCCGATCGCCATGCCATCCTGATTCCGTCCCGAAGCCGGGCCGGCCGAGCCTTGATCCTCACTCGTGGGTTGGCCCCGATGTTGCGCACGAAGCTCGCCCGTTCGCCAAGTCCGGCGATGAGCCAGAAGGTGTCCCCTTTCAGGCCGTTGGCCACTGGCACCTTCCGAAGTCGACCGGATCGCCGTCCGACGGTCTCCAAGAGCGCGTAAGTCGGTGGAAACAAGCCGCGCTCCACGAACGCCACGACAAGCGGGTTCACGACGCGATTCTGGAAAGGAAGGAGCCGCCTTACGAGGGAGTGTCGGGTCATGAGCGTTCAGGTACCTGGAAGCGGTGAAGAACCTCGGTGTTGACCCGGGATTCTCGGGGTCTACGATGTCTCGCGACATAGTCGCCTATGTCTCGCGACATCACAAAAGCGCCCCCGGCAGGACTCGAACCTGCGACGCACGGTTTAGGAAACCGACGCTCTATCCTCTGAGCTACGGGGGCTTGACCTGGAATAATATGCCTGGCAGAGGAGGCGATGGTTCGACTCCGACCGGGAGGATTTGTCTTCTCCAGTTCTGAGGACGGGTCAAGAAACGTCGCTGGTCGTCTTGAACCGAAAGCCAGGAACGCTCCGAATGACAACACGGAGAATGATCGTTTGCGATGTCGTGTGCAACGCAAAACCCAGTTACTTGACCTCCGCCAGGCCGAAGTCCCACCCCGCCGAGATGGTCTGCACTCCGCTCAAGCCTTTCACCGTCACGGGCACGTCGCTGCACTGGCAGGCGTTGGTGCTAATGGTGCCGTCGCCCAGCTGGGCGTTTCCATTACTACCCCAGGCTTTCACCGTGCCGTTGTTCAGCAAGGCATAGCTCACGTCCACGCCGGCAGAGATGGTCTTTACTCCACCGAGACCCGTCACCGTCACGGGCACGTCGCTGCACTGGCAGGCGTTGGTGCTAATGGTGCCGTCGCCCAGCTGGGCGTTTCCATTACTACCCCAGGCTTTCACCGTGCCGTTGTTCAGCAAGGCAAGGCCGAAGGAGATGGCCTTCACTCCGCTCAAGCCTTTCACCGTCACGGGCACGTCGCTGCATTGGCAGGCGTTGGTGCTAATGGTGCCGTCGCCCAGCTGGGCGTTTCCGTTACTACCCCAGGCTTTCACCGTGCCGTTGTTCAGCAAGGCAAAGCTCACGTCCTCACCTGCCGAGATGGCCTTCACTCCGCTCAAGCCCCTCACCGTCACGGGCACGTCGCTGCACAAGCACCCGGTTGTGCTGATGGTGCCGTCGCCCAGATCACCATATTCGTTGAGTCCCCAGGCCTTCACCGTGCCGTTGTTCAGCAAGGCAAAGCTCACGTCCTCACCGGCCGAGATGGCCTTCACTCCGCTCAAGCCCCTCACCGTCACGGGCACGTCGGTGCAGAAGCACCCGGTCGTGCTGATGGTGCCGTCACCTAGCTGGCCGCTTTCGTTGGCGCCCCAGGCCTTCACCGTGCCGTTGTTCAGCAAGGCATAGCTGTCATCCCGGCCGGCCGAGGTGGCCTTTACTCCACTGAGACCCGTCACCGTCATGGGCACGTCGCAATTGATCAGGCACTTAATGCCGAGACCCAACTCGCCGTATGAGTTGTCGCCCCAAGATTTCGCCCCATAGGGCGCGCCACGGGCTGGAGTCGCTCGGCGAGCTGCCCGCGCGTGGTGACCGCCCAGCACCGCTTCAGCCTGCGCCCACGTGTAGGTGTAGCTCGGGGCGCCCGACACCAGGGCGAAGATCGCAGCGTCGCTCACCTGCTGCTCAGGCCCGGGCGCTTCGCCCGCTCCCATCACGAGGGTGTGCCCAGCGAGCTGGCTCGCGGAGTAGTTCACCAGGATGTTGTCGCGGTGACCCCAGCACTGGGAAGTGTCACTCGCTTGACAAAGGATGTTGATGCCTCCGAGGCCGTCGTCGTACATCCAGTCGTAGTCGGACCAAAGGGTGTTCCCGTCCGCCGCCCAGATCGCGCCGTAGCCCGACACGCTGTAACCCCCCATGATGCAGTTGGCGCATCCCGCGGGGTCGGTGTTGGCGTCGGCCCCGGACTGAGCCACCTGGTTGAAGGCGTCCACCATCCCCACGACGGGAGGCAGTCCCCGGTCGACCCGCTCGGAGTTGATCAGTACGAATAGCTGTTCACCCGGGGAGAGCGATTCGAAAGTCGACGGCAGCTGGATCGCGCCCACTCCCTCGTCCGAGCGTGCCCCGTTGATGGAGGCGACCTCGGCGTTGATGCACTGGGACGACGACGGTCCACCCGAATTGCACGCGGCCTGGAAGTTCCCCGCGATGTTCGCCGAGGGGTTCGCTGGGGGCACGATCCCAGTCGTCCGAGGCGCTGGTCCAGGCGATTGCGGAGTCGGTTGGGTGTTCGATGCCCACAATGCTCTTCCCGAGGAGCTGTAGATAACGAAGTTGCCATCGCTTTGCATCGCCGCGTAGTCGCCGGGGTTCCCGCTCGTACCTGTGGCCCAGCGAGCCAGACCGGAGCTGCTGTAGACCACGAGGTTCCCGTCTGGCTGCATCGCGAGGTGAGCACCTGAGTTCCCGTTCGTACCCGTAGACCAGATAGCCGATGGGTCGTAAATAACGATGTTGCCGTCGCTCTGCATGACCAACTGGTACTTGTAGCTGCTCGACCTGATGTACTGATTCTGAGACAGAATCTGTCCGTCGGTAAGCTCCTGCTGAAGCGTGTTGGATGCCCACAGTGCCGAGCCAGACGAGCTGTAGATCACCAGGTTGCCGTCGCTCTGCATGGCCAGGTGATCACCAGCATTCCCGTAGGTCCCAGTGTTCCACAACGCAGTCCCAGATGAGCTGCGGATCACCAAGTTGCCGTCGCTCTGCATGGCCAGGTAATCACCAGCATTCCCGTAGCTGCCGGAGGACCAAATAGCGCGCCCGGAGAAGTAGATGACGAGATTGCCGTCGCTCTGCATGACCAACTCGTACTGCACATTGCTCGAATGGATCGCCTGGTTGCTTGAGCACATGATCTGTCCATCGGACATCGAGTCGCCGGTAGGCGGATTACCGCAGGCGATCGTCTGACCTTGACTCGGCGACGCCATCAGCCCCAGCCCAACCAAAGTCAGCACCGCAATTAGAGGACCAATGAGTGCGATCCTCCACCTCGACGCGCCCGTCCGCTGGCCCAACGTGCGCGACAAGGGCGGTTGGACCACGTCTGTCATGACTCCTCCTAGACCCGCCACCCATAACGTTTTGGGGGGTCGGTGGCCCGCAGGTTCCGGAGGAGCGTCATGTTACGCACAATTGTCCACATAGGGACTCGGCGCTTGATAGGGCCAAAAGTCACTCCGCGGCCAAGCGACCCTCTGTGAGGGCACGACACAACGAAGCAGGCCCATCCCGAGCCCTAGGGGTGAGGTTGGCCCGCCATTATCGGGCGACAAGCCTCCTGCGTCAGGAATGACAACACTTGGTCGGCTACAACGGTGGGAGAACGACGTTCTCCTCTGAGGAATTGATTCTTGAAAATCTCGCGACCGGTCGTTACAGTGTGGCGGGGGATCGGGGGACCCACGAGGGCGGAGGGCGGGAAATGGCGGCGAGGATTCGTTCGCGCAAGGTGCTGGTCGTCGCGGCTGCGTGCAGCGCGATTTTCAGTCTAATAATCACGGCTGGGGCCAGGGCGGGGTCGCCGTACGACTGGGCTGCCAATCTGCCTGGTTGCCACGTGACCTCGCCTGCAGTCGCTCACTACGCAAACCAGGTGAGGCTCGACCCTCAGCCGACCAACGGGCCGGTGCCCTGCGGCGTGCTGACCGGCTATCCATCGGTCGAGCAAAAGATCGTTGTCACCAACGACAACACGCTTGTCTATGAGCCCGCGCTGCAAGGCGGCCCGGTCGACAGCGGCGATGGACACGTGCCCGGTTGGGGTAAGCAGTTTGGGTTCGCCACGAGCAATGACAACGGCGCGACATGGCAGGGAAGCAACGTCAACGTCCAAAATCAGGACACCTACGTCGAGGACGGCCAAGTCGACAACTACACCTACGTGGACCCCACCACCAGCCGGATCTTCTGGTACATGTACAACAGCGGCAACTATGGAGGCGCCGGTGTCTGCGGAAATGGAGCCGGCGGAACAGTCGCCTACAGTTCGAACAACGGACAGACCTGGGATTGGGCTTTCGACTCCGACCACAACTGCGCCGAGAACCCCAACCTGGTCACAGCCAAATCGACGATATCGGGCGAGCAGCTGAGCTATCCGAATGTGGTCTACCTGTGTGGGCTCACCACCTACCCCGGCGCGGGCGGCGCGGGAAGCCCTGGCAATTCGTGCTCCAAGAGCTTGACCGGCGGCGCGAGCTGGTTGGGGGTGTTGGAGAACGCTCCGGCAAACGACACCAACTATCTACCCTCGACCGTCACACAGGCTCTCCCTCTCCCGGCAACGGAGAAACCCCAAGGCTGGTACAGCGGTGACGCCAAGGACGAGCTCGATCCCTACCCGCAGTGTGACGGACAGTCAACGACCGGTGGCTCCGACGTACAGCCGCTTCCCAACGGGCACCTGGCGACCGTGATCAGTTGCAACAGCGAGAACTTCTTGGCCGAGAGCACCGACGAAGGAGCCACCTGGAACATCACTGGCCCCCAGGTACCGTTCGCCGGAGAGCTCCGCATCGACTCGGCCGGCAACATGTACCTAGCCGAGGTCACCGGCACCCCCAGCGAGATCATGCTCAGCCACTCCACCGACGGGGGAAAGACCTGGAGTAAATCGCTCAACATGGTCGCTCCCGGAGTGACCTCGGTGGGGACCTGGACGTTCGCCCTGGGCACCTACTCCGCTGGGCAGGTCGGCGACGTGGCGGTCAGCTACTACGGCATCGACCCGAACAGCACCGACGGCAAGAACGGGTATTCAGACGGGTTCATCACCCAGACCCGCGATGCGCTCGATGCGAACCCGGTCTTCTGGAGCGGACAGGTGAACGAGAACGGCCACCCACTGCTCTACAACACGACCACTGACGGCAACATCGGCGTCACCGTGCTGGACTTCAACAGCGCATACCTAAGCCCCAATGGCGACTCGGCATGGGGATCGTGGGTCCAGGACTGCGGCGTGAACATCCTCACCAGCCCGGCCTGTCTGGCTCGGTACCCGCACATCAATCCCGGCAACCCCGACGACGGCTTCGCCGGGCGTCTGGTGTGGAAGACCTCGGATTTGAAGACCTGAACGAAGCAATATCAGCAGGCGCCGCCCCGTCGGCAGTTGGCGGCTCGTGAGGTATCTTGGCCCGTGACGCTCCGGTCGAGAAGCAACGTGAGCGTCGATACGACCTCGGACTCCTGGCGCTTCATCGCGAGGGCTACCGGGCACCGGCTCAACCGTAGGACTGCAGCGGTGCTGATCGGCGCCGTGCTCGGGTGCGGCATCGTCGGTGCGGTGGTCGTCTCCCGGCTGACCACGCACGCTGTGCAGAGCGAATTGTTCACCGTTGCCTTGCGTGCATTTTCACGTGCACCGTCGGTCCGGATCCGGGGATCCACCATGCTCGACGGCTCCGTGGTCGAGCTCGACGTCGTCGCCGGAGCCCAGACGGGCGGCGGGACGGTGGCAGTCGGCCCGGCGGCGTGTCAGGTGGTCTTCGACGGACCCACCCTCTATGTCGACGCCTCTGCGCTCACGTGGCAAGAGCTCGGCGAAGGAAGCGACGTCCCCGCCCTGGCTGATCGCTGGTTGAGTACCTCGCTCGAGACGAGGCCGTTCAGCACGTTTGGCGAGTTCGTCAGCACCACGGCGTTTGCCTCGCTGCTCGGGACCACACCGCCGCTCGTGGAGGGCTCGCCGATGCGGTTCCATGGGGCACGCGTGATCCCGTTGCGGTCGACGGACGGAGGTGGGATGACCATCTACGTGACCACGTCCCGAGTCCCGTCGCTCGTCGCCGAGGAAGGGCCCGCAGGGTGGATCAACTTCGACGAGTACGGGTCTGCACGGGCGCCGCTCGTGCCCACGGGAGCGGTGGCCATCAGCTCCCTTGGTCCAATCCCCGGATGAGGGTGAATGCATGAACAGGAAGGGCCGTGTCCTCGCAGGGGCGGCCGCTATTTTGCTGCTGGCGATCGCCGCGTCCTTCATTGGTCGAGGCTCTCATGTGTCTGCCGCCGGGTCTCGAACCCTGCTGTTTGCTCTCAACGTTCCTGTCACGGCCGATCCGTACGTGGCCGGAGTCATCACCCGAGGGGCGACCCTGGCGGTCGACAAAGCCAACGCGGCGGGCGGGGTCCGGATAGGCGGGTTCACTTACAAACTCAAGCTCAAGGCCTACGACGACAACAACGACCCAGCGCAAGCGGCGGCGAACGTCGAGAAGGCCATCTCACATGGCGCCGTTGCCGTCGTAGAGGACGGCAACGGAATGGCGGCGAGCGCAGCACAGAGCAACGCCGCCGATGTGCCCCAGATCGCCATCACTGACGGGACCTCGGGGCTGCTCACTACCGACGCGGGGCCGATCACGAGCCTCTTCGGTCTGAGAATCCCGAACGACTTCGCCGCTGAGGTTCTCGCTATTTACATCGCCGGCAAGACGAGGAGCGTGGCCATTCTCCACGACGACACCGACAACGGCCGCGATGGCGCCACCCAGCTGCAATCCTCGTTCGAGTACAGCAACATCACTGCCAAACCCGTCCTCGAGGTGGCGGCCAATGCGCCGACCATGGATGCCGAGGTGCTCGAGATCAAGAGTGCGAATCCCGGAGCGGTCGTCATTTGGGGGGGCGACCTGTTCATCGCTCGGGCGCTTACCGCTATTCGCGATGCGGGCATCGACGCACCTGTGTATGCGAGCCAGCAGGCCGAATCGCCGGCTGTCCGGGAGCTCGACCCTCCATCGGTGACAGACGGGCTGAAGTTCATCAGTGGCCGCATGGACAGCGAATTCGACAATTGCAGCTTTCCGAGGTTCGAGAACGCGTTGGGGAAGTACCGCTTGGCACCGGTGGACGCCCATGTGAAGACGGCAGCTGGTCAAGAGGTGCGCCAGCCGGACGACCTCGATTTCTTCTCCTACGATGCGGTGAACGTGGTCGTCGCCGCCCTCGAGAAGGCTGGCTCCCCGCAGCCCGGGGCGAGGCTGCTACAGGACTTGGCCAAGGTGCATGTACGGAGCGCCAACGGCGACGCCCGTGGATTCTCCCCGCAGGCTCATGAAGGGTTCGACCTCCAAGACGCGTACGTAGCAGAGATCGAGGACAACCAGTTCGAACCGGTGAAGGACGAACCGCTATCCGCCAGCCTCGCCACGGAGCCGGAATTGATGTCCGGGTACCCGGTGCCAGTCCCCACCACCGGCTGCCCTAGCCCCTGATCGATGCGTCGGCGAGCCTTTCTCCTCGTAGGCCTGCTCGTGTCAGGCGCGCTGCTGGCCGCGTGCGGAGAGATGAGCGTGATCACCACGTATAAGTCCTACTCCCCAGCGGGGGGCCTGCCGCCCATCGGGTTCAACCATCAGTTCGGGCTCAACCCCGTCACCTCGCGCGACGCCTTCGAGCTGGAGAGGTGGTTCTTCTCCAAAGACGTGTTCTGGGAGGTCTACTTCTGGACATCACCTCAGAAGATCGGCTTCGTGCCGCTGGGCGACACGTCTGCGGTTGTCGCCACCCGCCATGCTGTCACGTCGGTCGACCTTACGATCGCCTCGGAGGACCCACATACCCTCAGCGGCCTCCTTGTGTACCCGGGCAACCCTGGTCCAGAGACGTATGCAGAGCAGCTCTTGCAGGTGATCCGCGCACTCGGGTACGACAAATTTTCCTCCGCGCGGGTCCACATCTATTTCTCGGAGCTCTACCAGTACGCCATCCTCAACTGGAGCCGGTCGGCTGGGTACTCGTTCGACGTCCTACTGAAAGAAAGCCCGGTCGCCGGTGCTGCTCCTCTGCCGAAGCCGACGGCGCCGCCTCCGATAGGGTCGCACCCGACGACGAAAACCTCCCGCTGACCACTACGGCGAGCGGATCGGGCGGCCGGAGAACGGTGTTCTCCTTTCGAGGGATCGTCACTTGAAGCTCACGCGACCGGTCGTTACACTTTTGAAGGGGCTCGGGGGACCCGACTAGGCGGAGGGCGGGAAATGGCGGCGAGGGTTCGTTCGCGAAAGGTGCTGGTCGTCGCGGCTGCGTCCAGCGCGATCTTCAGCCTCATAATCATGGCTGGGGCAAGGGCGTCTACGCCGTACGACTGGGCTGCCAATATGCCCGGTTGCGACATAAACACGCCGGCGGTGGCGCACTACGCCAACCAGGTGCTGCTCGAACCTCAGCCGACTGATGGGCCCGTGCCCTGCGGCGTGCCGACCGGCTACCCGACGGTCGAACAAAAGCTCGTTGTCACAAAAGACAACACGCTCCTCTATGAGCCGGCGCTGCAGGGCGGGCCGATCCTGAGCGGCGACGGGCATACGCCCGGTTGGGGTAAGCAGTTTGGGTTCGCCACCAGCACCGACAACGGCGCGACGTGGCAGGGAAGCAACGTCAACGTCAATCCGGAGACCTACGTCGAGGACGGCCAAGTCGACAACTACACCTACGTGGACCCCACCACCGGCCGGGTCTTCTGGTACATGTACAACACCGGCAACCTGAATACGACGCCAGTGCCGGCCTGCGGAAATGGAGCCGGCGCAACGATCGCCTACAGCAGCAACGACGGACAGACCTGGGACTGGGCTTACGACTTCGACCACGACTGCTCCGAAAACCCCAACCTGGTCTCAGCCAAATCGACGATCGCGGGTGAGCAGCTGAGCTATCCGAATGTCGTCTATCTGTGCGGGCTCACCACCTACCCTGGCGCCGGCGGCGTGGGGAGCGCTGGCGATTCGTGCTCCAAGAGCTTGACCGGCGGCGCGAGCTGGGTCGGGGCATTCTTCGATGCTCCGGCAAACGACACGAACTACGTCCCCTCGATCCCTCCCGGCTATCTCCCGGCAACCGCGAAGCCCCAGGGCTACTACGCCGGCGAGGCCAAGGACGAACTCGATCCCTACCAGCAGTGTGACGGGCAGTCAACGAGCGGGGGCTCGGACGTGCAGCCGCTTCCCAACGGGAACCTGGTGACCGTCATCAGCTGCAACAGCGAGAACTTCTTAGCCGAGAGCACCGACGAGGGCGCCACCTGGCACATCACCAGCCAGGTCCCCTTCGCCCAATCGTCAACGGCCGGCGTCGGAGGCAATGGGTTGCGCATCGACTCGGCCGGCAACATGTACCTCGCCGAGGTCGAGAATGGCACCTCGAGCCTGACGCCCGCCTTGCCGACCTCGAGCGCCAGCAGCGCCAGCAGCGAGATCTTGCTGAGCCACTCCACCAACGGGGGAAACACCTGGAGCAAACCGCTCAACATGATCGCTCCCGGAGTGACCTCGGTTGGGACCAACTGGTTCGCCTTGGGCACCTACTCCCCGGGGCAGGTGGGCGACGTGGCGATCGCCTATTACGGCATCAACCCGAACAGCCCCGACGGCAAGAACGGGTATTCGGACGGGTACATCACTCAGACCCGCGATGCCCTTGATGCCAATCCCGTCTTCTGGAGCGCCCAGATCAACCCGAGCGGCCACCCACTGCTCTACAACGCGACCACAGACGGCAACATCGGCGTCACCGTGCTGGACTTCAACAGCTCATACCTCAGCCCCAACGGCTACTCGGCATGGGGATCGTGGGTCCAGGACTGCGGCGTGAACATCGCGACCAGCCCGGCCTGTCTGGCTCGGTACCCGCACATCAGCCCCGGAAACCCCGACAGCGGCTACGCGGGGCGGCTGGTGTGGAAGACCTCGGATTTGAAGACCTGAGCCAAGCACTGCCAGGACGTGCTGCTGAAGACGTCAGCCAGGTCGCGGGTGCCGCTCCTCTGATAGAGCCGACGACCCCACCCCCGATGCGGGTACCCCCGACAACGTCCCACTGACCAGGACGGCGAGCGGCTCTGCCGGGGCAGCACGGCGGTCCTGTTCGAGCCATAGGACGCTCGTGCCCCTAGCCGCCTCTTCGATGGCCAACTCGGCCACGACTTCTGCGGCGTCGGGTGCAAGGCCGACGGTCGGCGAATCGAGGACCAGCACACGGGGCGAGGTGCACCATGCGCAGGCGACCTGAAGCAGTTGTTGCTCGCCACCCGAGAGGAGCTCGGCGGCAACGTCGGCTCGCGTCCCGAGCTGCGGGATGCGATCGAGCGCCCGCCCAACCCGTGCTCCATCATGGGTGGCGAGCCTGAGCGCCCCTCGAACCGTGCAACCGGTGATCCGTCCGCCGTCGCGAACGGACGCCGCCAGTCCGGCACGGACCCGGCGCGACGGAGGGCCGGTGAGGGTACGCCCGTCGACCCGCACCGTCCCCTCCGCATCTCTGTCTCCGCAGAGCGCCGCGGCGAGCAATGTCTTGCCACTGCCGGCGTCGCCGGCGAGGACAGCCAGGATTCCGGCCTCGAGGCTGAGCTCGTCGATCTCAAGCAGTTGGCGCCCGTCTACTCGCACCCGAAGGTGGTAGATCTCGAGCCGAGGTGTCACGACACGCGGTCCGGGGGAGCTGCCTTAGGTTCCGGCACCCGCTCCAGCTCGGTGATCGAATCGGCGAGCCTGGTCACCGCCTCCCGGTCGTGCTCTGCCACGACGATGGTCAGTCCGGCCGCCGCCGCGGCGGCGAGGCACCCGACGGCGGCGGCGCGAGAAGCGTCGTCGAGCCCTGCGAGCGGCTCGTCGCACAAGAGCACGTTCGGAGCGCCGAGGAGCACCCTGGACAGGTCGACGAGGCGCCGCTGGGCGGTGGAGAGCTCCGCGCACCGCTGGTCGGCGTTGGCGTGGAGCCCGAGGCGGCGCACCCAGGTCGCCGCCATAGCCGCGGCATCGTCATGGCGTCGACCGCGACGGGCAGCCAGGAGGAGCGTTTCGCCAACGCTGCAATTGCCGAATCCACCCCCCTCCTGAGGGAGCAGGGCCAGACGACCCGCAGTTCCGTCGCCCATGGCAACCACGGCCGAACCCTGGGAGCAGCGACGCTCGATCTCGCGGAGGAGCGATGTCTTTCCCGCCCCGTTGGGTCCGACGACGACATGGATGGTGCCGGGCTCGACGACGAAGGTTGGAGAGTCCACGAGTAGCACCCCGTGCCGGGAGTGGCACCTGATCGGAGGAACTGTGAGCACTGCGCCCCGCAGACCGAGCTCACCGACCGGCCACTCCGACGCCGGGTCGATCGACACGGGAGCGACCTCAGCTGCCGCCGATCCACCGGGAACCAGTGCAACGAGAGCGGCGACAGCGAGCACTGCCAGAGCCAGTGACTGCGCAGTGGGCGGGCCCGTCCAGCCGGCAGTGGGCAGGATGACAGTGCCGAGGACACCGGCCCCGACAGCGACGAGCGCTGTGGTCACCGGCTCGTTGCGGGCACACAGCGCGGCGAGAAAGGGCAGAGCGGCAGCGTCGAGCGCGAACTGGCTCGGAGTTGCCACCTGTTCGAGGTGGGCGGCGAACGCACCACAGATCCCCGCCATCGCCCCGGCGGTCACGAGGACCGCGATCTCGCAGACCAGCGGATTGAGGCCGGAGGCCGCTGCGCGTTCCCGGTCGCTGCCGACCGCTCGCCATGCGGGGCCCGGTCGTCGTCTGATGAGGAAGGTGGCAGCACCGGCAATGAGCACGGCGACGAGCAGCAACAGGTGGAACTCGCCGCGCGTCGTGAATACCAGCGTGCGACTGCCCGTGCGGCTCCCGCCGAGCCCGAGCGAGATGGGGGCGAGTGGGCCGAGGCCGGACTGGCCGCCGGTAAGGCTTGGAAGGGCCTGGACTCCCTCGCCCAAGGCGAGTGTGAACACGATGGTGGCGACCAAAAAGCCGGGAGCTTCGAGCCACGCTCCGACGCTCGCAATGAAGCCGCCCGCCACGGCTCCGGCCGCGGTGCCGCACAGGATAGCGAGCGGTACTGGCACGCCCCGTAATGAGACGATCCCACTGACATATGCGCCGAGTCCGGCGAGAGCGGAAGCAGCGAGCAGCGGGCGACCGGTCGCGCAAGCGAGCGCTGTGCCACAGGCAGGCCCGGCCAGCAGGACTGCGACGGCCACCAACTCGAGGTTCGGACCGCTCACGAATTGCGGCACGGCGAGCGCCGCAGCGACGGCGACGCCGCCAAGGAGCGCGAGGCGGCTGGTCACCGGCGCCATCCCGCCGCCACGAGCACCAGGGCCACTGCGTCGCACAGGAACTCGCCGCGGCCGCCTGTGAGCTCGTACCCGCCTACGACCTCGGCGGCCGCTATGAGCAGCGCGGCGCCGGCCACTCTCCTAGGCGAGACCATGCGACCCGCCGCGGCTGCCGCGATGCCCCGGAGCGGCAGCGCTCCCACACCGGCGGCGACGAGGGGAAACCGGGGGGCTCCGAGGAGGATCGCCCCTGTTGCCAGTACTCCTCCGATGACGAAGCTCGAGGTCCGCACCATGGCGGTGGGGACCCCGAGGCGCTCGGCAAGACGAGGGGCACGTGCGGTGAGCCGCAGCGATCCGCCGACGCGCCGGCTCCTGATCACCATCGCGCTCGTCCCGGCAACGACTGCCACCGTGGCGAGGGTGAGCAGGTCGTATTTATGGACTATTCCACCGAGGAAGCCGTAGACGCCCGATGCGCTGGGAAAGGCGTAGGCCGGTTGCCGAAAGATCCCGGCGAGAACCCCCTGGGCCAGCAGGGCCGCAGAGAGAAGTATCCCTGCCCCCAACATCGGCTTGCCGATGACAGGTGAGACAAGGGCACGCTCAGCCACGCCGCTCAGGGCGCCACCTACCGCGATCCCGACGAGCACCGCCGGTAGCAGCGGCATGCCCCCCGCGTGCAAGCTGGCGGCCGACAGCCCGCCGGCAAGGCCCACCTGTCCGATGGCGAGGTGGATGACGCCGCTGCCGCTGTAGGCGAGGGAGACCGCCAACGCCACGAGCGCGTAGAGGGCGGCGGCGGAGAAGGTGTCTACCGCCAGTTGGACGGCGATCCCGGTACTCATCTCACGGGCGCCGGCAACGTAGGGGCCACGTCCAACGCTAGGTGAAGGCACCCAGGTCGCGCAGGTCTTGTGGCTCCAGGTTCCAATAGCGTCGTGTCGGTGCAGAGCACGTCAGACCGTCGCAGGATCCTTTCGCTGCACGTGGCGATCGCCATCGTCGTGCCGGGGTTCTTGGCCCTCGGGTGGTGGCAGCTAGAGCGGGCCCTCTCGGGCAACACCCTCAGCTGGGCGTACGTCTTCGAGTGGCCGGTCTTCGCCGGCTACGCCGTCTATGTCTGGTGGAAGCTCACCCACGAGGCCCAACCGGCGTCCGCCACCGACGAGGGCGAGGAGGACCTGGACGAGGAGGACGTGGACGAGGAGGACGTGGACGAGGAGCTGGCGAGCTACAACCGGTACCTGGCCGCCCTGAAGGAGGCCGGCGACCGCAAGCACTGGTGAGCGCGGGGTGGCCGGGTCGGTGTTTCGGCTCGTCGGCTGACCGCCGGGGCGTTCGCGAATTCTTCTTTAACTTTTGAGGAATTCTTCTCCCACCCCCTTCACCGCGCAACACCTTCCCGACATGATTACGGCATGCAAAGCGGCTGGGCCCGCAGGCCCTCTCGTCCCCCCGTCGAAGTGCGAACGAGCCCCAAGCGGCGCAAGACCGCGAGCGCGTTCTGGCAGGACGGGCGGGTGGTGGTCGTGCTCCCGGCGAAGCTGCCCAAGGCCGACCGGGTGGAGCTCGTCGAGGGATTGGTCCGCCGGGTCCTGGCGCAGCGCCCGCACGTCACGACCTCCGACCGCGACCTGCTGCTGCGCTCCGCCTCGCTCTCGGACCGGTACCTGGGCGGGATCCGGCCGACCACGGTCCGCTGGGTCTCCAACCAGCAGCGCCGCTGGGGGTCGTGCACGTCGAGGACCCGCGAGATACGCATCTCCGACCGCCTCCGGGTGGTGCCGGGCTGGGTCCTCGACGCCGTGCTGGTCCACGAGCTTGCACACCTCGTAGAGCCGTCCCACTCGGCCCGCTTTCGGAGGCTGGCGGCCCGTTACCCCCGCACCCAGGAGGCCGACGTCTTCCTGGCTGGGTTCACGCTCGGCCTCGAGTCGGTCGAGCCGTAGGGCGCCGGTCTCTCTACTGGGCCGGCACGGGGGGCCGGTCGAGGAGCGCGCTCGCCACCAGCTCCTCGAGGTACGGCGCGTCCCACCACGAGATCTGGAGCTGCTTGGCGCGCCGGAAGTAGAGCTGTATGTCGAATTCGACGGTGAAGCCGATCCCCCCGAAGACCTGCTGCGCCATGGCGGTGATGTCGCGGTACGTCTGGCAGGCGAAGAGCTTGGCCATGGGGGCGAGCCGCTCGATGGGCCGCCCGCTGTCGCGCGCCCAGGCGGCCTCGTGCGCCAGGATCGTGGCCCCGTCCAAGGCCGTGACGGCTTCGGCGAGGTAGTGGGAGATCGCCTGGAACGCCCCGAGCGGCTTGTCGAACTGCCGCCGGTCCTTCGCGTACTGGACGGTGATGTCCAGAGCGTGCCGGGCCCCGCCGGTGGCCAGGGCGGAGAGGAGGATGCAGGCATCGTGCATCACGGCGTCCCACGTGACCCAGCCCGACCGCTCGCTGCCGAGCCGCTCGCTCTCGGGCACCGCCACGTCGCTCAGCTCCACTCGGTACTGGGTGTCGGAGGAGATCGAGTGCTGCTGGACCAGCCTCACCCCCGCCGCGGCCCGGTCGACGAGGAACAGGTCGACCTCCTCGGGCTCGTCGCCGGTGCGCGCGAGGACCAGGAACCTCCGCGCGGAGGAGGCGAAGGCGACGTGGGCCTTCGTACCGTTGAGCCGGTACCCGCCCGCCTCGGGCACCGCCCTCAGCTGGACGCCGCCGGGCTGGCAGCTGTTGCCCGGCTCGAACCAGGCCGGGGTGAAGATCGCCTCACCGCTTGCGATCGGTGGCAACCACTGTGCGATCTGGGCCTCCGACCCGCCGCGCGCGATGGCCCCCCCGCACAGCACAGCGCTCACGAAGTGCGGTACCGGCGCCAAGGCTCGTCCGAGCTCTTCGTAGAGCACGACCCCCTCGAGCAGGCCCATCCCCGCCCCCCCGTGGCGCTCGGGGAGCATGAGACCGATCAGGTCCAGCTCCCCCATCTGCTTCCACAGATCGGGCGGATAGCCGGCAGGGTCGTCCTCGAGCTCTCGGACCACGCTCGCCGGGCAGTACGCCTCGCACACCGCGCGCACGGTGCGCCTGAGCATCTCCTGCTCCGGGCCGAACTCCAGGTCGAGCATCCCTCAGCTCCTCACGGCTTCCACTCGTCCGCGCGCCTGCGCCACGGGTTGTCGTCCTCGCCGACGGGCACCGCGACCCGGGCGTCGCAGCTCGTCCTGAGCTCACCGCCGACCGACATGGTCATGTCGAGTCCGACCCAGCCGCAGCCCACCTCGTCGACACCGACCTCGTCCACGACCGCGTCGAGCGACATCGTGTCCCCGGGGAACACCGAGCCATGCATGCGAAACCGCATGCGCCCGAGCCGCCCGTGAGGCCCCGTCCAGTCCGTCACGAAGCGCTCGAACCACGCCGCCTGGTTGGGCGTGTTCAAGAAGATGTCCCTCGTGCCGTTGCGCTTCTGGGCGAAGTCCCTGTCGTGGTGCATCGGCCGCCAGTCGCGGCTGGCCAGCGCCCCGAGCACCACGGTCGTGGCCGACACGTCGTATAAGAGGCTCGGCAGCCTGTCGCCCTCGGCCACCTCGGCGAGGAAGAGCGCCGGCTCGATCCGCTCGCCGCGCCAGGCCACCTCGGCAGCGTCGCCGCCGGCGCCGGCGCCTTCGTTGTGCGCTCGGGTCGAGTTGGCGGGCGGTGCTGTGCGATCGGGCTCGGTGTCGGGCCTTCGGGCCGAGCGTCGGTACCCGAAGCCCGTGTAGCTCTCCACGCCGGCGAGCTCGCCTTCCTGGTTCTCGTACTCGACGTCGATCACCCAAAACCGCCCCGTCCCCAACCTCGTCGTCTTCTCCTCGCTCACCGAGCGCAGGAGCTGTCTCGTGCTAAGCAAGTCCCCCGGCCGCACAGGCTCGCCGAAGACGATCGAGTTGTCGGTCATCACGGCTTCGGGCAGTCCGAGGCGCTCCTTCAGGTCGAAGTGGACCTGAAGGGGCAGGTGCGGTGCCTTCCTACCTGGAGCCCAGTTGTGGGGCCGGAACCACACCGACAGCATCGTCGGCGGGGCGATCGGACCTCCCGTGAGGGCTTGTGCAACTCGGTCGTCCCAGAACAACGGGTTGGCGTTCTCCACCGAAGAGCAGGTCGTCCAGATGTAGCCGCGCTCGACGGGAAACTCGGCGGTCTCCTCGTACTGAGGCTGACCGACGAGCGCCTCGACATCGGCGATCGGGTCGGCGACCGGGCTCACGCGAGCACCCCCCGCGCCTTCAACTCCGCCAGGCGCGAGCGCTCGTATCCCACGGCTGCCAACAGATCCTCTGTGTCGGTGGACTCCTCGTCGGGGACCTCCACCGGCTCGGCCGGTCGCTCCATGCCGGCGAGCACCGCTCCCACCTGGCGGAAGCTGCCGTGGCGATCCGACTTCGCCTCCACGAACGACCCGGAGAAGGCGAACTGCTCGTCCGTCGCCAGCTCGTCGACGCTCTGGACGGGAGCGACGCAGGTGTCGGCCCCGGCCAGGCGCGACACCCAGGTGTCACGGTCGCGGCGGGCGAAGGCGTCGGAGAGCGCCTTGCGCAGCTCGCCCTGAGCCTCGTCGTCGTACTGGCGGTCGAGCCACCCCTCACAGTCGAGCGCCCTGCACAGGTTGGCGAAGAACTTGGGCTCGATGGCGGCGACCGCCAGCCACCTGTCGTCTGCGGCTCGGTAGGTGCCGTAGCAGGCGTAGCGCCCGCTCAGGACGTCGTGTCCCGGGGCGGGGCTCGTCCCGGTGGCCAGGTGCTCGTCGACAGCCAGCGACATGAGCCACAGGACTCCCCCTGCGACCGAGACGTCGAGGAGGGTGCCCTCTCCTGTGGCTGCCCGGCGAAGCAGGGCGGCGGTGATCGCGAGCGCCGCTTGCATCCCGCCCGCAGCTGCGTCCGCGATCGTGGCTCCGGGTAGCGGCGGGCTTCCCCCCGCCGCGGGCTCGGTCATCGCGAGGTACCCGCCGACAGCCAGGTAGTCGAGGTCGTGACCGGCCCAGCCCGATCGAGGACCTCGCCGCCCGTAGCCGCTCGTGGAGCAGTACACCACCCCCGGGTTCAGCGCGCGGACCGCCTCGTAGCCGATGCCGAGGCGATCCGCGGTCCCCGGGCGGAAGCTCTCCACGACCACGTCGGATCGCGAAGCGAGCGCCATGAAGGCCTCGAGCCCCTCGGGATCGTCCAGACCGATCAGCGCGCGCTGCATCCCCCGGCGCGCTCCGTAGGCGTAGAAGGGCGGCACGGGCAAGGCCGCGGCGCGTCCGGGAGGTGGGGCGATCTTCACGACCCTCGCGCCGTAGTCGGCGAGAAGGCGCGTTGCGCGCGAGGCGGGCCCGACGCTCGAGAGGTCGAGGACGCTCGTGCCCTCGAGCGGGCCGGCACCCGGCGGTGGCATCAGAAGTTCTTCGGGAGCCCGAGCTTTCGCCGGGCGATGATGTTCTTCTGGATCTCCGAGGTGCCGCCGCCGATCGTGTCGATGACGGTGTAGCGGTAGGTGGACTCGGCCCTTCCCGACATGGGCGCCTCTGGCGTCTTCACCCTCAGCTGGGAGCCGGGGCCTCCGATGTCCATGGAGGCGTCGGCGAGGCGCTTGGACAGCTCGGTGGCGAAGAGCTTGTACTGAGATGCCTCCGCGGTGGGCGCGGCTCCCCCCTTGGCCGACTCCGCCACGAAGCGGAGCCCCAGCACACGCGCCACCTCCGCCTGGGTCGCCAGCTGGGCGATGCGCCGCCTGACCCCTGGGTCGGCACGCAGAGCCTCGCCGTCGCGCTCGGCGTTGGCGACGTACTGGCAAAGCACATCGAGGCGCTGCGCGATGGGGGAGAAGGTGAACATGGTGAACCGCTCGAGGTCGAGCGCCTCGGATATGTACTGAAAGCCCCTGTTGACCTCGCCTACCACGTAGTCGTCGGAGACCCAGACCTCGTCGAGGTAGACCTCGTTCGTGCGCTCGTCGCCCATGGTCCAGATGGGCTTGACCGTGATCCCCGGGTGGTCGAGGGGCACGAGGAACAGCGTGATCCCGTGGTGCTTGGGCACCTCGGGATCCGTGCGGGCGCCGACCCAGTACCACTCGGCGAAGTGCGCCGACGTGGTCCACGTCTTCTGCCCGTTGAGCATCCACCCGTCGCCGTCGCGCAGCGCCTTCAGCTGCATGGAGGCGGCGTCGGAGCCCGCGTTCGGCTCCGAGTAGCCGACCGCGAACTCGACCTCGTTGCGCAGGATCTTCGGAAGGAACTCCCTCTTCAACTTCTCGCTACCGTGCCGTATGAGGGTCTTGCCGATGATCCCGACCCCCTTGCCTATCTGCGGCCCTCCCCGGCGGGCGAGCGACTCGTTGAGCAGGTACTCGTAGACCCCGTCGGAGTCCCGGCCCCCGTACTCGACTGGCCACGTGATGCCCAGCCAGCCCTTTGCACCGAGCTCCGCCATGAACCTTCGACGCGCGGGGGTGTCGACGATCTGGGCCATGTTCTCCCGGGTCACGTCGAAGACCTCGGGGTCGTCGTGCTCGTCGAGGAAGCGTTCCACCTCCTCGACGAACGCCAGCTGCTCCTCTGAGAACTCGAAGTCCACGGCTCCTCACACCCGGCGGGCGCCCAGCAGGTCGAGGGGGGCGCCGGGCTCGAAGTCTCGGTTTCTGACTGCCCGTCAGATGGTAGCCGTCCGTTCTCACCGGTTTCTGATACACCGTCAGGTCGGGCTACGATCGGCCGCCGTGCGGGGTGTGACCGGCGCAGCAGGGTACGTCCCCTACCGCAGGCTCCAGCGGTCGGCGATCTCATCCTTCCTGGGCACCGGCGGCGGCAAGGGAGCGCGCTCGGTGGCCTCGCACGACGAGGACACCACGACGATGGGCGTGGAGGCGGCGAGGCTCGCGCTCGGGGCGGTACCCGCAGCTGCGGTGGACTCGGTGTGGTTCGCCACCGCTTCGCCCGCCTATCTCGACAAGACCAACGCCACCGCCATCCACGCCGCTCTTCGGATGCCGCTCCAGGTGGCGGCGCTCGACCTCGGAGGGGCCCTCCGGTCGGGGATGGGGGCGCTCGAGCTGGCGCTGGCCGGCCGAGGCAGCACCCTCGTCGTGCTCTCCGACCAGCGCGACGGGCTCCCCGGAGGCGCGGACGAGTCGGCAGGGGGAGATGCGGCCGCTGCCCTGCTCGTGGGCGAGGACACACCGGGGGCTCCGGTGATCGCCGAGCTCCTCGGCGCGGCCTCCGCGACCGACGAGTTCACCGACCGCTGGCGCACCCCCGGTGAGAGGCGCTCGAAGGTCTGGGAGGAGCGCTTCGGCGAGACCAGGTACGTGCCGCTCGGGATCGACGCATGGACCAGGGCTCTGAAGGGAGCGGGGGTGGAGGCGGAGCAGATCCAGCACGTGGCGGTGACCTCGATGCACCAGCGGGCGGCGAAGACGCTCGCGGGCAGGCTCCTCGGAAGAGATCGCAGCGCGGTGGACGACCTCTCGGGCACCGTCGGTCACACAGGGACCGCACATCCAGGTCTATTGCTCACCACCATCCTCGAGCAGGCCGAGCCCGACCAGCTGATCGCGTTGGTGAACCTCGCCGACGGCGCCGACGTGCTGGTGCTGCGCACGACCTCTGCCGTCGGAGCGTGGCAACGGTCGCGCACCGTGGCCCAGCAGATAGAGGCGCGCGCCGACCTGCCCTACGGGAAGTTCCTCGCCTGGCGGGGCATGCTCACCCCCGAGCCGCCGAGACGACCCGAGCCGCTTCGTGTCCAGTCGCCGCCTGCGTGGAGGGCCAAGGGGTGGAAGTTCGCCTTCGTCGGTTCGCGCGACCGCTCGAGCGGAGCCCTGCACCTGCCACCGGCGCGAGTGTCGATGATCGGAGGGGCGGTCGACGACATGGAGCCGGTGAGCATGGCCGAGTCGCGCGGGACGATCGTCACGTTCACCGTCGACCGCATCGCCTACTCCCCGAGCCCGCCGATCGTGTTCGCGGTGGTCGACTTCGACGGGGGCGGGCGCTACCCCGTGGAGCTCACGGACGTCGACGCGGACTCACTGTCGGTCGGCGACCGGGTGGAGATGACCTTCCGGCGCCTCTACAGCGCGGACGGCGTCCACGATTACTTCTGGAAGGCGAGACCGCTTCGAGTCGCGAGTTGAGGGGAGGCACGTGATGTCATCGCACGGGATACGCGACCGGGTCGCGATCGTAGGGATGGGCTGCACGCAGTTCGGGGAGCGGTGGGACAAGGACGTCGACGACCTCATCATCGACGCCTCCAAGGACACCTTCGATTCGGCGGGGGTCACCAAGGACGACATCGACGCGTACTGGCTCGGCACCGCCACCTCGGGCTCGAGCGGGATGGCCCTGGCCCGGCCGCTGCAGATCCAGGGAAAGCCCGTCAGCCGGGTCGAGAACTTCTGCGCGACGGGCTCCGAGGCCCTCCGGGCCGCCTCCTACGCGGTCGCCTCCGGCGCGTACGACATCACCATGGCGGTCGGCGCTGAGAAGATCAAGGACGGCGGCTACCAGGGCATCGCCTCGCCCAAGCCCGCCGGTGACGGCACCGCACGCACGCTCACCGCGGCAGCCATGTACTCGATGATCGTGCCGGCCTACGCGAAGAAGTACGGGCTGGACGAGGACCAGTTGATGGACGTGCTCGCCACGATCGCCTCCAAGAACCACGCGAACGGCGCTAAGAACCCCCGGGCCCAGTTCCGCAAGGAGGTGTCGAAGGAGACAGTGCTCTCCTCCCCCAGACTCGCCGGGCGGCTCGGGGTCTTCGACTGCGCGGGTGTCGCGGACGGCGCCGCCGCCGCCATCGTCGTCCGGGCGGAGGATGCGCAGCGCTACACCGACAAGCCGCTCTACATAAAGGCATTCGCCGTGGCCACCGGCACAGGATCGGGGCTCATCGACCCCGAGTACGACTACACACACTTCCCCGAGTGCGAGCAGGCGGCATCCGACGCGTACACCCAGGCCGGCATCACCGATCCACGCCGGCAGCTCGCGATGGCAGAGGTTCACGACTGCTTCACCCCGACCGAGATGGTGCTCATGGAGGACCTCGGCTTCGCCGAGCGCGGCACGGCCTGGAAGGAGGTGCTGGCGGGCACCTTCGACCTCCACGGGGAGCTGCCGGTGAACCCCGACGGCGGGCTGAAGAGCTTCGGCCACCCGGTCGGCGCCTCCGGCCTGCGCATGTTCTTCGAGTGCTGGCTCCAGCTGCGGGGCGAAGCGGGCCCGGATCGCCAGATCACCACCGACCGCACCCTCGCCCTCACCCACAACCTGGGGGGCTACCCCGGCGAGATGGTGTCGCTCGTGGCGATCGTGGGGTCGGAGCTCGGCTGAGGCCCCGGTGGAGTCCTTCCTCGAGGAGCGCTGCGCGCTCCGGGGCAAGGTGGCACTGGTAGCGGGAGGAGGGGGAGGCCTCGGTCGCGCGGCCGCCCTCGACCTCGCCAGGGCCGGAACCGCTGTCGCGCTGTGCGACATCGACGCCAAGAGCCTCGGTGCCACCGCGGCCGAGGCGAGGGACCTCGGAGCCGAGACGATCGAGCAGGTATTCGACGTGCGCGACCACGAGGCTCTGGCCGGGTTCTTCGACGCCGTCCACCTTCACCACCGCAGGCTGGACGTGCTCGTGAACGTGGTGGGTGGCACCTTCAAGGCCCCTTTCCTCGAGGTGAACGCCAAGGGTCGTGACACCCTCGTCCGGACGAACTTCTCCTGGGTCGCGGACGCCATCTCCCTCGCCGCGTCGTTGATGGTCGCCGGCGGGCGCGGGGGGAGCATCGTCAACCTCACCTCGATCGAGGGACACCGCGCATCTCCGGGCTTCGCCGTCTACGGCGCGATGAAGGCGGCCCTCGCCCACCTCACCCGCACGCTTGCTGTCGAGCTCGGCCCCTCGGGAATCCGGATCAACTGCATCGCTCCCGACTTCGTCCCCACCGCGGGCATGGGCGAGGTCGTGGCCCAGGCGGGCTCCGGACCCCGGTCGGGCGCCGACCCCGGGGACTCACTCACGATCCCGCTGGGTCGCAAGGGCCGGCTCGAGGACATCGGGAACTGCGTGCTCTTCCTCGCCTCGGACCTCTCCTCCTACGTGACGGGCACGACCCTGCACCCCGACGGCGGAGCGCTCGCCGCCTCGGGGTGGATGCACTGGCCGGACGAGGGCTTCACGGCGCGTCCACCGGACTGGGTGCTCGACCGCCTCTGAGGATCAGCGGGCGCGCCAGCCCTACGGGGCATCACGTCGGAGCCTTCTGCCGAGCTAGCGCAATCAGGCGACGAACAGGCCCGGCCGGCGGATGGGGCTGGGGCGCCCGAGGTGGTAGCCCTGCGCGTAGTCGACCCCCAGGTCCATGACGCAGGAGAGCTGGCGTTCGGACTCGATCCCCTCCGCCACCACCTTGGTGCCGGTCTGGTGCGCGAACGAGCAGATCGCAGACGCCAGAGCGAGCTTGGTGTGGTCGTCCTCGATCCCCGCCACGAGGCTCACGTCCAGCTTGATTAGCTCCGGCTCCAGCCGCAGGACGTGGCGGAGGCTCGCGTACCCGGCGCCGGCGTCGTCGACGGCGACGCGCACTCCCATGCTGCGGGCGAGCTTCAGCGAGCCCAAGAGTGCGTCGTAGTCCTCCACCACCGCGTGCTCGGTCAGCTCGACCACCAACGAGCCGGCGCCCTCGACCGAGGCGAGAAGCTCGCGGAATCGGCCGTGGGCGGCCGTCGCCGGGGAGACGTTGACCGCCAGGAACAGCCCCGGGGGCATGCGGGGCGACGCCTCGAGTGCCGCGGACACGGCGGCCAGCTCCAGCTCGATGCCCAGTCCGACCTCCCACGCCTCCGAGAACCAGCGGGTGGGTGGCTCGTCGGGGTCCGGAGAGAACCTCGCGAGCGCCTCCACCCCGGCGACGGTGCCGCTTCGCAGGTCGAGGATCGACTGAAAGACCATCGTGATCCCACGGTCGTCGAGGACCTGGCGGACACGACGGGTCTTGAGCTCGATCGACTCCTCCTCGTCGCGACGGCGCGCCAGTTGCACGCTGAGCTCCCCGACCACCTGGGAGGCGACCTCGTTGGCGATCACCCCCTCGCCGCGGTTGGCGGCCTTGATGCCCTGGCGCAGGTCGACATTGGCGCCCTTCACGAGGTACCCGACCGCCCCCGAGGTGATCATCTCGAGCACCGCTTCACCGTCCGAGGAAGCAGACAGTGCGAGGACCTTCGTGCCTGGGGAGCGATCCCGCATCTCGCGGGCCACACGCGCCCCCCCGCCCTCGGGCATCCGCACGTCGACCAAGGCGACGTCGGGACGGGTGAGAGAGGCGAGGTCCACGGCCTCGGCGGCGTCGGTCGCGAGCGCCACGAGCTCGAGCGAGGGATCGTCCGAGACGACCTGCGAGATCGCCCGCCGCACGCGGGGGTCGTCGTCGGCTATCAGGACCCGGACCGGAGCCGCCGCTGCGCTCGAGTCTTCTGTGGATGATCCAGCCATGGCCGCTCCTTGGAGCAGCCCCCCGCGAAGAAGAGGCTAACAACCTCCCGACGCGCCGGCGACGACACTGTCGAGGAAGCCGCCGACGGCCTCGAGCCACGCCCGGGGGGACTCGAGCTGGGGAGAGTGGCCGGCGTCAGGGATCACGGCGAGAGCCGCATGTGGCATCCGCTCCGCCATTCGGAGCGACGGCGCGAGGAACGGCTGGTCCTGCTCCCCCACCACCACCAGGGTCGGGAGCCGCAAACCGGCGAGCTGCTCCAGGCGATCGCGGGCGCCGAACATCGCCTCGCTCATCGCCAGCCACATGTCTGGCGAAGCGGCGAGATCCTGGGCGTCGAGCTGGTCCTGGTAACCGTGGCGGTCGGCCAGGAGCCTGCGGTGGGCGTCTGTCACGAGGGGCCCGTCCAGCCCGCGCATCGCCTCGACGAGCCCTTGCATGCCTCCCGAGGAGACGATCTTCCTCCCGGCCGCTGCCATCTCCGGGTCGATCTCGAGCGGACCGTGCGACGTGTCCATGAGCACGAGCCCCGCCAGGCGCTCGGAGTGCGAGAGAGCGACGTACTGAGCGGTCATGCCACCCATCGAGTGGCCCAGGAGCACGAAGCGATCCCACCCGAGGCTGTCGGCCAGCCCGACGGCGTCACCCGCGAAGGAGTCGAAGTCGTAGGCAGCCGCCCCCGCAGGATGAGAGCTCTCGCCGTGACCGCGCTGGTCGGGCACCACGACGTGCCAGCCCCGCGCCGCCAGCGGCCCCATGATCTCGGCGAAGCTCTCCTTGGCGCCGCAGAAACCGTGGAGCACGAGCAGGCGACGGACAGCGGCCCCCGCCTCGATCACCTCCAGCTCGAGGTCGCCGACCTCTACCCGCCGTTGCGAGATCTCTTCCACTCCCCCGTACTACTCGACCGCCCGTCTGGGGGACCAGGAGGTCGTCCCAGTAGGGTTCCACCCATGGCCATCACCGAGCGACAGCCCCTCACCGACGAGCCGACCACCGACGAGGAAGCTCGTCTCCTCTCCCTCGTGGACGAGCTCCTGGCCGGCCACGACCCCGCAAACACGGAGGCGCACGAGTTTCTCGGCGCCCGCTTCGACGCCGGGCTCGCGTGGGTGTGGTTCCCCGAGGGCTACGGGGGCCTCGGACTCGCGCCCGCCCTCCAGGCGCCCGTCGAGCAAGCGCTGCGCAAGGCGGGCGCGCCGAACATGGCGGAGCGCAACGTCATCGGCTACGGAATGGGCGCCCCCACCGTCCTCACGCACGGGTCCGAGGAGCTGAAGCACCGGCTGCTGCGGCCGCTCTTCACCGCAGAGGAGATCTGGTGCCAGCTCTTCAGCGAGCCCGGCGCCGGCTCCGACGTGGCCGGCCTCGCCACCTCCGCCGTGCGTGACGGCGACGAATGGGTCGTGAACGGCCAGAAGGTCTGGACGACGGTTGCGCACATGGCCAAGTGGGGGATGCTCCTGGCCCGCAGCGACCCCAACGTGCCCAAGCACCAGGGCCTCACCTACTTCGTTGTGGACATGCACGCGCCGGGGGTGGAAGTGCGGCCGCTGCGCCAGATCACGGGCCACGCCGAGTTCAACGAGGTCTTCTTCACCGACGTCCGCATACCCGACTCGATGCGACTGGACGCTGTGGGGGCCGGCTGGAGGGTGGCCACGACGACGCTCATGAACGAGCGCGTCGCGCTCGGCGGCGGCGTCCCCGCCCGCGAGTCCGGCCCCATCCACCAGGCGCTCAAGCTCTGGAAGTCGAAGACCGACAAGGACCCGGTCGCGAGGGACCGCCTCGTGCGGATCTGGGCGCAGGCGGAGGTGGGGCGCCTCAACAACCTCCGGGCGCGAGAGATGCGGCGGGCGGGAACGCCCGGGCCCGAAGGGTCGGTGGCGAAGCTCTTTGGAGCCGAGCTCAACAAGCGGATCTACGAGCTGTGCATCGACCTCATGGGCATGGAGGGGACCCTCTACCCGAGCGGCTACGAGCTGCAGCGCCCCGAGACGGCGAGCCTCTTCGGCGGCGGTGACCCGCGCGTCGCCTTCCTGCGCTCGCGGGCCAACTCGATCGAGGGCGGGACCTCCGAGATCATGCGCAACATCCTCGGCGAGAGAGTCCTCGGCCTGCCCGGCGAGCCGCGCGCCGACAAGGACGTGCCGTGGTCGGAGGTACCACGCAGCTGACTGGCTCCAACCGGTCTACGGACGCGCAGGCAGCCGACCCGCCGGCCCCTCGGGCACGGGCGAACACTCCTGTAGCCGCCCTCGAGCTCACCGACGAAGACGTCACCACCAAGGGCGTGCGCGAGCGGGGCTTCGTGGTCGGGCGCGGCAATGTGGATGTGCCCGGGCTCCTGTGGACCCCCGCCGACGCCGAGGGTGCCCGACCCCTCGTGCTCATCGGTCACGGGGCGGCGGGCAGCAAGCGCGACGCCCACGTTGTGTCGTTGGCGCGGCAGTTAGTACGCCACCGCTCCTTCGCCGCGGCGGCCATCGATGGCCCGGTGCACGGGGACCGGCGAGCCGACGGCGGCGCCGACAGCGCGCTCGTGCTGGCGGAGTTCGCGCAGCGCTGGGCGAACGACCCGCAGATGGTCGATCAGATGGTGGCCGACTGGCGGGCGACCCTGGACGCGCTCGGCGCGCTGGAGGAGGTGGGGACGGAAGCGGTCGGCTGGTGGGGGCTGTCGATGGGCACGATCTTCGGCGTGCCGGTCGTCGCCGCCGAGCCACGGATCGGCGCGGCGGTGCTAGGTCTCATGGGCACCGGCGGCCCGAGCGAGCAGGCCCGGGCGAGGATGCTCGCCGACGCAGGCGCTGTGCGCTGCCCGGTCCTGTTCCTCTTGCAGTGGGACGACGAGATCATGAAGCGCGAACACGTCCTAGCGCTGTTCGGCGCCATCGCGAGCCTCGACAAGCGCCTCCACGCGCACCCCGGCCGCCACGTCGAGGTGCCCGTCGAGGAGCTCGACGCCTCGGAGCAATTCCTCGCACACCACCTCGGGAGCTAGCGGCCCGCCATGGCGGCCGCCGCACGCGCGGCGAGGGCGACGAGGGTCAGGGTCGGCCCGTACCCGGAAGAGGTCACGAACACCGAGGAGTCGGCCACCACGACGTTGTCCAGCTCGTGCAGCCTCCCGTAAGGGTCCACTACCGAGGTCGACGGGTCGCTGCCCATGCGCGTGGTGCCCATCACGTGGCGGCTCTGGGGGACCGGCGAGCCGTACCCGCCGCCGCCGGCGTTTGCCGCAGCGCCCGAGTCAGCCGCTACTGCCGGCGAGGTCGCGATGCGGGTCCACGTGGCGCCCATCTCCTCGAGCAGGCGCACGAGCTTGCGCCCGTGGTGTGCCGAGGCGACGAGCTCGTGACGGTGAGGGCGATAGGTGACGCGCGCGACGGGGAACCCGCGCACGTCGCGCACGCCGGGGTCGAGATCGACGCGGTTGGAGGGCTGCGGCAGGTCCTCGCCCTGCATCGTGAACGCCCACATTCGGTCGCGAAGCGGCGAGGACTGCATGAGCGTCTGGTGCATCTCGCCCCAGGGGTAGTTCTTGGCCTCTGCTATCGGGAGGCTCGGGCCGCCGTGCTCGACCATGCCTCCACGGACCCACGCAAGACCGGCCTCCTTGGCGGCGCGCCGTGCTTCAGAGTCCACGAGCACGGCGTCGTCGTGGACGTGGGTGACCGCCCTCCCTCGGTGCGCGTGGAGACGCTCCGGCAAGATGCCGACCGCGAAGGTCTGGAAGTGCACCATCAGGTGACGGCCGGTGGCGGGCCCGCCGAGACCCGAGAGCATCAGAAGACGCGGTGTCTCGATCGCGCCTGCGGCCACCACCACGTGGCGCGCCCCGATGGTGCGTGTGGCGCCGTCGGGGCCCACGACTTCCACCCCGGTCGCGCGCCGCCCGTCGGTGCGGATCCTCGACACGAAGCTCTCGGAGAGAAGCTCGGCGTTGCCGGAGTCAAGGGCGCGCCGCAGCATCGCGACCGGGTCCCCCTTCGCGTGGATGGGACACCCGAAGGAGGCGCAGAAGCCGCAGTTGTTGCACGCGGGCCGGCCGTCGTAGGGGACCGAGTTGACCGCGGTGGGCGCGGCATAGGGGTGGAGGCCGATGCGCTCTGCGGCAGCCGAAGAGAGGATCGCACCGTACATTGGCGCGCCCGGCGGCATGGGGTAGGGACCCGAGCGCCACGCTGCGAACGGGTTCGCCGAAGCATCGCCCGCCACCCCTACCGCGCGCTCGGCCTCCGCGTAGAAGGGCTCGAGGTCCTCGTAGGAGAGCGGCCAATCCTCGACGGCAGCCCCGCCGAGCGGACCGTAGGTGCTGAGCAGCGCGAAGTCCTCCTCGCGAAAGCGCGGCACCTTGCCGTCCGCATGCACCCCGCCGCCGCCGACAGTCGAGGGGATCGAGTTGACCTCGCCCACGTGGAGGCGCTCGCCATCCTCGGCGCCCGTGCGAAACGTCCGGGGCTCGATCAGCGGGTCGGGGCCGAGGAAGTGGCGGCAGGCGAACTTGATCTCGTCGTTGGAGTAGTCGGAGGCGAGCTGGAGAGACTCACCGTCGCCTTCCTCTCTTTCGGTGCCGCGCTGCGCGAAGAGATGGTCGCGGCCCTTCTCCACGATCACCACGCTCCATCGCGCGCTGGTGAGCACCTCGGCAGCGGTGGCGCCGCCGGGGCCGGACCCGATCACGACGGCGTCCGCCACCGAGCCGGTCAAGGCCCCGACACCTCGGCGTCGGTGTAGCCCCGCGGCTGGACGTCACCGGGGAAACCGATGTTGCGCCAGCCGACCTGGTCGCGGTTGCCGCCGTACTCGGGCGCTCCGTACATGCCCTCGCAGCAGTGCTCGTAGAGCATCTCGGTGAAATCGCCGTGCGAGCGCAGCCTCTCGTCCTGCAACTCCGCAGGCGCGTCGCAGAAGTCGTCGCCCAACGCAGCCAGGCCGGTCCGGTAACGCTCCTGTAAGCCCGCCACCGGCCCGTTGAACTCTCGCTCCGGGATGCCGAGCGACCCCTCGATGCGCGTGCGCCACGCGATCTCGTCGATCCGGCTCAGGGTGCAGAAGTTCCCGAAGCAGGCCTCGCCACCGCTTCGCCCCGAGGTCGGCCCGCCGGCCCAGATGCGTGGAGGGTCGAAACAGAAGGCGCCGAGGTAGCCGTCTATGTAATCGGGTACGCCGGCCTCCACTGCCCCAGGACCTTCCTGCGTGGGGACGAGCCGCGCGCACGCCGCCGAAAGCGTGTTGTACTCGGCCTCGGTGAGCCAGATCGGCACGAGGCGCAAGGCTACGCTCGCAAGGAGCGCTGTGACGTGCACGTAGCCGCGCTCGAGATGGAGTTGCACCTGGCCGGGTCGGGCTCCCTGAAGGCCAAGCGGGCCGTGGTCCGCCACCTCGTCGAGACCGCCCGCCGCCGTTTCGGCGTGTCCGCCTCGGAGGTCTCGCACCACGACAAGCATCAGCGGGCGGGCATCGGCTTCAGCGTGGTGACCCCGAACGTCTCGCACGCCGATGAGATTCTCGACCGCGTCGAGCGGTTCGTGTGGTCCCACCCTGAGGTGCAGGTGCTCTCGAGCTCGCGCCACTGGCTCGAGGTCGACGCCTGATCCATGATGCAGCCATGAGCGCAGGGGGGGCACATCCAGGGGCCGGGCTGGAACCCCATGGCGCCGAGGGACATCTGCGCCTGCGCCTGCCCGTGGTGCTCGGCGAGTCGCTGCGCGGCTACCAGCGCTCGTGGATGCTGCCCGACGCGCTCGCTGCACTGACATTGATCGTCATTGCCGTACCCGAGCAACTGGCCACGTCGCGGCTCGCGGGTATGCCGCCCATCACCGGCTTCTATGCCTTCATCGCCGGCAGCGTCCTGTTCGCGCTCCTCGGTTCCAACCCGCAGATGTCCGTGGGCGCCGACTCGACCATCGCACCCCTGTTCGCCGTCGGGATCTCCCATCTCGCGCCACTCGACTCGGCGCGGTACATCGATCTGGTCGGCATCCTCGCCGTGATGGTCGGCGTGATCGTGGCGCTCGTGGGCATCCTGCGCCTCGGCTGGATAGCCGAGTTTCTCTCGGCGCCGATCATCACCGGCTTCCTCGCCGGAGTAGCTGTCATCATCGTCGTTCACCAGCTCCCCGATTTGTTCGGGCTTCCCTCGGCGAGCGGCACCACGCTGCACCGCATCGGCTTCGTGGTGCGCCACCTCGACCACACCAACGGCTGGGCGCTCGGCATTTCGGTGGTGGTGTTCGCCGTGGTCGTGGCGGCAGAGCGCGTGGACCGCAAGCTCCCGGGCGCCTTGGTGGGGCTGATCGGCTCGACGGTCCTGGTCGGGGCGCTCGGCCTCCACGCGCACGGGGTCGCCGTGCTCGGCAGCATCGCCCACGCAGCGCCGCGCTTCGGGCTCGTGGGCCTGTCCTGGTCGACGCTAGGCAGCGTCGTGCCGATCGCGGGAGTGGTCGCGCTGGTGGTGATCAGCCAGACCGCAGCTACCACCCGCGCTTTCGCGGACCAGGGTGGCTATGACGTGGACGTGGGCCGCGACTTCCTCGGGGTGGGAGCGGGGAGCATCATGGCCGGGCTCGCAGGCTCGTTCCCCGTCGACGCGAGTCCAGCCAGGACCGCGGCAGTCGCCTCCGCATCTGGTCGCACCCAGGCGGTCGGTCTCAGCTCGGCCGTGGTCCTGATAGCGCTCATCCCCGCAGCGGGTCTGTTGAAGGACGTGCCCCTCGCGACTCTCGCAGCGGTCCTGCTGTTCATCGCCACGCGGGTCTTCCACGCCCGCGATCTGATCTCGATCGCCAGGTTCGATCTGTTCGAGACCGGCCTGACCCTCGTCACGCTCCTCACCGTGGCGCTCATCGGGGTGGAGCAGGGCATCGGCGTCGCTGTCGGGCTCGCCATCCTCGACCGCACGCGCCTGAGCGCCCGGCCCCAGCTGCACGTGCTGGGCCGCATCCCGGGGACCACCAGCTGGGCCCCCCTCTCGACCAGCGAAGAGGCCACCCAGGTCCCCGGCGTGCTGGTGGTGCTGTTCGCCACGCCGCTTTGGTACGCCAACTCCGTCCATTTCCGCGCCCAGTTCGAGAAGGCGCTGCCGAGGGCGGCGGGCGCGGCGAAGGCGGTCGTGCTGGACGCCATCGGCATGACCGACATCGACTACACGGGTTCACGTGCGCTGCGCGTGGAGCTCGACAAGCTCGACAAGGCACACGTCGGTTTCGCCATGTCACGTGTCGGCGGGCACGCTCGCGAGAGCCTGCGCAGGAGCGGCCTGCTCGCGCGGATCGGCGAGGACCACATCTTCGACTCCGTCGACGAGGCGGTGAGGACACTGAGCCCCGAGGCGCCGGCGGCCTAGCGGGAACGCAAAGGCCCGCCCGTCGGCATGCGCGTCAGCGAACCTGGACCTCGAGCAGGTCGAACGGGCCACACTCGATCACGCCGCGGTCGAACGTAGTCACGTCCTCGCCGTCGGCGGCGACACCCGCGGCTTCGAGACCGTGGAGGACCACCCTGACCCTCGCCGGCGGTGGAAAGTCGCCGGAGCGCCGCCAGCGCAGGACGGCACGCGCAGCGGAACGCTCGAAGCTCAGCTCGTCGCGCCGCACCGGCCCGGAGCCGTCGCCGGCGTCGTCGGTGCAGACCCCCTCCGCGGTGCCTTCGGGTGACGGCCAGCAGTGAAAGGCGAGCATCCGGGGCGCGAGGCCGTCGCCGGAGTCGCCGGCTCCTGCCGGCTCGGTGACGACGGCTCGGTCCGTCGCAGCGGCCCGGTCGCCCTCGATCGCGCAGGGACCGCCTCCCTCGGCGAAACCGTCGTCGAGCGGGAGGATCGTCCCAGCGCGCACGAGCACGGGCAGCCGATCGGCCGCGGTATCGAGCTGCACGGCGTCGCCGCCCGTGATCGACGTGCCCCCACCGTGTGTCCAGAGGCTCGTCCATGTACCCGCGGGCGGCACGAGGCGGCGGCTGCGGGCAGCCGGCTCGCACACCGGGGCGACGAGCAGGGCATCGCCCAGTAAGAAGGTGTCGTCCTGCTGGTCGGAGGCGGCAGGTGCCGCGGCACCCCCGGCCACCTGAGTCACATCGCTGGTCGCCTCGCGCCACCAAAGCGGTCGCACCAAGGGTGCTCCGGTCACTGAGGCCTCGTGGGCGAGCGTGTACAGATAGGGAAGCAGGCGGTACCGGAAGCGGATCCAGGCCGCGACGATCTCGCGCGTCGGATGGCCGAAGCGCCACGGCTCTCGGGGCGGGGCGCCCACCACCGAATGAGTCCGGCAGAACCCCGTGAACACGCTCATCTGTAGCCACCTCAGGTACAGCTCGTCGTCGGGCACCCCGCTGAAGCCGCCGGTGTCGGATCCCGAGAACGCCACGCCCGAGAGCCCGAGTCCCACGAGCGTGGCGACCTGCTGCCGCATCGCCGCGTACGTCGAGGCGGCGTCCCCCGTCCAGTTCCACGCCCAGCGCTGGTTGCCGGCCCATCCCGAGCGCGACACGACGAACGGCCGGCGATCGGGGCGCGCCCGGCTCAGGCCCTCGAAGCCCGAGCGGTTCATGAGCAAGCCGTACAGGTTGTGGCCCTCTGCGTGATCACCCCCGCGGCCGTCGAAGTCGTGGCGCGTGTCGAGGGGGAGCGTCGGATCGCCCATGAGGGCGATCGAGGCAGGCTCGTTCATGTCGTGCCATACCCCTCCCACTCCGGCATCCGTGAGGAACCCGTACTGGGACGCCCACCACTCACGTGCTCGCGGGTCGGTGAAGTCGGGAAACACCGCCCGGCCGGGCCAAACCACTCCCTCGACCGGCTCGCCTCGCCTGTCGGTGCAGAACAGCCCGCTGGTCCTGCCTTCGCGGTAGATCCGCCACGCGCTGTCGACCTTCACCCCCGGATCGAGGATCGTCACGAGCCGCACACCACTTCCAGCGGCTTCGGAAGCAAGCGCAGACAAGTCGCCGAAGCGTCCCGGGTCGACCGTGAAGACGCGGTAGCCGTCCATGTAGTCGATGTCGAGGTGAAGCGCGCTGAGCGGAAGCCCCATTCTCCGATAGCCCTCGAGGACGTCGCGGACGTCTCGGGCGCTGCGGTACCCCCAGCGGCTCTGGTGGTAGCCGAGCGCCCACCGCGGTGGCAGGAACGGCCGGCCGGTGAGCTCGCTGTAGCGGTCGAGCAGGTGCGGGGGGCTTCCGGCGATCGTGTACTGGCGGAGCTGTCCACCGGCGAAGCTCACCGACGCCGTCGCGCCCTCGTCGCCACTGGCAGAGCCGGCAGAGCCGGCAGAGCCGGCAGAGCCGGCGAAGGAGAACACAGAGCGCGTCGAGTTCTCGTAGAAGGTGAGAAGGTCGCCGTCGTGGTGGGTAGCCACGAAGACCGGGATCCCGATGTAGAGGGGCCCGCTTCCCGGGCCCCACGCCCCGCCGGCGTCGGTGTTCCAGACCCTGAAACGGCCCCCGCGGAGGTCCACCCCGGCTGCCTGCTCCCCCAGCCCCGCGAACCTCTCCCCGGGGCGCATCTCGAAGCTCTGGGCCCAACCCCCTCCGACGCGGGCGGGCGGAGCGGCGCTGCGCAGGAGCCGTCCGTCTCTCGTCGTGAGCTCGGTGGCGCCGTCGCCCGCGACCCGCAGCGCCAACAGGTCACTCAAGACTTCCCATCCACGGCCCGGGTGGTCGGCGACCAGCACCGACGGCGACGGCCGGTCAGAGCGTCCCGGGCCCGCCCGCGCCTCGTCCAAGGCGTAGGGCACCGGCAGGGGCCCGGGACCCCAGCAGACCCGGAGGATGTCCGGTGCAACGAAGACGACCTCGAGCTCGGCGCGCGAGAAGCTGAAGCGCGCTCCCCCCGGGACCGGATCCACGCGCTCGATGGAGCCGGGTGCCACTCCCGGGCCGATGGTGGCGCGCCGCCGGCTCTCGCGCTTCGAGGCGTTGCGGCGCCGTACTGAGTTGACTACGACCAGCCCCACCATCGGCAGGCCCAGGTCGCCGAACACGTGCGCGAGGAGACGCACGCGCGCAGCGCCCCGCCGCAGGCGCGTACGGATCCGGGGTCTCTGCGCGCTCGGCACCGACCAGCGTGACACTGGCGGAAGGCTACGCATCGAGGAACGCAGGCGTATCCGCTGGGCCTCACATGCCCTCGGAGTAGCGTGTGGCGAGCTTCCCAGGTCACCGGTCCGACGAGGGCGGAGGCAGGATGAGCGCGAGAACAGAAGACGGCCCCAGGGTCCCCTCTCTCGGGATCCTCGCCGCCTTCCCCCCTTTGTTCTCGCTGCTCCGTCTTGCACTGCGTCTGGTGGCCGACGACGGGCCCGCCGGCACGGGAGGGCCGACACGGACCGCGAGCTCCGCGCGGCCGGCGCGCTCGGCGCGACCGGGGACGGACGGCCGACCGGCAGCCCGCAATCCCCGGCCCCGGCCCCGGCCCCGGCCGGTCAGGATGGTCCCGGCGACGCTGAGCATCGACGGCCGCAGGCTGCGCTTCGCGGTCTCCGACAACGAGCGCGCGCACGGGCCCGAGGGTCCGGGCAGCCCTCCGGTCTGGGCGGTGAACGTCCACGGCTACTTCGCCGGAGGCGGCATGTACTGGCGCGAGAGCAGCCACCTCGCGCGCGACATGGGTTGGCGGGTCGTCAACCCCAGCCTGCCCGGGTTCGGCGGCAGCGACCCCCTGCCCTGGGAGCGGGTCAACATGCACGAGATCTCGCACCAGGTGATCGAGCTGCTCGATCATGTTGGCGCTCCGCATGCAGTGTTGCTAGGCCACTCGATGGGGGGAGCGGTCGCGGTGCAGCTCGGCTACGACCACCCTGAGCGCACCCTCGGGATCGTCTACCGCGACGGAATCGCGACGCCGGGATGGAAGCGCCGCAAGGGGATCCTGGTGTCACTGCTCTCACCCGTGCTCCCCGACGTGGCCGGAGTCGCGGACCTCATGACGGCTGCGCTGTTGGACACGCCCGACATGCTCATCGGGCGGAGGCTCTCTTCGACGCTTCGCGGCATGTGGCCGGACGCGAGGCGCAACATCAGACAGATGGGCCGGACGCTGCCGGTCGGGGCGATGCTCATGTCGATCGACATGCAAGAGGAACTGCTCGCGGTCGTCGAACAGCAGATCCCCTTCCTCCCCGTGTGGGGCTGCTTCGACCGCATCGTGAACTCGAAGACGGCCGCCGAGGTCAGCGAGATGGTGCACCGCGAGATCGTCTGGGTGCCCGGAGGGCACTCGTGGATGTTGCCCCGACCCCAGGGCCAGGTGGACGTGCTCCGCTACCTCGACCCGGGGCGCGGGTTCGTGGACGACGTGCTGTCGCGGCGCAGCCTCTTGCTGGGAGCCGGGGGGCGCCAGCCGCGACTGCGCGCGCTTCGCTAGTTCGCCGGGCAGTGCGCCGACCGGCGGCGCCTCGACGGCTCCGGCCACCCGTAAAGATCCGTCAGACGATCCTGTAGGTCTGGACGGCGTGGGCGACCATCGCGCCGGCGTCGTCGGTGGCTGTTATCTCGGTGAATATGAGCTCCTTGCCTCGGCGCACTGCCCGCGCCTCGCAGACGAGGTCGCTCTTGCGCGCGGCGCCGACGTACTGGACCGACATCGACACGGTCGAGGCTCGCGTGCCCTTCGAGAAGTCGTGGTTGGACCATGCGGCTGCCGCTCCTGCGGTGTCCATCACGGCGGCGATCACCCCGCCGTGGTAGTAGGTCCCGTCGTTGGTCAGGTCCTCGCGGAACTCGAGACGCAGGGTCACCCGGTCCGGCTCGTAGGAGTCGAACACCAGACCCAGCCCCGACAGGTACGGCGTACCGAGCATCGTGCGGGGTACGGCCGCGCGGAAGGCCTGCTGCTGCTCCTCGGTGAGGTCGGGGACCTTGGTGGTCATGGAACGCCTCCCCTACACTCGCGCCAGGCACGTTGCTGATCGACGGGTCAGTCTAGGAGCGGAGTACGCCGCGCCCGCCGAGCGTCCGGGCACGGGCCGTCGAGCAGAGAAGCGACCCGGAGGGAGCCGATGCGCTGGCAGATCGAGGACACACCGGCCCAGACGGAGTTCCGCGAGGAATTCGATCAGTGGCTCGCCGACGAGCTGCCCGAGGGCTGGGTCGACGCGGTCGCGGGGGACGACGCCAAGCTCGAGCAGCTGCGCAAGGAGCACGGGTTCAACCCCTTCAACTGGCAGGGCAAGATCGGCCGCAGCCCGTACGCCGCACCGCTCTGGCCGAAGGAGTACGGCGGCCTTTCGGGTGAGGTGTGGATGCAGCAGGTCGTGCGTACCGAGCTCGTCCGCCACAGGCTCCCGACCGTGTCGGTCAACCTGCTCGGGATCGGGCTCGCAGGGCCGACGATCATCGAGCACGGCAGCGAGAAACAGAAGGAGAGGTACCTACGCAAGATCCTCTCGGGCGAGGAGATCTGGTGCCAGCTCTTCAGCGAGCCCGGGTCGGGCTCGGACCTCGCGTCGCTCTCGACCCGTGCCCTTCGCGACGGAGACGAATGGGTGGTGAACGGTCAGAAGGTCTGGACGAGCATCGCCCAGTTTGCCAGCTTCGGCATGCTGCTGACGCGCAGCGACCCGAACGTGCCCAAGCACGAAGGCCTCACTTACTTGATCTGCGACATGCACGCTCCGGGAGTGGAGGTGAGGCCGCTGCGCCAGATCACGGGTTCGTCGGAGTTCAACGAGGTCTTCTTGAACGACGTGCGGATCCCCGATTCCAACCGGGTGGGGGCCGTGGGCGACGGCTGGCGTTGCGCAAGGACCACCCTCATGAACGAGCGTGTCGCTCTCGCAGGCGTGTCGCTGGACCCTGTCTCGTTCACGGGTGGGGTGCGGCGCGACCCGTGGAGGTCGTACCTGGACTCAATACCCGATCGGTCCGACCCTCTGGTGCGCCAGCAGCTCGCGCAGCTCTACATCGAGTCGGAGGTCAAGGAGATGACCGCCTTTCGCGCCAACTCAGCACGTCTCGCCGGCCAGCAGCCCGGCCCCGAAGGAGCCGTCAACAAGGTCTTCAACGCCGAGTACAACCAGCGGCGATCCAACTTCGCCATCACGGCCAACGGGATGGCGGGCGTGGCCTGGATGGCGGGAGATGCCGGCGCAGAGGCGCGCGTCCAGACCTTCCTGCGTGCTCGGGCGAACTCGATCGAAGGGGGGACCTCGGAGGTCCTGCGCAACCAGATGGCCGAGCGCATACTCGGGTTGCCGCGCGACACCGAGCTGGACAAAGGAGTGGCCTGGGCAGAGGTCCGGCGCAACTGAGCCCGGGCAACCGAGCCTTGGCAACTGAGCCTTGGCAAACTGAGCCTGGGCAACTGAGCCTGGTCAGCCGGACCTGGGCAGCTGCGATTCAGCCCGTCGCCGGGTGTGTCGGTGTCGACCCGTCGGGGAGCAGGATGTCGAACCCGTCCGGCGTGTTGAGCATCCCTGTCGCGGTACCCGCCAGATCTGTCACGCCGTACTGCCATACCAGAGCGTCGGTAGCCGGGTCGATCGCGACCATTCGGTTGGCGTAGTCGTCGTTGATCATGATCGCACCGCTCGGCAACTTCTCCGCGAGAGAGGGATGGTCGAGCATGCCAGGGCCGCTCGCCACGTCGTAGCGGTAGAGGATGTGGCCTTCGCGGTCGAACTCGAGCAGCTGCCCGGGCCGCGCGTAGTCGGCTGCCAGGTAGAGGTCGGGCCCGAGCTGCTGTGGGTCCGACGGGTAGGTGATGGGCAGCTGCTCGGTCCAGACCAGCGCCCCTGCGAGGGTGTACTCGCTTATCCACGAGCCGTTTATCTCGGAGATGAGCAGGTTGCCGTCCGCTAGAGGCGTGTCTCCGTTCGGCGATCCCATCGAGACGGGAGGGGCGTGCACGCACCTGCCGGTCGTGCCGATCTGGTGCACGACGGTCCCGTCCGGGTCGAGGACCAGCACCCTGCAGTTCTGCGCGTCGGCCACCGTGATCTGGCCGTTCGGGAGCAGGTATGCGTCGTCCGGCTCGTGCAGGTACCCGGGGGCGGATCCGGATTGCTTCGGGTGTCCGTAGGACCAGACGATCTTCCCGGAGGGATATGCGATCTCGACGATTGTCTCGTTTTGCTCCTGGTTGGAGATGATCGCCGTGCCGCGGCGCACGAAGAAGGCGTCGTCGGGGAAGTAGAAGCCGAGCGGGTCGGCGGGCACGGACGCCGAAGGATAGGTCCAGACCACGTCCATCTTGGCGTCCATGACGAGAAGACGGTTGTTGCCCCGGTCTGCGACGAGGAGCTGGGCTCCGAAGTAGGGCGAGCCGGCGCCGGGCGCTCCCGCCGTACCGAAGGCGACGTCGGGCACGAACATCTGCACTACCGCGACCTGCGAGCCTCCCGACTCGCCGCCGACTATCCACGCCCTCGAGCCCGACACCGCGACTGCGGCGTGTGAAACCGGCACTTGGAGCCGGCCGGCTGCGAGGAGCTTGTCCGAGGCGGGATCGAAGGCCCAGATGGTCGACACTGTCGACGTGCCCGGGCCGCCGCCCACCACGGTCGTGCTCGTGGTCGTGGCTCCTGCAGCGCGCTTGAAATATGAATCGGTGATCGCACCGCCTGCTCCCGCACCGGGATTGGCCCCCGCCCCCGTAGGCGAGAGCTGGGTCGTCCCCACGCCGGGCGTCTTTGGCTGGGGAGCGCTGCTCTCACCACCGGCGACGTAGAGGTGTCCGCCGAGGCTCACGTCCACCGCCCCGGACAGCGGCTCGGGCAGGTGCGCTACCACCGACGCAGTGCCGGCCGCCGGGTTGACCACCTGGACGTCGTCGACCGGCTGGCCGGCGCTGGAACCGGTGATCGCCTGCCCGCCGAAGACATAGAGCTTCCCGGCCAGCGCGGCGACGGCGGGATAACGGACCGGCACGGGAAGCGACGCCGTGATCCTGAAGCTCCTGCCGTCGGTGGTGGCCAGGACGGCGGGATCGGGGCGCGAACCGTCGTATCCGCCGACGAGGTAGGTCGTGCCACCGACGGTCGCCGTGGCGGAGTCAGAACGCGGCGACGGCAGCTCTGAGGTCACCCGCCCTGCCGAGCCGGAGGGGCTCGCAGTCCCGGCGCCGGCAGGCGCGGGGAGCTCCTGCACGGTGGCGACCGTGCTCGGAGACCCGCCGCCGAACACGACGTCCTCGCCTTCGATGACAGCCCCAGAGGCGTCGTGCACCGGCGACGCCAAGGTGCCGGCAGCGGTGAGAGTCCCGCTGGGCACTTGAAGGGTGAAGGCGCCGTCCGCCGAGGTGGTCGTGCCGACGAGGCCCCCTAGGAGCACGAGCTCGCCGGGCGGCCCCGGGAGCGCGACCAACCGGCTGATCGGTGACGGCAACCGCCAGGGGAGCAGCCCCGACTCGACTGCAGGGATCTGGGCGCTCTCGGCCGAGGCGTGGGCCTTTGGCTTCGGGAGCGACGTGGAGCGTGTCTTGGATCCGGAGACCGCGCAGGTGGCGAGCACTATCCCCAGAACGATCACCAGCCCCGACACCGCGGCTGCCCGCGTGCGCCGCACGCGTAGGGACATGCTCCTGGGTCGGTATCGTGCGCCTTGCCGCGCAGGCCGGTACGCCACGAGGCTTGTGCTTAAACCGGATCGCGCGGTGAGGCAATTCCGGGCACGCTAGCTCTGAGGCTCCTCAATGGGCTCCGAACACCGTCCAGGCGCCTACGCGGCCGAGGAGAAGCAGGCCGAGCGGTACGCCGAGCGCGACGCTCGTCACAACCGCCCACTGACGCAAGCCCGCGCCGCGCACGTCGCGTCGGGTCTTTCGCACCCAGTCAAGGGGCGCGAGCCGCGCCGTGTCCACCAGATGGCCGAGCACGTGGATCGTCGTCGCGCCGAACCACAGCACGAAGCTCACCTTGTGGAGCTCCAGCATCTGGCCCCTCAGGCCCTTCCCGACCAAGAGCAGGGCGATGCCGCTGGCCAGCACCGCCAGGGTCGATACCACCACGAAGGGACCGAGGAGCCGCAGCACGGGCGGGGGCGGACCCTTCCGCCGGTAGGCGCTCGACCCCGAGTAGTACCTCACGAACCGGTAGGACGTGCTTGCGATCTTCAGGAGCACCGGCGGCACCAGGAGCATCCCGATGAAGACGTGCGCCGAGAGCAGCGGGTGGATCCGCAGGATCGTGAAGCCCTCGGCTGCGAGGAGCACCAACAGCACGACGGCGGTGGAGGCCGTGATACGAGAGTTGGACTCGACGGACTGCTCCGACTTCTCGGCGCGCTGCGTCGACACTGAAGGCCCAGCCTAAGGAGCCCGCCTTACAGGAGCGTGAAGGCGGCCGTCATACGGACTTCATGCGCCGCGACTAGACCCTTGTAGGTGAGGGTCCTGGTGGCCGAGGACGACCCGGGGCTCCGCTCAGTACTCGAGCGCGGCCTGAGGGAGAACGGGTACACCGTGGACGCCGTCCCCGATGGCGAACGGGCGCTCGCCTTCCTTCGCACCTACGAGTACGAGGCCGTCGTGCTCGACTGGAGGATGCCAGGGACCTCCGGGCTCGACGTGGTCAAAAGCCTGCGTAGGCGGGGATCCGCGGTCCCAGTGCTCATGCTGACCGCTCGCGACACCCCGAAGGACAGGGTGACCGGCCTGGACGAGGGTGCAGACGACTACTTGGTGAAGCCCTTCGACTTCGGCGAGCTGCTGGCGCGGATCCGCGCGCTCCAGCGCCGGTCGCCCGCGCTTCAGTCCACCCGACTTGTGGTGGGTGACCTCGAGCTCGACCCTGCGACGCGCGAGGTGCGGGTAGGAGCTCGTCGGCCGACCCTCACGGCCACCGAGCTGGCCATCCTCGAGATCCTGGTGCGAAGGTCCCCCGCTGTGGTCGAGAGGCGGTCGATCGCTTTGCACGTGTGGGACGAGGAGGCTGACGCGCTCGGTTCGAACACGATCGACGTCCACCTTGCGCGCCTTCGCGCCAAGCTCGCCGAGGGTCGCGTCAAGATCGAGACCGTGCGGGGGGTCGGCTACAGGATCCTGGCTTCGTGAACAGCCCGAGGACGAAAGGAGGCTCACAGGGTCGCGGGGGCACGGTGCGGATCCAGGTGACGACCACCGGCAACAGGGTGGCACTGGCCGTCGAGGACGAGAGCCCAGTTCCTCAGCCCGGCAGCCCGGGGCGGACCGACATGGTGATGAAGTCCCGGGACCACCAGGGCTCGAAGTACCGACTGGCGGTGCCGGACATGCCGGGCAGCAACGTGGTCCCGTTGGCCGCTGAGGCCGAGGCGGTGGGGTCGGAGGAGGCATAGGTCGAGAAGTTGACCCAGTCGGTGTTGATGTCGAGCTCCATCGCGCGAACCGCGCCGGCTTGCGCCAGCACGGCCGCGAGGTCGGTGATGTTGAGGTTCGGGCCCCCGGCGTACACCAACGCTCCGTCGGAGGTCACGCCTACGCCCGAGCGCCACACGTACACCTGGTTCCCGAGCGTGTAGCCCCACTTGCTCGTGTCGTTGGCGTCGAGCCCTGGCACGGGTTGGCCGCCGTCGACGATCAGGTCGAGGTTCTGGCGGACGGACTCCACATCGGGAGCCATCACCGCGTCGCGTCCCCACTCGCCAACCGTCGCCGTGCCGTTGTCGTAGATCACGAACGAAGCCGCGCCGTCGCGTAGCGGGTACGCCGTCTTGCCGTCGGAGTAGTAGCCGCCGTTGGCGTTCGACATCAGGAAACCTGAGTTGAACGCCGACACGAGCGAGGTCGCCGCCTGGGGGCCCACCGGTGCCGTGTACTGCCATGGTCCGCCGCCAGGGATCATCGACCCCGAATACAAGGTGGCGCCGAGGAGATCGGTGTCCATCCATGCCACCCCGACTACCACGCTCGTGTGCACGGCGTCCGGCCTCATGTAGGTCTCGTAGACGGCTGGGAGACCGTCGACAGTCCGGCCCGCCGGCTGCCACTGGCCCTCTCCGGGCGCTGCGGGGCTGGCGATCGGGGGGACCGGGTCGGGGGAAGGCAGGTGCGGGGGCACGACCACGCTGGTAGCGCTCGACGAGCTCCGGGACTGCTGGGGATGCGTGTGGGTGCCCGAGGGGATCGCGCCCTTCGCGGGCTTGCCGCCGACGGGGGGCGGATGGTGCGAGTACCACGTGTTCTCCGCCCAGACCACGATCGAGGCTCCGCCGTGCTCCCGAAACCACTCCGCGAGACGCCCGCCGATGCTCGAGCCCAACGCCGGGTTCGCGAGCGCGTTGCCGAGCGACCACCAGACCGGAGTGAGCAGGACCACGAGGGCTATGGCGATGCTCCGGAACTTGTGATCGCGCGCCCACTTCCAGGCTGAGCGCGGCCTCGAGCGCGACTCGTCGGAGCTCTTCTCGTCCGGGTGCGAATCGTCAGAGCCCTGGTCGTCGGAGCGCTCCTCGTCCGAGCGCGGCTCGCGTGAGCGCGTCTCCAAGTCTGTGTCAGCCGACGTAGAGCTCACCATCCGAGCCTTCCGCGATCTGCAACCTGAGGAGTCCTCTCGTTGCAGGCCCGGTCTCGACGGCCCCGGTGGAGCCGTTGAACTCCGAACCGTGGCAGGGGCAGACGAAGAGCTTCGCGCTTCCGTCGTACTCCACCGTACAGCCTGCGTGCGGGCACACCGCGTCGAATGCCAGAAACGTCCCGGAGGAGGGCTGGATCACCAAGGATGGGTCGCCGCTGCTCGGGTCGGCGAACGAGGCCGCCCCGCCCAACGGCACGTCTCGAGCCGGTCCGATGCGCGTGCCGGGAGGCTGGGTGGGCGCGGTGGTGGGCTTAGTGGTGGGCCTCGTGGAAGGGGCGCTAGTGGCGGTCGTGGAGGAGCTGGCACTCCCCGCTTGGCCCGAAGCCGCCGCCCCTCCGAGGTTCGGGGTCGACGGAGAATGGGAGGTCCCGCCCGCGAGCCGCCCGATCGCCGCGGCCGCACCGGCGACCAGAACCCCCGCGGCCGCCAGCCCTGCTGCAGCGGCGCCCTTCGACGCGAAGGTCCGGCGGTCGATCTCGTTCTCCAGCTGGGCGACACGGCGCGCCTGCCTCGGACGCCACAGAAGAAATGGGCACGGAGCGGGCGCACACGCAGCGCCGCGGCGCGCGTTGCAGCGCCCGTCCTCGTAGTTGCCGCAAACCCTCCGCACGGCTGCGAACGGGATCGGTACTACTGCGGACAGGTCTGCCCCTTCGCGTCTGCGGGCCCGGTTGGCGAGCACTGCGTCTGCGCTGAGCACGCCGCCGGAACCAGACAGCAACAGCGGCGTCCATGCGAACAGGAACACGATGTCCGAGCCGGTGAAGTACGGGCTCGAGTGGAAGCTGATCGTGAGGAAGAGCATCAGCGACAACAGCGCCCCACCCGCCGCTGCCGCACGGGTCCAGAGCCCCGCCAGGGTGCCCAGTCCCACCGCCAGCTCGCCGAGGGCGATGAGAATCCCGAGTGGGACCGCAACGTGGATCAGGGGCGAGACGAGTCCGTGGATCGGGCTCCTGCGCGCCGCCCCAGCCAGCTGCGCCTGGATCGAAGCCGGGTTCGCCGCGTCGAAGAACGCCGGGTTCGCCAGCTTCTGCAGCCCCGCGAAACAGAACGTGAAACCGAGGAAAGCGCGAAGCGGCAGCAGCACCCACCCGGCCGAGTAGAGCGCGCGCGAGGGTGGGCCCAGCCATCCCCAGCTCACCTCATCGGGGATCTCGACGACCTCGGTGGCCCCGTGTCCTGCGGCTACCCGGGGTCCCGAACGGGGCCCGCTGGCGCCGAGTACCTGCGGTCGGTCCTCCGCCACGTCGTGCATGTTCGCCCAGGTTGCCTTACGGAAAGGTGAAAGCGAGGTCGGGAGAGCCGTCTCGTCGATCGTCTCCGACGGCCCACGAGCCGAACACACTGACCGGCAGACTGACTGACTAGTCAATCTGTTCGCGTCGTTGCTAACGTGCCGCTCCGTGGGAACCGCCGCCGACACTGCTCGCGCTCCCCGTCCACGCGGCGCCGGCGTGTCGGGCAAGACAGCCCGGGCGCCTCGCATCGTGCGGCGCGCTGTCAGCGACGAGGACAAGGAGGGGCGCCGCAGCGACATCCTGGCGGCGGCCAAGAAGGTGTTCGCTCGGCGCGGCTACCACGCCACCACCATCGCCGACATCGCACGCGTCGCCAATCTCTCCTACGGCTCGATCTACTGGTACTTCGACTCCAAGGAGGCCCTGTTCCACGCCCTCATGGAGAGCGAGGCGCAGGCGCTGCGCGACCACGTGACCGAGGCCCTCACGAGCACCTCGGGCGCCCAGGCCCCCGAAGGACCCTTTCGCGCAGCGGTGCGCGCCACCTTCGAGTTCTTCGAGGCAGACCGCGCAGTGGTGAAGCTGCTGTTTCGCGACTCCTACGCCTTGGGCGACCGTTTCGAGAAGCACCTGTTCGGCATCTACGAAGGCTTCGTCGCCGACATCGAGACGATCGTCTCCGACGCGCGCGATCGCGGGCTACTGGTCGACATGCCCCCGAGGATGGTCGCGTTCGCGGTCGCGGCGCTCGTGGGCCAGATCGCGCGCCGCCGGCTCGTCACCGACGACGGCTTGCCGGCCGAAGTCGCCGCCGACTTCGTGGTGTCGCTGCTCTTGAACGGCCTCCTCCCGCGCTGAGCCGGGGAACGGTCTCCTATGGCGACCTCAGAGGACAGGATCCCGGTGGTGGCTGCGACCGGCCAGTCCATCGAGCGCCACTCGACCGTGTGGGCTCTCGACCTCGCCACCCGCGCGGCGCAAGACGCCCTCGAGCAGGCGCCGGCGCTCAGGGCACGGGTCGGCGTCGTGTCGATGGTCAACATCATGTCGGGAGGCGGGCCCTCGCCGGCGGCGCGCCTGGCGCGCAGGCTCGGGCTCACCCCGTCCGTCACGCAGGTCTCGACCATCGGGGGCAACTCGCCGCAGTGGCTGGTGAGCCGCGCTGCGAGCGCGATCGCCGCGGGAGAGGCAGATGCGGTGCTGATCGCCGGGGCCGAGTCGCAGCGGTCGAAGAACCGGTCGCGCTCGCAGGCGCCCGGCGCGCCCGGCGCCGGGAGTGCTTCTGCGACCGACGAGGACCACGACGAGGAGCTCGGTCCGGACCCGCTGGTCGGCGACGACCGGCCCGGGATCGGCGCCGCGGAACTCGGCGCTGGCCTGGTGGCGCCGGTCCACGTCTACGCCCTCTTCGAGAGCGTGATCGCCCGTCGCCTCGGGCGCAGCTTCGCCGAGCACCGAACTGCGCTGGGCGAGCTCATGGCGCCGTTCACGGAGGTGGCTGCCAAGCATCCGTTCGCTTGGTTCGCGCAGGCCCGCTCCCCCTCGGAGCTCTCCGAGATCACGGCGGACAACCGGCTCGTGAGCGAGCCTTACCCGAAGCGGATGTGCGCGGTACTGGGAGTCGACCAGGGCGCCGCCGTGGTGGTCACTTCGCTCGCCGCGGCGCGCGCTGCCGGCGTGGCCGACCGGGCGGTGTTCTGCTGGTCCGGAGCCGACGCATGCGACGTGTGGTACCCCACAGCTCGCCCCGACCCCGGCCGATCCCCTGGGATCCGAGCGGCGACGCGCGCGGCGTTGGAGGTCTCGGGCCTGGGCATCGACGACGTCGGCGCGCTCGACCTCTATTCGTGCTTCCCTTGCGCGGTGGAGATGGCGACCGAGGCCCTCGGATTGGACCGGAGCGATGGGCGCCCGCTCACCGTCACCGGGGGGCTCCCCTACTTCGGCGGGCCGGGCAACGACTACACGCTCCACGCGATCGCCACGATGACGGGGCTACTTCGCGAACGCGGCGGCACCGGTCTCGTGACCGGGCTGGGCTGGTTCGTCACGAAGCACTCGGCCGGTGTCTACGGAAGCTCACCTGCGGCCGGCGGATGGCGCGTGGGGGACACCGCCGCCGCCCAGCGCGAGATCGACGCGACAGCGGTTGAGGTCGCGGACGCGGCCGATGTCGCCGGCGGCGCGAAGCGACAGGCGGAGGTGGTCGCCGCCACGGTCACTCACGGCCGCGACGGGGAGGTGACCGCTGCCCCGGTGATCGCCCGCCTCGACGACGGCCGCCAAGTGGCCCTGGCGGTCGCGGAGGGGGAGCTGGCGGCGCTGGCGGGACGCAATCTCGTCGGCGAGAAGGTGGTCTTCTCGGGGTCGGCGCCCCGTTACCGCGTCCTGGTCTGACCACGCCGGATGGCGGGAAGGCACCCGCCGCGGCGAGACTCGCTCGAGGGCCGCGGGGAGACCGTGGCCCCGTGAGCCCGTGGCCCCGGGAGACCGGCGGACCGTCGGAGAGGAGCAGGCATGTCGGCAGTCGAGCGTGAGCGGCGGGGCCACGTGGAGGTCCTCACGATCAACAGGCCCGAGGCGCGAAACGCCATCAACGGTGAGGTGAGCCAGCAGATGTCCGCCGCCCTCGACGAGCTCGCCGACGACGACGAGTGCTGGGTGGTGGTGCTCACCGGCGCCGGTGACAAGGCGTTCTCGGCCGGGATGGACCTGAAGGCCTTCGCCTCTGGCGAGGGCGCCGGCATCATGGGAGCCAGCGGCGGGTTCGGGGGCATCGCGCAGCGGAGCTTCCCGAAGCCGATGATCGCCGCCGTAAACGGCAGCGCTCTGGCAGGCGGCTGCGAGATCATGCTGGCCTGCGATCTCGTGGTGGCAGCGGAGCACGCAACCTTCGGGATCCCCGAGGCCAAGCGCGGGCTGATCGCAGGCGCAGGCGCCCTCATCCGCCTGCCGAACCGAATTCCGCTCGCAGTGGCGCTCGAGCTTGCTCTCACAGGCGAGCCCATCGACGCTCAGCGCGCGCTGGCGCTCGGGTTGATCAACCGGGTCGTCCCGGCCGACCGCCTCCTCGAGGAGGCGCTGGCCCTGGCGGAGCTCATCTCCGACAACGCGCCGCTCGCGGTGCGCTGGTCCAAGAAGGTGATGCTCGGCTCGCTGAGCGTGCCGGAGGAGGAGGGCTGGAGGGTCAACGCAGAAGCGGTGAGCGTGGTGTTCACCTCGGCCGACGCGATGGAGGGCCCCGTCGCCTTCGCCCAGAAGCGCAAGCCGAACTGGCAGGGGAAGTAGGCGACCCGGGGAGCGCTGCGACATCTGGGCTGTGGGGGTCTAACCTGGTGGTCGGTGTCGCAGCCGAGGGCTCGGCACCAGATGGGAGACGAATAGATGCTCGCCGCCATGTTCGCGATCCTCGACAGCGAGTGGGGCATCATCGCGGTGCTCATCGCCGTCGTGGTCCTCTTCGGCAGCACTCAGCTCCCGAAGTTCGCCCGCTCGCTGGGCTCTGCGCACTCCGAGTTCAAGAAGGGACTGTCGGAGGGAGGCAAGGACGGCGACGCCAAGGCCGCCCAGGCCGACCAGAAGGCCACAGCGGCCGACCCCGCCGAGTCCACGAAGCCCGAGTAGGTCCTGACCGCCGCGGCAGGTCCCCCGGGCGCTGCGCGTCGCGGGTTGCTGCGGATGGAAGGGGACGTGCTCGAGCTGGTGGACCGGCTCTGGCGCGGCGAGGTCGACATCACCTCGGTCCATCCCGTCGGCGGCTTCGTGGGCGAGCTGTGCGAGCCGCGCGAGGGGGTGGCCTTCGTGCCCTCCTTCGCCAACGTCTCCGCCTTCGCCACCGACGACGGGCTCGCTCTCGTGGACACCGGCTCGACGTTCCTCGCCGCGAGTGTGCACGGGGAGCTTCGCAAGTGGTCGCCCCTTCGTCTCGACACGGCCGTCTACTCCCACGGGCACATCGACCACGTCTTCGGCGTGGGAGTCTTCGAGGAGGAGGCGACGGCGAACGGCTGGCAGGCCCCGGTGGTCGTGGCGCACGAGGCGCTCCCCGCTCGCTTCGACCGCTACGTCGCCACCGCCGGCTACAACTCGATCATCAACCAGCGGCAGTTCGGCGTGCCGGGGCTCCGGTGGCCGACCGAGTACCGCTACCCCGACCGCACGTACACGGACCGCCTCGACCTCGACGTGGGCGGGCTGCGCCTCGAGCTGCACCACGCCCGCGGCGAGACCGACGACCACACCTGGACCTGGGTGCCGCAACTGCGGGTCCTGTGCTGCGGCGACCTGTTCATCTGGGCCTCGCCGAACGCCGGCAACCCCCAGAAGGTCCAGCGCTACCCGCGTGAGTGGGCGGCGGCCCTCCGGGAGATGGTCGCCTTGTCCCCCGAGGTGCTCCTTCCGGGCCACGGCTTCCCTGTCGTGGGGCCCGAGCGTGTCCGCCAGGCCCTCACCGAGACAGCCGACCTGCTCGACTCGCTCGTGGACCAGACCCTGGCCCTCATGAACGCCGGTGCCCGGCTCGACGAGGTCGTCCACGAGGTCCGCGCCCCCGCAGCCCTGCTCGAGCGGCCATATCTCCGGCCGGTGTACGACGAGCCGGAGTTCGTGGTGCGCAACGTCTGGCGCCAGTACGGAGGGTGGTGGGACGGCAACCCGTCGACCCTGAAACCGGCCCCCGAGGCACTCGTGGCCTCGCAGCTTGCCGAGCTGGCCGGGGGGGCCGGCGCCCTGGCTGACCGGGCTCTCTCGCTGGCTGCCTCGGTCGGGGGGCCGGAGGGACACGCTGGGCGCTACCTCGACGTGCCCGACTCGCTGCGCCTTGCGGCGCACCTCTCCGAGCTCGCGGCCCTGGCTGCACCGGAGGACGCCGGAGTGCAGCGCGTGAGGGCGGAGGTGTACTCCCGGTGCGCCGAGATCGCCACCTCGACGATGGCCAAAGGGGTCTTCAACTGGGCCTCGCGAGAGTCCCGGGAGCGCGCCGCCGGGGGCGGCTGAGACGGGGGCTGACGAACTTCGTACCGGCAGGGCGCCTTCGCTAAGGTCGGCGCCGTGAGCACCCCGCACGCCGGCAGGCCGGAGGGCCGCGCGCCCACCGCTGCCACCGAGGGCCATCACCTGCGCCGCATCCTGGCGCTCGTCGGGCTTGTGGCGCTCCCCGTCGTGCTCGGCGGCTGCGAGCTGCCCAACTTCTTCGGGTACAGGGGGGCGACCACCCAGGCCCACGACGAGCACCTGCTGTGGTCCGGGACGTTCATAGCGGCCATCGTGGTGGGAGGCGTGGTCGGGCTCATGCTCCTGTGGGCGATCCTGCGCTACCGCCGTCGCTCGGACGAGATCCCGCGCCAGACCCAGTACCACACCGTCTTCGAGATCACCTACACGATCGTTCCGGTGGTCATCGTGCTGGTGCTCTTCGCTTTCACGGTCATAGCGGAGAACAAGATCGACGCCCTGTCCCCACCCACGGTCCAGACCGTCAACGTCTACGCCTTCCAGTGGGGCTGGGAGTTCCAGTACGCGGGCAAGGGGGTCACCGTGGAAGGCGAGAGGTTCGACGACCCCGACCCCGTTGGCCTAAACGGCGGGCAGTGCGCCCCGGCGGTCGATTGCCTGGGCCCGGGCCTGGTGCTGCCCGCGGGGCAGACCGTGCTCGTGAACCTGCGCTCGAAGGACACGATCCACGGCTTCTACGTGCCGCAGTTCAACTTCAGCCGCTACGCCCAGCCCGGGATCCTCAACCAGTTCCAATTCACGGTGAAGAACGCCGGCGTCTACCGTGCCCAGTGCACGCAATTCTGCGGGCTCTACCATTCGCAGATGTTCTTCCACGTGGTGGCGCTCCCGCCCACCCAGTTCCAGCGGTGGCTGCTCGACTCGCGGCTGCCCGTCGACGATTCTCAGAATTCCTCGAACAGCTCACATTCCTCGAACAGCTCGTATTCCTCGAACAACTCGTCTAGCACGGAGGCAGCGCGATGACGGTCCTCGCCGAGCGCGAGCACTTGGCGGAGGAGCATCCCGAGCACCACGAGGGACCTACCGGGATCCTCAAGTGGATGACCAGCACCGATCACAAGGTGATCGGCATGAACTACATCGTCACGTCCCTCGTGATGTTCTTCTTGGCCGGCATCATGGCGCTACTGATCCGGGCACAGCTGGCCTCACCCGACAGCTCCTTCCTCAGCTTCCAGCAGTTCAACGAGCTGTTCACGATGCACGGCAGCTTGATGCTGTACCTGTTCGCGGGACCCTTCGCCTTCGGCGGGCTCGCCAACTACATCCTGCCGATCCAGGTCGGGGCGCCCGACATGGCGTTCCCGCGCCTGAACGCCCTGTCGTACTGGCTGTACCTGAGCGGGTCGATAACGATGATCCTCGGCTTCGCTACGGCGGGAGGCGCCGCCGCATTCGGCTGGGTGGGCTACGCGCCGCTCTCGGAGGCCACCTTCTCCCCCGGCTCGGGCCCGGACCTGTGGATCCTCGGCATCGGCCTGACCGGCTTCTCGGCGATATTCACCGCGGTGAACCTCGTCACGACCACCTTCTACCTGCGCGCCCCGGGGATGACCATGTTCCGTCTGCCCCTCTTCGTGTGGGGGATGCTGGTGACGGCGATCCTCATCCTGATCGCCTTCCCGATCCTCACGGCGGCGATGGTGCTGCTCTTCTCAGACCGCCACTTCGGGACACACTTCTATACCGTCGCCGGAGGCGGCTCCCCGATCCTCTACCAGAACCTCTTCTGGTTCTTCGGCCATCCCGAGGTCTACATCCTGGCATTGCCCTACTTCGGTATCGTCTCGGAGGTCATTCCCGTCTTCAGCCGAAAACCGCTCTTCGGCTACAAGGGAATGGTCTTCGCCAACATGGCGATCGCTGGTCTCTCCACGGGAGTGTGGGCGCACCACATGTTCACCACGGGCGCCGTGCTGCTCCCGTTCTTCTCGCTCATGTCGCTGCTCATAGCGGTGCCTACCGGGATCAAGTTCTTCAACTGGATAGGCACGATGTGGCGCGGCCAGATCCAGTTCAAGACCCCGATGCTCTTCTGCATGGGCTTTCTCTTCGCGTTCTTGATGGGCGGACTCACAGGGGTGATGCTCGCCTCCCCGCCGATCGACTTCGCGACCCACGACACCTATTTCGTCGTCGCGCACTTCCACCAAGTGCTAGTAGGCACAGCGGTGTTCGCAGGATTCGCGGGCCTCTACTACTGGTATCCGAAGTTCACCGGCCGAATGCTTCGCGACCACCTGGGCAAGTGGCACTTCTGGCTCCTCTTCGTGGGCTTCTGGCTCACGTTCATGCCGCAGTACAAGCTCGGGATGGAAGGCATGCCGCGGCGCGTGGCGAGCTATCCGGCGGAACTCGGCTGGCAATTCCTCAACCAGCTCTCCACGATCGGCGCATACGTGATCGGCGTGAGCTTCGTGTTCCTCCTCGTCAACCTGTGGCTGTCGTGGCGCAAGCCGATCGCGGCTGGAGACAACCCCTGGGACGGGCAGACCCTCGAGTGGTTCACCACGTCCCCGCCCCCGCACCACAACTTCGACCGGCTGCCCCCGGTGCGCTCGGAACGGCCCACCTGGGACCACAACCATCCGGACGCGCTCTCCGTCGTCCACGGCAAGGCAGCACGTGCCAACGGCAACGGCAAGGGCCACCTCGCCGAGCCCGTGTCCCCGGGTGGGCACGGCCACCGTTGAGCCCGTCGCGACCACCTCACTCCGCGTGCGTGCGATCGACTAGCGAGGAGCCGACTCCGTGCGCATAGAAGCCCTGTTCCTCATCGGTGTGGGCGTGTTCTTTGGCGCGGTCGGGATCGTCTACTGGTTCTGGGGGTACGAGCAGGGCGGCACGATGATGCTCGTGGGGACGGTGACCCTCGGGCTCATTCCCGGGAGCTACTACATGTGGTGGGCCCGGAGGATGAAGCCTCGTCCCGAGGACCGCACCGACGGCACGCTGACCGAGGGTGCCGGGGTGATCGGCTCCTTCCCGAGCTCGAGCGTGTGGCCCTTCTTGTTCGGGATGGGGATTTTCCTCGTGGTGCTCGGGCTCGTGTTCGGGATATGGCTCATGGCTCCGGGCTTCGCCCTCGTGATCTCCTCGGCGGTCGGCTACAGCGCTGAATCGCGGCGTGGAGGCACCGTCTGACCAGGTAGACGGCCTATTCCCGGCCCCGACCGTGTGGTGGGCGGACCGTGGCCGTTCCACTTCGAGTGTGGACCTTGGCGCGGATCAGGGACCGGGCGACAGCCCCACCTGAGGCCGATCGCGCCCGCACTGGACCCGCACTCGTAACCCACGCGCTCAAGGCACCTGGACGCGCCCTCGCAAACGCCGTGGGCCTCGCACGATCGTTTGCTGCCCGCTCGGCGCCGGCACGCATCCTTGCGTCACGCGCCCAAAGGGTAGGAGACAGGGTCAGAAAGCTGGCAGAGGGCGTCCGCGCCCACCCGCGACATCGTGTCTCGACGCGCTCGTACTTGCCGACCGTCGTGATCGGAAGTGGGGTGCTGCTCACGATCGGAGGGTTGATCTTCGTCCTCAACGTCGGGGCCCAGGCCGTCCCGGTCCGTCCCCACGGGACCGACGCCCTCACGCTGGGGGCGCGCATGTCGAAGGACTTCGGCAACCAGACCTTGAACCTGCCGGCCGCGACCGCCCCGCCCGCACCGTCCCCGCCGGCGCTCGCCGCCATCCCCAACCTCCCTGCGCACGAGGTCTTCGGCTTCGCTCCCTACTGGACCCTCGCGAACGAACCCGGCTTCGAGGTCCAGAACCTCTCCACCATCGCCTACTTCGGTCTCGGCGTTAACAACGACGGCTCGATCGCCGAGTCGGGCCCGGGTTGGGACGGCTACCAGAGCCAGGACCTCGTCGACCTCGTCAACCGGGCACACTCGGCGGACGACCGCGTGGTGCTCACGATCACCTGCTTCGACCAGGGAGCCCTCGACCAGCTCACGTCGAACACGCAGGCGCCCACGCGCCTGGCCTCCGAGCTGACCGGGCTCGTGTCGGCCAAGAGCCTCGACGGGGTCAACATCGACTTCGAGGGCAACGGGCCCCAGGACCGCCAGGGGCTCGACGGTTTCGTCTCCTCCCTCTCGTCGCAGCTGCGCGCTGCCAACCCTCATTGGCAGATCACGATGGATACCTACGCGTCGTCCGCCGGCGACCCGGGTGGCTTCTACGACATAGCGGGGCTGGCCCCGAGCGTCGACGGGTTCTTCGTCATGGCATATGACATGTACGACGCCTCTGTCCCGTCCGCCAACGCCCCGTTGAGCGGACAGGGTGACACCGACACGAGCGCTCTCCAGCAGTACCTCTCAGTGGTTCCTGCTTCGAAGGTGATACTCGGCGTACCCGCCTACGGGTACGACTGGCCGACCTCGGGTCCCGCTCTCGGGGCGGCGGCCACCGGGTCGCCCTCGCCGGTCTCCTACGCGCAGATCGTGTCGATGGGCTCACCCGTCTACTGGGACCCCACGACCCAGACGCCCTGGACCGCGTACCAATCGGGCAGCCAGTGGCACCAGGTCTTCTTCGACAACCCCACCTCGATCGCTCTCAAGGCACGCCTGGCCGAGCTGGCGCACGTGGCGGGAGTGGGGATCTGGGCCCTGGGAATGGACGGCAACGACCCGGCCATGACCCAGGCGCTGCTCGGGTCCGCACGAGCGGTCAAGTACCAGCAGGGGCCCACCCAGCCCGCCGCATCGCCCTCAGCGGCGCCGTCCTCCGCGTCCGGTTCGAGCCCTGGCGGCTCTTCGAGCGCACCCGGCAGCAGCACGACCTCCACCACCGCCGCCTATCACTACAGAGGCGCCTGGAACGGCCACGAAGAGGAGCTCCAGCCTGCCGACGCCTCGTCGCTGCCAGGGGGCGGGGCGGGCACAGACGCCGGCCAGCTCACCGGGTTCCAGACCGACAACCCCGCCTTCGCATGCCTGTCCTCGGGGCCGGCGCTCACGGTGACGGAGCTGTCAGCCGACCCTTCGGAGTACGTGGTGAGCGCCAGCAAGCCGGGCGACTGCGCCGACGGCACCTGGACGTTCGAGGCGGCGCCCGGCAGCACCGGCTCGCAGCCCCCGAGCACCCCCACACCGAGCTCGCCCTTGCCGGGCCTTCCTGGCGGGCTGGGCTCGGCCGGCGCCACCCGCAACGACGATCTTCCCTAAGGGCCTCAGCGCCGAGGTATGCGCTGCACCCCTGAGCCGTCCCCCCCGTCTCCGGCTCCCACCGGCTCGGCCTCGCGCCCGGGTGGCGGGCCGAGCTCGATGTAGACGGGCACCGGCTTGGGCTCGAGCTCCGGACCGCCGTCGCCGGGACGGGCCTCGCTCTCCACGGTCGCGTACCCGCCCGCGGCAGAACGTGTCATCACCACCGCGCGCTTGCGCTTTCCCACACCGGGCACGCCCGACATTTCGAGGCATATGCGCCACGTGATGAACGCGACGATGATCGGGACCACTATCACGGCGAAGCGGAAGAACCACAGCACGCTGTTGAGCGATATGTGGAAGAAGTTGGCGAGCACGTCCGTCGAGCTGGCCGCGAAGAGCGTGAAGTAGAACGCCAGCCCGAGCGCCCCTATCGCGGTGTGCTTCGGGCGGTTGCGCGGGCGGTCGAGGAGGTGGTGCTCGGCCCGGTCGCCGGAGATCTTGGCGGCGACGAACGGCCAGATCCAGAACAGCGTGAAGGTGAGCCCTGGGAACAGGATCGTCGGGAGGAACACCTCGAAGGGGATGGTGTGGCCGAAGCCTGAGAACTCCCACGAGGGCATGATGCGCAACGCCCCGTCGAGCCAGCCCATGTACCAGTCCGGCTGGACGGCGTAGCTGATCTTGTACGGCTGGTACGGCCCGTACTGCCAGATTGGGTTGACCTGCACCAGGCCGCCGAGCGCCCACAGGACGCCGGCGATCATGAACAGGAAGCCGGTGGTCTTCAAGATGAACGTCGGGTACATGGGCGACCCGACCACGTTGCGCTCGGTGCGGCCGGGGCCGGGGAATTGCGTGTGCTTCTGGCGCACGAGCAGCCCCAGGTGGGCGGCTATCAGGCCGAGGATGACGAGCGGAAGGATGAGCACGTGGATGATGAAGAAGCGGGGGATGATCACCCCGCTCCCCGGGAAGTTGCCCCCGAACAAGAAGAAACCGAGGTAGCTCCCGACCACCGGGATCGACAGGACGAAGGAGAAGGCCAGCCGGATTCCCGTCCCCGACACGAGGTCGTCGGGCAACGAGTAGCCGAGGAACCCGTTGATGATCGCCAGCATGAGGAGGGTCACACCGACGATCCAGTTGAGCTCGCGCGGCTTGCGGTAGGCACCGGTGAAGAAGATCCGGCTCATGTGGACGGCTATGGACCCGACGAACACGTCGGCCGCCCAGTGGTGCATCTGGCGGATGACGAGTCCCCCGCGCACCGCGAAGGACAGGTCGACGCTCGAGGCGTACGCCGCTGACATCTTCACCCCGTCGAGCGGCTTGTAGACCCCGTGGTAGATCACATCCGAGGCCGAGGGCACGTAGTAGAGCGACAGGAAGATGCCGGTGAGGACGAGGATCACGAAGGAGTAGAGCGCTATCTCGCCGAGGAGGAACGACCAGTGGTCGGGGAAGATCTTGTCGAGGAAGACCCGTCCACCCTTGGCGATCCCGAGGCGCTCGTCGAGCCACTTGATCCCCGAGCCGACCGGATCGCTGCCTTCGAACCGGCCTCTTGCGCCGCGCCTGGCGCGAGCCGGAGTCGTGAGCTTGGCGGTGCCGCCGTCGCCGTTCACGAGCGCTCCCAGAAACCCGGTCCGATCGGCTCGACGTACCCGCGCTGGGCGCGTAGCCAGCCCCGCGAGTCGATCATGAGCGGTAGCTGGGGCAGCGGCCGCGGCGCGGGCCCGAACACCGGCTGGGCTCCGTCCAGCACGTCGAACACCGACTGGTGGCAGGGGCACAGCAGCTGCTGGGTCTGCTCCTGGTAGAGCCCGACAGGGCAGCCGGCGTGGGTGCACATCTTCGAGTAGGCGAGATAGCCGCTCGGCCCCCAGGTCTCACGCCCGGGCTTTGTGACGATGTTCCTGCCCGCCGGCCCCGCGCGAACGAGCATGGTCTGGTCCACCGAAGAGCCCACGAACCCTTCGGGGAAGACCGTCAGCGCACCACCGACTTCGAGATCGCTCTGGTGCAGGGGCCGGCCGTCGATGTCCACCAGCCGCAAGCCGGCCTTCCAGTCGGTGACGTCGAGGGCCTTCCCGGGCTGGTTGGGGGCGAGCGAGCGGATGAGGGGGAAGGCGAGGACTATCCCCATGACACCAGCGGCCGCGCCGAGGAGGCCTCCCAGGAACCCTCGCCGGCGAAACGTGAGTGTGGTGCGGTCCACCACGGCCGCCTTGATCGCCTGGATCTCGGGCTCGGTCGATGACAGCGTGTGGCGCTCCTCCACGAACGGGCCCTGGGGCAGCAGGTACTTGCCCCACGCCGACATGCCGAAGCCAAAGGCAAACAGGCCCACCCCGCCGAAGACCCCCTCCAGCCGGGCCTGGCCGCCCACGAAGTAGAGGCCTCCGTAGGCGGCGAAGCCGAGCAAACCGAGGAGCAGGAAGAGCCCGATGATCTTCTCGGTGCGCTTGATGTGCTTGGCGTAGGGCAGCAGGTGCGGGTCGTCGAACGCGGCGATGGGGACGGCCTCGTGGTGCGCGCCGGGCACGGCGAGCTCGACACCCCCGCCCGTGGGGTTCTCGTCGCTCATGCTCTGTCCCCGATCCAATACGCCACCAGCATCAGCCCGCCCACGCCGATGAGCAGGCCCACGAACCCCTCTGCGACGGGCCCTATGCCGCCGAGGAAGACACCGCCACGGTTGTTCGGGTGCTGGATCACCTTCGTCACGTAGGCGACGATGTCCGCCACCTGGCTATTGGAGAGATTGCCGAGCCCGAAGTGAGGCATGTTGCCGGGTCCGGTCCGGATCGCCTCGGCCACCTGAGTGCTCGTGGCCTTGTGCAGCGACGGCGCGGATGCGCCGTTGGCCAGGGCGTCACCGGCCCCCGTGATCGTGTGGCAGCCGGCGCAGTTGAGCACGAACAGCGAGTTGCCCTCGGGGAGGTTGGCATTCGCCGTGTCCACAGACGGGACGCCCGATGGGAAGGCCGGCGATGTGGGGGCGAGCGAGCTCACGAAGGCAGCTATCTCGAGGGTCTGCGTGCGGTCGAAGCGGGCGGGCTTTTCGATGGGCTCCTTGGCGGGGTCCGCGAGGGGCATCCGACCGGTGGACACCCAGAAGTCGATCGTGGCCGGACCGAGCCCCTGAAGCGGCGGGCCCACTGCACTGCCGAGGGCGTCGGTGCCGTGGCAGCTCGCGCAGGTCGACTCGAAGAGCGCCTCGCCCGGCGCGACGTACGAGCTCGGCAGGGACCGGTAGTCGACCGAGCCGCGCGGGTCGGCCACCGTCGCACTCTTCGAGCTGGTGCTCGGCGAGGGCTTGGTGGTGTGCGCGGCGGCCCCCGAGCTGAGCAGGCCGCCGGCGATCGCGCCGGCCACGACCAGGGCCGGGAGGAGGTACACGACGCGGAGCTTCGAGCGCATCTACCCCTCGTCTCCCTCAGCCCGTCTTCAGCAGGAACAGGCAGCTGAAGATGCCGATCCACATGAAGTCGACGAAGTGCCAGTAGTAGCCCACGGCCTGGTAGACGTTGGTCTCCCCGGGGTCACCAGAAGGCCCTCTGAGCCTTCCCATGAGGAAGATCATCGCCACCAGCCCGAGCGCAACGTGAAGCCCGTGGATGCCGGTCATCACGAAGAACAGCGACCAGTAGGCGTTGAGGGCAGGGCCGTGGCCGTGGGAGGCGAAGTCGTGCCACTCGTAGAGGGTGTTGGCGAGGAAGCCGGCGCCGAGGATGAAGCTCGTGACGATCCAGGCGCGCGCCTTGCCGCGCTCTCCGCGCTCCTGTGCGAACACCCCCAGCTGGAAGGTGGGGCTGGATGCGAGCAGCACGACGCTGAATATCCCTGCCTGCACGTAGTCGAGGTGCTCGCCGGCGAGAAGCGGCCACGGCGAGGTGGCGTGCGCGCGGATGGTGAAGTAGGCGGCGAAGAGGCCGCTGAAGAACATGAGCTCCGAGCCGAGCCAGATCATCACCCCCACCGCGAGCAGGGGTGGGCGCTCGGGGACGTGGCGCTGCCGGGGCGCGGGTTGCTCGACCGAGATGGCCTGCGTCACGGGTCTTTCCTAGCTGACGGCGCGCCCCCGGCGCCAACACCGGGCTCAAGCCGAGAGGGCCCCCGGAAGGGGCCTCGCGTACACCACCGCCAGTCGGCGCGTCGGCCGGGTGAGGGCCATGTACAGGGCCCTCGTACCCTGCGCCGACTCCTCGACCACGGCGGCCGGCTCGACCACCACGACCGCGTCGAACTCGAGGCCGTTGGCGAGGTCGACGGGCAGGAGGCTGAGCGGGGCACCGAGGCCCTCCCGACGCGGGTCGGTGCTCCGCACCCCGCTCTCGTCGAGGGCGCCCGCCAGATCTGCGACGAGCGAGGAGGGGGCGAGGACCGCCGTCGTCCCAGGCGTAACCTCCGCCACGAGCTCCGAGGCGATCTCGGCGACCCGGCGGGCCAGGGCTCCCGGGACGACATCCTCGAAGTGCGGGGGCACACCGGTCCTGCGTACCGGCACCGGCGGCACGAGGCCCGGGGCGGCCTCCGCCAGCAGGCGCCCGGCCACCTCCACCACCTCGGCGGGGGTGCGGTAGCTCACGGTGAGCCCGACCAGGCGCGCTGGACGGTTCGACGGGAGGTGTGCCGTGACCTCCTCCCAACCGGCCGGTGCCCAGGGTCCCGTGGCCTGGGCCAAGTCGCCTACGGCGGTGATCGAGCCCGACAGCGAGCGCCGGCCCACCATCCGCAAGTCCATGGGCGAGAGGTCCTGAGCCTCGTCCACGACGATGTGGCCGTAGGTGCGGGGCCCGTCGTCGTGCTCGCCCGCGCCGTCGGCGGGGCGCGAACTGCGAGGGCCGAGCAGCACCCGGGCCTCGTCTATGAGCGCGAGGTCTGCGGAGGTCCAGGGGATCTCGGCGAGCGATCCGCAACGGGGACGCTGTAGCGTCGCCTGCTCCTTCGAGCTGAGGATCCCCTTGCCCGCCAGCGCGACGAGGGCGCGCGATCCGTAGAGGTCGTGGAGCAGCTCCTCGGCGCTGAGCCTCGGCCACATCCGGTCGAGCATCTCGCTCAGCTCCGGCAGCCGGCGGAGTCTTCGCCTGAACTCGGCGAAGTCGAACCCGACCTGGGACGGTTCGCCCGCGCCGTTCGGACCAGCTGCGCCACCCGCGCCGCCTGCATCACCTGCACCACCATCGCCGCCGCCGGCGCCGTTGGATCGGTCGGCGCCTTTTGCGTCCACCGGCTCCAGAGGGGGCCGTACCGGGCGCTCCGTGTCGAGGCGCGGGGCGTCTCGGGGATCGGTCTCATGAGCTAGCGCCGCAGCCCGGGGCACGGTGAACGGCAGCGTCGTACCGCCGGCGCTGCGCAGGTCGGACGTACGCAGGTACTCGTCCGCCAACCGGCGCGTCACCATCTGCTCGACGAACCGCCTGCGGGAGTTGTGGGTGCCCGGTCGTCTCCGGGCCGCCGAGACGATCCCAGCCGAGGCTTCAGCCGAGAGCCGGAGCACGCTGGCCCCGAAGCCGATCGCTGCATCCGATCGAAGGGCGCGCTGGCGGCTTCGCACCGCTCGGGCCACGAATTGCGACATCCGGGCCTCGCCCTTGAGCCGCGCCACCGCCGACGAATCGTGGGCGCGCACCTGCACTCCGTGGACCAGGCCGTTCAAGGTGGAGAGCGTGACCCCGCTCTCGCCGAGCGAGGGGAGCACGTGCTCGATGTAGCGCAGGAAGAGTGGGTTGGGCCCTATCACGAGCACCCCCTGACGCTCGAGCGGGAACCTGTGGGTATAGAGCAGGTAAGCGGCGCGGTGCAACGCCACGGCGGTCTTGCCGGTGCCCGGACCCCCCTGGACCACGAGCACTCCCGGGAGCGGCGCGCGGATTATCTCGTCCTGCTCGCGCTGAATGGTCGAGACGATGTCGCGCATGTGCCCGCCGCGGGCGCTGCCGAGCGCCGCAAGGAGCGCCCCCGGGCCGCCGATCTCGTGCTCGAGCTCCCCCTCCAGCTCGCCCTCGGCCGCCGGTCGGCCGGACCCGTCGCCTGAGAAAGGAGCCGAAGCCGAAAACCCCGCGCCGAGAACCTCCGCCTCCCTTCCTCCTGCCCCGGTGCCGGGCGGCCTCGCCCCCTCTCCGGTCTGTTCGCCGGGGGGCCTCGCGAAGAGCTCGTCCTCTATGCCGAGGACCCTCCTCCCCGATGCCGCAAGGTGCCTGCGCCGCACGAGCCCCATCGGGTCGCGGCCCGTCGCGCGGTAGAAGGGCTCCGCGACGGGCGCGCGCCAGTCGACGACGAGTGGCTCGAGGTCCTCCGCTGAGACCCCGAGCCGGCCGATGTGGAAGCTCTCGAGCCCCGACCTCGTCTCCGGTACGCGGTCGATGCGGCCGAAGCACAACGCCTGCTCGCCGACGTCGAGCTGCTCGAGCCGGGCGAGGCTGGTGCGGACGATCACGTCGCGTTCCTCGCGGAACTGGGGGGTGCCGCCGCGACCCTGGTCGAGCACCGAGGCGAGCAGCTGCTGCGTCTGGGCTCGCAGCTGGTCGAGCCGATCGTACGCACGGTCGACGTGAGCCTGCTCCGCCTCGAGCTCGGGATGTCCTTCCACGGAGCCCACGATCATACCGGCCGACCGCGCCCCAAAAGGCGGGCCCGCGCCCCAAGAGGCACCGCAAATTCGGCCCGCTGCGCCAGAAGGGGCAGGCCAGCGCTCCGGTAGCGTTTCCGTCAGTGTCACGGGCTGACTCGGTGTTCCTGCGCGCCTGCCGGCTCGAGCCTGTAGAGCACGTGCCGGTCTGGTTCATGCGTCAGGCCGGGCGCTCGCTGCCCGAGTACCGCCAAGCGCGCGGCGAGGGCAGCATCCTCGATGCCGTGAGGCGCCCGGAGCTCGCGGCCGAGCTGACCCTCCAGCCGGTCCGCCGGTACGGCGTGGACGCCGCGATCTTGTTCTCCGACATAGTCGTGCCGCTGGCGGCCATCGGCTTCGGCGTCGAGATCCGCAAGGGGCTCGGGCCGGTGGTCGAGCGGCCGTTCTCCTCCGAGGCCGACCTGCGGCGGCTGCGGCCGCTCGAGCCCGAGGCCGACACGCCATACGTGATCGAAGCCACGAGGATCGCATCTGAGGCGCTCGCGGGAACGGGTGTCGCACTGATCGGTTTCGCCGGCGGACCGTTCACCCTGGCCAGTTACCTGGTGGAGGGCGGTCCGTCGCGCTCGTACTCCCGCACGAAGGCATTGATGCTGGGCGACACCGCGCTGTGGGAGGCGCTGCTCGATGCGCTGGCGGACATCGCCGTCGAGTCGCTGCGCTCGCAGGTCTCGGCGGGAGCTTCCGCCGTGCAGCTCTTCGACAGCTGGGCGGGCGCTCTCTCGCCCGCCGACTACGAGCGCTACGTGCTTCCGGCGAGCCGCCGCGTCCTCGAGGGCGTGGGGGACCTCGGGATCCCGCGCATCCACTTCGGGGTGGGCACGGGCGAGCTGCTCTCGTCGATGGGAAAGGCGGGGGCTGAGGTCGTGGGCGTCGACTGGAGGGTGCCCCTCGACGAGGCGCGGGCGAGGATCGGTCCCGGGATCGCCGTGCAGGGCAACCTCGACCCCGCGGCGTGCCTGGCCCCCTGGGACGTGGTAGCCCGCGAGGCGCTCGACGTGCTGCGCCGCGGATCCGGCACCGGGCACGTCTTCAACCTCGGGCACGGCGTGCTGCCCGAGACCGACCCCGTCACCCTCTCCCGGCTGACGCAGCTGGTGAAGTCGACCGATCCTGGTTCCCTGAGTTGAGTCCCGCGCGGCCTGATCGCGTCGGCGAGCCGATAGGCGTGCTCGTGATGTCGCACGGGACCCCGGGCACACCCGCGGACATCGAGGCCTTCTACACAGAGATCCGCCGCGGACGGCGACCGGCGCCCGAGCTCCTCGCCGACCTCGAGCGCCGCTACCGCGTCATCGGCGGCACCTCGCCTCTCGCGCAGAGGACGGCCGCGCAGATCGTCGGAGTCGAAGCGGTGCTCGAGAGGCTCCGCCCGGGGCGCTACGTGGTGGCGTCGGGGACGAAGTTCGCGCAGCCGCGGATAGCCGACGCGGTAGGAGAGATAGCGCGTGCCGGCGCGAGGCGCGTGATCGGGGTCGTGCTCGCGCCGCACTCCTCGTTCGCGAGCGTCGGGGACTACGCGCGCAGGGCCCGGCAGGCCGTCGACTCGGCGCGCGTCGAAAGCGGCGCGCCGCTGGAGCTGGAGGTCGTCGACCGCTGGCACGTCGAGGACGGCCTTATCTCCCTTCTGGCCGAGAGGGTCGAAGCCGCGCTCAGCGACCTGTCCGGGTCGGGCGACGGACCGGTGGAGGTGATCTTCACCGCCCACAGCGTCCCCGCAAGGCTGAAGGACGAGGGTGACGACTACGCCGACCAGGTCCACGCGTCGTCGAAAGCCGTCGCCCGCGTCGCAGGCCTGGAGCGCTGGCAAGTCGCGTGGCAGAGCGCGGGACGAACGGGGGAGGAGTGGCTGGGCCCCGACGTGCGCGACGTGATCGCATCTGCCGCGCAGACGGGAGCCCGAGGTGTCGTGGTCTGCCCCATAGGTTTCGTGTCGGACCACCTGGAGGTGCTCTACGACCTCGACGTCGAGGCCGCGCAGAGCGCGAAGAAAGCCGGGCTGCGCTTCGCACGCACCGAGTCGTTGAACGACGATCCGCGTTTCTGCGAGGTACTGGCGCGGGTGGTCCTGGCGGCGGACTCGAGGTCCGAGGCCGAGCGTTGAGCGCCCTCACCGTTGCGGTCGTGGGCGGCGGGATCACGGGTCTGTCGGCCGCGTGGGAGCTCTCGTCGAAGCTGCCCTCGGGATCTCGCATGGTGATGGTCGAGTCCGAACCCCGGCTCGGGGGAAAACTGCGCAGCATCGAGCTCGGCGGGAGGCTGGTGGACGTCGGCCCGGACGCCTTTCTGGCCCGTCGTCCCGAGGCTCACGAGCTCTGCGAAGAGGTGGGGTTGGGCCCCGAGCTCGTGCACCCTTCGGCCGACCGGGCGTACGTGTGGTCGCGAGGAGCGCTGCGCCCACTTCCGAGGGGGCTGGCCCTCGGCGTGCCCACGCGCCTGGGCCCGCTCGCGCGATCGGGGATCTGCTCTGCGTCAGGCCTCGGCCGCGCCGCCCTGGACCTGCTTGGTCCTTCCCCCTCCGGGCGGAGGCGGCTCGCACGCGACGACGCGTCGGTTGGGTCCATCGTGAGGAGGCGTCTCGGGGAAGAGATCCACGAGCGGCTGGCGGACCCGCTCGTCGGCGGGATACACGCCGGACGCGCCGACGACCTGAGCGCTGCGGCCGTCTTCCCGCAGCTGCTCCTCGCCGACGAGCGACCCGGGAGCTTGATGCGCGCGCTTCGCTCGGCCCCTCAGGATGCGGAGCGCGCGCGCCCGGTGTTCACGACAGTGCGTGGAGGATTGGCGCGCCTCGCGCAGCGCATCGGAGAGCTCGTACAGCAGAGGGGGGTCGAGGTGCGCCTTGGCACGACGGTATACCGACTCGAGCATCACGCAGCCGGCGACGGGGCTGCGCCCGGGGCACCCGAGTGGTCGCTCGCCACTTCGGCCGGCGGGATCGCAGCCGACGGGGTGGTGATCGCGGTCCCCGCGCCGGCAGCGTCGGAGATCCTCGGCGCGCTGGACCCGTCCTTCTCCGGGCTGCTCGGTGGGATCCCTTACGCCTCTGTGACGATCGTCACGCTCAGGTTTCCCCGCGAGGCGTTCGGCTCGTCGGGGCCGGACCTGGAGGGGACCGGCTTCCTCGTACCTGCGACCGAAGGACGGCTGCTGAGCGCGTGCACGTGGCTCTCGTCGAAGTGGCGCGAGCTCCATCGCCCCGGCGACGTGCTGCTGCGAGCCTCCGCCGGCCGTTACGGGGACGAGCGCCCAGGGGAAATGACCGACGACGAATTGGTGGCGCGAGCGGTCGGTGAGCTCTCGTCGATGCTCGGTGTGCGCGGCGCACCCCTCGACGCGGTGGTCACACGCTGGCCGAGCTCGTTCCCTCAGTACCTCGTCGGGCACCTGGGTCGCATCGAGGCGCTGGAACAGGCAGTGGCGCGCCGTCGCGGACTGGCGTTGGCGGGAGCAGCCCTCCACGGGATAGGCGTGCCCGCCTGCATCGGCGGGGGTCGGCGAGCGGCGCAACAGGTGGTCGGCGCCCTCGCGGCGACCGAACAGCCGGCTCGGTGACCGCCTTCGGCCGTCTGTTGCGGCGCGCACGCCCTGCGGCCCGCTCTGTCCGGCCGATCTTCTCGAGCCGCTCGCGCGGGCGGGTCGCTCGATGGGGCCGGATCGTCCTGCCGAGCCTCCTGGCCGGGTTGGGGCTGAGCCTCTCGCTCCCGCCCTTCGGGCTCTGGGTCGTCGCGTTCCCAGCTGCGGCACTGCTGTGGTGGCGCCTCGGCGGGCTCGGATGGAAGGCCCGTCTGGCCTGCGGCTGGGTGGCCGGCCTCGGCCTCTTCGTACCGGGCCTCTGGTGGGCGACGAGCTTCAACGTCTACGGGGGCGTGGTGATGATGGTGGTGGAGGCGCTCGCGCCGGCCCTGGCGTGCGCAGCCGCGCCGTCCGCCAGGGGGCGCACGCTCGCGCTGACCAGTGGGATGGTCCTGGTCGAGGCGCTTCGCGGCTCGTGGCCCTTCGGGGGCCTGCCCCTCGGGGGGTTGGCCCTCGGCCAGGCGTCGGGGCCCCTCGCCGGAGCCGCCCGGCTGGGCGGTCCGCTGCTCCTCGTCGCCCTGGTGTGGCTAGGCGGCTGCGGGCTCGGCTCTCTGGCGGAGGTGGCCGTCGGGCTCGCCCGACACGGCGATAGCGACCTGTTAGGGCAGCCCTGGAGCCCAGCGGGTGCGTTGCTGGGCGGTCTCGTGGCGCTGGCGGTGGTCTGCGGGCTGGCGGCCTGGGGAGCGGCAGCCCCCGACGGCGGCCATGCCGTGTCCGCCTTGCGCGTCGCGACGGTCCAGGGCGGCGGGAGGAGGGGGCTCAGCAAGGCCCAGGTCTCCGCGGCCTCCGTCTACCGCGCCCAGGTCGAGGCGACAGCGGAGATCCCCCGGATCGACTCCGACAGGCCCCCGTCGCTCATCCTGTGGCCGGAGGACGTCGTCTCTCTCGACGACCGGCTGGACAGCGACCCGCTGAAGCTGGCGCTTGCGTCGATGGCGACGGACGATCGCGCGACCCTCGTGGTCGGCGTCACCGAGCCGGTGTCGAGCACGGCCTTTCGCAACGAGATCGTGGCGTTCGCGCCCGACGGCCGGATCGTCTCCACCTACGAAAAGGTCCACCGGGTCCCCTTCGGCGAGTACGTGCCCTACCGCGGGTTCTTCGAGCACCTGGCCGACCTCTCGGCTGTCCCTCTCGACGCCATCGCGGGTCACGGCGACGGATTGATGCGCACGCCGGCCGGCTCGCTCGGGGCAATGGTCTCCTACGAAGTGTTCTTCCAGGAAAGAGGACGGCTTCCCACGCGCGCCGGTGCAGAGCTTCTCGTCGTCCCGACCAACACCTCCTCCTACGCGACGAGTCAGGTCCCGTGCCAGGAAGTGGCGGCCGCGCGCCTACAGGCGATCGCCGAAGGGCGATACCTCGTGCAAGCGGCGCCCACCGGGTTCTCGAGCGTCGTCGACAACCACGGCCGGGTGCTCGAGAGGACCTCGCTCGGTTCGCGCCAGGTGCTACTGGCCGACGTCTCGCTTCTCGACGGCCGCACCCTCTACGAGCGGTTCGGGGACCTGCCGGTCCTCGCCGCTTGCGGCGCCCTCGTGCTCGTCGGATGGGCGCTCGCCCTTTCGCGCAGCTCGGGCCTGCCGAGCGCGCGCCGCGAGCGCTGGGCACGCTCCGCGACGGCAAGGTACTGACGTTCCTGCGTCTCAGCCGATCATCGGTCGTAGTAGCCCGAGTGGATGTAGATGCAGGGGATGCCCTCGTCGTGGAACATGTCGCGGTTTCGCGGATCGTCCTCGAAAGCGAGCTGCAGGTCGAGCCCGCGGGCGCGCAGCTCGTGGACGGCGGCGCGCTTGAACCTGTCGACCTGGGCGTAGTCGGCCCGGTCGCGCATGACCAGCAGGTCCCATCGAAGCCCGTAGCGCCCCAGCCACGCCAAGGTCTGGGGTTGGACGCGGATGGGACGTCCGGTGAGCAGCACGATGCGAAGCTCCGGATCGAGCAGCTCGAGAAGGCGCGCCACCTCGTCTATCAGCGGGTCGTCGCCGCACGCGTCGAAGAAGGCGTCCCAGTCGCGCCTTCCCCACTCGAGGTAGTGCTGGCGAACCTGCGCGTCCGACAGCACGCCGTCGATGTCGAAGACGACGGTCGGACCCGGCTCGGCAGGTGCGAGCCGCCAGCGCCAATTGGGCGGAAAAAACGCTTCCTCGGGCATCGGGGGAAGTATCCCCCGGACTCCGCTGGCTGGCATGATGGGAGGTAGATGACCGAAGGAGTCCCTGCATCTCCGATCGGCGTCCTGCGTGCGAGCCCCCCCGAGCTGTCGCAAGCGGGCGTTCGCGCTCGAGCCGTTCCCGTCGGCTTGGGAAAGCGCGTCCTCGTCGTCTCCAACCTGGGTCTCGGGCCCGAAGCCCGTCCAGCGTCTAGCTGGGCATCCTCCGGACTGGCGCGGGCGCTCGATGCCTGGCACGGGCCCGGCATCGTGATCGTGGCGGGCAACCTCTTCGATCTCGGAGGAACCACCGACCCCGAGGCGGCGGTGTCCGCGGCGCTTGCATCGCACACCGAGCTCGCGGTCTCCTTGAAGGACTTCGCCGCTGGCCCGCAGCGGCAGGTGGTGTGCCTGCCGGGCAGCACCGACCGCGGGCTCGGAGAGGTCCCCTCGGTCCGGGGGCCGCTCGAGGAGCTCGGGTTGGAGGTCGCCGCGTCGGTGGACCTCCACATGCAGGTGCCGTCGGCCACCCGCGTGGTGCGGGTCGAGGCCGGTGTGCCGCAAACGGGCAGCGGCGAGCCGGCCCGCCGCCCGGAAGCGGCCACCGCACGGCCGACCCTCTCGCTCGATCCCGGGGCACCCTGGCAGGAGGGCATGGACCGCCTGTCGGACCCCACCTCCCTCCAGCGCTTCTTGACCTCGCGCCTTCTCTATCGCCGCTTCGCCCGCTTCGCCTGGTGGCTGCTCGTGCCCTTGGCGGTCGCGCTCGTGCTGCGTCTCGGTTTCGTGGTCCAAGGACTCGACCACTTGCTGCTAGGCCACCCCACCCCCGCTAGGGCTCTGGCACGGGCCCGCGCGGCGAGCTGGGGCTCGCGCCTCGCAGTTGCGGGGGTCATATCCGCGGCCGAGCTGGTGGTCCTCGGACTCGTGCTCGGATGGCTCGGCCGGAGGGCGTGGAGGGCTCTCGGGGGCGGGAGCCTCGGCGAGCGCGACCACAAGAACGCGGCCGGCTTGCACCGGGGCGCATTGTCGCAAGGAGGCGCGACATCCAACGACCCGGCGCGCGACGCCGCTCGCGAGCTGTGCGCACACGGATACGCGGGAGTTGTGACGGGCGCGACCCTCCAGGCCGAGCTCACCCATCTCGACAGCGGGTTCTTCGCGTGCACCGGCGCCGCCGGTGAGGTGGTGGAGGAGCACCCCCCGCGTCTCGGAATGCTGCCCGTGTTCCTCCACCAACAGCAGCTGGCGTGGGTAGAGCTCGAGACGGGCGCCGACCTCCACGCGCGCCTGCTTCTCGCGCGCGTCGACCAGCCCCCCGCAACCTTGCTCGAGCGCGTCGCGGCGCGTGGCGAGCGCTCCGTGCAACCGAACCCGGTCGTGGTGGCTGCGTGCCCACTCGGGGAGTCGTGGCCTCCGGCGCCAGACCTGAGCGCGCTGAGAAACCGTTCACGGCGGGTGAGACGCTGGGCGGCGGCTGCGATCTTCCTGGCGGGCGCCGTGGACCTGCTCAACACGCTGACCCCTCCGCTTCGCAGCCACCTCCACCTGGTGCTCGAGGTGCTCCCTCTCGGAGTCTCCCAAGCGGCGGGGGCGCTCGTGGCCCTGGCGGGTGTAGGCCTGCTCGCCCTGGCGCGAGGGGTGCGACGCGGGCAGCGACGCGCCTGGGCGATCTCATCGGTCCTGCTCGGGGTGACCCTCGTTCTCCACCTCGTACGAGGCGGGGACCTCCTCGGGTCGCTCCTCTCCGCCGCGGTGCTCGCGCTCCTCCTGCTCAACCGCCGCGAGTTCCGCGCGTCCTCTGACCTCCCCTCTACTCGGCAGGCGGCAATCTGGCTCGGTTGCGCGGTGATAGCGATCACGGTGGCTGCGACCGCCGTCACCGAGCTGGTCCTCCGCTTCGGCAACCGCTTCCCGCACCTCCCCCTTTGGCGGGTGGCACAGGCAGTCGCGGAGCGACTCGTCGGGGTGAGAGACGTCGCCCTCCCCGACCGTCTCGACGACTTCCTCGCGCCGAGCCTGCTGGCGATCGGGTTCGGAATCGCGGTCGTGGCGCTGTGGCTGGCGACGCGGCCGCTCGTGGACCGCCGGAGGTCGGCCGGGCGTTCGGCGTGGAACGCCGCACGCGACATCGTCCGGCGCCACGGGGACGGGACGCTCGACTACTTCGCCCTGAGAAGCGACAAGCAGTGGTTCTTCCACCGCGACAGCCTCGTGGCGTACGCGATCTACGGCGGGATCTGTCTGGTGTCGCCCGACCCGATCGGCCCGAGAGCCGAGCGTGAGCAGGTGTGGGCCGCCTTCCGGCGGTTCGCGGAAGGCCGCGGCTGGGTGGTGGCGGTCATGGGCGGGGGCGCCGACTGGCTCTCGACCTACCGCGCCACCGGCATGCACGACATCTACATCGGCGACGAAGCGATAGTGGACGTCCAGCGCTTCTCGCTGGCGGGAGGCCACATGAAGGGGCTCCGCCAGGCCCACAACCGGATCGCCAAGTACGGCTACTCGGCCAGCTTCCACGACCCGGGCCACCTCGACAGGCGGACCGCCGAACGGCTCACAGGGCTCATGTCGCAGAGCCGTCGCGGCGAGTTCGAACGGGGATTCTCGATGGTGCTCGGTCGGATCTTCGACCCGCGCGACGAGGGCCTGCTCCTCTGCGTGGTCACCGGGCCCGACGACGAGCCGGCTGCCATGTGCCAGTTCGTCCCCGCTCGTGGAATTGGTGGCTTCTCGCTCGACCTCATGCGACGTGACCGGGGCGAGCACCCCAACGGGCTGATCGACTTCGCGCTGGTGTCGACGATCGAGCACCTGCGCGGGCTCGGATGTCGCGGTCTCAGCCTGAACTTCGCGGCCATGCGCTCACTGCTCGAGGGCGAGCGTGGCGACGGGGTGACTCAGCGCGTCGAACGATGGGCGATAAGGAGGATGTCGAGCTTCCTCCAGATCGAGACTCTCTGGCGATTCAACGCCAAGTACGGACCGGACTGGCTCCCCCGCTACGTGGTCTACGACGCCGCCGAGCACCTGGTGCCCGTGGTGCTGGCCATCCTTCGCGCGGAATCGCTGGCGGAGGTGCCGGTTATTGGTCGCATGATCGCTGCCTCCGACCGCAGAGCTCGCCTCGGCGACGAGGGCGCCGGCCGCGACGACTCGGGCTCCTCGTTGCTCCCCCTGCCAGAGGATTGTCTCGAGTCGGCGCCCACCGAGAACATCCTCCGGGCGCCCGAGCACGTCGAGTAGACGCGCCTGCGACCCTGCCTCAGCCCAGAAGCGTGCTCACGTTCGAGTGGAACAGCCCCTCGGCCGCATCGGGCAGGCAGCGCTGGCGCGCGTAGTCGTCCATCGGCGTGGCGGTGCCCTCCGAGTGCGGATAGTCGCTGCAGCACATGAACACGTCCCCGGCCTTGGCGGTGAGCCGGGCCGGCTGCTCGTAGCTGAACGACGAGACGCGCACGTGGCGTAGGAAGTACTCACTCGGCCTCAGCTCCAGCTCCGACAGCGGCTGCCCGTTGAGGGTGGTCGTGAAGTCCCACCCACCGTCGAGCATGAGCAGGTACTGAGGCACCCAGATCGAGGAGAGCTCGACGATGCCCACGCGCAGGTCCGGGTGCTTGGCGAAGGTGCCGTTGATGATCAGGTCGGTGACCGCGACCGCCGGCGGTGCCCATATGAACACAGACTCCATGACCGGGACGAAGTTCTCGTCGGTGTCGGTGTAGAAGGCGTCGTCGAGCATGCGGGGCTGATCGGCAACGTGGAACACCGGGGTGACCCCGTGGTGGACGAACGCAGACCAGAGCCGGTCGTGGTCGGGATGCGACAGCGGCCTGCCGTCTACCGACGCGGGGGCGATCATCCCGAGGCGCACGCCCGCCTCGGAGAGCTGCGCAAGCTGGCCTTCGAGCCACTGCGGGTCGCGCAGGGTGAGGTGGGCGACGGGATGGAGCTTGCCCGCTCCCTCGGTGACGACGCTCGCGCACCAGCGGTTCCAGGCGGCCATGTTGGCAGTGAGCGCCCCGAGTGACTCCGAAAGACGTCTCTCCCACAGCAACCCGAAGTTCGGGAACAGCACCGCCTCGTCGAGCCCCATCTCGGCGATCCTCTCGGCGCGCGCGCGTGGATCGAAGTAGTCCCTCGGAAGCGCCTCGTCGTAGCTGTACTCCGGCGGGAGCTGTTGGCGCAGGCGCTGGCGGCGCTTGCCGATCGCGGCGGTGTCCCCGGGGAGCTGCACGTCAGCGAGCGACAGCCGGCGGCCCCGCCAGGTGAGGAAGGGGTAGCCGAGCTCGTCGTCGACGATCGCCAGGGCGTCTTCGCGCACGGCGGGATCGATGTGGTCCGCCCACAACGTCCGCGACTCGTAGAGATGCTGGTCCGAATCGATGATCGAGGTCACCGCGCGCCTCCCTCGCTCGCCCGCCCAAGTATGCGCCAGCAGGGACGTGACTTGCGAGCCGGGCGGTGGTCGGGTCGAATCGCGCCGTGCCAAGCGTCTCGGCAGGCCTCGGAGCCGAGTCGATCGCGCACTGGATCCGAGGGCTGACCCTGCCCGGCGCGCACAGGCCGGTGACCACGTGACCCCGCTGGAGGTCCCCTTGGACCTGGGATCGGGGGCCCCGATCGTCCTTCTGCACGGTTTCGGGATGACGCCACGGACCTACGGGCCCACCGCGCGGCTTCTCGCCGAGGAGGCCCGGGTGGTGGTGCCCGACCTCTTCGCCGTAAGCGGGCCCTGGCGCTACGAGCAGGTCCTGGAGTCGCTGGTGGAGACGCTCGACAGCCTCGAGCTCGACCGGGTCTCCCTCGTGGGCCACTCCTTCGGCGGAGGGCTCGAGCTCGGCTTCGCAGCGGCCCACCCGTCGAGGGTGGTGGAGCTCGTGTTCTCCGACACCCTCGCCGTCTCCAGTGAGTGGGGCCTCGCCGACGAAGCGCTACGGCACCCCCTCGGGCTGCTACACCTCGCGACCCCCCGGGCGGCGACGGCGTTCGCCCGGTCGTGGCTCGAGCACCCGAGGCAGATGCTCGGCGCGGCTTGGTGGGGGTTCACGAGCGCAAGGGGCGACGACATCGGGTCGATCGCGCGGGCGGGATTGCGCGCGCACGTGCTGTGGGCGAACCGCGACTCGATCCTCTCGCGTGAGGACGGCGAGGAGTTCGCCCGGGGGATGGCCGCGACCTTCACCGTGGCCAGCGCTCCGGACCGGCGGTACATAGACCACGACTGGATGTTCCAGCAGCCTGAGCTCTTCGTCGCCCACCTGAGGCGTCTGGGCCTCGTGGCGCTAGGCGAGGGTCGACGCCTCGCGGGCGTGACGCCTCCTGGAGATCTACCTGAGCAGGCATCAGGGCGCTCCTGGAAATCAGTGAGGGAAGAAGAGGAGCGTGGCGCGATGGGCGAAGTCCACTAGCGGAGCCGGCCACACACCGAAGAGGACGGTCACCCCCACACACAGCTCGATGGCCAGCTGGACCCCTCCGTGAGGGTGCAGGTCCTCGGCAGTCGCGACCACACCTTCTTGCGCGCCGCCCTGCGACACGCCGAGATCGGGCCCTCCGGCGGATCCGGAGCCCGGGCCGGCCTCGAGGTGCGAGGCACCGGGGGACTGAGCGGAGCCGGCCGACCCGAGCTCCGGCGATACATAGGCCGGCGCAGAGGCCCCGGCGAACGCGGGGACCGCCGCGGCCGCGTAGGTGGCAGGCGTGTACATGAGCAGGATCACCCGCAGGTAGAAGAAGGCGGCCACGGTGGCGCTGACCATGGCCACCACGGCGAGCGCTGTCGACCCCGCCCCGACCGACGCGGAGATCACCTCCAGCTTGGCGAGGAAACCGGTCGTGAACGGGATCCCAGCCTGGGCTATGAGCAGCAGTGCGAACGAGCCCGCCAGCACCGGGCGCGCCGAGGCGAGGGAGCGGTAGCGGCCGAGGTCGTGGTCGCCGTCACCGTGGCCTCCCACGACGGTGACCACGGCGAAGCTGCCTATCACCATGAACGTGTAGGCGAACAGGTAGTAGAGCGAGCCCTCGACCCCGCGCGCTGTCGCGGCCTGGAGCCCTAGCAGCACGAAGCCGGCGTGGTTGATGGAGGAGTAGGCGAGCATGCGCTTCACGTCGCGCTGCACCACAGCGAGCACCGCACCCACCACGAGAGTCACCACCGCCATCACCCACACGACCGGTTGCCAGTCCGTGCGCAGCAGCCCGAACGAAGAGACGAACACCCGCAGCAGCGCGGCGAAGCCCCCGGCCTTCGCGATCGCCGCCATGAATCCGGTGACTGGGCTCGGGGAGCCCTGGTAGACGTCCGGCGTCCAGAGGTGGAACGGCACCGCGGCGATCTTGAAGCCGAACCCCACGAGCAGAAAGGCGAGCCCCGCGAGCAGGAGCCCGTCGTGGAGCAAGACGTTGCGAGCAAGGTAGTCGGCGATCTGGGGGAGGTTCGAGGTACCGGTCGCTCCGTAGACGAGGGCGATCCCGTAGACGAACACCGCCGAGGAGAACGCCCCGAGGACGAAGTACTTGAGGGAGGCCTCACCGGACTCTTGGCGGCGAGGATTGAGGGCGGCCAGGACGTAGAGCGCGATCGACATGATCTCGAGCCCGAGGAACACGACTATCAGGTCGTTGGCCGAGCCCATGATCATCGCCCCGGAGGCCGACACGAGCATGAGGACCTGCAGCTCGGGGCCGATCACCTCCTCGCGACGCGTCCAGGTGTCGATTACGAGGGCCGAGAGGACCACGGCGCACGAGACGAGCACCGAGACGAGCGCGCTGAAGCCGTCCTCGACCACGGCCCCCGCGATCGCGACGTGCGCGCCGTGCCCCGAGACCTGGAACCACTGCACGAGAGAGAGCGACAGGCTTGCGAGGCCCGTCGCCACGGTCATCAGAGTTGTGACAGAGACGCGAAGCGGTCGGCGCACGAGGGCCGAGGCAGCTAGAGCCAGCAGGGCCCCACCCAGCAGGACGAGCTCGGGAAGGATGGAGTAGTAGTCGATCCTCGGAAGCACCAGGCGCCCTGCGGCCGCAGCCAGCGCGAAGCCGCTCACCGCGCCACCGTCCCGGTCCACAAGGCCGCCAGACGGTCCGAAGCGGCGCAGCGGGCCGCCTCGGTGACACCGGCCGCCGCCGTGCCCCGAGGGGCGCTCACCACTGCCGAGCCCCCCGGCGCGCTGGTCGCTCCCGGGAGAGGCCCGGGGCCCGAGCACGAGCCGTCGCGCTTCGAGCTCGCCCGTTGCGTCCCGGTGCCCGAGGCGGAGGTGGAGCCGGCACCTTTGTAGCGCGCGCGCTCGGAGGACGAGTACGGCCCGCTGGCGGCAGCCGGCTGATGGGTGGAGGTCGCGGCCTCGACCCGGTGAAGGAGCACGCCGACCGACGGCTCGATCCTGTCGAGGACCGGCTTCGGGTAGATGCCGAGGAAAAAGATGATCACGACGAGCGGAGCCACGACGAGCCCCTCGCGCCACGAGAGGTCCTTCGTCGCCGCCGTCTGCGGGTCGGGCTCGCGGTGGAAGGCCTGCTGGTAGGCCCACAACAAGTAGATCGCGGCCAGCACTGTGCCGGCGGTCGCCACCACCGCCCACCACCTGTGAGTGAGGAAGGTGCCGAGCAGTATGAGCAGCTCACCCACGAAGCCGTTCAGCCCTGGCAACCCGATCGAGGCGAGCATCCCCACCGTGAAGGTCGCCGCGAGCACGGGGGCAGGGCGCTGAAGGCCCCGTAGCTGCGAGGCCTGCCACGTGCCGCGCCGTTCGTAGACGTAGCCGATGACGATGAACAGCACGGCCACGATGAGCCCGTGGTTCACCATCTGGAGCACGCTCCCCGACAGGGCTTGTGTGCTCAGCGCGAACGTGCCGAGGACGATGAAACCGAGCTGAGCGAGCGACGAGTAGGCGACGAGGCGTTTCAGGTCCTTGGTGGCGGCCGCGACCACGGCCCCGTAGAGGATCCCGATCACTCCGAGCGTGAGCAGCAGCGGCGCCAGGTCGACCACCGCCCTCGGAAAGAGGGTGAGGTCGAAGCGCACGATGCCGTAGGTGCCCATCTTGGCCATCACCGCGGCGAGGATGACCGAACCCGCGACCGGCGACTCCGCGTACGCGTCTGGCGACCAGGTGTGGAACGGGAATATGGGCACCTTCACCGCGAAGGAGGCGGTGAAGGCCAGGAACATGAGCACCTGTGAGGCGAGCCCGAGGTGAGTGCCGGTCAGGTCCACGAGGTCGAAGGTGAGCTTCCCGGTCTGGTGCTCGTGGACGAAGGCCAGGGCGACGATCCCCACGAGCAGGAAGGCGGAGCCGAGGAACGTGTAGACGAAGAACTTGATCGCCGCGTAGCCCCGGCGCTCGAACCCCCACCCCGCCACGACGAAGTACACCGGCACGAGGGTCAGCTCGAAGAACAAGAAGAACAGCACCAGGTCGAGGGCGACGAAGCTCCCGAGGCACCCGGCTTCTAGGACGAGCATCCATGCTACGAACGCGCGCGGGCGCTGACGCGGCGTGCCCGAGACGATGGCGAGCGGGAAAAGCACGGCCGCCATCAGCAGCAGGAAGAGCGAGATGCCGTCGACGCCGAGGTGCCACGAGATCCCGATGTTCGAGGCCCACTCGTGGCGGCTCACGAAGCGGTACCCGCCTCCTTCGGCCTGGTAACGCGCCGCGATCGTGACCGCCAGCGCCAAGGTGGCGAGCGAGCCGGCGAGACCCACCACCTGTACCGCGACGTGGGTTGCGCGCTCGGAGAGACCCCTGGGCACGAGTGCTGCCGCAACCGCCGTGCCGGCGGGCAGGAGCACGAGGACCGTGAGGAACGGGAAGGCGCCGTCGTGGGTCACGAGATCGCCCTGACTGCCATCCACGCGAGCAGGGCCACCGCACCCAACACGATCGCCAGCGCGTACTGGCGGACGTACCCGGTCTGCACGGTCCTCAGCCGTCCGCCGATCGATCGCACGAGACGCGCCGTGCCGTCGACAGCACCGTCTATGACCCTGTTGTCGACCACCACAGCGGCGAAGCGGGCGAGACCCTCAGCTGGACGCCCGATCGCGGTGTCGTAGACGTCGTCGAAGTACAGCGCGCGCCGCAGCGCCGGGGGCTCGAGGGCCGGGTGCTCGGGCCGGCGCGCCCACAGCGGCAGCGCGACGGCGATCCCGACGACCGCCACCGCAGCATCTGCGATCGACAGCGCCCATTTTGTGGCCGATGACTGCGTCGCGTTGTACAGGTTGCTCCCGAACACGGGGTTCAACCAGCGGAGCGGATCCCAGTGGAACGGGTTGCCGGGCAGGTGCAGCAACCCGCCCGAGACCGCGAGCAGCGCTAGAACGACGAGCGGGAGCGTCATGACGCGCGGTGACTCGTGCGGCGCGGCGGAGGTCGCCTCGGTGCCCGGACCATCGTCCGCGTGTCCCGGGCGCGCCAGGACTTCGCGCCAGCGATCGTCGCCGTAAAAGGCGAGAGCCATCAGCCGGCTCATGTAGTACGCGGTCATAGCTGCCGTGACGAGCCCCACCGCCCAAAGGACGGGGTAGCGCGCGAACGCGTTCGTCAGGATGTCCCCTTTTGCGAAGAAGCCGGACAAAGGCGGGATGCCAGCGATCGCCAGCCAGCCGATCCCGAAGGTGAAGAAGGTGAGCTTCATGTAGCGGCGCAGGTTGCCCATGCGTTTCAGGTCCTGCTCGTCGTGCAGGCCGTGGATCACCGAGCCGGCACCGAGGAAGAGCAGCCCCTTGAAGAAGGCGTGGGCGACCATCAGAAAGATCGCCGCCTCGTAGGCGCCGGTGCCGACCGCCAGGAACATGTAGCCGAGCTGCGACACCGTCGAATAGGCGAGGACCTTCTTTATGTCCTGCTGCCCGCAGCCGATGAGCGCCGCCACGAACGCGGTGGCCGCCCCGATGCTCGCGACCACGAGCTGAGCCGGGTGCGAGAGGGCGAGGATCGGGCTGATCCTGCACATGAGGTACACGCCCGAGGTCACCATGGTGGCGGCGTGGATCAAGGCGGAGACCGGGGTCGGGCCCTCCATGGCGTCGGCCAGCCAGGGGAAGAGAGGGATCTGCGCCGATTTGCCGCAGGCCGCAGCGAACAGCAGCAGAGCGATCGCCGTGCGGGCCGCGGGGTCGATCGCCTGGACGTGGGCGAAGATCCCGAGGTAGTCGAGCGTGGAGGTCTTCGAGAACACGAGGAAGATCGCGACGAGGAAGCCGACGTCGGCGAGCCGGTTGTAGAAGAACGCCTTCTGGCCGGCCGTCGCCGCGCTCTGGCGGCCGAACCAGAACGACACCAGCCAGTAGGAGCAGACTCCCACTCCCTCCCAGCCCACGAACGTGAACAGGAGGTTGTTGGCCAGCACGAGGATCAGCATCGAGGCCACGAAGAGGTTCATGTACATGAAGAACTTGGAGAAGTCGCGGTCCGAGCGCATGTAGCCGATCGAGTAGAGGTGAATCAGCGCGCTGACCGAGGTCACGAAGAGCGCCATCGTCATCGAGAGCGGATCGATAAGCAGCGCCGCCTTCACCTGAAGCCCGCCGACCGGGATCCAGGTGAACCAGCCCTGGACGACCTCGCGCTGGGGAGCGGCCGGCTTGCCGAGGAGGCCCGCGTAGGTGACGCACGCGGCCACGAAGGACCCCGTGACGGTGGCGGTACCGACCCAGCCGGCGAGCGGTTCGCCAAGGCGCCTGCCGCAGGTCGCGAGCACCACGAAACCCGCAAGCGGCAACACGGGCATCAAGAAAGCGGCATGGAGCATGGTGAGTAGTCCCGCGTCTCGAGCGGGGTTCAGCCCTTCATGATGTGCAGGTCGTCGGCGGTCGTCCCCTCGCCCGCGCGCCTTCGGAAGATGGCGACGACTATGCCGAGCCCCACCACGACCTCGGCGGCGGCGACGACGAGGACGAAGAACACGAGGGCCTGCCCGCCGATGTCGTCGAGCATGCGCGCAAACGTGACAAGGGTCAGGTTGGCGGCGTTGAGCATCAGCTCGACGCACATGAACATGACCAGCACGTTGCGGCGAACTAGCAGGCCGAGCGCACCGATGGCGAAGAGGATTGCGGCCAGCCCCAAGTACCAATTCCCGGCAAGGCTCATACGGGTCTCCTCTCGGCGCCTGGGTCGTCGTCCGGCGAGTCGCCAAGAGCTGCGCCCGCCTGCTCGCCTCCCCCGTCAGCGGGGTGGGAGGTTCCCGAGGACACTGCGTGCGCCACCGCCTCGGCCAGTGCGACCATCGGGTCGCCGACCGCCGCGCGTGCGGGCACGCTCACCAGTGCGCCCGACGGCTCGCCCTCTCCGCCGTCCCCGGCGGGCCCGGGCTGCGGCCCGCTCACGAGGCTCGGCGGCGGCCCAGCGCGCCGTAAACGCTGGGGGCGCCGCGCCAGGACCACCGCGCCCACCACCGCTATCACGAGCAGGGCGGCGGTGATCTCGAAGGGGAACAGGTAGGTCGTGAAGACGGAGCGGCCCAGGGCGGCCACGTCGCCGCCGGACTGCCCGCTCTGCGCCCCGGCCACCGAGTGCGCACCAACCGACCAGTGGGCGGCGATCCCGAGCACCAGCAGCCCCGCGAGGCCGAGCGCCACGAGCGCCACGGCGAGCGGGCGCTGAGCGCGCAGAGGCTCGAGCGCCACGTTCTCGCGCCGGTCGACGCCGAGGAACATGATGACGAACAAGAACAGCACGACGATCGCGCCCGCGTAGACGATGACCTGCACGGCGGCTAGGAAGTTTGCCTGCTGCTCCACGAACAGCACCGCCACCCCGAAGAGGGTGAGCACCAGCATCAGCGCCGCGTGAACGGGGTTTCGCGCCACGACCACCCCGATCGCGCCGGCGAGGATGCACAAGGCTGCCGCCGCGAATACTGCGGCGTCGACCCTGGTGGCCGCCGCCAGCTGCACGATGGAAGCGAAGAGCGCGCCGGGCATCACTGGTTGCGACCTCGCCGCCGGGCGGCCATCGCCTGACGGCGAAGCGCCACGTGGTCGACCGCCCGGTTGACCACCCCGCGGAGCCCCTGCATCTCAGGTGGCCTGTCGATGTCGTCGAGGTGCATGTAGTAGACGTCGCGGACCTCGCGTATGCCGGTGGCCTCGTCGTCGCGGCGCCCGCTCTGCCCACCTTCCGGGGCTCTCACCCCGTAGCCGAGCTCCCCGGACCACTGAACGCGCCCCTCGTACGCCGCGTCGCCGGAGGGGGACGTGGCGCGCATCCAAGCGGAGGTGTGAAGATCGTCGCCTTCGCGCCAGTCCTCCCACGGAAGGTTGCGGGGACGCCCGTCGTCGCCGACCAGCAGCTCGTTGCGGGTGTAGATGGCATCCGCCCGGTTGGTGAAGGAGAACTCGAAGAGCTTGGATTCGGTGATCGCCTGGGTGGGGCAGGCCTCCACGCACATGTCGCAGTGGATGCAGCGCAGGTAGTTGATCTCGTAGACGAAGCCGTACCGCTCGCCCGGGGACACGGGGTCGCCGGGCGGGTTGTCGGCCCCGCGTACGTAGATGCAGTCGGCCGGGCAGACCCCCGCGCAGAGCTCGCATCCGATGCACTTCTCCATCCCGTCCTCGTAGCGGTTGAGGACGTGGCGCCCGTGGAGACGGATGGGCTTGGGCCTCTTCTCGATCGGGTACTGCCAGGTGACCCGGGGACGGGCCATCTGCTGGAGGGTGACCTTGAAGCCGCCCAGGAAGCTCAGGTAGTCGCGCACCTCGTCCCTCAGGCTCATCGCGCGCTCACCTCGGGCTCACCTCGACCCTCCGGAGTCGGCCGGTGTGCCGAACAGCTCGCCGCGCGACGCGCCTACGAAGAGCGATCTCGCGAACATCGCACCCACGAGCACTAGCCCTGCGATCACGCCGACGAACCACCACCGCCCGACGATGGCGGCGGCGACCACGAGCGCCCAGGCGACGGAGATCGGGATCATCACCTTCCACCCGAGGTTCATGAGTTGGTCGTAGCGCAGCCTCGGGAGTGCGGCGCGCAGCCAGACGTAGACGAAGAGGAAGAGGAACGTCTTGCCAAGGAACCACAGGATCGGCACCACCCACGAGAGCACGTAGACGTGGGGGGTGGGTCCGTCGGGACCGCCGAAGAACAGCGTGACCATCACGGCCGACATGGTGATCACGTTCATGAACTCCGCCATGTAGAACATCGCGAACCGGAACGCCGAGTACTCGGTGTTGAAGCCGCCGACGAGCTCGCTGTCGGCCTCGGCGAGGTCGAACGGCGGGCGCTGGAGCTCGGCGGTGATGGCTACGAAGAAGAGCACGAACGGCACGATGCCGGTGCGGATCAGGTTCCAGCTGACGAAGAAGGTGTGGCTCTGGCTGTTCACGATCGCCCTGGTGGACAGCGAGCCGACGAGGTTGGTGGTGGAGGACGTGAGAAGGATCACCACGATGGTCGTCATGCCCAGCGCGGCCTCGTAGGAGATCATCTGCGCAGACGCGCGCACCGAACCGAGAAGCGGGTACTTCGAACCCGAGGACCAGCCGGCGAGCATCACGCCATAGACCGACACCGAGGACATCGCCAGGAGGAAGAGGATCCCGATCGGCGGGTCCGCCACCTGGAGCTCGAACGTGTGACCTGCAATGGTGACCAGTCCCCCGACCGGGACTATGGCGAAGGCCAGGACGGCGGGAACGAGGGAGAGGTAGGCCGCGATCTTGTAGACGAAGCGGTCCGAGCGCGCGGGGAGCAGCTCCTCCTTGAAGATCAGCTTGATCCCGTCCGCCAGGGTCTGGAGCAGGCCCCACGGGCCGGCGCGATTGGGCCCGATGCGAGCCTGCATGTCCGAGATGAGCTTGCGCTCGAACCAGATCATGAGGATGACCGCGCCCGACAAGGCCGCGAAGGCCACCACCACTCTCACGACCACCACGAGCAGCTCGGCCCAGTGGACCCCGCCTGAGAAGAGGGGATCGAGCGCCAAGGTCCGCATCACACCGTCTCCAGCCTGACATCGACGACCGCAACCGTGGCGTCGACGAGCGCGGCCGCCCCCGCGGTGTCGCCGGCGTCGAGGTTGAACCCGACGACGGCAGTGCCCCGCACGACGCCGTCGTCGGAGATGACCTCGAGCTCCACCGCGGCGCGCGAGGAGCGAAGGCGCACCATGTCGCCGGTGCTCACCCCGATGCGGTCGAGGTCGTGGCTGTTCACGCGCACGATCGCCTGCGGCGAGAGCGCCGCTAGAGCGTCGCAGGCGCCGAGCATCACTCCGTCGTCGTAGAGCCGGCGGGTGGCGACGAGGCGCAGCGAGTAGCTGTCGGGCGGCGGCACCCGCGAGTCGGAGGCGGCCTGCGGCCGGCCGAGAGTGGGCGGGCGGCTTGTGGAGAGAGCCGTCGTTCCACGAGCCGCCGTCGGGCGCCCGTTGCCCGCCGGCCCTGCGCGAAGCGGGGCTCCTTGGACCTCCACCGCCACGATCCCGGGCGTGGCCATCGGGTCGAACGCCTGGCTCGCAGACCTGCGGGTGAGGCTGACCCGCGTCGTAGCCAACGGCGCCACGATCCCGTCGCGTCCCGCCGGCCCGTCGAGGACCTCGTGCGTGATGCCGGCGTGGGAAGGGGCGAGGCGCTCGATCTCATCCCACAGCTCGCCGGCGCTCGTCACCTCGAGGTCGCCGCCGAGGCGGTCGGCCAGCTCGGCCGCGACCATCCAGTCGGGCCTGCACTGCCCGGGGGGCACGAGCTTTGGGCCGAGACGGGTAATGCGGCCTTCGATGTTGGTGGTGGTGCCGGCGCGCTCGTGGGCCATCGCCACCGGCAGGACCACGTCGGCCCGGTCGGCAGAGGGCGAGAGGAAGCTGTCCACGGCCACGACGAACTCGGCTCTCTCGAGCGCCTCTTCGGCCAGCTTCAAGTCGGGGAAGTCCCCGAGCGGGTCCGCCCCGAGCAGCACGAGCGCCGTCATCGTCCCCTTCGCCAGCGCGCTCAGGATGCCGGTCGTGTCCTCGCCCTTCTCGACGGGGACGGACCCCCATGCCTCGGTGAACCACTGGCGCCCCTCGGAGAGCGAGACCCGGCCCGGCAGGACGCCCGGGGCGAGGCCCATGTCCAGCGCCCCCATGACGTTGCCCCGCCGCAGGGCCGGAAGGAAGCGGGCGCCGGGCCAAGCCTCGGCCATTCGAGCGGCAGCCTCGGCCACGAGCTGACCTCGCTCGGCGACCGACGGGCGCCCGAGCACGACCACCACGCCGGCGCCTGCGGTGGCTGGCGCGCCGGCACCCGCCGATCCGGCGTCGCTGTCGGCACCGGCTCCGCCGGCGCCTGCGTCCGATCGCGCCTCTGCGAGGACCTCGAGCGCCCGGCTCCAGGCCGCCTCGGTGGTCGCGCTCGACGACGCAGGGCGCGCCGAGCCGCTCGCCAGCGCGCGCACCGTCGCTTCGGCCTCGCCGGGGCGGTAGTAGACGGTCGCCGCGGCGTACGGGGTGAGCGCCGTCGGCCGCGGCGTGAGCTCCACGACGCGCGCACCGGACTCCACCACTGCCGAGCGCAGGCGCAGGAAGAGGACCGGGAGCTCCTCGCGAAGGTCGCCCGAGAACACGACCACGCAGCGCGCCACGCACGCCTCGTCGATCGTCGCCCTAGGCAGCCCGAGCACGACCTCCGCGGGGATCCCGTCTCCGAGCTGCGCGTCGACCGAGTCGGTGCCGATCACGGACTTCGAGAGCTTGGCCCAGGCGTAAGCATCCTCGTTCGATAGACGCGCTCCCCCCACCACGCCGATGCTGCGCGCCCCATGCTCCTGCCGGGCCGCCAAAAGCTTCTCCGCCACGATCGAGAGCGCCTCGGACCACGTCGCCGGCTCGAGCTCGCTGTGACCGTTGCCCGACTGCGTGCGCACCAACGGCTCTGTGAGCCGGTCCTCCGAGTTGACGGCCTCGTAGCCGAACCTCCCCTTGTCGCAGAGCCAACTCTGGTTGACCGGGTCGCTGTCGATGCCGATGAGACGCGTCAGACGGTTGGCCGAGGACTGCACGGCGGCCCGGCACCCGAACGCACAGAGAGTGCACGTGGACTCGGCCTGCTCCACGTCCCATGGCCGCGCACCGAACCGGTACGGGGTCGCGGTCAAAGCGCCGACAGGGCAGATCTGGATGGTGTTGCCGCTGAAGTAGGAGGTGAACGCATGGTCCTCGAACACGTTCACCTCGACCTGGTCGCCGCGCCCGAGGAAGTCGATCTGTGCCTCGCCGGCTATCTCGAGGGCGAAGCGCACGCAGCGCCCGCACTGGATGCAGCGCTCACGGTCGAGCAGGACCAGCTCGGAGAGCGCGATCGGCTTCGACCAGTGGCGCTTCTCCTCCACGAAGCGGCTCTCGCCGGGTCCGTAGGCGAAGGTCTGGTCCTGGAGCGGGCACTCGCCGCCCTTGTCGCAGACGGGGCAGTCGAGGGGGTGGTTGACGAGCAGGAACTCGAGCACGCCGTCCTGCGCCTTTCGCACCTTCTGCGAGGTGGTCACCACCTCCATGCCGTCCGAGACAGCGACGTAGCAGGCGGGTTGGAGCGTGGCCCCACGCGGACCGGACACCTCCACCAGGCACATCCTGCACATGCCGACTGGCTTCATGCGCGGGTGGTAGCAGAACCTGGGGATGTACACCCCCGCCTTCTCAGCGGCGACGATCAGGAACTCCCCCGCGTCGGCGGTGACCTGAACGTCGTCGATCGTGAGCGTCACCGTCCCCTGGCGTGCAGGGGCGATGCCGTGGTGCGAGGTGACCGTGGGGTCGAACACCGGCGCCTCAGGCAAAGGGGCACCTCCCGTCCTTGATGTGGACGAGGAACTCGTCGCGGAACATCCGGATCCCCGAGGCGATCGACGACGGGATCGAGGGTCCGAGCACGCAGATGGTCGTCTGCTGCGGTGGCCACGAGACGCCGGGGGAGATGTTGTCGCACACGTCCATCAACAGGTCGAGGTCGCCCTCGCGCCCGCGCCCGTCCTCTATGCGCCGGAGGATCTTCTCCAGCCATCCGCTCCCCTCCCGGCAGGGGGTGCACTGCCCGCACGACTCGCGCCAGAAGAAGCGCGTGATGCGCCAGGCCGCGCGCACCACGCAGGTCGTGGAGTCCATCACCACCACCGAGCCGGACCCGAGCATCGAGCCCTGCGCCGCCACCTCGTCCTGGCCGAGTGGGAGGTCGATCTGGTCGGGCCCGAACCAGGGCGCCGAAGCCCCGCCAGGGATGAACGCCTTCAGGTCGCGGCCGCCCGGGATGCCCCCTCCCAGCACGGGCGCGTAGACGAGGTCCCGGAAGGTGGTCTTGACCATCTCCACCTCGTAGACGCCGGGGTTTCGCACGTGGCCCGAGAGGGCGAAGAGCCTCGTGCCGGTGGAACGCCCCTCCCCCAGTGCCTTGAACGCCTCCGAGCCGTGCACCATCACCCAGGGGAGGTTCGAGAGGGTCTCGACGTTGTTGACGACTGTCGGCTCTCCGTAGAGCCCGATGGACGCAGGGAAGTACGGCGGCTTGATGCGGGGGAAGCCGCGCTTTCCCTCGAGGCTCTCGAGCAAGGCGGTCTCCTCGCCGCAGATATACGCGCCGGCACCGGGGTGGACCACCAAGTCCAGCGAGAACCCCGATCCGAAGATGTCGCGTCCGAGCGCTCCGTGCGCGTAGGCGTCGTTGACCGCTTGCTGGACCCGCTCGAGGCCGAGCGCGAACTCGCCGCGCACGTAGAGGAACACACGCGCCGCACCGATCGCGTACGCGCAGATGACGGCCCCCTCTACGAGCTGGTGGGGGTCGCGCTCGAGCAGGAGGTGGTCCTTGAAGGTGGCCGGTTCGCTCTCGTCGCCGTTCACCACCAAGTAGGCGGTCTGCGCCTTGCGCAGCATCGACCATTTGCGGCCGGCCGGGAAGCCCGCTCCGCCCCGGCCGAGCAGGCTCACGGCGTCGACCTCGGCGGCCACCTCCTCCGGCGACATCGCCAATGCCTTTCGGAGCCCCTCGTACCCTCCGGTCGCCAGGTAGCGGGCGAGGGTGTGCGAGTCCTCGTAGACCAGGCGCGAGGTGACGATCCTTGGTGCCTCGGTGACGGCCATCAGATCCGCGCTCCCGCCGATCCCGTCGCTCCCGGACCGACCGGGTCTTGCGTGCGCAGGCCACCCTCGCGCCGCACGCGCACGAGGGTGCCGTGCGGTGGCACCTCGTCTGCGAGGCGCCCGGCCCTCAGGTCGTCCACCAGCTTGTCGAATGCCTCGTGGGTGACGTCTCCGAAGAAGCGGTAGTTGACCGCGAGGCACGGGGCGCGCCCACAGTCGGCGATGCACTCGGCGTCCTCCAAGGTGAACATCGCGTCGGCGCTCGTCGAGCCTGGGCGGACCCCGAGCACCTCCTGGGCGTGGTCGAGCAGCTCGTAGGCCCCCCGGAGCATGCAGGCGATGTTGGTGCACACCGAGACCACGTACTTGCCGACCGGCTCCGTGCGCAACATCTCGTAGAAGGAAGCGGTACCGATGACCTCGGCGGGGTGAAGGCCGACGATCTGCGCGACCTCGGCCACGGCCTCCGGGCTCAGCCAGCCGTCCTGCTCCTGGGCGAGATGGCACACCGGCAAGAGGGCCGAACGAGGGTGCGGGTAGAGAGCCACCAGCTCACGAGCGCGCGCGACGACCTCGGGCGAAAGGTGGCCGCTCACCTGTCGGTCTCCCCCATGACAGGGTCCACCGACGACGTGGTGGCGATCGCGTCGGCCACGAGGCCCCCGCGAAGCATCACCGGCAGGCTCTGGAGATTCACGAAAGACGGACCCCGGATGTGCATCCGGTACGGCTTCGCCGACCCGTCGGAGACGATGTAGCAGCCGATCTCCCCGCGCGGGGACTCGATAGCGGTGTAGACCTCGCCCTCGGGCACCTTGAACCCCTCGGTGAACAGCTTGAAGTGGTGGATCAGGGCCTCCATGGACTCGTCTATGCGGGCGCGCGGCGGCGGGGTGACCTTCTTGTCCTGCACCCTGTAGTCCCCGCCCGGCATCCGCTCGAGCACCTGGCGCACGATTCGGATCGACTCGCGGATCTCGTTGATGCGGATCGCGTAGCGGTCGAAGTTGTCGCCGTAGGTCCCGATGATGACGTCGAAGTCCACCTCGTCGTAGGCGAGGTACGGCATCGTCCTGCGCAGGTCCCAGGCGATGCCGGTCGAGCGCAGGATCGGACCCGTGGCCGACAGGGCGATCGCCTCCTCGGCTGTGATGCCGCCGACTCCCTCGGTGCGTTCGCGAAAGATCGGCTGGCCGGTGATCAGGTCGTCGTAGTCGTCGAGACGGTCTGCGATGTTGTCGCAGATCACCTCCACGTCGTCCTCCCACCCGTCGGGCAGGTCCGCGGCTATTCCACCCGGACGGATGAAGTTGTGGTTCATCCGCAGGCCGGTCGTCTTCTCGAAGAAGGCCAGCACCATCTCGCGCTCGCGGAACCCGAAGATCATCATCGTGGTCGACCCGAGGTCCATGCCGTTGGTGGCGAGCCACATCACGTGCGACGAGACCCTTTGGAGCTCGGCCAGGAGCATGCGCGCCCAGATCGCTCTCTTCGGCACCTCGATGCCGAGGAGAGCCTCGGTGGCCATCGAGAAGACGAGCTCGTTGCTGAGCGGCGCCAGGTAGTCCATGCGGGTGACGTTGGTGCCGCCCTGCTGGTAGGTGAGCTCCTCCCCCGTCTTCTCCATCCCGGTGTGGAGGTAACCGATGATGGGCTTCGAGCGCAGGACCGTCTCGCCGTCGAGCTCCATCATGAGTCTCAGCACCCCGTGGGTCGAGGGGTGCTGCGGGCCGAAATTGATGATCATGGTGTCCTCGTCGCGCTCTAGGTCGAGGACTCCGGGGTCGTACGGGCCGGGCTCGGCGAGCTCACCGGGCACCACGTCTGCGAGCATGCCCTCTGCGGCGGTGCCTTCCGGGCGGCGGAGCACCGACCCGACCTCGCGCCGCAGTTCCTCGGGCCGGGTCTGCTCCCTTGGAAGCAGCTCCTGGGCTCCCTCGTCGGTCTCGAGCTCTAGGTCGTCGGTCATCGCGGTCCCGGCGCCTCCTTGAACTGCACGGGGACCCTGCCCACCGCGTAGTCCTTGCGGAGCGGGTACCCCTCCCAGTCCTCGGGCATGAGGATCCTCGTCAGGTCGGGATGGCCCTCGAAGACGATTCCGAACATGTCGTAGGCCTCGCGCTCCATCGCCTCGCACCCCGGATAGAGGTCCCACAGCGTGTCGATGCTCAGCTCCGACTCCGGCACCTGGACGCGCACGCGCACGCGCTGCGCGCGGCTGAGCGAGAGGAGGTTGACCACGACCTCGAAGCGCTCGGCCGAGATCCCCGCCGGGAGCGTGCGCCCGGGATGCGTGAGGTAGTCGACGGCGGTGAGGTCTGCGAGCAACTCGAATCCGTTCTCACGAAGCCGGCGGACCAACTCGTGGTAGAGGGCCCTCGGGGCGAACAGCAGCTCCTGCCCGGAGCCGGAGGTCCCCGGCACGACCCCCTCGGGCAGCTCCCCGGGCGGGCCGGCGTCGCTCGTAGAGCTCAACGCGGCGTCCCCAACCTGACCGCGTCGGGCCTCTCGGGGACGAAGCCGGTCGTCTCCTCTCCGAGCACTTCGCCCGAAGCCTCCGGGCGGCCGGCACCTGCGACGCGCCTGCGGGTGATGGTCCCCGTGCGGATCTGCTCGTGCAACGTCAGTATCGAGTGCAGCAGCGTCTCGGGGCTCGGTGGGCACCCAGGGGTGTAGACGTCGACGGGTACCACCTGGTCGACGCCCTGGACGATGGCGTAGTTGTTGAACATCCCTCCGGTCGACGCGCACACGCCCATCGAGATGACCCACTTCGGATCCATCATCTGGTCGTAGACCTGCCGGAGCACGGGAGCCATCTTCTGCGAGACACGGCCTGCCACGATCATGAGGTCCGCCTGGCGTGGAGAAGCCCTGAAGACCTCCATGCCGAACCGGCTTATGTCGAAGTCGGCCGTGCCCACCGCCATCATCTCGATCGCGCAGCACGCCAGACCGAACGTGACCGGCCAGACACTGCTTCGACGCGCCCACTTGACCACGTCCTCGAGACGGGCCGTCAGGAAGTTGTGCTGTAGGTCCTCGAGGCCCACTCTCTAGCCCTCAGGCCGCCTCGTCGGACCGTGAGCCTGCGGCCGCGCCCACCCGGCCCACCGTGGACTCGGTGGTACGAGTCCCGACGGCCGGGCGCAACCGCTTGGCCGGGCCCCAGTCGAGGGCCCCGTTCGCGACTAGGTACATGAACGAGACGAAGACGACGGCGGCGAACACGAGGATCTCGACCAGGCCGAACGTCCTGAGCTGCCTGAAGACGACGGCCCAGGGATAGAGGAAGATGATCTCGATGTCGAAGATGATGAAGATCATGGCGACGAGGTAGAAGCGCACCGGAAAACGCAAAGGAGGTTCGCTGTCGGGCACGATGCCGCACTCGTAGGGCGCGACCTTCGCCGAAGTGGGTCTCCGGCGCGGAGCGAGAAGGTGGGAAGCGCCGAGCGACAAGGCCGCGAAGACCACGCCGAGCAGGAGCAACACGACGATCGGCAGATAGTTGTCCATGGCCGATTCCGGTTCTACCACGGCACCCTCGGCGGGAGCACATTGGCATGGGCGCAAAGGAGCCACTCGGCCGCCGCCTCTAGGATCCTCCCGGTGGCACCCTCCCGGAGCGAGATCCACGACGTGTTGGTGGTGGGAGGTGGGCCTGCCGGCTCGTCCTGCGCCTACTGGCTTGCCGACGCGGGATGGGACGTGGTCGTGGTGGAGAAGAAGCACTTCCCGCGCGAGAAGACGTGCGGCGACGGGCTGACGCCACGTGCAGTGAGGCAGCTCACGGACATGGGGCTCGCCGGCGCGCTGTCAGGCGCCCACCGCTACACGGGTCTGCGCGCGTGCGCGTACGGGATGACCGTCGAGCTGCCGTGGCCCGACCACACCTCCTTCGCCTCGGCCGGCTACGTGATCACGCGCCACGACCTCGACCAGATCGTGGCCGAGCGGGCGGAGAAGGCCGGGGCGACCCTCTGGCAGGGAACAGAGGCGGTCGAGCCCATGCTCGAAGAGGGGCCTGTCTTCGCCGGTCCTGGCGTATCGCTCCCAGCGTGCAACGGGGCGACCGTGGTGAACCGCGAGACGCAGCGGACCAAGAAGATCAGGGCACGACAAGTCGTCGTCGCCGACGGCGCCAACTCGCGCTTCGGCAGGGCGCTCGGCACGACCCGCGACAGGGCGCGGCCGCTCGGGATGGCGCTGCGCGGCTACTACCGCTCGCCGCGTCACGACGACGACTTCATCGAGTCACACCTCGACATTCGCGACTCGTCAGGGACGGTCCTCCCCGGGTACGGATGGATCTTCCCCGTGGGAGACGGACGGGTGAACGTGGGGGTGGGACTGCTCACGGTGGAGGGTCGCTGGCGCGGTGTCAACACGTCGAAGCTCATGGAGTCCTTCGTCGCCGGGGCGCCGAAGTCGTGGGGTCTGTCGCCACAGAGCTCCTGCGGGCCTCCCACAGGTGGGAAGCTCCCTATGGGCTTGTCCATGAGCCCGCGCGTAGGTCCGACCACCCTCGTGATCGGCGACGCGGCCGGTGCGATCAACCCGTTCAACGGCGAGGGCATCGCCTACGGCTACGAGACAGGACGTATCGCGGCTTCCTGCATCGGGCGCGCTCTCGCGGGCGAAGGGCGCGAAGCGCTCGCGGACTACGAGAAGCAGGTCAATGACGCCTACGGCCTCTACTACCAGGTGGCCCGGGACTTCGTGAAGCTGATCGGCCAGCCGAGGCGCATGGAGGCCTGCATGCGCCTCGGTATGCGCTCCCAGAAAGGTATGGAGTGGTTGCTCCGGATCATGGCCAATCTGCTGCGGCCCGGCGAGGCAGGGCCGCCCGAGCTGGCTTACCGGGCCCTCAGCGCGGTGGCGCGCCTCGCACCTCGTGACTGAGCGCGCTCGCCGCTAATTGTGCACGAACCTGACGAGGTCCATCTCCTCGTAGGAGACCCACGGGCTGTTCACCTGGAGGAACGGCACCACCGTCGACCCGGTCAACCCGGGGTCGGCGACCAGGTCGGCCACGATCTGCTCACACTTGGTCTTGAGCGTCTGGTACCCCGGGGCCCACACGACCCAGATCTGGTGGGTGGACCCGGCCAGCGATTCGAGGTACGAGGCGAACGCCGCGGGTTTGCCGGCGTGCGACGTCTTGGCGTAGTCGACCCAGTCGACGAAGGCAGGTGAGGTCTCGCGCGGGAAGGTCGTCATCTGGTAGCGGCCGGCGGGGACGAGAAGGTCCACGGCAGGACCCAGCTGGTCGGGGCAGAACCCGACGACGTCGCCCGCACGGGCGTACCGAGCGAGCCCAGTCGCGACCTGGCCGGCCTCGGTCCTGCTGGTCCAGATGTTGGGCAGCGAACCCACCACCCCGAACAGAGCGGTGGCGGCGAGCACCCCCGCGAAGATCCTGCGGTCCCCGAGCGTGCTCAGCCCGAGCGCCATGAGGAGCACGAGCGGTACGAGCACCACGGATGCATAGCGAACCTGGAAGCCGCTCGAGCTCAGGTACCCGCCCACGACGGCCGTGGCGAGGGTGGCCGCCATGACGATCGCGTACGGACGCGCGGCCGGGCGCGTGCGGAGGTCGAGGTCGACGTGCAGCTTGCCCCGCGCCAAGCCGAACAGCCCGAGGCCCGCGAGTGCGAAGTACACCAGCGCGAGCGCTCGTCCCTCGTCTGTCGTCCCGCCGGCGAACGACGTCACCGAGTCGACCATCGCCGAGAAGTTCGCGGGGGTCGACCAGGGGGTGCCGGTGTGCTGCGTCTGGAAGACGAAAGTCGGCACCCAGGGCACGAAGGTAAGGCTGCCGACGACGAGCGCCCCGAGCGAGAAGCGCGCGCCCCGGCGCCGGGCCTCGGGGCCCCGCCACGCCTGGAACACGAGCCACAGCGCTGTGATACCGACCAGGTAGAGGGCCCAGTAGTGGCTGTACAGCAGCAAACCGCACACGAGGCCCACTGCGACGAGGTTCCCCACGGCGGGACGGGCCAGGCTCCGCTGCAGCGCGACGATCCCCGCAGCCGCGAGGAGGATCACGAGCGCGTACATGCGGTTCTCGGTTGCATAGCGGATCGCGAACGGCGAGGTGGCCGCGATCACGACTGCCGACGCCGCGACCACGCGTCCTCCCAGCTTCCTCCCCGCCACCCAGACGAACGGGAGGGTGAGGGTGCTCATCACGCCCGAAAGGGCACGCACCGCAGTGTCGGAGGTCCCGAACGCCCCGACCCAGAAGTGGAGCAGGACGTAGTAGAGCGGAGGCGCCCCGTCGCGGCGAAGCGCCGCGTGGAGGTGGCTCAGGGGCTGCCGCGCGATGTTCAAGGTGAGCGCCTCGTCAAGCCACATGTCGGACTTCGTCACGAAGCGCAGGGCTACCCCCGCGACCACGACCGCGATCGCCGCCGCGATCAGCAGGCGCTCGTACCGCAGGCCCGGCCCGGGGGTCGTCGCCTCGAGGATCTCCTCTGCCTCCTCGCCGGTGTCGAGGGGGTCGGCCGAGAGGAGCTCGTCCTCCTTGACGGTGCTCACGGGCGAGATCGTAACGAAACGCGGCTCTCTACCCCGACCACCTGGGAGTGGACCCGGCAGGGGCCGGTGCGTCCGGCGATGCGTAGCTCGGGCGGACCGGCGTACCGGCTCGGCGCCGGCGTACGCCACGGAAGTCCCGTAGTAGGTCCGGATAGCCCGTAGTAGGTCCCGATAGCCCGTAGTAGGTCCGGATAGCCCGTAGTAGGTCCGGATAGAAGGTCCAGATGGAGGGCCTGTTCGACGCCCGCGCGCCGCGGTGCACCACGACGGCTGGAGCCGCGCATACGATGTGCGCACCAGAGAAAGGAGGTGGTCCAACTGAACGATCATGAACCCGGGACCCTGGAGGTGGCTGGCCGCTGAGGCGGCTCGCTGGACCACCTGGCGAATCCAAGCCAGACACCCGCTGCGCGTTCCAGTCGGGAGCTAGTCCCACCCGCGGCATCACGGAACGTCAGTGCCTTTCCGGCAAATTCGATCGAGGGGCGCCCTACGGGGCGCCCCTCGGCGCGCTCGGGCTCTGCGACTCCAAGCGGCGCTCCTAGCGGCGCGAGTGCAGAGTGGCTGCGGCCTCGCCGGCAATCGACACGACCTGGTCGAGGTCCTCCTCGCTGTGCGCGAAGCCGGGGAACATAGCCTCGTAGGGCCCCGGTGCCAGCGCCACACCACGCGCGAGCATCGCCGTGAAGAACTCGGCGTAGAGACCGTTCGCAGCCGACGCACGCGCCCCGCCGTACTCGTTCACCGGCTCCTCAGAGAAGAAGAGGCCCACGAGCGGTCCCACCGCCGGGACCTGCACCGCTAAGCCTTGAGCGCGCAGCGCCCCGCCGAGCGCTGACGCGAAGCGCTCGACGCGCTCGGACAGATCCGCGTAATCCTTGTCGGTCAGGCTCCCGAGCACCGCCAGGCCCGCCGCGGTCGCGAGCGGGTTGCCAGAGAGAGTGCCTGCCTGGTACACGGGCCCACGGGGAGCGAGGACGTCCAGCACCTCGCGCCGACCGCCGAAGGCGCCGACCGGCAGCCCCCCTCCGATCACCTTCCCCAAGCACCAAAGGTCGGGTGTGACCCCGGTCATCGAGCTGGCCCCCCCCCCCCCCACCCGGAACCCCGTGATCACTTCGTCGAAGACGAGAAGCGCTCCTACCTGGTCACACGCGCGCCTCAACCCTTCGAGGAACCCCGGGGCGGGCGCCACCACCCCCATGTTCGCCGCCACGGGCTCGACGATCACACAGGCGACCCGCTCGTCCAAGGAGGGCACCTCGTTGTAGGGGACCACGAGTGTGTCGGCCACCGCGGACGCCGGGACCCCGGCCGACCCTGCCAGGCCCAACGTCGCTACGCCGCTGCCCGAGCCGGCGAGCAGGGCATCCGCGTGGCCGTGGTAGCACCCGTCGAACTTCACGATCCGGTCCCGCTCGGTGAACCCGCGCGCCACGCGGATCGCGCTCATTGCCGCTTCGGTACCGGAGGACACGAGCCGCACCTGGTCGCAGCCCGCCACGGCCGCGCAGATCGCCTCGGCAAGCAGGACCTCCCCCTCGGTCGGCGCACCGAACGTGGTCCCGCGCGCGGCTGCGCGGCCGACAGCCTCCACCACCGCCCGATGCGCGTGACCGAGCAGCACGGCCCCGTAGGACTGGACCAGGTCGAGGTAGCGCCTTCCCTCCACGTCGAAGACGTAGGCGCCTTCGCCGCGCACGACGGTGTACGGGACGCCTCCCACCGCTGCGAACGAGCGGACCGGGGAGTCGACGCCTCCAGGGATCGCCCGCTGCGCCCGTTCGAACCAGGCGCGATTGGAGACTTCACCCATTCAGGAGCTCGGCGACCTCGGCGGCGAAGTAGGTGAGGATGGAAGTGGCTCCGGCGCGCTTGATCGCCAGCAAGTGCTCGAGGGCGACCGCTTCTCCGTCGATCCAGCCGTTGTGCGCGGCCGCCTTCACCATGGAGTACTCGCCGCTCACGTGGTAGGCGGCGACCGGGACCTCGACGCGCGACGCGACCTCCGCGATCACGTCCAAGTACGCGAGGGCCGGCTTGACCATGACGATGTCGGCGCCCTCGGCGACGTCCTCGAGCACCTCTGCGACCGCTTCGCGCCGGTTGCGGATGTCCTGCTGGTAGCCGCGTCGGTCACCGCCTCCCGCGATCTTCACGTCCACGGCTTCCCTGAACGGGCCGTAGAGGGCTGACGCGTACTTCGCGGCATAGGCGAGGATCGCCACGTCCGCTCGCTCGGCCGAGTCGAGCGCACGGCGGATTGCGGCTACCTGGCCGTCCATCATCCCGCTCGGCGCGACCACGTGGGCCCCCGCCGCGGCCTGCGCCAGGGCGACCTGCTGGTAGAGCTCCAGGGTGGCGTCGTTGTCGACGTCCCCGTCGTCGCCGAGGACGCCGCAGTGTCCGTGGTCCGTGTACTCGTCGAGGCAGAGGTCGGCTATGAGCACGATCTCGTCCCCCAAGGCTGCGCGGAGCTCTCCGAGCGCCACTTGCGCGATACCCGACCGGTCCCAGGCGGCCGAGCCGAGCGCGTCCTTCGTGGCGGGGACACCGAAAAGCACCAAGCCCGGCACCCCGAGCGAGGCGAGACGCTTCCCCTCGGTGACCAACGAGCCGAGGGTGTGCTGGCAGTGGCCCGGGAGCGACGCTATGGCCCTGGGCTCGTCGATCCCCTCGCGCACGAACAGGGGAGCCACGAGGTCGTCCACCGCCAACGAGGTCTCGGCCACCATCCGGCGAAGCGCCGGTGTCCGGCGCAGCCTCCGTAAGCGGCGCACCGGGAACCCTCCGCCGGCGGTGCCGTCTCTGGCGCTGTCCACGTCACCCAAGCGTACCGGCCGGGCGGGCAGCCACTCAGCGCACCGCTCGCGTCGCGAAGTACGTCGCGAGGCCCTCCACGAGACCAGCTGCGCTCTGGGTGCCGGCCACGACGTCCACTTCGAGACCGGCGTCGGCCGCAGCTGCGGCCGTGACGGGCCCGATGCACGCGACTACCGGCGGAAGGCGGAGCCCCGAGGCGAGCTCGAGGAAGCACCGCACCGTGGATGGGGATGTGAAGGTGACGACGTCCGCATCCGCTGCTGCCCTGAGCGCCTCCGGGGTGACGCCCTGCTCCGAGCCCGCCGCCACGGTGCGATAGGCCTCCACCTCGTCGACCTCCCATCCCTTGGCACGAAGCCGAGGAGCGAGTACCTCGCGCACCTCGGCGGCGCGCACGAAGAGCACCCTCCCCGCTCGCCCTTGCGCGTCCGGCATGGCGTCGGCGAGCGCCTCGGCGCTGGCGGTGGGCGGCAGCAGGTCCGCCCGCAACCCGTGAGCCTCGAGAGCTTCGGAGGTGGCTGCTCCTACCACGGCCACCTGCGCGGGGCCGATCCCCCTGCCTCCGAGCGCCTCAGCGAGACGCTGCGCGGCGTTGGCGGAGCTCAGCACCACCCAGTCGTAGCGTCCTCGAGCGACTGCGTCGGCCGCACGACGCAATCCCTCCCCCCCGTCCGCCGCGTCGGCGATCGCGATCACCGGCAGGGCCACCACCTGCGCGCCTGCGTGCTCGAGCGCAGAGGAGAGGGTTCGCGCCTGATCATGCGCACGCGTCACGACGACCGTCATCCCCTCCAGGCGCGGGGGCTCGTGCACAGCCAGCTCGAGACCTGCGACCTCGCCTATGACGATGATCGAGGGGGCCTCGAGGCGGATCTCGGCCAGCGAGGCGAGATCGGCTCGCACCACCCGCTGTCGCGGCGTGGTGCCGCGCTCCACGACGAGGACCGGTGTGGACGGGGACCTGCCGGCGGCGATGAGCAGCTGTGCGATCTCGGCTCTCTTCTGCATCCCCATCATGACGACGAGGGTCCCACCAACCCGTGCGAGCGCCTCCCAGTCGACGCCGGCGACCGGCTCTCTGCCGCCAACGTGACCGGTCACCACCGTCACCGATCTCGCGACCCCCCTGTGGGTGACCGGCACTCCTGCGGCGGCCGGCACCGCGAAGGCGGAGCTCACCCCCGGCACGACCTCGAAGGGCACGCCTGCATCAGCCAATGCCTCGGCCTCCTCCCCGCCGCGGCCGAACACGAAAGGGTCACCGCCCTTGAGCCTCACGACCAGCTTGCCGGCGCGCCCGTGTCGCACGAGCAGCTCGTTGATCTCCGCCTGCCTGCGCGACTGGGGCGTGCCCGGTCGCTTGCCGACGTCGATGCGCAGCGCGCCCGGCGGCGCCAAGGCGACGATCTCCTGCGGCACCAGCCTGTCGAACACAACCACCTCGGCACGCTCGAGCAGCTGCGAGCCCCGGACCGTGATGAGCCCCGGGTCGCCCGGGCCGGCGCCGACGAGATAGACGTTCGCGCGAGCGGTCGTCACGCTGTGCCCCGATCCTCGCTGGCGCGATCCGTCCTCGTCGCGCGCTGCGGGGACGCCGCATCGTGCGGCGTCATGGCGCGCCCCAGTCGCCGGCGAACCTGCCGCCGGCCTGCTCGACCAGCTCCGTGGCGAGCCTGCTGCCCAGCTCCGCCGGGTCCTCCCCGGAGCACCTGCGGCGCAAAAGGACGTGACCGTCGCGGCTCGCGAGCATGCCCTCGATCACGAGCCCGTCCATCTCGCCGCCCGGAGGAGCGAGCGCCCCGTGCGGTGCTACGGCGCGCTCGCGCTGCACGGCAAGCGCCCCGCAGGGCAACGAGCACCCCCCTCCCAGGGATGCGAGGAAAGCCCGTTCGGCGCGCAGCGCTGCGTGCGCGGCGGTGTCGTCGATCGCGCCCAGCAGCTCGATCGTCTCCGTGTCCGATTCGCGGCACTCGACAGCGAGCGCGCCCTGCCCGACCTGTGGAAGGAGAGTGGCCGGCTCGAGCACCTCGGTCACCCGGGCGCCCAGCCCGAGCCGTTCGAGGGCGGCAGCCGCCAGCACTCCGGCCCCGACGGTCTCCGCCACCTCGACGCGCCGCGCCATGTTGCCGCGCAGCTCGCAGAAGGTGAGGTCCGGACGCAGCCACGCCAGCTGGGCGCGCCTTCGGGCCGATCCGGTTGCGACCGTGGCCCCTGGGCGCAGGTCCTCGAGCCGCTTGCCCACCAGGGCGTCGCGCGGGTCGAGGCGCTCTGGCACCGCAGCGAGGACCAGGCCGGGCTGGCCCGCGGAGGGCATGTCCTTAGCCGAGTGGACGGCGATGTCGGCCCTGCCGTCGGCTACGGCCGCCGACACCTCCTTCACGAAGGCACCCTGGCCGCCGATCCTCTCGATGGGCGCGTCGGCCAGCCGATCCCCCGTCGTGCGCACCACGAGCGTCTCGCAGCGGGGCCTCGAGGGGAGGCCCTCGATCAGCGCGACCACCTTGGCCGTCTGGAGTATCGCCAGGGGAGACCCGCGGGTCGCCACGCGCAGTGCGCGCCGGCCGTTCACCTTTGCCCCCGGCTCAGAGCTCGAACAGCGTGCGCAGGGCCTCGGTGAGCCGCTCCCCGCGCGGCGTCCCAGCTGCCTCCTTGAGGGCGATCGTCGGCGGGTGCGCGAGCTTCGCCAGCACGTCGCGGATGACCGCCTCCAGCTCGCGGCGCTGCGAATCGTCGAGCCCCGAAAGGCGCGACCCGTGGCGCTCCAGCTCGGCGGCCACGAGCTCGTCCAGGCGCTGGCGCAGGGCCGACACCACGGGTGCCGAGCCCCGCGAGCGCTCGGCGGCGCGGTAGCGCTCCACCTCCTGGGCCACGATCTCTCGCGCCTGGGCGAGCTCTGCGCGGCGTCCCAACATGGCGAGCTCCGCGTGGGCGTTCAGGTCCTCGATGTCGAGCAGGGTCACGTCGTCGAGCTCGCGCGCCGATGGATCGACGTTTCGCGGCATCCCCATGTCCACCACCACGAGGCGCCGCCGGCCTCGGATCGCAGACGGACGAGCGGCACGCTCGAGCAGCTCTCTGTCCAGCAACGGAGCCGACGCGGCGGTCGCCACGATGACCGCGTCGGCCTCGTCGAGCACCGCGGGGAGCGCCTCGAGCCCTTCGGCCCTCGCCCCGGTGCGCGCCGCAAGAGACCTCGCGCGCTCGGTCGTGCGATTCGACACCACGACCTGCTCGACTCGCGCCTTCGAAAGCGCCCCGACCACTCCGTCGGCGACCTCGCCTGCGCCGACCACCACGACCCGCTTGCCTAGGAGCGACCCACCCAAATGTGAAGCGGCCACCTCGACGGCGACGTGGGAGAGCGAGGTAGAGCCTCGTGAGAGCGCGGTGGAGGAGCGCACCCGTCGACCGGCCTTGACGGCGTGGCGGAACAGAGCAGAGAGCACCGGCCCCGAGGCGCGTTCGGCGTCCGCCCTCTCGGCCGCACGTCGCACCTGGCCCAGCACCTCGGTCTCGCCCAGCACCGCTGAGCGCAGGCCCGCTGCCACCTCGAAGAGGTGGAGGGTGACGTCGTCGTCGAACAGCACCTTCACGTGCTCGGCGAGGGCGTCGGAGGTCGCGCCTGCGGTCGCCGCCAGGAACTCCTGGAGGTCGGCGACGCCGTCGTGGAAGCGCTCGACCACCGCGTACAGCTCCGTGCGCAGGCAGGTAGAGAGCACCACCACCTCGGAGAGGTTGGAGCGGTCGCGCAGCGCCCCCAGCGCCTTGCCGAGCGCCTCCTCGCCTACCGCGACGCGTTCGAGCAGGTCGAGCGGGGTGCGAGGCTGTTCCAGCCCGACGACGACGACGGACATCGCCTACCAGGATGCCGGGCCCGGGGCACGGGCGCCAGGCAGGGGGCTACGAAGGACCCGCGGGGCTGAGCCCCACGACGTGCGGCAGCGGGGAGGACGCCTCCGCAGTCTCACGGTCGTCGCCGTGCGATAGGTAGAAGCTCATGACCTGGAGCTCGATCGACAGGTCTACGTAACGGAGCAGGACGTTCGCGGGGACGGACAGGACCCTGGGCGCGAAGTTGAGCACGGAGCCCACGCCGGCCCTCACCATCCGATCGGCGACACCCTGGGCGGCGGGGCCGGGCGTGGCGATGACCCCGATCTTCGGCGGATCGCCGGACGCCACCCCCTCGAAGTCGTCCAGGTGGTGGATGGCGACGCCGCGGATGTGGCGACCCACGAGGGCCGTATCCACGTCGAACAGGCCCGCCACCCGGAAGCCACGCGAGGTGAACCCCGGAGAGTTGGCCAGGGCGCGGCCCAGGTTGCCGAGTCCCACGATGGCGACCGGCCAGTCGCCGTCGAGTCCCAGCTCGCGGTCGATCTGCGAGAGCAGGTACTCGGCGTCGTAACCCGACCCGCGCGTCCCGAAGGACCCGAGGAACGACAGGTCCTTGCGGACCTTCGAGGCGTTGACCCGCGCCATGTCGGCGAGCTGATCGGACGAGACCGTGCTGGTACCGCCGCGCACCATCTCGAGCAGGATGCGTTGGTACACGGGCAACCTGGCGACCGTCGCCCCGGGGATCCGGCGATGGTAAGGGGTCGGCATCGGGGCCGCATGGTATCGAGGTGCCGGCCCCGGGCACCAAGTCGGAGCGCGCCCGGTCGTGCCACGGGGACCTGCAAGGCCGGTGTCGTCGGCCTCGAGGCGCTCCGGCCCGTGCGTGTCATCGCCCCAGGAGCCACCTCGCGCACGTATCCTTGACAATTCCGCTCAGCTTCGGCGGCGAATGTGACGAGACAGAGAGACAGGGAGGAGGAAGAGGTCCAGATGCAAGCCGACACAGCCCGAGCCATGAGCACGACAGTGACAAAGGCGCACGCACGCCTGCTCGTGGTCGACGACGACCCCGAGGTCCGCAGCATGCTCGGGCGTCTCCTCGAGGCGGAGGGCTACAGGACCGATCACGCCGCCACGGGGGCCGAGGCCCTCGAGTCGCTTTCGCGGCACCTCTCCGACCTCGTCATCCTCGACGTGACGCTCGACGGTGAGAACGGGTTCGACATCCTGGCGACCATCCGGCGGAGCTACGACGTGCCGGTGATCATGCTCACGGGTCGCCACGACGAGTCCGACAGGGTGCTGGGCCTGCGCCTCGGGGCCGACGACTACGTGGCCAAGCCCTTCTCCTCGCCGGAGCTCGCCGCCCGGGTCGCCTCTGTGCTGCGCCGACTCGACCGTTCCGCCCCGGTAAACGACCAACCCCTGTGCTTCGGGGACCTGACGCTGGACGTCCTGTCGCGTGAGGTGCTGGTGGCGGGAAAGCTGGTGCCGACCACGGCCAAAGAGTTCGACCTGCTGTTGTTCCTCGCCCGCTCTCCGCGCCAGGTGTTCACGCGCCAGCAGCTGCTCGAGCAGGTGTGGAGCTCTTCCGCCGACTGGCAGGACGCGGGCACCGTCACCGAGCACGTGCGCCGCATCCGTCGCAAGGTCGAGAAGGACCCCGAGCACCCGAAGTGGGTGCAGACGGTCCGGGGCGTCGGCTACCGCTTCGAACCCTGAGCAGCGCTGGTACAGGAGCTACTTGGGATCCGCGGCCAGCTCGGGCTCGACCTTGTGAGCCACGCGCACGCAGGCGCTCGCCAGGTCATCCCCCTGTCCCACCTGCTCTGCCGCCCACGGCCCGAGCGGTCGTTCGGGCGCCACACCGGCGACCACCAGCGGCATCCCGTGGTGCAGGGCGCAGATGACGCCGAACTCCGAGGGCGCGATCGCCCCGAGCGGGCGGGCCCGGGCGGTTGCGACGACGTCGAACCCGGCGTCCAGCGGGCAGGTGCGGCCCTCGATCAGCGCGTTGCACGGGAACGCCGGCTGCCCCGGCTCGTGGCATCGCAGGACCGTGCCCCCCGCCGCCTCGATCGAGGCGGCGGCCTGCTCGATGGCCCAGTCGTGCGTCCCTACCACTAGGACCCTGACCCGCTCGGCCGGTCCCGATCTTGGCCGTGGCCCCTCGGGGCTCGAACCGGCGGTGAGGTCCAGGTGGGGACCCAACTCGACCTCCGCTCCCCGTTTCCTGTGGCTCGCTGGATCGCCCATATGTCCAGTGTGAACCCCTCAAGACACTGGCTGGACTACACCGCATCAATACATTCTCAACTGGACACCCCCTGCCCAAGGGGTCCTAGGCGTCTTCGAGAGCCGGGAACCACATCGTGATGGTCGTCCCCCGACCGAGCTCGGCGTCCACCGTGACCCGGCCTCCCGCCTGGGTGACGATGGCGTTCACGGCGAAGAGCCCGAGCCCAGTGCCCTCGCCCTCGGGCTTCGTCGTGAAGAACGGTTCGAAGCAGCGCTTTGCGGTCTGCTCGTCCATCCCGGGGCCGGTGTCGGCGGCGCTCACCGCCACGAAGCGCCCGTGAGTCGGCCCACCGTCGCCGGAGCGGTGTTCCGGATCGACCACACGCGTGCTCAGCACGAAGCTTCCCCCCTGCGACATGGCGTCGCGGGCATTGATGGCGAGGTTCAGCACTGAGCGCTCCAGGTCCATCGGGTCGACGTAGATGCGGGCTTTGCCCTTCGGCGGCGCCAGCTCGAGGTGCACGCCGGCCCCGAGGACGCGTTCGAGCATGGGGAGCATCGACGAGAGCTCGGTGTCGGGATCGAGCACCTCGGGCTCGACCTCTCGGCTGCGGCCCACGGCGAGCAGCTGAGTCGTGAGTGCTGCCGCCCGCTGACCCGCCCGCTGGATCGCCTGGACCTCCTCTTGCCAACGCTCGTCCGCGTCCGCGCGCCGCGCGAGGAGGTCGCTCGAGCCGAGGATGACGCTCAGCAGGTTGTTGAAGTCGTGAGCGACGCCTCCCGCGAGCCGCGCCATGGAGGCCAGCCGCTGGCTGCGGTGCATCTGCTCGAGGACCCGTCTGCGCTCGGTGACATCCTCGGCCACGACGAGGATCCCGCTCACCTCCCCTTCGTGGTCGAAGAGAGGGGCGCTCGACACCGACAGCTCCTTCAGCTCGTCGTCCGGGGCCAGCCCTCTCATGTCGGTGCCCACCGACGCAACCGCGTGAGAGCTCCGCTCGATCATCTCGAACCACGCGGCGTCCGACTCCGGGTGGACGGGAATCCGCCAGGGCGCCTGCGGATCCGGGAACCCGAAGAGCTCCTCGGTGGCTCGGTTCCACCAGCGCGCGTCGCCACCGGGAGAGAGCTCGGCGATCGCCAGGGGCGAGGACTCCACCACGGCGCGAAGACGGCGCTCGCTCCCCCTCACCTCCTGGTACAGGTGGGCGTTCACGAGGGCGACCGAGGCGATCTGGGCCAGGAGCTCGAGCACCGACTCGTCCTGGGCACCGAAGGCGTCCGCCTGGGCCCAGGGTGATGAGCGCTCGGCCCCTGACATGCCCTCGAGCACGATCACCCGCCGGCCCTGGCCGTACGCACCCGGGACGGGTACGGCGATCCAGGGCTTCTCGGCCTTCGGGACACGGGAGAGCTCGAACTGCAGTCCGTCCGGCAGGTCATCGACCTCCGGCGCGTCGCCCTCTTGCTGCTGTGAGCCGATCGCGGTCGGGCGCCGCGCGCCGGCGGAGCGCAGAGGCTGGTCGAACTCGACGACGAGGTCGCAGACGGCCGGGACCAGCTCCCCGAGCTCCTCTGGCGCCACCGCGGGTGAGGAGACCACGGCCATCACCGCCGCTTCCCCCTCGTAGGCGTCGGCGTGCTCGCGTCCGGCCAAGCTCGCCTCGGTAGGTCGGCGCTCGTCAGCTGGGCGCTGACCGGATCTCGGGAGGGTGCATACCCAGGCTCTCTCCGACCCCATCACCCGCCTGGCGTGCTCGGCGAGCACCGCGAGGATCTCGGGCTCCGACAGCGGCGCGTTCACGGCCAGGGCCGCCTCCATGAGCACGCGCAGCTGACTGGCGCGCGCCACCGCCTCCTCCTCGGCCCCCCGGCTCTCACGCCAAAGCAGCACCCGCTCGATCGCGACAGCCACGCGCTCTGCTAGGCCGTGCGCGGTCTCGAGGTCCGAGAGGCGAAACCCGCGACGTCCCGGAGCGGTGACGAAGCTGAGGGCCCCGAGCGCGAGCCCGCGTACGTGCACGGGGACGATCGCCATCGACTCGACTCCGGGCACGGGGGAGGGCGCCAGGGACTCCGGCACCACGAGCGCCCCTTCGTGGGGCTTGGAGCTCTCGGCCAGTCTCACCCCGGGCATGTTCGCCAGCACCACGTCGCGGCCGCTCACGATCACCCGTCTCACGAGTTGGTCACCCTCGGGATGGCGGTGGGCTGGCAGCGAGGTCACGGCGCCGTGGTGGTCGCCTGCCACCACTCGCTGGACCTCTCCGGCCTCGTCCACCACGTCCACGGCCAACCAATCGGCGAAGGCGGGTACCACCACGTCCACGAGGCGGTACATGGCCTCGTCGTAGGACGCGAGGGCGCCCGACATCTCGTCGCCCGCACGGGCCAGGACCGAAAGATGCAGACGTGCGTGCTCGGCGCCGAGCCGGCTCCGCCGCTCGGTCTCCTTGAGGCGTGCGCGGTCGCGCCCTACGACGACGAGAAGGGCGACCAGCGCAACGATCACCCCTGCGAACAGCCACGCCAAGACGACCGTCACAGTCGTCTCAGGCTAGCCCAAGGGGCACGCGAGAAGTCTTTGTGCCCTCCAATTGCTCCTCGTCCCCGCCGAAAAAGGGACTTTGTACCCGGCTGAACGTCCCAAGATGCTCGAGCGCAGAGCGCTGCCCGGCCACCGCCTCAAGGTGGGTGCCCGTCCTTCCGATCCAAATAAGAGCAATTCTTTTCCCCGCTGACCCCCAGGCAGAGTGAAGATGATCGGACAGGAGACGCATCCGCGCTGGTTCAGGTTGCTCGCACTCCTGGCCGGCCTGGCGTCAGGCGGCTTCGTCGTGGGGACCCTTCTCCTGCGGCACTCGCAGAGCGCCTCGGCGATGTTCGAGCACGGCGCCGAGGGCGTGGCCGCCCTGCTCGGCGCCGGAGCCTGCACCCTGGCTGCGTTCCGAGGCACGGGGCGCTACGAGCGCTGGATGTTCCTCGCGGCCTCGTGCGCCACCTGGGTGATCGGCGAGGCGGTGTGGTGCTTCTCCAACCTCGCCACGACCACGGCTGCGACGGGCGGGCTTACGTCGTCCTCGGACGGCTGGTTCGTCGCCTCCGTCCCGCTCGCGCTGATCGGGCTGCTCATGTTCCCGGTCCCGGAGAGGAGGCTCGTTGCGGGGATCCAGGGGGTGCTCGACGGCATACTCATCGCCGGGTCGCTCATCTACGCGAGCTGGGTGTCGGTGCTCGCACCGATCTACTCCTCCCACCTCGTCTCCTGGCACGTCTCGCTCGCGACCCACTTGCTGTCACCGGCCTACCCGTCCGGCGACATCCTCCTGGCCTCGTTCGCTCTCATCTTCGCCGCACGCGCGGGCAGCAGGATGCGAAGCGGCCTCGAGTGGGTGATGGTCGCGTTCGTGGTCTTCGCGCTGTCCGACATTGCGGTCGACCACCTCACGAGCGTCACCGGCTACAGCGGTGTCGCCGACCAAGTCCTGGGGGTGGGACGCTTCGGCGGCTTCCTGCTGATCGGCCTGGGGGCATTGTGGGTGCTGATCCCTCGTCAGGCGCGAGTCGTCGACAGCGAGCGGGTCACCCGCACGTCGTACCTAGCGCCCTACGCCCCGTTCGTGCTGGCGGGTGCGATCACCTTGGAGAGGATCCTGCACCACGAGTCGCTGGGACTGTTTACGTCCCTGTGGGGGCTCGCGTTGTTGATGGTGCTCTCTGCGCGGCAGATACTCGGGTTCTCCGACAACCTGAACCTCAACCACCACCTCGAGGCGAGGGTGAAGATGAGCGTCAGCGAGCTGAGAACGCGTGAAGCCCGCTTCTCGGCGTTGGTGCAGCACTCTTCCGATGTCGTGAGCGTGGTCGACGAGCGCGGCGTCGTGTCGTTCCAGAGCCAGTCGGTCGAGCGCGTGCTCGGATGGGACCCGGCAACCTCCGTGGGGTTGAGCCTGCCGTCGATGCTGCACCCCTCCGACCAGCCGCGCTGGTCTGCCGTCGTCGAGCGCGTCATGGTGAGCCCGAACAGCGAAGTGGTCACCGAGTGGAAGCTCCGCCACGCCGACGGCAGCTGGAAGTCGTTCCAGTCCGTGGTGACCAACTTGCTCCACGAGCCGAGCGTGCGTGGCCTGGTGCTGAACAGCCGGGACATCACCGATCAGAAGGCCCTGGAGGACCAGCTTCGCCACCAGGCCTTCCACGACCCGCTCACCGGGCTCGCAAATCGGGCCCTGTTCGCCGAGCACCTCGAGCACGCGGCAAGGCGAAGGATACGCAGCGGTACCGGGCTCGCCGTGCTCTTCATCGACGTCGACGACTTCAAGGCCGTGAACGACCTGCGCGGCCACGCCGTGGCGGACGAGTTGCTGCACAAGATCGCCCAGCGGCTCTCCGAGGTCCTGCGCGACGCCGACTTGATCGCCCGGCTCGGCGGTGACGAGTTCGCCGTTCTCCTCGAGACCGAGCCGGTCGACCCGCACCCGTTGGTCGTCGCCTCGAGGCTCATAGACGCCTTCTCGAAGCCTTTCGAGATCTCCTCGACGCAAGTGCACGCCCGGGTGAGCATCGGCGTCGCGATAGACGACTCGGGCGGCGAGAGCGCCCAGGATCTACTTCGCAACGCGGACCTCGCGATGTACGCCGCGAAGATCCGTGGCAAGGGCACCTACGAGGTCTACTCAACCGAGATGCACTCGGTCATCCTGAACCGCATGCGGACCGAGTCGGATCTGAGGCGGGCGCTCGAGAACGAGGAGCTGGTCGTCTACTACCAGCCGATCGTCGACGTGGCGTCGAAGCGGATCATCGACCTCGAAGCCCTGGTCCGCTGGAGGCATGGCGACGGCAGGCTCGTCCCGCCAGGGGACTTCATCGACGTCGCCGAGGCGTCGGGCCTCATCGTGCCGCTAGGGGCCTGGGTCCTCGAGCGCGCATGCCTGGACATGCAAAGGCTCTTCGGGCGGACGGAGCTGCAAGGCGAGCTCGGGCTGAGCGTCAACTTGTCGCCCAAGCAGCTCTCGGACCCGAACCTCCTCGTGACGGTGCGCGAGGCGCTCGAGAAGGGCGGCATGGATGCCGGCCGCCTCACTTTGGAGATCACCGAGAGCTCGATCATGCAGAACACGCCGCGGACCTGCGAGGTGCTCGCACAGCTCCGTGGGCTCGGGGTGAAGACGGCCATCGACGACTTCGGGACCGGCTACTCGTCTCTCGCGTCGCTTCGCGACATACCCCTCGACGTGCTCAAGATCGACCGGACGTTCGTGATCGACATCTCCCACAGCGAGGAGTCGGTGCGTCTCGCCAAGACGATCCTGCAGCTCGCTGAGGACTTCAACCTTCGCACCATCGCCGAGGGGATCGAGGAGCTGGACCAGCTCACGACGCTCGAGGACCTGGGTTGCGACTCGGTGCAGGGCTACTACCTGGGCAAGCCCATGACGGCCGAGGACATGGCCCGGACCCTGGACCGCGAGCTCCTCGCCGACGTCTCCGCCTGAAGCCAGGCCACCTGCCTGGAGCTAGGTCACCTGCTGGCGCACGGCGCGCCTGAGCGCCTTGCCGGCGAGCCCCGTCGGTAGCTCGTCGACGAATCGCACCGAGCTCGGGCACTTGTAGCGCGCCAGGCGTGAGGCGCACTGGTCGCGCACCTGCTGCTCGGTCACCGCGGCGCCCGGCTGCCTCACCACCACCGCCTCCACCGACTCGCCCGTCAGCGCGTCGGGCAGGCCCACCACCACCGCAGCCGACACTCCGGGAACCTCGGCGACCACCTTCTCGACCTCGCCGGGGTACACGTTGAAGCCGGAGACGATCACGAGATCCTTCTTGCGGTCGACCACGTAGAGGTCGCCGTCCGGACCGACGACCCCGACGTCACCGGTGCGCAGCCACCCGTCGGGTGTGAGGACCTCGGCCGTGGACGGCTCGTCGCCCCAGTAGCCCGCGAAGACGTTCGGGCCGCGGACCCATATCTCTCCCGGGTCGCCGTCGAGGACCTGCTCGCCGCCCTCGTCGACGATCCGCAGCTCGACGCCGGGAAGCGGGTGACCCACCGAGCCGGCACGGTTGCGTCCGGTGCCCAGGGAGGTTGACACCGCCGGCGACGCCTCGGTCAGCCCGTAGCCCTGCCAGACCGGCACCCCGAAGCGATGCTCGAAGCGCTCCGCCACCTCGGGCTCCAGGGCGGCTGCCCCTGCGATGGCGTGGCGGACCCCTGCGAGGGCCGAAGGCTCGACACCGGGCGCGTCCGCCCAGGCGGAGAACATCGCCGGCACTCCGAGCAGCGCCGTCACACCGAGGTCGCGCACGAGCTCGAGAGACTCGGCCGCGTCGAAGCGCTCCTCGAGCACCAGGGACGCCCCGGTTTCCAGCACGAGCCCCAGCGCGACGTTCAACCCGAAGACGTGAAAGAGCGGCACCGCCGCCAGCGCGACGTCGTCCGAGCCGACGATCCCGGGCACCGAGAGCATCTGGCGCAGGTTCGCGAGGAGATTGCCGTGGGTGAGCATGGCCGGCCTCGGGGCGCCGGCTGTGCCGGAGGTGAACAGCAGCACCGCCACGTCGTCGTCTGCCCTGTCCGCCACTTCGTACCGCTCGGGGTCGGCGTCCGTGCCGGTGGCTGCGACTGTTCCGGGTTCGGTGTCCGGGCCGGGTTCGCTGTCCGTGCCGGGTTCGCTGTCCGCGCCGGGGCCCTCGCTTGGCGAGCCGGCAAGAGCCTCGGGCACGACCACCCGGGTCCCGCCGGCCTGTTCGGCGAGCTCGCTCGCGGCCCCGGCCGCCGCTCCGCCGGCCAGGAGCAGACCGGCTCCGACGGCGCGCAGCTCACCCGCGAGCTCGGCGGCCGGGCTGTTCGGGTTGAGCGGGACCGCGACTCCTCCGCACGCGAGCACGCCCAGATAGGCGACCACGAAGTCGACGGACGTGCCGAACGCGATCGCCACGCGGTCTCCGGGGCCGACCCCCATCGCCGTGATCGAACGCGCCTGCGCCCCCGCTCGGGCGCGTAGCTGGCCCCACGTGTGCCAGGAACCTCCCTCGAACAGCGCCCTCGCGTCGGCGGGGTGCCGTTCGACGACAGCGCCCAGGTTCAACGGCCCGGTCCGCGCGCCGCTTGCCGGCCGGTCTCGTCCCCGCTCGAGCCTCCGCTGGACTCCGCTTCCGAGACTCTCACGACGTCGCCCGCCTCCACGCCGAGCACGGTAGCGGCCGACCGCAGCGGGCACACAAGGGCTAAGCGCCCGTTGGAGTCGGTGATGAGGCGAAGCGCGTCGGGTGCTGACCCGCCCCCGGTGAAGGAGCCGGCGCGCTCGGCCACCACCGAGGCACCTGCACTCACCACCACCAGTTCGCCTCGCAGCCCGCCCTCGTCTGCGTCGGCCGGCCGCGCGGCGAGCTGGACGTTGCCGAAACGGTCGATCCAGAGCACCTCTGCCTCGATCGCCCCGTCTCCCACCTCGAGCCGCGGCGGGGGGAGGCGGACGAGCGAGCCGGGGTCGATCGGCTTCCCGAGATCCTCGAGCGGCGTACCCGCACACAAGCGCGCGGCGGAGGGGGCGAAGAGGTCGCGACCGTCGAAGGTGGCGCCCGCAGCCCCGGACGGGGCAGGGCGATGCAGCTCGACCGCCTCGGTCGCACCGCCGAGGGCGTCGAGGGCGAAGCAGAGAAGCCCGTTGTCGGGACCCACCAGGGACGCCGGTCCGGCTCCCGACCTCGCCGACACGGCGAGCGCTCGCCGCTCGGTACCGACGCCCGGGTCGACCACGGCGACGACCACGCCGGGACCGAGGTGCGGGATCGCCCGCTCGAGGCTCAGCGCGCCGGCGCGCACGTCGAACTGCGGGACCTCGTGGGTGAGGTCGACGACCGGGCAGCCGGGCGCTTCACGCGCCAGTACCGCGCGCACGATGCCCGCGAACTCGTCCGCGTTGCCGAAGTCGGTGAGAAGGAAGACCGACCCGGGCAACTACCTGGCGGCGATGCTCAGGGGCTCAGCCGGCCTGGGTGTAGCGATCTGCCAGGTAGCGGTTGACGTCGTCCTCGAGCAAGCGGAACGACTTGCCGACGCGCACCGCCCTGAGCCCCCCCGAATTGATCAGCCTGTACACGGTCATGTTGGAGACCCTGAGCGTGTTGGCGACCTCGCGCACCGTCAGGTAGCGGGCGCTGATGATGTCATCTGCCAGTGGAATCACCCCCTCCGCCTGAGGCGACTGTACGCCAATGTGACGATTGTTGGAAAGGGGGTCTCGGCTGGATCCCCTCGCTCGCCCTGCCACCCTGGCCCCAGCTCCTGAGCCGCTGGACCTCAACTCCCCAGCTCACGGGAACGCTCGGCCGCCGCCGCCACCGCCGCCGAGAAGGCCCCCGCCACGTCGCGACCTGTGAGCGCCGCCAGCCCGGCTTCGGTGGTGCCGCCCGGCGAGGTCACGCGGGCCCTGAGCACCTCGGGGGTCTCGCCCGACTCGGCGAGAAGCCGGGCCGCCCCGGCGAAGGTCTGGATCACGAGCGCCCGGCTGACCTCCTCGGAGAGCCCCTCTGCGACCCCCGCCTCGATCATCGCCTCGACCACGTAGAACAGATAGCCGGGGCCCGATCCCGAGAGGCCGGTCACGACGTCGAGCTGCGGCTCGGGCACCCGCACCACCCGTCCGACCGCGCCGAGCACCTCCTCGGCCCACTCGACGTCGCGCTCGGTCGCCCTCGATCCCCCGGACACGGCTGACATGCCCGCGCCGACCAGGGCGGGGGTGTTGGGCATCGCCCGGACGACTGCTACCTGCGGCCCGAGCCACGACTCGAGACTGGTGAGCCTCACCCCTGCCATCACCGACAGGACCCGCTTCACGCCGCCGCGCCCGAGCGCGCTGCACGCAGCTTCCCCGTCGGCCGGCTTCACCGCCACCACTGCCCCATCGGCCGCGAGCGGCTCGGCGGCCGCCTCGACGTCCTCGACGACCTCTATGCCCTCGAGTTGCCGGGCAACGACCGAGCGCCTCGCCGCGTCGGCCTCGGCCACGGCGAGCCGACCCGGCTCCCACCCTGCGGCGAGCAACCCGCGCAACAGAGCAGTGCCCATGTTGCCCCCGCCCACCACGAGAAGCCTCGTCGCCACCGACGAAGGGTACCGCCCGGCCCCGCAAGCCCTGTCTGAGAAGGCGGGCACCGCTGGAGAAAGCGCGGCCCGAGGAACCCCGGGAGCCGCCCGCACTTCCCCGAGCGAGCGACGCCACCGGCCCCTCGGGCCACGCCGGCAGAACGCTACCTTTGCGCGGCGGTTCGCGCAGGAGCCCGTCGGCGGCTTGCGCCGGAGACACTGGCCGCTCGCGCCGTCGCCGCAGGCGGCGACAGACCGCACGCGCCGTCGCCCAAGGCGGCGACAAACGGCTCGGCGTCAGCTGCCGCGCTTGCGCCGGTAGAGGCCGGCGAAGCCGACGGTCATCGCGGTAGGAAACGTGGCGTCGACGTACGCGAGCGACGACCCGACCACGCGATCGAGCTCGTCCTCGTTCACTTCGCTCACGGGTATCTCGCCCACGAGGTAGACCGCGTCCTCAGGGCCGAGGGCGAAGCGCATCTGGCGGATCTCGGAGTTGCGGCGCAACAGGTACTCGAAGGTCTCACGCGCGTTGGTCTCCGGGGCGGGCATCAACTGAGCCTCGTGGCCGAGCGTGCGCTGGCGCATGGTGAGCCACACCGTCACGAAGTCCTTCTCCTCACCGCGCAGGCGCAGGTACCACCTGTCCTCGTGGACGTGGCGGTCGACAGCGACCAACGACCCGCCTTCGGCCAACCGCGCTCGCGCCCAGCCGTCGATCGTCCTCGCGCACGACGCCCGCTCGGCGTCGCTCGCTATGCGCGCCAGCGCCAAGTCGGCCTTCGGAGTCCGGTTAGAGTGGCCGGCCCCGAGAGGGGGCCGCTCACCGGCACGCCACGAGACGCTCGGCTGCGAGCTCCTCGTAGGTCGCGCGCAACAGCGACGCGGCGCTCGCCCAGGTGTAGCGCTGCGCCCTCGCCGCGGCGGCCTGAGACAGTCGCTCGGCCAGCCGCCGGTCGGCCAGGACCGCCGACACCGCCTTCGCGAACTGCGCCGGCGCCGGGTCCTCGACCAGAAGACCGGTGCGTCCGTGCTCGACCAGGGTGCTGAGCCCTCCGACCGCCGAGGCCACCACGGGTGTGCCGCAGGCCGCGGCCTCGAGCGCCACGAGGCCGAAGGACTCCGAGCGGCTCGGCACGATGCACACGTCGGCGGCGCGGTAGTGCGTCGAGAGCAGCTCGTGGGGCTGAGGATCGACGAAGCTCACGCGCTCGGACACGCCGAGCTTCCCGGCCAGCTCACCGATGAAGGCCATGTGCTCCTCGCCGTGGGGACCGCTCGGGCCTCCCACGATCACGAGCCGCGCCTCTGGGTGCTCCTCCATCCCCGCCAGCGCGTGCACGGCGACGTCTGCACCCTTCAAGGGCTGGATCCTCCCGACGAAGAGCAGCACCGGGACATTCCTCGGCAACCCCAGCGCCCTGCGGGCCTGGGAACGGTCGCCGGGGCCGAAGAATGCGTGGTCCACTCCAGGGGGAACGACCCGCAGGCGCGCGGGGTCGACCTCGTAGAGCTCGGCCAGCTGCTCGGCCTCGACCGTGCACGAGGCGAGCACGATCTCCGAGCACGCCATCACCGTCGCCTCGGCCTCCGCGCGCCTGTGCGGTTCGTCGAAGCGCATCTCCTCCGCGCTCAGCTCCGCCTTGACCCTGGCGAGGGTGTGGAACGTGGAGACGAGAGGAAGGTCGAGCTCGTGCTTGACCCGGTGCCCCGCCAGTCCCGAGAGCCAGTAATTCGCGTGCACCGCGTCGAACCGGCGGTCGCCTCCCCCGATGGTGACGTGTCCGCCGGCACCCGACCCGGTGTCCGATGCGACCGGCGAGGTCATGAGCGACAGGACGTTGTCGGTGAACTCCTCGACCACCTCGCCGAGCCGTTCCTTGGGCATCGGCGCCAGCTCCCCCGCCGGGACGTGGTGCAGGCGCAGACCCGGCTCCACCGTCACCGTGGCGGGCAGGTCCGCCGACCACGCGCGGGTGTAGACGTCACACTGCACGCCGGCCCGGGCGAGCGCAGTGGAGAGCTCACGGACGTAGACGTTCATCCCGCCGCCGTCCCCCGTGCCGGGCTGGGCCAGGGGCGACGTGTGCATGGACAGCACCGCGAGACGTCGCACCGCCGCAGCCTACCGGCGGCCCCGTCCTACCCGGCCCCGTCCTACGCGGCCCCGTGCTACGGCGCCGGTGCTGGCCCGTCGAGCGAGTTCTCGTGCCGGAACGAGAGGTAGATCCGGATCAGCGCCTGCTTCTGGTCCTCGTTGAGGGAAGGGTCGGAGAGGATGTCGCGCGAGAGGTCCGTCGTCTCGCCGGCAGGCTCGAGGATGCCCGCCTGCACGTAGAGGGTCTCGGCGGATATCCGCAGCGCCTTGGCGATCTGCTGGAGGATCTCTGCAGAAGGGCGCCGCAGGCCGCGCTCGATCTGGCTCAGGTAGGGGTTCGAGATCCCGGCGAGCTCGGAGAGCCGGCGCAGCGACAGGCGAGCCGTGTTGCGTTGCTCACGAATAAACGAGCCCAGGTCGCGCCAACGCTCCGGCAGCACCTTGGGCACCTTCAGCGCGTCGCGCCCGGGCACGGGACTCAGGTCAGCAGTCCCTCGACCGAGGCCTCTCCGGTCTTGTACCGGCTGACGATCTCGGCCTGGAGCTTGTCTATCCGCTCGTGGAGCGCGCGCCTCTGGTTGGAGCTTCGCGACTCGAGGGCGCTCAGCCGCGCGGCGAGCTCCAAGAGGTTCTCGCGGCTCATCGTGGGGAGCTCCGCGATGCGCTGCGCGTCGAGCACCTCGTCCACCTCGGCTCCCACCGCGGCGGCAAGGTCACCGTCCATGTCCGGGGACATCTGCGAAGGGAGCCGTCCCGGTCCGGGCGGGCGCTGCGGTCCGGCGGAGAAGATCTCGGGGAGCTGCTCGACGAGGGAGTCGAGTCCGGTGATGGCGTCGTCCTCGCCGTGGTCCAAGTAGGAGTGGACGATGTCGAGCCGACCCTGGACCATCCGGCGGAGGTAGGAGACCGCGGTCTCTGCCTCCTGGCACTCGGCGCGCATCTTGCGCACCTCCTCGAGCGTGTGGCCTTCGAGGCCTTCCAAGTAGCCGGGGCCGAGGAGGCGCTCCAGTTGGGAGTCCAGCGACGCCATGCAGGGATCGTACCGCGCTAGGTGGTGGCCGACCCCGGTTGTCAGCGAACCGGGCCCGCGCGTGCTGCGGGGGCGTAGCGCCTCACGACCCGGCCGAGCACGTCCCGATTGGGCACCGGGCCGAAGAAGCGGCTGTCGACGCTCGCCGGCGGGTTGTCGCCGCGCACCACGACCTCGCCGCGCCGCACAGCGCTCACGCGTTTCACGATCACACGCTCCTTGCTACGAGGATCCCGAAGAGCAACGACGTCCCCGGCCTTGAGCTGACCGGCGCGCGCCACGAGCAGGCGGTCGCCCGCCTCGAGGGTGGGCTCCATGCTCCTTCCCGCCACGACCACCCGGCGGGGCCGCAACAGGAACATCGCCCCCGTCACCGCCGCTGCCAGCGCAGCCACGACGAGCGCCGGCAAGGCAGGAGCCCTCGGTCGCAGGAGCGCCGGGATCACGCGGCGCCGGTGCTGGGTAGGGTTGGCACCGAACCGACCAGTGCTCCACAGGAGACGAAGGAGACCCCCACATGAGCATCCCGCACTCGAGCATCGTGGACCGACTGCTTCGCGCCCTCGATAGCGTCGTCGCGCCGTCGACCGTTCACGCCCACTGCGATCTCCCTTGCGGCGTCTACGACCCTGCCCAGGCCCGGATCGAGGCCGAGTCCGTGAAGGCGTGCATGGAGAAGTTCAACGGGTCGGACGACGGCGTGTTCAAGGAAAGGGCCGTCTTCATCAAGGAGCAGAGGGCAGAGCTCGTGAAGCATCACCTGTGGGTGCTGTGGACCGACTACTTCAAGCCCGAGCACCAGGACAAGTACCCCCAGCTCGGTGAGCTGTTCTGGAAGGCGACCAAGGCCGCCGGGGAGACCAAGAAGACCAACGACACGAAGGTCGCCCAGGGCCTCCTCGACCAGATCTCGGAGATCGACAGGATCTTCTGGGAGACCAAGAAGGGCTGATCCGCGCGGCACCGGTCGCTAGCGGCCTCAGGGTTCGTCTTCGCCGAGCCGGGCGAGCGCTCGTTCGACGTCGTCGAGCTCCTCCTCGATCGAGTCGAGGATGACTATGTCGGCGTCGGGAGACGAGGAGGAGACGGTGATGCGGTCCACCTCGGTGGTATCACCCGCCGGGGGCGACTCCTCGCTCGAGCCCGCCGGGCCGAGTTGTGCGCCGCCCGCGTGCGCGCCGGGCGGGGCGGCTTCCTCTAGCGGTCCAGGCTCGTCGGTCACCCATTGGAATCTACCTGGCTGGGCTACGTTGGCACGGTCTCGCCCGGAGATCCGAATCGGAGCTCACGGGCTTTTCGGACCCGGGGGCAGGTGAATGGCTTTCGAGCTATCGAAGGTGCTGGAGGAGCGCAAGGGCGAGAACTTCCGCCTCCACTCGAAGCACATCAGCCCTCAGCTCCCACGGGCGCTGCAGACGCTCGGCTTCGACCGCTTCTACGAGCGCGCCGAGGGGTGCTACCTCTATGACTCCGAGGGACGGCGGTACCTCGACTTCCTCTCCGGCTTCGGCGTGTTCGCCCTGGGGAGGGGCCATCCGACGGTCACGCGGGCCCTGCACGACGCCATCGAGGCCGACCTGCCCAACCTCGTCCAGATGGACTGTGCGCTTCTCCCGGGGGTGCTCGCGGAGAACCTGGTGTCGAGGTCGCACCCCGGGATCGAGCGAGTCTTCTTCACCAACTCCGGCGCCGAGGCGATAGAGAGCGCAATCAAGTTCGCCCGATGCGCGACCGGACGCGCCCGCATCGTGTACTGCGACCACGCCTTCCACGGGCTCACCACCGGTGCCCTCTCACTGAACGGCGGATCCGAGTTCCGCGAGGGCTTCGGCCCACTGCTGCCCGGATGCGACGAGGTCCCCTTCGGTGACATAGACGCGCTCGCCAGCAGGCTCGTGCGCGGCGACGTCGCCGCCTTCGTGGCCGAACCGATCCAGGGCAAAGGGGTCAACCTGGCGCCGGCCGAGTTCTGGGCCGAGGCACAGGAGCTGTGCCGTCGCCACAAGACGCTCTTCGTCGTCGACGAGGTGCAGGCCGGGATGGGGCGCAGCGGCAAGTTCTTCTGCCACGAGCACTGGGGGCTCGAGCCCGACATCATCACGGTCTCGAAGGCGCTCTCGGGCGGGTACGTGCCGGTGGGCGCCATGCTCTGCTCGGCCAAGGTCTCCGACAGCGTCTTCAGCTCCATGGACCGCGCTGTCGTGCACTCCTCCACCTTCAGCACCAACCAGCTCGCGATGGTGGCGGGCCTGGCGACCCTTCAGGCTCTCGACGAGGAGGACATAGTCGACCGCGCCCGCCGCAGCGGCGAGATGCTCGCCAAGGCCCTCGATCCCCTGGTGGAGCGCTACGAGTACCTGCACGAGGTGAGAGGGCTGGGGCTAATGGTCGGGCTCGCGTTCGGCGAGCCCACCTCGAGGGCGGCGCGCATGCGATGGAAGGCGATCGAGACGATGCGCTCGGCCCTGTTCTCGCAGCTCGTGGTCGTGCCGCTGTTCCACAGGCACCGCATCCTCACCCAGGTCGCAGCCGACAACATGAACGTGGTGAAGCTGCTCCCGCCTCTCGTCTGCGGCGAGGAGGAGATCGAGTACTTCGTGGACGCCCTCGACGACGTGCTCTCGGATGCCCAGAAAGGATCGGGCCTGTTCTTCGAGTTCGGCCGGACTCTCGCCAAGGGCTCCCTGCACCGCACGCTCTCCTGATGCTCGAGCGGGGGGACAGGGTGCTGGTCACCGGCGCCACCGGCTTCATCGGCTCGGCCCTCTGCAGAGTCCTCGTGGGCGACGGCCTCCACGTGGTGGCGCTCGTGGAGCCGGGTGTCGACAGTGCCAACTTGGAGGGCCTCGAGGTCGAGGCGCTCGGGGGCGACGTACGCGACGCGACGTGCGTGCAGAAGGCGATCGCCGGGTGCCGCGCGGTGTTCCACGTTGCCGCCCTGTACAGGTTCTGGGCGCGCGACCCCTCCGACTTCTACGCCGTCAACGTTGGCGGTACCAGAAACGTCCTCGAGGCGGCGAAAGCGGCGGGTACCGAGCGCCTCGTATACACGAGCACCGTCGGCACCCTCGGGCTGCACTCCTCGAACGACCCGGCGGGTGACAGGTCCGCCGACGAGACCTCCTACCCCGAGATCGCCCACCTCTTCGGCTCCTACAAGCGCTCGAAGTACGTCGCCGAGCACGAGGTGCTCCGTGCCGCCGCGCAGGGCCTGCCGGTGTCCCTCGTGCTCCCGACCTTCCCGCTCGGCCCTCGCGACCGCGCACCCACACCCACGGGGCGGCTCGTGCTCGACTTCCTCCGCGGGCGCATCCCGGGGTACGTCGACACCGTGCTCAACGTCGTGCACGTGGACGACGTGGCACGCGGCCATGTGCTCGCAGCCGAGCGCGGGGCGATCGGCCGCAGCTACATCTTGGGGGGCGAGAACCTCACCCTCAAGCAGCTGCTGTCGCAGCTCGCAGCCGTGACCGGGCTGCGCGAGCCCAACTTGCGCGTGCCGAGGTCCTTGTCGCTGGCCGCCGCATGGGTCTCGGAGACCGTCGAAGGACGCATGATGCGCCGACACCCGGCGGTCCCTCTCGAGGCGGCGCGCATGTCGACCACGCGCATGGCCTTCGACGACTCGAGGGCGCGCGACGAGATCGGCTACGCCCCTCGCCCCGCAGTCGAGGCGATCGAGGAGTCGGCGCGCTGGTTCGTGGAGAACGGGTATGTGAGCTCGCGCAGGCGTGCCAAGATCATGATGCGGGCCGTTCCCCGCCAGTGAGCCGCCCTGCGCCAACGCGGGGCATCCTGAAACGTGGTTTGGTGAACCGTACGGTTACGCTCGAGCTTCGGGGCCGCGGGCCGCTAGCTCATCGGGTAGAGCAGGGGACTTTTAATCCCAAGGTGCCGGGTTCGAGCCCCGGGCGGCCCACACGTCAGGTGTGATGGTTCGGCTGACCTCCGACGTTTCGTGGTCGGCTAACGCCCGACACGTGTTCGGCTGACGCCCGACACGTGTTCGGTTGATGTCCGACACCTTGCCCCACCAACCTTCGCTCACCGGCGAGGGGAGGTGGCTCGATGCTCAAGGAGCTGAGCAAGGTGGAAC
>Ga0307477_10000044_pt1 | contig 195470 bp, 180 predicted proteins | sample atmos_gasesECM2C_FD_203316 | JGI IMG/M metagenome (GOLD analysis project Ga0307477, IMG submission 203316) | Hardwood forest soil microbial communities from Morgan-Monroe State Forest, Indiana, United States - atmos_gasesECM2C_515 | ecosystem: Environmental > Terrestrial > Soil > Temperate...
GGCCGAACGGCAGCGGAAAATCGACACTCGCCTTCTCGTTGACCGGCCATCCTAGTTACAAGGTTACCGCCGGTTCGGTAACGCTCGACGGCGAGGACATGCTCGCGCTCGCGCCCGATAAACGAGCCAAGGCGGGCCTCTTCCTCTCCTTTCAGTATCCGGCGGCCATTCCCGGCGTATCGGTCGGGAATTTCATCCGCGCCGCGCGCCAATCGCTGCACCCCGGCGATCTTCCGCCGGCCAAATTCCGCAAGATGTTCTTCGACAAACTCGACGTCCTCGAGATGGACGCGTCGTTTCTCCCGCGCTACGTCAACGACGGTTTCTCGGGCGGCGAGAAAAAGCGCCTGGAGATGTTGCAGCTCGCCATGCTGGCGCCGAAGTACGCGATCCTCGATGAAACCGACTCGGGCCTCGACGTCGACGCGCTCGAAGCCGTCGGCGCAACGGTGAATGCGCTGCGCGAAAGCGACGAAGGGAAGGATACGGGCTTCCTGATCATCACCCATTATCCGCGCATCTTGAAGTACATCAAAGCCGACCAAGTGCACATCATGCTCGACGGCCGCATCGTGAAGAACGGCGGCCCCGAACTCGCCGATGACATCGAGAGCAAGGGCTACGACTACATCCGCGAGGAGGTCGCGGGTGGTGTCGCTTAGCGAATCAGGCTCGCGCCAGGCCACGCGCGGAGTGTCGAAAGCGGCGCTCGATGCGCTGCTCGAGGGTCACGGCGAAGGTGCGATTCCGGCGCAGATGCGCTACGACGCGCTGGCGCGCTTCGAAGAGTTGCCGGTGCGCCAAGTCCTCCGCGGCGGCCGCAGCTGGAAACAGGATCTTTCGAAGCTGGATCTCTCCGGGCTTCGGACAGATTTCCACTACGGCCCCGAGCACGATGAGGCGCTCGGCGCGGGTGGGCTGGGAACGCTCGTTTTCTCTCAAGTCGACGGCGACGGTGCCTGGTACACGACACCAACGGACCGGCTCGTCGAGGGCGGCGTTCTCATCGCTCAACTCAATGCAGCTCGCGAAATGTGGCCGGAGCAATTCAACGCCGCCTTCGCCCGAGCGGTCGATACCCGCGACGACAAATTCGCCTCGCTCGCCCTGGCCTTTCAATCCGGCGGAGTCTTCATCGCCGTCCCCGACGACGTCGTCGTCGACGAGCCGTTGATCATCGCTTACGAGTCTCTCGCTGCGGCGACGTTTCCGTATACCTTGGTCTCGCTCGGCAAGAATTCGCGCGTAACGGTGATCGAACGGATCATTGCAAGAGAATCCGTCGAGCCTTGGATACGGGAACCCGAAAGCTTCTTCTGCGGAATTACCGAACTCGTTGCCGGCGACGGGGCGAAGCTGACCTACGTCGTCGATCAGCATGCTTCCGCGGATTCGCGCCTGATTTTCACCCGTCGCGCAACTCTAGGCGCAAACGCCGAGTTGTCGCTCTGCGATGCCGAAATCGGCGGCGAGCATTCGGTCAATCGGATCCGCGTGTCTCAAAACTCCGCCGGTTCGCTTTCCAACGTTACGGCCTTTTTCTTCGCGGATGCCGATCAACACGTCGATCTCGAAACCGAGGTCGTCCATGCAGCCGGTTCGACCCAATCTCAGACGGTCATCCGTAGCGCGGGCACTCAGCGCGGTCAAGGCCGCTACCTCGGCAACATCAAGATCCTCAAAGCCGCGCACGGGGCGAACGCCTCATTGCGCGACGATGCGCTCTTGCTCTCGAAAGAAGCACACGTCGATTCGGTCCCGGCGCTTGAGATCGCGGCCAACGATGTCAAGGCCTATCACGGCGCAACGGTCGGCGCAATCTCCGAAGACGAGATCTTCTACGCGCAGACCCGCGGTCTCGAACGGTCCGAGGCGGAGCGAATGATCGCGCTCGGCTTCTTCGAGCCGGCGCTCTCGCGCTTCCCCGGCGAACCTCTTCGAGAAGAACTGCGCGCGGCGCTGCGCGCGAAACTCGAGATCGCCCCATGATCGCCACCCGCGAATCCGACGCGCGCGCTCGCACGATCGCCAAAGATTTTCCCATCCTGGCGCGGCCGAACTCGCGCGGCAAGCGGCTGGCCTTCCTCGACTCGGCGGCAAGCTCTCAGAAGCCCCAAGCCGTCATCGACGCGCTGGTCGACTACTACACGCGCGATAACGCCAACATCCATCGCGGCGTCTACGAACTTGCGGCTCGTGCGACCGAACATTTCGAAGCTGCGCGCGCCAAGGTCGCGCGCTTCGTCAACGCCGCCGAACCGGCCGAGATCATCTGGACGCGCAACGTGACCGAGGCGATCAATCTGGTCTCGTTCAGTTGGGGCGAACACAACCTCAAACCCGGCGACGCGATCCTTACATCGCAGCTCGAACATCACTCCAATCTCGTCCCGTGGCAATTGCTCGCCGTAAAGACCGGTGCCGAGCTGCGTTTCATCGAAGTCGACGAGCACGGCATCCACCAACTCGACGACCTCGAAGCCAAGCTGCGCGGGGTCAAGTTGGTCGCTCTCTCGCACGTCTCGAACTCGCTCGGCACGATCGCACCGCTGGAACGAATCATCCCGCAGGCGCACGCCGCGGGCGCGGTCGTCCTGATCGACGGAGCGCAGTCGGCGCCGCACATGAAGGTCGACGTCCGTGCGCTCGACGTCGACTTCTTCGGCGCGAGCGGGCACAAGATGTGCGGTCCCACCGGGATCGGCTTCCTTTACGGAAAACGCGCGCTGCTCGAAGCGATGCCGCCCTTCCTCACCGGCGGCGACATGATCAAGCGCGTCCAGTTCACCACGACGACCTTCAACGAACTTCCCTGGAAGTTCGAAGCCGGGACGAGCAACATCGCCGACGCCATCGCCCTCGGCGCGGCCGTCGATTATCTCGAAGGAATCGGGATGGATTGGATCCACTCGCACGAGCAGTCCCTGACGGCCTACGCGCTCGAGCGTCTGCGCGAACTCGAACCGCTCGGTCTCGCGCTCTACGGTCCGACCAACCCGGCCGACCGCTCGGGGATCGTCCCGTTCAACCTCGGCGACATTCATCCCCACGACGTCGCCTCGATCCTCGACACCGAAGGCGTCGACATCCGTGCCGGTCACCACTGCACGATGCCGCTGATGGAAAAGATGGGCTGGACGGCGACGGCGCGCGCTTCGTTCTACCTCTACAACGTCGAAGAAGACGTCGAACAGCTTATCGCGGCGTTGCGCAAGGCGGCCAGTATTTTCAAGCTCGTTTGATGGACGATTTCTACAAAGAATATATCCTCGACCACTATCGCAATCCGCGAAATTTTGGCCACCTCGAGAAGGCCGACGCCGTCGCCGAGGATCTCAACCCGCTGTGCGGCGACAGGATTCGCTTCGAATTGGAAGTCGAAGACGGCCGGGTGAAGGACGTACGCTTCTCCGGCAAGGGCTGCGCCATCAGTCAAGCGTCGGCATCGATGCTCACCGAATCGATCAAAGGGCGGAAGCTCGAAGACGTCGCGCGCCTCTCGCGCGACGAAGTCCTCGAAAACGTCGGCATCGGCATCAGCCCGGCTCGCATGAAATGCGTCTTGCTCGGGCTCAAGGTGCTCAAGAGCGCCGCGCTCGGCGAGATCGCCGGCTGGCCGGAGTAAGCACCCTGCAAACCGTCGCGCTGCCGATCTTTCTCGACGGGTTCTTGCGGCTCGCCGGAACGATCGTTCTCGAAACGCTGGCGCTGGTGGTTTGGAATATCGGCACGCGCTCGCCCATCCAGCTCGTGCGCGATATCCGCAACGCCGTCGGCAAACCGCGCGTCGTCCTCGCCGGGGTCGTGACCTTCCTGATCGGTCTCATCTTCGTCGCGGCTGCGATGGTCTTACTCGTTCCGGCGATTCCGAATCCGGCCGTCTATCTGGCGCCCATCGGGGTCATAACGTTCCTGGTCGCGCTCGGGACGGAATTCTTGATCGGCAACGATCTGCGCCGGCTGGCCGGCGGCCGCCCCTAACCGCAAAGCGGGTTCCCGGCAGGGAAACCAGCGCGAGCGCGGCAACGGGATTTTCCTCCGTCAACGCGGTGTGCTTCTGGGCCACAGCGTTCATGAATGCTTCCTCTAGCCCACAAAAGGAGTGCACGGGTGAAGCCTACGTTCAAACCAACTCGCGGCCAATTCATCGGCGGCAGCGTTACCGCAGCCGCTGCAACGTTTGCGAGCATCAACGTCATTGCCGCGCCAATGAAAGAAGTGACGGTCGGTCTCGACGTCCCGCTGACGGGTCCGTACTCCGATCAGGGCCAGGATCAGTTGCGCGCGTACAAGATGGCGATCGCCGAGATCAATGCCGCCGGCGGCGTAATGGGAATGAAGGTCAACTATACGACCGGCGACGATCAGACCAAGCCTGGACCGGCGGTCGAAAACGCGACGCGCATGATCGAACGCGACGGCGCGATCATGATCACGGGCGGCTCGAGCACCGGAACCGCGGTCGCCGTCTCCGGAAAATGCCAAGAGAAGAAAACGATCTTCATGGCGACGCTCACGCACGGCGACGAGACGACCAACGAGAGCTGCCACTACCACACCTTCCGCCGCTACAACAACGCGCACATGTCGGCGCGTGCGATGGCGCAGACGCTCTTGACCAAGTACGGTACCGGCCGCTGGTTCCACATCACGGCCGACTACACGTGGGGCCACAGCGTCTACGACAACCTGGTCGCCGTCGTCGAGCCGCACGGCGCCAAAACGGTCAAGAACGTGTTGATGCCGCTCGGCACCGCCGACTTCTCCTCGGCGTTGAGCCAGGCGCAAGCGGCCAAGCCCGACGTTCTGGTCATCACCGAGTTCGGCAAGGACATGGTCAACTGCCTCAATCAAGCCGCGCAGTTCGGCTTGACCAAGACGACCAAGATCCTCGTTCCGCTAGCCGACGAGTACATGGCGAAGGGCGCCGGCGACAACTTCGACGGCGTCGTCACGACCGCGCCCTTCTACTGGAAATACTACATGGACAAGAATCCCAACGCGAAGAAATTCATCACCGCGTTCATCAAACTCTACGGCGTCCCGCCCTCGAACGGAGCCGAGAACGCCTACACGAACATCTATCAATGGAAGGGCGGCATCGAGCGCGCCGGTTCGATCGACCCCAAGAAGTTCATCGAGAAGATGGAAGGCTACCACTTCACCGCCACCAAGGAGCCGAACGAGTACTGGCGCGCGATGGATCATCAGGGGATCAACAGCTGCCTGGTGATGGAAGGCGTCCCGACCTCACAGCGCGGGAACGAGTACCCGGCGTTCGCGTTTGCGAAGGTGCTCGAGGTCCACTCGGGCGAGTCGGTCGCAATTCCCCCGACGGCAAGCAAGTGCAAGATAGAAACGGCCTAGCGAATAAATAGGCCAGACCTAGCGAGGGCCGGTTCCTCACGAGGGGCCGGTCCTTTTCGTTGAGACGGGGAGAGCACCATCGACGCCATCATCTCCCAACTGCCCGGGACGTTGCTGGACGGCCTCATCCGCGGACTCGCCTACGTGGGGATCGCGCTCGGGCTGACGATCGTCTTCGGGATGCTGCGCCTGGTCAATTTCGCGCACGGCGCCTTCTATCTGATCGGCGCCTACGTCGGCTTGGTCGTGAGCGAGCACATCGGCCTCTTGGCCGGGCTGATCGCCGCGCCGATCTCCGTCGCTCTCTTCGCGATCGCGCTCGACTACGGACTGCTGCGCCGCTTCTACTACCGCGACCCGACGTCGCAGATCCTCATTACGTTCGGGGTCGCGCTGGTCGTCCAGGAAGCGCTGCGTCTCATCTTCACCGGTACGACCCGGTCCTACACCCTTCCGGGCTGGCTTCAGGGTTCGCTCAATCTCAGCTTCACGCAATATCCGACCTATCGGATCGTCTTTGCGGTCGGCATCGTCGTGCTGGTGCTGGCCGTGTGGTATTTCATCGAGCACACCAACTACGGCTTGATCGTGCGCGCCGGCATCCGCGACCGCATCATGGTCCAGCTCTTGGGCGGCAACGTCCGTCAAGCGTCGACGGTCATCTTCGCACTCGGCGGCGCGATCGCGGGCCTCGTCGGCGCAGCTGCCAGCCCGATCTATAGCGTCGACCCCAACACCGGGTTCAACTTCTTGGTTCCGTCGTTCGTCGTCATCGTCATCGGGGGACTCGGCAGCTTCTGGGGAGCGGTCCTCGGCGGTTTGCTCGTCGGCGAGTTGCAGAGTCTGACGACCTTGATCTCCGCCCCGGCGAGCGACATCGTCATCTACGTCGCGATGGCGATCGTGTTGCTCGTCCGCCCATCGGGACTACTCGGCGAAAGCGAAGTCATCCGCGGGTGAACAACCGGCTCTTCTACGGCTTGACCGCGCTCGGGCTCATCCTCTTCCCGCTTGCGATTCACCCGATCGGCGGCTACCCGGGGCTCGCGACCGACATCCTCATCCTCGGCATCGGCGCGATCGGCCTCAACCTGGTGCTCGGATATGCGGGACTGCTCTCCTACGGGCAGGCGATGTTCTACGGCGTCGGCTCGTACGTCGCGCTACTGACGGTCTCGCGTTTCTTTCCGCAAGTCCACAGCATGTGGCTGGCGATCCTGCTCGCGATCGTCTTCGTGACCATCATGGCGCTGGTCATCGGCCTCGTCACCGTTCGCTTGTACGGGATCTACTTCGCGCTCTTGACGCTCGCGTTCGCGCAGATGTTCTTCTTCATCGTCTTTCAGTGGCGCTCCCTGACGCGTGGCGACGACGGCCTGCAAGGCATCACGGCGCCGCCGCTCACGCTCGGACCGTGGTCGCTCGACTTGACGACGACGCTGCCCGACTTGAGCCTCGGGCCGTTCGGCAACTTGCACGACGTGCATTATTGGTATCCGTTCGTCGCAATCGTGACGTTTCTCGTCCTCGTCTTCGTTCGAACGCTGACCCGCTCGCAGTACGGCGAAGTCTTGGCGGCGATTCGCGAGAACGAAGAGCGTTCGACCTTCGTCGGCTTCGACCCGAAGCTCTACAAGATTGCGGCCTTCACGCTGGCCGGGCTTTTCGCCGGCCTATCCGGCGCGCTCAAGGGACTGTACCAGACGTCGACGGCGGTCGATTCGCTCGACATCGACACCAGCGGCAATTTCGTGATCTTCACCGTCGTCGGCGGCGTCAAGACGCTCTTCGGTCCCCTGCTCGGCACTAGCATCGTCATGTACCTGCAAAATGTGATCGGCGCGCGGACGGACGCTTGGCGCCTCATCGAAGGGCTGATCTTCGTCGCGGTCATCGTCTTTCTGCCGGCCGGCTTGCTCGGCATTCGTCAAGTCGCGCGCATGCCGTACGATACCGACCGCGGCCGCGGTCCCCGCTCCTATCCATCCCGGCTTCCCGAAGTCGTGGGCGACGAGCCGGTCCTCGTCGTCAAATCGCTCTCGCGATATTTCGGCAAGTTTGCCGCCGTCAGCGACGTGAACTTCCGCGTTCGCACCGGCGAATTGCGGGCCGTTATCGGTCCCAACGGCGCCGGCAAGACGACGTTCTTCAACGTGCTGGCTGGACTTCGCGGCGCCAGCGAGGGCGCGATTTACTTCAAGGGCCACGACATTACGCGGATGCCCGGTCCGCAGCGCGTCGCGCTCGGAATCGCCAAAGCGTTCCAGACCGCCAACGTCTACCCTGACGAGACGGTCTTTCAGAACGTCCGCCTCGCCGCGCTCGCTAAAGTTCAAGGGACCTTCCGGCCCGAGTTCTTGCGGCCGTCGCGCCGCCTGGACGAGGTCGCCGAATTGGCGCACGACGCGCTCGAAATGCTCGACCTCGCGTCGATGTCCGAGGTCCGCGTCGGCGATCTCTCGCACGGCGACAAGAAGCGGCTCGACATCGCGGTGGCGCTCGCGACGCAGCCGGAGATCCTGATGCTCGACGAGCCGGTCGCGGGGATGTCGATCGAGGAAGTGCAGAAAACCGACCGCCTCATCCGCGCCCTCGCAAAACGGATGACCGTGCTGATCATCGAGCACGACATGGACTTGATCATGGGCATCTCGGATTCGATCACCGTCTTGCATCAAGGGAGAGTGCTGGCCGAAGGAACACCGGCGGAAATTCGCGCGAACCGGCTCGTTCAGGAGGTCTATCTCGGCGGGCATCTTCAGGACGAACTGGGCGAAACGACGGGGGAACATTCGTCATGATCCCCGCACCTGCGGCGGCCCCGACGCACAACGAGACGTTGCTCGAACTCGAGAACGTCAACACGTTCTACGGCGATAGCCACATCTTGAAAGACCTGAGTCTCAACGTGAAGCGCGCCGAGACGGTCGCTCTCTTGGGCCGTAACGGGATGGGGAAGACGACGACGCTCAAAACGATCGCCGGCTGGGAGCCGCCGCGTTCCGGCAGAGTCCTTTTCGAAGGCGGGAACATCGCCGGTCGTGAGATGATGGAGAACGCGCGCGCGGGCGTTTCGCTCGTGCCCGAGGAGCGCAGAATCTTCACGAACCTGACCGTCGCCGAGAATCTCAGGCTCGCACAGGTCACGGCACCCAACCCCGGTTGGCCGATCGGCGCGGTGTACGAGCGTTTCCCGCGCCTTCAAGAACGCGCCAAGAACAAGGGCGACGAGATCTCCGGCGGCGAGAAACAGATGCTCGCCATCGCGCGCGCACTCGTCCAGGGTTCGAAGTTGATCTTGCTCGACGAGCCGACCGAGGGGCTCGCGCCGCTCATCGTCCGCGAGGTCGAGAAGATCATCCGGGACATCAAGGCGCAGGGAACCACGATCCTACTCGTCGAGCAGAATTTCTATTCGGCGCTCGCCGTCGCCGATCGCTGCTACATCATCGAGCAAGGTTCGATCCGTTACGAAGGGACGCCCGAAGAGCTCCGCGGCAACAGCGAGATTCTCAGCCGCTACTTGCACGTTTGAGAATGCTCAGCGAGGTAGTCTTTATCCTAATTGCCTCCGTCGCCGCTCCGTCGCCTACTCCTGATGCGCAGCTTGAGATCGCCTGCAGGACGTTTCCCAAAGGTACTTGCAGCGATGTACTGAGGCCATGGCTTCCGAAACTCGCAGATGCGGTCGACTCCCGGAGTCAAAGCACGATTAAGTCCGCTGAATCCGATGATTTCGTCGACGTTTACCCAGGCTACAATAACATTACGACGCCGGAGCTAGGTTGGCCGATGAGCCCACATGACGGAACATTCTTCGTTCTGGGGCCGGCCGGCCCGTTTGTTGGTAAGCTTGTTTACGATCCGCGGCATCGGATTGCTTTCTTCTGGGAAGCCCGGGGTTCTCATACGCGCAATATCATGGCAGCCAACGTTCCGCCGCCACCAAAGAGCGTGGTAAATCGCGATCTCAGCGACGTTCACACCAGGTCGGAGATATGGCTTAGAGATTCGCCAACGGCCGTGATGCGGGCGCTCGGTGCCGGAAACCTACGAACTGTATCGGGCCACCCAGAATTACGCCGGTTAGTTTACGAGAGCCAATTTCAAAAGCTGCGCACAACGTCGTCGTGCACCCAGATTGAAACGTTCGTTTTCCGACGCTATAAACTCGTCTTCATCGAGCTCCTCGACGATTGTAAAGTCAGCCGCCATGCCAAACGTAGGAGTAAACCATAAAAACACGTCGTTTCACGACCTCAGTACTCCCGGCAGATGTCCGAGGAGCCTTGCTGCGCGCTGAGGAGCGCGTGATGGAGGCTGCGAGGAGGACTCGTGGTAGTCTATGGCATGCCGATCGCGCTGGACATGCTCCACCGCTTCAGCGACGACGAGATCGAGCAACTCTCGCGGCGCAACCCCAATTACGCCTTCGAGCGGCTCCCCGAGGGCGAGCTTCTCGTGAGCCCGCCGCTGGGGTGGCAGGGCGGCCGCGACGAGTTACGCCTTGGCCGGAGACTCGCTGACTGGAACGATCGAGCCGGCGGCGGCGGTGAGGTTTTCGGCCCTTCGACCGGATTCACGCTGCCGGACGGCGCATTGTTGTCGCCCGACGCAGCTTGGCTCGATGCCGCACGTTATGCGGAGCTCCAACAGAAGCAACCACTGAACAAATTCGCACCGGTCTGTCCGACGATCGCATTTGAAATCGTTTCGCCGAGCGACCTCATTTCAGTGTTGCGACGGAAAATCGAGTCGTACGTACGAAACGGTGCCACGCGCGCGATCCTCATCGATCCTGAACGTCGTTTCGTCGAAGTCAGCAGCAAGGACGCGCTGCACGCAACGCTAGCAGATCCGGCAGCGTTCACTATTCCACTCAAGGCTTTGCCGGGTGCGACAGAGCCGATACACCTTGATCTGTCGGAACTCTTTTCCTAACCCGTGAAGGGCGCCGCGCAGGTGCGTCTGCTCTCTTACATATGCTTGTTTGCGCTGATCGTCGGATGCCGGCCGCACGTGCCCTACGAACTTTCGACCGCCGACCAGAACCGCTTCGGGTCCAACGTGCTGCGCGTCAACGTCAAGGGACACGATCCGAAGATCTTCGGCATCAATGATTGCATTGTCTACAGGGCGCAGACCGCCCACGAAGACATCGTCGGTTGGACGGTCGTTTTGGCGTCCGATTGGGGCGGCAGCTATCCGAAATGGTATACTGGTTGCACCCGCGAGCACATCGGATACGACGGCAAGTACATAAACGTGTTCCTGTGCGCGCAAGCGTTCGGAGCCGGCGGCGGATGCGCGGACGGCGGTGACTATCGAAGCCGCACCGGTGACGTGCAGGGTTGGCAGTTCTACCAGGGCGGCTACTGGGTTACATTACCCGATTATGACAAACCGCGACCATCTGCAAGCCCGAAATTGAGGCCAAAGGCACAGCGTTCTTAGGACGATTTCGACGCCCCAGCCCAATCGGCGCGAAACAATTCGAAATACGTCGTTTCGCGGCCGTAGTAGCGATTGACGAGGCCGAGGTACGTCATACCGAGTTTCGTGAGTACGTTGCGCGACGCCATGTTCGGCGGCTGCGTGACGCCGACGATGCGCTCCAAGCCGAGGTCTTCGAAACCGTAGCGCACGAGTTCGCGCGCGACCTCGGTCGCAACGCCGCGGCCCCACGCCTCGCGGCGCAGCCCATAACCGACCTCAATCTCCTCCGTTCCGTCGAGATCTTTGAGAGCGCCCCACCCGAGGAATTCGCCGGTCGACTTGTCTTCGATCCGCCACAAGCCGTAGTTGCCGCGCTGGCGCGCGATCATGGCTCGCGCTCGCTCGACCGCTTCGTCCACGCTCGAATCCGGCGGCCGAATGTAGCGCATTACTTCGGGGTCCAGGTTCATCGCCGCCAAGTGCGGCGCGTCGGACTCGACGAAGCGGCGCAGCGAAAAGCGCTCCGTGTTACGCGGACCCGACGAAACGGCCTCGGATTGCTCCGAGGCCGTGCCCTCACTCATCGAGTCGCTCAGGGCGCAGCGCGCATGGGGCCGATCTCGCCGCAGGCGATGCGCGGACCGCTGCCGCCGAGCGGCGGCGTGTCGGTGTAATTGTCCTCGTTCGCGTGGATCACGATGGCGCGGCCGACGATGTTCATCGGTCCGGGCTTGACGCTCAGGCGGTCGTCGAAGAAGGTCGTGCGCGCGTGCCCCGCTTCGTCGACGACGAGGTTGGGGAGATCGCCGGCGTGGCCGGATCCGTAGGGACCGAGATGATGCATCGTCCCTTGCGGATCGAAGTGGCCGCCGGCGGCGCCGAACGGCGTCACCTTCCCTACCGTATCGCGGAGCGGATTGCACGATCCGACTTCGTGGATGTGCATCCCGTGATTGCCCGGCGGGAGGCCGGTTACGTCGATGCGGACTTGGACGCCGTTGTCGACGTCGAGGAAGTATGCCTGACCGAGCTGCTTGCCGGTCGTATCGTAAATGTAGGCGGCGAACGTCGGTACCGCCGGTTGGGTGAGCGCGGGCCGCAGCGACCCGACCGTTGCGAACAGCAGCGCGCAAACGGCGACGATGGTGACTCTAAGCATCGTTGTCATCGGTCTGAGATTTCCTCCGGTCGGGTTGTCGGGCGTCTTATTCTTCGAGGGTCGTCGTGTCACCGAGCTCGAGCCCAGCTTCTTGCGCTTTGAGGAGCCGCCGCATGATCTTCCCGCTTCGCGTCTTGGGCAGCTTCGGAACGAACTCGAGATCCGAGGGCGTCCCGATGGGTCCAAGATGGAAGCGAACGTGCTCGACCAGTGCGGTTTTCAGTTCTTCACCCGGGGCGTAGCCCTGGCGCAGGACGACGAAAGCCTTGATGACCTCGCCCTTGATACTGTCAGGTTTGCCGATGACGCCCGCTTCCCCGCAAGCCGGGTGAGAAACGAGGGCGCTCTCGACGTCCGCCGTGGCGATCCGGTGGCCGGCGACGTTGAGGACGTCGTCGGCGCGGCCGAGCACCGTAACGTAGCCTTCCTCGTCGATCATCGCGACGTCACCCGCAGTATAACAACCGGGGATCTGGTTGAAATACTGAGCGTAGCGTGCCGGGTCTCCCCAGACCCCGGAAAACATGTGCGGCCACGGATTGCGGATAACGAGTAGGCCGCCCGAGCCTCGCGGAACGGCGTTGCCGGCGCGATCGACGACGTCGAACTCGATGGGGCCGAACGCCTTCCCGCTGCGATCGGGCCGGATCGGGGTCGACGGTAAGAACCCGAGCATCATCGCGCCCGTCTCGGTCTGCCACCACTGATTGCACACCGCGGCGCGGCCGTGGCCGACGCTCTCGAACAAGAATCGCCAGGCCTCGGGATTGAGCGGCTCGCCCGCGCAATAGACGGCTTGCAGCGACGAGAGATCGTGCTGCGCCGCCAACTCGGGGCCGAAACGCATGAGCATGCGCGCGAGGGTCGGCGCCGTGTAGAGTTTGGTCACGCGATGCTTCGCGATCACTTCGTATGCCGCCGCCGGCGAGGGCCAGTCGGGCGATCCCTCGCGGATGATCGACTGATAGCGATTGGCGAGCGCTCCATAGACGATCAGCGAGTGGCCGACGATCCAGCCGATGTCGCTCGTGCACCAGTACATGTCCTCGGGGCTGAGGTCGGTCGTCATCTGCAGCATCGCGGTCGCGCCGGCAGTATAGCCGCCGTGACTCATCACAACGCCCTTCGGCTTTCCGGTCGTCCCGCTGGTGTACAGGATGAATAGAGGGTCGTTCGCTTCGACGATCGCCGGCTCGCAGACGTCCGATTGCTCGCGCGCGTATTCGTCCCAATCGCGTTCGCGCTCCGCGAGCGAATCGGCAGGAGAACGGCGCCGCCACGAGATGACTCGCCGCACGCACGATGCGCCGGCGACGGCGTCGTCGAGAATTCGCTTGAGATCGATTTCGCGTCCGCGCCGATAGGTGATGTCGGCACCGATCACGACCTGCGCGCCGGCATCCTCGATGCGATCGCGCAACGCGGTCGCGCCGAGCCCGGCGTAAACGACGCTGTGCACGGCTCCGATGCGTGCGCAGGCCAGCATCGCGACGATGCCCTCGATCGACAGCGGCATGTAGATGCAAACCGTATCGCCTTTTTTCACGCCGTCCGCTTTTAGCGCGTTGGCGTAGCGGTTGACCTCGGCGAGCAATTCGCGATAGGTCATCCGCCGTTCGAGTCCGTCTTCGCGCAGATAGAGGTACGCGGTCGCTTCGGGCTCGGTCACGACGTGACGATCGAGGCACGAAACGGTGGCGTTGAGATGCCCGCCGACGAACCAGCGCGCATTTTCGAGACCACCTTCGAGCGTCGTTTGCGGCGGCGTCTCCCAGGCAAGGCGCTCGCCGCAAGCTCGCCAAAACGCGATCGGCTCTCGGGCGACCTCGGCGTTCCAGGCGTCTTGATCGGAAATCGAGGCCCAGCGCAGGACTTCGGGAGGCGGCGGAATCCGCTCGCCGGTCGATAGCAGATTCTCGATCAACGCTTCGCTCATGTTTACCCTCGCACCGGCATCACGGCCGAATGAACGTGTGTTCGATAATGACGGCGGCCCCCGTCGGTAAACGCCGCAAGGAGAACTGCTCGAAGTATGGACCCTTCGCGGTGCTCAAGTCGACGTTAACAGTCGCACTGTCGCTGATCCCGTGAGCGTCGAGCTTAACGATTCGCAGGCTCGAATCGGCGAACTCTTTTTCGGAGATGCGCAGTGCCGGCGAGCCGCGCGGCCCGTCAAGAACCGTTCTCGCCGCCGCATCGTCGCCGCGAGCCAACGCGTTCAAATAGAAGCGCACGACGCCCGCCCCGAGTCGCGCGAAGTCGGAGTCGGCTTCATCGGTCGGCTGCACCGGCACGATTGCCGGCGGTGGTTTGGGCGTGACAGGCAGCGGTCTCGGTGCGCTCGATATCGGCGGGGGCGCGGCTGTCGTCGCATAGGGTGGAATCGTCGCGACGGCGAGTGGTCGCCGAGAATTGGGTGACGTCGCAGCGGGTTCGGGAGGGGTGCGCACGGCAGTCACGATGGGTACCGGCATGGCGTTGGATCGCGCCGCGGGTGCGGCGCGTGCGACCCTGACTGGAGCTTCGCTCGGCGTTGCCAGGCCTGCAGGAAAGCTCAGCGGTGCGCGCGTCGGCGGGACCCTTTTGGGAACGTTCAGCATCTCATGCGGCGGCAAGACGAATCCTTTCACGGCGCTCGGGGTGCCAATCGGCACGGCAATCGGGGCCGTGCCCGCGAGCGGCGCGGCCGTAACGAGAGCCGCCGGAGAATTTCCGTTGCGTTGCATCAGGGTCGATAATCCCGCCCCGAATGCGAGCCCCAAAACGATGACGCCGATCAGAATCGGAATCAGCGGAAAAGATCGTTCGCCGGCGCTTAGGCGGCGCGTGCGGCGCGGCGGCGGAGTATCGATCATAGCAGGAAGATTTTCGTCGCGCGCGACGTGCGGCCTATGCAGAATGAGACGCGCCGCCCAGAGACGAAGCGGACGCGACCGTGATCAAGGTAACGGTTCCGATTGACGTCGGTACGATCGCAAAAACGGGCTCGAGCGCGTTCGCGCTCGCAACCCCGATGCGCGTCGACGAGCTGTTGGTTTTCGCGGTTCACATCGCCCTCGGCGAGCGCGCGCCACAAGACAAACGGGATCGCGGCGTCCGCGCGACGCTGGCCGGATTTGCGGCCGGCCGTTTCATCGTCGACGTTAATGGGCGTCTTTTCGACCGGCCGGATGCCGTAGTCGTAGCGACGGGTGCCGTCAGCCTACGTTTCTTTTGCCCGAACGCGGTCTCGTTCGGGCGCCGGCAAGTCGGTACGCACGCACGCTAACCTCGCCCAGGTTCGCGGGCAGGGAACACGCAACGGTCCCCTAACAAGCCCCCTTACTCTAGCTTTTTGACGCCCGGAGTGCTTTTTTACATGCGCATTCATTCACGCGTCGCCTTGACCATTTGCGCGGCCTTCGCGCTCACGACGTTCGGCGTTCAGCAACCCGCGCGCGCCGACACGCTTTCGACCATCAAATCTCGCGGCAAGATGATCGTCGGCGTCAAGGCCGACTATCCGCCATTCGGATTTCTCGACGGCGCGCACAACGTCGGCATCGAGATCGACGTCCTCCATCTAGTCGCAAAGGACTTGCTCGGCAATCCGAACGCGATCGAGTTCGTCCCCGTCGTGTCGGCGAACCGCTTTCAATATCTCAATACGGAGAAAGTCGATTTCCTGATGGCGACGGTCACGGTGACCGACGCGCGGAAGAAAGTCGTCGAATTCGCGGCGCCGGATATGAAGTCGGGTTCCGGCATCATGATCAAGCGTTCCAACCAAGAGATCCACGATGCGCCTGATCTCGCCGGGAAGACGGTCGTCGTCGTCCCCGGCTCCACCGGCGAAGCGTGGATGAAGAAATCTAACCCGACCGCGAAGCTCTTGGTGCTTCCCCAAACCGCTGAGGCGCTGAGCGCGGTCAGCGGCGGGCGCGCCGACGCATTCGTTCAGGACTCGGCGCTACTGATCGGGCTCGAAGCGACCCTGCAGGGCTCGCTCTTCAAGGTCGTCGGCAAAGACTACGAGCCGGCGCCTGCGGCGGCGACGTGCCGCAAAGGCGACACCGCGATGTGTGACGCGATCACCAAAGTAATCGAAAAGGCACAGAAGTCGCCGTGCCCCGACATCAGCGGCAACAAGAAGATGGTCTGCCTCACGGCGATCTATCACAAATGGATTCCCACCAACCCCGAACGCTTCATGCCTTAGAGCTTCGCGGCGCATCTTTATGACTTCGTCGCCGACGGGCTCATTTGCGAAAGCAAACTTCGCCCGCCGGCTCCTCGTCCTAAAGCGCGCCACTCGCTCTAAACTCTTGGCGGTGCAGCATTAGCCCCGCGCTTTTAGCGGCGGCGAGGCTCGACTTCTCGATCGTCAGCGAATCCGCGGGTGAACTCGCGCATGGCGCCGTCCTCACGCTCGAGGTCACCTTTTGCGGAATCGTCGGCATGCTGCTCGTCGGCATCGCCGGCGCCGCGATGCGCACCTCGCGGTCCGCTCCGGCACGTACGCTCGCGACGGCGTTCGCAGAGTTCTTCCGCAACACGCCGCCGCTCGTCTGGATTTTCTTTTTCTACTTCGCGCTGCCGGGTATCGGGATCAAGCTCTCGGCGTTCACCGCCGGCACGCTGGCGCTCGTTTTCTATCAGGGAGCGATCGCGATCGAAATCCTGCGCGCCGGCATCGAGGCCGTTGCGGAAGGCCAGCGTGAGGCGGCAAGCGCCCTCGGCCTCTCACCGTTGCAGCAGTTCGTCAACGTCGTTCTCCCACAGGCGTTCCGCATCAGCCTCCCCGCTCTCGGCAACAACCTGATCTCGCTCCTAAAGAACACGTCGCTGATCTCGGCAATCGGTACGATCGAGATCACCGGTATCGCGAACGACATCATCGCGATCAGACTTTCGAGCGCCGAACTCTACCTGACCCTCGGCGTTTTCTATCTGGTCTGCGTCATCGTCTTGTCGGCGATGGTGCGGGTATCGGAGCAGCGTCTCTCGCGGTACGGATCGTGAACGAACACTATCTCGCCGCGCTCCGAGAGGTTCTCGTGCAAGGGCTGCCGGTCACCATCAAGGTCAGCGTCGCCTCGATCCTGATCGCGATCGGCGGCGGGCTCGTCCTCGGCGTTCTGCGCGCTTTGCGCAACCGGGCGCTCGACACGATCATCATCGGCTACGTCGAGATCCTCCGCGGCATTCCGCTGCTCGTGCTGATGTTCTTCGTCTTCTTCGGATTGCCGCAGCTCGGCTTCCATTTCCTTGAAGTGCCGTCGGCCATCATCGCCCTCGGCCTCTGGGGCGCCGCCAACGGCGCCGAGATCGTGCGCGGTGCGATCTTCTCGATTTCGGCCGGCCAGTCGGAGGCCGGCACGGCGCTGGGGCTCAACTGGCTCCAAGTGATGGTCAACGTGATCTTACCGCAGGCGGTGAAGCGGATGATTCCGCCGTTCATGAGCCTCTTCGTCGCGACCGTCGAATCGAGTTCGCTCGCCGCCCTGATCGGGGTCAAGGACATCGTCGAGATCGTGCGCCTGCGCGTCGAAAACGATCCGTCGCTGTGGATTCCGCTCCTGTTGAGCATCCTCTTCATCTACTTCTTCATCAACTACCCGGTCTCGATCGCGTCGCAGCGGCTCGAGAGACGCTTGACGTAGGGGTCGACATGTCGATGGTAACGATGAATCACGTCCGCAAGGCCTTCGGCTCGAACGAAGTCCTCAAAGACATCAGCCTAGCCGTCGATCCCGGCGAAGTCTGCTGCATCATCGGTCCCTCCGGCAGCGGCAAGTCGACGGTGCTGCGTTGCATCAACCGTCTGGTTTCGATCGACGGCGGCGAGGTCGTCGTCGACGGGCTCTCCGTCACCGATCCGAAAGTCAAAGACGTCGATCTGCGCCGGCGCGTCGGGATGGTCTTTCAACAGTTCAATCTCTTTCCGCACATGACGGCGCTCCAGAACGTCACGCTTTCGCCCCGGAAAGTCCGCGGGCTCGGCGCAGCCGAGGCCGATGAGTTGGCGATGCGGCTGCTCGCGAAGGTCGGGCTCAAAGAGAAGGCGCAGCAGTACCCCTCGCAGCTCTCAGGCGGTCAGCAGCAGCGCGTCGCAATCGCGCGAGCGCTCGCAATGGAGCCCAAGGTCATGCTCTTCGACGAAGCGACCTCGGCACTGGATCCCGAGATCACGGGCGAGGTTCTGGCCGTTATGCGCGACCTCGCCGCGGAGCATACCACGATGATCTGCGTGACCCACGAAATGGGCTTCGCGCGCGAGGTCGGCACGCACTTGGTCTTCATGGACGGCGGCGTTATCGTCGAAGAGGGCAAACCGCGCGCGATCTTCGACAACCCGCAAGCCCAACGAACGAAAGCGTTCCTCTCGAAGGTCCTTTAAGACCCTATGTGAGCCGCTCGAGACTCACCGAACACCTTGGCGTTTGGCCACGCTGGTAAAGACCGCTCCGGTATGAACCGCGCTCGTGTACGGTGCAACGTGCCAGGTGGCCGTAGCCGAGGTCACGGTGCCGACAAACGTAAGCGTATCTCCTGAAAGCGTCAGATCGACCGTACCCGTGGTGGCGATGCTCTTATCGGGATCGTGATATGTGCCGGGTGATGTCTTGCAGTGAGCGTGATTGCCGTTCACCGTGCAGTCCGAAAACGTCCCCGTACTGCCATGTTTTTCAAACGTCTCTCCCGGAGCTGTCCACTTCGAACTTCCCGATAGGCCCGTGCCCGATGCGGTAATCGTGAAAACGTTCTGTCCATCACTAAACGTGCCGTTCCAATTATCCGCCGCCACCGTACCTGCGCGCGGCGCAATCGTCAACGTTAGGACGCCGGGTGGATAATGGAGCTGGTCGAAAATCTTGATAGTGATCGGCTTACCCGTCGCGTTATGCATCGTCTGCGACGTGCATGCGCCTGGGCCTAAATTGATTTGCTTGACGTTTCCGAACTGATTGCCTTTGTTCAGCGAGAGCGGCGCATGGAATCGCGAGTCGGAATTGCAGATCTTAATGGTATCTCCGTCGCGAACCGACGCCGAGCTGGGAACGAAAACGTTGCGCGACATCGTAATAGCGAGCGGGCTCGCTGAGACGACGGCGATCGTCAAACCGAAAGCGCAGAATAGCGCGCTTGATGCACCGATAAATTTCATGTTTTCCCCGTTCGAACCGTTAGCGCCCGATGGCTTGCGTGCGGCGCTCGCGGATCAGCTGCGCGTAGACCGCGTTCGGCCACGCAAAATCCCGGCGCGTGAACGCCGCCGGCCGATCCGGGTCGAACGATTCGTGCAGCCGATGATCGCCGACGTCGGAGGCGACGATGTACGACATCAGCTGGTTGAACTCGCGGTCGTCGTCAGCGGTGAAGGCTTGCATCACCAGGGCCAGCGGCCAAACGTAGCGCCGCGGCGTGTGCGAGCTACCCATGCCGCTGGCGAATTTACCAGCATAGAAATACGGATTGCGCTGCGAGAGCACGAAGGCGCGGGTCGCTCGATAGACCCGATCGTCGTTTGAAATATATCCGAAATAGGGTATCGAGAGAAGCGACGGCGGATTGGCGTCGTCCATGAGGACGGAGTGCCCGCGTCCGTCGACTTCATAAGCATAGATCTCGCCGAAGCCTTTGAGGTTCACCGTACCGTGTTGCTCGATGCCGCGCTGGATCTCGAGGCTCAGACCCCAGGCGTTTGCGGCGGCGCGATCGTTGCGGTAGATGGTCTTCTCGATCGAAGACAACTCCCTGAGCGCCGTCACCGCAAACATGTTGACCGGAATGTTGAAGCCATAACGCGCCGGGTCGTCGGAAGGCCGGAAACCGGTCCAGATCATCCCGGTGAACTTGACCGGCCTCCCCACGCCGCCGCCCAGCTCCGGATGGCGGTAATGCGAGCGCGTCATGTGCCGCTGCTCGTCGCGCAAGACGGCCAAGGTCCGGTCGAACGCGCGCGCCACCTGGGGCGTGAAAATCGAGCGGTCACCGGTCGCGTGCCAGTAGAGGTTCGCATACCAAATCGGGTAGATGAGCGAATCGACTTCAAACTTGTGCTCGGCGACGTGATAGTTGGCTTTGAATGCGTTAGCGTAGGCGTCAACCAAGATGCAGCGAGCCATCCGCGCGACGACGCCGCGCAGAACGGTCTTGACGCGCTCGTCGCGGGCGGCCAAATCGACGTAAGGCGCCACGATCGCGGCAGCATCGCGCAGCCACTCGGCATCGATGTCGCCCGAGGAAACGTAGGTGGTCCCATCGCCTTTGAGCGAGGCGTGCCGGTTGAGCGTTTCGGTGTCGGCGGTGAGATAAATCGACTCCAACCTCGCGCCGAGCGATCCGCGCTCGCTCGCGCCGACGCCGCCCGTGGTTTCGCCGATGACCGCAATCAGCACAATGAGCGTCAGCACGCGCAATTTCATCGGTTCCTATTATCCGCGCCCGCGCGCGTAAAACCTTGGAAAATGGGACGAGCGAATGAAACCAAGCCGGAACCCGCTGCGTTTGGTTGGATATGAAGCGCGCGCCAATCATCGCCGCGACCTTTTGCATGCTCGCGCTCGCGAGCGGGCCGGCGGGACCGGTGCACGCGGCTGACCAGCGCTATCTGGTGTCAGGCCGCGACAGTTTTGTTATCGGCGACGGCGACATCCAGAGTGAGGTCGACTACCGCGGAAGCGAAGTCCTGACGGTCACGCGCCGCGGAAACACGACGCGCTACGTCGCGAAAGCGTCGTACGTGCGAAACGATCAGGGCGCCTCGAGTCCGGCGACGGCCGACTTTGTCGTCGACTTTTCGGAGCGAGGCAACCAGATCGCCTCCGCGGACCACGACCCCGATTACCTGACCGTCTTGAATCAGCCGTTCGCCGCCCAGCTGGACGCGAAGACCCTGGCTGACCTCCGGACCCTGCGCGCCGCGGCCCCCTTCGACGTCCCCTCCCCGTTCACGGGCTCGACGTTTCACGGCCGGCTGGAGCGCATCGGCGTCGGGACGATCGGGAGCCGGCAAGCCGTCGGCGTCCGGTTCGGCGCAGGCGGCCCCATGAAGGGCAGCTTACCGGACCGGCCGGGCCTCATTCTCACCGGCGGAATCGTGATGGAGGGCACAGCGTACTACGATCTGCATACGGCGCGTCTGCTTTCCCTCGACGCGAGGGTGACGATCTCCGGGACGGTGTCCAATCGGTCGAATAAGGACCCGGTAACGATCGTCTACCAACGGACCCTGCGCGCCGACACCGGAACAACGAATACCGAGGCGAGCCGCCACTGACGGCGTAGTAGTGCCGAAACCAATCCCCCACGGGCGCGGTCTAGGCGTTACGAGCGCTCTCCGCTCCTGACTCAGGAGTTTCGCGTGGCCTCTCACGGGAGGACCGCGCAGCGGAAAGCGTCCGTCGCGACGGCTCCGCTGCGGTCCGCCGACTCGGTTCCTTCGCCCGAGAAATTTGAACGGATCGTCGACGACTACCAGCGCCGGCTCTATGGCTTCGCCCTGCGCATGACCGGCAATCGTGAGGATGCCGAGGAAATCGTCCAGGACGCTTTCGTTCGCGCCTTTCGTGCCTTGGGGAAGATGACCGAACAGCAGCGTCGCGAGCTTCGGCTGCAACCCTGGCTATATACAATCACGTTAAACGTGACGAGGAACCGTTTACGCTCGAAGCGACCCACGAATGTCGCGCTCGATGCACTCGCCGATCCCGATGCGTTGCTCAATACGACGCAAGAGGGACCGGAACAACCAGAGCAGATCATCGAACGCGGAACCGACATGGCGCTGGTCGAGCAAGCCCTCCTCCAACTCCCGATGCACTTGAGAGCAGCAGCCACGTTACGATTCATCGAAGGCCGAAGCCATCCTGAGATCGCGGAAATCCTCAATCAGCCGATTGGGACCGTGAAGTCGCACGTGCATCGCGCCGTGCGCATCCTACGGCGAATCCTCGGCCCGCAAGTCGGCCGGGTCGCGCCAAATGGAGAAACTACTCATGCGGTGTTGTGACGTCGAAGCGCTTTGGGACGAGATGCGCGAGGGAGTCCAACCTCGTCGCGAACACGTCCTCGCTCACCTTCGAGGCTGTAAGACCTGTCAGGATCTTTACGAGCAATACGAAGGCGTCGCTTACTGCCTCTCTTGTCTGCCCATCGTCGAACCACCTCAAAACCTCGTCCCACGCATCCTCGATCATATCAAAATCTACCGCGAGAAATTCGAAAACGCCGAACCCGACTCGATCGCGCGGGTCCCCTCACCGCTCGGAAATCTGCTGGTCGCTTGGCGCAAACAAGGCATCACGTTCGTCGGCTTCGAGCGCGGCGATTTCGATGAGGAACGCCGCGCGATCGAACGCCGCCTCCGCCGGCGCGTAGAGTTCGCCGAGCCGCCCGCTTGGGTAGCCAAGGCGGTAAAACAATGGTTCAAAACCTGGCGCGCAGATCTGCGCACCATCGATATTTCGCAGCTGACCGAATTCGAACGCGCCGCGCTGCGCAAGGCCGCCGAGATTCCCCCGGGCGAGGTGCGTTCCTACAGCTGGATCGCCCGTGAGATCGGCCACCCGCTGGCAGCCCGCGCCGTCGGACAGGTGATGGCGCGCAATCCGGTTTCGCTCTTCTTCCCCTGTCATCGCGTCGTCGCCACGAGCGGCCGCTTACACAATTACGGCGCCGGCCTCGAAATCAAAGCCCGCATCCTCCAAATGGAAGGCTTTAGGGCAACCAGGAAAGTCTAGCCGCGCAGCCACGCGGCAGAATCATTTTCCTCCTCCCCAAATGGATCGTTTTCGCGTAACTTCGCAAAACGTGCGGCGCGAGGCTCGACACATCCGTCGAGAAAGCCTGGGTTCGCAAAGCGGGTGCGATGCGCGACGTTGCCTAGCCACGCGCCGAAACCAAATTCATACTCTCCGAATGGAACGTTTCGCGCAGCTCGGGAGGGTCCGTGCGAGGCGACAGGACGGGTCGGTCGAGATCGTGTGAATCGCCGCCGGAGCGCGGGGATGCGCGGGAGGCGGCGAGAGGCAGACGAGGCTCGCCACGGACGGCGAGCCGAAGGCGGGGTCGAGACCGACCTGTCGTGTCGCCGAAGCACAAGGTAACAAACGTATTCAAGCGAAAACGGGCCATTGCAATACGTCCGCGGGTACCTTCAGAAATATACGAACGAAGGTGAACAGACGGACAAAGGGAGGTGATCATCGTCAGTTCAGATGGCAGTAAAAGACTCAACTACACGATGATTGGAGGTGCGCAGACGTAAGCGCTGCGCGCAAACATAACAACTACCTTAGTCCGCCGGCCCGCGTGCCGGCTTTTTTTTCGTGTCTCCGCGCGTTCTGGTGACCGGCTTCGAGCCGTTTGGGGGCGACGCGACCAACCCGAGCGGGTCGATCGCGACCCGGCTCGACGGCCGCGAAGTGGGTCGCTACCGAGTGGCCGGCCGGGTCCTGCCGGTCGACGCACGAGCCTTGCCCGCGGCGCTGGCCGAGGTGTTCGCCGCGACGGCGGCAATCGACGCGATCGTCGGACTCGGTCTGGCCGCCGGGAGGACGGCGCTCGCGCTCGAGCGGACGGCCGTCAACATCCTCGACTTCGAGCAGCCCGACAACGCAGGGACGCTCCTCCACGGGGTGCCGATCCACGAAAATGGCGCGGCGGCGTTCTTCACGAATCTGCCGCTCGCACGTATCCTCGCCGCGTGGCGCGAGGCGGGCATTCCCGGCTACATATCGGACTCTGCCGGCACGTATATTTGTAACCAGCTCTTTTATGAGGTCCTCGCGCTGAACGAACGCTCGATTCCTATCGGATTCGTCCATCTGCCCTGTAGTGCGGAGCTGGCGATCGCCCGAGGAGCCGCCAAGACGCCGTCTCTCCCGCTCGAGCTGATGAGCCGCGGGATCGAGACGCTGATCGAGTCGCTTTGAACAAAGACGTCGAACGCGACCCACGAGTCGACGCCATCCCAGACGTGCACGGTCACGCGAAGGGCGAGCACAAGCCGTACGCCGAGGAGCGTCCCATCCCGTACACGGCGCGGATGCTCTTCCTCTGGTTCTTTCACGCCTGCCAGCGCAGCTCGCCGCGCTTCATGATGGTCGCCGACCATATGAATTATCTGACCTTCGAAGATCCGGCCGCCGTCAATCTGGTGCGCCGCGCATTGAAGCTCGCGCACGCCGGCGATCTTTATGGGGCGGCCGAAACGGCGGGCGTCGAGGTCGGTCATGCCCAGGTCGTCTCCGAAGGTTTGCGGCGGGGGATGCGCTACTCGATCGGCGCCGAGGTCGACAACGATCCGCGCAGCCGGCCCGACGCGCAGAACATCGTCGACGCGATGCGTCCCGACGCGATGATCCGATCGGTGCATTTTCTGACGATCGACCATCCCGAACTGGGAGCCGGCTACCAGTGGGCTTTCGACAACCCCGAGTTCCAGCAGCTCTACGAGCACGTCGGAATCGATAAGATCTGGGAGCTCTACATGGCGACGCTGCTCGACGCAATCGAAAAGCTCCCGGGGCATATCGTCGGACACTTTTATGTTCCAACGAAGTTTGGACACTGGCCCGAGGACGCCAAGCTCGATCACTACGAGAACCAGTTGATCGACGCTTGCGCCGCACGCGGCATGGCCATCGAATTGAACTCTCGATTCTTCTACCGGACCTTCGCCGACGACGAGCACAGTAAACGGCGCTATCGAAACGTGAATCTCCGCTTGCTCAAGAAGGCGAAGGCGCGCGGCATCGGCATCGCCGTCGGCTCCGACGCTCACAGCCCCAAAGATCAAGGCAACAGTTTCGAGATCATCCTGGAGATGCTCGACAAAGCGGGGATCAACGAGCTGGTCTTCCCGGTCAACGGCCGGATGGCGCGCGTCGCCTTGCGCGCGTCAGAAGAGCTCCTCAAGCAGCAGGCGACTCCGCCGCCGCCGCCTATCGGAAGCAGCGTCAGCGGCTTCGGGCGCGCCGAATTGGCGGCGCGCGACGGCGGCGTCTACACCGAGCCGGAATACACCACCAAGAGAGGAACGAAGGCGGCGCTCAAGGCGGCGGCCGCTAAAACCGCCGCCGCGAAGGCAGCCGCCGCGAAGGAAGCGGCCGCGCAAGCCGCCCTCGCCAAAGCCGCCGCAAAAAAGGCCGCGGCGGAGAAAGCGGCCGCCGAGAAAGCCGCGGCGGCCGCGAAGAAAAAGGCCGAAGCCGAGAAGAAAAAGATCCTGGCCGCGAAACTCGCCGCCGCCAAAAAAGTCGCGGCCGAAAAGAAAAAGGCTGCCGCCGCCAAAAAAGCCGCGGCGAGAAAAGCGGCGATGGAGCGCAAGCGAGCCGCCGTCGCCGCCAAGAAATTCGCCGCCGCCAAGAAGGCCGCCGCGAAGAAGCTCGCGCTCGAAAAGAAACGAGCAGCCGCGGCCGCCGCAAGAATCGTCGCGGCGAAGAAAGCCGCCGCGAAGAAGGCCGCGCTTGAAAAGACGCGGGCCGCCGACGCTGCGAAAAAGATCGCGGCCGCCAAAAAAGCCGCTGCGGCCAAAAAGATCGCAGCCGCCAAGAAGATAGCGGCCGCCAAGAAGATAGCGGCCGCCAAGAAGATCGCAGCCGCCAAGAAGATCGCCGCGGCCAAGAAGATCGCGGCCGCCAAGAAGATCGCAGCCGCCAAGAAAGCCGCAGCCGCCAAGAAAGCCGCTCGAAAACCGGCGAAAAAGCTCGCGGCGCGCGGCAGGTCGCGTCCTGCCAAGAAATCCAGGTCTTCGGCCTCGAAGCGGCCGGCCGCTAAGTCCGGCTCGAAGAAGAAATCGAAACCACGGCGGTAGAAGCCGTCCTGTCTGCCTCGTAATCGCTACCGGGAGTACATGCATTGGGAGATATGACCCGCCGCCGCAACGTCGCCGTCGTGGGGCCGTTCCACTCCGGCAAGACCACGCTCATCGAAGCGATCCTCGCGCAATGCGGCGCCATTCCCCGGCGAGGCTCGGTCTCCGACGGGACGACGACGACCGACTACGAGCCCGAGTCGATCGACCGCGCGCAATCGACGACCGTCGGCTTCGCGTATTGCTCGACGGCGAATATCGACCTCACGTTGGTCGACTGTCCCGGTTTCCTCGAATTTGCCGAGGAGGCGAAGTTCGCGCTTGCCGGCGTCGACGGAGCGATCATCGTCATCGAGCCCGTCCCGGCGCGTGTTAAACAGACGCGAACGCTCGTCGAGTTTCTCGACGAGCGAAAACTGCCACATTGCTTTTTTGTCAACAAGCTCGACAAACCGGGCAGCGATTTCCGCGGAACGTTGGCGGAACTCAACGCGACCTTCGGCAATCGGGTCGTCGCAGAACACATCCCGATCGGCGAAGCCGAACATTTTCGCGGATACATCGACTTGGCGGAGCAGCGCGCGTTCGTCGCTGAGAAAGGCGTCGCCAAGGAAATCGAGATCGGCCCGGAACTCGAAGCGCCCGCCAAAGAGGCGCGTCAAAAGCTCTTGGAAGCGCTCGGCGATTTCGACGACCATCTTCTCGAAGAATTGCTCGAGGGCGTCGAGCCGCCGCTCGACGAGGTGCGAACCGATCTACGCGAGGAGACCTCGAAAGATCAGATCGTGCCGGTTCTGGTAGGGGCCGGCATCACCGACATCGGCGTCGCCGCCAACGCACTGCTCGACGTCATCGAGAAACAGTTTCCGGCGCCGGACGGCGATCCGAAGGCGCCGCTCGTCGCGCAGGTTCTCAAAACGATCGTCCACCCGCAGTCCGGGAAACTGTCGGTCGCGCGCATTTGGGACGGAACGCTCAATGCCGACGCGACGCTGGTCGATACGAGCCGCGACCTCAAGGTGCGGGCAGCCGGGCTCTACCGGCTTCAGGGGAAGAAACAGGAGCCTCTGACCTCCGCGTCCGCCGGCGAGATCGTTGCGGTAGCGCGACTCGAGGGCGTACTGACCGGCGACACGTTGACGAGCGGTGCGAAGATCGTTCGGGAGATTCCCCAGATCGCGGAACCGTTGTTCGCGGTCGCGATCAAACCCAAAGAAAAACTCGACGAAGCGAAACTCTCGCAGATGCTGGCGCGGATCTGCGAAGAGGATCCGACGCTCAAGATCGTGCGCGCCGAATTCACCAACGAACTGCAACTGCTGGGAATCGGCGAGGTGCACGTCACGACGGCGATGGCGAAGTTATCGCGCAAGTACCATCTCGCTCTCGAGATGAAGCCCCCGATGGTAGCCTATCGCGAAACGATCACGCAGCCCACCGAGATCCACTCGCGCTACAAGCATCAGACTGGCGGTCACGGGCAGTTCGCGGACGTGAAAATCAAAATCGAACCGCGCGAACGCGGGCACGGCGTGACCTTCGAAGAGAAGATCGTCGGGGGCGTCGTCCCACGGCAATTCTGGCCCGCCGTCGAAAAAGGCGTCCGCGAAGCGCTCCTCAAGGGCCCGATTGCCGGCTACCCGGTCGTCGATTTGCACGTTATGTTGGTCGACGGCGCATTTCATTCGGTCGACTCGAGCGAGCAGGCGTTCAGGACTGCCGGCGGGATGGCGATGCGCGACGGGCTTCCGAAGTGCGGTCCCGTGTTGCTCGAGCCGATCGTCTACGTCGAAGCGGTCGTCCCCGAAGACAGCGCCTCGGCGATTCTCGGCGGACTTACCGCGAAGCGAGGCCAAGTGCTTTCCTTCGAACCCGCGGGACAACGCGGCTTTCAGCGCGTCATCGCCTTCGCGCCTCAATCCGAACTCGGCAACTACATCACCGAACTCCGCACGGCGACGCAGGGGCTCGGAAATTACACGTGGCGCCACGAACGCTTCGACCCCGCTCCGCCGAAGGTGTCGCAATCGGTTCGCGAGGCCGTTTCCGCGTAGGCGCGGCGGCGCTCGCCGTCGCGTCAATACTTTTCGGCGGCTGCACGAAGGTCGGAACCGAGTCAACCGGAGCCGGCGGCGGCCGCCATTCCTGGACGGTGCCCGACACGCTGCGCGTAGGCATTCAAAGCACACCGAACACGCTCAACGGCATCCTCGCGGCGAATACCACGGAGTCGATGATCAATCGGCTGATCTTCGATCCGCTCGTCTCGGTCGACCCAACGGGAAAGAACCAAGTGCCGATCCTTGCCGCCGAGGTCCCGACGCTCGAAAACGGCGGCATCAGCAAAGACGGTCTGACGATCACCTATCACCTACGCCGGAACGTCCTCTGGCACGACGGCGTGCCGTTCACGAGCGAAGACGTTCGATTTACCTGGGACGCGATCGTCAACGGAAAGAACAACGTGATCGCGACGACCGGGTACAATCTCGTAAAAGCCGTCGACACACCCGACAAGTACACCGCCGTCTTTCACATGAAGCGACGCTTTTCTCCGGCCGTGAACACGCTCTTCGGCGAAAGCGACGATCCGTACGAGATCTTGCCGGCACATTTGTTGGCCTCGCTGCCGAACGTCAACGCGATCCCATTCAATGCGGCTCCGGTCGGAACGGGGCCGTTCAAGCTCAAGCAGTGGGCCCGGGGCGATCATCTAGAACTGGTCCCCAACGACAAGTATTTCCTCGGCGCGCCGAAGCTGAATCGCATCGTGATTAAGATCATCCCCGACGAGAATACGGAACTCAACCAGCTTCGCTCGCACGAGATCGATTGGCAATTCGAGGCGTCGCCGCAGGAGTACAGCGCCTTAAAGCTCGTCCCGGAATTGAACATCATCCTTCAAGACAAGAACGACTACGAGCGGATCCAGATCAACACCAGTCATCCTCCCCTCGACGACGTCCTGGTGCGGCGCGCGATCGCTTCGGCGATCGACGTCGCCAAACTCGTCCACGACTTGACGTTCGGAACGGCAACGATCGCCGACCAGGATCTGCCGCCCTTCATGTGGGCTCACGCCGACAACGTCGCCCGTTACCCATTCGATCTGCAGAAGGCGAAGGATCTGATGCGGCAGGCCGGCTGGACGCCCGGTCCCGACGGAATTCTGGCGAAGAACGGCACCCAGATCCACCTCTTGCTGGTGACGAACAACAGCAATGCGACGCGTCGCAGCGGCGTCGTCCAAATCCAGGCGATGCTGCGCCAGCTCGGAATCGACGTTTCGATCAAAGTATTTCCCGGATCGCTGCTATATTCGGCGATGAGCGCCGGCGGCATCTTACAAAACGGAAAGTTCGATCTGTCGTGGACCGGCTGGGTCGCGGGCATCGACCCCGATCAATCCTCGATCTTCTTCTGCAACGCAATGCCGCCTCACGGCAACAACGAGACGCGTTACTGCAGCAGAGAGACCGACGCCGCCGAGGACGCCGCGCTCGCACACTTCGACGAGCCGTCGCGCAAAGCGGCTTACGACAAGATCGAGGCGATTCTTTCGCGTGATCTGCCGCAAATTCCATTGTGGTGGCCTCGCCAAATTCAGCCGATCAATTCGGACTTCAAGGGCTTCGCGCCGAACCCGGTAACGGAGTCCTGGAACGCATACCAATGGACGATTTAGGACCCGAACTCCGGCTTCCGTTGGGGATGATCCCCGAGCTGAAGTGGCTCAAGACGATGATCGTGGAACGCGCCCTCACCCGCGGCGAAGTCCTCATGGCCGGGGGGAAGCGCAGCGACTACTATATCGACAAGTTTCGCCTGTTTTCCGATCCGACCGTGCTGCGGCGCATCGCGCGCATGTTCGTACCGATCGTCTCCGAGCTGAGCCCCGATCTCATCGCGGGGACGGAGTTGGGCGGCGTGATCATCGCGACCGCCGTCTCGCAGATGACGCAGATTCCGATGATCGTGGTCCGGAAAAAGCCGAAAGCGTATGGCGCCTTCGCCGACGAGTTCGTCGAAGGCCCCTACGAACCGGGTCAAAAGGTCTTGCTGCTCGAGGACGTCGTCAGCAACGGACGCGAGGTGTCGGCCGCCAAGGCACGCCTCGAGGAACTGAAGCTGCGCGTCACCGTCTATGCCGTCGTCAACCGAGGCATCGCGCCGATAAAGTCGCTGCTCCAGTTCTCGCTGCCCCGCGGCGAAGCAAAGACCGAAAACTAGCCGCCGGGCTAGGGCGCGACATCGTAGACGGCGTGGTCGTCGGTGACGGAGATCGGACCGCCGAAGCCTTTGCGCGCCTGAGCCTCCAAGTCGTCCGCCGTACGTTCGGCCGAATAATGCGTGATGACCAGCCGCTTGACACCGGCGTCCTGCGCCATCTGCCCCGCTTCGCGAGCGCTCACGTGTCCGCGCGGTTCCGAATTCGGGTGATCTTCCGGCAGGCTAGCTTCGCACAGAAACACGTCGGTCTCGTGGGCTAGCCTTACGACGCGCTCGTCGGGAGCCGTGTCGGCCGAATAGGTCACGCTCGCATTACCGCACGCGCAGCGCAACGCGAAGGTCGGGAGGTAGTGCGTCGTCGGCGCAAAGGTCACGCGCAGATCGCCTATTTGAAGCCCCTGCGCCGTATCGTACATGGCGACGTCGAATACTTCGCCGAGAAAATCCTGGTTCGACTCGGGGACGAACGCCGAAACCATGTGCCGCAGCAGTTTTTCGCCTCCGGGCGGCAACCAGAGCGCGACCTTCCTATCGTTGGTTCGCGGGCCGTACTTCAGGGCGTAGCGCATGGGGATGATGTCGAGGAAATGATCGGCGTGCATGTGGCTGATGATGACGGCGTCGATCGATTCGGCCGCGCTGTGCGCGTTGAGGTTCCCCAGCGAACCGCTCCCGAGGTCTGCAAGGATCGCACGGCCGGCCCCCTCGATCAGGTATGCGCTGCAAGCGCGTCTCGGCCGCGGGACCGAATTGCTCGACCCGAGGACCGTAACGCGCAAACCTTCGCCGTTGCTCACGAGCGGCGCGGAGTGCCGCCGTTTGACGTGAAAGAGAGCGCAAGCGGCATATGAGCGCCGATTTCGAGCATGACCAAACGTTCCTTGCTAATAAGGAGAGGCGAACTGCCGGACGATTTTGATACGCTGCACGAGATGCCACATCCGCTCGTCGGCGCGCTGATCGAGACGCTTTCGAATGGAAGCCGCGTCCTGTTGGTCGGGGTAGGGAGCGGACGGCACGTCCCGCCGCTCTTGGCAGCGGGGTTTATCGTCGAGGCCATCGAGGAAGATCCGGAGCGGGCGGCGCGCGCGGCAGAACGCTTCAAGAGTAAAGCTCGAGCTCGCGTGGTATGCGGCTTGTATAGTGTTCCGCCGCTACTCTTTTCCGGCTACGACGCAGCCGTGTCAACGCACGCGCTGCTGCATGGCACATCACCCAAGATCGCCGCGTCACTGGCGGCGATGGGATCGGGCTTGCGGGCGGGCGGCCTCTTCCATCTCACGTTAGGCTCAACCAGGGACCCGCGGTACGCAAGCGGTCTTAGGCTCGACGACGCAACCTGGGTCGCGGAAACCGGCGCAGAGATCGGCGTCCCGCATGCGTACTTTGATGAGAAAGCCGCTCGCACGCTGTTGTCGGACTGGACGATCCTTTCGCTCGACGAGCGAAGCGCCGCCGAAACCGCCGGGCGCTGGGCTCACACGAGCGCCGAGACCGCGACGATGGTCCATTGGTTCGCGCGCCTCAAGCGGCGTTGAAACTACTTCGCAGTCGTGCCGATCAGGTCCGACATCGGACTCGAAGCCGAGGCGTAGAGCCGCTTTTGCATCCGTCCGGCAAGATAGGCTAGGCGGCCGGCTTCGACCGCGAGCCGCATCGCGCGCGCCATTACGATCGCGTCTTTGGCCAACGCGATCCCGGTGTTCATCAACACCGCGTCGGCGCCCAGTTCCATTGCGATCGCCGCATCCGACGCGGTCCCGACGCCGGCGTCGATGATCACCGGAACGTTCGAGCGCTGCTTGATGATCGTGAGCGAGTACGGGTTGCAGATGCCGAGGCCGCTTCCGATCGGCGCGCCGAGCGGCATGACGGCGGCGCAGCCGATCTCTTCAAGACGCTTGCATGCAGTGGGATCGTCGATGATGTAGGGCAGGACGGTGAAGCCGTCGTTGACGAGTTCGCGCGCCGCGACGATGGTTTCGGCGGTATCGGGATAGAGGGTTTCGGGGTCGCCGATGACCTCGAGCTTGATGAGGTCCGTGCCGAGCGCCTCTCGTGCGAGCTGCGCGGTGAGAACTGCGTCCTTCGCGGTCGTGCAGCCGGCCGTGTTCGGAAGAATCTTGTACCGCGAACGGTCGATGAAGTCCAGCAGCGTTTTCCCGGACGCGTCGTCGAGATGGATGCGCCGGATCGCGACGGTGACCAGTTCCGTCCCGCTCGCTTCGTGCGCACGCTGCATGACGTCAAACGACGAATACTTGCCCGTCCCGACGACCAAGCGAGAGGCGAACTCGTGCTTGCCGATCTTGAGCGGCGCGTCGGCGGCGCCGTTAGCGGGGGCCATGCGGAAGGCTTCGAGGCCGGCTTCGCTCCCCCTTACCCCCCCGCTACGGCGCGGATGATTTCCACGACGTCGCCTTCTTGAAGCCGATGCTCGTCGAAGTTGGTGCCACGCACGACCCGCTCGTTCACTGCCACCGCGATTCCGTTCCTTTCCAGTTTCAGGTCTCTGAGAATTTCCGCCACGGTCGCTCCGTCCGGAAGTTCGCGATGCTCCCCGTTTATCGTGGCTTTCATTGGTTAGCGCATTGAGGCTTTCGAAGTCGACGGGCTCTATGGCCAGTGCTCGTTACACGTACATGCCCGATCTGACGACGATTTGGGCGCATTGTAATGTCAATGTCCATTCCCAGTCTCCGAAGCACCTGAATCAACCGATCGGCCGAAAACCCATCGGGCCGACCGCCGATAATGCGCGAAAGTTCGGGCTGCTTTAATCCTACTATCGCGGCCGCACGCCTTTGTGTCAACCCACGTCGCCGGACCTGTTGAATGATTGCGACCATCAACTGAGCCTTGAGCAAGTGCTCTTCGGGATTGGCAAGTCCGATATCTGCAAAAATGTTCCCACTGCCAACCTCAATCTTATTTCCCACATCGTTCTTGATCTTGTCTCTTGGCATCGTGTAATCGCCTCAAAATGAGTTGTAGGTTGTCGTAGGGTGTTGCGACACCGCTCGTCGATTTCTTCTGGAAGGCGTGTAAAACGTACACGGCTTCCCCAAGTCGTGTTGTGTATGCAAGCCGATATGTCCCGGACCTATCGGCGGAAACGAGTTCCCAAATACCCCTGAGAATACCGTGCAACGGTTTGGATCGCGGTGGAACCATGCCGGCTTGCACCAGATAAAGCGCGTAGCCGATCGACTTCTGGATGGCCGCGGGAAACGTCTTGAAGTCGCGTTTCGCGGAACCGATCCAAGCAACGGGCCGGAGCCCTGCGCCTCCACTGGGTAGCATGATACCGAAGCATGTCACCCCTATATTACAGATTTGTTATCAAAATGCAACCGATCTATTGCACCGAGATCGACGTCTGGCTAGAGTCCCGTATAAACCGGGCCTTCGCCGCCTTGGGGCGGCACCCAGGTGATGATCTGATAAGGGTCCATGATGTCGCAGGTCTTGCAGTGGACGCAGTTGCTGAAGTTGATCTGCAGGCGACCGTCGATGTGGCCGTTGCCGTCGACCGCTTTGAAGAGCGGTTCGTAGACTTTCGCGGGGCAGAAATACTGGCACGGGTTGCCATACTCGACCGTACACTGGTCCGCACAGATCGACGTGTCGGCGACGTGCAGGTGGGGAACCTGGTCTTCGTCGTGCATGGTGCCCGAGTTGAAGACGTCGGTCAGCTTGTCGAACGTCAAGACGTTGTCGATCTTCGCACGCGTCTCGGCTGCAACTGGTTTGCGCTCGGCGATCTTCTTCATCTGCGCGTACCCGGCTTCTCCGTGCAACCGATCGATGAAGCCAAACGCGCGGCCGCCGGCGTACATCGACATCCCGGCGTTGAGCATCCCGGCGAACATTCCACCCTTGAATCCTTGGTGAAAATTGCGCGCGACGCGCAACTCGTCGTAGGCCCACGATTCCCGATAGCGGCGCTCGTAGGCGGATAACGTTTGAGCGTCGTTTTGGCCGGCAGCGACCGCCTCGAACGCCGTCTCCGCCGCCATCATCCCGGACTTGAGAGCGAGGTGAATTCCCTTCAGCCGCATCCCGTTCAAGAAGCCGGCCGAGTCGCCGGTGATGAGCAGCCCATCCGAGAAACCGCGCGGCATCGCGTAAAAACCACCCTCCGGGATCGCCTTCGCACCGTAGCGCAGCAGTTTCGCACCATCGAGCATCTTGGCGATCGCGGGGTGCGTCTTGTAGCGCTGAAAATTATCGTGAGGATCGGTGGTCGGATCTTTGTAATCGAGACCGGTGACCAGTCCGATGTCCAAAATATCGCCGGCCATCCCATAGATGAAGCCGCCGCCGAACGTTTCGTTCGGCAGCGGAAATCCGAACGTGTGGATGACCATCCCGGCCGGCACCGAGCCAGGCTTGCACTGCCAGATCTCCTTCACGCCGGCCGCGTACGACATCGGATCGCGATCCTTGTCGAGGGCGAGCTTCGCAATCGCCTGCTTGGCGAGCGTACCGCGCGGACCTTCGGCGAGAATCACCACCTTCGCCAGCAGATCGGGACCGGGTTCGTAGTTCGGCTTCGGCCGACCGTTGTGATCGACGCCCTTGTCTCCGACGCGCACGCCGATGACGCGCGCATCGTCCCACAAAAGCTCTTGACCGGGGAACGACGGAAAGACGTCGGCCCCCAGCTCTTCGGCGACGCCGCCCATCCATTTCGTCAGCTTCTGCAGACTCGCGACGTACTTGCCGTGATTCTTCATCATCGGCGGCATCATCAGCGCGGGGATGGCAAACTTTCCGGTATTGGTCATATACCACATCGCGTCGCTGGTCACCGGCGACTCGAGCGGCGCCTTCTCACGCCAGTCGGGCAGCAATTCGTCGAAACCGTGCGGGTCGACGATCGCCCCGGAGATGCCGTGATTGCCGATGTCGCCGCCCTTCTCGATCAGCATCACGGACAGGTCGTCTTTGCCGCGTTCCTTCGCGAGCTGCCGCAGGCGAATCGCCGCCGCGAGGCCGGCCGGACCTCCCCCGACGATTAGGACGTCGACTTCGAGTTGATCGCGTTGAGCCATAGCCCTGCGCATTTCCGCGCGCGCGAAGCCGAGCCTTGGTCGCCATTCGGGGTTTCGGGCGAGCAAGCGCGAACTCCAAGCCATGCTCGTCCACGTCACGTACGGCCGTCAGGGCCTCGATCTCGACCTCCCGGCGGACACCTTTGTCGTCGAGCCGTCGGATGCGCCCGGCCTCCCCGACGAAGCGGCCGCTTTTCGGGCGGCGGTTCGCGAGCCGATCGCAGCTCCGGCGTTGCGCGAGCTCGTCGGCGCGCACGAGCGCGTCGTCATCGTCACCTCCGATATCACCCGCGCGACGCCGAACGAACGGCTCATCCCCTGGATCCTCAACGAACTCGGCCACGTACCGCCGGAGAACATCACGGTGATCGTCGGCACCGGATCGCATCGCGGGACGAAGCCGGAAGAGATGGAGCGCATGTTCGGGCGCGGCGTCCTCGAGCGCGTTCGCGTCGTCGATCACGACGCGCACGATCCATCGCAAGTGACGTACCTCGGCGAAACGTGGCGGGGCGCGCAGGCGTACCTGAATCTCGATTACGTGAACGCCGACAAGCGCATCGTCGTCGGGTTCATCGAACCGCACCTCTATGCCGGCTTCTCCGGCGGCCCCAAGGGCATCATGCCCGGCATCGCGGGAATCGAAACGGTCAAGTTCTTCCATAACTTTCAGATGGTCGGTTCGCCGGGTTCGACGTGGTTGAAGCTGGAGGGAAATCCGATCCAGGAGATGTCGCGCGAAGTCGCGGCGATGGCGCCCCCGCATTTCATGGTCAACGTGACGTTGAACGGGAAAAAGCAGATCACGGGCTTCTTCTGCGGCGATTATCGCCAGGCGCATCTCGTCGGCTGCGAATTCTGCAAATCGACCGGAGCGACGCCGGTGCCGCACCCCTTCGACGTCGTCGTGACCACCAACGGTGGCTATCCGCTCGACCAGAACCTCTATCAATGCATCAAAGGGATGTCGGCGGCGATGGGGATCGTCAAACAAAACGGAACGATCGTCATGTGTTCGGAGCTCTCTGACGGGTTGCCCGATCACGGCAACTTCAAGGAGATCGTCCGAGCGCGAACGACGCCGAGCGATCTCTTGGCGATGATCGGCGCGCCGGGTTATTCCGTCTACGATCAATGGGCAGCTCAGAGTCAGGCGATGGTCTTGCTGCACGCCAAGGTTTTGTTCCACTCGATGCTTCCCGACGACGTCATTCGCTCGGTGATGCTCACCCCCACGCGCGATCCTTCAGCCGCCGTACGCGACGCGCTTGCGGCCGCCGGTCCCGGCGCGACCTGCGCCGTTTTGCCGCTCGGCCCCTACGTCGTACCATACGTCAAAGAACCGGCAACGGTTTAGAAACGCGTCCGTAAGCGTTCGAGGGCGGCGACGACGGCGACGCGATGGGTCGCGATGCGATCGTCCCACGGGCGGCGGAGCGGCGACTCGAAAGTCAAGGAACGCTTCGCCATCCCGCGCCGCAACAATGAAATGCTGTGCGGAAGCTGGTTTGAAAATGACGCTTCGATTTCGGCGTCGGGGATGACGCGGCCGCGTTCGAGCGTGTAGTGTTGCGCGGTCGGCGGATAACCGAGTTCGTAACCGTGCTCGAGGTCCTGCACCGGTAAGCCGGCGTCGTCGATGGCTTGCACGATCGACGGACCGAATGCAATCTCGTCGACCTTGGGCTCGTAACAATAGAAACCCTCGGCTTCGAAATCTTCGTGCAGATCGAGATTCAAGTCGAACGAGCGGTCGCGGGCGAGAATCATCGCGCACGCTTCCGGCGACGTTCCATCCCGGCCGTAACTCCGATTGATGTCGATTCCCTCGGCATTCTCACGCGTTCCCAGCCTGTAACCCGTCGGATTCGTGCACGGCCACAGACGATATGCGAAGTTGCGATCGAGCAATCCGTCGCGCGCCAGGCTCAACAGCGCCCAAGGGGCGGCCGGTTCGTCCCCATGAACTCCCGCCGTCACGATGACTGCCGGCGCGACGCTTCCACCGCGCGCCGCAATATCGGCGACCAGCAAGGTCCGCGAGACGCCGTCGCCGTCGCAGGCAATCTCGCGCACGTCAACGCCATTTTTCCGGAGCGCCATCCAGGAGCGCTCGAGTTCGGCGTACGGCGGAGCGTTTAGCGGAACTCTACTGTTCCTCAGGCTCGGGACATTAGCCGGCGGCGTGCATCGTGCCGGGCTGGCGCGCGCGGAGGTAGGGTTCGACCTCTTTCGCCGGCATGGGCTTGGCGTGGTAATACCCTTGCTGCGCGTCGCAGCCCATCTTGCGCACCAGAGCAGCCTGTGCCGCGGTTTCGACGCCCTCAGCGACGACGCGTAGCCCGAGCGCGTGACCGAGGGCTACGACGGCAGCGACGATCGCTGCATCGCCACTGCCGGCGGCGAGGTCGCGCACGAAGGCCTTGTCGATCTTGAGCGCATCGACCGGAAAATGCTTGAGATAGGCGAGCGAACTATACCCGGTCCCAAAATCATCGACGGCGACGCAAACGCCCAGCGCCTTCAGCTCCGAAACGGCGCGGCGCGCACCGGTCACATCGTGCATGACCGCGCTCTCGGTGATTTCGAGGTCGAGCAGATTTGCCGGAACGCCCGATTCCGCGAGCGCTTCGCGCACCATCGACGGCAGCGCCGGATCGAGCAGTTGCCGCGCCGAGATATTGAGCGCCATCCGTAGCGACCCGATACCGGTTTCGCGCCAGCGGTGAAGCTGCTCCAGGGCGGAGCGCATGATCAGCCGCCCGAGCGGAATGATCAGACCGATCTCCTCGCAGAGATTGATGAACCGGTCCGGGTAGATGAGCCCTAACTTCGGATGCTGCCAGCGGACGAGCGCCTCCACCCCGACGATCGCCGCGTGCGCTCCCACGATCGGCTGGTAGTGCAAGCGGAATTCGTCGCGTTCGAGCGCGTGGCGCAGTTGGTTTTCCATCGTGAGACGCTCGACCGCACGCTCGTGCGTACGCGACGTGTAGAAGTGTAGGCCATTGCCGCCGGCAGCTTTCGCGCGCGAATGCGCGGCGCGGGCCGCGCGGATCAGATCGTCGACGGACTTCGCGTCGTCGGGGAATAGGCTGATCCCGACGCTTACGCTCGAATACAATTCGCGTCCCTCGATCTCGAATCGCGGCCCGAACGCATCGACGACGGCCTGCGCCATACGCGCCGCGTCGTCGGCGGTTTCGAAATCGACCAGAATCACGACGAACTCGTCGGTGCCGTGGCGCGCCACGACGTCGCTCTCGCGAACGACGTGCGCGAGACGTTCGGCTGCTTGCTGCAGCAACGCGTCGCCGAAGCCGTGGCCGAGGGTCTCACCGATCGTCTTGAAGCGATCGAGATCGATTGAGAGGACGGCGACGCGCGAACCGACCCGCTTCGCACGCGCCAGCGCTCTGCCGAGACGCTCGCCGAGCAGCTTGCGATTCGGGAGTTGCGTCAGCGGATCGTAGTGCGCTTGACGGACGAGGTCCGCCTCGGCGCGCTTGCGCGCCGAGATATCGAGCATCGTCCCCAGCATGCGGATAGGACGGCCTTCGCGATCGAACGTGAACCGGCCGCGCAGTTCGACCCAACATTCGCCGCCGCCGGCACGCTCGAGCCGCGCGTCGAGGACAAACGGCTCGCCGTCGGCTCGCGCCGCCGCGAAGGCGGTGCGGACGCGCTCGCGATCCTCGGGATGGATGAAGCGCCACAAAAGTTCGGGCGTCGGCTCGACCTCCTCCGCCGTGACGCCGCAGAGCGCGAAGAGTTCGTCGGACCAGGCCGCGGTCTCGCGGTCGAGGTCGTGGTTCCAGCTTCCGAGATGCGCCGCCGCTTGCGCCAGCGCGAGGTTTTCTTCGGCACGGCGTAACGCGAGGACGGCGCGGCGCTCTCCGGTCGCATCGAACGCAATCCCTAAGACGCCCTCGATCTCACCCTCGTCGGTTCGTAGCGGCTCGATGTAGGTCCGGAAGAACCGCGAGCCCAGTTCGAGTTCGAGGTAGACGGCTTCGCCCGCTAGCGCTCGAAGGTGCGCGGCCGTCGGAGCGTACGACTCATTATCGGACCCGAAGAATTCGACCAGCGAAGCACCGGTTGAGGCTTCCAAAGTAAGCCCCACGTCCGCCAGCGCCGTGCCCAGCGTGGAGCAGAAGCGAAGCTCGCGATCGACCGTCCAGGCGAGCGCGGGAAGCTGATTGAAAATTCGTCGCAGCCGGCTCTCGCTCTCGGCGAGGATCTCCAGGCTCATTGAGAGCTCGACTTGGCGCGCAGCGACACCGCCCCCTTTCGTCGTCGCCAAATCGCGTTAGCGATTTGGGGAAATGGCGACGTCCAGGATTTCGATCGGATGCGCCGCGGGGAGATCGACTCCGCGCCGCGCGAGCAGCGAGCGAATCTGTAGGGTGCAGCCGGGATTCGCGCTCGCCAGCAGCTGAGGCGCGACGGAGAGGATGTTGTCGACCTTCCGCCGGCCGATTTCGGCGGCGCTGTCGGGTTCGAGCAGGTTGTAGACGCCGGCGCTCCCGCAACACTGCTCGCCCTGCGGAATCTCGACGAGTTCGAGCTGGGGAATCGAACGGAGCAGCGCGCGCGGTTCCTCGCGGATGCGTTGCGCGTGCGCGAGATGACAGGCGTCATGATAGGCAACCCGAATCGGAGCCGGCTTCCTCGTCGCGAGCGGTTCGATCCCAGCCAGGAATTCGCTGACATCGCGGACTTTCGCAGTGAAGGCCGCGGCGCGCGCGCCGCACTCTGCGTCGCCCGCGAAGAGAGCGTCGTACTGTTTGAGGGTCGAGCCGCAGCCGGCGGCGTTGATGACGATCGCGTCGTAGCGGTCGAGCGAGCGCGGACCGGGCGCGAAGCGGTCGAGCAAGGCGCGTGCGAAGCCTAGCGACTCGCCGTCGCGTCCGGCATGCAGCGAGAGCGCGCCGCAACAGCCTTGAGCGCGTGGAACGACGACGTCGAATCCTTCGGCGGCGAGGACGCGAATCGTCGAAGCGTTGACGTTCGGAAAGAAGACGCGCTGAACGCAGCCTGCAATCAGCGCGACCGTCCCACGCCGCGCGCGTCGCGCCGGCGTGAACTCGGGAAGGTGCGCGCGCAGCTGGGAAAATTCGAGCGCCGGCGTCAGCTCCTCGAGTTGCCGCAGCCGCTTCGGCAGCAGATTTGTCAGACGGCCCGCCTGAGCGAGCCGTTGCAGCCCGGACTTCCGGAACGCGTACAGCAGCGGCGCGAGCAGCCGGAGGCGCTCGGGTCGCGGAAAAAGCGCGAAGACGAGTTCCCGAAACGCTGCGTCGCTCGGGGCGCGTTTGAATTCGCCCTCGATCCTAGCGCGCGTCTCTTCGATCAAAAGATCGTAACGCACGCCCGAGGGGCAGGCGGTCACGCACGCCATGCAGCCGAGGCAACGATCGAAGTGCGGAACGACGGACTCGTCGAGGCTGATCGCGCCCTCGCTGACGCCCTTCATCAAATCGATGCGTCCGCGCGGGGAATCCATCTCGTTGCCCCACGAGACGTACGTCGGACAGGCAGGCAAACAGAAGCCGCAGTGCACGCAGTCGGCGATCAAGTCGGCGTACGTCCGTGCCGCCGGCGCTTCTTCCAGTCGAGGCGTTTGGGTCGTGCTCACAGGCCTCCGACGAAGCGGCCCGGGCTGAGGCGGCGCTGAGGATCGAAGCGCTCTTTCAGACGGCGCATGATCGGAAACGAATCGGGGATGGCGCCGAAAACGTCGACCTGTTCGCGCACGAAGAGGTCGCTGCACTCGAGCACGACCAAATTCCCACCGGCGGACTCGGCGGCGGCGCGCGCCTGGTTCAGTGCGGTAACAAAACGAACGATGTTCGCTGGAATGCCGCCGATGAATGCTGCGCCGACGGTCGGGTACAGGACGGTTCGCGATTTCTGATAGGCGGAGCGCAGCGGTGCGAGAACCTCGCGATCCAGCCCTGGGAGAAACGCGGGCGGCGTCGATACGCGCAACCGAACGTCGCCAAATACTCGTGCCTCTTCGTCGAGCGTCGCGACGTCGATCTTGTCACGCGCTTCGATCCTGCGAGCATCGGCGCCAAGCAGATCTCGCGCCGCTACAGCCAAACGGGCTCCTTGCGCTTCAACGCTGGCCGCGAAACCTTCAAAGAGCACGTAGACCGAATAGGTTTCCCGCGATTGCGGCGCCGAGGCCGCAGCCGGCGTCGCATCGAGCGCGACGACCGAGGAAGGTTCGAGGCGGCGGTCGACGAGCGCGCGACAGAGGGTCCGCACTTCTTGAAGCGATCGCGCCGTGAGCACATGCCATTCGCGGCGCTCGGGTAGCGGGTGCAGGCGAAACGTCGCGGTCGCGATCAAGCCGAGCGTCCCGAGCGAACCGACCATCAACTTCGGCAGATCGAAACCCGCGACGTTCTTAACGACCTTTCCGCCGCCGCGCGCGAGCGTTCCGTCGGCGCGCACGATCGAAATGCCGACGATGAGATCGCGCAGCGTCCCAAACCTCGTACGGAGCGGGCCGTAACCGTTGGTCGAGAGTAAGCCCCCGATGGTCGCCGAATCCGGGCGCGGCGGATCGAGTGCGAGCCTTTGCTTCTTGGTTTTGAGCCGTCTCTGCAAAGCGGCGAGGGTCAGGCCTCCCTCAACGGTGACCACTTGATCGGAGGCCCGATATTCGATGATGCTCGTGAGCTTCTCGGTCTTGAGCAGCGTGTCGATGCGTTCGGGCGGGTTTCCGTAACCGAGATCGGTTCCGCCGCCTACGAACGTAACGCTCGCACCGCGCGCCGCTCGCTCGCGCATGACGTCGGCGGCCTCACCGAGGGTCGCCGGCGTGAGCTCCTCCGGCAGCGAGACGCCGATCATCCGCGGGCGGCCTGCTGCGAGAGTTCGCTCTGGTGCGGAACATAGACGCCCGGCCTGTCGCCGCAAAGCCGCGGCGTCGGAAAAACTTTGCCGGGGTTGAACGTGGCGTGCGGATCGAACGCGCAGCGCACGGAATTCATCGTTTCCAAATCGTGCTCGCTGAATGCTTCGCCCATGTACGCGGCTTTGTCGGCGCCGACGCCGTGCTCGCCCGTAATCGAGCCGCCGTGACGCAAGCAGATGCGCAAGATCTCGGCCGCGACCTTCTCGGCATGATGCGCTTGGCCCGGGATTCGCCCATCGTACAGGACGAGCGGGTGCAAATTCCCGTCGCCGGCGTGAAAGACGTTCGCGACCCGAAAACCCTCGCGCGCGCACAGTTCGGCAATCTCGCGCAGGACGACCGCAATCTCCGAGCGTGGAATGACGCCGTCTTGCACGTAATAATTCGGGCTGATCCGTCCCATCGCCGCAAACGCGCCCTTGCGACCTTTCCACATCAGTTCGCGCTCGCGCTCGTCACGCGGCGTGCGCACTTCGAGCGCGCCGCTGGTCCGAGCGATCTCGATTGCCCGTGACGCCGTGTGCTCCGCCTCAGCGGCGGGACCATCGACGTCGACCAATAACGCTGCGCCGACGTCGAGCGGCCAGTCGACGTGCGTCGATTTCACGATAGCTTCGATCGCCAGTCTGTCCATCATCTCGATCGCAGCCGGGACGATTCCGGCGGCGACGATCCCCGAGACGCAATCACCGGCCTCGTCGGTCGAAGGGAACGTCGCGAACAGCGTGCACGTCTTCTCGGGCGTTCGCAGAATGCGCACGACCGCCTCGGTGACGATCCCCACCAAACCCTCGCTGCCGACGAGCGCCGCCATCAAATCGTAACCGACGCCATCGGCGCAGGGGGAGCCGATTTGCACGACGTCACCGTCTGAGGTTACCACGGTGGCGCCCGTCACGTGATTGGTCGTGAAGCCGTATTTCAAGCAGTGCGCTCCGCCGGAATTCTCGGCGATATTGCCGCCGATCGAGCAGACGCTTTGCGACGATGGGTCCGGCGCGTAGTAGTAGCCGTGAGCCGCGATCGCTTTGGTGACGTCGAGATTGATAACGCCCGGCTGCAGCCGCATCCGCAAATTCTCGAAGTCGATCTCGAGGATGCGATTCATGCGCGACAGGCCGACGACGATTCCGTTGTCGACCGGCAACGCCCCGCCGGAGAGACCGGTCCCCGCGCCGCGCGGTACGATCGGCAGGTTGTAGCTGCGCGCAATCTTGACGACGGCCGCGACTTCTTCGGTCGAAGCGGGCAAGACGACGGCGAGCGGCCGCACGCGCGTGCCCGTCAACCCGTCGCATTCGTAGACCCGTAACTCGGACGGGTCGACGATGCAATTCTCCACTCCGACGATTGCGGCGAGTTCGCCTTCGGCCTCGGCCGCCGGGGTTAGACGCAGAATCATCTCAGTGCCGTGCTCGTTCGCCGAGGACGAGCCTGCGCCCCCGAGAACGCTCGATCATGAAGACTCAGGTTGGTGTCATGGGATCGGCGGGCGGCGAGCTTTCACGAGAACAGCTCGATCGCGCTTACCAGCTGGGAAAGGCGATCGCGGAACGCGATTGCTTAACGGTGACCGGAGCCTGTCCCGGCCTACCGGACGCGGCGGCGCACGGCGCGCACGACGCCGGCGGCCTCGTCATGGGAATCTCGCCCGCGCACTCGCGCGAAGAGCACGTCGACGTCTACGCGTCGCCGCTCGAGCCGTACGACGCGATGGTCTTCTCAGGCTCCGGCCTGATGGGACGCGAGGTGCACAACATCCACTCTTCCGATTTCGTGATCTTCGTCGGGGGCCGCTCCGGAACGCTCGGTGAGTTTGCGATCGCCTACGACGAAGGGAAGTTGATCGGCGTCCTCAGACACTCCGGCGGACTCTCCGACGACCTCGCCTCGATCGCAAAGATGACCGGCAAAGAGACCGGCGCCCACATTATCGAGGACGAGGACCCCGCGGCCCTCGTGGAACGCTGCCTAAAGATGTACGAGGCGGCGTCGCACCCATTCCTAACCTCGCCAGCCCTCGCGCAGCCCGAAACGCCAACCGCCCGAATCTAAATCGGCGGTTGGCGTTTCGGCGAGACGATTTAGGCGTGCGCGGGCTCGACCGATCGCTTTTCGTCGAGGTCGAGGAAGTCGAACCACGTCTTGATGTCGGTGCGATTCGGCGCCATCTGGGCGAGTTGGTCCTTGAAGAACTCCTCGCCGCGCGAACCCGGCTCCGGAGCCCAAGCGAGCCGGCCTGCGTTGAAGGTTTCGATTTCCTGAGGTGATTTGCGAGCGTACGCCGTATCGCGCTTGATCCAGTCGCCGATGGCCTGATCCGTCTTCAGTTCGGCAACTTTCTTCGCGAACGTCGCGCCGTCGACCCCGAGAAACTCGAAAACCGGTTTGTCGTGGGGGCAGTCGTAGTCGTATTCGCCGAGTTTGCCTTCGTTAAAGGCTGAGGCTTTGTCGATTGCCCGCGGAAGCGAGAATATGCCGAGCATCTTCTCATGCGGGCTGCGGGGATAGGTTTTTGTCAAGTCCATGCTGGCGTTGACAACGAGGGAGGCCGGATGGTTGCATCCGGCCGCCGGTCGTTCTTCTTACGCCGCGCGCGCGAGACGACGCGGAACGTAACGGTGCTCGTCGAGATCGAGAAGCTCGAACCAAGTCGTCACGTCGTCGCGGCCCGGCGCGATCTTCGAGCGCTGTTCACGAAACGTTTTCTCGGCTTCGGAACCAGGATAGGGACTCCAGTGAAGCGAGTCGCGGTTGAAGGCTTCAATCTCGCGAATCGTCTTGCGAGCAAGGAGGCTGCGCTGAACCCATTTCGCGATCTCGTCGTCGCCGCCCAACTTGCCGACGCATTCGGCAAACGTCTTCGCATCGACGCCGAGGAATTGCAACACGCGCTTGTCGAGTGGGCAATCGTACTGGTATTCGCCGAGCGCGCCCCGATTGAACGCGCGCGCTTTATCGACCGTCCGAGGTAGCGACATCAGGCCGGCCATCTCTTCGTGAGGGCTTCGGGGATACGATTCTGTGAGATTCATAGCGCCGTACTATTCCCATTCCAGGCGCCACCACGTTGCTCGCCAGCTCCTCGGGGCAAGAAAGCGCTTGCAGGAATATCTCCTGCGACCGGCGTGATGCTAAAAACTCCCGACGAGGTGTTGCCCAGGTGCTCGCTTTCGGAAGAAAGGATCCGCTTTGATGCCAACGCCCGCTATTCTGGTAGGAACGTGGGACAACGGGCTATTCAGCGTCACCGGAAAAACGGTCCATCAAGAACTCGCCGATCGATCGGTTCGCGGTCTGGCGGCCGATGGAGATGGAAGAGTGCTCGCAATTATTGGCGGGCATTCGCTCTGTCGACGATCCTCTGATGGCGAATGGACTGAGATAGCAAAGAGCGATTTCGAACTTTCATGCTGCGTACCAATTGGGAATGTCGTCTTTGTCGGAACCGAGGACGCACATATCCTGCGCGTTGATCCTGACGGTGCGCAGCAATGCCTGATGGGTTTTGACGACGTAGCTGGCCGCGAGAAGTGGTACGCAGGGTCGGCGATCGTCGACGGCAAGCTGATGGGGCCGCCTCTTGGAATTCGTTCAATCGCGGCGACCTGCGATAGTGCCGTGCTTCTGGCCAACGTCCATGTTGGCGGAGTTCCGCGCTCGACCGATTCCGGTCTAACTTGGCGGCCCACCATCGATATCGATAGCGATGTTCATCAGATCTCTACACACCCAACTCGACCCGACATCGCGATAGCGGCGGCGGCGGCGGGTCTTTGCATTAGTCGCGATGCTGGAACGACATGGACGATCGAACAACAAGGACTTCACGCCCATTATTGCTCTGCCGTTGCTTTTGGGAGAAACGACATTTTCGTGGCGGCATCCAGCGGCCATTTTGCGAAGCAAGGCGCAGTTTATCGACGCCCGATCGACGGCAACGCTCCGCTCCTGCCTTTGGGCGGAGGTATGCCGAAGTGGATCGACGGCATCGCCGATACCGACTGCATCGCGACTCGAGACTCGATGGTCGCTGTGATCGACCAATCGGGATGCCTCTACGTGTCGCATGATGATGGTGCTTCTTGGTCGTATCCATTCGATCGTCTAGCTGTTCCAAGCGGGCTTCACATCTGTTGACCTTGCCGCGTCACCTCTAGCAGTTTAATAGGTCCCGATCCTAGTCCGCGGTCCAGTCGAGCATCGCTTCCCACTCGTCGGGTGCGAAGGCTTGCTTCGATTTGATTGCCTCGACGTACTTGCGTTTGCCGGCGCGATTGCCTTTGCCGATCATCACGACGCCGGCCAGACGGTTCTGCCAAAAGAAGAGCCCGCGATACCACTTCTTCTCGCGGTCGATCTTCCGTACCAGATCCAAGTCGGTCCGATATTCAGGCGAGATGCCGAACTGCGTGATCGTTTGCTCGGTAAACAACTTCGACGAGTATTCGGGGACGTCGTGATAGCGCACGTCGCCGCCGGCCATATTCGCCGCGGCGACTTTGCCGTGCGCGCCGGCATTGTTCCACGTTCCCATCCTGTAATACATCTCGGCAGTGGGATCGTAGAATTCGGCGGCGTCGCCGCCGGCAAAGATGCCCTTCACTACGGTTTCGAGGCGGTCGTCGCAGACGATGCCGGTGCGAATTTCGACGCCGGTGCCTTCCAATAACTCGGTATTGATCGTCAAACCCAACCCGATGCCGAGACAGTCGCACGGGATCTCGAGGCCGCTCGTCGTGATCACCTTCGTCACCACCCCGTTCGAACGCACGACTTCTTTCAATTCATCGCCGTAGTGCACGTGGACGCCATCGCCGCGCGCGGCATCGTCGATCATCTCGCCCGCGATCTCGTCCAGCATGCGTCGCAGAAAGCGCGGACCGCGTTGCACCCAGTGCGTCTCGACCCCGCGTGAGGCGAAGGCTTCGGCCAATTCGTAGGCGATGAACGAGCCGCCGATCGCGACCGCGACCTTCGCCGTCTCGAGCTGATGCGAGATGGCCTTCGTGTCGTCCATGTACTGAAAGTTGTAGACGTTCGCTGCGCCTTCGGCGCCCGGGGTCGGACACGGATTGGGCCTTCCGCCGGTCGCGACCAGCAGCGCGTCGTACGGGTAGCCCACCCCGCCGGCGTACGCGACCTTCTCGGCGGCGTCGATCCGGTCGACGCGCGTCGAGAGATGCAAATCGATGTTCATCTTCTCGTGCCAGGCGACGTCCCGCATCATCACCTTCGCCTCGGGGATTTGCTTTCGAAGAAACGGCGGCAACGAGATCCTATTGTAGAGGCAATATGGCTCGTCGGTGAAGAGCGCGATCGAACAAGCGGCGTCGGCTTTGCGCAGCTGCTCCGCGCAGGTCGTTCCGGCGAAGCCGTTCCCGACGATCACGTACTTCCGGGGGCTATCGTTCATTCAATCTCGCTCGATAGCCCCAGGCAACTGGGGCCGTTAGTCCTCTTTCGGCGGTGGGGATGTGACCAATTATCATGGAAAGTCCGCGTCACGGAATCCTGGTCACCTGGTCAATGGAAGCCCGACTCGCACAACTTCTTGGATCGATCATCTCCACGACGACCGCCTATTCGCTAGCGCGGCTCGAGTTTGCGTTGCGGCATCCGGAGCTCCCGTCGCCGCCGTTGATCGACCGCTTGTCGAACGCCTCGCCGGTCACCTTGCAGGAACAATGGACGCACATCGAAGGCCAGCTCGACGCCGTCCGCGCCTTTTTGAGCCGGCACGACGACTGCCGCCGGAAACGAGCCGTCTACGATACGTCCTTCGCGTGGCTCCAGCGAACGACGCGGGAACTCGATCAATACGCCCGCGCTGTGCGCTGGGTCCTCACCATCGAGGAAGGACGCTAGGGCCTAACAGGGCGCCGGCGGCGTCCCGGACGAAGGGCGTGGACCGGCGAAACCCGCCGACCAGCGAAGCGGTAGAGCGCTGGGACAGGAGCAACATCATGAGTTGGAACGAGACGATGTCCAAAGCCTTGGCACAGGCGCGCGAACTGCACCGGCAGACGCTCGAAGCGGCCAACAAGGCGGCCGAAGATATGAAGCCTCAGATGCAAGAGGCCGTTAACCGTGCGCGCGAGCTGCAGTCGATCTTCAACAAACATGCCACCGAATCAAGCGCGACGGTGGCGGAGCACGCAAAAAAAGCCTCGCAGCATCTCAATGACATGATCAACGTGGGTTCGGAGGCGATGCGCCAGTCGGCCGAAGAGACGCGCAAGACCGCTCAAAAGATGACCGAGCACGCGCAAAAAGTCGTAGACTCGGCGGCTCAAGCGATGGGCTCGTCGAAACCGAGTTAGCTCTGCTTATCGCCTAGCCCGTTAAGCTCGAGCAACGATCGGCGCGGTGAGCGACGCCGTATCGTCGAGCGTCAAACTCAATTTCCCGAAGTGCTTCAACGCCTCGGGCCAGTCGGCCAGCAGTCGCACGGCCCGAGCCGAGCCGGTCGCTTCGGCATAGCGTTCGAGCAGGTCGTACAGCCGTACGAGGTCGGGATCGTCTTCGCGCGCGACGCTGAAGCCGCACGGCGTCGGACCCAGCGAGAACCCGTGCGCAGCCGGATCGAACTCGTCGTCGCTTGCCACGAAGACGACGCCGCCGCTCATTCCGCTTGCGAAATTTTTCCCGACCTCCCCAAGGATGACGGCAAACCCAGCGGTCATGTACTCGCAGGCGTGGTCGCCCGTCCCCTCGACGACTAATTCCGCTCCGCTGTTGCGGACGCCGAATCGCTCGCCCGCACTTCCCCGGATGAAACCTTCGCCGCCGCGCGCGCCGTAGAAACAGGCATTTCCCGCAACTGGTTCGATTCGATCGCCGTAGCCGCGGACGATCACGCGCCCGCCTTCCATGCTCTTGCCGACGTAGTCGTTCGCGTCGCCTGAGAGATCGAGGGTGATGCCCGCGGTGAGGAAAGCCCCGAAGCTTTGACCTGCGCTGCCGTGATAGCGAATCACGAGCGAGCCGGTGTGTTCGCCATTGTTGCGGCGGACGACGAACTCGTGCGCGATTCTCGCGCCGACCGCTCGATCGGCCGGCGCGATCGGCAACTCGGGAGAGGTGTGCCAGGGCTTGCGCGCACCCGTCCACGGACGTTGCACGAGATCGTCGAGATGGGTCGGCTCCACGACCGGCTTGCGCGGCGTTTGCTGCTGTTCGGGAAGACGCAGAATCTCGGCAAGGTCGATGTCGGCGAGGCGCGGGTCGTCGATGCGGCGCCTGCGCAAGAGATCGGAGCGCCCGCGAATTTCGGCGAGCGAGCGAACCCCGAGCGCGGCGAGACGGCGCCGAACGTCGCGGCCGACAAACGTGAGGAACGCGATCGCTTCTTCTTCGGTGCCGGCGAATTTTGCGCGCAGGGCCGGATCTTGCGTCGCGATGCCGACCGGGCACGTATTCTTGTGGCATTGCCGGGCGTAGATGCAACCCAGCGCGACGAGCAGAGCGCTGCCGAAGCCGTATTCGTCGGCGCCGAGCAGCGTGGCGAGGACGACGTCGCGGCCACTCTTGAAACCGCCGTCGACGCGCAATTTCACGCGCGAACGCAGACCGTTCGCGAGCAGCGCGTGGTGCGTCTCCACGAGTCCGATCTCCCACGGCAACCCCGCGTGCTTGATCGAAGACAGCGGCGAGGCGCCCGTCCCGCCATCGTGACCGCTGATGTGGATCACGTCGGCGTCGGCTTTGGCGACGCCGCTCGCGACGTAGCCGATGCCCGACTGGGCGACCAATTTCACGGCGATGCGCGCGTGCGGCGCCGCGCGGCGAAGATCGTAGATCAACTCCGCCAGGTCTTCGATCGAGTAGATGTCGTGATGCGGCGGCGGTGAAATGAGCGGAACCCCGGGCGTTGCACCGCGCAACTCGGCGATCTCGTCGCTGACCTTATGGCCCGGAATCTGGCCGCCCTCGCCGGGCTTCGAGCCCTGCGCCATCTTGATTTCGATCTCGTCGGCGCTCGCCAAATAGGAGACGCTGACGCCGAAACGCGCCGACGCAACTTGCTTGATCTTGCTGCGGCCGCGGTCGATCGCGCGGGAATAGCGCACCGGATCCTCGCCGCCTTCGCCGGAGTTGCTCTTTGCACCGATGCGGTTCACCGCCCGAGCGATGACGGCGTGGACTTCAACGGCCAGCGCTCCGTGCGACATCGCCGCGGTTGCGAAGTGCTTGACGATCTCGTCGGCGGGTTGCACCTCGTCGAGCGAAAGCGGTTCGCGCAAGGAAAGCGGCTGCAGGAGGTCGCGCAAGGTCACGGGATCGCGCGTCTCCATCGCATCGGAGAGGCGCTCGAACGCCTCGTAGTCACCGCCCATCGCGCTGGCGCGCAAGACTTTGAGCGCGTTCGGATCGAACGCGCGACGGACGCCTTCGCGGCGGTAGCGGAACGATCCGCGATCGGGCAAGGTCGCCGAAGCCGCACCCTCCGCGCGCGAATCGGCAAACCACGCGCGCACGTCGTCTTCGAGGTCGCTGAAGCGCAGCGCCGGTGCGTGCCCTTTCATCCCCGGAAAACAGAGATCCACGATTTCGCCGTCGAGTCCGATCGCCTCGAACGTCTGGGCGCCGACGTACGAACGGAGCGTGCAAACTCCCAACTTGGCCAATATCTTGAGTAGCCCGGCTCGCAGCGCGGCCATGTATTTAGCACCGTCGCCCTGCTCGCGCGCGGCCCGCAGCCCGAGCCACGGCGTCACGACGTTGGCGCCCGCGCCGATCAACGCGGCGACCGCGTGCGCGTCGCGCGCGTACCCATCGGCCGCCGCGATCGACGCTTGCATCCGCAATCCTTTTTGCACCAGGCGCTGATGGATGGCGCCGCTCACGAGCAATACGGGAACGCTCGGTGCTTCGTTGCGATCGTCGAGAACGATTAGACTCGTCCCGGCGCGAACCGCCTTTTCGGCCTCGTCGCACAGCGCCAGCAGCTTCGCATGCAGCGAACAATCTTCGATCGAAAGGTCGAGCGATTTCTGGATGAGACGCGCGTCGAAGCGCAACGCGTCGAAGTCGAGTTCCGAGAGGACTCCGTTGTCGAGAGCGACGATCGCGTTCGGCGCCGGAACGTCGCCGTGAACGTCTCCGGAACCCACCCAGGCGCGCAGATCGAAAACCAGCGACTCGCGCAACGGATCGATCGGTGGATTGGTGACCTGCGCGAAACGTTCGCGCAAGTACTCGGCGACTGCGACGCCGCGCTCGAAGAATGCCAGGGCGGCATCGTCGCCCATCGAGGCCGTGGGTTCGGAGCCGCCGGCGAGGACGGCGATGACGTCCTTGAGTTCCTCGCGCGTGCAGCCGAAACGGCGAAGCTGGCGGTTTAGATCCGGCTTGTCGGGCGCCGCGACCGCATCGTGCAGCGGAAATTGCCAGGACCGCACCACTTCGCGAAAATCGGCGCGCTCGCGCCGCTCGCCGCGGAATTGTTCGGTCTCGACGACTTCTCCGGAAGCGAAGCGCACGATGATCCGCCCGCCCGGGCCGAGCCGGCCCCGACGAACGATCGGATCGTCCTTGAAATCGACGATTCCGGCTTCCGATGCGACCAGCACCTTATTGGAAGCCGTGCGGCACCAGCGCAGCGGCCGCAAGCCGGTACGATCGAGCGCGGCGCCGATGGTATCGCCGTCGGCGAAAACGATCGCCGCCGGACCATCCCAAGGTTCGACCGTCGGGACGTGCGCGTCGTAGTAAGCACGCAAGCGCGAGTCGCCGGAATCGATCGCCGGCGCGAGCAGCAAGTCGACGGCTTCGTCGACGCGGTAGCCTGCTCCGCACATGGCGTCGATCGCGATGTTGAAATCGTGCGAATCCGAGGAACCGGGCTGCGTTTTGATGCCGCGCGCCTCGAGCCAAGCGCGGTTGCCCGTGATGGTGTTGATCTCGCCGTTGTGCGCGATGTGCCGAAACGGTTGCACCAGCCGCCACGACGGCGACGTGTTAGTCGAATAGCGTTGATGGAAGAGTGCGAAGCGCGATGCGAACGCCTCGTCGCGAAGATCGTCGAAATATGCGCCCAACTCGTCGGATGAAAGCAGGGCCTTATAGACGACCGACGTCGCCGACGACGACACGAGCGCGCCGGTCGATCCGAACTCGCGCAGCATCTTCTCGATCGCGCGCGCAGCGCCGCGCATCCGCTCGCGTACGTTGCCCGGTCCCATGTCGACGATAAGCTGCTCGAAGACCGGCCGCGATGCGCGCGCGTGCGAGCCCAGGACCTCATCGTTCGTCGCCGGGGTCCGCCAGCGCAGCGGCGTCACGTCGCTCGCGTGCAGCCGCGCTTCGACGGCCGCGCGAATCGCCGCCGCCGCGTCCGGCTCGCGCGGCATGAAAAGGCAGATCGCCGCCAGATGGTTGGCCGACGCGTGGAGGTCGACGCGGGCCAACTCGCGCGCCAGCAGTTTACGTGGCGTCTCACACAGGATGCCTGCGCCGTCGCCGGTGCGCCCGTCCGCGGCGCGCGCCCCGCGGTGCACCATCGCGCCCGCTGCGGCGAGCGCGAGCGCAATCGTATGATGCGTCGCCGGCCCGCCGAGATCTGCGATAAAGCCGACACCGCAGGCGTCGTGCTCCTCAGGTACGCCCAGCCGGTGCATCATGATTGAAGTTCTACTATAGGCCTTATTGCGCCGCAACGCATTCGCCAAATGTCGAACCTCACGCACCACGCGTTGAAACGCGCTGGTCGTCCGTTTACGCCTCGGCCATCTTGATCCGGAAATTGATTTCATGAGCGGGGAGCCGCCGCGGTGCCGAGAATCGCAAGGGCTCCTGTGTCACACGTAATCAATCGCCCGCGACCGCTCGGACCACTCTCGCTTCTGGCGGTGGTTCTGCTCGTGCTGTGGATGGCAATCGAAGTCCTGAGCGGCTTCGTTCTCGTCGGATGGCCGAGCCATTTCGGGTTCAGCATGGACTTGGATAACGGAAAGGTCGTCGTCGTCGAGCCAAACTCGCCGGCGTCGGAGGCGGGCATCCGCGTCGGGGATCGCATCGCAGTCGAGCGTTTCAGCGCGCGCGACCGCCAGGTGACACGATATTACAAGGTGCCCGGGACGCCGCTGGCATTGATTGTAGAACGCGCTGGACAAGCGCGCAGCGTCAATCTGGTCTCGCGCGTCGTCGCTGCGCGGCCGGCCGATTGGATCACGATCATCGCCGGCGTCGCCGTAGCCGTCGTTTTCGTCGGAATCGCGACTGCGCTGGTCCTGCTCAAGCCCGACCGCGTGACGTGGGGCTTCTTCCTGTTCGCGTGCGGTTATTCGATCGTGCAGATCGGCGCGCTGCAGCTGCTACTGCGCCCGCCCTGGTTTGAGGTGCACGCCGCACTGTTCGGCGTGGCGCTTTTGCTTACGATCGGGGGCGGTGCCGTTTTCACCGCTCGCTTCCCCGATGGTTCGACAACGCGTTTGCGCGCGCTCTACGAGCGGACGGTTCTGATCGTGATGCCGTTGATCGCCGCCCTGAACGTGTCGACGTTGATCGCAGCAGGTACGGATGCGTGGTGGCGGCTCACGCTGCTGCGCATCTACGACGTATTGCTGCTCGCGGTGCTCGTTGCGACCGTCGTGCTGATCGTCGCTCGCGCACGTTTCGAAGGCGACGCGGCGGCGCGCGCGCGCGGGCGCTGGGTACTCGTCGGTTCCACCGTCGGAATGGGGGCACTGGCGATCGACTTCGCGTTGCACTTAGCCGCGATCCCAGCGTTCCCGAACTCCCCGCTCGACATCGTGCTGGGCCTGGTCATCGTCGTCATCCCGATTTCGGTCGCATATGCGGTGTTGCGCCACCACGTCATCGACGTCCGGTTTGCGATCAATCGCGCGCTCGTGTACGGATCGATCACGTCGCTCTTCGTGCTCGCGTTTTCGGCGATCGAATGGACGATCGGGAAAAGACTGTCCGATGAGCGCGTAGCCGGTTACATCGAAGTTGCCGCGGCGCTGGCGATCGGGTTTTGGTTCAACCTTCTGCACCGGCGCGTCGAGCGTTTCTTCGACCGCATCTTCTTCCGTCAGCAGCATCGAGCCGCACAGCATCTGTCGCGCGTCGCCGCAGCGATCCCGCATGCGACCTCGACGGAAGCCGTCGACCGCTTCATGGTGAACGAGCCGGCGCGGGCATATCGCCTGACGTCGGCGGCCGTTTTCAGAAGGAGCGAGCGCGATGAGTTCGAGCGGACGGCATCCGTCGACTGGCCGGCCGACGCGCCGAAGTCCATCCCGCAGACGGACCCATTGATCGCGTTCCTCGCGGCCGAACGCGCCCCGCTCGATCTCGACGGCGTCGGCTGGAACGCGGAGACGTTCTCGAACGACGCTCGGCCCATTCTTGCGGTGCCGGTCTCGGTGCGGCATCGTTTGATGGCGTTCGCGCTTTACGGCCCAACCGATGCTGCCGAAACTCTCGATCCCGATCAACGCCGAATGTTACAGCACCTCGCCACGGCCGCTGCGGCAGCCTACGATCATCTCGAGGCCGAGGCGCTGCGCCGCGAAATCGCCAACCTGCGCGCGAAACTCGCTGCATTGCCGCAAGGAGCGCCATCGTGAACGTGATGATCGCGTCGCCGATCGAGCCGGAGCTGGCGGAACGAATTCGACGAGTGGGACTCGGCTACGAGGTTTTGTGGGAACCGGACCTCTTGCCGGAGCCGCGTTACCCCTCCGACCACGGAGGCAAGCCCCTGACCCGCGACGACGCGCAGCAGGCGCGCTGGAACGCTCTGCTCGCGAGAGCGGAGGTCATGTACGGAATCCCGGGCGACTCGCCGGCGCAGCTCGCCGTGACGGTGGGCAAAGCGCCTCGGCTGCGCTGGGTTCAATGCACCGCCGCTGGTGCCGGCGGTCAGGTTCGCGCAGCGAATCTCTCGCCCGAAGACCTCGAGCGGATCGTTTTCACGACCTCCGCCGGCGTGCACGGGACGATGCTGGCGGAGTTTTTCTTAACGGGGCTGCTCGCGCTACGCAAGGACCTCCGCCGGCTGGAGCGATTGCGCGCGAAGCGCGCGTGGGACCATTGGGCGATGGGCGAACTGAACGGCTCGACGCTCGCGATCGTCGGAATGGGCTCGATCGGCACAGCGATTGCGCGCATCGCCCGGGCGTTCGGAATGCGCGTTCTCGGTGTCACGCGCGATGGCCGGGCACTGGAAGACGTCGATAAGGGGTATCCTACATCGAACCTAGTCGAAGCCGTCGCGCAGAGCGACGCGGTCGTCGTGACGCTGCCAGGCACCGCGCTAACCGAAAAGTTGTTCGGGCGCCCCGCTATCGAAGCAATGAAGCGCGACGCCATCTTCGGGAGCGTCGGCCGCGGCACCGTCGTCGATCAGGATGCCCTCATCGAAGCGCTCCAATCCGGCGCAATCGCGGGCGCCGTGCTCGACGTTTTCACGCCGGAACCCCTGCCGCCCAACAATCCTCTCTGGACGATGCAGAACGTCATCTTCTCGCCGCACACGGCAGCGCTCTCCGTTCGCGAAAACGCGCGCATTGTCGAATTGTTCTGCGACAACCTCGAGCGGTTTGCCAAAGGTAACCCACTGCGCAACGTCGTCAGCGTGACGGAATTCTACTAAGTTTGCGCGAGAATACTGAGCCGCACGATGGCGACAAACAGGAACATGTAGTTCGCCGACTCGAGGCGTTCTCCGACATCGTCATCGGATTCAGTCTCGCCCAGACGGCGCTCAACCTGTTCATGCCGCTCCACCCTACGGATTTCGTGACCCGTCCCGTCGGGATCGTCGGCTTCGGCATTACGTTCGCGGTAATCGCCTCGTTCTGGTCGGCGCACAGCGCGATCTTTCGGCACTTCTTCGTGCCGAATCGCGTGATGATCTCGCTGAACTTCATTGCGCTCGCATTGATCGTGTTACAGGTCTTCGCACTGCAGATGTGGCTGCACTTCGGCCAGGACCGGACCGACGGCATCGCGGCAGCGCGCATCTACTTCGGCGTGTTCGGAATAACGCAAGGCCTCCTAGCGACGCTGTCCGGGCTTGGAGCCCGGTATCGGCGGCTCGACTTGAGTCCCGCGTTGCTGCAAGCCGGGATTCGCCGAAGCGTCGGCCTCGCGTTCCGAGCGATCGGCGTGCTCGTCGGCGTCGCCTCCTCCTCGAAAATCGTCGGCACGTTCACGATACTCGCCGGCGGCGAACGCGTGATCGCCGTCCCAAACCAAATCTTCCTCGGCCTAATCGCCGGCGTGATTGTCGCCAGGCTCGTGAATGGCTTCCTGTCGCGCCGCCTCCCGGTTACATCCTGACGAGGCTCGACGGGTACCATCGCTTCCGGAGGCAACGACCGAAGGATTTGACGGGCAGCCGGTCTCTTTGCTAAAATCTGACTAGTCAGACTAGTTTTAGGAAATAACGACCGTGTCCAAACCGATGCCCGACGATTGGCAGCTGCAGGACGCAAAAGCGCGCTTCAGCGCCCTCATCAAAAAGGCGCAGGACGAGGGCCCGCAGCGCATCACCCGTCACGGAGAACCTGTTGCGGTTGTGGTCTCTCAGCGTGATTTTGAGAACATGAACCACAAAGAGAGTCTGGTGGAGTTCTTAAGATCCTCCTCTCTGGGGGAGATCGAGATTCCCGAACGCGACCCAAACGATTTCGGCCGAGAGATCGAGATTTGAGCGGTTTCTTACTCGACACGAACGTCTTTTCCGAACTCGGAAAAAAGCGGCCTAACTCCGCTTTACTTTCTTGGATTAGCGATCTGGACGACTCGAGTATCTTTTGCAGCGTCGTCACCGTGGGCGAGTTGCGCCGAGGGATCGAACTCCAAATTGGAGACCCAAGGAGACGAGCTCGACATGAACGCGACCTTGTTGCCCTTCAGACCCGTTATGCCGACAGAATCCTTCCGATCGACCAAGCTGTAGCCGAACGCTGGGGCCGGATGATGGCGGCCGCTCGTCGTTCGCTTGGCCCTTTGCCGGCAACCGATTGTTACATTGCGGCAACTGCGGCACACCACTCGCTCGTGGTCGCCACGAGAAACGTGAGTCATTTCCAGCGCGCCGGCGTGAGCGTCGTCAACCCCTTCGAATCGTAAGTCGATCGCGACGCGGCGACTAAATCTCGACCCCGGCTACTTCGCGGCGGACGGGGTAGTCGACGACGATCACGCGACAGCCGTTGCTCACCGCGACCGCGTGCATCGTCTCCGGCGGGACGACGACGGCTTGGCCGGCACCAACGCGCTTCGTCTCCGCACCGAGCGTGAGATCGACCTCGCCTTCTATGATGTGCCACACCTCTTCGTTCGAATGCGAGTGCGCGTGCAGCGAGGCGCCGGCGTCGATCTCGTAATAGGCGAACGTCATGTGCTCGGAGTGGAAGAACCGGCCGTGCCAACCTGATTTCGGTTCCACTTCCGGAAGCTCGCTCGGATCGATAAACCCCACGTTCAACCGCGCAAACCGAGCGCGACCATCATTCGGTAGCCGACCTCGAGAGCACGCTCGTCGATGTCGAAGCGCGCGTTGTGGTGGGGGTACGACGAGTTGTCGCCGCCCCGCGCGCCGACGATGAAGTAGGCGCCGGGACGCTGCTCCTGCATGAACGACATGTCTTCGGCCCACATCACGATCTCGTGCGGATCGACGACGTTGTCGGCACCGACGACCGTCGGGGCGATCTCGCGCACGACGTCGTTCATGCTTACGTCGTTCACCGTGGGCGGATATGAGAAGTTATAGGAGAGCTCGCAGTCGACGCGCAGCGCCTCGCCCAGGCCGTTGAGAATTCGCTGCATTCGCTCGGGCATCGAGCGCCGAATCTCCGCGTCGAAAGCGCGCACCGTCCCGAGCAACGTCGCCTTGTCCGGAATCACGTTGAACGTCGTCCCGGCTTCGAACTTGCCGACCGTTACGACCAGCGGCTCCTTCGGCGCGACCTCGCGGCTCACGATCGTTTGCAACATCGTCACGAGGTACGAAGCGGCGACGACCGGGTCGATCGCCGTGTGCGGCATCGCACCGTGGCCGCCTTTTCCGGAAATCGTCAGCGTGAATTGATCCGCCGATGCAAAGAACGCGCCGTCGCGGATCCCGATCTTCCCCAAATCGAGCCCGCTGTAGAGATGCAGTGCGAAGGTCCGCTCGACATGCGGGTTTTCGAGCGCGCCGTCTTCGATCATCAAGCGGTTGCCGCCGCTGCCTTCTTCGCCCGGTTGGAAACAAAAGACGAGCGTTCCGGGGACTTCGTTCCGCCGCTCGCACAGAGTGCGCGCCGCGGCGAGCAGGATCGCGACGTGTCCGTCGTGGCCGCACGCGTGCATCACGCCCGCGTTCTCTGAGCGATGCGGCGATTCGACCAGCTCGGTGATCGGGAGCGCATCCATGTCGGCGCGCAGCAACGTGACCGGCCCGGGCCGCCCGCCCGCCAGCGTCGCCAGGATGCCGGTCTTTCCGACGCCGGTACGCAGCTCGTCGAACGGTAAGGCGCGTAGCTCGGATTCCACGAAACGCGCCGTCTCGAATTCAACGAGCGAGAGTTCGGGTCGCCGGTGAAGGTGCCGGCGGACGCGCACCAGATCGTCCGTTGGAATGCGTTCGGGAGCGAGCATGAAGATCGCTTCGACGGATGGCCGGCCGCTTACTCGAAGGCGCGCCTCGCACGAGGCGGAAAGTGCGCGGCGATGTTCCTTACGAGCACCGCTTGAGCGTCGCGGCGAGTGGCTTCCCCGGAAGCGGGCCCTCGTGGTGGCTGCAAGAAGCGCTTGCCTACGAAGGCAATCCGGAACCGGCCCCGCCGCTGTCGGAGAGCATCGACGTCGACGTTGCAATTGTCGGCGGCGGCTACACCGGATTATGGACGGCGCTCGCGCTACGGGAGCTGGAGCCTTCGGTCGACATCGCCATTCTCGAAGCCGACATCTGCGGCTCAGGCGCCAGCGGGAAGAACGGCGGATTGGTTCACGGTTATTGGAGCGCGCTGCCGCGGCTGGTAACGACGTTCGGCGACGGTGCGGGCCTCGAGATCGCGCGTCTCGGTTCGCTCGCCCAAGATGCGCTCCGAGCGTTCTGTACTGCCCCCGGAACCGACGTCTGGTGGCACGAGAAGGGCATCCTCAAGATTTCGTGCGCGCCGGCACAAGACGCCGCTATAGAACGTTTGCTCGCGACGACGGCACGTCTCGGCGTCGCAGCCCAAGCGCTCTCACTCTCGCCGGCAGAAGTCCAGCGTCGCTGTGCGTCACCGGTCTATCGCGCGGGCGCACTGTTGACCGAAGCCGCCAACGTGCAGCCTGCGAGGCTGGCCCGCGCCCTGCGCGCCGCAGCGATTGCGCGGCGCGTGCGCATCTACGAGCAGACTCTGGTGCTCAACGTTCGCGCCGGGTCGCCCGGGACGCTCGTAACCGACTCGGGACGCGTTCGCGCGCGCGAGATCGTGCTGGCATCGAATGCAGCGCTCGCCGGCTGGCTACACTTGCGCGCGCATCTGACGAACTTCAGCAGTTACATGGTGCTGACCGAACCGGTCCCCGAGCGCCTGCGCGCGATCGGCTGGACCGGACACGAAGGCCTCGACGACGCGCGCATGTTCCTGCACTATTACCGCACGACTCCCGACGGGCGCGTGGCGATGGGGAGCGGTTCGGGGCCAATCGGCCTCGGCGGGCGCCCCAACGCGCGTTACACCCGCGATATGGCGTCGGCGGCGCGTGCCGTACGAGGCTTGCGCCGGCTCTTACCGGGATTGGGCGACGCGCGCATCACCCACGCGTGGGGCGGAGCGATCGACGTCGCCGCCGATCATCTGCCGTTCTTTGGAACGCTTCCGCGCAGCAGAATTCATTTCGGTTGCGGCTACTCGGGCCACGGCGTCAACCCAACCTATATCGGCGGCCAAGTTCTGGCTTCGCTCGTGATCGGCGAACTGAATCAGTGGACGCGATCGCCGTTTTTTACGCGCACCGTGCCCGCGTTTCCGCCGGAGCCCTTGCGCTTCATCGGCGGTTCGCTCGTCCGTGCCGCAATCATCCGCACCGAGGAAGCCGAGGAGGAATCGCGCAAACCGCCGCTCTGGGCGCGCGCCGGCGCAGCCATACCAAGAATCTTCAATCTACGCATCGGAACGCGCTAACGGGCGAAGGCTCGTCGTCGTTGACGGAACGCTGCGTCGCGATCTGAAGCGACCACCTAACGGCCAGAATCATTCCGTAAACGGCCGTGTGTTCGAGCGACGCGACGGCGGCGACATTGATATCGGTGCCGAACTCGAACTGCACCCGGACGGTTGAGAGTCCTTCGAACGAATTCGACTCGAGAATGTCGATCCCCGAGACGCGGCTCACCGCGTTTTCGATCGGACCCGTCACGGTCGTTTCGATCGTCTCCGGCGAGACGTTACTGTAACCGACGTTCACGCTCACAAGGTCGAGCTGGGCGTCGAGTGCTATTCATCGCTATTCACCGAGGAGCCACGTGAAGATACGCGAGATCCGCGCTTTCAATCTCGAGATTCCCTACGCGGTCGAGTACCGGCCGGCGTGGCAGCCCGGTCTCGTGCGCAAGAGTCGCGACGTCACGCTGGCGATCGTACGCACCGAAGACGGCCTCAGCGGCTATGCCTGCAACGACGGCCATCACGCGCGCAACATCGAACGCAACGTCGCGCCGTATCTGGTCGGCGAGCCGGTCTGGGCCACCGAGCGTCACGCACGCGTCTTCCGCAACGCCGGCGGCATGTGGTTCCTCGACCAAGCGCTCTGGGATATCATCGGGAAGGCGGCCGAGATGCCGCTCTACCAACTCTGGGGCGCAAATCGCACGAGCGTCCCCGCCTATGCAAGCACGGCCGAACTCGGCACACCCGCCAATCGTGCCGAACTCGCCGCGCGCTATCGCGCCGAAGGCTTTCGCGCGATGAAGATTCGTTTCCAACATCCGACGCTCGCCGAAGATCTCGCGCTGCACGACGCTGTTCTCGCGGCTGTGCCGGACATGACGATCATGGTCGACGCGAATCAGGCGACGAATTTGCCCTCACCTCTGGCGCGAACCGAATGGGATTACCGGCGCGCACTGCAAACCGCACGCGAACTTCACGCGCGCGACGTTCTATGGCTCGAAGAGCCGCTCGGACGTTATGATTTCGACAACCTCGCGCGCTTGCGCGAAAACTCCGAGATCCATATCGCAGGCGGCGAAAGCAACCGCGGCCTGCACGAGTTTCGCTGGCTAATCGAAAAGGGCGTCTACGACATCATCCAACCCGACTGCTCGCTCTCCGAGGGGATCTCGCAACTGCGCAAGGTCGCCGCGATGGCCGAGCTGTTCAAGCGGCATTTCATCCCGCATCACGGACTTAGCGGCATCGGGATCGCGGCGGTCCTTCATCTTATCTGCGCGACGCACGACATGGGACTGATGTGGCTTGAGATGATGTACGAGCCGCCCACTCGGACGATCGAAGACTATCAGCAGCTCGGCGGAATTTTGACGACGCGAACGTGGATCGACAAGGATGGAAACGTCACGGCCCCCGACCGGCCCGGCCTCGGCGTCGAGGTCGATGAGAGCGCGATCGCGCGCTACGCGGTTTAGCCCACCTTCGACAAGCTTAGGGCGCTTCGCTCAGCGTCACAACTTCAGAGGATCTTCGAAAGGAAGGCGCGGGTGCGCGGCTGTTCGGGTGCGTTGAAGAACTTCGCCGGCGGCGCTTCTTCAACGATCGCGCCGTCGTCGAGCATGACGACGCGGTGCGCGACCTCACGCGCGAAGCCAGTTTCGTGCGTGACCACGATCATCGTCATCCCCCCCGCGGCCAGGCTTTTCATCGTCTCCAAAACCTCGCCGACGAGTTCGGGATCGAGCGCCGACGTCGGCTCGTCGAACAGCATGAGCTTGGGGTCCATTGCGAGGGCTCGCGCGATCGCGACGCGCTGCTGCTGCCCGCCCGAGAGTTGGTGGGGAAACGCATCGACCTTCGCGCTCAGGCCGACCTGCGCGAGCAATTGGTTTCCGCGCTCGCGCGCCACAGCTCGACTCCGGCCGAGAACCTGAACCGGCGCCTCGCAGACGTTGTCGAGCGCGCTGAGGTGCGCGAATAAATTGAAGCGCTGGAAGACCATCCCGATGTGGGCGCGCCGCGCCGCGATGACGCGATCGCGCTCTTCCCGGAGCTTGCCGTTCGCCGCGAGACGATAGCCAACCAACTCACCGTCGACGCGGATCGTCCCGGTTTCGATCGCTTCGAGGTGATTGATGCAGCGCAAGAGCGTCGTCTTGCCGCTTCCGCTCGGACCGAGCAGACAAACGACTTCGCCTTTTTTGACGTCGAGGCTAACGCCTTTGAGCACTTCGTGGATGCCGAACCGTTTGCGGACGTCGCGGATCTCGACGAGGGCCATCAGAGAATCTAGCGAGCTCCGCTGGTGGTACCGAAGCTAAAGCCGAAGACGCGTCGCAGCATCCCGTCGCCCGAGCCACCCGCGGTCATGCGATCGTAGCCGAAGCGGCGTTCGAGCCGCCGTTGCACGAACGTCAGCACGCTGGTGAGCATCAGATACCAGATGCTGACGACCGAGAGCACCTCGAAATAGCGAAAGTTCGTGCTATAAAGATTCACGCCGGTCGCGTAGATTTCGGGAACTGCGATGGTAAAGAGCAGCGACGTCGCCTTGAGCATCCCGATGAACTGATTGCCGGTCGGAGGCAGAATGATGCGAATCGCCTGCGGGATCACGATGCGGCGCATCGCAAGCGGATACGTCATCCCGAGCGAGCGCGCCGCTTCGAGCTGGCCGCGATCGACCGAGAGCAGCCCAGCTCTCACGATTTCGGTCATGTACGCGCCTTCGTTGACGCCGAGCGCGATCACGCCCGCGAGCAGCGCCGGCAAGTTGATGCGATTGTTGGTCAGTTCGGCGGTCGCGTCGTACCAAAAGACGATTTGAACGATGACCGGCGTTCCGCGAAAGACCCACAGATAGGCGTTGACGACGAGGCGCACGACAGGAAGTCGCGAGAGCGCGCCGAGCGCGCCGAGGAGCCCCAGCGCGATGCCGATCGCCATCGCGACAAGCGTGATCCAGAACGTCGTGAATGCCGGCCGAAAGAACTCCGCCGAAAAGAGGAGATGCCGGAAGACCTCAAAGTCGAACCGCAGTCAGCTTACCCTTTACGGATGTCGCCGTCGGTCAGATTCCACTTGACGAGGATCTTGTCGTAGGTCTTGTCCCTTTGGATGTTGGCGAGCGCTTCGGCGATGGCTTTTTGCAGCTCGCTCTCACCCTTGCGTTCGACGATGCCCTCACGGTGGCGCGGAGCGCCGGGAGGTTCGCCCGTGAGGACGGGGCTCGCGATCATGAATTCGCCGTTGCTCTTCTGTACCGTGTACGCGGCAAGGGGCCAATCGATGAACGCGATCTCGATCGTCCCCTTGCGAAGTTGCTCGATCACCTCGTTGTTTGTTGGGAAGGTGCGAACGTCCATCGGCTTTCCGGCCGGACAGGTCTCCTTGTACTTGGCCAGATCGCGATCTTCGACCGAGCCGGCGAGTGCGGCGATCGAATGTCCGCAGGCTTGCATCTCGTCGTTGACTTTGAGCCCCGTGCTGGTCTTGGTGATCAAACGCAGGCCGCCGAGAAAATAGGGTACGAAATCGAACGCTTCCTGACGAGCCGCCGTTATTCCGACGGCCGCAGCGATGACGTCGAACTTCTTCGCATTGAGTCCGGGGAGCAGTCCCGCGAAGGGGAGGTTGACGAACTCGGGCTTCAGGCACATTTGATCGGCGATGGCGGTCATGATCTCGACGTCCGAGCCGGTCGGCTGATTGTCGACCAAAAAATTCTGCGGGGGCGTTCCGAAAGCGGTACCCACCGTTAGCGTTCCCGCCGTCACCAAGCCGGCGGGCGCTTTGACCGGGCATTTGCGGGCGGCCGCATTCGCAGGCGACGGCGACGCGAAGATGCAGATCGCGATCAACGGAGCAAAAACGAAAAGCAGACGGTGCATGGGCGAGCCTCCGAAGCCGAATCGAGAAGGCTGGTGGTTTACCGCTCGCACTCGAGGCTCTTCTTGGCCGGCTCGGCGAAGCGGCTTGGGACTCCCGACCACCGGCGAACCGCCGAAGGCCCCAGGACCCCAGCGGGGTCGAGATTTTCACATCGCGAAAGGAAGGGCGGCCTTGCGAGGAGAGAACGCGAGGTTCGACCCGGGGAGGTAGGGATGGCCAAAGCGGTTGAGTCGCTCGCGTTTGAGCGGCACGGACTCAGCGACGAACAGCTGCGCTGGATGCTTCGCAACATGCACCTGCAGCGCACGATCGACAATCGCGGCTTCCAACTCAACCGTCAGGGGAAGATTCCGTTTGCGACCGGCAGCGAGGGCCACGAAGGCATTCACGCCGGAGCCGCACTCGCGTTCGAGCGCGGCAAAGACGTTCTGGTGCCGTACTACCGCGACGCCGGATTATGCATCGGCGTTGGGATGGAGCCGATCGACGTGCTGCTCGGAATGTTCGCGCGCGGTGCGGAACGCCAGGGCGGCCGTCAGTTCCCCAGCCACTTCACCCACCGTGCGATCGGCATCATGTCGTTTTCGTCGATCATCGCGGCGCACTGCCCGCATGCGGCCGGCGCCGCCTACGGCATGAAGTACCGCAAGGAAACGGGCCGCGCGGTACTGTGCTGTTTCGGCGACGGCGCAACCAGCGAAGGCGAGTGGCACGAAGCGGTGAATTTCTCGGCGGTTCACAACCTGCCCATCGTGTGGCTCTGCGAAAACAACGAATGGGCGATCTCGACGCCGCGCGAGCACCAGATGGCGATCAAGGACATCGTCCAGAAAGCCGATGGCTACGGGATGCGCGGCTCGATCTGCGACGGCTCGGATCCGATCGCCGTCTACCAGACCGTGAAGGACGCACTCGATCGCGCACGGAGCAGCGGCGGGCCGACCCTGGTCGAGGCGAAGTGCTATCGCTTCCTCTCGCATACGACCGACGACGACGACCGCACGTATCGGTCGCGCGAAGAAGTCGAGAAGCATCGTTCGCTCGATCCGATTTTACGTCACGAGCGCACGTTACTCGAGCACGGCCTCATCACGGTCGAGGAGATCGAGGCACTAAAGAAAGACGTCCTGCGAGAAGTCAACGAGATCACGGATCGCGCGGAGGCGCTGCCCTATCCCGATCCCTCGCAACTCTACGTCAACGTTTACGAAGGGACGCACGAGCCATGGCGTTAGCGACGGCCGGAACGACCACGATGAACAACGTCGAGGCCGTTCGTCACACACTCTACGAGGCGCTCAAGGCCGACCCGAAGACGCTGATCATGGGCGAGGACGTCGGCGCGCGCGGTAACGTCTTCCTCATCACCAAGGGCTTCTTGGAAGAGTTCGGGCCGGAACGGATCATCGATACGCCGCTGGCCGAGGCGTCGATCGTCGGCGTGGCCGTCGGGATGGCGATGGAAGGCCTGCGGCCGATCGCCGAGATTCAGTTTGCCGATTTCATCTATCCGGCGTTCAATCAGATCGTCGGCGAGGCCGCCAAGACGCGCTACCGCTCGAACGGCGATTATACGTGCCCGCTGGTCATCCGGACGCCCTACGGCGGCGGCGTGCGCGGCGCACTCTCGCATTCGGTTTCGATCGAAGCGCTGTTCTACCACGTCCCGGGTTTGAAGATCGTCGCGCCCTCGTTTCCGGCCGACATCAAGGGCCTCTTGAACGCCGCGATCGACGACCCCGATCCGGTGATGTTCCTCGAGCACAAGAAGACGTACCGGCTCGTGAAAGGCGAGGTCCCCAACGGGCATTACACGATTCCGATCGGCAAAGCCGAAGTGAAGATCGCCGGCGACGCGCTGACGGCCGTGTCGTACGGGTTGTACGTGCACCAAGCGATCGAAGCCGCCAAACAGCTGGCGGCCGACGGGTTGTCGGTCGAAGTCATCGATTTGCGCTCGATCCGCCCGATGGACAGGACGACGATCCTCGAGAGCGTGCGCAAGACGCGCAAGCTGCTCATCATTCAAGAAGATAACAAGTTCGGCGGGATCGGCGCCGAGATCAGCGCGATGGTCGTCGAGGAAGCATTCTTCGATCTCGACGCTCCCATTCGGCGCCTGGCCGGCCCCGACGTCCCCGCGATGGGCTACGCTCAAACGCTCGAAGAAGAATTCATGATCCCAACCTCACGCATGGCCGACACGATGCGCGAGATGGTGGCGTTCTAATGGCTACCACGATCACGATGCCGCAGCTGGGCGAATCGGTCACCGAAGGGACCGTCGCGCAGTGGCTCAAGAAACCCGGTGACGCGATCGAGAAATACGAGCCGTTCGTCGAGATCTCGACCGATAAGGTGACGGCCGAGGTTCCGTCGCCGGTCAGCGGCGTGCTCAAAGAGATCATCGTGAAGGAAGGCGACACGGTTCCGACCGGAACCGCAATCGCCGTAATCGATGAAGTCGGCGCCGCCGCTGCGCAAACCGCTCCTATCGACTCACCGGCGGTCGAGCCACAAACGCGTCCGCCGCACGCAACCCCGGCGCCGGCGCGTCCGCAATCTGGACCGCAACCACCGCGGCCCTTCGTTGCGCGTCCCGGATCGCGGAACGGCGGGGCGCTCAATCCGCCGGAAGTCTTGCGACGCGTCTCACCCGCGGTGCGCAGGCTCGCGCGTGAAAACAATATCGATCTCACAACGGTGCGCGGTAGCGGAGAGCACGGGCGCATTACGGCAAACGACGTCCTCGCCGCCGCCGCACAAGGGCCGGCCGCAGCGATGGCCGCGGGCATCATGGCCGCGCCGGAAATACGTCAGCCGAGCGCGCCAACTCCGACGCCGCTACGACCGGCCGCGCCGAGCGCGCCGATTCAACCGAAGGGACCAGTCCCGCCGGCGGCACCGCTTCCGCCGGCCGCTGCGGCATCGGGACGCTCGACATACGATCGGCCGATACCGGGGACGCTCGTCCCGCTCACGCAGGCACGTAAGATCATCGCGCAGCGGATGGTCGAGTCAAAGCACACCGCCCCGCACGCCTGGACGATGGTCGAAGTCGACGTCACCGACCTATGGAATCTGCGCCAGCGCGAAAAAGACAAGTTCCAGCGCGAGAAGGGTGTTGCGCTCACGCTTCTGCCCTTCTTCATCCACGCGGTCGTACAGTCGCTCAAGGCTTATCCGCTGATGAACGCGCGCTTCACCGACGAAGGCATCCAGGTTCTCAAAGAGATCAACGTCGGAATCGCCGTCGCCGCCGGCTCGAATTTGATGGTGCCGGTGATCCGCCATGCCGACAATTATTCGGTCGCCGGACTCGCCGTCGAAGCCGCAAAGTTGATCGAGAAAGCACGTTTCGGAAAAGTAGGGGCCGACGACCTCACGGGCGGGACGTTCACCGTCAACAACACGGGTTCGAACGGGTCCGTGCTATCGGCGCCGATCCTCAACGGCGGTCAGGCCGGCATCGTCACGATGGAAGCCGTCGTCAAACGTCCCGTCGTGGTCGATGACGACAAGATCGCGATCCGTTCGATGATGAACGTCTGCCTCTCGCTCGACCACCGCGTCGTCGACGGCGCCATCGCCAGCGCGTTTTTGGTGGATTTGAAGAAGCGCATTGAAAAAATGAGCCAGTTAGCTCTTTAATCCAATTACATCATTTCCATAAATCGACATGATGATTAGGATGCGCGTCGACGTTTCGTCAGCGAAATAAGCCAGCAAACCGAAGGGAGTCCCTCAGAAGTGACAACCAGTGCAGCCCCTCTGACGGTTCCACCCTTTACGGATTTCTTCAACCCAGCTCTTGACGCTCTACGATTTCTCGGAAACTCTGCAGCCCTCAGCGAACTTGAGGAAAAGACAGCAGAGCTAACGCATTTGCCTGAATTGGTTCTTGCGCAACCCCATATTCGCCACAAGGGTACGGCTCGTCAAAAAATCACGAGCGTTACAGAATTTGCTTATCGACTGCGGTGGGCGCTCACCTACCTAAAAAAGGCGGGATTAATCACCAACTCTGAACGCGGCGTTTGGGCATTCACTGAAGCCGGAAAGACACAGGATAACGTCGATCCACGCGCGATCGTTGAAAAGGCACGAGCGGCTATGGGGTCATCGGAATCCGGCCTGACGACGGAAATCGAACAGGACGAAGCTCCGGCGCCGGAGATCCAGAACTGGGAAGATGAGCTTTTGGAGATCCTCGTTAGTTTGCCGCCAGAAGCATTTGAGCGGCTCACGCAGAGGCTTCTCCGTGAAGCAGGTTTCGCGGAAGTTAAGGTTACCGGCCGAAGTGGAGACGGGGGAATAGACGGACGCGGGATACTGCGCCTTAATGACCTCATCAATATGAGCGCGGTTTTCCAGTGTAAGCGGTATCGCGATAACGTCGGAGCATCAGAAATTCGCGATTTTCGAGGAGCATTCACAGGACGCGCCGATCGAGGCGTTTTCGTAACGACGTCGGCATTTACGCCGGCAGCCGTGCAAGAGGCTACACGCGACGGGGTCACGCCAATCGATCTAATCGATGGCGAACGGCTGATTGGACTTATGAAACGCTTCAGCCTTGGATTGAACGTGGAAATGGTGGAGTCCGTTTCGATCGATCGGAAATGGTTCCAATCGATCTAAGAATCGGTGACTCTCGTCCGGACAACTCAGGCGTTAAACAACAAACGGCTGTTCGACGAAGGTTACGGCATTCGCCCTCCCTCCAATTTTCATCGACGCAGTTGAGCGTTGACCTTCACCCTTACGACTACCTCGCGTCGCCACATTTGCAATCCCTCATCACGCTCTAAGCTACAGCAAGCGCAATGTCCCTCATTCGTGAGTCGCGCACTTTCGCCCTAATCGCCTCCTGTAGCCGCTTCCGTTGATTTACATCTAAAGCCGCGGAACGCGACACACTGTTGGCTAACACTGCTCGGTATAACTCAAACCGTTCAGACTTGAGGTCAGGTGGTAGCGACCATTTTAGGCTCCCCGAGAGAACGGTCACACTCTGGAGTTCCCCTACAAACCGGATTAGCGGCTCCATTGTGCCGCCGCGGCTATTTCTCACGTAACGCAGCACTTCATCGCGCGTCTTACCGTCGGGTAATACGGCCCACAGCGCTACGATCTGTCGCGTCAACAATTCATGAGAGGACCAATAGCCAAAGCTGCGCTGAACAAAGTCCAAAATCTCCCGGCCAGCACCGTATTTGCACAATATCGACGCTGCACCGTAGAAACCGCCAGGCCGGAGAAACTTTAAGCGTGGCGACAAATACGCCCAGATACCTTTGTACAGTTTCTTCGGGACAGTCATCTCTGCGATACCTTGCAGAATTGCTGCAGTCACAACGTCGTCGTAGCTGCACGACCCGATAGCCACATTCATTAAAAACGTCAATCGCGCCGCAGTCGGATTTAGAGTCAGCCAAAAGCGAGCTATGCTTTCGCGAAAGCGCGTATCCGGATGCTGCCTAAAGTCAGTCTTGCTTACTTCGTAAATTCGCCGCAACTCCTCGCCAAGTAGCGGAATTCGATAGGGCCTTCTCAGTCCAAAAGCGTTGTAATAGCGGCGCAGTACCTTTTCCCTATAGGCTGCAAAAGGTTGACTACGGTATCTGAAGAACCGACGCACAAGTTTCTTGGATTCAACCCTGGTTAGCGCTCGCGTCTTTCTTCGTTTCTCGTTCAAAAGGGTGTTAAGAAATTGATTTTCGTCTTCCTGGATGTACTTACTAACGCCATCCCGATCAAGAATGACCGTCTTGCTGCCGCCTAATCTGAGGCCCCTTCTAAAGAGCAATCGCTCCACGTCCCGGATGATCTTTCGCGCCTCAGTTCGGTCCGCGACGCCAAAATTCATATCGTCGACCCATCGCGAGTAACAACTGTCCGTTACTCTTTCCAAGTAGCTGTCGATCTCAAATAAGAGACAGTGTGCAACTAACCGTGGCAGATCCGACTTGAGTGTGGGAATTCCCAACGAGCGGGCCGGCGCGTAATGATCCCGAACCGCAAAGTTTTCAAAGAGGAATATGATAAAGTCAGGAAGACCCGTGTCGCCGATTATTGCAGCAAGTTGATTTCGTAGTATTTCCGTATTGATGGAGTCAAAGAAGTTTTGAATGTCCGTCGTGACAACGAGCTTTTTTCGTTTCGCGAACGATAGAATGTGCTCTTGATATTGCGGCCATAGCTTATACCACGGATAGACGACCGCTTGCACGATAAGATGAATCCCGCGCTGCGCTTCGTCCGATCTGCCATAATACGCCTTCTTGGACGGTTGACGCGCCTTAATCAGCGGCTCGAGGTGATCCGCGATCGCGGTCATGATCGTTGCTTCGTCCGGATGCGGTAATTGTATCCGGCGTACGAGTAGGTCGGACTTGGTAATCTCTAGACTTAGGCCTTGCTGCCTTTGATAAGCCCCAGTGCGAATGGCGTTTGCCAGGTACTTCGCGTGACTTTCAATTCTTACATTAAAATCATAGAAACCGAAGAGATCCGTGCACTCAAAGCGCCGCAGCGCAGTCCAGCCTTTCTTCTTGAAAGACTCCTTGAGGCGCGATGCTCGAAGTACTGTTTCTAGGCGCGCAGACCGACGATAGGGCCGTCTTGAAGCCTCCTTTGGCATTGTCTACGCGATCTCGCGACATGCCGTGCTACGCCCAGCCAGAGTCTGTGGCACTTGAGTTCCTCGAAGAAGAGTTGGCGATTTTAGGTTTGACACGATGCGGGCTTGACAACCAGTGCGCCTTCTTACCCCGGGAACATAAACTTTGCCTTTAGGAACATGGCCATGCAGTCGGTTGAATTAGTTTTCTTGAATTTCTCGCTGTGATATATCAGCGAATTGAGAGTCGGTCGACAAGACCGTAGCTGCAGAATGCCATGATCGTCGCGAGTAAGAAGCCGACGATCATCGGCTTGGGACCGAGACCGACCATCTTCTTCAGGTCGACGTTGAGACCGACGCCTGCGAGGACGGCCACGATCAGGAAACCTGCGATCAATGTCAGTGCGTGGCCGACGTTCGGTGGGAACACGCCGAGGGTGTTGAGCCCGGCCATCGCGACGAAGCCCAGGATGAACCAGGGCATCGCCTTCAGCGCCCGCTGCGTGACGGTGCCGGTCTCGGCTTGGTGAGTTCTGGCGGCGTGCACCAGTCCCACGATCAAAGCGAGCGGGACCAGTAGCACCGTTCGCGTCAACTTGACGATGGTCGCTTCCGCACCGGCGCTCGCGCCAAAAACGAAACCGGTCGCAACGACGACCGAAGTGTCGTTGACGGCCGTCCCGGCCCAGCTTCCGAAGGCCGTTTGCGTCATGCCCAGCGCGTGACCGATCGCCGGATACGTCAACAGCGCGACGATGTTGAACGAAAAGATCGTCGTGATCGCGTAGGCCAGCTCTTCATCGGTGGCGCCGATGATCGGACCAACGGTCAGAATCGCCGAACCGCCGCAGATCGCGGTGCCGGCGCCGATCAGCGTTCCGATCTTCCCCTTCAACTGAAAAATCCGCGCCAGCACCAGCCCGAGCACCATCGAAGTGACGACGAGGGTCACGATCAGCAAGAGCGTTGCGCTGCCGGTCTTGATCACCGCTTGGAGGCTCAAGCCGGCGCCGAGCAAGATGATCGCGGTCCGCAAGACATAGAACAGGGTGAACTTCGTCCCCGCCTCGATGCCCTTCGGTTTCGCGAGATTGCGAATGGTCATCCCGATGATGAGCGCGAGGACCACGTCGGGAATCGGGCCGGTAAAGCGGCCGAGCAGCCGTGCGACGACCGCGACGAGCAGCACGAGCCCCAGGCCCGGCGCCCAGCGCGGCAGCGCGCCGGTCGCGAAACCGGCCTTCGTTGCGGCCGGCGCCGTCGCCGACGTGATGATCGAACTCATCGAACCGCCATCACGTGGCCGAGCTCCTCAACGTCACTGTTGACGATCTTTGTAAAGTCCCTCGTGCCTCTAAAGTAGGGTTCGACGACGACGTTCTTCATGTATGCGACGAAGTCGGGGTCGCGCGAAACGGCATTGAAGAAATCGTCGAGCCTCTTCTCCACATTTCCGGGGGTACCGCCCTTGGCGATGATCCCGCGGTAGTGCAGCACGGTGAGATCCTTGTAGCCGAGCGAGCGGAAGGTCACCGCGCTCGGAAATAGCTTCAGCGCGCTGTCGTTCGAGGCCGCAAGAACGCGAAGTTTGCCGCCGTCGACGAACGACTTGACGTCGCCCGGATGATTCAGTGCGGCGACGATGTGACTCCCGAGGACGGGCGCGATCGCCGCGGCGCCGCCGGTGTACGGCACCCAGGTGAGCTTCGTTCCGGACTCCTTCGCCAGCTGACGCAAGAAGACGCCTTCCGCCGAATCGGTCCCGAAGCCGGCGACGGTGATCGGCGTCGCCTTGGCGGCAGTGAGCAAGTCGCGCATCGTCTTATACGGGCTGTCGGTGGAGACCGACAGGACGTACGAGTCGGCAACCAGCGCCGCGACGAACGCGAACTGATCGGGCTTGAACTTATCCTTGAGATCGCTGTTCAGCGTCGTCGCGAAGCTGCGCGTGATGGCGGCCAGCGTGTAGCCGTCGGCAGGCTGCGAAAGGACGTACTCCATCGCAACGGCCCCGTCGCCGCCAGTGCGATTCTCGACGACCATCGTCTGATGGAGATATCTTTGCGCGAGCTTCGCGATCTCGCGACAGAACAGGTCCTGCGCCGAGCCGGCGCTCGCTTGCGAGACCAGGACGATCGGCTTGCTCGGAAACTCATCGGCCCGAGCACCGGGTGCGGTCGCCGCCAGCAGCGCGACGAGCGCGGCGGCGGCAAGGGGGATGCGAAAACCTCTAGACATCGTGATCCTCTCGCGGGGCGCTATCCACAGCCCCGCCTTTCTACTTGCGAGCAATTCTTATAAAATCCTGGATTCTAACCAAGGATTTTATTTTATATAATTCGAAACTCCTGCCGCATGTTACAAGAAATTACCGGCGAAGCCGTCCGCTTCGAGGTCGCGGACCACATCGCTACGATCACGCTCAACCGACCCGACAAGATGAACGCGCTCAATCGCGCAATGCGCAAAGAGCTGCAAGACGCGTTCGTGCAGGTGAAATACGACGCCGACATCTGGATCGCAATCATCACCGGCGAGGGCCGCGCCTTCTGCTCCGGCAAGGATCTGATCGAAAAACTCCCCGAAGAAGACGGTAAAGTTTTCTCCAACGACGAGCTGTACATGTTCCAGCGGCACGTCTATAAGCCGTTCATCGCGGCGATCAACGGCCCGTGCCTCGCGCAAGGGGCCGGCCTCGCGCTCGGTTCGGATATCCGCATCATGTCGGAACGCGCGACGTTCGGCTGGCCGCAAGTCCGGCGTGGCATCTCCTCGGTCAGCGGGCCGACGATGTTCGCCTGCGAAGTCCCGTTACCGGTCGCGCTGAAGTATCTTCTGCGCGGCATTCCGATGACGCCGCAAGAAGCGCTCGAACTCCACGTCGTGCACGAAGTCGTCGCACCGGAGAAGCTCATGGAGACCGCGCAGCGTTGGGCTCACGAGATCATGGAAGCCGCCCCAGTGGCCGTGCAAGGCATCAAGGAAGCCGCGGTTCGCGCACAAGGCCTTCCCCTCGACGAGCGCATCCGCATGGCGCGCAGCGTCGCCAATCGGGTCCTGCTCAGCCAAGACTCTAAGGAAGGCATCCTCGCGTTCAAGGAAAAGCGCCCGCCGCTCTGGTCCGGACGGTAATGCCGGCCAACGGCGCACAGCGTCCACCGCTGAGCGGCGTTCGCGTGCTCGATTTCACGCACGTGATCGCCGGTCCGTACTGCACGATGATGCTCGCCGATCAGGGCGCCGACGTCGTCAAGGTCGAACGCCCACCGCTCGGAGATAATCTGCGGCACATCGGCCGCTATCCCGGGCGCTCGGCGCACGACGAGGATTACTTCTACACGGTCAACCGCCGCAAGCGCAGCGTCGCCCTCGATTTCACCGACCCCGAAGATCTCGAACTTGCCTACAAGCTCGTCGAAAAAGCCGACGTCGTGGTTTTCAACTTCGCGCCGCACACGGTCAAGAAACTCGGCTTCGCACCGGAAGAACTCCTCAAACGCAATCCGCGCCTCGTCTATTGCGCGCTCTCGGGTTTCGGACAGACGGGGCCTTTGCGCGACCGGCTCGCGATGGACTCGATCATCCAAGCCTATTCCGGAATCATGAGCGTAACGGGCGAACCCGAAAAAGGACCGATGTCGGTCGGCGCGCCGATCGCCGACGTCATTTCAGGAATGTTCGGCGCGTACGCGATCGTCTGCGCGGTGATCGAGGCGCGACGCAGTGGAAAGGGCGCGGTCATCGACGTGAGCATGCTCGAGTCTATGCTCTCGGTGCTAGGCCCGCGCATGGGTGAGACGCTGCAAGCCGGTAAGTTGCCGGACCGCGTCGGCAACGAGAATCCGATGCGCGTCCCGGCCGGAATGTTCGAAGCGAAGGATGGCCGCTACATCGCGCTCATGTCGCACGATCAAGGCCAATGGCCGCGCTTCTGCCGCGCCATCGGCCATCCCGAATGGACCGACGATCCGCGCTTCGCCGCGCTGCAAGATCGCGTCAAGAATCGCGAGGAGTTGCACGGAATGGTCGCCGGCGTCATCAAACTCGACGGGACGGCGGCCGACTGGGACGTGCGCTTCGCGGCCGAACGCGTTCCTTGCGCGCCGGTCAACAACTATCAGGAAGCGCTGGGCCAGGAACACATCCGCGAGCGCAAGCTGATTCTCGAGATCGAGCATCCGAAATCGGGGACGATCAAAGTCGTCGGGCCGCCGTGGAAGACGTCGCTGCCACAGCCGCCGCTCGTACCGCCGCCGCTCCTCGGCCACGACACCGAGAGCGTGCTGCACGACTGGCTAGGCGCTCCGGTGCAAGCCTAGTCCGATGGCTGTCCGTCAGCGCAGTCCGCAGACCAAATCGGCCCTTGCGGCCAAAAAGATCCGCGAGGCCCTCGCCGCCGGAAAGTACGCGAGCGGCCAATGGCTGCGCGCGCAGGATCTGGCGGGCGAACTCGATCTCTCGCTGACGCCGGTGCGCGAGGCGCTCCTCGAACTCGCCAGCGAAGGGCTCGTCGACATGATCCCGTTTCGCGGCGCGCGCGTTTCGGAAGTTCCAATGGTCGATCTCTCGGAGGTCTACGCCGCGCGGGCGCTGCTCGAGGCTGCAGCGACCAGCCTCGCGGCGGCCCGCATTACGCCGAAGGCGTTGGCGGAGGTGCGTGCGTTGCACAACGAGTTCGTCAAAGCGGTCAAGACCGGTAAACGCGACGAACTGCGCGAGCTCAACGATCGGTTTCATTTCGCAATCTATGAAGCCGCGGATGCGCCGCTAATCTCACAGTTGATCAAAACCGTTTGGACGCGCGCGCCGCGCGACACGTTCCGCCTCTTGCCCGACCGGCCGGAGCGATCGCTGAAAGCTCACGGCGATATCGTCGAGGCGCTCGGCCGCCGCGACCCGCGCGACGCCGAGCGCGCCATGCGCGACCACATCGACGAGTCGTTCGCACTGATTCGCTCGTATCGCAAAGATCTCGGGCCGAACCGAAGGATCGGATCCAGCGGAGCTGCAGCGAAGCCGACGCGGAAGCGCACCGCCCGTGCTTGACGGCCTCGCCGGAGGCTTCCATCACATCCTCACACTTCATTATCTGTGGATCATCCTGATCGGCAGCGCGATCGGGATCGCGGCCGGCGCGACGCCCGGCATGAGCACCGCTGGGACGCTCGCGATCCTCATCCCTTTCACGTTCACCATGGACGCGGTGGGGAGTTTGGCGTTGCTTGCGAGCGTCTACACGGGCGCGCAATACGGCGGTTCGATCTCGGCGACGCTGCTCAATACGCCCGGCGCGCCTGAATCGGCGGTCATCACCTTCGACGGATACCCGCTCGCTCAACAGGGAAAAGCCGGCAAAGCGCTGACCGCGCTGATTCTGGCCGGGCTCGTCGGCGGGCTCGTCGGAACGATCGTGCTGATCGGCGCCGTCGTCCCGCTCGCGAAGGAAGCTTTGCGTTTCGGACCGGCCGAGATGTTCGCGCTCGCCGTCTTCGGGATCTCCGTCGTCGGCGGACTCGTCCAAGGTGGACTCTTGCGCGGCCTTGCGGCGGCGGCGCTCGGGTTGCTCGTAACGATGATCGGCCAAGATCCCGTCAGCGGGACTGCGCGCTTCACGCTCGGTTCCACCAGTCTGCTCGGCGGCGTCCCCTTCGTCCCGGCGCTCATCGGATTGTTCGCGCTCTCGGAGGTCTTTTCGCTGGTCGCGCGACGCGACCAGCACGTCGAGTTGAAAAACGTCACGACCAACCACGAATGGCCGGCCGATCGCGCAGAACTCGGAATGTGGTTGAAGTTCATGCTGATCGGCGCCGGCGTCGGCATCTTCGTCGCCGTCCATCCCGGCAGCGGCGCGACGATCGCGTCGCTTATCGCGTATAGCGTCGCGCGTCAGGTGTCGAAAAACCAAAAACTCTTCGGAAAAGGCGCGATCGAGGGGATCATCACTCCCGAGTCGGCCGACAAAGCGACGGTCGGCGCAGCGATGATCCCCATGCTCGGCCTCGGCATCCCCGGTTCGGCGAGCTCCGCCGTGCTGATGGGCGCCTTTACGCTCCACGGCATCGAACCGGGACCGATGATCTTCAAGAATCACGCCGAGATCGTCTGGTCGTTGTTCGCCGCGCTGGTGATTGCGAATTTCGCCGTCTTTGCACTCGGCTTCGGCGGCGTGCCTCTCTTTGCGCGCGTGACGCTGATCCCGCGCAAGTACTTGCTCGCGGCGATCGTCGCACTGTGTTTCGTCGGCGCCTACGCCAATGGTACGAACATGATCTCGGTCTATACCGCGCTCGCGTTCGGTATCGTCGGCTTCTTGCTGCGACGTGGCGGCGTCTCGCTGGCGCCGATCGTGCTCGGCCTCGTGCTCGGCCCGCTGCTCGAAACCAATCTGCGCCAAGCGATGATCATCAGCGGCGGCAGCTGGTTGTATCTCGTCCAGAGCCCGATCGCACTCTTGCTCTACGGCCTGGGTTTGGCGTCGATTCTCGTGCCCTACATCATGCAGCGCCGCAAAATGGCCATCCCGCACCCGGCAATGCCGCTCGCATGAATAACGCACGCTGGTTTAGCTACGAACGCGCCGTCGTGTTCGCGATGTTCGTCTTCGGAGCACTTCTCTTCGCGGCGACGTTCCGCATCGACGTCTCGACGACCGCTCCGGGCGACGTGGGGCCGGCATTTGTGCCGAGAATCTTTGCGGCGCTGCTCATGCTCTGCGCCGGCCTCGCCCTCTTTCTGACCAAGATGACGAGCGACGAAAACAAGCACCCGATCGACTTGGCGACCGTCGCGATGCTCGCGCTCGTGATCGCCTACGCGATCGCGATGCCGCTCCTGGGTTACGTGCTCAGCACGTTCCTGACGATGGTCGTCGCGTTGCTGATCGTGCGCGGCGGCGGGTGGTGGCGTATCGGCGCCTTCGCAATCGGCATGACGGCCGGCACTTGGTTCGTCTTCGCGAAGCTGTTGCAGATCGGTCTTCCTCATGGCCCATTCGGGTTCTAAGGAGAATCCATAAAGTAGACCTGGTTCGACTTCTCGAAGTTACTCCAGATCCGACTTCCGCTCAGGCCTCTGGGGTTTCTGTAGCCGGTTCTGATCCGGCTTATCTGCGCCCAACGTTCGGCAGGGTCAGCGACGTTTGGCAAGCGAACGAGCGATTAAACGCCGTGAGGAAAGCACTGAGGCAAGCCTGTGAGTGCTCAAGCGATTCCGATCAATATAGGCAATACCGCGTTCATGCTCATTTGCGCGAGCCTAGTCATGTTGATGACTCCGGGGCTCGCGTTCTTCTACGGCGGTCTTGTCGCGCGAAAGAACGTGCTCACCATCATGATCCAGAGCTTCGTGTCGCTAGGCTGGACCACGGTGCTTTGGTACGCGTTTGGTTACTCACTCAGTTTCGGCCCGACTTGGCATGGCATCGTGGGCGACCCGACGCATTATGCCTTTCTGCGGGGCGTCACGCTTCAGACGATGTTTACCGGGAACGATGCCGGCATCCCGCTGATCGTGCACGTGGCGTATCAGATGATGTTCGCCATCATCACCCCGGCGTTGATTACCGGCGCGTTTGCCAACCGCGTTACTTTCAAAGCTTATTTCCTGTTCTTAACCGGCTGGCTCATCTTCGTGTACTTCCCATTCGTGCACATGCTGTGGAGCCCGGACGGCGCGCTTGCGAAGTGGGGCGTTCTCGATTTCGCGGGAGGCATCGTCGTCCACAATACCGCCGGGTTTGCCGCATTGGCCTCGGTGCTGTTTGTTGGCCGCCGCCACGTGATCGAGAACAAACCCCATAACGTGCCGCTGATCGCGCTCGGCACCGGACTGCTTTGGTTCGGTTGGTATGGCTTCAACGCTGGATCCGAACTCCGCGTCGACGCCGTCACCGCGTCGGCGTTCCTGAACACCGATCTGGCCGCTAGCTTCGCCGCCATCACCTGGCTGCTGATCGAGTGGGCGTACGGGCGACAGCCCAAGTTCGTTGGCCTGCTGACCGGCGCGGTCGCCGGCCTGGCCACCATTACTCCAGCAGCCGGTTTCGTTTCGCCGGGTACGGCAGTTCTTATCGGAATCCTCGCCGGCGTGATCTGCTATTACGCCGTTGCGCTGAAAAACCGGCTGCGCTGGGATGATGCGCTCGACGTCTGGGGAGTCCATGGCGTCGGCGGCGGCCTCGGCATCATCCTGCTCGGCATCTTTGCGTCGAAAGCGTGGAATCCGAACGGCGCCGACGGGCTGTTGCTTGGCGGCTCCGTGTTTTTCGGTAAACAGTGTGCGGCCGTAATGATATCGAGCATTTGGGCCTTCACGTTCACCTACGGAATGCTGTGGTTGATCAACCGAATCACGCAGACCAAAATCGATCCCGAAGCCGAGGAGCGTGGGTTGGACATCGAACTTCACGGCGAGGAGGCGTACCCGTTCGGCATCTGAACCGCACGAGGTTAATCGCCAGGCTCTTCTTCGCCACAATTGTGCAAACGCTCGTTTGCGGCGCACTTCTGTTTGCGCCGGCGGGAACGCCGGCATGGTGGCGTGCCTGGGTGTTCATCGCCATGATGCTCATCGGAACGTTGACCACGTCGTTTGCGATTCTCAACGTGAATGAAGACTTGCTTGCCGAGCGCCTCAAGCCGCCGATCCAAAAAGAACAATCGCTCGCGGACAAGATCCTTCTACCCGCGATCCTTACCGCGTTTGTGGCTCTGCTCGTGCTTATTCCCTTGGACGTCTTCCGCTTTCACCTGTTGCCGAAGCCCAGCCCTGTCGTCTCGTTCGCCGGGTTGGTCCTCTTCATCGCGGGATGGTGGATCGCGTACCTCGGTATGCGCGAGAACGCTTTCGCGGCTCCTGTCGTCAAGCACCAGACGGCCCGACAGCACGCGGTGGTTGACACCGGTCCCTACCACGTGGTGAGACACCCGATGTATGCTGGTGGACTGCTCGTGTTCGTCGGCATGCCGCTGTGGCTCGAGTCCTATGCCGCCGCCCTGCTCGCGACCGTTCCGATCGCGCTGCTCGCACTACGGATCCTGGCCGAAGAAGACTTTCTCCAGCGCGAACTTCCCGGCTACTCATCATACGAGAAACGCGTGCGGTACCGCCTAATTCCGTTCCTTTGGTAGCTCCTCGAACTCTCTACGTCAGAAATCGAAACGTAATCGGGTAGCGGTAGCGCTCACCGCTGCTGGTCTTGACCGCGGCGATGATAACAAGGATCAGATCGGCGATTCCAAAGCCGAACAACATAGGAAATCCGATCAAGACGGTGATGAGAATCGCTGAAACCATCATATAAATCGTCATGGAAATCTGGAAGTTCAGGGCCTCTTTGCCTTCCTGATCGACGAGCGTCGATTGGTCCTTCTTGATAAGCCAAACAAGCAGCGGTCCAACGACGTTGCCGAAAGGGAGAACAAGTCCGAGCAGCGCGGAGAGATGAGCGCCCATCGCCCAATTCCGTTCCTCGGCCCCCGCGAGGGCCGTCGCGACCTGCCGCGAGCCGGCTTGCGCCGGTCCTGATTGAACCGGCGTGCCCGAATCCATCTGCAGGGGCGCACCGCACGTCGAACAGAACTTCGCACTGCTCTCGTTCTGATTACCGCACTTATTGCAAACCATGGGTCCTCACACTTGGGCGATGGTTTCGCCGAACGCTTTCAGGAACTCGGCGGTGTCGTCGGCGTCGAACACGAGTGCCGGCTGGATGCGGATGACGTTGCCGAAGCGACCGCCGCGGCCGACGAGAATCCCCTTCTCGCGCATCAACTCCAAGAACCGGCCCGCCTCTTCAGTCGCATAGGCTTTGGTTTTCGGATCTTTCACCAGTTCGACGCCGATCATGAGCCCGTGCCCGCGGACCTCGCCGATCTTCGGGTAGCGTTCCTGTAATTCAGTCAGACCGGCGAGCAGACGCCGTCCCTGGCGCTTCGCGTTGCCGATCAGCTCCTTCTTCTCGATCACCTCGATCGTTACGCGCGCCGCGCGCGTCGAGAGTGGATTGCCGCCGAACGTATTGATGTGCGGACCCTTGAAGACGTCGGCCAACTCCGGCCGCGTGATGACCAGGCCGAGAGGCAAACCGCTCGCCGCACCCTTCGCCGACGTGATGATGTCGGGGACGACGCCGTAGGTCGAATCGATCCCGAACATCCCGTCGCCGAGCCGGCCCCAGCCGGCCTGAACCTCGTCGGCGATGAGCAGCGTCCCAAACGGCGCGAGCGTCTCTTGTAAGACTTTGAAGTACTCGAGCGGTGGCGCGATGATGCCGCCCACGCCGGCGATCGTTTCGGCGATCATCGCGGCCGGTGCGCCGTTGGTCGCGGTTTCGATAACTCGCTTCGCGGCCTTCGCGCAGGCAATCTCGCACGACGGATACGTTAAATTGAGCGGGCAGCGATAGCAGTACGGATTCGGAACGAACGCCACGTGCGGCATGTCCGGCCCGAAGTTTCGCCACTGGCTCTGACCCGCGAGCGCGACCGTATAGAGGGTACGCCCGTGATAGGCGTGTTCGAGTGCGAGCAGATCGGCCGATTTCTTGTACGTCCGAGCGATGAGCGCTGCCGTCTCATTCGCCTCCGAGCCCGAATTGGTGACGAAGGTTTTGGTCATGCCATCGGGCGCGATGTCCGCAATCTTCTCGACATAATCGAGCAGCTCGTCGGTGAGGTAGAGCGTCGAGACGTGCGTCAGCTTCTTCGCCTGATCGGCGACCGCTTCGGCGACTTCGTTGTCGCCGTAGCCGAGCGTCGTCGTCGCGATCCCGGCGAACGCGTCGAGATATTCGTTCCCCTCATCGTCGCGCACGCGCGTCCCGTGACCGTCGACGAGGGTCAGCGGCTTCGCATAATAGGTCGCCTGCGATGCAAACAGATGTCTCTTCGCTCGTTCGGCATTCGAGGTCTTGCCCAGCAACTTCATACGAATATCCTTCTGACGGGTGTCCGGCGGACGCTCTAGGCCGGACTTGGCGCGGCCCGCGGAGTGCCTTCTTCGGCCGGCGGCGATTCAACTCTCGTGATCGCATCGAACGCCGTTTCGCTGATCGCGGACCGCTCGTTTCGCATCAGGAACCAATACCCTATAAGGCCTCCGAGCAGGCCGAAGAACCAGCCGCCGGACCACAAGAAGTACAGCGACGGGATACGCAAGCCAACGAGCGCGACGCCCCAACCGACGAGCAGTGCGACGACCGCGCGCGGATTGAGGCCGCGCGCATACGAATAGAGGCCGTCGGGCGTGTAGAGTTGCGCCAGATCCAGTCGCCGCCGGCGCACCAGCCAATAGTCCGCGATCGCGATGCCGTCGAAGGGGCCGAGCAGAGCGCCGTACGTTCCAAGCCACGTGAAGATGTAGTTCTGGAACGTCGCGAGTACGTACCACGGCTGCATCAGCAGACTCAGGAGTCCCGTGAATACGGCGCCGAGCGCGAAGGTGATGCGGCGCGGCCACAGATTCTCGAAGGCTCGAGCCGGCGCCATGACGTTCGCTCCGACGTTGATCGTTACCGACGAGAGCACGATGACGATTCCTGCGACGATGACGACGAACGGCGGAAATTTGACGATTAGTTCGACCGGGTTCCAAAGCGCCGTCCCGTACAATTGCACGGTTACCGACGTTACCGCGATGCCGACGAATGAAAAGAGCGCCATCGTCAGCGGCATCGACAACACTTGGCCGAGCATCTGGCCGCGCTGAGTCTTCGCATACCTGGTGTAATCGGGGATGTTGAGTGCAAGCGTCGCCCAAAAAGCGATCACGCCGATCACCGACGGATAGAACGATGCCCAAAACGCGGCTCCGTGAATCTTCGCCGGCGCGGCCAACATCGGTCCGAATCCGCCGACGCGCGTCGCCGCCCAAACGAGCAGCGCGAGCGCTCCGATCGCGAGCGTTGGAGCCGCGACCTGCGCCAGACTTCCGATCGCCTGCGGGCCGCGCATCGCGATCAACACGTTGATCGCCCAGAAGACGGTGAACGCGACGGCGAGGTGGGCGCCGAAATTACCCCAAAACGGAAGACTGCGCGCCAGGATCGCGTCGAGCGCTTGACCGCCGAACCACGAGTTGATGCCGAACCAGCCTGCCGCGATCACCGCGCGCGCGAGCGCCGGGAGGTGGGCGCCGCGCGTTCCGAACCAAAGCCGCGCGAACACCGGATAGGGGATGCCGTAGCGAGTCCCGGCATGCGAGACGAGCAGAATCGCGCCCATCACGATCAGGCTGCCGACCAAGATCGTCAGCACCGATTCCCACCAGTTCATCCCGAGCGCGATCATCCCGCTGGCCAGCGAGTACGTCGGCAAGCAGATGCACATTCCGATCCAAAGCGACGCGAACTTCGAACCCGGCCACGTGTGCTCGGCGAGCGTGCAGGGGCGCAGGTCCTCGTTCCACATGCTGTCGTTCTGCGAAAGGCGCTTGGCGGCGTCGCCCGTGAGAACGACGACGTCGCCGACTTGAACTTGCGTCGGAGTTGACATCGGTTCTGATCTTCGACGCCGGCGCACCCGCCTCCAGGTGCCCTTTCCACTACGCTTCGAGCGCGTGACTAGGGGGCGAAAAGGAGGCCACGTGGTAAACTATGGCATGGCGATGGGACTCGACCTTCTACACCGCTACTCCGACGAGGAGATTGAAGAACTCTGCCGGCGCAATCCGCTCTACGAGTTCGAACGTCTGCCGGATGGACAGCTCATCGTGAGTCCACCGATGGGCTGGCGGGGTGGCAGCCGTGAGGTAAGTCTGGTCGCGCCGCTCTACACCTGGAACGCTCGCGCGGGCGCCGGTGGGATGGTCTTTGGCCCGTCGGCCGGATTTACACTTCCCGACGGCGCTCTGCTCGCTGCGGACGCAGCTTGGCTCGATGCGGAGCGACTTGCGATGCTTCGGAAACTGCAGCCGCGCGACAAATTTGCTCCCGTGTGCCCCACGCTCGCGCTCGAACTGGCCTCCGCCAGCGACCATGCTATTCTGCTGCGGCGTAAGATCGAAATCTACGTTCGAAACGGCGCCAATCGTGCGGTTCTGATCGATCCGGAGCGACGCGTAGTAGAAGTCAGCAAACCTGACGCGTTGCACGTTCCATGGGAAAATCCAAACGAATTGATCGTCCCACTCGAAGCGCTCCCCGGCGCTACCGAACCGTTTGTTCTGGATCTTAGCGAGCTTTTCTCAGTCGTTTAGGCTCGTCACTCGATGGATTCGGAGATCGACTCCCAGCGCGACCTTGCCTGAAGTCGCGATCACGCGTGCCATTCCACGAGCGCAGGTACGTGAATTTTCGCTCCCGACTATTTATGGAATCAGTTGCAGGACCGAACCCGGAGCCGCCCCAGACTCCGTCCTTTTCGATGACGCGAATAACCCACTCGTCGGTAAAGAGCCGCCGCAGAAGCGAGAGCGCGTATTCCGCTGCATCCAGCGTTAACTGGTAGTCAAACATGAATTCGCCGTCGATTCGAAATAATGCGACGGAGATGAAGTACGGTTTCCGAGGGTTGGCCGGTTCGACCAGCTCCTCGGGAGTCGCCCGGAATACCATGACCTTCAGGATCATGGTCTTCGAAGGATTGATCGCGTAACGCAATATCGGGAGCGTCTTACGAGGCGGAGGCTTGTGCCAATCGACGCGAACCGGCGGCACTTTTCTCCAGCGCGCCGGCAGCTTAGAAAGTTCGCGGTTGAAGCGTTCGATCTTACGAGTACTCAACGCGTGCCGTTTCTTCCCACAAACGGGATAACTTTGGCGGCACGCCGAGCCGGACAGTCAACCGCTACTGGGCCACCATCAATTCGTAGCTGTCGGGGCGGCGGTCGCGGAAGAATTGCCAGGTGTTTCGGACCTCGCGGATCACGTCGCGGTCCATATCGCCGATGACGACCTCGTCCTTGTCGCGGCTGCCCATCGCGACGAACTGACCGCGCGGATCGACCAAGTACGACTGCCCGTAGAATTCGCCCATGTTCCAGGGCCGTTCGAAGCCGACGCGGTTGATGGCGCCGACGTAATAGCCGTTCGCGACGGCGTGCGCCGGCTGCTCCAGTTTCCAGAGGTATTCCGATAATCCGGCCACCGTCGCCGACGGATTGAAGACGATTTCGGCCCCGTTTAGGCCAAGGACGCGCGCGCCTTCGGGGAAGTGCCGGTCGTAACAGATGTAAACGCCGACCTTAGCAAACGCCGTCTCGAAGACCGGATACCCGAGGTTGCCGGGGCGGAAGTAATACTTCTCCCAGAAGCCGCAGCCGGCCGGTCCGGCTTGGACCTGGGGTATGTGATGCTTGCGGTACTTGCCGAGATACTTGCCGTCGGCGTCGATCACCGCGGCCGTATTATAGTAGATGCCCGGTTGATCTTCTTCGTACATTGGAACGACCAGGACGATCCCGAGTTCCTTGGCTAGCCCCTGCATCATCTGCGTCGTCGGCCCGTCGGGGATTCGTTCGATCGCATCGTACCACTTCGTCGTCTGCTCGGTGCAGAAGTACGGACCGTAGAAGACTTCCTGAAGGCACACGATCTGCGCGCCCTTCTTCTTCGCGTCCTGGATCAGTCGCACGTGTTTCTCGATCGCCGACTTCTTGTGTTTTTCGACCGGCTCTGCACCGTCGACGTCGTGATGCGCCTGGATCAGACCGATTTTTACTTTGGAATCCAAAGATTGTTTACTCCTTTGTCACACTGAGCGAAGCGCCCTGAGCTTGTCGAAGGGCGCGAAGTCGAAGTGCCGTCGGTGCTTCGACTCCGCTCGCTGCGCTCGCTTCGCTCAGCATGACAGGAATGGCGCTCGCTTCGCTCAGCATGACTGGATGGCGTTCGCTTCGCTCAGCATGACACGTTATAACTGCACGGGGAAGAATTTCGCGCTCTTTTGGAATTTGCCGTGGCCCTTGCGTCCGGTGAACGTGTCGCCCTCGGCGACTTTCGAGCCACGCGAGTAAACGAAGCGCGGCCGCCCCTTGACCTTGCGACCCTCGAAGACGTTGTTGTCGACGTTCATGTGGTGCGTCTTGGCCGAGATCGTGCGCTCCGCGTTCGGGTCCCAGACGACGATGTCGGCGTCGGCGCCGGCGATCAGGGCACCCTTGCGCGGGAAGAGCCCGAACAACTTCGCCGGATTGGTCGAACCGAGCGCGACAAACTGAGTGGGTCCCATCAAACCGCCGTTGACCCCGACGTCCCAAAGGATCGCGAGCCGATCCTCGATCGTCGGGGCGCCGTTGGGGATTTTCGAAAAGTCGTTCTTCCCCAAGTCCTTCTGGCCGCAGAGATTGAACGAGCAGTGGTCCGAGCCGAAGGCGTGCAGTTCCATGTTCTTCAGCTTCCGTAGGAGCACGTTCTGGTTCCATTTGTCGCGGATCGGCGGCGACAAGACGTACTTCGCGCCCTCGAAATCCGGGCGCTCGTAATCGGTAAAATCGCAGACCAGATACTGCGGGCAGGTTTCGCCGTAGATCGCGAGCCCGCGCTTTCGTCCGTCGGAGATCGCGTCGGCTGCCATCGCGCTCGAGACGTGCACCACGTACAGCGGGGCGCCCGCAATCTCGGCGAGCCGGATCGCCCGATGCGTCGCCTCACCTTCGCATTCGACCGGCCGTGAAAGCGCATGGTATTTCGGGTCGGTATGGCCGGCCGACAGCGTCTGCTTCACCAGGACTTCGATCACGTCGCCGTTCTCGGCGTGGACCTGCACGAGACCGCCATGCTTGGCGCAGGTTTGCAACGTCTTGAAGATCGTCTCGTCGTCGACTTGCAGGACGTGCTTGTAGGCCATGAAGACCTTGAACGAGTTGACGCCCTGTTCGTCGATGAGCTTCGGAATCTCCGCCATCGTCTCGTCGCGGCCGTCGGCGATCGTCAGATGGAAGGCATAGTCGATGACGGCTTTCCCATCCGCTTTGCCGTGCCAGGTCTTGAGCGCGTTGTGCAGCGAGTCGCCGCGCGTATGCAGCGCGAAGTCGACGATGCACGTCGTTCCCCCGAGCGCGGCGCCGCGCGTCCCCGATTCGAAGTCGTCGGCGGTGATCGTGCCGCCGAAGGGCATGTCCAGATGGGTGTGCGGATCGATTCCGCCCGGCATGACGTACGCGCCCGCGGCGTCGACGGACTCGTGCCCCGACGCCTCGAGGCCCTCGCCGATCGAGACGATCTTCTCGCCCTCGATCAAAACGTCGGCCTTATAGAGGTCGGTCGCCGTAGCGACCGTCCCGCCGCGTATTAAAGTGCCCATACTGCAAAACTCCGATTTAGCGCTCTGTCACGCTGAGCCTGTCGAAGCGCCGACGGCCGAAACAGCGGTGCGCTGTTTCCAGGACTCGGCGGGCAAGCCGGTGTCGACCTCAACCATCGTGATGCAATCCTCGACGGGGCAGACCATCATGCACAGGTTGCAGCCGACGCAATGGTCCGCATCGACCACGAGGATCGCCGTTCCGTCCACGACGTTGCGGTCGATGCATTGGTGCGCCGCGTCCTCGCACGCGATGTAGCACTTGCTGCAATGGATGCACGTCGACTGATCGATCTCGGCGACGATCTGGTAATTGAGGTTGAGGTTTTCCCAGGTCGTGATCCGGTTCTGCGAGGCGCCGATCAACTGCGACATCGAGGCGAGCCCGCGCGCATTGAGGTAATTGTTCAAGCCGTCGATCATATCTTCGACGATCCTGAAGCCATGGTGCATCACCGCCGTGCAGACCTGGACGTTCGTCGCTCCGAGGAGGAAAAATTCAACCGCATCTTGCCAGTTGGAGATGCCGCCGATTCCTGAGATCGGAATCGCGACCTCGGGGTCGCGCGCGCATTCGTTAACCATGTTGAGCGCGATCGGCTTGACCGCCGGCCCGCAATAACCGCCGTGCGAGCTCTTGCCGTCGACGTGCGGGATCGGGTTCCACGTTTCGAGGTCGACGCCGATTAGGCTGTTGATCGTGTTGATCATCGAGACCGCGGCAGCTCCACCACGAGCTGCTGCGCGCGCGCAGTGCCGGATGTCGGTGATATTCGGCGTGAGTTTCACGATGACCGGAAGTTCGGCCGCCTCGACGGCGTAGGAGGTGACCATCTCGATGAGATCGGGCTGCTGGCCGACCGCCGAACCCATTCCCCTCTCCGACATCCCGTGCGGGCAACCGAAGTTGAGTTCGAAACCGTCGACGCCGGCGTCTTGCACGGCCTTGACCAGTTCGTGCCACTTCGCGCGCTCGGGAACTTCCATCAGCGAGCCGATGATCGCGCGGTCGGGAAACGCTTTCTTGCACTCACGAATCTCTTTGAGGTTCTCGTCGAGCGGGCGATCGGTGATGAGCTCGATGTTGTTGAACCCGATGATCTTGTTCTGTTTCCAATTGAGCCCGGCGAATCGCGACGTCACGTTGACGATCGGATCGCCGAGCGTCTTCCACACGACGCCGCCCCAGCCGGCCTCGAAAGCGCGCATGACCTGATAGCCGCTGTTCGTCGGCGGCGCCGAGGCGAGCCAAAACGGGTTGGGGCTTTTTATCCCGGCGAGATTGTTCGAGAGATCGGCCACTATACTGATGCCTCCGAAGTCATTTGCGCGCCCCCAAGAACGCATCCACGCTGCGCGCGGCGATCTTGCCTTGTTCGGCGGCCTCGACCACCATCGCTTCACGCATCCCCTTTTCGAAGATGCAGTCGCCCGCCGCCCAGATGCCCTGGCGTGAGGTGCGCATCTGTTCGTCCACTTGCACGACGCCGGCATCGGTCTCGATTCCGGCGCCTTCGAAGACGTCGCGCAAACGGCTCTGGCCGATCGCGCGAATCACGGTGTCGACCTTTTCGACGAACTCTGAGCCCGGAACGGTAACGGGCGCCGGCTTGCCGCCGCCTTTGGGGATCTCGGTTCGTACGAACTCGACCGCGTTGGCGTGGGTCTCACCGATGATCTTCGTCGGCGCGCAGAAAAAGCGGAACTCGATGCCTTCCTGTTTTGCGAAGTCGTACTCGAATTGGTACGCCGTCATCTGGTCTTCGCCGCGGCGGTAGTACATCGTCACGCGCTCCGCGCCGAGCCGCTTCGAACATGTGAGCGCATCGATCGCCGTGTTTCCGGCGCCGATCACGGCGACGTGATCGCCGAGACTCCCGACGCTCTTGCCGAGCTTCGCGCGTTCGATGAAATCGAGCGCGTCCCAGACGCCAAGCAAATTCTCGCCGGGTATCCCCAACTTCGGGACGCCGCCCATCCCACAGGCGAGGACGACTGCATCGAAGTCCTTCAACAGCGCATCGAAGCTGACGTCGACACCGATCCGCGTCTTAGTCTTCACGTCGACGCCCAAGTCGACGACCTGCTGCGCCTCCCAGAGTGCGACGTCGTAGGCCAGCCGGAACGGGACGATGCCGTACGTGTTCAAGCCGTTGAGCTCGTCGCGTGCCTCGAAGATCGTAACCGCGTGGCCGAACAGCCGCAGGTCACGCGCCGCGGAGAGGCCGGCCGGGCCGCCGCCGACGATCGCGACGCGCTTCCCGCTCGGTTTCCCAGGCTCGAACAGATCGATGCCGTTGTTGCGCACGTGGTCGACCGCGTAGCGCTGCAGGTCGCCGATCCTGATCGGCGTGTCATCCTTCTTATAGACGCACGCGCCCTCGCACAGCTCTTCGGTCGGGCAAACCCGCGCGCAACTCGCGCCCATCGGGTTCGCCTCGAGGATGACGCGCGCGCTCCCCCTGAGATTACCGGTCGCGATCTTGCCGATGAAGGATGCGACGTCGATATGCGTCGGGCACGCCCGCATGCATGGCGCATCGTAGCAATACAAGCAGCGATTCGCCTCGAGCTGAACTTCGAGATCGGTTAAGGGCTTATGGATCGGCTCGCCGAGTTGCGGAACTTCGGGGTGCTCTAAGGCGGCTTCGACTGGGTCTAAAGTGGCCACTAGTTCGGGTTCGCGGCGTCCGGCGTCGTTCCCTGATACGAGCCGAACCGAGGCCGCGAGGCGATCCAATGGACCCCGCAGTAACTTCGCCCGCGTGGGTAAAACGTCGATGATCTCGCTGGTCATATTCAGCCATCCGAACCACGAACTCGCGATTTACGGCATGCTGCAGCGACTCAAACCGTACCTGGTCTATCTGACGGACGGCGGGAGCCGAGAGCGTTTGGAGCAGACGTGCCGAGGACTCGAAAATGCCGGCTTATCCGCCCGCGCTTGTTTCCTCAACCACAGCGAACGATCGGTCTATGATGCACTTCTCGCCGGTGATTCCGAGTTTTTTCACGAGATCGCCGATGAAATTTCGATGGCCGTGCGGGTTCTCGCGCCGGAGCAGATCCTCTGCGATGCAATCGAATTCTATAATCCCGTTCACGATATTTCGCTGCCGGTGGTTCGCGCCGCATTGCGGCGGTGTGGGGAGACGCGCGTGTTCGAGGTTCCTTTGATCTATCGACGGCCGACCGAAAGCGAAGAATACGAGCTGCAGCGATGGCCGCCATCGCGGCACGGCCGTCAGGTCGAGTTCCACTTGTCGGAACGAGAAGTCGATGCAAAGATTTGGGCGCGCGACAAGATCTACGAAGCCTTGAGCGTCCAGCTAGGGCCGGCGATCTTAGAACTGCCCCGAGCCCACGCTGCGTTGGAAGTCATGATGCCCGCTCGATCCATGGTGCCGGAACCGGGCTCCGACATTCTCCTGCGATACGAACGTCGCGCTCAGGTGCTAGCCGAACGAGGTGAAATCGAGCAGCAGATCACCTACGCGAACCACTACGTACCCCTGGCGACATCCCTTCTCAACGGCGCTCGACGGCCCGCCGGCGCTACTTATGCGTCGGGAAGCCGAGGTTGATGCCGGCGCTCGCCTCGTCCCAGCGGCTGGTCACGACCTTGCCGCGCGTGTAGAATCGGAAGCCTTCTTCTCCGTAGATGTGCAGGTCGCCGAAGAGCGAGTTCTTCCAACCGCCGAAGCTGTAATAGCCGACCGGCACAGGAATCGGCACGTTGATCCCGACCATCCCGACGTCGACCTCGGTTTGGAATTTGCGCGCGGCGGCGCCGTTACGCGTAAAGATCGCCGTCCCGTTACCGTACGGGTTGCGCCCGATGAGCCCGATCGCGTCTTCGAGCGTCGCGCTTCGAAGATTGACCAGCACCGGACCGAAGATCTCATCGCGATAGATCGACATCTCAGGCTTCACGTTGTCGAACAGAGTGGGACCGATGAAGAATCCGCCTTCGTAGCCGCCGACGCTCAGACCGCGGCCGTCGATGGCGAGCGTCGCGCCGGCGTGCAGACCTTGTTCGATGTAATTGAGGATTCGGTCGCGCGCTTGCGGCGTGACCACGGGACCCATGTCGTTGTTGCGATCGTGACCCGGTCCAACTTTCAATTTCGCGACGCGCTTGCGCAGCGCGCCGAGCAGCGGCTCGGCCGCGTCACCAACGGTGACCGACGCCGAGATCGCCATGCAGCGCTGTCCGGCCGAACCGTAGGCGGCGGAGACGAGCGCATCGGCTGCCGCATCCATGTCGGCGTCGGGCATCACGACCATGTGATTCTTCGCGCCGCCGAGCGCTTGAACGCGCTTTCCGTTCTTGGCGGCGGTCTCATAGATATATTTCGCAATCGGCGTCGAGCCGACGAAGCTCACCGCGTCGACCATAGGATGCGTCAATAGCGCATCGACCGCGACCTTGTCGCCGTGCACGACGTTGAAGACTCCGTCCGGGAGGCCGGCTTCTTTCCAAAGTTGCGCAACCAGCACCGAGGCCGAGGGATCGCGTTCCGACGGCTTGAGCACGAACGCGTTGCCCGCCGCGATCGCCGGCGCGAACATCCATGCCGGCACCATCATCGGAAAGTTGAACGGGGTGATGCCGGCGCAGACGCCGACCGGCTGGCGCAGCGAATAGGTGTCGACGCTGCGTGACACGTTCTCGCTGAACTCCCCTTTGGTCAGTTGCGCCAACCCGCAGGCGAAGTCGATCACCTCGAGAGCGCGAGCGACTTCGCCCTCCGCATCGTTGACGATCTTCCCGTGTTCGCTGGAAACGAGGGCCGCGAAGTCGGCGACGTGCTCGCGCATAAGCTCGCGGAAGGCGAAAAGAATCTCGGTTCGCTTGCCGATCGGCGTGCGGCTCCAGCCTGGGAATGCCTGACGTGCGGCCCGCACGGCATGGTCGACGGTCGCTTCATCCGCGAACGCGACGCGCGCCTGCACTTCCCCTCGCGCGGGATCGAAAACCTCGCCGAAGCGGGTCGCGGAAGCGCCGTCGACGGCCGCGCCGCCGATGAAATGGCCGATCGTCTTGGGGCGTGGTGGTGCTTGCATGGCCGGAAACTTCGCGAACGGGCCGGGCGCCCCCCGGGCGCGAAACAGGCCGGTCGTGCAAATCAGAAAGCAGTTCAAATTCGAGGCGGCGCACGTGCTCCCGCATCACCCCGGCAAATGCAGCCGGCTACACGGCCATTCGTACCGCTTCGAGGTCGTGGTCGAAGGGACGCTGCAAACCGACGGCCCGGCTCAGGGGATGGTCATCGACTTCGACGAGATATCGACGATCGTGAAGCCGGCGGTCGTCGAGCGACTCGATCACGCCTCTTTGAACGATCTGATACCGAACCCGACCGCCGAAAACATCGCGCTCTGGATCTGGAACGAACTCGTTCCTCTCGTGCCCGGCTTGCAAGAAATCGTCGTCTGGGAGACGCGGACTGCTTGCGCGATCGTCGGTACCGGCGATTCAGAGATCGGGAGTTGACGGAGTTTCCTATGCTTCAAGTCGCGGAGATTTTCTACAGCATTCAAGGTGAGGGTCAGTGGACCGGGACGCCGGCGGTTTTCGTTCGGCTCGCCGGTTGCAACTTGAATTGCCGCTTCTGCGACACGGATTACTCGCTCAAGTTTTTCGCGTCCACCGACGAGATCGTTTCGCGGGTGCGCGAAGCCGGCGGCGACTGCCCGATGGTGATACTGACCGGCGGCGAGCCACTCGCGCAAACGGAGAGTTCGGCTTTGATCGAGGCGTTGCGCGCCGCGGGCCGTCGCGTCCACATCGAATCCAACGGCACGGTTCCGGTCGAGTTGCCGCACGACGTGTGGCTGACCGTGTCGCCGAAGGAGCGACTGCATCCGCTGATGGCGCGGCGCGCAAATGAGGTGAAATTGATCGTCGACGGTCGCGTCCCGGACGAATGGCTGCCGGCCTTCAAGGACCACGACATACCGATGTTCCTGCAGCCGGAAGGCAACAAAGCGGCGAACGTTTCGCTTGCGCTTGCCGCCGTGCAAGCAACCCCCGAACGCTACCGCCTCTCTTTGCAGATTCACAAATTCATCGGAGTGCGCTAGGAGAGTCGCCGCGGCGAAAATGGGGAATACTTAGGAGACCCTAGGACAAGCTCAGGATGATATGAGACAAGGTCAGGCTGACATGAGATGACCGACCCACTCGAACTGCCGCTGCTGGTCGAGTATTCGGCCTACCATCGCGACCGGCGCAACCGGCTTTTTCATGAATTCGGCGTCCCGCTCATCGTCCTGGGAGTCGTCATCGCACTGCGGCTGGTCCATTACGGACCGGTCGATCTCGCGATGGTCGCGATCGTTGCGACGTCGTTCTATTATGCCTCACTCGTCGGGGGAGCCGCGATCAACGCCATCGTCGGATTTGTCGTGGTGTACGCAGTCGCGACCTTACTGACGTGGCCCTTCGCGGTCGCCTTTTTCATCGGCGGTTGGATCCTGCAATTCGTCGGCCACTATTTCGAAGGGAAGAGCCCGGCGTTCCTGACCAATCTCGTTCACCTGCTGGTCGGACCCCTTTGGATCTCGCTTCTGATCGGCCGCCATCCGACCGCCGCAGAATGAGGGAGGGCGCGCGCTGATCCTGGTCGTCTATGCCACAGCCGCGGAGCTACGCGGATTTCCGAAGCGAGATGAGGTCGAAATGCTCGCCTGCGGCATCGGTCCGGTCGAAGCGGCGGCCGAAACGGCGCGAATGCTCGCCCTTGGAAGATTCGCAAGCGTGATCAACGCCGGAATCGCGGGCGCATTCCGGGGACGCGCCAAAATCGGCGACGCCTTTATCGTCCGTGAAGAGTTCTTGGCAGGCCTGGGATTGGAAAACGGCGGACCGCTCAACCTGCCGGAGGATGCCGAACTCGTCGCCGAAGCCGGCGCTTCGCAAGAATTGCTGGCACGGTGTGAAGCCCTTCCGTATCGCTTTGGGCGAGGCGTCACGGTGGGGAGCGTGACTACCACGCGTGCAACGGCAGATCGTCTCGCGCGTACCTATGGTGCCGATGTCGAATCGATGGAGGGGTTCGCAGTGCTGCGCGCCGCCGCGCTGGCCGGCGTGCCGGCGCTCGAGGTGCGCGGCATTTCGAATTACGTCGGCGACCGCGCTCACAGCGAGTGGGATTTCCGCGCGGGGACCAAGGCGCTGCAAGCAGCGCTCGGCGACGTCCTCGCTTGCCTGACGACCCCGTGAGCGAAAACCTTTCGCTCGCGTATTCGCCCTGTCCGAACGACACCTACATCTTCGCAGCCTGGACCAACGGTCTATTGCCGGAAGCGCCACGCGTCGAGGTCGTCTTGGACGACGTCGAAGCGTTGAACGTCGCGGCGCGGGAAGGGCGCTATGCGCTCACAAAAGCATCGTTCGGCGCGATTCCGTACTTACTCGACAAGTACTGGATCCTGCGCGCCGGCGCCGCGCTCGGGCGCGGCTGCGGACCACTGCTGGTCGCAAAACCGAATGCTGACGGAATGGCGGCGACCCTCGATTCGTTCATCCCGCACGCGCGCATCGCGATTCCAGGCAAATTGACGACTGCCTACCTTCTTTTGCGTCTCGCTCACCGCCGGCCGATCGATGCCGTGCCCATGCCGTTCGACAAGATCGTCGCCGCGGTTGCGGCAGGCGAGGTCGATGCCGGTCTCATCATCCACGAGTCGCGCTTCACCTATCGAGCGAGCGGGCTGACCAAAGTGATCGATCTCGGCGAATGGTGGGAAAGCCGCACGGGTCATCCGATTCCACTCGGCGCGATCTTGGCGCGTCGCTTCCTCGAGCCGGCCTATGTCACGCGGCTCAACGAGACGATTCGCGCGAGCCTCGCATACGCGCAGGCAAACGAAACGGCCGTGATGCCGTACGTTCGAGAGCACGCCTTCGAGATGGATCAGAGCGTCATGCTGGCGCACATCGCGCTCTACGTAAACGATTACACGCGCGACGTCGGGGAAGACGGTATACTCGCCGTCGACGAACTCTTCACGCTCGCGGGAACTGCGGGCCTCTTGCCTCTCGGCATCGGCCCGGACTTCGCCGCCTGACAACCCCTTGTCATCTTGAGCGAAGCAGCGGAGTCGAAGTGGCGCTGTCGCTCGAAGTCTCGTCGGCGCTTCGACTTCGGCGCTTCGCGCCTTCGCTCAGCGTGACAAAGCTTCGCGAGCTTTCGCTCAGCGTGACAAGGCTACTGCGAAGCGAACTCGACAACGAAAAGGTACTGACCCGGAACTTTTTGGCAGTCTTCTATCTCCGGTGCGTAGCGGCTGTTGCGGGCGGCTTTGAGCGCCGCTTGATCGAGCACGGTGTTTCCCGAGGTCCGGTAGATCGTGGCGGACTCGACAACGCCGCTCGCCGATAGAGCAACTTTGACCGTCGAGGTGCCGGCCGCGCCTTGAGCTTGCGCGAGCGCAGGATAATCGGCATCCGCTTTCTGCGTCGTTCGCGCGTCGACGTGCGGCGCGGCGCAGCTAGGACGCGTCGGCGTCGGAGCCGGCGGTGGCACGATCGTCGGGCCGTCGGTCGCGACAACGGAAGGCGCGGTCGAATCGCCGTGCTCCGGCGGCAGACCATTCTGGTCCCCTACGGGCGGCGGTGAATACTGCGTCTCGGTCGGGCCATTTCCGTTCGAGTGCACCCGCGGCGTATGCACTTTGAGGCTGTGCGCTGGCCGGTGCGACTCGACGTGAGGAGGCGGTGTCGCTTTCGGCGGGGCTGTCGGAGGCGGAGTCGGTGGTTCGGTGGGCCTTGGCGCCGGCGTAGTCAATGAAATCTCCGGCGCCGAAGGTTCCTCGCGAAACTGGGGCGCGTAACGGATAAATCCGCCGAACGTAAAATGCACGGCGATCGAAATGAGAAAAGCCCAACTCAAGAACGAGCGGACGCGAACGGCGTGCCGCTTACCATGCGCGGTCTTCACACTAAGACAAACTCACGAGACCGCGCGCTTGTGACCGACCAGCGCTTGTCACGCTGACCGCGCGGACCGGGTGAGCCGAACAACCTGCAAGCTGATCGCGGTACCGACGACGAAGAAGCTCCTCGTGCGCCATTTTCTTTGCTTAGCAATCCTCGCGGGTTCGCTCGCGGTCGGCTCGGCAGCGCGTTCCGCGCCACTGCCTCCGCCGAACGTCGTTCTTGGAGACGAGGTCTTTCTACGCGGCGCTTGGCACGATTTACAGGGCCGCTGCGTCGGCATCGTGACGAACCAGACCGGCGTCACATCACGCCTCGAGACGATCGTCGATGCGATTCGGCGCAATCCACAGATTTGCTTGAAGGCGATCTACGCGCCGGAGCACGGTTTGCGTGGCGACCGCCCGGCAGCCGCCTACGTGGCATCGTACGTCGACGAGCACACCGGTTTGCCGGTCTATAGCCTGTACGGCGCAACGAGAAAGCCAACGGCGCAAATGCTCGAGGGAGTCGACGTCTTGCTGTTCGACATTCAAGACGTCGGCGATCGAGCGTACACCTACATCTCGACGATGGCGTACGTCATGCAAGCCGCGAAGGCTGCGCACAAGGACGTTTGGATCCTCGACCGGCCAAACCCCCTGGGTGGCGATGTCGTCGAAGGTCCGGTGCTCGATCCGCGGTTCGAATCGTTCGTAGGGCTCTATCCGATCGCGGTTCGGCACGGGATGACGGTCGGCGAACTCGCGCAGATGTTCAACGACAAGTTCGGCATCGGCTGCAACCTGCGTGTGATCTCGATGCAGGGCTGGAAGCGTACGATGCTGTGGCCCGATACGGGACTCGTCTGGGTGCAATCTTCTCCCAACATCCCCGAGTGGGAGACGACGCTGGTCTATCCGGCGACCGGACTGATCGACTCGGCAGGCCTCAACAACGGGACCAGTTACACCAAACCGTTCTGGTACGCCGGCGCTCTCGGCGTCGACGGTCTTAAACTGGCGGAATACTTAAATGCCCGTAACATCCCGGGCGTTCATTTTCGCGCCGCCGCGTGGTCCCCGACGAGCGGATTCTGGCAAGGCAAGACGCTAACCGGCGTCGAGCTGATCGTCACCGATCCGCACGCGTTTCGCGGAGTCCGGACGGCGGTCGAGCTTCTTGTCGCAGCGCGCAAGTACGCTCCGTCATCGCCGGCAAGCGAAAACTCGAAAGCGCTCGATCGCGACTGGGGCACCGACACGTTACGGATCGGTTTGCGCGAGGGTTTGTCCGTCGAGGAGATCCTGCGTCAATGGGACGGCGCGACACGAAATTTCATCGCCGCACGCTCGCCGTATCTTCTGTATTAAAACTCCGCGAGCGGAGTCGAAGGGCGGACGTCGTTTGTCAGCGGAAATCGATATCGATGCAGCCCAAGCTTACCGATCGATTACGCGGGGGCGACAGTCGCTCTCTCGGCGACGTCGCGCAGGTCGTGCGCCGCGTATTACGCAAGCCGGCGCTTCTTGACGAGTTGATTCATGCAATGCATGACGCCGACGAAATCGTCCGCATGCGCGCCTCAGACGCCGTCGAGAAAGTCTCCGCAAAGCATCCCGAGTACTTACAGCCCTACGCGTCGCTGATCTTGCGGTGCCTTTCGAAAATAGAGCAACCGACCGTCAAATGGCATATAGCGCAGATGATCCCGCGTCTCAGCCTGCGCGCCTCCGACCGCGTGAGGGCCCAAAAGATTCTCTTCGAATACCTCCGGGATGAGGCAATTTTCGTTCGCACGCACGCAATGTCGGCACTTAGCACTCTAGCGGCCGGCGATTCCGGCCTGAGGAAAAGCCTGATTCCGCGCCTGCGAACGCTACGAAGAACTGGTTCGGCGGCGGTCAAGAACCGCGCCGGTAAACTCCTCGAGATGCTCGCCAAATCGACGCCAAAGTGACAACGTCACCAAACGTCGAGATTCGCCGAGCTAAAGAATCCGATATTACGAGCATCATCGGGCTGATGGAATCGGTCGCGGCCGAGGAGCGCTGGATCGCGACCGAACTTCCGCTGGATCGAGAGCGGCGCGCTAGCGGATATCGCGCTACGCTCGCGCGCAACGACGCCACCATTCTCGTAGCCGTCGCCGAGGAAAGCATCGTCGGCGAAATTGGAATGTTCTGCAACTGGCCCGGACTGTACGAGCTCGGGATGGCCATCGAACCGCAGTGGCGCGGTAAGGGGCTGGGCAGCCGTCTGCTGGAGGCAGCGATCGCCTGGGCGCGTTCGGCCGGCGGACATAAAGTCTCGCTCGACGTTTTCCCTCACAACGCCGCAGCCATAGCGCTGTACGAAAAATTCGGTTTCGTCCGCGAAGGCTATCATCCTAAGCAGTTGCGGCGCAAAAGCGGCGAGTTGTGGGACGTGATCTCGATGGGCCTCCCGCTCGGTTTCGAAGTCCGCCGGAAGTAGGTACTTCCCGGCGTAAATCGCAAAGCCGCGAGGTGGCTGGAACGCGCGGGACGCGCCGTGCGTTAGGGTCTATGTGGAGGTGTTCTCATGCGCCTGTCTTCCGTTGCTCTTTTCCTCGTAAGCTTGGCCGGCGGAGCGATCGCGATAACCGCGCCCGCCCTAGCCGCCGGCGGCGGCACCGTGACGAGCTTGACCGTCTCGCCGTCGACGGTCGCCGCCGGCGGCACCGTCAAGATTACCGTCCACGGACACGCAAACGGCCCCTTGGGAGACTACTGCGAGGTTGCGATCGTGGGAATTCCGGGCTACCCGGGCGTCGGCTATCAGTTCCCCGGCTATCTCTCGAAGGGTGCCGCTACGCTGCCGCTCCCGTTCCCGAACGTGGGCACCTACAAGCTCACCGCGACCGGTCAAGGCGACTGCAATGGGAGCGCGAGTGCCACCGTTACGGTTGTCTTGGGATCGGCGGCAACCGGAAACATCACCGGCGCGACGATCTCTCCGAATCCCGCTCCCGTAACCGGCAAGTTCGACGTGGCGATCAAAGGCAACGGCTACTGCTTCCCGCAGATCGACGGCGTCCCGTTCGCCGAGTCGATGGGTTCCGGCTACCAGATTCCCACAACGATAACCTTGACGCCTCTCGTGGCCGGAACGTACGACGTGTACGTTCACGCGCTGGAAAGCGTACAGCCGGGTAACGGACAGTATGGACCGTGCACCGGAGGAGCGCATGTGAAGCTGGTTGTCAGCGGCCCGGTTCCGACGATCGTGAAGCTCAGATACCTGGAAGTGAAATCGCCGCCAAGGCCCGATCCCGCGATGATCTACGCGGGCGAGGACCTCAAGCTCGACATCATCGGGAACATCGATAACGCCTCATCGAAAGGCATGCCCCCATTCGGCTGCAACTGGGAACTCGACGTCATTCCCGACAAGCCCGGTGAGCCGGGGAAGTCGATCGGCGTGAACGTCGGAGGGGTCTTCGGGATCATCGATTTCGGACCGGCGCCCGGCCCCGGCTCCTACCACCTCGTTGCAAAGGGTACCACCCTCCAAGGTTCGCCGGCGTTACCGTGTCGCGGCCAAGCATCGATGGCGGCGTACTTCTGGCCCCGACCGCGTTAGAAATAGCATCAATCTTGCCGCAAATTGAAACGATGCGGCATGTAGATGCGGCCGACGCGAGCGTTGTCGAAGAACGTTGCGAAGCCGATCGTATCGGTGAAGATGAGCGCCGGCTGCTGAATATCCGTCGGTAGATCGAACGCAAGCGTTTCGCTCTCGCTGGCTCCCGGAACGCGGTGAGCTGCCGCGGCGCGCGCGTCGACGATGGCCTGAGCCGCCGGGTCGACGGCATAGCGCGTCGCCGGCCAAGGTGACGCCTCCGAAACGACATAGACGCGTGAGGGATCCCAACGGTACCGTTCCCCGAACGGGCAAAGGACTCGGGCATGCACCAGATAGAGCGCGCCGCGAGCGTGAACCACGCGCAAACCGCGCTGTGCAACGCTCTTTCGTTCGACGCGATCGACCGTGAAGCCGCATTCGTAATCCCAGACGACCCGCCCGAATTTGAGCGGCATCGGCGGCCGCGCCGTTACCGAAAGAACGTACAACCCCGCGAGCGCCATCATACCCAACGCCAGCACCGAGGCCGCGAGTGCAGTCGAAAGGGGTCTCGTCGCTCGTTCGAGGCGGACCCCGACGAAAACGACCACGACGAGCACGGTGAGCACGATCAAAATCTTCAATGCGGATGCCTCCTACGGGTTAACTTTGCATTGCAGAGTTAATATCCCTGCCCCGGCGGCGCTTCGACGGAGCCTGTGCTGAGCGAGTCGCGAAGCGACGAGTCGAAGTGCTCCCTCTCGACAAGCTCGGGGTCGCTACGCTCGGCGTGACAAGCGCTGCGCCACTCAGCGTGACAAGCTCTGCGCTCACTCCGCTCTAGTGCGACAGGGACCAGAGAAGCGCGACCAATGCGACGGTCATGAAACCGCACAGAGCCCAGCCGATCGCGTTCAGCCACAGCGAATTCGCGTACTCCCCCATAATTTCGCGGTTCCCGGCGATCCGCACGACGATGAACAGTAATGGCGGAGAGATTATCCCGTTGAGAATCGCGGTGTAGTAGAGCAACTTGAACGGCGGGATCGGCAGCAGGTTGATGCTCAGGCCAAGCAACGCCGACAGAATGATGGTTCGGTAAAAAGCCGGCTCCTGATGGAAGTTCTTTTCCAGGCTGCACTCCCAGCCGAACGCGTCGCAAACCGCGTACGCGGACGAGCCCGCGAGAACGGGAATGGCCAGCAAACCAGCGCTCACGATTCCGATCGCGAACAATAAGAACGAGGCCGGGCCCGCAAGCGGCCGTAAAGCTTCCGCGGCCTGCGCAGCCGTGTCGACGTTCTGAATTCCGTGCTTTCCCAGCGTGTACGCCGTCGTTAAGATGATGAAAAACATGATGAGGTTGGAAAAGAACATCCCCAGAATCGTGTCCCAACGCAGAAATTGCATCTCCTTGCGGCTCGGCTTGACCCCTTCTTCGACTTCTTCGCTTGCCTGCCAAAAGAACTCGTACGGAGAAATCGTCGTGCCGAGGACGGCAACGATATTCAGCCAGTAGTCTTTCGTGAATTTCAGTGACGGCACGAACGTTGCCCGAACAACTTGCGGCCAGTCGACCTTGATCGTGAATGCCGTGACGACATACGTCACGAGGGCGAGGCCTAAGAACTTGAGATAGGTCGCGTAGAGGTGATACGGGACCAGCACGATGAGCGCTAAGGTGAGCGCGGTGATCGCGAGCAGCAAGAACGTGTACGAAACGTGCCAGAGAAGTTGAGCCGACTGCGCCATCGCGCTCAGGTCGGCGCCGATGTTGACCGTGTTGGTGAGCACCTGAACGAAGACGATGAAGTACAGGACCGGACGCGCAAAATGAAGCCCTATGACCGCCGCCAGCCCGCGGCCGGTCACTGCGCCGATGCGTCCGGACATTTCCTGAATCGCGGCCATCAGCGGAAAAGAAAAAAGTGCGGTCCAAAGTTGAAGCGTGCCGAACTGAGCGCCGGCTTGGGCGTACGTCCCGATTGCCGAAGGATCGTCGTCGGACGTGCCGGTGACGAACCCCGGACCCAGCGCGCGTAAGATCCGCCCGATCGAGGGGCCCCCGCATCGCGAACAGCATACCGCACCGGCCAGCCAGGGCCTTGGTTCGCATGCCGAAAACGGATGAACACGATGGGTAGGGTCTCGACCAAGCGGTTCCAAGAGCGCCTCGTCGACGCGCTCGGCGCCGACGCCGTGCGGACGGATCCCGAAGATCTGGCGGTCTACTCGTTCGACGCGTTCAGCGAAGAGACGCTGCCGGCCGCCGCCGTGCTCCCCAAAGATGCGCGCGACGTCAGTGCGATCGTGCGCATCGCGAACGAGCTGGAGGAGCCGATCGTTCCGCGCGGCGCCGGGACCGGCCTGTGCGGCGGCGCGACGCCGACGCGTGGAGGCGTCGTGGTCTCGTTCGCGCGGATGAATCGCATTCTCGGGCTCGACGTTCCCAACCGGCGCGCGCGAGTCCAACCCGGGGTGATCAACCTCGAGCTTTCGAAACACGCGCAGCCGCACGGACTCTTCTTCGGCCCCGATCCCTCGTCGCAAAAAATCTCGACGCTGGGTGGAAACGTGGGTACTAACGCCGGCGGACCTCACGCCCTGTCGTACGGTTCGATGACCAATCACGTTCTCGGACTCGAGTTCGTTTCACAAGACGGCGAAGTGCATCAAATATCGCAAGACGATTTCGGTTACGATCTCACGAGCGCGCTCGTCGGCAGCGAAGGGACGCTCGGCATCATCACCGCGATCGATTTGCGGCTCCTCCGGGTCCCGGCGGCGGTTCGGGTTTGCCTCGCCGCGTTCGGCGACGTCGAGACGGCGTCAGAGGCAGTTTCGGCGATCGTCGGGGCCGGGATCGTTCCGACCGCTCTCGAGATCATGGACCGCACGATAACTCAAGCCGTTGAAGCTCACTACCATGCGGGTTTTCCGCTCGATGCGGGCGCGGTGTTACTGGTCGAAATAGCGGGCGAGATCGACGACATCGACGCGAGCGAAAGAGCGATCGAAAAGATCGCTCGCGAGCATGGAGCGCTGTCGTGGCGCTCGGCCTCCGAAGCGGCGGAACGAGAGGCGCTTTGGGCCTCACGGAAAGGCGCCGCCGGCGCGATCGGACGCATCGCACCGAACTATTACATTCAAGATGCGACGGTGCCGCGCACCCGCTTGCCGCAGGCGTTGCATCGCGTCGATGAAATCGCGCGCGATCACGCTCTTCAAGTCGGCAACGTCTTCCACGCCGGCGACGGGAACTTGCATCCGCTGCTTATGTTCGACCGCCGCATCCCAAGTCAAGTCGAAGCGGTGATCGCGGCGGGGACGGAGATTCTCGAAGCGTGCATCGCGCTGGGCGGAACGATTTCGGGCGAGCACGGAATCGGCTACGAAAAGCGCGACGCGCTACGCTACGTCTTTTCAACCGACGATCTCGCCACGATGGCGCGGGTGCGCGACGTTCTCGACCCGAAGCGTATCTTCAATCCCGACAAGATCTTTCCGAGCGGAGCCGCCTGCGGCGAAGTTCGCGCCCAGCCGCAGGTGGCGGTCGGCGCGGGCGCATGGCTCTAAGCCGCGCCGAGCCGACGCTCCCGACGCCTGCAGCCTTAACGCTCGGCGAGATGACGCCGCGCGAGGTCGTGACGCCGGCCGGCGTCGACGAGCTGGCGGCGATGGTGCGCGAACGAAACGAAAACGGCGAAGCGATCGTTGTGGTCGGCGGCGGAACGTTGCAAGGGCTGGGGCACGCGCCGCAGCGCTACGACGTCGCGTTGCGCACCGCGAATCTCAATCGCGTTCTCGAGTACGAGTACCGCGACCTCACCATCGCCGTCGAAGCGGGGCTCACCGTCGCCGATCTCGATGCGGCCCTCGCCGAGCGCGGGCAGTTCGTTCCGCTCGACGCGCCGCAAGCCGCGCGCAGCACGGTCGGCGGCGTCCTCGCAAGCGGCTGGCTCGGTCCGCGGCGCGCGCTTTACGGCCGGCCGCGCGATCTGGTGATCGGAATGACGGTCGTTCTCGCCGACGGCACGATCGCCAAATCCGGCGGGATGGTCGTGAAGAATTCGACCGGCTACGATCTCAGCCGGCTCTATTGTGGCTCGCTCGGGACGCTTGCGGTCATCGTCCGCGCCAACTTCAAGACGTTGCCCTTGCCGGCGGCGCGCCGCGTCGCGCTCGCCACGCTGCCCGAGCAGACGCGCTTGCGAGTTCTCGAACATCTTGCGGCGCTCGAGATCGACCCGGCCGTCGCGGTTGCCATCCAAGGGTTCCGCGACGACATCGACGGCCGCGATGGGGCGGATGGGAGGCTCTTTTTCCTGTTCGAAGGATCGCGCTCGCTCGTGGAGCGCGCGACGCGCGACGTACGCTCGGTCCTCGGGGCGGCCGGCGTTCCGGCGACGACGCTGATCGATGCCGGAGCAAGCCAGTCGTTCGCCCGTCTCGTCGATGCGTATACGCTTCGCGTCGGCGATCGTTCGGTGACGTATCGCTCCAGCGGCTTGCCGAGCGATCTTTTCGTGCGCGGCGAAACCTTTGCGCATCTGGCTCGCAGCCACGCACTCGATCTCGAACGCATCGAGGACATGCGAACCGGCGACGTGATCGCGCGTCTGAGCGCACCCGTCAGCGGACAGCTCGAGGAGCGGATCGTGGCGTTCGACGCCGCACTGCACGCGGCGACGCCGCGCGCGCAAGTGCTGGCCGCGCCCGAACCCCTCCGCGGGAAGCTGGCGATGTGGGGCAGCCCGCCCCGGTCGCTCGACGTCATGCGCGCGCTCAAGGCGCGTTTCGATCCGAACGGCACGTTGGCGCCCGGCCGCTTCGTCGGCGGAATTTAGCCGTCGCGTTCCGTCGGCGCTTCGACTTCGCTCGCTCCGCTCGCTTCGCTCAGCGTGACAACGCTGAACGGACGCGCAGAGCCGGCAGGCGTTCTCGGAGGATGACGTAAGAAAACGCGCCGACGAGCGGCGCCAGACTCACGCCCTCGAGCGACGCGCCGACGCCGAACGTCGCGACGGCGACGCCGAGGACCGCGACCAGCGCCGAACCGGCGCCGAATGAGACGCCGTTCATCAACCCCAATGCCATACCGAGATTACGCGGCAGCATCGCCTGCACCATCGAGACCCCGGGCGCGTTTTGAACGGCGAGCAGCGCACTTCCGATCAACAGCGCGAGGATGCCGAGCGGGATCGGCAGCACGAAGAATCCGAGCAGGAACGGAACCGAACCGACGAGCGCGCCGATCGAGATGCGGACGGGGCCGTAGCGATCCGAGAGCGTGCCGCCGGCATACAAGCCGAGTGCCGAGATCAGCAAGAACGCCGTGACGATGTCACCCGCAACAGCGATCGAGAAACCTCGCCCCACGAGCAGGTTCGGAAGAAACGCGATGAACGCGGCGCTGGTGAAATGGCGCACTGCTGTGCTCGTCATGATCAATCCGACGCCGACGCGATCGACCGGTGCATCGGCCTGTGTGCGGGCCTGTGAAGAACCGTGGACTTCTTCCGCCTTGCGATCGACGTGCCGCATCAACGCAAAGAGGGAGGCTATCGCAAGCGTTCCCGGGACGAACATCACGAGTGAGCCGCGCGGGCCGAAATGCGCGTACAAGTTGGCGATCGCGAGGGGACCGACTGCGTAGCCGAGCTGTCCGCCGATCTGGAAGATCGAGATCCCGCTGGCGCGCCGCGCGCCGCTCAGCATCGCGGAGTACTTTCCGGCTTCCGGGTGCAGCACCGCCGAACCGATCCCGCCGATCACCAAGCATAATGCGAGCAGCCACACCGAGGAGAGCGTCCCCGCGATCGAGAGCGTCGTCATCGTCAGCAGCACGGCGGTCGGCAAAAACCACCAACGCCCGTGCCGGTCGGTGTACGCGCCGAAGAGCGGTTGAACGATCGAACTCGTGAGATACCACACGAAGACGAGCACGCCCTGATAGGCAGGCGAGATGTGCTGGCTCGACAGCACGAGGAAGATCGTGAACGGCGCCGTCCCCGAATAAAAATCGCTGACGCCGTGCGCGAACGCGATGACGGAGAGCCCGCGGAGGCTCCACTGACGAGGGGGCGGCACGTCCACCGCTTTCGACGGGGAGGCGGTTCACCATCCCCCGAAGTTGGGCTGAGCGCGGCGGCGCCAAGACCTCGCCTTTATAAGGAGACACATCGATGCTCCGTATTCTTACCATCGCACTGATCGTCGCATTCCTCGGCAGTATCACACCGGCACTCGCTCAAGCCACGGGCGGCTCGACCGGCAAGGCGCACATGTCGGGCCATAGCAATAAGATGAACAAAGCCAAGAAGGGCCACAAGCATCACCACAAGGGCGGTAAGAAGCACAAGAAGGGCAGCGGCGGCTCCACCGTACCCCCGCCGAAGTAAACCCTGCCGAGGCCCGCGCCAAACGGGCCGATCGGGCCAGGCGGCGAAGAACGCCGCGTGAATATTTATGCCCAACGCCGCACCGCTTTCGCTCGCTCGATGGGCGAGGCCGCGGTCGCCGTCATTCCATCTGCGCGCCACGCAACGCGCAACGCCGACACCGATTACGAGTTCAGGCAAAACTCGGACTTCTTCTATTTGACCGGTCTGAAGGAACCTGACTCCGTTCTGGTCCTGGCGCCGCATCGCGAAAAAGAGCGCGCCGTGATGTTCTTGCGCCCGCGCGACCGCACGGCCGAGATTTGGAACGGGAAGCGCGTCGGACTCGAAGGCGCCGTCGCAGATTTTGGGATGGACGCGGCCTTTCCGATCGACGAGCTGGCGGCGAAGTTATCCGAATATCTCGTCGGCGCGGCGACGCTCTACTATGGGCTTGGCCACGACGAACGCTTCGATCGCACCGTCGTCGACGCGGTAAAGAACGCGCGCTGGCAAGTGCGCCGGGGCGGGACGGCGCCGCTGACCTATTCGGAGCCGGGCACGCTGCTGCACGAGATGCGGTTGCACAAGACCCAGGAAGAACTCGAAGCGATGCGGCGCGCGGCCGCCGCCTCGCGCGCCGGGCACGAAGCGGGGATGCGCGCGACGCGCCCCGGCATGTGGGAGTACGAACTCGAAGCGATCATCGAGTACCAGTATCGGCTCGCCGGAGCCCAGGATACGGCCTATCCTTCGATCGTCGCCGGCGGCGCGAACGCGACGATCCTTCATTATAATACGAATCGCGAGCGGCTGCGCGACGGCGACCTCGTACTGGTCGACAGCGGCGCCGAATTCGATGTTTACGCCAGCGACGTCACCCGGACGTGGCCGGTCAATGGAAAATTCAGCGCCGAGCAACGGGCGATCTACGACATCGTGCTGCGCGCCCAGAAGGCCGGCATCGATCAGGTGCGCCCGGGGCGGACGTTCAACGCCTACCACGACGCCGCGGTGCGCGTGATCACCGAAGGACTCGTCGACGTCGGGCTCCTGAAAGGCTCGGTCGACGAGTTGATCGAGACCAACAAGTTCTTCGAATTCTATCCGCACCGAACCGGTCACTGGATCGGACTCGACGTCCACGACGTCGGCCGCTACAAGACGCCGGACGATGCCTATCGAGCGCTCGAACCCGGGATGGTCATGACCGTCGAGCCGGGGATCTACGTGCAGCAGGATCTGGACGTACCCCAGGCTTGGAAAGGAATCGGCGTGCGCATCGAGGACGACGTGCTCTGCACCACCAGCGAGCCCGACGTTCTCACGTCCGCGATTCCAAGAGAAGCCTCAGATCTCGAATCGATCGTCGGTAGCGACGCGCTCGCTCGCGTTTAACGCCACCGGCGACAGGTAGGGCTCGGAGTGAAGGTTACGGTCATCGGAGCCTCGGGCTTCGTCGGCCGTCATCTCGTTAGGTCGTTGGTTCGGCGCGGCGACGACGTGATCGCCGCGTCGGTGCGGGGCGGTGTCGAAAGCGCCGCGCAAGCTTGCGACGGCGCCGATGCCGCCGTTTTTCTGGCCGGCGAAAGCATCGCACAGCGCTGGACCGGCGCCGCTCGACGGCGCATCGGGGAGAGCCGTGTCGACTCGACGCGTTCGCTCGTAGCGCGTTTCGCGCAACTCGACAGCCCGCCCAAAGCCTACGTTTCGGCGTCTGCGATCGGCTACTATCCGACGAGCGAAAGCGAGACGTACGATGAAACGAGCCCGGCCGGCGACCATTTTCTCGCGCGATTGTGCGTCGCTTGGGAAGCGGCCGCCGAAGAAGCCACTTCCACGCGGACGCGCGTCGCCTTAATTCGAACCGGCCTCGCGCTCGGTACGGACGGCGGGACACTCAAGGCGCTGCTCCCGGTCTTTCGACTGGGTCTAGGCGGACCGGTTGCAAGCGGTCGTCAATGGTACTCGTGGATTCACATCGACGATTTGGTCGGAATCTACTTGATGGCGATCGATTCGATCGGAGGAGCGCTCAACGCCACCGCTCCAAACCCGGTCAGGAACGCCGAATTCACGCGCGAGCTCGCGAACGCGTTGCACCGGCCCGCGTTCTTGCCGGTTCCGAGTTTTGCGCTCGGCTTGATGCTCGGCGAAGCCGCCGAGATTGCAACGCGCGGACAGCGCGTCCTCCCCGAGCGGACGATCGCGAATGGTTACCGCTTCAAGTTCGAAACGCTCGACGCCGCCTTAAGCCATCTGATCTCGTGTAACGCTAACTTCGCGGCCGATGTATGAACGGCACGCGCCGAACCTTGATCTTTGCAGCGGCGGGATGAGCAGGATTGATCAAGACGTTTCGTTCGCGAGTGAGCCTGCGCGGAATCAGGACAGATGGAACCGACAGTGCCAAAGTTCGGCCTGAGGTGATCCAGGCATCGCCGATAATGCGCGTGGAGTTGGGCACCGGAACGTCATCCCAATCGGACGGCAGGCGCGAATTCGAGAGAACGTCAATCAGTCGATCGGGTATGTCGGCGACGATGAACACGAGGGCCATCGCAATGCGGGTGTACGGGATATGCAACGCATGCTCCAAACGAGCGAGCTCAGGCGTCGTAGAGCAGTACGCCATTCGCGTTCCAGGACTCGCCCAGCGCCCACCGTATCGAAAAGAACCTTCTCCATCGAGAGGGTTGGCTGCGAGGGCTTTCGGGCAGACGCGGTAGACCAGCACGTACGCTACGAGTAACCGCCGAAGATGAAGCGACCCAGCGTGGCCTCAACCTCGCGCGCGCCCGCCTCCGTACGTACGAGCGACAATGGTCGCTTTCGGTTCAAGGCGAGGTTCGGCTCATTTAGCCAGGCCGCGATGTTTTCCGAATTACCCATGGCCAATCGTGCAAGCGACAAGATGCGGCCAAATCTGTAGATCTTGTCCGATTCGTCGACCGTAAAACGACCATGGCTGCGGCGGCGGATTAATGTCGACTTTGCGATGCCGATCACCTCACCGATGCCGATATCGCTGAGACCGGCCCATTCGCCCAGCGAATGAATGGAGCGATAGGGCAAGCCCCGCTCGATCACCTCATGCCACTGGGAATCTGACTGGGGCTGCCGTGCGCCCAGGGTTCGGCTTCCCCCGAGCACGTCCGCCAACAATACGGCCTGGCTGCGCTGTTCCATTTGAGACAATTATAGTCTCAAATGGGCGTTCTGTCCACAGTCCCCGAATTTGTGGCGCATAAGATTCACGTCGAAACGAGATCGATTCCCATCGATTGCGCGTCTCGCGCCTCGAGGTACTTCTCCGCCTCCATCGAGGCTTTGCAACCCATGCCGGCGGCGGTGATCGCCTGGCGGTAGCGGTGATCGTAGACGTCGCCGGCGACGAAAACCCCTTGGCGAGCGGTGTGGACGCCATCTCGCGAAACGAGATAGCCTTGTTTGTCGAGGTCGAGTTGCTCGCGAAAGATTTCGGTGTTCGGGTCGTGGCCGATCGCCACGAAGAGCGCGTCGGCTTCGAGTTCGTACGCTTTACCGGTCAACAAGTCGCGCACGACAAGCGACTCGACCTTGAATTCGCCCTTCACTTCTTCGACGGCAGCGTTCCAGACGAATTCGATCTTCGGATGCTTCATGGCGCGCTCCGCCATGATTTTACTGGCCCGCAACGCGTCGCGGCGGTGGATGACCGTCACCTTCGAGCCGAAGCGCGTCAAGAAGAGCGCTTCCTCCATCGCGGAGTCGCCGCCGCCGACCACGGCGATGCGCCGATCCCGAAAGAAGGCGCCGTCGCAGGTGGCGCACGACGATACCCCCTGACCCCGCAGCCGTTCCTCGCCGGGTATGCCGAGCCAGCGCGCGCTCGCGCCCGTCGCCACGATCACGCTTTGAGCTTGGTATTCGCGTTCGTCGGTCCAGACGCGCAGCGGTTGCGACGCAAAATCGACTTTGACGACATCGACGTTTTCGATCTTCGCGCCGAAACGCTCGGCCTGAGCGCGGAACGTCTCCATCAGCTCGGGTCCCATGATGCCGTTGGGAAAGCCCGGATAATTCTCCACTTCCGTCGTCAACATCAATTGGCCGCCGTACTGGTAGCCGGCGAAGACGAGCGGCGCCAGGTTTGCGCGCGCCGCGTAAATCGCGGCGGTCAGACCCGCCGGTCCCGAACCGATGACGATCAGCCGTTCCATCCCGGCTCGTTCGACCGCACGCCGGGCCGCCCCGGTTTCACGCCGCAGGCGAGCAACGCCGGCCTGCGAAGTGGCCCGCATGGACGACTTCAGCGCGATCCCGCTCGAAGACGATTTCTGCGACGTTTTTCGTAAAGCCAAACGCGGCACGGGCGTTGGCGACGCCGCGATCGCAGCCAAAACCGCCCTGAAGCTCGCGGAATTGCAGGCCTGGACGAATGGCGACGGCGTTCCGAACGACGCCGCGGCTCGCGCGATCGCGCGCTGTCTCGATCTCGACCCGGGAAAGTTCGCAGACCTCGCCGCGCGGCGCTGGCACCCGCACGTCGCTATGCCCAACGAGGTTCGCCATCATCCGCACGACCCGCATCCGTCCAACGGCTACCTTTTTCACCTCGACGACGGGAAGACCGCGGCGCTCATCGATCCGGCCGGACTGCCGGTGAATCTGATGCGCGCGATCGGCGAAGGACCGTATGCCTTACGCTATATCCTGATCACGCACAAGCACGCCGACCATTGCGACGCGACCGCCGACGTCGCGCGTGCTTTTCCCGATGCGCAGATCGTGATGCACAAAGCCGACGCGTTCGCGATCGGCGCGCTGGCGCGCAAAGCGCTGCCGGTGCAGGATGGGGAGAGCGTCCCGTTCGGCGACGGCGCCGAGATTCGCACGCTGCACACCCCGGGGCACACCGACGGCTCGTCGTGTTTCATGTTCCGTTCGACGCTGTTCACCGGCGACACGCTCTTCGCAGGCAGCGTCGGCGGTGCATTCGGCGACGTCAGCACCTATGCCGACATCCTCGACAGCGTTCGCAACAAAATCTTCAAGCTGGACGACGAAACGGTGCTCATGCCGGGTCACGGCCCGCCCTCAACGATCGCCGAAGAAAAAGCGCACAACCCGTTCTTTTAGGTTAGCCGAGAGTAGGCGCCCTTAGGGTAAGGGGGCGGTGAGGGTGATTGGCGGCATCACCCACTTCTGCGGTGCCTGCGCCGGGCTGGGAAGCGTTAGGCGCACGACTTTACTGTAGGATGTGTCTGCGATGGAGACGATCGTGCACGCTATTTTGTCACCCGCGACGGGCGCTTCAGGTGCGCCTTGGTTCTTTGGGATAATGCTCAAGTTCAGTGTGCCGCTGTACGAAGCGTCATTCTGGGAGCGAATCGTCGGGACGTTCAGCGCGGCGGATCCCAGAACGACCCAGGCCGGGCTGAACAACGAACACGTCAGGCTTGCCGGATTCGCGGCGAAGGTCGCACCCTTGAGTGAGACCGTCGCCGGTACCGAGACGGCAAGGGGCCAAGAGTAGTCAGTCGAGGCGGCCTTGCTCGGGACAGGAACGGGACCCGTAGTAGACGTGGGTGCAGGCGCAGCACCCGAGATGAACGGGAACGCCGATAACACTGTAGCGAAAAACGCGGCGAGCGCAAGACGCATCTTGGACTCCTAACTAAACTGGCCGAACGGCTCGTACCGCGCAACGTTCGCGGGATGCCGAAAGTTTCCAGCCTCGCCGGGCTGCGAAGATTCGCGTTTCCGAGCACGCTTCACCGGCGCCCGGAAGAGCTATTGCCGAGCGCGAATCCCACCTTGACGGGGCCGTCCGGCTGCCGGGCGAAATCTATTCTTCCCTCGAGTTCCGCTGTGGAGGTTATGGCTGTGCGACGCTTTCTGACCATCGCAACCTTTATTGGAGCCGCCGCCCTTGTCGCGGTACCTCAAGCCGTCGCCGCCGCCGGCGGCCCGACGGTCGCCGTCCTCGACTTCAGCACGAAGGGCCTGACTTCGAATTGGTACGGTGCCTGGGAACCCGGCGTGGCCCTCTCCGATCTGCTTACCGACCAAATCGTCAACCTCGGCAAGTTCAACGTGCTCGATCGAAAAAATCTCGACGCGACGCTCAACGAGCACCATCTAGGAGCGAGCGGCGAAGTCGACCAGACCACTGCGATCACCGCGGGACGCCTGATCGGCGCGCGGTACTTGATTTCCGGTAACATCCTGCAACTCGCTCAGACCGGGCGCAGCGGCGGCGGCGGCGGATCGCTCCTCCCCGGCGTGCTGGGCGGCATAGCCGGATCGGTCAGAACCGATCGCACGACGCTCAAGGTCGCAGTCCGCGTCGTCGACGCGAAAACCGGTCAGATCGTCCAGTCGTTCACCGACGAGATCAGCCAGTCGGCGACCTCGCTCTCCGGCGGAGGTTTCTCCGGTTATACCGGCGGCGGATATTCGAACCAGCAGTTCATAAGTTCGTCGATGGGCCACCTCGTCAACGACGAGGCGGGTAGAATCGCCGCCAAATTAGATCCGGACAAGTTCTCGAGCGCTCCGGCCGGGCCGATTCTGGCCGGTCACGTGCTCCAAGCGGAAGGAACCGACATCATCCTCAATATCGGTTCCGCTAAAGGCGTCCAAGTCGGCATGTTCTTCGACGTCCTGCGGGTCAAGCAAGTGAAGGATCCCGACAGCGGCCGGATGCTCACCATCAATCAGCACGTCGGAACGATTCAGGTCACGTCGGTTTCGGCGGACACTTCCGAGGCCAAGCTCATGTCCGGGAAAGCTCTCGCGCGCGACACCGTTCAGTCGCAGCAGTAGCGTTCCAGTGTCACGCTGAGCGAAGGCCCGAAGGGCCGGAGTCGAAGCGCCGTCGGTGCTTCGACTTCGCTCGCTTCGCGAGCTTCGCTCAGCATGACATGTGCTTTGGTGCTCTTCTTGTGCGAGCTTACTTACGGCGATGCCGAAGATCGCAAATTCCCGCTTTCTTTGCGGGCTAGGTCGTGGCGCTCGAGCTGTGCAGGCCGTCGGTTCCGGTGACGCGCACCTTGCCGATCTTTGCCTTCTCGTCGGGTGGGACGAGTTGGAATTCGATGATCTTCACGCCGGATTGCGGGATCGCAACGCTCACCTTGAACGGCGAGCAGACCCGGTCGGTGCAGAACGACGCAATCCAACCCTTGGGGAGGCCGGAGGCATGAAGCGCAACCCTCTTTCCGGCCGCGTCGGCGACGACGAGACGATATTTGAGCGTGCTGGCGACGCTGCCGGGAAGATCTTCGCCGGTCCACGGCGCCAGTGAAACGGTCGTCGTGGTCACTCGTTTCGAAAGCCCGAGCGCGACGATCGCCTCCTGACCTTCTTCGAGATACATGTCGTGCCGGATGTCGTCGACCGGTAACTTTTGCGTCCACGCGATCACCTGCTCGAACTCGGCGCGCGCGTGCAACGCGTCGTCGCCCTTCGCGTACGTGCGGCCCGCGTACAGATGAGCCCAAGCGAGTTTACGGACCTTGACGGCCTTTGCAGGGTCAGCGTCGACATGCTTCTTTGCGAGGTCGATCGCCTCGCCGAAGACGACGTACGCCTCCGAGAAGCGCTTCGCTTTTCCCAGTGCCAGACCGAGTTCGACCAACGCGTCGACGCTGTCGGGCTGCAAGGCGACCAGTTTCTGGTCGGCGTCGATCTGCACGTCGGATTGGCTGAGACGTCCCGCGACGAACGCGATACCCGACAGTGCGTCGTCGTCCTTGTCGTTCAGCGCGACGGCCTCACGATATGCAGCCAGCGCGTTCGCCCACAGCTCGCGATCGCGTGCCGCGTCACCCCTTAGCCGAGCCAACAGTTCTTTCGAATCAGCGCCGGTCGTCGCGATTGCAAGGGCGGAGATCGCTTTGTCGCGGATTGCCGACTCCTCGACGCGCGTCCGCAAGAGGTCGGTCGAATTGCCCTTCGCGGCGTCGCTGTCGTCGAGCAGGCTCTCGGCTTTGTTGACTGCCGCATCGACCATCTTTGCATACGCGAGCGTCGCCGCCGCATCCGCATCGGACGCCAGACCTGGGTCTGCCAGCGCGAGATCGATCTTCTGTTGCAACGGCGAGACGATGTCGGCGCTGCGTCCGACCTTAGCGGCATCGACCATCAGCGCGAGCTGCTGCGGTGCGACGACGTCGATGTAGCGGGCTCGTAAGATTCCCTGCGCGTCGATGACCAGCGTCGTCGGAAAATACTGGATGTCGTAGTCTTTTTCGAATTTCTTGTGAGCGTCGATCGCTTGGGCGTACGGGACGTCCTTTGCGATCACGTAGGCGCGCACGATGGGCGCTTCCTCGGTCGTGTCAACGCCGAGAAACTCGACGTTCGAATTGCGTAGCTTGGCGTAGCTCGAAAGCAGATCGGGCATCTCTTGCCGGCACGGCGGACACCACGTTGCCCAAACGTTGAGGACCAGCGTCCTGCCGCGATAGGTCGCGAGCGAGACGGTCTTTCCGTCGAGCGTTCGAAACGAAAAATCCGGTGCCGCAACGCCGAGCTGTGGACCCGTCAACACTTGCGTCGTTTTCGGGGGAGCGACGTACTCGGTTGCCAGGGCTGGGCCGGAACCAAGCGAGAGACCGATGGCGGCCGACGCGGCGAGAGCGAGAAGACGTTTCATGCCCGGGGGATTCGGCGTCCGGCCGGCGGCTCCAGCTTACAGCCGGATCTTGACTCCGGCGATCATCATGCGCAGCGCCACGACGAGCGCCGCGCCGGTCAACACGGTGACCGTCCCCAGCGAGACGGCGAGCGGGACGTCTCCGGTGCCGGTGAACGAATACCGGAAGGCATCGATCATATAGAACATCGGATTCCCGAGCGAGATCTCGCGCACGAGCGGCGGCATGAAACGCGTCGACGTGAAGACCCCGCCGACGAACACGAGCGGCGTGATCACGAAGGTCGTCAGCACGGCGATGTGATCGAACTTCTCGGCCAGCAATCCGAAGATGATGCCGAGCGAGCAGAACAGCGTTGCGACCAGCGCCGTCACCAAAACGTAGAGAGGCCAGTTGTGCGGCAGCGCGTGGACCAGCAGGGCACCGACCACCAGAACGAGCGATGCGATCAGCAGCGCGCGCAGGATCGACGCGATAACGAAGCCGGCGACCATCTCGACCGCCGACATCGGTGCGATCAACATTTCTTGGATCGAGTTCATGAAGCGTCCCTGGAAAATCGAACTCGAGACTTCGCTGTACGTGGCATCGATGACCTGAAGCATGATGAGGCCGGGGACCAAGTAGGCCGCGTACGAAACGCCCTGGATCTGCGGGATGCGGCTGCCGAGGCTCAAGCCGAAAACCAGGACGTAGAGAACCGTCGTGATGATCGGCGGCCAGACGACTTGGTTGATCACCTTCATCGTCCGAACCAACTCGCGCTTCACCAGCGTCGCGAGCCCGGTCGGATTGCCGAAACCGACCACGTCGCCGGCTTCCATTACGGGCGCACCAGTTGCAAGAAGACATCCTGCAAGCTCGCGCGCCGGAACTCCACGTTCTCGATCGTGTAACCGGCGGCTTCCAACTCGGCTAACAGCGGTGCGATCCGCGCCGGATCGAGACCATCGAAATGCAACGTGCGCGGATCGCCGTCTCGCCTTGCACCACGCGCGACGATTTCGCCGATCTCTCGGTCGAGTGTAACGCTCAAGGTCGCCGGACCGTGCCGCCCGACGAGCCGTGACGTGGGTTCCATTGCGAGGATGCGGCCGCTCTCGATGATCGCGATGTTGCGGCAGAGCGATTCCGCTTCTTCGAGATAGTGCGTCGTCAGGATGATCGTCGTTCCCGCCGCGTTGAGCTCGCGCAAGAGCTCCCACAACTCGATGCGGAGCTCGACGTCGACGCCGGCGGTCGGCTCGTCGAGGATCAGCAGCTTGGGCTCGTGGATCAATGCGCGCGCCAAGGTGAGGCGGCGTTTCATGCCGCCCGAGAGCTTGATGTAGGTCTGCTTCGCCTTGCTCGTCAAACCGAAGCGTTCGAGCAATTCGTCGGCGCGTTCGCGGACGGCGCGCGGCGGAAGTCCGTAATACCCCGCTTGATAGATCAGGATGTCGCGGATCGACAGATACCGATCGAAGTTGTACTCCTGAGGCGCCAGGCCGATCAGCCGGCGGGCCGTCCGCCAGTCACGCGCGTTGTCGTGACCGAAGACTTCAATCGTCCCCGTGCTGATCGAGGCCAAGCCGACGATCGCGTTGATGGTCGTCGTCTTCCCGGCGCCGTTCATCCCGAGAAAACCGAAAAAATCGCCGGCTTCGACACGCAGCGAGATATGATCGACGGCGAGAAAATCGCCGTAGCGCTTCGAGAGCCCCTCGATCTTCAACGCCGGCGGCGGTTGGGTGGAGCTCAAGGGATTTGCGCGCCCAATTCCTTGTAGCGATGGCGCCGCAGAACCTCGATCCGCCGCTTGCGGCGCGGCATCCCGCTTTTTTCGATTTCGCGAACGACCTTCTCGACGTCGAAGCTGACGCGCCGGTGCTTCACTTCCCAACCGCCCGGCCTTTGCGTGAAGATCGCATAGCACGCCCGCGGATCGCCGTCTTTCGGCAGGCCGGCTGAGGCCACGTTCACCAGCGTGCGATCGCGCCAGACACGGAAGTAGGCGAGGTGGAGATGACCGAACGCCAGCGTTCGCGCGTCGACGCCGGCGAAGGCGCGTTCGAGCCTCGCGTCATCGGCATCCGGCCAGAGGTGCTCGTCATCGGATTGCGGGTTGGCGTGCACCACCAGCAGAGCCTCGGCGCCTTCTCCGATGCTCAGTGAAAAGGGCAGGTCGTGCAGCCGGCGCGTCCAGCCGGCGCCGATTTGCTCGCGCTGCCACGCGACGCTCTCGGATTCTTCTTCGTCCGCGATGCGAGCGTCCGCCTCACCGATCATCCGATCGGTGTTGCCGCGCACGCACGCCGCGCCGATCTGCTGCAGGCGTTCGAGGACGTCGAGCGGGCGCGGACCGTCCAAGCACAAGTCGCCCGCGGCGACGATGCGGTCGGCCCCGCCTTGCTCCGCGAGATCGTCCAAACAGGCATTGAGTCCGCGAACGTTACCGTGTACGTCCGAGACGACGGCGATTCTCACGCGGCGCTACCCGCGCTTGAGCGGAAGGGCGAGCGACGACGGCGTCGCACCGATCTTACCGAATTCCCATAGATCGATCGCATCGACGGCGATCTTCGCCTTGCGCAAACGAGGTATCGTTTCCCGAAATCTCAGGTTGGCGATGACGCGCCGAGGGCCGAACACGAGTAGACCGGCGGCGTAATCCTCACCGCGCGGCACCTCGACGAGTTCGAAACCCGCAAATCTTTCATGGTCGAGCAAACCCGCGGCATAAACGATCGTGCGCACGTCGACGAGCGATGCTACCGAACGCAGCCGCCGGACCTCGGCGGCGAGCGGCACTTCGACGACGTTCAAGCCGCGCTCGCGCGCGTAGGCCGCCAACTGCTCGCGGCCGTGCTGATTCCCGTGCGTTCCGCCGAAGATGCCGATATCGGATTGGCGCCGTTGCGAGACGCCGATGAAGACGGTACCGTCGGCGAGCATCACGTCGCCGCCGTCGAGCAAGCCGGGCGGTTCGATCCTGCGCAAAATCGGAATGCCGGCAGCTTCCAGCGCGGCTTCGACCGGAGCGACTTCACGCCGCCGGTTCACTTCACTCGGCCGCATCAGGAAGGCGCCGTCCGCAAAGACGAGCGCGATGTCCGCACAGAGCGAGCCGAGCGGCCCAACCGGATCGGCGCCGATCTCGATCGCTCTCACGCCGTGCGCTCGCAAGCGCATGAGGAAGACGCCGTACTGAGAGCGGGCGCGTTCAACGATCGCGTTGGGTTCGCCGGGCAGGGGCTGTTCGCGCTCGAGCGCACTGGACGGCGGCGCGACCAGCACCGCCCGCAGCGTCGCGACCTCGTTGCGAATGAAGGGTTGCTTGAGTGGTTTCGAGGCTGAGATCACGTCCGTTCTTTTCTCATCCCCAAGCGCACGACCTAGGAGGCGCGCGACGCTCCTCGGAAGGCCGCTCGGACTACGAATGCGAGCGATCGTCAAAACGAAGCCGGCCTCGGGCGTCGAGTTCGTCGAACAGTACCCGGAACCGGAGATCGATAACGACCAAGTCCTCGTTGAAGTCGGCGCGACCTCGATTTGCGGCACCGACGCGCACTTGTATGCGTGGGACGCGAGCGCGCAGGCTTTCGAACCGCAGCTTCCCTTCGTGATGGGTCACGAGTGCGCCGGCACGGTGGTCCGAACCGGTGCGAACGTACGCGGACTGAGCGTCGGGGACCGCGTCGCCGCCGAGTCGCACATCTTCTGCGGCGCTTGTTACATGTGCCGGACGGGCAACGCGCACAACTGCTACAATCTCAAACTTCTCGGCGTGACGCGCCAGGGCGCCTTTGCGAACTATGTCGCGCTTCCGGCGTCGGTCTGCTTTCCGTTACCGCAGACGCTTCCGCTCGATCTCGGGGCGCTCTTCGAGCCAAGCGGCAACGCCGTGCATGCCGTTCAGCGCGCCGGCAACCTCGACGGCTGCAGCGTTTTGATCACCGGAGCGGGTCCGATCGGGCTGGTCCTGATTCAGCTCGTGCTGGCAATGGGTGCGACGTCGGTCGTCGCGCTCGAGCCCAATCCGTTTCGACGCAACCTTGCCGCCAAATACGGCGCGCGTGCGCTCGACCCGGCGGAGGCCGACCTCGCCGCGATCGTTCGCGCCGACTACGCGCGCCACGGCGGGTTCGACGTCGGCTTCGAAGCATCGGGCGCGCCTGGAACCCACGACGTCGTCTTGCGCGCCGTTCGACGCGAAGCGACCGTCGTCTGCATCGGACTGCCGAACGGGGCCATATCGCTCGACGTCGCCGAATTCATCGCCAAGAAAATGATCGTGTTCAAAGGGGTCTTCGGCCGCCGCATTTGGGAAACGTGGGAGATATTATTGGCGCTGGTGGAGGCCAAACGACTCGATCTGGCCGGGATGATCACCCATCATCTTTCGATTCGCGAATTCGAGCGCGGCGTCGCCCTCTTGAAAGGCGACTCCGCGAAGGTCATCATCTCGCCGAATTAGCGGCCAATAGTCAGCGCACCGCGGCGAGGGCTTGCTCGTAGAGCAGCTCTTGCGCGCGCCTCAACTCAGCGTTTGGCATCCTTCCTTGCAGCTTCGCCAGTTTGTCGGCCTCGCGCGATAGGCCGATCAGCCGCGTCGCCCGCGGGTCGGCGTCGGGCCCCGACTGATCGGTGCGCTCGAGCAGCGCCGCGATGCGATTTCCCTCGGCACTCGCCGTCTGCACAGGCACGTCGATGTGCTTGTAGGGCGTCGCATCTACGTTGGGGGTAAAAAAATCGGCCATGTCGCTGGCGAGCAGATCGCCCAGCGAGAGCGGCGCCAAGCCGAGGATCTCCTCTTCGGTCTTCAGGACGCTGACCGTCGAAAGGTGCCGCATTCCGAGATAGTGCCGCTTCGCATACGGCGAGACGACGATGGCATACGTGCGGTGCTCGTTGACGTGGTCGCGCGTCGCCTGTGCGTCGTCGGGCATGATGAAGATGACCGTCGAACTCCATTGCGGCGCGTGCGTCAAATACTCGACGATCTCACCCAGCGCCCGATCGCCGTCGGCGACTTCCTCGGGGATCGCCGGCACGTTCTTGTCGGAACCCCAATAATATCCGTGGTCTGCAGGCAGCCAGATGTGCGTAAAGTCCGGCATGCGATCGGCCTTGACCAGCGGATCGAAATCGCGCAAGAATTCAGCGGCGCGGCGCGTGTCGCGGATCCGCACATTCCATCCGGGGTAGTTGAGATCCACGTGGTCTTTGAGAGCGGCGAGTGCGGGCGCGTCGTACCGGTACAGACCGCCGAGGCCTTTGGTCGGAGCAAAGAGGTCCTGCGGTCCGGCGAAGCTGGGATCGTCGACTTTCGGATCTTTGTCCTCGCCTTCGTCGTAACCTGAGACGCGAAGCAGATCGCCGTAATCGCGGTACGTCTTCCCGCCAACGGCAAGGCTATTGAAGATGTATCCGGCGCGCGGATAGTCTTCGGCGTCTTCATTCTTGTCCGTCAGGGGGTTGCGCGCGTAGCTCACGGCAAGCGTCCGCTCCGAGTAGTCGCTGGCGATCCCCGCGCTGACGAACTGATGCCCGGCGTTCGACTCCTCAGAGTCGGCGAAGATGTTCCCGGCCAGGCCGAAAGTGGCGGCGAGCGCGTGCAGATTCGGCGTTACGCTCTTATCGTAACTGACCAGCGACGGATCGCCCGGCCCGTATGGATTGCCGCCGGCGTCGGTCAGGTCGCCGAGCATCGAATCGAAGGTCTTGTTCTCCTCGAGAATCATGACGACGTGTTTGATCGGCGAAGACGGCGCGTTCGGGGACTGGGGCACGAGCGGATCGTCCTTCGCTACGTGCGCCGTCCTCAAATACGAGAGGGCCGCGCGTGTCGTTTGACCCAAGTTGACGCGATCCAAGTCGATGCGCTCGAACGTCGCCCAAACCGCGTGGCTGTCCGCATCGACGACGAAGGTGCGACCGCCTTTTCCGGTAGCGATGGGATCGGCTCCGGTGAAGTTGCGGTCGTGTCCAAGACCCTTCGCGTTGGCGACGAACAAGTATTTCCCGTCGAGCGAGAACATGAGCGCGTTCGGATACCACCCGGTCGGAATCAACCCCAGGCGATGCGGATGCACCGGGTCGGAGACGTCCAGGACGGCGACCGCATTGATCCCCGCAAGCGCGACGTAAAGGCGTTTCCTCGTCTCCGCGAGCGCAAGCGCGACGGGTTGCGTTCCGTACGGACCCTTGTCGAAGAGCCGCAATTCGGCGCCGCCGACGACGCTCGGCGCGGCCCGGCCCAGCGCGACGGTCACGACGCGATCGACGTTGGCCATCGCAACGAATGCGTACGGCTTATTTCTCATGACCGCGATCGCCGCTGGATGCGCGCCGCCGACGCTGCGTACACCGTCGGGGCGGCGATCGAGCGCGAGGGACGCGCTCAGGCGCTCCAGTCTTCCACCTTTGTCGAGCTTTACGACCGAAAGCGACGAGGCGCGCTGCAGATCCTCGCTGACGTTTTCGAAAGGTGGCGCGGGCACGGGCGACGCGAGGACGCTGTACGCCTCCAGACCTTCGTTGGCGACGAGCAGGCCGTCCTTGCTATAGGCCACGCCGAAAGGCAGGAAACCAACGTCGACCGGCACGCCGACCACGCTGCGCGCGCGCACGTCGAGCGCGACGACGCTATTGCCCAAGTTATTGACGATGTACGCGTGCGCGTGATCGGGAGCGAGGACGATCGTGCTGGGAAAGGCCTTGCCGTTGTTGGCCGCGCGCGCGTTGGAGGGCGAGGATATCGCAATCGCGTGGTGCTCGTCCGGCGTCAGATGGCCGCTTTCATCCAAATCGAAGGCGTACACGACGTTGTCCCCGCCGCCCGAAGCGAGCACCAGCGTCCGAGAAGGCAGCGCGGGGTCTTTGAGTGCGGCGACGCCTGCGAAGAATCTGTGTTTGGAATCTTTGTAGCGATCGACGACCGTCATCGTTCCGGTGTCGACGACGGCCAGCGTGAATCCGCCGGTCGATGCGCCGTCGAGTGCGCTGATCGTTCTCGATTGCGCTTGATCGTCATTCGAGATGATCGCATAGCGGCCGGTCGGCGAAAGCGCGAAACCCAGCGCGTTCATTCCGACGACGACGCTCTTCCCGGCCGCTCGAAGGATGCGGCCCGACGCCAGCACTTGTTGGTACGGGTCCTTCGGATCGAGCGGGCCTGCTTGGAGCTGACCGGCGGGGGCTTCGTAGGTGACGCCCGGCGACGCGCCGGCGCCGCGGCTCGGCTGCGTCGCACCGCCGAGCAACAGTAACAGTGCGGCAAACGCTGCCGGCGGCGCACTCCGGCGCATTTTCGTCAAATCGAATCCCATAAGCCGTTCCCGGTTACGGGCGCCGCTCGCAAGGCTCCTGTTGCTACGAACGCTCGAGATCGGGCGAGGCTTGGAGTTCTATGACGGTCGCTTTCGCGCGCTCGACCATGCGGGCAACCTCTGCGGCTTCGCGCGCCAAGTTGGAAAGTGTCTCACCCGAACGCGAGGTGGCGTCACCGGCGAGATAACGCGTCCCGACGGCGAGCTTTTCCGTTCTGAAAAGGTCGATGCGCAGGCGCAACTTTTCCGTGGTCGACTCCAGCGCAAGCCGCTGCGAGCGTAACTCGGCGACGCGCTCGCCGAGCCAACCGCTGCCGTTCGTCGTTTCGCCGGCCGCGCTCAACTGCTTCTCAGCGGCGATCAGTTCGACGACGCTGCGCCGAGCGTCTTGTAGCGTCTCGCTTTGCCGACGGTACGCGGCTTCGAGAGTTCGCAGCGACATCTGCGAGGGTCCGGCGCTTCCGAACGACAGAAGCCGCGCAATCCGGTCGAAGATGCTCACGCGCGTGCCGAACAACGCGCGAGCGCGCGGCCGAGGCGCGCGACGCCTTCGCGCGCCGAAGCTTCATCACGATCTCCGAAGCCGAGGCGCAGGGCGGCGGGGCCGCTGCGCGTCGGATACCAGGCGTCGGCGGGCATCACGAGGACGCCTTCGCGCGCGCATTCGTCGAATGCTGCTTGGGTCGAAATACGCGGCGGCAACGGCAGCCACAGGGTCACGCCGGCTGCGGGAAGCCGCACGTGCGCCCACGGCAGCGCTTCGCTCAAGGCCTCGACGAAGGCGTCGCGCCGCGCGCGATAGAGCGCTTTGGCGGCACGCAGATGTTTGGGATAGGCCGACGAGCGCATGAAGCGCCAGAGCGCGCGTTGGGTCAAAGTCGAAGTAAACGAATCGGCGCGCATCTTCGCCGATTCGAGCGGAGCGCGCAAACCTCCGCGCGCGTAGAGATACCCGACCCGCAGTGCGGGAAAAAGTGATTTCGAAAGGCTTTCGATGAGCACGACGCGGCCGTCGCTGTCGTGCGCCGCGAGCGGCGCCGGCGGCGCGGCGTCATAGGTGAAGACCCAGCCGGTTTGGTCTTCCAAGATGACGACGTCATAGCGGCGCGCCAGCGCGACAATCGCTTTCGCTCGCCGGTCGTGCAGGATCGCGCCGGTCGGATTTTGCGCGAACGGGTTCACGTAGAACAGGCGCGGCCGGTATTCGGCGAAAACGTGCTCGACGTCGTCGAGCCGAAGACCGTCGGCGTCGGCGGCGATCTCGACGTAGCTCGCGCCGCGTGCGTCGAAGACGCCCAGCGTCGGCGCGTAGGACGGACTTTCCGCCGCAACGACGGCGCGCGTCTCGAGCAACGTGTCGGCAACGAGGTCGGCGGCCTGTTGCGCACCGGAGCACACGACGATGTCGGCCGAAGCGGCTGCGACGCCGCGCGCCCGAAGAGCGCCGGCCAGCGCTTCGCGGAGATCGGCGTCGCCGCTGCCCGAGGTGTACTGCATCATTTCGGGCGGATCGTCGTTGAGCGTGCGCTGGATGCAACGTCCGAATTCGGCGAGCGGAAACGTCTCGGGCGCGGGATTTCCGGTCGCCAGAGAAATCGTGCCGGGCGTCTCGGCGCGCGTCAGCTGCTCCAGGACGCCCTCCATCCGGGCGCGCGAAAACCCGCCGAGATCGGGTTCCCAGCGCCGGGCGAATGGGGCGCTCGGCTTGCGCGACGCGCTGACGTACGTGCCCTTTCCGATACGCGCGACCGCGCGCCCGCGCGCGACGAGCGAATCGTAGGCTTGCGAGACCGTCACCAGACCACAGCCCAGACGCCCGGCGAGTTCGCGAATCCCGGGCAAACGATCGCCCTCCGACAACTCGCCGCGTTCGATACGCGCCGCGAGTTCGTCGGCGATTTGGACGTAGAGCGGACGCTTATCGCCTGGATCGAGCGCAATCTCCGCGAGCGCGGTCAATGCGCGTCGAGCCGGTAGCCGATCCCGCGGACCGAAGCGATCTGCAATTGCGCGTCGACTTCATTGAGTTTCTTGCGCAGCGCGGCGACGTGAACGTCGACCACGCGCGTCGGAACGCCCGAAACGTCGTTCCAGACTCGTTCGAGGATCTGGGCGCGTGTCAACAACTTTCCGTCGGCTTCACCGAGGAACCAAAGCAGACGAAATTCGAGTGCGGTCAGGTTGACCGAGCGGCTTCCGCGTTCCAGCGTGTGCAGATCGCGTACCAGCACGACGTCGCCGACCTGCAGACGCCCGTCGTGATCGCGCGAGCGCGAGCGCTCCCGTCGCCGCAAAAACGAACCGATGCGCGCGACCAGTTCGCTGCCCGAAAACGGTTTCGTGATGAAATCGTCCGCCCCGAGCCCCAAGCCGGTCAGCTTGACGTCCTCGCTCGAGTGACCGCTCACGAGCAGGATGTACGCGTCGGCCGACTCGGCGATCTTCGTGCAAAGATCGAGGCCCGACATATCGGGGAGACCGATGTCGAGCAGGACGACCTCCGGTTTGAATTCGCGCAGCTGCTGCAGTCCGTCGCCGCCGGTGCCGGCGATGCGCGCTTCGTAGCCGGCTCGCGTCAGCATCGTATCTTCGAAGGAAGCGAGGTCCGGATCGTCTTCGATGATCAGAACCCGAGCCGGCGGCGGATGTGTCATGTCTTGATGAAGTTATACCGGGGTCGCGACTTCTTCGCCTTCGGCGTACAGAAGCTGCCGTCGCGCCACACCCTCCTCGGTAGCCGCCGCCGCGACTCCCCTGGCGACCGCTTCGACGACCCGCGTGTCGAAAACGCTCGGGATCACATATTCGGGGCCGCGTTCTTTTTCGGTGATGATCCCCGCGATCGCCCGCGCGGCGGCGAGTTTCATCCCCTCGGTGATCCGGCTGGCGCGCGAATCGAGCGCTCCGCGGAAAATTCCCGGAAACGCGAGCAGGTTGTTCACTTGATTCGGGAAGTCCGAGCGACCGGTCGCCATCACGGCAACGTACGGAGCGGCCAGATCCGGCATGATTTCCGGAGTGGGATTGGCCATCGCGAACACGATCGGGTCTTTCGCCATCCCTTGGATGTCTTCGGGCGTGAGGATGTTTGGAGCGGAGACGCCGATGAAGACGTCGGCTCCTTTGAGGGCGTCGCCCAGCGAACCGCGCCGATTCTCTTTGTTGGTGTGTTGCGCGAGCCACGTCCAGTGAGTGTTTTCGTACTTATCGGTTCGATTGAGCGCGCCCGGACGATCGAAGGCGATCACGTCGCGGACCTGCGCGGCCATGAGGATCTTCATCGTCGCCGTCCCAGCGGCGCCGCTGCCCGCGACGACGACCTGCAAGTCGTTGATATTCTTCCCAACGACGCGCGCAGCGTTGATCAGCGCGGCCAGGATGACGACGGAGGTGCCGTGCTGGTCGTCGTGCATGACCGGGATGTCGAGGGCGTCCTGGAGGCGCTGTTCGATCTCGAAGCAACGCGGCGCCGAGATGTCCTCGAGATTGATCCCGCCGAAGATCGGTGAAATTCGGATGACGGTTTCGACGATCTCGTCGACGTCTTTGGTTGCGAGGCAAATCGGCCAGGCGTCGATGTCGGCGAACTGCTTGAAGAGCATGCACTTGCCTTCCATCACCGGTGCCGCGGCGAGCGGCCCGATGTCGCCCAGGCCGAGAACTGCGGTCCCATCGGTGACGACCGCAACCGAATTTCGCTTGATCGTCAATTGAAAGGCTTTACTCGAGTCTTCGGCGATCGCCATCGAGACCCGCGCGACCCCGGGCGTGTAAACCGTCGAGAGATCGCTGCGCGTCTTGACCGGAATCTTCCCTTCGACGCGGATCTTCCCGCCGAGGTGCGCGAGGAACGTCGAATCCGATGCGAAGACGATGCGCACGCCCTCGATGCTTTCGACGGCGTTGCGCACCGCAAGCGCGACCGCGTCTGATGCGACGGTGATCGTCACGTCGCGAACGACGCGCGCCTTCGATGACGAGCGCATGTCGACGGCGCCGATGATACCGCCGGCGTCTCCGATCACCGACGCCAGTATGCCGAAGGCGGCCGTGTTCGCCGGCATGTCGACCCGCGTGATGAGCGTGTAGCCGATCGTCTGAGAAGCCATAAGGCCGAAGGGTTCCCCGCACCGCGGACGCGACCTCGCGCCGCGAAGACGCAGGAGAGGGTCTGGCCAACGGTATATTAGGCTTGCCTAATTATGAAATTCGGCTTGCCTAATAAGACTCTCATGCTGGCCGCCGGGCTTCTTCTCTGGCTGGTTCTCGAAGGCCGCGCTCGGCCCGCGCATGCCGTCCCACTCTTCGCCCGCGAGTACGAGGTCACGTGCGCGAAGTGCCATACCGTGATTCCGCACTTGAACGAGTTCGGTGCCGCCTTTATGGCAAACGGGAATCGTATACCGGGGGTGCAGCCTGGTCCGGTTGTGCCGTTCTCGTCAAAGATCAACCTGATCGACTCGAGCCAGAACCAAGGCAGCGGTCCGAACGGAGCCGGACTCCCGAAAGCCATCGTCGACGAAGTCGAGTTGTTCAGCGCCGGCGCTATCGGCAGACGGGCGAGCTACTTCGTCGAGCAGTACGCGATCGACGGCGGCACGCCCGGTCTGACGCGCGACGCGTGGCTGAGCGAGCGACTCAATCCCTGGGATGCTCGAATTCCGCTCTACGCGCAGGTCGGCTCATTCACGCTCTCTCTTCCTGTCGATCCGGAGACGTTCCGCGACAGCAATCAGCACTACACGCTGTACGATCAAAAAGTCGGCGCGAATTCTTTCAACCTCTTCGATCCGAAGATCGGCGCTCGGATCGGTGTAGGGGATTCCCTGCGCGGTTTGAGCGCGCAAGTCTTTGCCGGTCCCGGGCACGATCGTCGAAGCGGCCTCGCATCGAGGGGCACGGATGTCATGTTTTACGGGCAAGACGCGATCGGTCCGCTTGCCATCAGCGTCTACCGCTATCAGGGAGTACGCCCGACGCCACTGGGTTTGCCGGATCGCTTTCAGCGCAGCGGCTACGGTTTGGTCTACAACCAGTGGGGACGTTTTTCGAGCGAAACGGTGCTGCAGACGGGGTGGGATAGTAATTGCGGTCCGGCCGACACATCCGGATGCGCATCGAGCGGCGGCTTCACGCAGATGCGCTTTCAGTTTAATGCGAGGCTCTACGCGCTCGCCCGCTACGAGGGCACCGGCGATCCGGCGAACGGATTCGCCCGTGACGGCGTGTTGCTCTTGGGATACGGACCGACCAGAAACTCTCGGCTAACTATCGAGGACGTCATCCAGCACGTCCCCCAAGCGACGCACACGATGAACGCACAATTGACGATGGCCTTCTAGCGTATGAAGGCAGAGCGCTAGTGCGTCCGGCGGTGTGCATCCCCATCCTTTCATTGCTCCTCGCGAGTTTCGTTCAGAGCAAGCTCGCTTGGGGTGACGCCGTCGTGCAGCGTTCGATCGATGCCGAGAAATCAACGGTGCAGTTCACGATCTCGCACATCTTCGTCGAGCGTGTGAGCGGGACGATTCCGATCCTGAAGGGCACGATCGATCTTCCCGGAGGATCCTCGCTCCCGTTGAGTGCGACCGCCGTCCTCGATGTAACCAAACTCGACTCGGGAGATCGCGATCGCGATGCCTCACTACAAAGCCCGAACTATTTCGATGTGAAGAAGTTTCCGGAATGGACGTTCGCCAGCACGAGGATCGTCGCATCGGGCCCCTCGGCGTTCGGCATGGACGGAATGCTCACCATTCACGGCGTGATGCAGCCCGAACGCCTAGACGTTACGATCCTCGGCGATGCCTCGCACCCTCGCTATCATGCGACGGGACGCATCGATCGGCGGACGTTCAACCTGAAGGGGACGCGGCTCGATCCCGTGATCGGAACTTTCGCCGACGTGACCCTCGACATCGTCTTGAAATGATCGTCAACTTCCCGAGACGGTCATCTCCGCAACGCGGAACGACGGGCTGATGACGTTGCCGTCGAAGCGTAGATCGTTCGCGACGGCATCGATGCCCGCCAGCATTTCCACGAGATTTCCCGCGATCGTGAACTCGTCGATCGGGTAGGCCAGCTCGCCGTTTTCGATCGCGAACCCGCGCGCACCCCGGCTATACGTGCCGGTGACCGACTCCGTTGAGAAGCCGATCGTGTCGATGACGAGCACGCCGCGCGGCACCGACGAGATCAGCGCTTCGAGGTTGCCCGATCCAGCTTGCAGGTAGAAATTCGTCGGACCGACGCCGCCGCTCGCCGCGTTGCCGGTGCTCGCCGCGCCGAGTTTGCGGCCGTAATACGTGTCGTACAGAAACGTCTCGAGGACGCCGTCGCGAAAGACGACGGTCCGCCGCGTCGGGACGCCCTCGGCGTCGAACGGTGCCGTGCCGAGTCCGCCGGCGAGAAGGCCGTCGTCGAAGATCGTGACCAAGCCGCTGCCGATCTTGTGGCCGACCTTGCCGATCAAGAACGAGTTGCCGACGGCAACGTTTGCGGCGCTGAGCGCGGCGAAAATGTCGGACAGGACCGTCGCGGCGACATCGCGCTCGAATATGACGGGACAGCGCATCGTCGGGGGTTTGCGCGCGCCGCACATGTCGACGGCTCGGCGAGCCGCAGTGCGCGCGATCGAGTCGACCGCTTCGAGCGACGCGTAAGCGCGCGAGGCGGAACCGTAGTGCGCAACCCGTTTGCTCTCGCCGTCTTGCGCGATCGGGCCGGCGTCGCGCGTAACCTGCGTCGCGCGGTACGTTCCCTGAAAACCTTTCGAGTTGACGAGCGCCAGGGTGGCGACCGCATCGACGACATGCGAACCGGCCGAGTTCACGATGCGCGGATCGTAGGCGCGCGACAGCGCCTCCAGACCGAGCGCATCGTCGATCTTCGCTTCGTTGGGACGCTCGCGCACGTCGGGCGAATAGATTTCGAGCGCGCCGCCGTCGCCGGCCGCATCGCGCGAGTCGGGTAGCCCGGTGTAAGGGTCCGCCGCGACGTGACGCGCCGCGGCGACCGCCTCGCGAGCGAACGTCCGCAGGCTATCCGCCGTCAGGTCGCTCGTCGCGAGCGTCGCCTTTTTGCCGTCGATGAAGACGCGCAGCGTCAGAGAGCGGCCCGTCGACTGTTCGAGCCGTGCCACTTCCCGGTCGCGCGCCTCGACGCTGAAGCGCTCGACCACGTTCAGGGTAGCCTCCGCCTCGGCGGCGCCGGCCGCGACGGCATCGGCGACGGCGGCGGCGGCAAGCGGCAGCGGTTCAGCCAAGCGACGAACCGCCGACCGTGACGCGCGCGAGTTTCACGGTCGGCATTCCGACGCCGACGGGGACGTATTGTCCGCCTTTGCCGCACGAATACGAGCGACCGGCGAAACGGCTGTCGTTGCCGACCATGACGACGCGGGTCATAACGTCCGGACCGTTGCCGATCAAGCTCGCGCCGCGGATCGGCGCGGTCAGACGGCCATCTTCGATCAAGTAACCTTCGGCGAGCATGAAAACGAAATCGCCTTTGCTGATCTCGACTTGACCGCCCGCAAAAGAAGTTGCGTAAACGCCCCTCTTCACCGACCCGACGATCTCGTCATACGTCGACGAGCCGTTCGGCATGTAGGTGTTGCACATGCGCGGCAAGGGAGGATGCCGGAACGATTGGCGGCGTCCGCTTCCGGTCGATCGAGTCCCCATGAGACCGGCGTTTAGCCGGTCTTGCATGTAGCCACACAAAACGCCGGCCTCGACCAAGACCTTGTGCGCGCCGGGCGTTCCTTCGTCGTCGATCGCGATGCTGCCGCGCTCGCCGGGGAGATTTCCGTCGTCGAAGATCGTGACGAGTTCGCTCGCGACGCGCTGGCCGACGCGGCCGCTGTAGAGCGAACGACCCTGCCGATTGAAGTCGCCTTCGAGACCGTGGCCGACGGCCTCGTGCAACAACACCCCACCGCTGCCGGCGCCGACCACGACCTCCATCTCACCCGCCGGCGCCTCGACGGCATCGCAGTTCACGCAGGCGATCCGCGCCGCTTCGCGCGCGATATCTTCGGGCGTGCGCCGTTCGAAGTAGCCGACCCCCATACGTCCGCCGTCGCCGCACATCCCCGTGCCGCGCGCCGCGCCATTCGCGACTGCCTGAACGGCGAGCGCCACCAGCGGCCGCCGATCGCGCACGAAACGTCCGTCGCTGGCGGCCACGATCACGTCCTGCAACTCCTCCGACAGCGTAGCGTTGACGGCGCCGACGCGCACGTCGAACGCGCGCGCCGCGACGTCGGAGCGCGCCAGCAAGTCCACGTACGTTCTCGAGCCGGCGTCGGCCGAACCGGCTTGGCCGGCCGCCTCATAGACCGACGGCGCGAGCTTCGGTTCGCCCTCGATGCGGACGGCGGCGACTTTCGCCGCGGGGTCGCGCGCGATCAGCGCGGCGGCGCGCGCGGCCCGCACTAGGGCATCGTCGGCGAGATCGTCGCTGTAGGCGTATCCGGTGCGCTCGCCCGATAGGACGCGAATCCCGACGCCGCTGGTCACGACGATGGCGGCTTCGTGGATCTTTCCGTCTTGCAAACGAAACGAGCGGGCGACTCGGCGCTCGTAAAACGCGTCCGCATATTCGCCGGCACCTAGCGCGCGCGTCAAGATCTTCTCGAATGTCGCCGCGTCGAGGCGCGCCGATTCCATTTGCATCGCGCCGAGGTTCGCGCGATCTTGCGCAGGGCCTCCGCGTTGCTCGTACTCGGCTAATGCGTCGAGCGCTCGATCTTGAGCGCGCTCGACGCTGTTTCGATTAGCGGAGGGTGAACCGCACGGTATTCGACACGAGCGGCCCAGGCACCGCACCGGCCGGGCTCGCGTAGGTTGCGTGCGCTTCGTACGCGCCTCGTTCGTCTAATGCATAGTAGCGATTCAGGTCGATCGTCTTCGCTATGCTGCGGCCGGGTGCGAGCGCGACGACATCCCGTACGGCGGCGGCTCGGATCTTGATGTCCTGCCGGAACTCCGCCGTGCGACCCGATGGCGTGCGGATCGTCACGGTCACCTCGCGAAACGCCTTCGGTTCCTGCCGGTCGTTGATGGCGAGACGTGCGTTCACGCGCACGGATCTCGGTGAAGTGTTGGTGAGCGACACGCGCAACGGAACGGCGTGATCCTTCTCGAACGTGCCCACCGGTAGCGCAATGAAGAACCGCACGGTTTCCAATCCCGATCCGGGCGCTCGAAGTGCGGCGGCGAGCAGCGCGCCGACGATCGTCGCCCCCACTACCCGTCGCAGCGCGCTCATTTGTAATTCTCCAGTCGCCCTTTGTCTTCGGCTTTTTCGGCGTCGCTCAGGCCCGTGTTCGCGGCGTTGTCGATTTCGCGCTGATAAGCTTGTTTTTCACGGCCATTCGACCCCAACTTGTCCGCCGCGTCGGGATCCTGCCACTGCTGACTGTGCACCATCTCGTGCTTGAGCGAGCTGTACAACCAGGCGACGCTCGAAAACGCATCGGGTCCGATGCTGACCTGGCCGCCTTTCTTCCGGTCGGTCTCCCCTTCGCCTTCGGTCTTGGGATCGTAGACCGGCGCCCCGTTCGCCATGGTGTCGAAGTTGCAGCAATACTTCTTCATGATCTTCACCAACTCGGCGAGCGCATCTGCGCGCGAACCCGCGCCCTTGTCGAGCTGCGCCTGCACGCTCTTCTGGTCGTCGGCGCTGAGCTTCGGCCAATCGGAGGTGATCGGATTCTTCTTGGCATGCGGCGTCGCGGTCGCTTGCGTCAACGGCGGCGGCGAGCTGATCGTCGCGACCGACGTACCGTTGTTGAACGGCACGCGCTGCACGTCGATCTTCGAAGAGATCGAGAAGCTCCCGGCGACGAGCGCGGTGATGTCACGGTCCGTCCCGTACGTCCCGTCGGGACGAACATCGCCGGGCTGCACGTTCAGTTCTTGGGTCGGACCGCCTGAGAGCGTAACAATCCCCGGCGTAAGGTTGACGATCCGTAGCGGTGCGGGCTCGCGAATCCCGTCAAGCCCGCTGACCTGAACGTGGACCGTCGTGTGCTCGCCCCTGGTGAGTTGCGTCTTGGGCGCCGTGAGCTTGAGCGAGACGACGTTGCAGGGCGCGCTCACGGCGACGCCGTTTTCGTTCAACTGATAGCTCGTCGGGCCCCTAACGTTCGAAGCGGGCGCAGCGATCAACGTGCGCGGGGATTCCGCGATCTTGCTGGCCGGCTGCCCGCCGATAACGAGCGAACTTTTCGCGAAGTCACCTCCGAACGGGCCGTTTATCGGAAATGGCTGTCCCGCGGTAATGATCTGCGGGAAGCGAAAGTCGCTCGGTAGCGGGACGCGGCCGAACGCCGGCTGCTGCGCTCGAACCGGGATGCTGGTGCGCTGGACTTCGCGGCCGTTCGAGCGTCGAATTACGAGACCCGCCGTCGCGCTTGCTACCGGTACGATGAACGTGAGCGCGTGCTGCGCGACGCTGACCTTCTTCGTACCTACGTCGATGACGTAACCGTCCAGCGTCGAGGCATTGGCGTTGCGCTCCGCATCCGTGTTGCCGACTGGTTCCGCGACGACGGTGCCGGAGATCGTGTCGCCGGCCGCCATGTCGTCGGGCAGAAAGACGCGTAACGTCCCCTCCGGAACGGAGAGCGGCGTGACCCGCAGGCCCGGCGCTGACTCGCTGCGCGGACCGCCCTGCCCCGCGGCTCTTCTCGCGCCGGGTCCACCCGCAAGCGCGATCGCGACGACGAAAGCGATAGTTAGAGCGGCAAGTCGGCGCATCGGCAAGTGCCCTCTCCCGTCGACGTCCGTGCCGGCATTGGCGGGGCGCGAACGTCTCAGAACGCTCGGCGGATAGGGTCCGTTGGGCTCTCAGTGTAGCGCAAAAGCGCCCCAAGTTCCAGGCTGACCTGCTAAAACTGGGCCAGCGTATCGAGCGCGCGATCCTGCGCTCGATAGACGGCTTGCGACTCGGAGCTTGGGTCGTTGACGAGGAACGCGAAGGCAACGCGTCCATGCTGCCGGGTCTGCACGGTGCCCGCGAGCGCATTGACGCCGCGCAAGTGACCGCTTTTTGCGCGCGCGCGGCCGAGCGCCGCGTGTAACTGATGGTAGCGAACGGTGCCCTCCAGGGCGACGCGCGGCAAGCTCGCCACGAACGCGCTGCGATTCGGACCGCGCGACTCGGCCGCGATCAGCTGGGCGAGGACGAGCGGCGCGATCTTGTCGTTCGGCGCAAGCCCGCTTCCATCGTACGCGCGGAGTTGCGGATGGAGAATACCGAGACGGAGGAGTTCGCTGCGCTCGGTCGCCAAACCGGCGTCGTCGGTTCCCGGGCGCCCGGAGCGCTCTCCGATGATTCGCAAGAGTTGTTCCGCGCTGTGATTGTTCGAATTCACGAGCATCTCTGAGACGATCGCAGCCAGCGGCTGCGAGCGATGCAGCCAGAGCGTCGCGCCGACCAGCGGCGCCGGTCCACGCTGCACTCCGGCCGCGACCGAAATGTGCTGCTCGTGCAGCAGCGCGACGACCGCGCCCCCGACGTACGAAGGGATGCCCAGGACCGGCTTCCAGTATTTCTGCATGCCGCCCGGCACGATGCTGCCGTCGACGACGAACGTGTTCGAAGAGTCGTCATCGTTCGCAGAACTCGCAGGATCGGCACGCCGAGTGATGTTGACGTCGCTCGGCCAGCCGGTTCGAACCGTCCCGACGATCGTGATGTTATCGTTGGGCGGATCGATCGTCACGCGCGCCGGCCGTCCGACGGTGGTCGGCGTGACGTGAAACTCGACGGTACCTTGGTCGAGCGAGAGCGCGCTCGTTGCCGAGGCATAGCCCTCTTCCAAATCGCTCGGATCCCAATGCGGATTCTGCTCGGGGCCGACGAATGCGCCGTCGTCGACCTCGACGGGGCCTTCGATGCGCCGAATTCCGAGTTGGCGCAACGCCCCGATCCCGGATCGTAAATCGCCGGAGGTGAACAGCGGATCGCCGCCGCCGACGAGCCAAAGCGGCCCGTGCACCACGCCGTCTGAATCGGGCTGATCGAGTGCGACGAAACTGGTCTCGAAGCGATGCTGCGGCCCGAACAAATCGAGCGCCGTCGCCGCGACGACGAGTTTCAAGGTCGAGGCAGGCGTCAGGGGCGCTTGAGGATGCTGCAGAAAGAGCGGCGTACCGTCGTCGGCGAGGATTGCGAGCCCGCCGCTACGCGCGAAAATCGGATTGCGGAAGATCGCTTCCATGCGCCGTTGCAGCGCGGCGCGCTCCGGCTCGGTCCAAGGATGCAACGCCGCAGCGGAGGGCGCCGGCGAGCCGCCGCTGGTCGCAGCCGCCTCGTCTGCGAGCGACCACGTTGCCACGTTCCAGAAAACGCCGTCGAGCGAGCCGGTCGGACCGCGCAGCCGGCTCGTGAAAACGTGGAGTTCGGGACGTTGATAGAGGAGCGCGAGCGGCATCTCACGATACACCAGCCGCTCGAGCCGAGCGTAGATCGCCTTCCGGCCGGCCTCGTCGTACGTCGCGTCGCCGGCGCGCAGCAAGTCGTCGATGCGCGGATCGCAGATCCGCGATTTGTTGTAGCCGTGCGGCGGGACGTTCGCGCACGAGAACTGATCGGTCGTGTCGGGATCGTCGCCGTTGATGAACCCGTACAGCGCCATTTGAAACTTGCCGCCGTAGACGGGACCGCCGGCGTTTGCGGGCGCCGAGAACTGGGTCGTGTTGTACTGCTTGAGCGTGAGCTCGGCGCCGACGGCTCTCTCGTACGCGCCGATGGTACTTGCGACGATCGCCGCGCTGGGCGTCGCGGCTTGCAGGACGAAGAGCAGGTTGAGCGCGCGCCCGTTTTTGTAGCGAAGCCCGCTTTCGCCCAATCGCCACCCGGCGGCATCGAGCAGGCTGCGCGCGCGCGCCGGATCGTAGCGAAGATCGGGATAGGCAAGGGGATCGTGCGCCCAACCGAACAGCCCGCGGCCGGCGGCGCGGCTGTCGATCGCGCCCTGAAAGCTCTTGGCGACCACGCTCGGCACGTCGATCGCGAGCGCGAGCGCGCGTCGCACCCGAACGTCGCCCGTGATCGGATCGCGCGTATTGAAGATCACCGAGCCGACCGCACCGGTCGGAAATCTGACGAGCCGGTAGCCCGGCAGCGTTTTGAGTGTCGAGTATTCGCTAAAATCGGGCACGTTGAAAAATCCGCCCACGTCGCCGCGGCGCAGGAGGTTGACGGCCGCCGCGGGATCCGGCACGAATCGGATGACCAGCCGCGCGATCTTCGGTTTTCCGGAAAAATAAAATGGATTGGCGCGCAAATCGAGCGAGTCGCCGCGCGACCACCGATCCACCACGAACGGCCCCGAGCCGATGGGCTGCGCGTTGAACGGCAGCCGATTGAAATCCGGGTACTTGGCGAGCAGATGCTTCGGTAGAATCGGGAAGCCTTGCGGCCCCAGCACCGCCGTAACGATCGGTGCGAAGCGATGCTTCAGGTGCAGGACGAGCGTACGCGCGTCTCGGGCCGAGGCTCTCGCGACGACGTCGTACCCGAAGCGAGACTGAACGTTGTTGTTGGGGTTATTGACGGCGTCGATCGACCAAACGCAATCGCTCGCCGTCAACGGGGCGCCGTCGGCGAAGCGCAGGCCTTTGCGCAAGTGGTAGACGATGGTCAAGCCGTCGACGCTGATCCCGCCGTTCTCGAGTGAGGGCGCTTCGACCGCGGCGTCGCCGATGAGCCGGCCCCGATCCTCGAACTTCACCAGATATTGAAAGAGCAGCTCTCCCCACTCGGTCGACGATACGCCGTTTTCGAGCGCCGGATTGAGCGAGGTCGGTTCGCGCTGCTGCACGATCACCAGCGTCCCAGGCGCTACCGCGGGACGGCCCGCGAGCGAACCACAACCGGCGAGCGCCAGCGCGCACGCCGCCAGCGCCGGCGCGCCCCTAATCATTCTTTTCCCAGCGCAGGATCGCGAGACCATCCGGTGCCAGCCCCTCGCACCACGTGAAATAATAGAAACGCGGGCTCGTTCCTTTGTAACGATAGCCGTGCCGCCCGCCGTCGACGACTCGTGTGCACGCCCGGCGAAGCTGCTTGACGAAGTCTTGGCGCGTCGCCAGCGGTTCTTTGTCGACGAAGAGTCCGCGCTTCGGCCGATTCGTATCGGGATACCAGCCGCGCGCCTCGCGCCCTTGCCAGTTGTAGCCGATCAAGACCGGCGCGGCGCCCGCGTCGAAGTCGATCACCGACGAAAAACCGTAGCCATCGGTCATGACGACGGCGCCGCTCCGGCGCGCCAGCTCCGCCGCGTCGGCGGCGACCATCGAATAGGTCATGATCTCAAAAGGCCCGCCGTTTTCGAGTTGAGCACGTCCACCGTGGACGACCAGACGATACGTGGCAACCGGGGCGAACGTGAAGGCGAACAGCAGCGACAGCACGATCGCCGCCGGGACGACCGTCGCGACCGTCCAGATCGTGCGCGCGCGCCGCGAGAGATCGACGTAAGCGACGCCGAGCATCGCACACAGCGAGACGAAGGCGCCGGCGATCCACGAGAATTCTACCTGCTCGAAGAGCGATAGCAGCATGACCAGGATGAGTTGCGGTAACGCCGTCCAAGCCAGCAGCGCATTTTTCGGACGAAAGGCGCAGACGACGGCGGCAGCCCAGATGCCGGGAGAATACGCAGCGATCTGGGCGAGCGCGACTTGGAGCGTCGACGCTTCTCGCGTCTGCTCATGACGGTGAACGAGCGCGAATGCCAACGTCGCCCAACCGTGGGTGGCATTCCAAATCAGAAAGGGGAGGAAGACGGCGAGCGCGCTTGCGAGCATTAAGAGCATCCCACGCCGCCAAAAGCGCCGGTTCTCGCCGAAGAGCGAATGCGCCAGGATTCCGAACACGAGCGCAAAGCCCAGAACGCGTGACAAGAGGACGCCCCCGACGGCGAGCCCGAGCAGCACCCAATCGATCGAGCCGTCGCGTTTGAACGCGCGCGCGGCGAACCAAAGTGCCAGCGCCCAAAACATCAGGTACGGTCCGTCGGGGGTCGCGATGCCGAAGACCAGCGACGCGAGCGGCGTCAGCGTCAACGCGAGCGCCGCAACCGCGCCGGCACGCCGATCGGCGGTGAGTTCGGTCGTCGCCGCGGCCAGCCCGAGCGACGCGATGACGCCGCACAGCACGAATCCCAAACGTACGAATCCCGCCTGGTGACCGAGCCATGCGAAGGCCGCGATCGTGAAGGCGACCGCCGGTGGGTGATCCACGTACCCGAAGGCGAGTCGCCGGCTCCACTCCCAATAGTACGCCTCGTCGCCGGTGAGCGGAAGCGTGAAAGCAGCGATCGCGCGCAGCAGCGTCACCAACGCGATCGCACTCCAGATGAGGCGCGTCACTCGTGCGGTTCCCTCAACCCTCCGCTGACCGGAATGACGACGCCGTTAAGAAAGCTCGCTTCGTCCGAGACCAAGAAACGCACGGCGTACGCGACGTCTTCCCACGAACCGGCGTGACCGGTCGGATTCTTCGCGGGGACCGCGCGTGCGGCGGCGCGATCGATTTCCTTCTCGCGAATGTCGCCGGGTTCGATGGCGTTCACGGTGATGCCGTGCTTCGCTTCTTCGAGCGCGAGAGTCCGCGCAAAACTGACCACCGCAGCTTTCGCAGCCGCGTAGAGACTCAGTCCGCGCGCCGGTAGCGTGTCATGTGAGCCGTTCATCCCGAAGAAGACGAGCCGGCCAAAGCCCTTCGCGCGCATCGCCGGCAACACCGCCGACGTCGCTTCGACGGCGCTGCGCACGTTTGCATCGAACATCGCGCGATAATCGTCGAGCGTCGAACGCTCGAAGCGACGGATGAGCATCGGCCCAACGGCATGAACGAGCACGTCGATGCCGCCGAAGCCGCTCTCAATCGTGCGCACCGCCTTCGCCGTCTCCCCCTCGACGGCGTGATCGCAGGCGAGCGCGAAGGCTTCCGCGCCCAGGCGCTGGACTGCGGCCAGCGTTGCGTCGGGCGGCGTCCCGCCGGGACGAAACGTGAAGGCGACGCGATAGCCCGCGCCGGCGAGATCGGCAACGATGCCGCGGGCAAGACCGCGCGCCGCCCCCGTAACGAGGACGGCGCGTGAGGTTGGCTGGTTCGCGCCGGTCATAACCGGGCGCTTCAGAGGCCGTCCCGGCAGGCCCTACCGTGCCTTTATTGAGCGCGCAACTGCCGTTTCTGCTCGGCGCTCTCATTCGTCACGGGATCGGTCGAAGTGACCGTCAACCCGATCTGCGCTCCGCCGATCGTTTGGAGCGTCACCGCTTGGGAGAAGTTTCCGTTTGCGTCGGCCGTCGTGTCGCCGCTGTAGTTTCCCGCTCCGAACGCGAACGGCCCGGCTTGAGCGACCGCACCCGCGATGATGTGAACGTGCGCTCCGGGCAAAGTACGACCCCGGACCGTAAAGGTCGAGCCGACGACTGCGCCGTTGTCCGGCGCGGTGAGCGTCAAGGAATTCGTTCGCGGGGCCGAACCGGACGTGAAGCTCCAGGAGCGGCTGAACGATGCGCCGCTTTGGTCGCGTCCGGTTACCTGCACGGTGTGTTGCATCGACTGCAGCGGAGAAGGCGGCGCGTAGATGAACCCGCTCGTCGAACGCGTCGAGTTCGCCGTGACGTCGAGTCCATCGACGATGATCCGCACCGCGTTCGGATTTACCGCTATGCTGAAGTCAGCCGAGATCGTCGGCCGAGTCGAGGCGACCGAAGAACCTTGCGCCGGGCGCACGTTTTGCAACGTCACGCCGCTTGCTGCCGGCGGTGGAGGTGGTGGCGGAGGCGGCTGCGCTCCGCCCCCACCGGTGAAGATCGCGACGATTTGATTCGCGCCGTCCCAATTCACGCTCGCACCTAACGCCTGCGAAACGAATCGCAGGGGAACGTAGGTGCTGGCTCCGACGATGAACGGAGCGACGTCGACATATTGCGTCTGTCCGTTCACGCTAGCTTGGGTGGATCCGATGCGTAGCGAAATCTCGCGTCCGTTTCCCGTTGCATTGATCGTACCGTTCTCATAGACGACCGACGCTCCTAAGCGTTCGAAGACCCCACGCAACGGCACGAAAATACGGCCGGCGCGTTCGATCGGGCCAGGCGCAAAATTTACCGGAGCGCCGTTGATGGTAACCGAAAGCGCTGCGGCGGGCGCAGCCAGTGCGAACCACGCGGCGAGTAACGAGGCGCTGGCAACTGCCGCCCGCCCGGCGCGAAGAGTATTCAGCAAGACGACCTCCCACGGACGTTGCGCCCGTTCGAACATACTCTTACCCAGCTCGGGCCGTCCTGAAAGAGAAGCGCCGCCCCCGCGAGGGGACGGCGTTCTTGGGCTCTCCTCTCCTAATCGAGTGGAGTTCGTTTACATGCCGTTCGTGGTCGTGAACGTCCAGGATGCGTACACCCGTTGGCCGTTCAGGTCGCGACCGGCGATGCGGACCGTATGCGTCGTCGGCTGCAACGGCGATGACGGGACGTACTCGAAGCCGTCTTGCGAGAGCCTGGCTGCAGCCGTTATATCGACCCCGTCCAGCCGAATGCGAAGGCTGTTGGGATCGACGTTATCGCTGAAGCGCGCGGCGATCCGCGGTTGCATCGAGCGAACCAGCTCGCCGTTTTGCGGCCGTTCGCTGCTCAGTAACTGCAGACCACCGTTCTGGGGCGGCACCTGCATTGTGCGGCCGGGGCCACCGACGCCGTACTGCGTCACCATCACGAGTTGGTCGTTCTGGTCCCAGTTGACTTGGGCTCCGAGAGCCTGCGATACGAAGCGCAGCGGCACGTACGTGCTCGCGCCGATGATGAACGGTGCGACGTCGAGCGTCTGTTGCTGGCCGTCGACGGTCGCCTGCGTCGAACCGATATTCAGCGAGACGGTGTGACGGCCGCTCGTCGCATTGATCTGACCGTTCGAGTAGACGACGGTGGCGCCAAGCTGTTCGAAGACGCCTCTGAGCGGTACGAAGACGCGCCCGGCGCGCTCGATCGGCGTCGGGTTCAGAGCCACCGTATTGCCGTTGATCTGAACCGTAATTGCGAGTGCCGGCGCCGCGACGAATAGCATCGCTGCGACGAAAGCGGCGCCCGCCGGCGTTCGGTGTCTTATTCGATCGAAGAAGTGCAAGGTATCCTCCTGGGCTCGCACATGCAGAGCCTCAACGCCCTGAACGTACCCAGCCTGAAAAATCTCGTCGCTTGGCGGCAGTCCTCACGAACTGACGTACGCTGGGTTAGTGGGCCGGAGACGGCAGCGGGACGTCGCCCGGTTCGACCTTGTGCTCTTCCTGCAGTGCGCGTTTCGCAGCGCGGCGCCGCTGCAGGCCTTCGACGGCGCCCATGATCCAGACATACATCACCGGAACGAGCGCGAGCGTGAGAATCAGCGAGCTGATCAAGCCGCCGATCAGCACCGTCCCCATCGAAGCCCTCTCTTCGGCGCCTTCGGTCAGGCCGAGCGACAGCGGAAGCATTCCGAAAATCATCGCGCACGTCGTCATCAAAATCGGCCGGAACCGAACGTGCGCAGCTTCTTTCATCGCGGCGACGAGATCGAGGCCCTTTTTACGCTGCTGGTTCGCATAGTCGACCAGCAGGATGCCGTTTTTCGAAACGAGTCCGTAGAGCATGACGATCGCGATCATCGAGAACAGATTCAGCGTCTGCTGATGCACCGCCAACCCTGCGAGTGCGCCGACGATTGCGACCGGCACCGAGAACATCACGATGAATGGCTCGACGAAGGATCCGTATAGGATGACCATCAGCATGTAGACCAAAACGAACGAGGTGATCAGCGCGATCCCCATCCCGACGATCGTTTGATTGTAAAGATCGGTCGTGTCCTCGGCGAGATAACGAACCCCGCTCGGCAGGAAGCCGGGCGTGGCTAACGCCTTCTGAATCGGCGCGACGAGGTCTCCGTAGGCGACGTGCTGCGTCGGGTCGATGTCGGCGCTGACGCGCAGGATTCGCTCGCGATTGAGCCGTTCGATCTTCGTCGGGGCGATCGCGTAACTGAAATCCGCCACCTGGTCGAGCGGCACGACCATCCCCGACGACGAGCGAATTCGTAACTGCTTGATAATGGGCAATTGATTGCGCTGCTCGTACGGCAATTCGAGGCGTACGTCGGTCAGGCCGGAGGGCAGCCGCACCCGCGTGGAAACGACGCCGCCGATGGCGATCCGTGCCGCGAGCGCGGCATCCCCAGGTTGCACGCCGACCATCGCGGCACGCGCCGGATCGATATGGATGTTCAGCCGCGGCCCTTCGGTTTCAGCGGCGCTCTGAACGTTAACGGTCCCGCGTTGCGTCTTGATGAACGCAACGAGTTTGTTCGCGCCGGCCTCGAGTTGCGCGTCGGGACCGCTGAGCGTATAGGTCAACGGGTTGCCGCCTTCGCTGGCCGCCTCGAAAGATGCACCCGGGACGGTCCAGGCCAGCTTGCGCACCGCGGCCAAGACGCGCTCGGTTTCCTTGCGGCGATCCTTGGCGAGGATCACCGTAAATCGCCCGACGTGACCCCCGATAACGCTGCCGACGCCCGACGGTTTCACGCCGACCCTGGTCAGAACCGAGTCAACGCCGTCGATCTTGACCAGCTCTTTCTCGAGCCGCGCCATGCCTTTGGCGGTCGTCGCCAACGGCGTTCCGATATGATAGGTGATCGCGCCCTTTAGTACGCCGGCATTCGAGTCGGGCAGGAACTCCGTCCCGATCTTCGGCCAGGGCAGGAAGAACACGCAAATGCCGACGGTCGTCCCGATAACGAAGAGCCAGCTCCTCCAGCGTGTCGCGACGTACATGAACGGCTCGAGCGGCGCCGGCGCGGAGGTGTGCCGAGCCGTGATCGAACTCAGATTGCGTCTAAGGAGCGCGATCAGCCAGAAGAGACCCCACAAGACGGCGACGACGGCCGCGATCGCCAGATTGATGACCAACGCCTTCTTCGGATCGATCGCCAGCGTCAGCGAGTCGAGCACCAGAACGGCGCACGCAAACGGAACGAAGAAGCGATGCGTGAGCGCCCAGGGCAGGGCCTTGTTGCAATACCAGTTCGTCAGCGCGCTCATTCCGCGCTGGAACCAGCGCGCCCAACCCGGGATGGTCGCGCTGCGGCGCTTGACCGACCAGCGCCCTGCCAAGAGCGGCGTCAGCGTAAACGATACGAAGAGCGAGAACAATGTCGCGACCACGATGACGACGCCGAACTCGCGCATGTACTTGCCGAGGATCCCCGACAAGAACGCGATCGGCAGGAAGACGACGACGTCGACCAGCGTGATCGTGATCGCCGCCTGACCGATTTCGGTACGGCCCGAGTAGGCGGCATCGAGCGGGGACTCGCCCATATCTCGATGCCGAGTGATATTCTCCAAGACGACGATCGAATCGTCGACGAGGATCCCGATGGTCAAGCCAAGGCCCATCATCGAGATCAAGTCGACGGTGAAGCCCAAGGCGCGCATCACGACGAAGGTCGCCAGCAGCGACGTCGGGATGGCGATCAGGACGACGATCGCATTCCTCCAGGCGTGAAGGAAGAGCAGCATGACGAGCGCGGTGAGGAAGATGCCTTCGCCCAGACTCTGCAGCACGCCGTTGATCGAAGCTTTGGTGTAATCGGCCGAGGCGTCGATCTCTTTGAAGTTGGCATCGGGGTAACGCTTGCGGACCGCATCGAGCGCTTTGCGCGCCGCTTCCGTCGTCTTGACTTCGTCGGCCGTATTCTGACGCTGGACCTCGAGCAGGACCGACGGCGCGCCGTTGTAGTACGAGGGACGCCGCGTCTCGACGTGGCCGTCGTCGACCGCCGCGACGTCGCCGATCTTCAGGAACGGTACTCCGCCGCTCGCGACTTGCGTCGGCGAGAATGCCTGAGCGGAGGGGATCCCTGCCACCGGTATGCGCAGGATGTCTTGCGGCGCAACGATGTCGGCGTGTACCGAAACCGTCGTCTCCTGCGTCGCAGAATCCATACGGCCGCCGGGGAGATTCGCGTTGTTGTATTGCAGGATGGAGTTGAGATCGCCGAGCGTCACGCCCGTCGCCGCGAGGCGCGAAACGCTGGGAAAGACGTGGATCTCGCGCGCGGCGTTACCCGACGTGTCGACGCTGAGGACGCCGGGCACGCCCTTGAGGTCGGGGATGACTCGATCCGTGATGAGATCGCTCAGCTCGGCGAGCGAGAGTTTCTGGCTGCTCACCGCGACGTCGAGAATCGGGTCGGTGGAGGTCGTGAATTTCTCGACGACCGGCGGATTGAGGTCGCTCGGCATGTAGACGCGCGCGGTGTCGACCCGGCGCTGCACGTCGGTCGTTTCGAAGTTGAGGTCCGTATCGAGCTTGAAGCGCGCGATGACGGTCGCGACGCCTTCCTGCGCGATCCCGCGCATCAGCTCCATGTTTTCCATTCCGTCGAGCTGATCTTCGATCGGCTTGATGACCAGCTTCTCCATCTCGGCCGGCGACGCGCCCGGGTAGCTCGCGCTCACGGCGACGAACGGGAAGGCGACATTCGGAAAAAGGTTTACGCCGAGTGAAAAATACGACATGACGCCGTAGACCGCGAGGCCGATAAAGACCATCGCGGTTATGACGGGGCGCGTGATCGCGAAACGGGTCAGCCACACGGGGGCGGGGTTCTCCTCAGGGCGGACGAGATGGGACTCGCCCCTACTACGCCTCAAGATTCGCGGGTGTTTCGCCCTACCCCGGTAGGCTCAGGCCGTGTTTGCCCTCAAAAATTCATAAATTCGCAAGGCGAAGCGGCTTACTTCGAAAGGGCGGCGAGCGTCGCGCTCGCGACGATGCGCCCTCTATCGACGATCTGCAGGGAACGAGGCCGGTCGGTCGTGCGTACGAACAGCGTCGAGGTCGATTTGCCGGGGCGCAGGGCGCCGAAATCGAGCGCACCTTTTTCCGAGCGTCCGACGACGCGATAGCCGGCTACGTCGGCGTCGACGATCACGTAGAGCCACGAACGGTCGCGGGCATAGAGCACTTTCGCCACCGGCACGCCGGCGGAGGCCGGCTGAAAGCTCGCGTGAAGAAAATGCGAGGCCGCGATGGTTTGGATCGCTAGCTCGTCGTTCGACGGCGCTTGCGAGCCGCCAAGTCCCCGGTCGAGCGCGACCCCGCTCCCCAGCCCGACGATCAGCGCGATCGACGCCGCCAGCGCCCATTGCCGACCGATTCCGACGGAGCGTTTGAACGCGACGACGTTGGAAGGCGCCGGCAAAGCCGAAGCGGCGATGCGTCTCCCCAACTCGGCCGGCGGATCGACTTGCGGTACGGTCGCGTCGTCGAGAGCGGCGACGGCTTCTTCGGCGCGGCCGACCTCGCGCGTGCAGGTCGCGCAGCCGGCGATGTGCCGTTCGACGCTCTGCCGCTCTTCGGGATCGAGCACGCCCAGCGCGTATAACTCGGCCTGCTCGCCGAGATGCTCGCCGAAGCCCGTCATGCCGTCACCTCTTGCGGGCCGAGCTGCGATTTCAGCCGGCGGAGTCCGAGCGCCAGGCGGCTTTTGATCGTCCCGAGCGGGACGTTGAGCCGTTCGGCGATCTCTCGATGAGAGAGATGCTCGGCGTACGCGAGTGCGAGCGCCGAGCGTTGTTCTTGCGGCAACGTCGCGAGCGCGCGCCGCACGCGCTCGGTTTCGACGACGTCGCGTACTTCGAAATCGTACGCTTCCGGTTTCGAGACGACGGCCTTCAGCTCGATCCTGCGGTGCCGGGCGGCGTCGCGCAGACGTGTCAGCGCCTCGTTGCGAATGCAGGCCATCAGAAACGACCGCAACGAGCCGCGCTCGGAACGAAACGATTCCGGACGACGCCAAACGCGCAGGAGGACGTCGTGAACGCAATCCTGCGCGTCGTCGTCGTTGCCGAAAATGTTACGCGCAACCGAGAAGAGCGCCCGTCCATAGGCTGCATATACCGCCTCGAGACCCTCGGGGCGTTGCGTCCCAAAGGCCCGAGCGAGGGTCTCATCGCTTTGTTCACCCAAGCGCGCGATCGGTCACTTTCGTGCCGCCGCCCGTCGCGAGTTCGACGGTCCGATAACCGAGGACACTCAGAAGCTTTTCGTCGGGGACTTTGAGCGGCCCCGGTTTGGCCGCGGTCCCAGGCGCCGGTTGCGGATACGCCGTTGCGGCCGCCGTAGCGAAACGAATGTTCCCCTCGGTGTGCTGGATGATTTGATGGATGTGGCCGTTGAGCACGGTCACCGCGTCGAAGCGACGGAGCGCCGCCAAGACCTTCATCCCGTCTTCGGTCGTCCAGCCCCACTCGGGATAGAGCGCGTAGAGCGGAACGTGGCCGAAGACGACGATCGGCTTCGACTTCTTCTGCGCGGCGAGATCCTTTTCGACGAAGGCGATCTGCTCGGGCCCGAGTTTGCCGTCGATCTCGAAATTGAAGACGTTGACGAGCGAGACGAAGTGCATCCCCCCTTGGTCGAACGAGAACCATCCGTTCGGCGCGTCGGCGCGCGCGAAGTTGGCGAAGAAGTTTTTCGGCGAGCCGATCATGTCGTGTTCGCCCGGGAGGACGACGAGCGGCACACGCAACGTACCGAGTATCTGCTTTGCGTCGTCGAATTCTGAGAGCTTGGAGAGATGCGTGACGTCGCCGGTGTGCACGACGAAGGCCGGCTGCTGCGGCAACGCGTTGATCGCTTCGATGGTCTTGCGCAGCGTGCCGGCGACGTCGGGATTTTCGGGGCGAGTGAAGCCGATGTGGCTGTCGCTGATCTGAATGAACGAAAAAGACGGGGACGCTTCCGCGGCCTGCGAGGTCAGAAGGCCGGTGGCGGAGAGGGACCAGGCGATGCCCGCTCCCGTCCAGCTGACGTGCTCGATGAAGTCCTTGCGTCTCATAATGAAGCTCCTTGTTTGCTCGGAGCGGCCGTGACAATGACGACCGCTTTCATGTAGGGGTGCAGCTCGCAGAAGTACGTGTAGGTGCCGGGCTTCGCAAAAACGTGCTGCCAGGTATTATGCGTGTCGAGCCCCTCCGAATCGAATGACTTGTTGCTCGCGGTGACGGTATGCGGCTCGTCGTCGTCGTTGACGAACGTGACGCGATCGCCCGCGTGGATCTTAGCCGGCGTCGGATTGAACTTGAAATCCTTGATATGGATCGTCAGGACGGCGGGTAAGAGCGCCGGCGGCGTCTGGGCTCGCGCCTCGGCGCCGCTCAGAGCGAGCGCGAGCACGAGCGCGACCGACATGCTTCGAGTGATTTTGTTCACGGACTCCCTCTCGGTGGAATTCTTGCACCCCTAGTACGCCTATCGGAGCCCCGGTAGATGACTCATCCCGCGGCGGGGGCTTACGCATAGTAAAAGCGGAGCCCCAAGAGGCTCCAGACCTATCCACAAAAGGAGACCCATGAAAAGCCTCATCACCTTCGCCGCGCTCGCCGTCGCGTTCAGCGCACCGCTCGCAGCGCTCGCGGACGAGAATTCGGCGCCCTCGAACGCTCCGGCAACGACCGCGATCTCGAGCAACGCGGCGCCGGCCTCAACCAAGACCACCGAGACGACCGGAATGGTCGCCGTGAAGAGCGAGAAGCGCTCCCCGCTCGCCGACTTCGTCATGCCGAAGTACCTGACGATCCAGCAAGAAAACGATGCGCGTCAGCGCGCGTACGAGGCGCTGTTCGGCATCAACCACACGCCCTAACAAGACGTCGTACGACGAGCGCTGCGCCGGACGGGACGCCGTCCGGTTCAGCCTTTTCCCGCTACGGCTCCAGCAGAGCCGCAATCGTGTCGCCGGGGATGCCTCGAGCGACGGCGCCGAGGTCGCCGGCGAGTAAAGCCTCCGCTACGTCGACCAGCTCCCGCATCGCACAGCGGTAGAGCGCCCCGCCGACGCTCACACGGCGAACGCCGACCTCAGACAGCGCCGCCAGCGAAACGGCGCCGCTTCGCGGGCCGATCAGCACGTTCACCGGTTTCGGCGCGACGGCACGAACGACCGCTCCTATCGCATCGAGGTCGGGAAGCCCCGGTGCGTAGAGCACGTCGGCGCCAACCTCGGCGAATGCAACTAGACGGCGAATCGTGTCGTCGAGGTCCGGATTACCGAGAAGAAAGTTGTCGCTGCGGGCGGTGAGCATGATCTTGCCGTGCGCCGCGCTCGCGGCTTCGCGTATGCGATCGACCGCGTGGTCGAAGGAATGAATCGGACGTGCGGGGTTCGCCGTCGAATCCTCGATGCCGAGACCGCCGAGTCCGGCATCGATCGCGGCCCGCACCGTGCGAGCGCAGTCGGTAGGCGACGGGCCGAACCCATCTTCGAGATCGCCGTTGACCGGCAAACCGCTGACGCGTGCCAGCAGCGCAGCGTTTTCAATCGCTTCGCTAAGAGAAACGGCGTGGCGACCGTCCTGTCTACCGAGTGCGAAGGCGATTGCAAGCGAGGTGCTTCCGAGCGCGCGAAAACCGGCGCGCTTCAGAAGAGCGGCCGAGGCGCCGTCCCAAGCGTTCGGCATCACGAAGGCTTCGGGCGCCTCGTGCAGGGCGCGGAATTGCTCGTATGCGCTCATCGTATTTCTAACTACGGGGTCACGCCTGCGTGCGCGCGCCTGAGCACGTTGATGTCGAGTTTCTCCATCTGCATCATGGCTTGCATCGCTCTGCTCGCTTTCTCGGCATCGTCGTCGCCGAGCAGATCTAGCAAACCCGCGGGAACGACTTGCCAGCTCAGACCGAATTTGTCGGTCAGCCAGCCGCACCTAATCTTCGTTCCGCCTTCGGAAAGTTTTTCCCACAGCTCGTCGACCTCTTGCTGCGTCTCGCAATTTATGAAAAACGATACGGCCGGCGAAAACGTGTATTCCGGACCGCCGTTGAGGGCGATGAACTCTTGCCCGTTAAGTCGGAATGTCGCGGTCATGACCGTGCCCGCCTGCGCCGGTCCACCTTCTGGGTAGCGGGTGACGTTCTCGATCTTGGAATCTTTGAAAATGGTGGTATAAAACGTCATCGCCTCTTCCGCGTTGCCGTCGAACCACAAGAACGGTGTGATTGTTTGCATGTCTTTCTCCCTAGGAAGCCGTCTTCGAAGCCTAAGCTTGCACCAAAGCGAACCAAAAATCGGCCTTGCGCAGTTCGGTCAGTGGTACTCCGCTTCAAGATGTTCAGCCGCCGGGTCTTCCCAAGCGTCGCGCCGCTGGCCCAAGAGTGCATTCCATAGGCGCCGGGTCAACCCTCAGCACGTGCTCGCAGGCCACGACTTGAGAGCCGCTCGGGTACAGCCGGACCACCAGCGGCACTTCATGGATCCTTTGAAGCAGGTCACTGTGCCAACACCCTGGCACACCCCGCTAGAAAAAATCGCCGTTCGTGCTTTTCGTGCTCCCTTTCGCTCCTCACGGCACCTCGGCGCGGCAAGAATCGTTTCGTCCGCACCGCGCGGCGGCGTCGCTCACTTCCCGATCACTACAAAGGAAACGTCACATGCAAATCAACCCATACCTTGTCTTCAATGGAAACGCGGAGGAGGTGCTCGAGTTCTATCGAGGCGCGCTCGGCGGCAAACTCGAGCTCACGCGGTTCGAAGGCTCACTTGCAGCCGAGCACGCGCCGCCCGGCTGGGGCCAAAAGGTCATGCACGGCAGGCTGGACTCACCGGCGGGCGTCATCATGGCGTCGGACGCGTCGCCGGAGCGGGGCGGCAAACCGGGCGATAATTTCTCGATCGCGATCCACGTGGACAACGAAGGCCAGGCCGACGTCATCTTCTCGAAACTCGCGGCCGGCGGCACGGTGACCATGCCGCTCGAAAAGACATTTTGGAGCGCGAAGTTCGGTATGCTGACCGACAAGTTTGGAATCGGCTGGATGGTGAACGGGCCGGCGCCCAACTGATCGAGGCGGGACTACGAGGGACGCGGGCGCGCCGCAGCCGATCGAGCTGCGGTGCGCCGGCCGTTCCAATCTGAGCGGGAGCGGCGGCTGTTTTGTCGTAGATCATGGCAGCCCTAGTAGCAGGGGCTCTATCTTCATTTTATTTTGTCTGCGGACGCACTTCCGGCGCCTCGCCTCGATCTATTATCGGAAAGGACTCACCATGCGGACCTCGCGCAGCGGTCAACGAACTGGGCGAGCCGCTGTTTCGGCAATAGTGATGATTGCAATCGTCTGTGGTTGCGCCGGAAGATCTGCGCTCGTCCCGACGACGCTGCCCGTGGCGCCGCAAGCTGCCGAGAGCCAACAAACAGAGTCTGTCGTTAAGGTGATGCCATTGACAGCCTCTGCGACCGCAAAACCCTCGCCGACGCACGCGCCGTCCCTCACGCCGAAACCGACCACGGAACCCACGCTGAAACCAACGCCTAAGCCGACGCCGACGCTGAAGCCAACACCCAAACCGACGCTTAAGCCAACGCCGAGTCCCACGCCGAAGCCGACGTTAAGACCAAGACCCAAGCCAACGCTAAAGCCCCGCCCAAGCCAACGCTGAAGCCCACGCCCAAGCCGACGTTAAGAACGGACCGGCGCCCAACTGATCGAGTCCGGAATTACGACGGCTCTGGGCGCGCCGTAGCGATCAAGCGGCGGCGCGCTACCGCAGGATGCGTACTTGACGATGCGCGGAGCGAAGACGCTAACCGCGACCGTGCAAGCTACCAGCCGCACTCATCCATCGGGTATTCGCTCTCCTTGCCGGCGATGATCCGCTCGGCGCGTGCAAGACTTTGTTTGTTCTTCCGCACGATCTCTGCCGACGTTTTAAGATAGAACATGATCGCGCTCGGGTTCTTGCCGGTGTTGGTGTCGTAGGCGAAAAGTGCCTTCGTATCCTCGACGAGACGCTTCATATCGGCGCCATTGAAGCCTTTGGTGATTTCGTCGAGTTCCTCGAGATCGTACGTTCGCATCTCGGCCGGCAGGCCTGCAATGTGCTTGGCCAGGATGGCGCGACGCGCCTCGGCATCCGGGAGTTTTGTCTCGAGCCAAAGTTCCACGCGTCCCGAACGAAGCAGCGCAACCGGTAAATGCCCAATCTGCATCGCCGTCATCATGACCGTGACGTTGCCCGCGGTCTCAGATTCAAGGCCGTCGAGTTGCGTCAACAGGAAACGATTTAGACCGTACACGTGGTCGGTGCGAAACAGTACGTCAGCGTCGTCGATGAAGATGACGGAGGGACTGTTTTGCTTCGCATTGCTGAAGACTTCACGTATCCTGTTGAAAAACAAAGCGGGCGGTTCTGTGATGAACGTGCCGTCGATCATGAAGAACTTGCCGCGCAGGCGATGGGCTAAGGCTCGCCCGATGCTTGTCTTACCGGTGCCGGGCGGACCGTACAGAAGAACTCCGCGTTTCGGCCTCAGATCGAGGTCCGAGAATCGCTCGAGATTCTCCATCGGCAGGACAACGTTGATCTCGAGACTCTCGACGACCGCGTCTAACCCTTTCAGGTCGGAAAATTTGACATCGGCGACCTCGAAAAGCTCCACGTTGCTAGTCAGGATCTTGGTTTGCAAGACCTCCAGGAAACCCTCGGTAGAAAGGTCTAATTGATCGCGAAGGTACTCGCACGTCGATAGCAGTTGATAGATCGAGAGGCGCGACGACGAAGTGAAGATCTTCTCCACCCTGAAGTCTGTCGGCAGATCGCCGAGTGCTCCCGAAAGTACCGCTGAATAATCGGTTACGCCAAGGTGTGGGAAGGTTACGGTCTGCGCGCGGCCGATCATCCGCTTTGCGAGCCGGTCTTCGTACTGCGAATCAAGCGCAAACACGAGGCGTCGGTTTGAACTCCTGGCCGTTTCGGCGAGCGCCGTAAAGGCGAGGCCGAAGAGGTGTGCGCGCGGATAACTGAGCTCCGCGGAGTTCGCGTACGTGATGATGTCGATGTCGTCGACGAGGACCGTCTGATTGTGGCGCAGCGCGCCGTCCAGAAGGCCAAAAACCGACTCGTCGATGGCTTGCGGATGCCCGCCGGCGATCGCCTTGAGTAGATCCTCGGACGTAATGAGGGCACCGCCGAGTTCTTCCTGCAGTCTGCGCAAGAGCGTCGTCTTGCCGATGCCGACGTCGCCGACGAGGTAGGTAACGCTGCCCGGACGAGCTGCCTCGACGAGATCTTGGTACGCACTTTGCTGCGCGGGAATTAGGGCGGGAGCGGCCGTGGAGACCTTGCCGACTCGCGGTAGCTTGCTTATCACTTCTTGGGAACTCATCTTTCTGGACGGCCTCTCGTGAGCGGCCGCACGATAGAAAGAAGTCTAGCAAAGCGTGACTCAAACGTCATCGGCAGACTACCCACGGCGCTACTCACTCGGCACGACTTTGAAAAGCTTCCCATGTGCCTTGCATCACTTCTTCCCAGCCCTTACGGACGTCATCAGGAACCGGCTCTGCCTTTACACGTACGGGCCGAGGCAAATTGATATCTAAGGGCCAGCCATCGTAGTGATAGCGGAACGGCAGTACCTTGCTCATCTTACGACCACTACTTTCAGCCGGCCACGGCTAAATCACGTAGGTCACGCCAGCGGGTGTATTGATCGGCCTTGGCAGGGTCGTCGTCTTCATGACCTTTGAGCCAGAAGCAAAACCAATCAACGTTTCCCTGTTGCGAGATCAGTCGCTCACAAGGCTTTTCCAAAATGTGCACGCCATCCGGGATCAAGACAAAGTCCACCGGCTTGCCGAGTCTCGATAGGCCGGCGAACCATTCCCACTCACTAACGAGATCATGGAGACCGATCGCCTCGATTCGCAGCGGCGTTCGGACCTTGTCGAGGTGGAAACCGGGGGCGCGCTCGACCCAGGACTGTACAGCCGGGCCAAACGGGACGCCGCCGTTCATCTTTTCGTATTCCGCCTTCGTCCCGTTTCCGGAATTAGCGACGGCTATGTACTGAAAGTAACCTGCATCGACGCCGTCGGTTATCGCAGCCGCAGCCCACGGATAATCGGATTGGGTCAGCGCGCATTTCACGTGGTAGCATGTACGACTGAAGCCCATGAGGCCGACACGGTTGCGATCGATAAGACCGCGCAAGTCCAGCGAGTCGACGAGCGCTTCATAGGAAGCGACGCACGAAGGACCTTCCTCGGCCGTCGTAAGGTTGTCGTAGTCGACGGCGTCCGCAGCTTGGACGACGACGATGCCCTTGGCTGCCAACGCTTGAGCGGCGAAGCCCGTAGTCCAAGGCCCGTCAACCATGAACATTTTGTGCCACCAGCCGTGCGTTTGAATAACGAGCGGATAGCGCGTACCCTCGACACATCCCGGCGGCTTATAGAGTCCACCCTTCACCTGGCGCCCGGTGGAGGTCGACCACGTGATCTCCTCAACTTTGGCGAGGGAAAAGGTCCGCAGTTGAGGATTCGGATCAAATACAATCGATTTGTCCGTACTCTCCGGTTGGATCGCCACGAGTCGAGGCGGCGTATTCATCTCTTCCTCGACGTCGACATCGATCGCAGTTTGTCCGCTGCCTTTGGGTTCGTAATGCTCGATGGCGCGCCAGCCGTCGCTGGTCTTTTCATAGGCGACGGCGTCGCCCGCATTTCCCGACTCTCCGGTTTCGGTCCGGTGCAAGGTCAGGACACCAGTGACTGGATCCCAACCTTTCAGTCTCAGCGCGCCGGCCACTCGTAAGTCACCCGGAGCAATCCGTGTGGCTGCTCCGCTCACGACGTCGACCTCGGCTATGTAGCATCCCCTTTTGCGCGTCGCGCGTTCGGACGAATCCTCAATGTCGAGCGGGAGAAACGTACTGTCTAGTATGGCCGACTTGCTGTCGGGAGCCCAGGCGTACGCGAGACCCCACGGAGTAGGTGCATCGAGAAGCGGGCGAGCCGCGGCGGCTTCAATATCGACAACGGAGTATTGATAAAGAGTTAAAGCCGCGCCTTTTGGGCGTTTGTTTCGAACGAAGACCTGCAGCGGCGCGTCGTCGTATTCGAGCCAATGGTCCGGAACGTCCCCGACCGGGTAAGCTCGCAGCAGGGCGAAGCGACCGTTGGGCGACAACGTGAGGTCCGGAAAGTGCGAGATTTGGGCGCCTAAGTCCACCTCGCGAGGTGCTTTGCCGTTCCTCTTTACAACAAGGCGTTTGCCACGGACGAGCTGCTTGCCCGCGGCTCGACCCACCAGCTCGATTAGCGATTCCGAGCCGATGACTACGCCGTGTGTCTTCGCCTGCTCGTCGATCCAGGGCCGTGACTCATCCTGCGTGATGTAGGCGACCGTGTTGAGGTCGGAGCTCACGTCAAAACCGGTGATGTCACGCTGCGTTTCGACGACCCCGCGTAACTTACGCGACTCCACATCGAGCGCGCAAATCGACGATAGGCCGCTCGGCTGAATGCCGAGGAATACGACAGTTCGGCAATCGGACAGCCATTTCAGGAATGTTATTGCCGGCTCGTTCGACGGCGTCGAAAGGGTCAACAGCGTATCGGGCGTCTGCGGCGGAGTTGCGCGACTCGCATCGAAGAGCAAAATTGAATACTCATTCGTATTCTCTTCGATGTTTCCGCGCCGTATGATGACGACAAACCTGGCGCGATCCGGCGAGTAGCGGACGATCGCGTCGTGAAGTGGGTCCTTGTGGAAACGCGCTATCCCGATGGAATCCGGAATCGTGAAGGACCGCCTGGCTGTGCTTGCGATTAGCGGCCTCCGACGTGGATAGTCAAGCCACCGCTGATGACGCGTGGGCCGACATTGGTCGGCGCCTGAGCCTGGCCGCTCTGCCCCTGTGGATTTGCCACAGCCCACGGCAGAACGACATAGTCGGTTTGGTAGAAGACATTTGACGAATAGATGTTCGTGATATTTGCTAGAGCCAGGTTCAGTGATACATTCTTGCTGATATTCATACCGCCATTGACATCGAAAACGAAGAACGCTGGGCGGTAGTAACCATTGTTCGGGCCGTTATACGTTGCGTTGAAGGCGATGCGGTGGCCGTGTTCGCCCCGCCAGCCGATTGAAGCGAAGCCTTGGGAATAGGGAACGCGCGCGGGACCGGATGCGCCGGCGCCTTCGCCATCGAAATTTGCGTACGGGATAATGCCGTTGTTGATGGAATTAGGGCCGGAAAGCACGTTGTTGTAGAATCCCGGCGGCAAATTGTACGTGTACGCGCGCTGAAACGAACCCTGGAGGTTGAAGAACAGTCCGGTCGGAGGGGTGACGGCGTATGCAAATTCGAGGCCATAGTACCGCGACTGGCCGAGGTTGAAGACTTCAGCCGCGTAGAGCGGCAGTCCATTGAACAGACCGATCGGCGAGATTGTCTGTGCGAATTGGTTGTGAAGCAGCGTATGATAGATGTCTAATGATAAGGTGCTGCGCCGGTCCGGTAATCGATAGCTTGCGCCAACGTCTTCGCCCCACGACGTTTCAGGCTTTAGCGACGTGTTGTTGATTACTTGGAAATAATACTGCGGGTTGGCGGCACTCGGTTCGGGAAAGATGGCAGTATTCGAGCCTGCGAAATCGGTGAAATCGATCGGCGATATACCCGCCCCGGTGCTAACGCGGACTGCGACGTCAGCGCTCGGCTGCCATTCGAGGCCAAGCCGAGGTGCGGTGTAGGGCGCATACGTGTCGACAAATCGCTTTCCGGTTGAATCGGTCGGATCGACGACGTGATAGTGATAACCGTTCGAATAGAGGCTCACAATCGAGCGGAGGCGGTCGTTAATGATGTTATCGACGCGGAGGCGCACCGTATCAAAACGTTCCTGAAACCCCTGAAACCCATTGCTCGTAAACGTCGGCGAGATTACCTGCAGCGCCTGGCGTTGCAACGAGCTGTCGTATGATAGGCTGACGTACGTCGCCGAGCCGAACGGATAGGTAAGCTCCCCGACGAAATCGTGGGCAAGGTGCCAGTACCACCCCGACTGCGGATTGTTCGGAGCGCTCAACTGGGCGCTTTGATTGTTAAGGACCGTAGGTGTCCCATTGACGATGGCAAGACCATCATAGGTGACGCCCATGCTCGGGGCGTTGACGTTGTGGTTGAAGATCTGCTGGCTCTCGTTGCTGGCGTAGCTCCATCGAAATGAGCCTGCGCCGATTCGGGCGCGAACGTCGTATTCGTAAAACCAATCCAGTTCGTGAAACGGATCTGTATAAGGCCCGGCCGACCCGAAGAACGTGTAGCCGTTTTGATAGGGACCCGTGTAGCCGGCGGGCGCCGAGAACGTGTACGGCTGCGGTGCTTGCGTATACACGTCGGATTGATTGTTCAGCCAATAACGAAGCCGGACTTGGACGGTCGGCGCGACGTCGTACTTAAAATTGACGCTCCGCTGCTGAATATTATAGAAGTCCGGCGTGTTGCTGTAAAAGCAGCACATAATCGCCTTCGTCACATTATTGGCAGGTGCAAAACCTTGAACGCTCGGTGGTAAGAGCACGACTCGGGACGTGCAGGCGTTGGCGCCGAACGCAGGACAACTGTAGGGCTGACCGTTCAGTGAATTATAGCCGGAAAACGTACTCGGAGCTGCGAGCGGGAATCCGGCATAAACCTGTCCGGGTGATGTCTGACTCGAAGCTACGAAGCCGATTCCAACCCGCTTGTTCGGCGTCTCACCCACAAAAGCATAATGAGTATTGATGCCGCCGAGACCGTCCGTACCAATTGAGACGTTGAGCGACGGAGGGCCCGTCGGCACGCCGGGTTCCACGTTCACGAGGCCGCCGATCGCATTATTGATCTGCGGTGACGCTGCGCCGGGGCCGCGAATGACATCCATCGATAGGAACGCGTACGGATCGAGGTTCGCAAAGTTGAACGCGCCGGCGGTGCCTGTCACGTCGGGGTTGGTAATCAGCCGATGACCGTCGTACAAGGACAGGCTCTGATACGGCTGCGCGCCTCTGATGGAGACGCCCACTGGATTTATCGGATTGCTCAGCGGCTTCGTGCTGAAGAGCGAGTTTGTCGCTGGAGAGACGGCCGGGATCGTGACGACCCCTGGGATTTCGTTGAGAAACCTTGCGATCCCGATTTGGCCCTGGTCGCGGATCTCTTCCGCCGTGATGCGGTCGACCGCCGCCGGCGTAACATTGAACGGATGGGGGTCGGTGCCCACCGTAACGCGACCAATTTCTTTTAGGTTGACGGGAGATAACTGAACTGCGACCTTTAGCGCTTGATTTACAACGGTCAACGAAGTCTCGGTGGCGACCTGATAGCCCTTAGCAGAAGCGGAGACGCGATACAAGCCCGGAGCGAGCGTCGTCGTAAACGAACCATCTTTGGCACTCGTCACCTGTACCGTCTCGGGCCCTGTGAATCGAATCACGGCGTCTACAACAGGCTTTTTCGTCACCTCATTCGTCACGGTGCCGCTGATGGCGACACGCTCCTGTTGAGCTAGCGCCGCGGAGGCTGAACACAAAATAGCGACGGCAACCGCCAGGAAACAAACGGCCGAACGACCACGAAAATCGAGCATACGAAAGCGCCCTCCGAGACCGAGTTGGCTCAGTCTAGATGCGGACAGGGCAACGAATCATCGGAAAACTACCTAACGCCTACCTACATTAACCACTCAACTCAAAACGTCGGCTCTTTCCCTGAAGTCTCAAACTCTGCGGTCGACTTAGAATTCGGAACTACGGTTCGCGTATTGGTAGGGCCGTAGGTATAATTCCCATGCGGTCTCAGACCTCATCGGAGAAAATGAGAAAATGTTAACGCCTCCCCCGCCGTCGCTGCAAGACACCGTCGAAATCCAATATCTGACCGACACGAGGACCGCGCCCCGTGTTGAGCGGCCTACGGAATGGACGCGGCTCGATCTCGGTGTCATTAAGCGCGCCCTCATTCTCTCAAAAAGCTTCTTTCTCGGCCCGAAATCCTGGCGGGCGTGGCTCTACGTCGGCTTCCTGATCTTGCTGACCTCGTGGACCGCGTTTTTCACAACACAAAGCCTCTATTACCAGCGTATTCAAACCAATGCACTCGTCGCATACAACGGTCCGACCTTCTGGCAATCGTTCTTCCTCTCACAGTTGCTCGGACTTGTCGCCAGTGCCGCCTTTTGGTTCTCAGCGCCCTATCACGACATGTTCCTTCTGTGGTGGCGTACGTCGCTGACGGATTCAATTCTCAACAAGTATCTCAGCCGAAACAACTACTTGCGCCTCAATAATGTGCGCGACCTAGACAACCCGGACCAGCGCATCTCCGACGATATCAAGGTGATGTTGGACAAGATCTACTTCATGGTCACGTGGGGTCTGCAAACAATTTCACAACTGGTAGTGCTCGTGCCGTTGGTATACCGCGAGGCCGGCGTGCAGGTTCTCGGTATAGTATTATTGGCCGCTTCGTTGTCGCTCGTATATCCAAAGATCTTCGCATACTTTGTTCGTTACGACAATCTTCAATATCGAGCGGAGGCCGATTTTCGCTTTGGCCTCGTGAGACTCCGCGAGAATGCCGAAGCGATTGCTTTCTTTCGTGGCGAGCGCGCCGAACGTCGTGAGCTTGCTTCACGTTTTCGGAAGATAATCTCTGTAACCAAGTTTCTCATTGTTCGCACACTGTTTCAAAACATGGCGAGCGGTCTGTATTTCATTGGACTCGGGCTGATCCCGACGCTGCTACTTGCGCCTCGCTACTTTCATCACGAACTCGACCTGGGAGCCCTGAATAATATCACGACCGTCGTCGGCAGGGTCGAGGCACAACTAGCGCTCGGCGTCATCTTCTTTAACTATTACCTCGCCATGGCTGTTTCGGTCAACCGTCTTTGGAATCTGGTCCAAGGAATCGACCAGCCGAAAGAGACTCCGCCGAATGAGCGCGTCCGTGTGGTTGAGTCGAATTTCATAACGCTCGCCGACGTGACGGTTTTAACGCCTGATGGGAAACGCAGGCTAATTGAGGATGTCTCGTTCAGCGTCAACGAGGGGGACGCGATTCTCGTGACGGGACCCAATGGCAGCGGAAAAAGCTCGCTGCTGCGCGTTATCGCAGGCCTCTGGGATAGAGGCGCTGGGACCGTCGGCCGGCCGCCAAGGTCGGAGATGGCATTCCTGCCGCAGAGGCCGTACATGGTGCTGGGCGACCTTCGCGCACAGCTTATCTATCCAAGGGAAGAACTGAATGTAGCCGACGATGAGTTAGCACAACTTCTCAAGGAGGTGCACCTGGATCACGTCGTCGAGGCGCATGGAATGCGAACGCCACGAGACTGGGCGACCTTGCTTTCCATGGGCGAACAACAGCGGATCGCTTTTGCGCGACTGTTTATTACGCGGCCGAGGTTCGCCATCGTAGACGAAGCCACCAGCGCAATGGACATCGAGATGGAGACCGAGTTGTACGGTCGCCTCCGGGCAACCGGGACGGGCCTTGTCAGCGTTGGGCATCGGCCGACGCTTTTGCCATTCCACGACGCTATTTTGGTACTAACGGGCGATGGTGGCTGGCGGATCGTACCGCGAAATGAACTACGGCCATCGGGCGAGGGCGGCCCCATCGTCGCAAAGGAAGGCGAATAGCCAATTCAGGCGCTGATTGAATTTAGCACTTCGGCGCTTATCAGCCAGCGCGACCTCAAACCTAGCATGGACAGCACGGAATCGACGTGATGTTCGGCGGTGCGCTGACTGATACCGAGACGCTTGGCGATGGCGCGGTTTGAGAGACCGTTCGACAAGAGTTGAGCAACTTCGAGTTGGCGCGGTGTGAGGCGCGCCTTCTTCTTCTTTCCGGAAGTACCCCGCGTCTTGAACAGACGATCCAGCGCCACTTGAGCGCCCATTCTTTTCAGAGCCAGGCGCGCCGCCGACGGCGCACGCAAGCGGTAGGCAAGCACGGCTCTTATCAGCGGTAAACCATCGAGCCGCCCATCGTCGAGCGCGGCATCCTTCGTGCCGTACCGGTCGACGGCGTGAAGAATCGCGCGAGCCAAAACATTGGAGGGCTGATCGGCGAGCGTTGAAAGCAGCGTGCGCGCCCGAAACGCCTTGTCTTTGCTCGACGAAGTAGCGCCGATGCCGAGGATCAGTTCGCAGAAGTGCGGATCGTCGATATTCTGCAAGGCGGCGTCGATGATCCCCTCGGCTTGATCGCTCTCGCCTGACAGAATCTTTGCGCACGCCAGCAAGCCCGTAACGTGTCCGATTCGTGCGTTCTCGCGAGAACGGATCGCGAGCGCAAGGCCCTCGTTCTCATCGAAAAGATCGGGTAACCTAGACGGATCTCCGAGTGCCCGCAGCAGAGCATTAACGGCTGGCGCAAGCATCCTAACGCTGCCACCGGACGCGCGATCTACTACCTGTCGAAGTAGCTCGCTCGCTCGCGTGACGTCGCCTTGATACAACAGGTTCGTGGCGTAACCGAGAGCCGCATACGCCATCAGTCCGGAGTATCCTGACCGCATCGCGGTTTCGTGGCAAGTCTGCCACGCGGCGTTTGCTTCTTCAAACTGCCCATACGTAAACAGGATAGTCGCGAGGTCGCTGAAAGTCCCCACAATAAGATCCGGATCGCCTAGCCCCAACGCGATTTCCGTTGCCTCCTTGGCACGTTTCAGGGCTCCCTCACCTTGATCAAGCCGGGCGTGCACAAGGGCCAGCACGTCGTTTCGGCGCGCCAGGGTCCCTCGATCAGTCTTGTCCTTGACGGAAGAGGCTAAGCGTAGCGCTTCTTTCGTACGACCCAAGTGCGCCGCATGCAACGCCGCCAGGACCGTAGCTGCTTCGCGGAGGCGAGTGTTGCGGAGCCCTTTGAGTGAGGCCGTCTGCACCGCGAGTTCGTACGCGTCGAGAGTGTCCACGTCGTTCCAAGCCTGACGCGATTGCAGCAGGAGTATCTCGGCAATTTTCGCCGGGCGATCAAGTCGCTCGTATGCCCTCCGGGCAATCTCCAATGCAAACCGAACCTGATCCGAGGCACCGCTAGAGTACTGCGCAAGGGCCCGTTTCTCGGCGATCGCTGCGTATTGTTCACTGTGTTGATCGGTAAATCGCAGGGCCTCCTCGTAGAGGCGCGCTGCCTCTGAGTAGTTGTGCATCGAGACAGCCTGCTCCGCGGCCCGGAAATTAAAGGCAACCGCCTTCTCTGCGTTGCCTGCAGCGGACCAGTGAAACGCAATCTCGGAATCATGGTTGCGATCGGTCCACGTTTCGAGTTCTGCGGCGACTCGAGCGTGCAGGTCGGCCGCCTCGCCCGTCATCAGTTCCCTGTAAAGAACATCTGAATACAAGATATGCCGAAAGGATAAGACGTACCCCGCAGGTCCACCGAGCTCTCGAATGAGATACGCATTGCGGGCGCGTCGCATCGAAGCGAAAATCTCATCAACCGTGCGGCCACTCAGACTTGCAACGAGCCTTACGTCGAAAAAACGACCGACGACTGCGGCACAAATCAACGTTCGTTGATCGAGTTCACTCTGTTCGTAGAAGCGCTCGAGGACGGTGGTGCGAATTGTGGCGAAGCCAGGCGATCGCAAGTCTGCAGGGCTCGTGCTAAAAGCGGCGCGGAGCAGCTCTTCGGCAAACAGCGGATTGCCCTCAGATCGGTCTTTGATCCGCTCAACGAATTCGCGCGGCAGGCGATACGACGTGTCAGCCGCGCCGCGCACGAGCGCAGCGATCTCTGTGCGACCGAGGGGTTGCAGCTCGACGACCGCCGCCCCGGCGGCGCGCAGCCGGGACAACGTACGCGCGATCTCGGCTCGACGCTCCGTTGCCTCGGTGCGAAGCGTGGCGACCAGGAACAACGGTCCGGACGTTCTCGAAGAAGCCGCCACATAGTCCACCAGCGCCAGCGTTGCATCGTCAGCCCAGTGCAGGTCCTCGATCAGCACAAAGTTCGGTTTCCCGCCTTTTTCTCCGGACAAGGCCGACCTAATTGCCGCCAGCCTACGAAGATGCCGCTCGTTATTATCCCTGAATTGTCCGTCCAAGCCGGTCGGAAACAGTTCGGAATCTATAGTCTCCTCGCCGCGCAGAGCCCTGACGATCTCCGCGATTGGAAAAAGCGGGGCGCTGAGGCGCTCTATGCACTGTGCCTCCGCGTATCGCGCGAACTCGCCCTCAACTGAGGCTTTGAATTCCCGGACGAGGCGACTCTTGCCGATTCCTGTGTCGCCGGCTAGCGCGACAACGGCGGTGCGCCCGCTTCGAGCTTCTTCAAAGCGGTCATTGAGCAGGACCAGTTCGTCGTGGCGGCCGACGAGCTGTGGCGAGACAAACGAAGGGATTTTCACGGTGGCGGCTCGTTTTCAACGGTCGGCCCGGCCCTTCCATTCCATAGGTAGAATGCCGATGTGACTACCGATAGGCCGGCCTACTGTATGACGATTGAAGTCGGCTCCGAGGACGTCCAAACGGCTCGATGAACCAGAGGATCGGTGAGATGACGAAACGCGGCTTCGACTTCGTCACGGGCGCAGAAGCGGTGGGAACCGAGGTCGCGCAACCGCTGATCGATCCGCTTCGCAAGGCCGTGCTCGCGCTCCCAAAGTAGGTCGCCGATACGCTCGGCGACCGCCCTGGGTTCAACGAAGAGCGCTTTCATCTCGTACGGGTCGCTTCCGGCATTCATAACGGGCCCGCCGTACAGAGGGTCGCCATTCTCGTCATGGCCGACCGCTGCGACCGGGATCGTGCCGAACAGATCGTAGAGTATCGGCGCGACGAGCGCGTAGTGGGCCGCGACGATACTTGCGTCAGTTGAGGTAGATCGCCTTGGAGTTCGATCGTGTCCATGCGCAACGGCGTAATTCTATCGCCGCCGTTCTTCACCCACCGACACGTCAGCCGAAGGCAGGATTGAATAGCTCGTATTCTTGCTTCCGCCCGGGTTCTTCAACAGCACATCGCGTGCAAGAAGCTCAGCGATGTCTCGCTGGGCAGTATCGAGCGACGTCTTGGCGATTGTGGCCCATTTTTTTGCGGTGAGCTTACCTTCGAACTCGTGAAGAAATCGCCCAAGCACCTTCTTCTGGCGAGCGTTAAAGGCGATGTCCTGATGGTGCCTCCAGAACCTTGCCGCACGTAAGACTTCACCGAGGATCACGAGCGCATGCTCGGCGGCACGCGCGTAACAGGCGAGAAACCATTCTAGCCACAGCGTGATATCGAGATCGCCAAGTTGCGTTTGCTCCAGCATGTCGTAGTAGCGCGCCTTGTCGCGGCGAATTTGTCTCGACATGCTAATGAAGCGCGCGCTCGCGACTTCGTCTTGCGCCAGAGCCATGTCAGCGATTGCGCGACCGATGCGCCCGTTTCCGTCAGCGTAAGGGTGGATCGTGACAAACCATAAATGCGCATATGCGGTGCGGATTAAACCATCGAGACCGTTCTTCGCGTTGAACCAGGAGAGAAAACGATCGACTTCGTCCGGCACTCGCTGCGCGCGCGGCGCTTCGAAGTGAACGCGTCGGCGGTGGACTGGCCCGGAGACGACTTGCATGGGGCCGTTCGAGTCGTCGCGCCAACGCGCGATTGGGATGCGAGCATTCTCACCTCGTTCCAGCGGAAAGAGTTCGGCGTGCCAGCGGTGCAAGCGGTCCACGGTCAGGGGGTGCGCGAACTGCTGGGTGGCGTCCAACGTCATGGCGACCACTCCATCTGCGCGCGCATCTTCGGGTCCGAGCCCTCCTTCGGGTAGCCCAAGACGCCGGGCGACTGAAGAGCGCACGGCTTCGGGGTCTAGCTTCTCGCCCTCGATCTCCGACGTTTCGATAGCCTCTTCCGTAACGGCGCGGCCGAAGACGTCCCGACACTCGTTGAACCCCGCCTCTCGCAAAGCGCCGTCGAGAATCCCTTGCCGATGACGTGCCTCGCCGACGCTTGACAACACGGCCTCCGCGTTCCAGCGAAAGTGCGGCCATTCGGGACGCTCCCAAATGTACCGTGGAGGGCGGGCGATCTCGGTTTGCCGCATATATTGCGGCAAATCATACCACGATTTCACCGCACCAGGCAAGGGATTCGCCGCAGTTCGTGCGGTGAATTGGCTCTACATTCGCCGCGGAGTCGCCGATCGTCGCCCACTAGGGGCTGATCACGTGGAATACGAACGTATGTTCGAGGTGGCCCCAGGCAACCACTTTGGTCCCGCTCGCCTCTCGGCTCGTCTGGGCCGCCAGAAGGCATTCTGAGCTGAACCGGATGTGACACACCATGGCTAACAAAGCGTACATGTTCGCTCGCCCCGGAGGCGCCATCTTACTTGGCGAGGCCTACGGCCATGCGGCTTTTGGATTCGAAACTGACGAAGTCGGCACGACGCTTGTCGGAGGCGTAGAGCTAGCCGGCGGAAAGACGTCGCACGTCGACGACGCGATGGACTTCTGGTTCGAACTAACCGACAATCCTCAAATATTTATGGCCTCGTTGGTTCCGTACGGCCGCCACACGCGTTACGACATGGCGAAGATTCTTGAAGTAGACGCCCCAAATGTTGAGGCCGCGCAGGCCGTGATCAAGCGGATTAAGGCGACCGATTACAACCTTCTGTCGCAAAACTGCTTAACTGACAGCATCGAAGCTCTGCAGGCGTTCGGAGTGAAGGGGCTGCCGGGAGGTGCGCGTCCGAGCGGAGTGTTCGGAGGAATTGACGCTTCGATTGTCCCGCTCGTCGAGCCATGGCCGGGGCTCCTGCTGGACGTGTCGCTATATGAACAACCCGACCAATTCGGAATCCGTACCGACCCCGATGTAGATGCAAACGAAAATGCTTCAGATCCAGCCGCGGACCAGGGAGAAGACAGTTTCGATGGCCCGCACCCCCAACCCATCATAAGCTCGATCCTCGTGCGCAAAGGGCATCTTGCCGTGTACCCCAATCAAGGTTTCGACGGGACACCGATCGTTCTCGAAGTCGGCAAAGTCTTCAACGTGAAAGACGTGAAAGACCAAGTTTGGGCTGATAAGACGATTCGGTCTTGGTTTGCGTCCACTTCGGCATTTGATCCGGCTGAGCCAAAGACCCAGTTATAGGGTCGCCGATTGCGAGTGCTCGGGTGGACGCTGCCCGATTCAGCCTCTTAGCAGGTTGCCGAGAATAAAAGCAACGTTGGCCGGGCGTTCGGCCAGACGGCGCATAAAATAAGGATACCAGGCGCGGCCGAAGGGCGCCGCGATGCGCACCGGGTAGCCTTCGGCGATCAGCTGCCGCTGTAAGCGCGGCCGGACACCGTAAAGCATCTGAAACTCGAAGCGCTCGCCCGCCTTCACCGCGTTCGCGCCCGCAAAACCGATCGCGTGCCGGATCGCGTCCTCATCGTGTGTCGCGATCGCGCAAAACCCGCCGCCGCGCAGCGCACGCTCGATCAATCGTCCGTATTGCAGGTCGACGTCAGCTTTGCGCGGATAGGCGACGTCCGGCGACTCAAGATACGCGCCCTTGACGAGGCGCAAGTTCGGCTGCAAAGCCAGCAGCGCATCGAGGTCGCTGGGAGTTCGGTATAGATAAGCTTGCAGTACCACGCCCACGTTCGCAAAGCCGGCGCCGTGCAAACCGCGATAGATGCGCAAGGTCGGATCGACGTACCACGACTCTTCCATATCCATGCGCACGAAGATCCCGAGACTCGCGGCATAGGCGACGAGCTCGCTAACGTTCTGCGCGGCTAATGCCTCATCGATCGCGAGACCGAGGTGGGTGAGCTTCAGCGCCACATTGGCTTGCAGGCGTTCCGCCGCAATTCGGGCCAAGAGCGTCCGATACTCCGCCACAACCGCGCGCGTCTCCGCCTCGCCGGCGACGCCTTCGCCAAGAATCGCCGACGCGATCCGAAAGCCAGCCGCATTTAGATTCCGCGCAATCGGGACGAACTGATCGAGCGTCTCGCCGGCGACGAAGCGTGAGCCGCCGAAGCGCAAGCCGTACCGGGCGGCCATCCGATTGAGCCAGGCATTCCGCGACGCCTCAAGCAGCAGCGATCGCGCGGCAGCTGCGGCGCTCAACTTCTGAGCGCGAGCGTCATGCCAAGCTTGCCGACGAAGCGTAACACGACTTGCCGTTCAAGATATAATTTGTGAAATGGACTCCGTCGCGATGGGCTGGCGTGCACTGGGCTGGGGGAAGGCATGGTTCGCGTTCTTCGCACTCGTCTTCAGCTATGCCGGTGGGGCCGGTTTTGCCGCGCAAAGCTTCTCGCGTTGCCCAAGTGAGTACAGCGTTCTCATCTACACGCCACCGGTTCAGACCGCATGGGATACTCTTTGGTTGCCGTGGAGCGTTCTTACGGCGATCCCGTACGGCCTCATGTTTTACGGCGGCCCTCAAGCAGAATTCTTCGCAGCCATCGTGGCCTTTGCGTCGGCCGCCTTCTTAAAACGGGGGTTGGCAAGGGTCTACCTGAGCGGATTGCCACTCTTAGCTGCCTGCACGCCGATCGCAATCCTATCTTGGCACTTTTGGTTCGCGAGGTTCTGGGCGCACGTCGGAAAGTGCTAGCCTCGGCACACCGGCAGTCCGACTGAAGCGCGGCCCTCACCCTTCGTCGAAGCGCTTGGCATGCGTATTTTCGAGAGTTCTTGGGGACCATGCTGTTTTTGCGGCCTGCCGATTAAAAAGGTTGGCCCCGACCCTTGCGAGGTTGTGGTGACGCCAAATGGGAGTGAACTCTGGCAAACGTGGTTCTGCCACGGCGCGTGCTTCCGCGATCGGCTTACCGATCCGCCAGATGCGCCAGGCACATTCACGCCGGTGCACTTTTGAGTAGCGAGGACATCATGCGCGAGACTGGATTTGAACCAGCACGGAGTTGCCCCCGCTAGCCCCTCAAGCTAGTGCGTCTACCAATTTCGCCACTCGCGCACGGAGGCTTCGGCGGGGCTAATGCGACGCGCCGGGCACTCCGACCTTGGCGCCGGCTATTTCAGTTTCGGGTCGAGGGCGTCGCGCATCCCGTCGCCCAGATAATTGACGGCGAGCACGGTGATCAGGATGCAGAGACCGGGGAAGACCGCGACCCAGGGTGCGATGGTCATCTGCGATTCCGCGTTGGCGAGCATGTTGCCCCACGACGCGGTCGGCGGCTGAATCCCGAAACCGAGAAACGAGAGCGTAGACTCCAAAATGATCACGTTGGCGACCTCGAGCGTCCCCTGAACGATGATTGGAGCGACCGCGTTCGGCAAGAGGTGCCGGAAAATGATCCGTCCATCGCGCCCGCCGATCGCCCGCGCCGCCTCGCAGAATTCTTTTTCGCGCAGCGAGAGGAACGACGCGCGCACGAGACGCGCGACGGCGGGCCACGTTAGGATCCCGATGATGACCACGATGACGCCGAAACTGAGTGAGGCCCGCGTCGAAGTCGCGGCCACGATCGCGGTGAGCACGAGCAATAGCGGTAAGAGCGGGATCGAGAGAAAGACGTCGGTCAGCCGCATCAGCGCGTAGTCGACCCAGCCGCCGTAATAGCCGGCGATTGCGCCGAGCACCGTTCCGATCGACAACTCCATCAGCACGGCGAAGATCGCAACCTGCAGCGAGATCTGCGCCCCGAAGATCAGCCGCGAGAGCAGATCGCGACCGTTCTCGTCGGTCCCCAAGAGATGTCCGCCGATCCCCGGTGCGACGGCGTAGCCCTGCCAATGCACCTGATCGATCGCGTTGGGATCCTGAAGGTGAAGCAGCGGCGCCAAGATGGCGACCGATGCGACGAATATCAGAACGACTGCGCCGGCGATCGCCAATCTGTGGCGGCGGAAACGCTTCCAAACGCCATGGCGTTCGAGCCGAAAATCGGTTTCATCGGCGGCGAGGGCGAGCGCGCCGGGCGTTAGCGTCGTGGCCATCAGTCGTACTTCACGCGCGGATCGAGCCACGCGTATGCGACGTCGGCGAGCAGATTGAAGAACACGACCAGAAACGAGATCATCATCAGATAGCCCATCAGCAGCGAGAAATCGAACTGCCCGAGGGCGTTGAAGAACAGCCGTCCCATCCCGGGCCAGGCGAAGATCGACTCGGTTACGATCGCACCCCCGACCAAGCTAGGCAGCGAGAGTGCGACGACCGTGACGACCGGGATCAGTGCATTCTTCAAACCATGATGCACGATGATGCGCAGCCGATCGAGCCCTTTGGCCGCGGCGGTCCGCATGTAGTCGGTTCTGATGACCTCCAGCATCGAACTGCGCGTGAAGCGGCTCCAGGTGGCCAAGAACAGCAAGCTCAGAACGACCGCGGGCAAGATGACGTGCTCGATGCGATCGCCGACGCTGAAGGTGTCGCTCGAACTGATCCCCGCCGACGGGAGAGCGATGTGGTAGCCGAACGCGGTGATCCCGTACACCGCGAACGCCAGCTGCATCATCAGCGCGAACCAGAAGACCGGCATCGACTGACCGAAAAACGCGAACGTGGTGATGATGTAATCGAGCAGCGTGTAGGGCTTGACCGCTGCGATGATGCCAAAGGTCACGCCGAACGTGATCGAGATCGCGAACGCGCAGCCCATCAGGAAGAGCGTCGCCGGCATCCGCTCCAGGATCGCCGTCTTGACGTCCTCAGAATTCGAGGTCGAATAGCCGAAGTCGCCGACGACGATCTTTGAAAGCCACGCGAGATACTGCTTCCAGACCGGCTGATCGAGCCCGAGGTTGTGGCTGAGCCGTTGGATGTCGGCCTGCGTGATGTGCGGATTCTGGAGATACGGCGCAAGCGGGCCGCCCGGCGCGTTGTGCAAGATGCCGAAGATGATGATCGAGATCAGGACCAGGAGCGGAATCGCCTCGAGGCTCCTGCGCACAACGTAGTTGAACAGTAAACTCACCCTCCGGTGCCGGTTCGCGCAGCCTGTTAACGAGCGGCGCGCGCGATTCCTCGTTGGAAGCGTCTACGAGGAAGCTTTTGAGGAAACGTTGAGGCCGAGTAGCGAGCGCGCCTCGGCCGGCGTCGCGCAAGGGCGCTCGGCTTCGGCGGAGATCCGCGCCACGCGCGCGACCAGCTCCTCGTTGGACGCCAGCCTTCCTTTCGAATAGTAGATATTGTCCTCGAGTCCAACCCGAACGTGGCCGCCCATTGCCAGAGCTGCCAGCGTCATCGGCAGTTGGTGACGACCGATCCCCGCGACCGACCACGTGCAGCCGATGGGAAGCGAATCAACGAGATGCGTCAGGTTTCGAACGCTCGCATCGAGCGCGCCGGGGACGCCCAGGACGAAATCGACGTGCGAAGGGAATCGAACGAGGCCCTCGCGCGCAAGGAATTTCGCATTGTCGAGATGTCCGGCGTCGAAGATCTCGAGTTCGGGGACGACGCCGTAGGTTTCCATTTCGCGCAGGAGGGCGCGCATGATCGGAAACGAGTTCTCGAAAATCTCGTCGCCGAAATTCACGCTCCCGCAAGTCAACGTCGCCATCTCGGGACGCAGGCGCAGCGGAGCGGCGCGTTGCTCGACGCTCATCCCGATAGCACCCCCGGTCGTGAACTGGACGATCAGATCGGTTCGCGCGCGAATCGCTTCGAGCGCTTCAGCGAAGCGCTCGACGTCGCTGGTGTTCGCGCCCGCGTCAGTGCGGCAATGGACGTGGATGATCGAAGCGCCCGCAGCCTGGCAGCGCGCCGCGGTTTCGCCCAGTTGCTGCGGCGTCAGCGGGAGGTGCGGCGTTTGCTCGGGCCTGAGTTCCGCGCCGACGGCGGCGACCGTCACGATCAGCGGTTGCATCACGCGACGCTTTCGAGAAATACGACATGGGGGCCCGCGCCGTCGAAAGGATGAACGACCGCGGCGCTCGCACCGAAGAGAGCCATGCAGATTCTGAAGATCCCGTTCGCGATCGTCGTCGTGCTCTTCGTGACAGTCCTCGTCGCGGCGGGATTCGTGTGGTTCCGTGCCGAGCAGATCATCGGCGCTCGCATGCATTTGCCGCCCTTCGTTTTTAGCTCCGCCGGAGGCGACGCGCTGCGCGGCGCGCATCTTGCCGGCAGCGTCGCCGGGTGCACTGACTGCCACGGCCAAAATTTGGCCGGCGGCCCTTTCATAGCCGACTCGTCGTTCGCCATCCTCTACGCTCCGAACCTTACCGGAGGCGCCGGGGGCGTCGGCTTCTTCTATACGGACGCCGATTTCGAACGCGCGATTCGGCACGGGCTCCGCCCCGACGGCACCAAACTGATGATCATGCCGTCAACTTCCTATCAATATTTCAGCGACCAGGACCTACGCGACGTGATCGCCTTCGTTCGCGCAAGCGGCCCGGTAGCCAATGAGACGAAGCCACGCCAAATCGGACCGCTCGGACACGTGCTAATCGCAATCGGCGCGATTCAGTTTCCCGCCGATCGCGTCGATCACACGGCCGACCATCCGGCCGCGCAACCGCCGGCCGTCGACGTCACGTACGGGCGCTATCTTGCGCACATCGGCGGCTGTTTCGATTGTCACGGTCCCAATCTCGCGGGGGGCCATTACGAAGGCTCGCCCCAAGATCCGCCGGCGGCAAACATTACGCCCGCGGCGATCGGGTGGTGGACTCTCACCGATTTCAAGCGGACCATCCAGACCGGCCGTGACCCAAAGAAACACGAACTCAATGCTTTTATGCCGTGGCGCAGCTTGGCGAAAATGACCGATGATGAGTTCAACGCGATCTATGCGTTCTTGCGCAGCGTGCCCGCGGTCGCTTCGACCCAGAACTAAGCCACTTCACGGCGCCTCTTCGCCGGCGTACACGTCGTAGGTGGGCAGACCGGTTGCCCGCTCGACGGCGCGCAGAAAATCAGCGGCGTCGTATGTTCCCTCGGGTCCGCTCGGCGCGACCGTGCAGGCGACGACGCGTAACGGCCGCTCGCAGCGCAAATCGAGTCGAGCGGCGAGCGATACGAACGTCTTCCCCTTGAACGCGATACGCGTCGGGTCGGCGACGACGACTTGGCGCGATTCCCGCGCGTGAGCTAAGCGAGTCGCGTGCTCCGCCGTCAAAGCGCCCTCGATACGAAGAATTGGATGGGCAGGATCGGGCTCGGCAACCCGGAGACGCTCGACGAGAGCGCGCACGTCCTCGACCGCGCGATGCAGCGTCGGCGCCGTCGAGCCGACGGCGACGACGATCGCGTCCTCTCGCCCGCGCAACGCGGCGAGCCGGTCGTTGGCGCCATCGAACACGACGAAATCGCAACGCTGCGCGAGGCGCGTGGCGAGCCGATCGAGTGCGCTGGCGCGGGCCGGCCCCGCGACCTCGTAATAACCCTCGGCTCGGACGCGCGCCAGCACGATCTCCCCGAGCGCCGCACGTTCGCCGGTCCTCTCGAGCACGTCGAGGCCCGCGCTGCGCGAAACGATCGTTGCCGCAGCGGTGATCAACGTCCCGGGATAAAGGTAGATGCGCGGCTTCGGTTGGCCGTTCAAAACATCGTAGCGTTCTCCATCGCGGCCCGCCGAGCAGAGCGCGAAGGACGTCTCCTCGCGATGAAGCGCCTGACAGACCGCGACGACGTCGACCGACTTGCCGGCGTTTTTGCTCGTCCCCACGACCGCAATCGAGCGCGACCCGGCGGCGCGCGCTAACGTCAGCAGCCGCGCACCGACGTCGACGCGGCCGGCCTTCATCCGACGTTGAAGTACTTGAGCGCCGCGAACAAGAGTCCGGTGACGATCAACGCGATGCCGCCGATAACTCCCGCGCGTTCTTCGGCGCGCTCCCCCAGAAGGTGGCCGAGCGCCAGCCCCAAGATCGTCGCGGCGACCGAAAAGCACGCGATCGTTGCGAGCGTAACGGCAAGCGGTACGCCGATGTAGACGATCGAGAAGCCGATACCGAGGGAATCGAGACTGATCGATAGCGAGGCGATGAAAAGTCCATAGCCACGCGACAGATCGAAGCGCTGTTCGACCTCACGAATCGTTTCGAAGATCATGTATCCGCCGATCGCAACGAGTGCTGCGAAGCCCAAGTAGCCGGCGACGTCGCCCAACATCTTTCCGATCAGCGCGCCCAGTCCGGCCCCGATCAGGTTCATCGTCACTTCGGCCGTAGCGAAGGCGATGCCGATGCGAAACCGCCCCTTTTGCCCCCGAATCCCGACGCCGACGCAGACCGCGAAGACGTCGAGCGCGAGAGAGCCCGCGATGAGAACGACGCGTAAGGCCGACAAAAGCATCCGCAGCCATTACCGCCGCGCCGCCCGAAAACCCGTTTACGTTAGGCGCTAATCGTGGCGATCGGACGTCCCAGCAAGATGCCGACGGTATGGCGCAACTGAGCCAGCGTGAACGGCTTGTCCAAGAACGCGTCGGCGCCCGCTTCGCGCGCGTGCGCCCCGACCGACGTGCGATCGTGACCGCTGATCATCAAAATCGGCGTCTTGCGCGGAGCCGGCTCGGCGGCGCGAACGCGCCGAACGAATTCGATTCCGCTGATGCCCGGCAACATGAAATCGGAGATGATCGCATCGAACGGCGGTTCTTGTGCCAGCAACGCCAAGGCGCTTTCGGCATCGTGGACGGCCGTGACGTGCGCGACGGGGCGAAGCACGAGGGTAAGCAGCGTACAGACCGCGGCATCGTCGTCCGCGACCAAAACACGTTTGCGCGCTCCTAAGCCGGTCGCGATCGTTTCCACAGTCCAGCCTTCGGCATTTCCTGCCTCTGCCGCCTCGGGAAGCCGTCACACGCTCAGTTAAGATTTTGTAGGGAAGCGCTCGGGCCGCCTCGCAGAGCGGCAAATGACGCCGATGCGTGCGGCACTCCTGCTCCTGCTGCTCCTCTTCTTGGCCCCGCTCGTCAATCTGACGTTGTCGGTTCCGCCGGGGGAGATAGCATCTGCTCTCAATGCGCAGCAAACCGTCGCCGCGATCCGCGTCACGCTGTTGGCATCGCTGACCGCCGTCGCGCTCGCGAGCGTGCTCGGCGTCCCCGCGGCCTACGTACTCTCGCGCGCTACGCGAACGTGGCGCACGCTCTTATTGTTCGTGCTCGCACTTCCGCTGGCGCTTCCGCCGGTGGCCTCGGGGATCTTGTTACTCGGTCTCTTCGGGGCGCGCCGCCCGATCGGAGCGTGGTTGCTCGCGCACGGCATCGGAATCGTCGACACGTTTGCCGGAGTCGCGATCAGCGAGTTCTTCGTCGCCGGCTCATTCGTAGCGATCGCCGCGACCGCCGCATTCAGCGAACTCGACCCGACGTACGAAGAAGCGGCCCGCACGCTGGGCGCGTCGCCCGCGCGCGTCTTTCTGCGCGTCGCACTTCCGCTCGCCGCGCCCGGAATCGTCGCCGGGATGCTGCTCGCCTGGCTGCGCGCTCTCGGCGAATACGGAGCGACATCGGTCGTCGCGTACCACCCGGCATCTCTGCCGATCGAACTGTACGTCGCGCTTTCCGCCGACGGGGTCACGCGAGCGCTCGCTCTCGCCGAAGTGTTCTTTATCCTTACCGCCCTCGCGATGGCCCTGATCTGGCTCTTGCGAAGGCGGCTCGCGTGATGCAAAGGCACTTCTTCTTCCTCGCGAAGCGCTTCGTCGCCGGCGAGACGATCGAGTCGGCGCTCGTAGCCGTCCGCGCACTCAACGCGCAGGGGATGAGCGCGACGCTCGATTTCTTGGGCGAAGACATCACCGATTGGAGTGAGGCGGATCGAACGCGCGACGTGTATCTCGAGATGCTCGCGGCGCTCGAGCGCGAGGGCGTGCGCAGCAACGTCTCGGTAAAATTGACGGCGCTCGGGCTATTGCTCGACTTCGAACGCTGCGTCGAACATCTTACGGCTATCGTCAAGCGCGCCGCCAACCTCCGCGATCCGTTCGTGCGCATCGACATGGAAGGCTCGGTCGTGACACAGCGGACGCTCGACGTTTTCGAGCGCGTCTATGCCGAGCATCGCAACGTGGGCCCGGTCGTTCAGGCGTACTTGCGGCGTTCGCCAAGCGACGTCGAACGCGCGATCCAGCTGGGGGGGCGCGTGCGCTTGTGTAAGGGTGCGTATCGCGAACAGCCCGAGATCGCTTATCAGGACATGCCCACGATCAGGCGCCACTATCTTCTTCTCGCCGAAGCGTTGCTATCGCGCGGCAACTATCCCGCCATCGCGACGCACGACGAGCGTTTGATCACCTCGATCAAAGCCTTCACGGCCGAGCGCAAAATCGGCGCCGACCGCTTCGAGTTTCAACTTCTGTACGGCGTGCGGCCGGAGCTTCAGCGCCGCCTTGTGGCCGAGGGCTACCGGGTGCGCATCTACGTCCCATTCGGAACGCATTGGGCGGGCTATTTCTACCGCCGCATCATGGAACGGCGCGAAAACGCCCTGTTCGCCCTCCGCTCCCTCCTCTCACGCTAGCGATCCCCAATTCGTTCGACCTTGAGCATGCGGTCGGATTCGATGAGCCGCGCTATGGTGTTCAGCCCGCTTTCGAGTTCGCCGAAGACCGTGAAATCGTGGTCGAGGTGGAGCTGGGGCGAAATCGTGATGTAGAACTGCGTCCCGGCTGAATCCCGGACGGCGTGGCCGTCTTTGTAGTTGAGCCCCATCGAGATCACGCCCGTGCGCTGTTCGATCGGATTCTCTTCAGCCGGAATCGTATACCCCGCGTCGCCCTCGCCATTGTCGTTCGGGTCGCCGGTCTGGACGACGAAATCGGGCACGATCCGGAACCAGCGGTTTCCGTCATAATATCCGCTGCCCGTAAGTTTGAGGAAGTTCGCGACGGTCAGCGGCGCCCACTCGGGGTAGAGGCGCACGACGATGTCACCTTTGGTCGTGCGAACGCGCACGCGTGGATGGTTTCCGGGCAATGCCCCGTTCAGTTGCGCGGCACTCGCCGGCGCGAATGGGACGGACTGCACGACGTCGTCGAGCGTCGGCGCCACGGGCTTCGCTCCGCTGCTCTCGCTCGGTGTTGGCGACGCGCCCTCGCGGTTCGGCCGGTCGGGCGGTGGCAGGTTTAAATCCGGCGGTAATGCAGTGAGGTGATCGGTGGGAGGCAATTTGGCGAGCGCGCGCAACGCTTCACGCGCTTGAAGCTGGACGCGCCAGGACGGATCCTTCAGCAGCGGCGTCACGAGATCGGCCGCGTCGGCGTCGCTTCGCTTGCCCCAGGCCCGAACCGCCTCAATGCGAACGAGCTCGTCGCTATCGCCCAGCGCCCGCACGAGCGTTTCGCGCTCGACGCCGGCCGCATAGCCCCGAAAAATCGTCCACATCACGTGCCAGCGAACGCTCCGGTTTCGCTCGCTTTCGAAGGCAGCGGTTAGCGCGGCGGAAACCGCGGCGGCTTGGTTCGACGTACGAAACGCCTCGAGCGCGACGGCGGCGTGCCCGCGCACGGTCGCATCGCTGTCGCCGCGCATGGCAGCGATCAGCGTTTCGGCGGTACCGCTCGAAGGGTTCGGCTGGGAAGCTGCAATCCTACCGATCGCGTCGGCCGCCGCGTAACGGACCGCCGAACTCGCGTCGCTCGAGATCAATTGGCGCTCGTCTTCCAAGGCATCCTGGTCTTCGAGGAGACCCAATGAATAGGCGAGCATCGCCCGTAGCGAAACGTCGGCTGCGGCTGCCAGATGTGCGTGAAGAGGCTTTCGGGCCTCGGCTCGCTTCGAACGGCCCAGCGCCAAGGCGGCGCGAGCGGCGACTGCCGGTTGCTCGTCAAGCATAGCCACCAGGGCCGGGTCGGCGACGCGACGGCCCTCAGCCGAAAGAATCGCTCGCTCGGCCGGTGGAAGCGCAGCCAAGGCCAGCGCTCCACAGAAAAGGGGTACAAAGAGGGCGAGAACGAGCGAGATCTTCACGGACTCTAACCAACTTTCCGGGGCGCGAATGCGTTACTTAATCGCAGGCACGCAGTCCCCGACCCTCCACGTCAGGGCGAGCGGCGCCCAAATCCCCGGAAGACTGATGGAAGGTAACATCCTCGATGGCGACTCCCAAGCGCAAGCCCGGCGGCGGCATGACCGTACGTGAAGCCGGACAAAAAGGCGGCGAAACCGTCAAGCGCAAGTACGGCCCTGAATTCTACGAGCAGATCGGCCGCAAGGGCGGTGAAGCGACGAAGCAGGCTCACGGCCACGAATTCTACGAGCAGATCGGAAAGAAGGGCGGGAAGAAAGGCGGCGAAGCCACGCGCGATCGCTACGGCCCATCATTCTACGAAGAGATCGGACAAAAGGGCGGTCAGAAGGTCAAGCAATTAATCGAAGAAGGCAAGAGAGCTGCGGCTGCGGCTCGCGAGAAAAAAGCCTCCTAGTGAACGGACGCGCGCGAAGCGCGTTAGCTCTGCTCGGTTTCGTCGCGCTGGTCTGCGGACTGGCGCCGGCCGCCCGGGCGCTCCCTCCGCCTGGCGCGCCGCGCGGACGGCCGACCTCGACGCCGTCCGCGGTCCCGTCGAACGCGCTCGTGCTGCCGATCGGTTCGCCTATCGATTTCGTGTTGGAAGACACCATGAGCTCGAGCAAATCGCGCGAGGGCCAGACGATCCACATGCACCTGCGCAATCCTTTGGTCGTCAACGGCGTCACCCTCGCGAAGGCCGATGAGCCGGCGATCCTCAAGGTTCTCTCCGCGCACCGTGCGACTGCCGGCGACAACGATGGCTCGCTTCAGATTGCGATCCAGCCTCTCGAGCTGGAAGGTCACGGAACGCTACCCATTCGTCCCAATCACGAGTATCTGACGATCGAGCATACCGGCGGCCAACTCGCGACGCGCGCGACGACCGACACGATCACCGATATCTTCGTTCCGGGCGCCGTCCTTTACAACGCCCTGCGCAGGGGACACGACTTCGTGCTGCCGCCAGGTGCGATTCTACGCGCTCAGACGGCTGCGACGATCGATGCCACCAACCCCAAGGCGATCGCGATCGTCATCCCCCGGCCCGCGATCCTGAGCAGCGACGCTCCCCATTCGGATTTCACGCCTCCGCCGATCTACACGCCGGTTCCGCCTCCGCCGAAGAAACCGAAGCCGACCCCCAAGCCGAAGCCGACGCCCACGCCAACCGAGGTGCCCTTCGCGCCGACCGACAGCCCAACACAGCCTGCTCCGACAGGGACCGGCTGAGCGCGAGGCGCAGTCCGCTCGCATGAAGCGTGTTGTTGCAAGCCTTTTAGCCTTTTTTGGAACGTTAGCCGTAGCCGCGGCCGCCGACAAGTTATCGGGGGTGCCGCTGCCGAGTGAAGTGTCGTTCGTCACTAAGGTCAGCGCCGATCTCCAGGCGCGCTTTCCGACACCGGACGCTGCGCGCAGGGCCGGTTACCTCCGCTTCACGGACGAAGACAACACGGGCGCAATCTCGTACGCGAACAAGCACTGGACCAGCAGCGACGAGGCTCATCCGAGCCAGCTCTGGTACGACGTTAACGGGCGTCTGCTCGGCGCCGATTTTTCGGTGCTGCAAGCCGATTCGCCGCAGGCTCCTCAAAAGTGGGGAGTCGACCCGCGCCGCTGGATAAAGTTCGGCGCGCACGATCACTACGGTTTGGTCGGCCCGAACGGCACGACGATCTACAGCGGCATGGGAATGAAAAAACTGCCGCCCGGCGCGAGCCTCGAACATCCAACCGCCGCCATGCTGGTGGCGGCGGGCGTCGCCAAGAGTACGAGCGACGTACGCTTCACGTTCTTGTTCCCCGCGATTTGGGATCTCGAAGTGTGGGTGCTCCCGAACCCCAGCGGCGCCTTTGCCGAAAGCAATCCCGACGTCAAACCCGTCAAAGGCGGCGGTTCGAGCTAAAGCCTTACCGCACAAGCCCAGCCACGCGAACCAGTCCCGTTTTCTCTCCCAACGGTAACTAAGAAAGCCTGGAAACGGCGCTTCCCTACCGACGCGTTCTCCGCAAGCGAAGCGCCCGCTACGGTTCGGTCGAGGTCTGCGAATACGCGAGCCGGCAAAGCGGGCGCGATGCGCGCACGTTGCGGAGCGGGGCGCCTGCACCAGCCGAGGCGTGACGCCGAGGCGCCCGTGCAGTTTCCGAGGCGCAGCGTTTTCCATGGAGGGAAAACGCTCGCCGTACCCGCGGAGCAATGTCGCGCGATCGCGTCCGCTAAACTTCCGTTCGAGACCGAACCGTCGCGGATGCCGAGCTAAACTAAAACCTCAACAGTTCGAAGCGACTTCCTCGGCTTTCTTGGTTGCCGCGCTTTCGGCGTCGCCGATTCGATCGCGCTGGGTTTGCATACGCAGGTAGCTGCGAACGTCGTTGCGTTCCTTCGGATCGGTGTCCACGTAGTTGATGTCGCTCGGCGCGCCGACCATCGTCGGACCCGGGCCGAGATTTGGCTGTGACACCGCCAACATCTGCGTAAACGAATCAGGCCCGAGGTTCTTGGTGGACGCCATCTCCATCATCACGTGAATCACTGAGAGCGTATCCAGCTCGATCTGGTGCTGGCGATCGTAGCTCTTCTGTAATTGCGCGGCGACCTCGCGAGCCTGCTTCGCCTCTTCGGGATCCTTGGTCAATTCGGCGGTCTTACGCAGATCGTTGATCTGCTTCTGAAGCTGCGGGAGTTGTTGCTGGAGTGCTTTCACGTACGCCATCAGCTTGACTCGGTCGTCGCCGAGCACCAAGTCACCGCCGACCGGCTGGCGGAAGTGTTTTTCGAGATTGCCGAGCGTGAAATCGACGTAGGAAATCTCCGCGTCGTTGGCCAGCATGAGCTTCGCCGAGTCGTTGAAGCGCGTGATGAACGCTTTGCAGAAGCTGGTGATTGCCCGGACGTGGCCGATCTCTCGCAGCGGCTCCTTCGGCGTCGAGGTGGGACGCGGCGTGGCGCTCGGCGACGATTGAGCTGTTGCGACTGGCGCCGGACTAGCGACGGGCTCAGAACCCGGCGGCTCGATGACACCGAGCGTGAGAGCGGCGGCGACGGCCAACTCGCGCAGCATCGCTACTCCGAGGACCAGTAGTCCTTTAGCGCTTTGCCCCGCGAAGGGTGCCGCAGCTTGCGCAGCGCCTTCGCCTCGATCTGCCGGATCCGCTCGCGCGTGACGCCGAACTCCTGACCGACTTCTTCCAGCGTGCGCTGATGGCCGTCTTCGAGGCCGAAGCGAAGCACCAAAACCTTGCGCTCGCGTTCCGTCAGATTCTTGAGAACGTCGGCCATCTTCTCTTTGAGCAGCATGACCGAGGCCGCTTCCGCCGGAGCGACGGCTTCCTGATCTTCGATGAAATCGCCGAGATGCGAGTCTTCCTCTTCGCCGATCGGCGTCTCGAGCGAGATCGGCTCTTGCGAGATCTTGATGACCTCGCGCACTTTCTCAGGCGTGAGGCTCATCTCGGCGGCGATCTCTTCCACCGTCGGATCGCGTCCCAGCTCTTGGAGCAGTTGGCGCGACACTTTGATCAGCCGGTTGATCGTCTCGACCATGTGGACCGGGATGCGAATGGTACGGGCCTGGTCGGCCAGCGCGCGCGTAATCGCCTGACGTATCCACCACGTCGCGTAGGTCGAAAACTTGTAGCCCTTGCGGTAGTCGAATTTTTCCACCGCTCTGATCAGCCCGAGGTTTCCTTCCTGAATCAAATCGAGGAAGAGCATCCCGCGGCCGACGTACTTCTTGGCGATCGAAACGACGAGGCGTAGGTTGGCCTCGGTGAGCTTACGCTTCGCTTCGAAGCCGCCTTCGATGGTCTCGTTGCTGGCGCTGCCGTTTTTCTGAGCCTCGAGCTCGCCGGCTTCGATCGCCATCGCGAGGTCTTTTTCTTCTTGCATGGAGAGCAGTGGGACGCGGCCGATCTCCTTGAGATACATCCGAACGGGGTCGTCGAGCGAAAGCCCGGCGGGGATTGCGTCCGCGTCCTCGGTCTCGGCTGCGGGCTTCTCGTCCTTCTGCTCGTCGACGACCTCGATGTTGCGACCGGCCAAGTCCTCGAAGAGTTCGTCGATGCGTTCGGGATTGACGTCTTCGACGTTTTCGAAGATGGCGTTGATCTCTTCATAGGTAAGCGAGCCGCTCTTCTGCCCGCGCTCGATCAATTTCTTGATCGCGTCTTCGAGCTTCGTCGGTGCGGTCGTTTCCGTCGCAGCGGCCTGCGCCGCATTATTCGTCTTTTTGCGTGCCATCTTCTTGGTTCTCGTTTGGTTGTTCGACCTTACGAGCGGGTTCACTTTGTGCCCAGTCGCTTGCCGGCGGAACGGTCGAGCCGTTGGACCAGCCCCTGATACTCGTCCCACTCCTCCGGCGGCAGCGCCCCGCCCGCTTCGAGCAAGCGGTCGATCCGCTGGGAGAGTTCCTCTTTGCGACGCCGGAGCGCGCCTTCTTCGAGACGTGCGACGATGGCGTCGAGGTGAGCACGCCGCGCCGCGCTGTCCGGGAAACGAACTTCCGGCGAGCGTTCGAGATTCTGTAAAGCGATCGCGGTCTCGGCCGCTTCGCGATCGTCGCCGAATGCAGCCAGCGCGTCCGAGGCGGTCGTCAAACTATCGGCCGTTTCGAGCAAATGGCGATAGACGCCGGCATAGCGCTCGTCGCGGAAGGCGTCGAGCGGAATCCGCGCGGCATATTCTGCGACCAGCGCCGGTTCGTCCAGCAGGGTCCTCAAGATGTCGCGTTCGAGGCGTGGCGGCTGAGCGGCAGGTGCGACGTGCCGCACGAAATGCGGGCCGCTTTGACGTGGACCGAAATTGGCGGGGTTGTCGATGAAGGAGCTCTTGCGCAAGTCGTCCGGTGCTAGGCCCAGCCGATTGGCGACGTAAACGCGCCACTGATCCCACTCCTCGCGCGGCAACGCGCGCACGAGCTTCTCGGCCGTCCGCACTGCGTGTCCGGGCGGGAGACGCTTAGCAAGGATCGCCTCGATCTCGCGATCGAGTTTGAACTGGATCCAGGGAAGCGCCACATCGAGCCGAGCCTGGAACTCGGCCGCGCCGTACGTACGAATGAAGGTGTCGGGGTCCTCGCCGGGGGGGAGCTGCACGATAAATGCCGCGCAGCCCGCAGCAATCAACACGTCGATCGACTTGGCGGTTGCAGCCGTCCCCGCCGAGTCGGCGTCGAAGCACACGAAGACGCGCTCGGCATATTTGCGCAATTCCGCCGCCTGTTCCACGGTGAACGACGTCCCGAGCGAGGCGACGGCTTGGTGGAACCCCGCTTGGTGCAATGCAATGCAATCGAGGTAGCCCTCAACGACGACGATCGCATCCAGCTCGGCGGCTGCGCGGCGAGCGCGCTCCAGCGCGAAGAGTCCACGGCCTTTGACGTAGACCGGCGTGGTGGTCGTATTGATGTACTTCGGCTCGGACTCGTCCAGCGCGCGTCCGCCGAATGCGACGACTTCGCCCGTGGTCGCGTAGGTGGGAATCATCAGGCGGCCGCGATAGAAATCGTAATAGCCGCGCTGCCCTGACTTGACGAGTCCCGCCTTCTCGGCGATGCGCAGATCGATGCCCTCGGAATTGAAGCGAGCGATGAGCCCGTCCCAGCGCGGCGGCGCGTAGCCCAGCCGGAACGAGTCGATCGTCACCGGGTTCAAACCGCGGCCGGCACAATAGGCGCGCGCGATCTCGCCTTCCGGCGCAAGCTTCAACGTCTCTTGAAAGAACGCGGCGGCAGCTTCGTTCGCTGCGTAGATCAGCTCGCGTTCGGAACGCGCGCGGGCTGCAGCCGGCGTTTCTTCCTCAACCTCGACGCCGGCCCGCTTGGCCAGGATGCGAGCGGCCTCGGGAAACGGTACGCCCTCGAGCAGCTGCACGAATTTGAAAACGTCGCCTCCGACACCGCATCCGAAGCATTTGAAAAAGCCCTTGTCGGGATGAACGTGGAGCGACGGCGTCTTCTCGCCATGAAATGGGCAAAGACCGACAAGGTCTTTGCCACGTTTGTGCAGAGCGACGTAGTTGCCGATGAAGCTGCCGATATCGGTCCGCGCGAGGATTTCGCGAATCGCGTTCTGGTCGATGCGCACTCTTCACGCATCTTCGGGAGACAACGCCCATGTCATCCTGAGCCAAGCGCCGAAGGCGCCAAGTTGAAGGACAAACGGCGCTCCGTCGGTGCTTCGACTCCGGCCCTTCGGGCCTTCGCTCAGCATGACAATTTGCGAAGGCTTCAGAACGACGCGGACGTGCTGCGGAACGATGTGAAACGCATTGCGTTGGTCGGCGCGGAGTCGACCGGAAAGACGACGCTGGCACAACGCTTGGCCGAACACTACCACACGACGTGGGTCGCCGAGTACGGTCGCGAGTACTCGTTGAACGCCGGTCATCACGTGGGTAAGGACTACGTTTGGACGCAACCGGAGTTTGCCGAGATCGCGCGCGTGCAGAGCGAGCGCGAGGACGAAGCCGCGCGCCACGCCAACCGGATTCTGATCTGCGACACCGACGTGCTTGCGACGGAAATCTGGGAGGAGCGCTACCTCGGGACGAGGACGCGGTTTCAATACCGGCGCGCCGACTTCTATCTTGTCGCCGATCCCGCCGGTTTTCCATTCGTACCCGATGAGATTCGCGACAGCGAGCATCTGCGGGACTGGATGACCGGGCGTTTCATCGACGTCTTGCGCGAGGAGGGTCTGCCGTTCGAAATACTTCACGGCGCGGCGGACGAACGCTTCGAGCAAGCGCGCGCCGCGATCGATCGGCTGCTAGCCGCCCCTCGACAAACTCGGGGCGACATTCGTTGAAGCGAATCTTCGACCCGGTCCACCATTTCATCGAACTCGGCGCGGCGGAGGTCGCGCTGCTCGACACGCGGCCGATGCAGCGGCTGCGCCGGCTGCGCCAACTCGGGCTCGCCTATCTCGCTTTTCCTGCGGCGGAACATTCGCGCTTCAGTCACGCGCTCGGTGCTCTCGCGATGGGCGAGCGGGTATTCACGGCGCTGCGAGATCACGGCGGTGCATTCTTCGCCGACGAGCACGATTACCGGGAGCAACGGCGGCTGCTACGAGTATCGCTTTTGTTGCACGACGTGGGCCACGGTCCGTTCAGCCACGCCTGCGAGGCCGTTCTGGGAATTCGGCACGAAGCACGAACGCAGGCGATTCTCGCACTCGACGAGATGCGGGCCGTGCTCGACGCGCTCGAAATCGATCCGCGCGACGTACTGTCGCTCGTGACCGGCGATTCGCCCCCGCGCAACGGCGTCCTCAAGGAGCTGGTCAGCGGCCCGAACCTCGACGCCGACCGGATGGACTACTTATTGCGCGACGCCTATTTCACCGGCGTCGCCGGCGGCCGTTACGACGTCGACCAGCTCGTCGGCTCGCTCCGCGTCTTCGACCTCGAGGGGGAGGCCGCGCTCGGGGTCGACGGCCGCGGGATCGTCGCGCTCGAATCGTTCGTGCTGGCGCGTTACATGATGTTCGCTACGGTCTATTTCCATCACACGACGCGGATGTTCGAGCGCGTTCTGCAGGAAGCGTTGCGCGAGATCTGGCCCGACCCGCGCGCCCTCGATCCGATCGACGCATTCTTGGAATGGGACGACGCCCGCGTCTTCGAAGCGCTGCGGCAAGCGAGCGGCGAGGCGGCTTCGGCGCTGCGTGAACGCCGCAAGCTGTACGGCCTGGCCGCCGAGTTCAATGCCGAGCGCGACCTCTCTGCGTACGATGCCTGTCTAGGTGCATTGCGGGAGCGCTTTGGCGAGGCGGTCTGGGCCGACGAACAGCAGCAAATGATGCACCGCCTGCCCCTGCTGCACCGCGGCGATGCGGCGACGGTTCCGGTTCAAACCGATGTGGGCTTGCGTGACGCAACGCGCGCTTCAGACGTGATCGGAAAACTTTCGGGCCCGGCCTATTGGCGCAAGCTCTTCATCCGTCGCGACGGAGCGAACTTGGCAGAAGCGCGCCGCATCTGTCGCGCGCTCGTCGCGGGCGGTTAGTAAATCGTGTCGAAGGCTCGCTGCGAGGCGTGGATCTCTTCGAGCAACGTCATCCAGCGCACGTTGTAATATTGCGGATGGGCTAACTCATCGGCCGCCGGCAACTTGCCGATCATGTTCTCGATCGACTCGAGAACCGTCACCGAAGGCGTGAACCCCAACGTCTTCGAAAGCTTGGCGTTGCTCATGCGGTAGTTGCGAACGAGCTTGGGGAGCGGCGCTTCAACCAGCTCGATCCGAACGTCTTTGATCGCGAACGAGCCGGCGACGAGCATCGCCAGTTCTCGGATCTGATAGTTCTCCTCGAGGACGTTGAAGATCTGACCGCCGATCTGCTCGAGCGGGGCTTCGAGAGCCATCACGTGAACGCGCGCGCAATCGTTCACGTCGACCAGCGGACGCCACATCCACCCGCCCCCGTGCAGATAGAGGCGGCGGTTGACCAGCGCGTCCTTGATGAACGTGTTGACCACGAGGTCGAAGCGCATCCGGGGGCTCCAGCCGTAGACGGTTCCCTGGCGGAAGATCACCGGCGCGAACGTGCCGTCGGCTGCGGCCAGAATGGCCCGCTCGGCGTGAGCCTTCGAAAGCGAGTAGGCCCCGCGCGGCGCCAGGGCCGTCGTCTCGTCGCACATGACCGGCGTGCGCTCGAGTTCCTGCGCCGACAATTCGGTGTCGTAGAGCGAGGCGCTCGAGGCGAACGTGAAACGCCGGATCCCGCGCCGCTTGCAGAGTTCGACGAGACGCTCGGTGGCGACGGCGTTCATCTGCCAATTCGCGTCGGTATTGTATTCGGCGGTTGGGTCGTTCGATAGGCCGCCGAAATGCATAACGGCATCGATGCCGTCGAGCCATTCTTCGCGCATCTCGCGCAAGTCGCCCGAGATCGTCTCGACCGCCAGATGCTCGATCGGCTTGCGCCCCCAAAAAAAGCGATCGAGGACGACCGGTTGATGACCGGCGCGAATGAGATGTTCGGTCAAGACGGCACCGATGTAACCGGCGCCGCCCGTTACCAAGACGCGCATCACCGCGGTGGAAGCTGTCCGGTTACCTTGAAGTTCACCCAAGACGGTACGGCGGTCTTCGGATCGAGCTGCATCCATTTTTCTCGGTCCGAGATCGCGTCTTTATACGACATCTCCAGATTCGCGTAGCGCTCGACGCCCGCGAAGGTCGGGGCGCCGTAGACGGGGCTGACGGCTCCGGTCTTGTCGTAAACGACGCGCACCGTCACGCTCTTGGCAGATTTTTCGAGCTTCGCAAGATTCTGGGCGAGCACTCTAAGCGCGTTACGTTCGAGCTCGTTGTTGGCGGCGTCGTCCGGAATCTTGTTGCTCACGATCGCCGCAATTTCCGGATTTGCGTTCCAAATGATCAGCGCGTCTTCCGCCGCGCGGGCCACGACCGCATTGCCCGGCACGCTCGACTGTTCGGCCAGCCCCGGCGCCGAAGCTAGCGAGAGTTCAAACATGACGAGCGCCGCGAGCGCGATCGGTCCAAAAAAAGCGGGACGAAGCAAGGTTCGGTCTCCTGAAATACGCTCTGAGGTCTTAGACGAACAAACGCACGAAGGCCTGGTAGGCGTTCCCAAACGACGGTGCCGCAAAGAGCAACCAGCCGACTCCGACGAACGCGAAGGTCGCGACCGTCGATACGAAACGCACGGCCGGACCGCCCTCCGAGAGCGCGCGCACCCGCGGCACCACCGCCACCTGCCACCAGCGGCAGGCTGCCAGCCCCGCGCCATGCCACAGCCCCCAGACTACGAAGGTCCAGGCTGCACCGTGCCACAGACCGGCAAGCGCCATCGCGACGAACAGATTGAACGCGGTGACGAGGGTCGATCCGCGGCTGCCGCCGAGCGGAATGAAGATGTAGTCACGGATCCACGACGAGAGCGACATGTGCCAGTGACGCCAGAATTGGGCGATGTTCGGCGTCCGGTACGGCATCTCGAAGTTTTCGGGGATGCGGAGTCCCAGGAGTCCCGATGTGCCGATCGCGATATCCGAGTACCCGCTGAAATCGAAATAGATCTTGGCCGCATAAGCGAAGAATGCGGCCCAATAGTCGAGCCTGCCGTACGCGGCGCTCGGCGTCAGAATCGGCTGCGTGAACAAGCTCATCGAATCGGCGATGATCGTCTTCTTCGCGAGCCCCATGACGATGCGATAGACGTTGAGCATGAACGACGGCATCGCCGGCGCTACGATCTCGCGGACCTGCGGCGCAAAACTCTGGAAGCGTTTGATCGGTCCCGCCACCAGCGTCGGGAAGAACATCGTGAAGACGGAAAACTCGAGCAGCGGCAACGCGCCGATTTTCCCGAGATAAACGTCGACCAGCACGTGGACGAATTCGAACGTGAAAAACGAGATCGCCAGTGGGACGAGGACGTGCGGTATCGGGATGATGTCGTGGCGTGCGACTTGATCGATCGTCGCCGCGAAGAACTTCGAATACTTGAAGAAGCCGAGCGTCCCTGTGATGAGGACGACTCCGAGGATGAGCAGCGCCCGGCGCGCGCGGGGCGAAACGTGCGGCAGCAACATCAGGCGACCGATCACGAACGTTACGGCGCCGAGGGCAACGATCAGAATCAAATATGCGGGGATGTTGTAGACGTAGAAGGCCGAGCCGAGAACGATGAGGGCGCAATGCTTGAACCGCTGAGGAACAAGGCTCCAGTAGAGTACGAGCGAGACGAGCGCGAAGACGGCGAATACCCAGGTGTTGAAAATCACCGCGCCAGCTCCGGTTCGAGGATTTCGGCGAGGCGCCGGTTCCCGGCCGCGGTGAGATGATCGTTGTCGATGAACTCGCCGCCGCCGAAGGTGCGATCGAGATTGACGACCCGAACGCCGCCTCGCAGGAGCAGCCTCCGCACGAATTCGAGGTTCTTGCCGTATTGCGGCGTGTCGATGAACTCGTGAAGCAACACGTGGTTGGTCGGAGTGAGCAGGGCGACGGCGGGGATGCGCTCGCGCGCCAGCAGCGCCGCGCTCTTGCGTAAGAAAATGACCGAGACGTTCTTCTCGTCGAGCGGCGAAAGATCGTAGGTGCCCTCGAAGCGGGCGGGCGTCGGGCGATGTTCCGCGTCGAAGCGCGCTTTCGCGCCGCTTACGATCTGAATGGCGTTGTCGAGCGCGTGAGCGGCGTCGACTTGGTTGAAGAGCGCTTCGCGGATATCGGATCGCAGTGCGTAGAAGTGCCAATGTGCCGAGATCCAGGCGTCGAGTCTCGCCTCGATGGACGTGCGGTCGACGGTCGGCAGCAGTTGCGCTCGCTCGTCTCGCGTCAGCAGATTTCCGGCGAGGGCGTCGAGCGACGGATGAATCTTTTGATAGGCGCTGTCCGACGGGTTGAACTCCTTCTGGTTGACGTTGAACAGCACCGCGCGCGGACGGACGCCGTTCGCGAGCAAGAGACGCAGGAACGCATAGGTGTTAGCCGGGCTTCCGCCTTCGAACGAGAGGTTGCGGACCGCGAGCCCGCTGCGATGGAGTTGCGTCGTTACGTTTTCGGTTACCGGAAGTTTGTAACCCCACAGGACAGAGTCGCCGATGGCGACGACCTCGCTCCCGGCCGGTTCCTTCGCGAGCGCGCGCACCGCTCGTTCGAGATACGGCGCGGAAAAATTCTCAGAGAGGCGATCGAAGCTGGGAAACCATGCTCCGATCGCGAGGTCGAGCGTCGCCAGCAGCGCAAAAAAAACGAGCGCAGCCGCTCCGAGCGCGCCCAGAAGTTTCATCCCGCCGCCGGGCACTAAAAGTCCGTATAGATGAAGCGCGACTCGCTTGCCGGCCCGAGGAGAACGATCGCGACGACGATTAGGAAAAGAACGGCGCCCAGAACCGCGGGATGGGCGAGTCTCATCCCGATGAGCTTGAAGACGGGATCGTGCTCGAGGACTTCTTCGACGTTCTTCGCGCCGGGTACGATTTCAATCATGCCTTACGTCCATACGACGCGCTCGTGCACGTATGCAGCGACTCCTTCCTGCCACGTTGGAAGATCGTCGAAGCCGTTGCGCAGCAGCGCACCGTGCGCTAGCGCAGAGAAGGCGGGGCGGCGCGCTCCGCTCGTGCTGTGAGAGCGCGTCGGGACGGCTTCGATCGCGCTGCCGCTCCGGCGCAGCGTCTCAGCGGCAAGTTCGTACCAGGTACAGTAACCGGAATTCGTCACGTGGTACAACCCGAAGAGATCGCTTGCCATCACCGCACACATCGCGGCGGCGACGTGCGGAGCGTATGAGGGCGAAAAGACGATGTCGTCGACGACCTGCGGCGTTTCGCCGCGCTCCGCGATCTGCAACATCCGTTCGACGAACGTCGGGCCTTTGGTGGACACTCCCGTGCGGCCGAACAGACCGCTCGTTCGAAAGATGAAATAGCGCTCGCCGTGGCGCCGCAAGAGATGCTCGCCCGCGAGTTTCGAGGCGCCGTACGCGTTCAACGGTAAGGCGGCATCGGATTCGTCGTACGGCGCGCCCTTCAACCCATCGAAGACGTAATCGGTGCTGACGTGCGCGAGGATCGCCCCACCCCGCGCGCACGCCGCCGCCAGATCGTCGATTGCGACGGCATTGAGCGCGAATGCCGGACGCACTTGCGTTTCGCAGACTTCGACCTTGTGGAAGGCGGCCGTATTCACCACGAGCGTCGGACGGTAAAGCTTCATCGCCGCCGCAATACTGCCGGTGTCCTCGATGTCGAGTTCGGCACGCGGCGGTCCCGCGGGCTGGTGTGCGGCAAGCGCCCGCATCAACTCTCCACCGAGTTGGCCCGCCGCCCCGACGACCAGCACGCGAGCGAATCGCCCGTCGCTCATCGTGAAGGCACCTGACGCGGGAATCGGGCGGCTGCGCCGAAGGCGTCGCGCATGCCGATCACCGTACTCGCCACCGATTTCCCAGAGGCGAAAATCTTCGTGCCGGAGGTCTTTGCGGACGATCGCGGGTTCTTCAAGGAGACGTACTCAACGGCAAAATACCGCGCGCTCGGGCTGAACGACGAGTTCGTCCAAGATAGCGTCTCGTTTTCCAAGAAGAATGTGATTCGCGGTTTGCATTACGATCGGCGTATGTCAAAATTCGTCCAAGTGTTGCGCGGCCGGATCTACGACGTGATCGTCGATCTGCGCGAGGGCTCACCGACCCATTTGCGCTGGCAGGGCTTCTACCTCTCCGAAGACGACCATCGCCAGCTTTACGTGCCGGCCGGTTTCGCGCACGGTTTCTTGGCGCTCACCGACGTCGTCTTCTCGTACAAACACGGCGCGCTGTTCGACCCGGCCCAGGAAGGCTCGATCCGCTGGAACGATCCGAAACTCGCGATTGCGTGGCCGCTCGACGGGGAACCGATCCTGTCCGCCAAAGACCGGGCTGCTCCCACGCTTTGAAATAAGAACGGGACCGGCTGCGAAGGAACCGGTCCCGCTTTTTTCGGCGCCTTTAACGCGCCGAAAGCTGGTTATGGTTACTGTCCGGGATGCGTGGCGTCCCAGTTGATAGCGGCCTGAATGTCGGCGCGCGCGTTCTGCATGGCGTCGATGGCCTTCTCGCGGTATCCGTCGTAGTCGCGCTGGTCGTGTTGCAGCGCGTCGATGGCTTTTTCGAGATGGCGGCGGACCGTCAAGAGGTTCCGCGCGCTACCACGCTCGCCGCGCAGATGGTGCGGCGCCGCAGAGGTTACGGGGACCGGCTGCGCGCCGGCGAGGCTCACGAAGGACAACGTCGAGAGCAGTGCCGCGACCAGGAAAAGTGCCTTGATTTTCATCGATTCTATCTCCTCGGAAAAGAAGTATGATTGCTTAGCCGATCGCGAGGGCGAATCACATGATTACACGATCATAGGCGCAACGCACGCCCGAAAACGAAGGTCACCGCGCCGGGAGAAGTCTAACCGGCGCTTTATGCGGCCTTAAGCGTTCTCTAACGCGGCTTGGGCGGCGGCGAGGCGGGCGATCGGGATCCGGTAAGGTGAGGCCGAGACGTAATCCAGCCCGATTTGGTGGCAGAACTTCACGCTCGACGGGTCTCCGCCGTGTTCGCCGCAGATCCCGATCTTGAGGTTGCGCTGAACGGCGCGGCCGCGCTCGACGCCCATGCGCATCAAGCCGCCGACGCCTTCGCGGTCGAGAACCTGAAACGGATCCTCGCGCAAGATCTTCTGCTCGAGATACTGCGGAATAAACGTGGCCTCGGCATCGTCGCGCGAGTACCCGTAGGTCGTTTGGGTCAGGTCGTTCGTTCCGAACGAGAAGAACTCGGCGTATTCGGCCAGCTCGCCGGCGACGATGCAGGCGCGCGGCAATTCGATCATCGTGCCGATCTTATACGCCACGGCGACACCGCGCTCGGCGATCACTTCGTCCGCAACCTTTTTCGTCGCGTCGTAGGTCGCGCGCATCTCTTCGCGCGTGCCGACGCCGGGTATCATCACGTCCGGCCGTGCGTCGATGCCGCGCCCGCGTAATTCGCAGGCCGCCTCGAAGATCGCGCGTACCTGCATCGCGTAGATCTCCGGATAGAGCAATCCCAAGCGGCACATTCGCAATCCGAGCATCGGATTTATTTCGTGCATCACCTTTACGCGCGCCAGTACGGCCGAGCGTTCGCGATAGTGCGGATCGTCGGTTCCTTTTTGGAGACGAAGCTCCGTCGTCTCGACCAAGAGGTCTTCGAGCGAGGGCAAGAATTCGTGCAACGGCGGATCGAGCAGCCGGATCGTCACGGTCAGCCCCGTCATCGCTTCGAGGATTTCGACGAAATCGGCTCGCTGGAACGGCAGAAGCTCGGTTAGCGCGGCGGCGCGCGCCTCAGCGGTATCGGCAAGGATCATCCGCTGGACGACCGGCAAGCGCTGCGGCTGCATGAACATGTGCTCGGTGCGACAGAGGCCGATCCCACCGGCTCCCAGCTCGCGCGCCTTGCGCGCATCGGCCGGCGTGTCGGCGTTGGCCCAAACCCCGAGCCGGCGCGTTTCGTCAGCCCAGTTCAAAAACTCGGCCAGCCAAGGCGGCAGCTTAGACGGCGGGTCGATCAACTTCAACGCTCCGCCGATCACGATGCCGTTCGTCCCGTCGATCGTGATCGTCTCGCCTTCCTTGAAGACTTTGCCCGAAACCGTCGCGGTGCGGGCGCGCATGTCGATGGAAAGCGCCTCGCAGCCGGCGACGCAGGGCAACCCCATTCCACGCGCGACGACCGCGGCGTGCGAGGTCGCGCCGCCCTTCGCGGTCAGCACGCCCTTCGAGGCGATCATCCCATGAACGTCGTCGGGCGCCGTCTCTTCGCGCACCAGGATCACCGGGCCGCGTTGCGCCATTTCGACCGCCTTGTCGGGATCGAGGGCTATCGCGCCTGCGGCGGCGCCCGGCGAAGCGTTGAGCCCCTTGCAAAGGACCTCGTACGATTCTTTCGGGTCGATACGCGCGTGAAAGAGCTGGTCGAGCGAATCGGCGCTGACGCGGCGCAGCGCGGTCGCCCGGTCGATCAAGCCTTCGCGCACCATGTCGAGCGCGATCTTGACCGCGGCTTCGGCCGTTCGTTTGGCATTGCGCGTTTGCAACATGTAGAGCTTGCCGCGCTCGACGGTGAACTCGAGATCTTGCGCGTCGCGATAGTGCCGTTCGAGTTGCTCCGCGTATTTTACGAACTCGCGATAGACTTCGGGCTGCATCTTTTCGAGATCGGAGATCGGGACGGGGGTTCGAATCCCGGCGACGACGTCTTCCCCTTGCGCGTTGCGCAGGTACTCGCCGAAGAGCTTCTTCTCTCCAGTATTGGGATCGCGCGTGAAAGCGACACCCGTCCCCGAGTCGTCGCCCATGTTGCCGAAGACCATCGTCACGACGTTGACCGCGGTGCCCCAATCGTCGGAGATCTTGTTGAAGCGCCGGTAGTCTATGGCGCGCTTGGAGTTCCAAGAATCGAAAACGGCTCGCACCGCGAGTTGGAGCTGGGCGCCCACGTCCTGCGGAAAATCCTTCGCGGTCGCCGAGCGGACGATCTCTTTGTTCTTCGCGACGATGCGCTGCCAAGCGGCGGCATCCAATTCCGGATCGCTGGAAACGCCGACCGCGCGTTTCTCTTCGGCGATCACGTGCTCGAAGCGGTCCTTCTCGACACCCAAAACGACGCTGGCGAACATCGCGACGAAGCGCCGGTAGGCGTCCCACGCGAAGCGCGGGTTTTCGGTCAGGCGGGCGAGACTTACGACCGTCTCGTCGTTCAGACCGAGATTGAGAATCGTGTCCATCATCCCGGGCATCGAGACGCGCGCACCGCTGCGCACCGAGATCAGCAACGGGTTGTCGGGCGAGCCGAAGCCTTTGCCGGTGCGCTTCTCGAGTTCGCGCATCGCGCTTTTGATCTCGTCGTCGAGGCCGTCCGGAAAACGCCGGCCGAGCTTGTAGTAGTCGAGACAGGCTTGTGTCGTGATGGTGAATCCCGGCGGGACCGGCATCCCGGCGCGCGTCATCTCGGCGAGGCCGGCGCCCTTGCCGCCGAGCAACTCCTTCATCTCGCCGCTTCCCTCTTCGAAGAAGTAGAGACGCTTCGTCGTGATCAGCAAGACTTAAGCCCTTCCCGCGAATCGCCGGCGCGCAGATTCATTCCAAACAGATTGGCGGGCTCTCCGACCGCTCCTGGAAGTCTTTTTCCCCGAGCTTAGTCTGAATGGCCCTCAGCGCTTGCCGGAGCCGCCTTCAGGAAGTTCTTCGGGCGACACCTCGCCACCCGAGACACCTTCCTCGATCTCTTCTTCGACGATCTCCGCCTCGTTGCGGACCATCCCGGTGTCGTCGGCATCGAGGATTCCCTCGGAGAGCTCTTCTTGATCGCGTTTGTGCTCGGTCATGCTACCAGCCTACCCGGTTTGCGCGATCACGTCCTGTGAGCGGACGGGAGGCGCGGAGGCGCGGCCCTTCGGCGCGCGGAACGGCGACAGCGGCACGAGTCGAGCGAGGGACGAATGAAGTACGATCCATTCGCAACGTTTATCGACGACGTCGAATCGGTGCGCCGGTCCATCGGCTCGGAAGGCGAGCTCGTCCGGCAGATCGCGACGCGGTTAGCGCAACTCAATCGCAGCGCCGACTGGCTTCCGGCGAGTGCACGCCAAGCCAGCGACGACGGCTATCTGCAGCATTTGCTGCACGTTGCGCCCGACGGCGGCTTCAGCGTTGTCGCTTTGGTGTGGAAACCGGAGCAGTGGACCCCGATTCACAATCACGTCGCGTGGTGCGTCGTCGGTGTCTATGAGGGTGTAGAGCGGGAGATTCGCTACGAGGTGAAGCGCGAAGGCGCCGAGGCCTATCTGGTCGAGAAACAAATTCGGACGGCCACTGCCGGAAGCGTGGAAGGCCTCGTTCCTGACGGCAGCGACATCCACGCGGTCGGCAATGCCGGTGACTGCGTCGCGATCTCGATACACGTATATGGCGCCGACTTGCGCAAACTCGGCTCGAGCATCGACCGCCGCTACGACATGTTGCCGTTAGGGCAACGCGCGCAGCAGGCCGCCCGCTAGTACAGGATCACGGAGCGACCACCGTCCCGCGTCCGGCGAGCGCGCCCGCGAGCGCATCGGGGCCGGCGCCGCAGACGATTGCGCGCTTCGCGCCGCGCGCCAGCGCGTCGAGAACGCTCTCGATCTTGGGCGCCATCCCGCCGCCGAACGTTCCATCGCGTAGATACGCACGCGCCTGCGCGGCATCGAGCCGATCGATGCCGCTCGCCGGATCGCCGGCGCGCGCCCGCACTCGTTCGACGTTGGTGATGACGACGTAGAGATCGGCGCCCAGAGCCCCGGCGATCGCGCCGGCTGCCGTGTCGGCGTTGACGTTGAGCGCGGTGACCGCGTCGGTCGAAACGGCGAGCGGCGCGACGACCGGCGTAAAGCCGGCGTCCAAGAGCGCCGTCAGCAGCGGGATGCGGACGTTGGAGATCTCGCCGACAAAGCCGAGCGATTTACCGTCGATCGCTGCGACGGGCCGGCCGACGAGGACGCCGCCGTCTTCGCCGCTGATTCCGGCCGCTTCGACGCCGCGTCGCAACAGCGCGCGAACGAGCGCCTTATTCACGGCACCGCACAAGACGCGCTCGGTGGCTTCGAGTGCTGCCGAGTCGGTGACGCGCAAGCCGGCAAGCCGCTCGCTGACGATGCCGCTGCGTGCCAGCTCGGCATCGATCTGGGGCCCACCGCCGTGGATGAGCACCACCCGGTCGCCCGCCGCAACCCGGGCGGCGACTTCATCCAGCAACGGGTCGGCGGCTTCCGGCGACGCCATCGCGTTGCCGCCATACTTGAGGACGATCAGCATCATCGGTCGACCGCGCGTCGCCAAAATGAGCGTGTCAGTATCGCCCGCAAATCGGGCCGATGCACACCGAGTATCGCTCGCAATTGGCTGGTTCGGTAGAGCCCGCCGAAAAGCGAATCCTGCCAGGGAGTGCTTTTCTCGACCGCGAGGGGCTGCGATTCTCCATTACCTCCATTACTCTGAACGGTCCGCATGCGACCCAGAGCCTCCGGGTGTCGCGGTAACCGTCCTTCCTTGAAGAGCAAAGTGAAGGGAGTTTGCACTTGAGGCATCAGCTCACGAATCGCCGCCATTTCGCCGGCTTTCATGGACCGGTAGGAGATCCGCGGATCTTCGACTTCTCTCAATTGGACGAGGAACGAAGGGTCGAGGCCGAGATCGACGATCCACAACGCATAATTGCTGTACTCCTGACTCAACAGCGCTTCCAACTCATCGAGAGTCGAGTCGCTTCCGCGCTCCAACGGAAAGATGACCGTGGTTTCAGCCGGAATGCTTCGTCGCGTTCGTGCCTCTTGGCGGGAGAGATTGAACATATAGCGCCAGCGACGATGCTCCGCTTTCGACGAATGAATCCGCAGTGAAATACTCAGCGGAGCATTTTCACGGAAATCCATGAGTTCTTCGGGAACGTACCGGATATCGCAATGCTCGGTGAGCCTCAGCCAATAGTCGAAGTCGTCCACGGGCTCCATGCGATAGCCGGCGATCGCCGCCGCGTACTTCTTTTTGTACATGAACGAAACGCCGACGAAACCGACATCGATAAGGTTCGCCTTCGGTTGATTTTGAAAGCGGCGAAACACGACGAAGTCCATGGGCTTGAGATTCCCGGCCGGATCGATGTAGCGAAAGCTACTATACGCTAAACCCGCATCGTCCGGTGCTTGAATCAAAGCATCGCGAAGCTTCGCCAGATACGTGGGGCGGTAGAGGTTGTCGCTCGACACCCACGTCAGATATTCTATCGAGCCTATTTTCATCAGACGATCGAAGCCGGCGTTGAGCGCTTTCGAAACGCCTTCGTTTTGCGGCTTGACCACGATCTCGACGCGGGCGTCGTCCTTGGTTTCTTCGCGTACGACCTCCAGAATGTCGCTCGGAGCTCCATCGACGACGATGACGAACAGAAAGTTCGGATAGCTCTGAGCGAGCATCGTCCGCAGGGCCGCGCGCAGATAATCGTGGACCTGAACGTAGACCGGCATGACGACTCCGACGTCGGGCTGCGATTCGTGCGCTCGCTCCAGGTCCGGTTTCATTACGGCCGGCTATTCCGGCTTGTGGACCGGCTAGGCCGCGCCGATCGGCGACGGGCTCTGCACATTTTGCCTCACTTGCACAAATACGTGCGCTGCGGCACAAGAAAACCCAAAGTTGCACCCCTGGGTCAGATTGACCTAGCGCACGGTTCTTGCGGCTCGACCGTTCGGTCGTGTCCGGGGCCGATAGACCCTAATGTACACCAGCTCCTCGAATCGTAAAAAGGAAATCCGTGTTTAAAACCTTCACCTCGATGTTGTCCGACGATGGCGGCCAGGGACTCGTTGAATATGCCCTGATCATCGCGCTGATCGCGATCGTTTGCCTCGCCGCGCTGAACGCGATTGGAAGCAAGGCGAATAACTCGCTGACGAACGCCTCGAACCAACTCAGCTAACCCAGCGACGCGGACTAGTGCTGCTTATAGCGGTAAGTAGCAGGCTGCACCGAGACGAGTTGGATTCCTCCAAGTCGGATCGGTAAGAGAAGCGCGAAATGGGTCGGTGCCGGGATCGCACCGGCACCAGCCTGTTTCGCTTTTCGCAAAGGGCCGTAGGGCAGAGCCATCCGCCTCCCCCCGGCCCTCTGGCTTTGCACATATAGCGCGCCTGCACACTTAATGAGGCGGCTGCACAAAAAGTCCGTCTTGGGCTCCCCGTTGTAGACTGAGTGCAGGGTGACAGCCTCGTTGGACGCCTCGGGTCAGGTTGGAGCGTCCCGGTTCTAGGCGGCCTCGGCCTCCAGAATCTCGACCGCCGCTGATCGCCGCCGGGGACCAATTTGCGGGCGGCGCGGCTACTCCATATGTGTGCAAGGGGCGTTAAAGGCAGAGCCGGCCGTACCCACCAAATGCCCGGTTGCCCAAGAGACCGGGCTGGCAACGGCACATACCACATGGTACGATCCCCGCCCCACTTTGCCCCTAGATAGCGCTACGCGGGATCTGGATAGTACCTTTCCCTACGACGCTGAATGTCGTCCAAAGAGGGCTTCAAGTTCGCAGCCTCAGCCATTGCGTCAGTCACTTGAATCACTGGATCGGCGAACAGATTATCGACCACGCTAGAATAGGCTGCCTGTGCCGCCGGCGCGGGACCGGACCCTGGCGCCCGCTCGTTGACGGACGGCTTCTGGCGCTTCACATCCATGACAAAATGCAGCATGGTGTAAGGGCCAGCCGCAGATTCTCGCTGGAACTCAAACGCTTTGATTCCCTCCTCAGGATCAATGTACCAGTCACCATCCAAAATCAGGTTCGCCAAGACTTTGCGTATCCCAAGTTTGACCTCGGCGGGCACCCAAAATGTACCACCTGTGGGCAGTTGAAAATGTACCAGGGATCGGTGGGCAGTTGAAAGTGTACCAGTCCCGCTGATCCTGCCCGGGCATGCCAAGGCGACGTCGCATAAGCG